>VFQP010000033.1_pt1 | contig 467250 bp, 460 predicted proteins | sample 3512351 | NCBI WGS metagenome assembly VFQP01 (sample SAMN10412372, study PRJNA504923) | tailings metagenome | isolation source: Relicate 1 Philex TSF1 revegetated site | place: Philippines: Tuba, Benguet | collected 2017-08-29 | reverse complement strand
CTACCAGGCTGCGCTACACCCCGACTGGAGCGGAGGCCTACAGAAACCAGCCTTTAGAGGCAAGAGGCATTTTTGCGGCATGCTAGGCAACGGAGGTATGTGCCTCCCCGAGACGTAAGCGTCATGGCCGCGTCGAACGGCCCGGCGTGTTGCCAGCGGCCGCATCATCGGGATACTCCGACCATCCGTTGCCAACGTTGAATCAGGAGAGGCAAGTGGGCGGACCGAGCATCGACCTGATCTTTTCTGACGCGGTGCTGGCACATCGTCGTGGTGATCTCGATTTCGCGGCAAAGGGATACGATCGGGTTATCGAGTTAGACCCGTACCACGGCGAGGCCCTGATGATGCGTGGAGCAGTCCACCTGCAGCACGGCCAGAACAAAGAGGCTTCCGAGCTTCTGTCCCGGGCGGTCGCACTGCGCCCGGCCGATCCACAGGCGCTGAACAACTATGGCTTGGCGCTTACCGGCATGAACCGTCTAGACGACGCCGTGCCGGTCCTGCGCCGGGCCGTTGAGCTCCAACCGAACGGAGCCGACAGTTGGAGCAACCTGGGCAATGTCCTGCGCCGAATGGGAAACAGCGGCCAAGCTGTGCTCGCCTACCGACGGGCGCTGGAGTTGGTTCCGGATCGCGCTGGTGTGCACAGCGCGTTGGGGGCAGCGCTGGGGCAGCAAGGGTTATTCGATGAGGCAATCGCCAGTCACCAGCATGCGATAGAGCTGGCTCCATTACGTGCCGACTACCGCAACAATCTGGCACAGACGCTCCGCCACAACGGACGCGCGGCAGAAGCAGAAGAAGTGCTGCGCCTTGCGATCGAACTGTCCCCCGAGGAGGGTGACTATCACGCTGCGCTGGCCAGCATTTTGCGCCGAACGGGCCGCAACGACGAGGCGGTCGACTCCTACCGGCGCGCCCGCGACCGTGGATCGGAATCGCCGAACCTCGATCAGCGCCTATTGTTCACCGCCAACTATCTTGACCAGCGTCCCGAGCAGACACTGGCGGACGCCCTGATTGCGGCGGAGCGGATCACGAAGGGGGTGACTAGGTATGACACCTTTGAGAACGAACCGACCAAGGATAGACCCCTCCGCATAGGTCTCATTTCATCCGACCTGCGCCGGCACCCGGTCGGGCGATTCTTGACGTCCCCGCTTTCTCACGTTGATCAGACCCGGTACGCGCTCTTCGCCTACTCGGGCATCGACAACGGTGATCCTGTCAACGAGCGACTGAAGTCGATCATCCCTCATTGGCGCACGACTCGCTCGGTCACCGATGACGTCCTGGCGGAGATGATTCGATCCGACGGAATTGACATTGTAGTGGATCTAGCAGGCCCGACGAACGGCGGCAGGCTCAGCGTATTGGGACGCCGCCCGGCCCCCGTCGCTTGCTCGTATCTGGGGTACTTCGCCACCACCGGGCTGGACACCATTGACTACGTGCTCGCCAACCGGTGGCTGATTCCAGATGAGGAGCGCTCTCAGTGGGTAGAACAGCCGTGGTACCTGCCCGGCCCTCACCTTTGCTTCGAGGCTATCGAACGCGTGCCGGATGTTGCGGCAGCGCCTGCTGCTGCCGCTCACCAATTCACCTTCGGTAGCCTCAACCACGTGTCGAAGCTCAGTGCCCGCACTCTCGACGCATGGTCTGAGATCCTGGCACGGGTGCCAAACAGCAGGTTGCTTCTGAGAGAGGACAACCCTGCCGTGAGGCAACGCCTGCTGAACCAGTTCGCTGCCCGTGGGGTGGGCTCGGAGCGCATTGAGTTGGAGCCCCTGACGTGGGACTACTACGAACACCTCGCCGGCTATGCGCGCATCGACCTCGCACTCGATCCGTTTCCGTACAACGGGGGCACTACGACCGTTGAAGCCCTGTTCATGGGCGTGCCGGTGCTCACGACTCGCGGTACGAGCTACGTTTCACATATGGGTGAGAGCATCCTCCATGCCGCAAACCTGGTCGACTGGGTTACAACGGACGTGGACAGCTATATCGAGAAGGCGGTCGACATGGCGCATGATCGCCGAGGTCTCACTGCGACTCGCCTCGGACTGCGATCGCATATTATGGCCTCGCCGCTGTTCGACGGCGCTGCGTTTGCTCGCAGCCTCGAAGCCGCATTGCGCGGAATGTGGTACGCGTGGTGCGAGCGCCAAACTGCGGGCTAAGATTGCGGCGGACGCTACACTTGGTCTCAGTTATCGATATCCCGTGATGGTGGAAGCGCCGCCGGATACTCCCGTCTTCGGACCTACCTCCACCTACATCAGCCGGTCATCGATAACGGCGGCGGTGCTGGGAAGCACGCCCAGCATCGGCGCGATGCGGCGGATGATCTGCCCGCTCACCACCGCAACGTTCCAGCCCGCCTCCCGCGTGGCCTGGGCGCGGTCGGCCTGGGGCTCATCCAGCATGACAAGCATGGCGTAGCGCGGGTTTTCCATCGGGAAGGCGGAGGTGAATACAGTGACGTTCTTCGTCTTGGAATAGCGACCATCGATCGCCTTCTCCGCCGTGCCGGTCTTGCCACCGGCGCGGTAGCCGACCGCCTCTGCCTCCATGTTACGGCCCGACCCGAGCAGCGCATTCATGCGGAACAAGTACTTCATCTCCTCGCTCGTCCTGGCGCTGACGATCGGGCGGGCCAGCTGTTCGGCGTCCGCCTCGCTGCGGCGGAACAAGGTGGGCGGTACGAGCTTGCCCTGGTTCATCAGTGCGGCGACCGCGCTCAGCATGTGCAGCGGTGTGGCGGCAAAGCCGTAGCCATACGAAGCCGTGGCGGCGCCGACATCGGAGAAGCTTTCGGGCACGCGTGGGGCAGCGCGCTCCGGCAGTTCGATCGGCGAACGCTGGTCGAAACCGGCGGTACCGAGAAAGGCCCTGAGCCGATCCTTCCCCATTCTCTCCATGATACGGATGGTGCCGATATTGTCGGAATAACGAAACACGTCCGAGACCGACATGATCTCATGCCGGCCGTGGTCGAGCAGGAAGCGGCCGAAGCGCACCCCTTCCCGCGCGTCGATCATGTCGCCGATGGCAACCGCCCCGCTGTCGAGCGCCGCGGCGATGGTCATGGTCTTGAAGGTCGAGCCCAGCTCGAAGGTGCCGTTGGTGATGCGGTTGAAACTGTCGGGCTGCAGCGCGGTGGCTGGGGCGTTGGGATCGAAATCGGGCAGCGAGACCATGGCGATGATCTCGCCGGTGCGCACGTCCAGCACGGCTCCCGCCGCGGCGATGGCGCGGAAGCGGGCAAGCGCGGCAAGCAACTCGCTGCGCACCACGTACTGGACCCGGGTATCGACCGACAGCATTTTCGGCTCGAGATCGGTGCCGCGCGCCAACCCTACCTCCTGCAGCACCGCCAGGTCGTCGCGATCGATGGCCAACTCCATGCCGGCAGTGCCCTGGTTATCGACATTGACGCTGCCGATCACGTGAGCGAGCTCTGAACCGGCGGGATAGAACCGCCTGCTCTCTTCGATGAAGTCGATGCCGGGCAGGCCCAGCCGCATGACCTGCTCCTCGATGGCAGGGGTCAGCTCGCGCTTGATCCAGACGAAGCCCTTGTCGCCGCTCAGGCGCTGTCGCAGCCAGGCTTCGTCAAGGTCAGGCAGCACCGTTCGCAGTTGCGCCGCGGTGCTCGCGACGTCGACGATGCTGCGGGGCTCGGCGTAGAGCGACGGCACGCGAATATCCACGGCGACGGTGATGCCGTTGCGATCGACGATCGGCGGACGCGACGCCTGGATGACGTCGCGCGTGATGCCTTCGATGGCGTCGTCGAGCTTCACCTGCCCCAGTTGCACCAGCCTTCCGCCGATCAACAGGAAACCGGTCACCAGCAAGGCGGCAACGACGGCGATCCGGCCGCGGGTGATGCGGTTGTGGCTGCGCGCCGTGCCGGTCACCTCGATGATCTGAGGATAGCTGAGGGCAGGACGCGAAGGTCCGGCCCCGTCGAAATCGTCGGCGGCGGTCATGGTCGGGTCAACGGTGAGAGCAGCGACTGCGCAAGTTGCAGCCTGCGCGAGGTTCACCACCGCGGCCCGCCGATCAATGGCATTTGAGCCGACGGCTTAACGAATGGTTAGCGAGGTGGATGGGGCGGTGGAAAGACGGGGAATAGCCGCCCTATCGCCCCCTCGTCTCCACAATCTCGACCACTTTTGCGGTCTCGACCTGCATGCCGAAGCGGCTGTCGTAGATGTGGTGCATGGCGTCGTGGGTGGAGTCGGCCGACGAGCAGATGGCGTCGGTGGCGATGACGACCCGGTAGCCCAGGTCGATGGCGCCGATGACCGCGGCCATGACGCAGACCTCGGTCTCGGCGCCGGAGACGATGACGGTATCGACGCCGGCCGCCGCCAGCTCGGCATGCAGCCTGCTGCCCAGCCACGGGCTGTAGATCGGCTTGTCGACGACGCGCGCCGGCGGGGCGTGGCGAGCCAGATCAGGGATCAGCTCGAGCAGGCCGGGCTCGAGCCGATCGCGGGTCATCGCCGCCCAGCGCTGATAGTAACGTCGCCAGGTGCCGCCGACATCATCGGCGGTGCGGGGCGGAATGAAGCGAGTGAACACCGTCCGCTCGGGCTGCATCTCCACCAGATGGACCACCTCGGGCAGTACCCGCTCCATCCATGGTGCGTGCCATTCGGTCTGTTCGGCGAACAGCCGTTGCATATCGATGCACAAGTGAACCCAGTTGCCGCCGAGCGGGCCGAAATGCAGTCCACGCGGAGCGATAAGGTCGGTCGGGTCGGTCATCGAGCAGAAACTGATGGGCCCCCGGCTCGGTTCCGTCACTCGCCTGTTCGGGACAACGCCCGGATTCGAAACGAATTTTTCGAGGCGAGCTGCCACGATTTTGCAGTTGGCGCGTTGTGACACACCTGCATTTCCGCAGCGTCACGGAGATTACAGATGTCAGTCCTCATCGGAATTCTCATCACCTTCCTGGTCGTCGTCCTCATCCTCTGGCTGGTACAGCGCCTGCCGGTCGACGCGCGGGTAAAGCAGATCATCCAGATCGTGGTGATCATCATCGGCATTATCTCGCTGCTGAAGTACCTGGCGGTTTTCTAGGTCGCACCGCGGGCGCAATTTCTGCTCAACTACCTGCATACGTTGATCATTTCGGTCCGGTTACAGGCCGGCTGTTGCCTTGCGGCTACAGCCGGAGGCGCGATGTCCTGCTACATTGCCGCCATACTCAAGTCACATGTAAGGACCGATCGTGATCCGTAACTACGTCTTGGGCGCCGCACTTGCGCTCTGCTCGACCTCCGCCATGGCGGCCGACCTGATTATCGACACTCCCGACGTCGCCCCCGTTGCCTCTGCATACGACTGGTCCGGCTTTTACGCCGGCGTGCATATCGGCGCCGGTTCGGGCCCGGTGACTGTGCTGCCGCTGGAGCCGTTCGACGATTCGACCGCCACCGGTTGGCTGGTCGGCGGGCAGCTTGGTTACAATGCCCAGTTCGACAGCTTCGTCCTCGGTATCGAGGGCGACATCGCCTGGTCCAACATCAACAACCAGGACGACCTCGACAACGGCTACGAAGGCGAAGTCAACGTGAACTGGCTCTCGACCCTGCGCGGTCGTGCCGGCTTCGCGGCTGACAGCGCCCTGTTCTACGTGACGGCCGGCCTTGCCGTCGCCGGCGCCGACTATACCGACCATGACTGGGATCCCAACGAGACCCTCAGCGGCACGCATGTCGGTTGGGCTGCTGGTGCCGGCGTCGAATTCGCGGTCACCGAAGAAGTGTCGCTCAAGGCCGAGTATCTCTATGTCGATCTCGGCAAGGTCACTTACGACCTCGGCACGCCTGACGACGTTTCGTTCAACGCCCACACCTTCAAGGCCGGCGTGAACTTCCACTTCTGATCGCGACTTACGCGATGCAAGGGCCCCGCCGGCGATGCCGGCGGGGCCCTTGTGATTCAGGCGACCAGGTCGACCAGCTTCGCCTCGGTGGCGCGTACGGCATCCGCGGGACTTAGCCCGATCAGCAGCCCGCGCTGGCCACCGTTGATCAGCACCTCGTCGAACAGTTCGGCGGTTTCGTCGATGGCGGTCGGCACCCGCTTGCGCTGGCCGAACGGGCTGATCCCGCCGACCTTGAAGCCGGTGAGCCGCTCGGCGTCGGCCGGCCTCATCATGTTGGCGGATTTGCCGCCGAACGCCGCGGCAAGCTTCTTCATGCTGACCTCGCAGTCGGATGGCACCACCACGCAGACCGGTTTGCCGTCGACCTCGGCCATCAGCGTCTTGAACACCTGCTCGGGCGCCTTACCGAGCGCCGCGGCAGCCTGCAACCCGATGCGCGGCGCATCCGGATCATAGTCATAAGGGAAATGCGTGAAGCCGATGCCGGCTTTGCTCAGAGCGAGAGTCGCTGCTGTGGTCCTGGACATGCCCCAGGGTTACGGCGAGGTGGGCGCCGCGTCCAGCCGCTACTTGGCGCCGACGGTCTCACTGCCGGTCGCGTCCGCTTCATCGAGCAGACGGCGGATATTTTCGGCCGAGCGCGCCACGCCGTTCTCGTCGGTGGCCCAGTTCGAGAAGCGCTCGAACAGCGCCGCGAACACCATCAGTTCGTGTTCGTTCCACTGCGCCAGCGCCCGAGCGAAGATCTGCACCTTGTTGCGCCGGACCGCCTCGACGAAGTTGGCGCCCTTGGGGGTCAGCTCTAGGCAGATGCGCCGGGCATCCTGCTGCGAGGCGACGCGCCTGGCATAGCCCCGCTCCACCAGTTCGGAGGTTACCCGGCTGGCGCGCGAGGGGTCGATGGCCAGGCGCTCGGCCACCAGGCCGACCGTCACTTCAGTGATCTCCTCGCCCTTGTGGGCAATCGCACTGATCGCATCGAGGTGGCTGACATCGAGGCTGGGGTCCATCTGCGCCATCACCTGGCGGCCGAAGTCCCGGCGCTGGATGGAGCGGCGGACCTTGTGCATCACCGCGTCGATGGCGGCGACGGCCTCTGCCGCATTGGGCGACAAACCAGCCTGCTCCGCCAGTTCCACCATCTCGCGATCGCCGCGCGTCTGGCAGATGGTGGGGAGATCGGGGAATGGTTCGCGGCCGACGCCGCTCTTGCTGCTGGTCATGAGCGTGGCGGTAGCATGAATGCATGCTTCGGTCAATTATATGCCTATGTCACACAATTGTCGTTGACATGCATTTGCCCGAGGCACATAACCCGCCTCCGAGTTTCGGAGGCATCCATGACTGTTGACTCATCCCCTGTTCCGGCAGCGGCCGAAGCGCCGGCCCGTCCCGACCGCACGACGTTGCTGGTGTATTTCGGCGCGTTGATCGCGATGTTCATGGCGACACTCGACATGCAGATCGTCGTCACCGCATTGCCCACCATTGCGGGCGAGTTGGGCAACCTGCACCTGTTCGGCTGGGTCGGTTCAGCCTACCTGCTCTCGACGGCTGCCGTGGCGCCGTTCTACGGCAAGCTCGGCGACATGTACGGCCGCAAGAACGTGGTGATGACGGCGATCGTGCTGTTCATCATCGGCTCGGCGGTGTGCGGCATGGCCTGGTCGATGGAATCGCTGATCGCCGCCCGGGTGTTGCAGGGCATCGGCGGCGGCGGCCTGATGGTGTCGGCCTTCGCCATGATCGGCGAACTGTTCGGCCCGCGCGACCGCGCCAAGTATCAGGGTTATTCGTCCGCCGTGTTCGCGCTGAGCTCGATCCTCGGGCCGGTCGCCGGCGGCTACATTACCGACATCTTCGGCTGGCGCTGGGTTTTCCTCGTCAACCTGCCGGTGGGCATCATCGTCCTCTGCATCATCGCCGTCGCCATGCAGAGCCGCTTCACCGAGAAGAAGCACAAGGTCGACTATCTGGGCGGCGTGCTGCTGGCAGTGGCCACCACTGCCATCGTCTACTGGGGCGACCACGTGCTCGACCCGGCCGGGCCGGACCTGTTGACCTTCGTCCTGCCGGTCATCGGCGTGGGCGCCGCGATCTGGTTCATCATGGTCGAGCGGAGCGCCGAGGAGCCGATCATCCCGCTGCGGCTGTTCCGCAACCATACGATCAGCATCGTCACCATCGTGTCGCTGATCGCCGGCTCGGTGACGCTGGGGATGTTCTTCTACTTCGCGCTGTATTTCCAGACGCTCACCGGCCTCGGACCGGCGGAAGTCGGCTTCCTGTTCCTGCCGGCCTCGGCCACCTCGATGGTGATCTCGATGCTGGCCGGGCGGGTGATCGCCGCGACCGGCCGGTACAAGTGGATGCCGGTGGCCGCGATGGCGGTCGGCGCGGCGCTGATGGTGGCCTTCACCTTCATCGACGCGCATACGCCGCTCTGGGCGCTGGCGATCATGATGGCGGTGTTCGGCATCTCCATGGGGCTGCAGTTCCAGGTGCTGATGGTCGCCATCCAGGCTGCGGCGCCGCTCGCCGATATCGGCGCCGCCACGGGACTGATCACCCAGGCGCGGACCATCGGCGCTTCGATCGGCCTCGCCATCAACGGCGCCGTGATGACCTTCGCCCTCACCCAGCAGAACGCCACCCTACCGGCCGATATCGCGGCGCAACTGCCGGACGGCCTTACCGGCCTCAGCCCGCACATCGCCAGCGCCCTGCCCGAGGCGGCGCGCGACGTGGTGCTGACGCATTACGGGGCCGGCATCAATGCGATGTTCCTGTGGGTCGCGGCGCTCTACGTGCTGGCCATGATCTTCACGATCATGCTCCGCGACGTGCAGATCCCGAAGCGGGCCTGACAGGCCGAGCTTTGGCAGAAACAGCAAGAGGGGCCCGATGGCCCCTCTTTTGCGTCCCGGCGCAGCGCCGATGAGCCCTCGCCTGCCCCTGCGGCGTCTCAGCTCAACTCCTCGCGCTGGGCCAGGATTGCCGCCTGCATGAACTCAAGCAACTGATCGTTCGAGTACGGCTTGGCGAGAATCGGGCGGTGGCGGTGCCGCTCGGCCACCGCTTCTGGTCCGGATGCCGTGGCAAAGAAGAATGGCACCTCACGCCGGTTGAGATCATCGGCAAGGCCGAAGCTGTCGGAATCGCCGATCTTCACGTCGAGGATGGCGCAATCAACGTTCCGCAGCGCCACGAGGGCCTGCGCTTCATCCGCGTCACGGCAGACGAACACCTCGGCCGCTCCCTGATCCAGCAGCAGATCTTCGATCACCACCGCGACAAGAACCTCGTCCTCGAGCACGAGGACGGTTCCGACATTCAATCCATGTGACGGCAGGCTGGCGAGCATCGTGCTCTCCTTTGCCATCCACCCTGCACATCGGAGCCGATGAGGTCGAGCACAAAGCGAGTGAGGCTGTTGTGCGCAAGTAGCTGCTTGTCGGGACGCAGCAGCTTGGGCGCAATCTGCGAAATGAGTAATGCCTTGGCAGCAACCATTCGCTGTGCAATGAGTTGAATGAGTAAGAAGACAACGACAGTTCGCGCGATGGCCGAGAAAACCTACAAGGGAAACGACCTGCAGCGCGGCGAACGCCTCCAGATCATGCTGGAAGCGGATGAGCTGCGCGCACTCGATGATTTTCGTTTTGCCAATCGGATGCCCAGCCGGGCCGCCGCGGTGCGCGAACTGCTGCGCCGCGGACTTGGCGTCGACGGCGTGGTCGTCAATCATGGAGATGGCTCGTCGAAATCGTTCGGCGTGCTCGAAGCGACGCCTCCGGAAGACGGCGCCGAACCTTAGCCTTCGCGCGCCCGCTCCAGCAGCCGCTTGCAATCCAGCAGCTCGCGCAGCACATCCGACAGCTTGTCGCGATCAGCCGACGTCAGGCCGGCCGGTTTCGGCTTGAAGCCGGGAAGCCGCAACCGGGCAGGCGTCGGTGGGGCCTCGGTCATATCCTCATCGGGGATCGCCTCTGCCTCAGGAGCGAAATCCTCCTCAAGCTCGGCGTCGGCGGGCTGCCGCTCCAGCGCCTCGACCGGCCGACCTTCGCCAATGCCGATGACATAGCGGATGCCCTGATCCTTCAGAATCCGCTGCACGCCCTTGATGGTGAAGCCCTGATCGTAGAGCAGATGCCGGATGCCCTTGAGCAGCAGCACATCCTCGGGCCGGTAATAGCGCCGGCCGCCTCCACGTTTCAGCGGTTTGATGGTGGAGAAGCGCGTTTCCCAGAAGCGCAGCACGTGCTGCGGCAGGTCGAGCTCATCGGCCGCTTCGGAGATGGTTCTAAACGCGTCTGGAGACTTGTCCAAAAGGACTCACCCGCCCGGAAAGAGTCTTATTTTCCAGACCGGACCATAGATTTGTTGATCTTGGATTTCAACACGTTGCTGGGTTTGAACACCAGAACCTGACGCGGCAGGATCGGCACCTCCTCGCCGGTCTTGGGATTACGGCCGATCCGCTCGTTCTTGGAGCGCACCTGAAACGAGCCGAAGGAGGAGAGTTTTACGTTGTGGCCCTCAACCAGGGCATCCCCGATGATGTCGAGCACGCGCTCCACCAACTCCGCCGATTCGGTGCGGGACAATCCCACCGCCTCGTAGACCGCCTCCGCCAAGTCCGCTCGCGTGACCGTTCTCTGCGTCATGTGCCGCCCCTCCGTTCTTTGCCCAGCTGGATACAGGTGCCCGTCAGGCGCCCCCACCTACGGATTTGTGGCAAAGATTAACGCGGCGTCACGTCACTGGCAATCTGGCTTGCCAATCAAAGGCGTGAGCCCTTCGGGCGCCAAAAACCGCGCCGAAACGGCCGCTCTGCTACCAGCGGATCAGCGAGGCGCCCCAGGTGAAGCCGCCGCCCATGGCTTCGATCATCACCAGGTCGCCGCGCTTGATGCGCCCGTCGGCGACTGCAGTGTGCAGCGCCAGCGGCACCGAGGCGGCAGAGGTGTTGGCGTGCCGGTCGACCGTCACCACGACCTTTTCGGGCGGCAGGCCGAGCTTGACGCCCGCGCCGTCGATGATGCGCTTGTTGGCCTGGTGCGGCACGAACCAATCGAGATCCTCGATGGTGTTGCCGGTATCCTCGAGCACTTTGTAGACCACGTCGGTGATCATGCCGACGGCGTGCTTGAAGACTTCCTTGCCCTCCATGCGGATGTGTCCCATCGACTGCGTCGAGCTGGGGCCACCATCGGTATAGAGCTTGTTCCAGTGGTGACCGTCGGAGCGCAGCGAGGTCGCCAGCACGCCGCGCTCCTCGCGCGCCTTGCCCAGCTCCATCACCACCGCCCCTGCCCCATCGCCGAACAGCACGCAGGTGGTGCGGTCGTTCCAGTCGAGGATGCGCGAGGCGGTCTCGGCGCCGATCACCAGGGCGCGCCGGGCGAGGCCGTTCTTCAGATACGAGTCGGCGGTGGCCACGGCGTAGACGAAGCCGGAGCACACGGCCTGGATATCGAAGGCCGCGCCGTGATGCATGCCCAGCTTCTGCTGCACGACCGCCGCGGTGGCCGGAAAGGTCATATCCGGGGTAGTGGTCGCAACGACGATCAGGTCGATGTCGTCCACCGAAATGCCGGCGTTCTCCATCGCCTTGCGCCCTGCCGCGGCGGCAAGGTCGGAGGTGTTCTCCCCCTCGGCCGCGATGTACCGCTGCTTGATGCCGGTCCGCTGCTGGATCCACTCGTCGGAGGTATCGACGGTCCTGGCCAGTTCGTCATTGGTCACGACACGCGCCGGGAGATAGGAGCCGACGCTGCGGATAATGGATTTCTTGTCAGTCACGCGGATTTCGCCTCGGTTTCGGGAGCCGGCGCGGCCTCGCTCGAAGGCGCCACGCTGAGTGTGGGGAAGCGGCGCATGCCTTCACCGATCTTGTCCATGACCCGGCTGCGGGCCATCTCGTAGGCAAGGCTCAGCGCGCCCTTGAAGCCGACCTCGTCGGTGCCGCCATGCGACTTGATGACGATGCCGTTGAGGCCGAGGAAGACGCCGCCATTGATGTTGCGGGGGTCAAGCTTGCGACGCAAGGCCTGCAGCGCCTGGCCGGCGATCGCCGCGCCGAGCATCGAGATGATGTCGGCCTTCAGCGCGTTGCGGATATAGGCCCCCACCTGCCGCGCCGTGCCTTCGGCCGTCTTCAGCGCGATATTGCCGGCGAACCCTTCGGTGACGACCACATCGACCGTGCCCTTGCCGATGTCGTCGCCCTCGACGAAGCCGTGATAGATGAAGCCCTCGCCGCTGGCGGCGTGCAGGATGCGCGCGGCTTCCTTCACCTCGTCGTGGCCCTTCATCTCCTCGGTGCCGACATTGAGCAGACCGACGGTGGGCAGTTCCTGGTCGAACAGCGCCCGCGCCAGGGCGGCGCCGAGAATCGAAAAATCGGTCAGCTGCTTGGCGTCGCCGCCCACGGTCGCCCCGACATCGAGCACGATGATATCGGTGCGCAGCGTCGGCCAGAGCGCCGCGATCGCCGGCCGCGAGATGCCTTCGATGGGTCTGAGGCAGAAGGTCGCCATGGCCATCAGCGCCCCGGTATTACCACCGGAGATCGCCACATCGGCCTCGCCGTCCTTGACCGATTGAATCGCCGCCCACATCGAAGAGGTGCCGCGTCCCTTGCGCAGCGCCTGCGAGGGCTTTTCCTCCATCGAGATGACGATGTCGGCATTGACGATGCGCGAGACCTTCCGAAGGTCGGGGAACTCGTCGAGCAACGGCGTCAGTTCGGCCTCGCGGCCGTGGAAGATGAAGCTGGTGTTCTTGCGCTCGCGCCAGAACAGGCGCGCGCCTTCGATGGCCACGCGCGGGCCCTTGTCGCCGCCCATGGCGTCAACGGAGATACGGATGGAATCGCTCATCGCCGCCCGGTCCAGCGTCCCCTGACGGAGACGGGTTTCAACATACTCAAACGCTTACCCCAGACAAGATATCACCCCGACGCGTCGGGGGCCTAGAGCGCTTCACCGTTTCAGCGAAACGTCGAAACCCTCGAGGCTGTTTGTTTTGTCGCGCTTCCGAGGTGGAAAAGTCTGCACCTTTTCCTGAAAGCGCTCTAGCTCTTGTCCTCGGGAGTCTTGAGGATTTTGAGGCCGGCAAAGGGCAGATCACTTTCGGTATCGCCATCGTCGCGCAGTGCGCCCACGGTTTCACCCGGCTGGCGCGGATAGGGGTCGAGCGCCAATGACAGGGTTTCGATGATCAGTGCCGACAGGTCGGCCTCGTTGCCCTCGAAATGGTCCGGCACATCCTCTCCGTCAAGGTCGACGAAGATTTCCGCATCGGCCGGCCCGGCATAGGCCTTCTCGCCGCCAGGCAGAAATACCCGCTCGATCGGCTCGACGATCTCCTGGGTCACGGGCTCCAGCGACACCACGCTCGGCTGCACGGTGGTGGCGACCAGGCGGCCGGTGACGCGCATGCCGCCCCGGAAGCGCACCGCATGCAGTTTGACCTCAAGCTTTTCCACCGCGGTAATGCCCAGCCGATCGGCGATGGCCAGCCGATCGGCCGCGTCCACCACCAGAACCAGGTCGCGCCCGGCCGCCGGCATCGAATCGAGTCGAATGCTGGCATCGGCAATGCGCACTTGCTGCTCGCTCATGCGGCCACCGCCATTTCGATGCGCCCCCCGGAGATGTCGGCAAGCGACTGGCCGGCGAGGCTGTCGTACTGGGTGAACAGATAGGCAGCCAGTTGCGGCGCATGGCCGGCCTCGGCCTCGGCGTAGACGTTTCGGCGCAACACCGCCTCGACGCCCGGACGGTCGTCGCGATCCATCGCCTCGTTCAGGGTGGTCATCAGGCCATAGAAGATCTCGCTCATCTTGCGCACCTTCTTGGGCACGGCCATGTCCCCTGCCCCCAGCTCGCGCAGCGAGCGGTCCATGTCCTTGAAGAACAGGTCGAACAGCGCCTGGCTGAACTCATGGCCGGCCTGCTTCTCGACTCTCAGACGCCGAAACAGCAGCGACAGGTGCAGCGAGATCATGTCGAAACGCCCGGTGACCGTGTCGGGAATGCCCCAGTCGGCATAGAAGACGGGCTGCCGGGATTGCGCCACAATGGCTGTATAGACGGCATAAACAGCGTCGGAGGACGGGTTTTTCCTGAACAAGTTCAATATCATCAGTCGCACTCCGCGGTCCTGCGGGACAAGGTGCTGCCGGTGTGGAAGGGTTCGGGCAAGGATGCATGCCAGCTTGCCAGCGGGCGCCTTTGACAGCTACACAGTGCCCGGCCGACTAAGGCCGTGCTAATAGTAGACAGCGATCGGGAAAGTCAAATTGATGCCTCTGCGCACCGTCACTAACCGCCTGCTCCCGATGACGGCCGCTGTGCTTGTCAGCCTGTCGCTGGCCGCCTGCGGCAGCGGCATGAGTCTCACGCAGTCCAAGGCGCGCGGTTACGAAATATCCGAAGACGCAGTGGCGCAGATTCGCGTCGGCCAGAGCGCCGCGCTGGTCACCGCCGTGCTCGGTTCGCCCCAGGTCACCAACTCCTTCGCCACCGAGACCGCCTGGTACTACCTGGGCGAAAAGGTGCAGCAGACGGCATTCGGCATGGAGCTGAGCAAGGAGCGCACCCTGCTGGTGGTCTACTTCGACAAGAAGAACAAGGTCGTCGATACCGAGCGCCTCGGCGTCAAGGACGGCAAATCCTTCTCGATCGAAAGCCGCCGCACCCCGTCTTACGGCCAGGACCGCACGTTCCTCGAGTCGATCCTCTCGTCGATCTGACGAGGGGACCCGTCCAGCCAGATCCATCGGATCCCTGCGAGAGGGTGACCCATTCAGCCACGTGCGCGAGGCTCGTGGGTCCTCCGCCAATGCTGAACTGACACCCGAATGTGGGGCGCGCGAGAGCCAGAACTCCCTCGGGCGAGGCACGCTGTCTCGGCCCGTCTCCACCGCCGGCTTCGCGGGAATGACGCAAGTTCCAGCCACCGAGCAACCACCAAGGCAGTGCAGCTCAATCGTGAAACGCCCTAGCCTGGCTGCCCCTCTGCGGCTCCCGGACGAAAGCTCACCCATGCCAGCGCCAGGATGGCTACCGCAGCAACCGGGATGGCCAACAGGTTGATGGCTTCCCAGCCGATCAGCTGCAGCAGCAGGCCCGAGGCGATCGAGGCCAGAGCCATGACCCCGAACACCACCTGTTCGTTGGCCGCCTGCACTTTGGCGGCCTCTTCCGGCCGATAGGCTGCGGCCAGCATGGCGGTTGAGGCGATGAATCCGAAATTCCAGCCAACCCCAAGCAACACCAACGCAATATCGAAGTGGAGCGTGCTGGTGCCGTGCAGATTCGTGCCGGCGGCGAGAAGAATCAGCAGTAGCCCGATCGCCGCGGTCAGCCGGGCGCCGATGCGGTGAATGATCGCTCCGGTGATGAAGCTCGGCGCAAACATCGCAACGATGTGCCACTGGATGGCAAATGCCGCATCCTCGGTGGTGTGCCCGCAGACATAGACCATGGCCAGCGGCGCCGCGATCATCACCAGCACCATCAGCGAGTAGCTGGCCGCGGCGACGAGCATCGGCACCCAGATGCCGGTGTCGCGCAGCAGCACGCCCAGCGGGCGCCCGGCCTTGCGGTCTTCGGCACGCTTCACCGTGGGCGCCAGGCGGGTCCGGCTGAGCACCGCGATGGCAAGCAGCGCCAGCAGGCCCATTACCAGGTAAGTCGCGGCGAACTCATGGCCGGGGACCCAACCCTTGGTGTGGGCGCTGATCTGCGGGCCCAGAAAGCCTGCGACCACCCCGCCGAACAACACCCATGAGATGGCCCGCGACTTGAGCTTGGGCGGCACGCTGTCGGCCGCGGCGAAACGGTACTGGTTGGCGAAGGCGGCGGGGATGCCGAACAACGCCAGCGCCAGGCAGAACAGCCAGAACTGGTCGAGCCAGGCCGATAGCGCCGCCACGATGCCGGCAGGGATAGCGATCGAGGCGCCGAGCATCAGCCCTTCCCGGCGTCCGAGCGAATGGATCAGCAGCGCGGCGGGCCCGGTGGCCAGCGCGGTACCGATGATCATGAGCGTCACGGGGACGGTGGCGAAGCCCTTGTCGGCAACCATGGTCGCGGCCGTGAGCGAGGCGATCGACATGATGATCGCCTGGTTCGAACCAAGGATCGCCTGGGCGACCGCCAGCAGGCCGATATTGCGGAGCGGCGAGCCGATGCCGGAAGCGCGCTCATCCATGGCGTTGCTACCTGGCCTTTGCCGGCTCATCGTCCCGGCCCGCCGCGCGGGCCACGCCGTCGAGGACGGCATTGACCATCTTGGGGGCGTCATCCTCGTAGAACGCCTTGGCGACGTCGACATACTCGGTGATCACGACGCGCGCAGGGATGTCCTTGCGGCGCAGCAACTCGAACGCGCCCGCGCGGAGGATGGCGCGCAGCGTTGCGTCGATGCGCGGCATCGGCCAGCCATCGACCAGCGCGGCATCGACCGCGGGGTCGATCTGCAACTGCGCCTTGATCACGCCGGTGACGATCTGGCGGAAGAAATCGGCATCGGCCGGCAGGTATTCTTCGCCCTCGACTTCGCGGCCGACATGGATGGCGCTGAACTGGCTCAGCGTGTCCTCGAGCGTCTGGCGGCCGACATCCATCTGGTAGAGCGCCTGGACGGCTGCCAGCCGCGCCGCGCCGCGTTGATTGGCGGTGCGGGGAGCTGAGGGATCGCGTGGCTTGGGCTGGGCCATATCTGGAAAGTCATTCTGTTGTGCGCGCCGCAGCGGGCAAGGTTCTGCCCGCTGGCTTAGCCACTGGGCGCAGGAACCGCAATCTCAATCGTCGTGATTGGGCTGGTGGCGCTCGTCATCGCCAAGCTTGGTGAGGAAGGAGCGGAAATCGTCGGCAGCCGAGAAGTTCTTGTAGACCGAGGCGAAGCGCACGAACGCCACGTCGTCGAGACCCTTCAGCCCCTCCATGACGAACTCGCCGATCTGGTCGGAGGTGACCTCGACGTCGCCGAGGCTCTCGAGCTGGCGCACCACGCCCGAGATCATGCGGTCGACGCGCTCCGGCTCGACATCGCGCTTGCGCAAAGCGGTGCCCACCGAGCGCGCCAGCTTGTCACGATCGAACGGGACCTTGCGGCCGGATTTCTTCACCACCAGCAGTTCACGCAACTGCACGCGCTCGAAGGTGGTGAAGCGTCCGCCGCAACTGGGACAGATGCGGCGGCGGCGGATGGCGTTCGAATCCTCGGTCGGGCGGCTGTCCTTGACCTGCGTGTCGTCGTTTCCGCAATAGGGGCAGCGCATCAACTTACCTCGTCAGTCACGGGCCAGCGCCCCTCACCCGCCCCCGGCCCCTCTTCCCTCGGGGGAAAAGGAACCAGACTGCGCAGTCGGACGACGGCCAGGGAGCCGTCGCCGCGACCGGATGAGGGGTGCCCAACGCACATCATCAGTCGGCGTAGATCGGGAAGCGCGAGGTCAATGCCATGACCTTGTCGCGCACCGCCGCTTCGACCGCGGCATTGCCTTCGTCGGAGTTGGCCTCACGCAGGCCATCCAGCACCTCGACGATGAGCTTGCCGATCTCACGGAATTCCGCTTCGCCGAAGCCGCGGCTGGTCGCCGCCGGCGTGCCGAGACGGACGCCCGAAGTCACGAAGGGCTTTTCCGGGTCGAACGGGATGCCGTTCTTGTTGCAGGTGATATAGGCGCGGCCGAGGCCGGCTTCCGCCCGCTTGCCGGTGGCGTTCTTCTTGCGCAGGTCGACCAGCATCAGATGGTTGTCGGTGCCGCCCGAAACCACGTCGAGACCGTTCTCGATCAGCGTCGCGGCGAGGGTGCGGGCATTGGCCACGACCTGGCGGGCATAGGCCTTGAACTCGGGCTGCAGCGCTTCCTTGAAGGCGACGGCCTTGGCGGCGATGACATGCATCAGCGGCCCACCCTGGAGGCCGGGGAACACCGCCGAGTTGATCTTCTTGGCGATGGCTTCGTCATTGGAAAGGATCATGCCGCCGCGCGGGCCGCGCAGCGACTTGTGCGTGGTGGTGGTGACCACGTGCGCGTGCGGCACCGGCGAGGGATGCACGCCGCCGGCGACGAGCCCGGCAATGTGGGCCATGTCGACCATGAGATAGGCGCCGACTTCATCGGCGATCTCGCGGAAGCGGGCCCAGTCCCAGACGCGCGAATAGGCAGTACCGCCGGCGAGGATCAGCTTGGGCTTGTGCTCGCGGGCCAGGCGGGCGACCTCGTCCATGTCGAGCAGATGATCGTCCTGGCGTACTCCATAGGACACGACCTTGAACCACTTGCCGCTCATGTTGACGGGCGACCCGTGGGTCAGGTGGCCACCGGAGTTGAGGTCGAGGCCCATGAAGGTGTCGCCGGGCTCGAGCAGCGCCAGGAACACCGCCTGGTTCATCTGCGAACCGGAGTTCGGCTGGACGTTGGCGAAATTGGCGCCGAACAGTTCCTTGGCGCGCTCGATCGCCAGGTTCTCGGCGATATCGACGTACTGGCAGCCGCCGTAATAGCGCTTGCCCGGGTAACCCTCGGCGTACTTGTTGGTCATGATCGAGCCCTGGGCCTCGAGCACGGCTTTGGACACGATGTTCTCGGAGGCGATCAGCTCGATCTCGTGCTGCTGCCGGCCAAGTTCCAGCTTGATGGCTTCGGCGATCTCGGGATCGGTCTCGGCCAGCGTGTTGGTGAAGAAGCGGGGAAAGAGCGGAAGGGACGTGGCGGCGCTCATTTGGCGTCTCCCGAGGCAGAGGGATTGGGGGCGGTTCGGCTGGCGTGCGTGTAGCACGCCGGCTCCGGCGATTCCAAGCTGAGGACAGCCTGGCAAAGGCAAGGGATCTGGTGGCGCATGCGGGCTCCCATGGACGATTTCGAGGGGGGTGCCCAGGCGAGCGGCAGCTAGACGTTCGCGTTCCCCGATGGTGCCCCATCTGATCTCGCCAGTCGCGCGAACGAGGCTGTTATCGCAGACTTGCCGCGGCGTTGAAAGCCCCCGAGAGCTGTGCCGAGAAAGTGAAGCAACGCGAGGAATGCGCTGCGTGTTGATTTGCAGGGCTTGCAAACCGCCAATGGGTGGAGAACCCGAAAATGAAGACCTTCATCGCATCAGCCGCCGCAGTCGCCCTCACCGCCCTGCTCGCCATCCCCGCCCCCGTCGCTGCCGCATCCTACGGCATGGGGATGGGTGGAGGCATGGGAGGCGGCATGAATGGCGGCATGGGCAACCAGGGCCAGTACGTCGCCAACCAGTGCCAGATGCACCCGAACTGGCAAGGCTGCAGCGACTGGCGCCGGAACCACGACCACTGGGGCCAGGCCCAGTACAGGCAATGGTACCGCTGGAACCACGGCAACCTCGGCAACTTCGCCGCCGGGTTGTTCGGGTTCGCGCTGGGCGCCGCCATTACCGGCAGCATGAATCAGGCCGACCAGGGTTCCGGCTACAATACCCATGTCGACCGCTGCGAGGCGCGCTATCGCTCGTACAATCCGCGCACCGACCAGTATCTGGGCACCGACGGGCGCTATCATTTTTGCACCCTCTGAGGCCTGAACCAGGGCGGCCCCGGCCGGCGATGACGCTCGCCGGGGCCGCTTTGTGAAGCAACCAAAGGCGACCGGGTGGGTTCTCCGAGTCACGCGTCAGCGCACGCAACAAGAAGACTTGGAGTTCATGAGATGAAGAAACTTGCTTCCGCCATCCTCGCTAGCGGGCTCGCCGGCATCATGATGATCCCGGCACCGGCCAGTGCGGCTTCCGTCAAGGTCAACATGGGCCAGCAGCAGCGCTACGTCTCGGAACGCTGTATCGAGCATCCGAACTGGCGCGGTTGCGATGACTGGCGTCGCAATCACAATCGCTGGGGCTCCAACGACTATCGCAACTGGTATCGCTGGAACCAGCCGAACCTGGGTAATGTCGCCGCCGGCATCTTCGGCTTCGCGGTCGGCGCGGCGATCGTGGGCAGCATGAACCGCAATGTCGACCGCTATAGCGGCTTTGACAGCCACGTTGCCGCCTGCGAGGCCCGGTATCGGTCGTACAATGCCGAAACCGACATGTTCCTCGGCTATGACGGTCGCTATCACCGCTGCAATCTCTGATGGCAGCAGCAGGGGCGCCGTAGCGGCGCCCCTAGCCTTTGGGCGGCCTCAGGAAATGCACCAGCCGGCCTGATCCGGGAACGAGATCGGTCCAGGCTTCGAGGTCACAGTCGATGACGGCGATCCCGCCCGTCGGGAAAGCCCCGAGGTCGCGGTCGCCGCGGCTCAGCAGCCTGGCGGTTTCCTCGGTGGCGCTGTTGTGCCCCACCAGCATCAGTACCCGGGCATCGCGCCCCTGCTCCGCGGCAATCCCCAGATAGTCGTGATCGCGCCGGTCGTAGACCGCGTCGCTCCAGATGATATCGGCTTTCGGCAGGTTTGCCGGCAGATGGGCGATCGCCAGATCGAGCGTCTCGCGCGTTCGGCGCGCCGTGGAACAGACGATACGCCCGGGTAGCCAGCCGTGGCTGCTCAATGTCGCCCCGATCCACGCCGCTGCCGCTATGCCTCGCGTCGCCAGGGGGCGATCGAAGTCGGCCAACCCCGGATCGTCCCAGGCGGATTTGGCGTGACGAACGAGGATCAAGCGGAGCATAGGGCGAACCTAACGTGGCGATGCGCCATCGTAGTCGAAGTCACTGATGGCGCAACCGATAGGGAGGCGGGGGTGCTCACCCCGAACTGATCCTCTGGCAGGGCCCTAAACTCACGGGGATGCGGCCTCGCTGCACCCCCGGTTTGAGGCCCCAATCGCTATAGTGCGAAAATGATTCGCATGACTGAGACCACCCGATGAGCGACGATCCCGACACCCTGCCGCCCGATGGCGAGAACAAGCAGGTCGTAGATCTCCGCGAGGCGCTCGAGGAGCGCTATCTCTCCTACGCCCTTTCGACCATCACGCAGCGCGCCCTGCCCGATGCGCGAGACGGCCTGAAGCCGGTGCATCGCCGGATCCTGCACGCCATGCGGCTGCTCAGGCTCGATCCGGGCGGCGCGTACAAGAAGTCGGCCAAGGTGGTCGGCGACGTGATCGGTAGCTTTCACCCTCACGGCGACCAGTCGATCTACGACGCCATGGTCCGCCTGGCGCAGGATTTCGCGATGCGCTACCCGCTGGTCGACGGCCAGGGGAACTTCGGCAATATCGACGGCGACGGGGCGGCGGCCTATCGGTATACCGAAGCGCGCATGACCGAGGTGGCCTCACGGCTGCTCGAGGGCATCGGCGAGAACGCCGTCGATTTCAAGCCGACCTATGACGGCGCCACCGATGAACCCTCGGTGCTGCCGGCGAACTTCCCGAACCTGCTGGCCAACGGCTCGACCGGCATCGCCGTAGGCATGGCCACGTCGATCCCGCCGCACAACGTGGACGAGATCTGCGATGCGGCGCTGCACCTGATCAATAACGGCCGCGACGCCACCACCACCGCCGACCTGATGCACTACATCCCCGGGCCGGATTTTCCGACCGGCGGCATCCTGGTCGAGAGCCAGGCCTCGATCCTCAACTCCTACGAAACCGGTCGCGGTTCATTCCGGCTGCGGGCCCGCTGGGAACGCGAGGACAAAGGGCGCGGCGTCTACCAGATCGTCGTCACCGAGATCCCCTATGGGGTGCAGAAGTCCAAGCTGGTCGAAAAGATCGCCGAGCTGCTGCTCAACAAGAAGCTGCCGCTGCTCAAGGACATCCGCGACGAGAGCGCCGACGACGTGCGCCTGGTGATCGAGCCGCGCGCCGGCACGGTCGATCCGGCGATCCTGATGGAGCAGTTGTTCAAGCTGAGCGATCTCGAGCAGCGCATCTCGCTCAACATGAACGTCCTCGATCGCGGAGTGGTGCCGCGGGTGATGAGCCTCAAGGAGGCGATCGTCGCCTGGCTCGAGCACCGCAAGGACGTGCTGGTGCGCCGCACCAACAACCGGCTGGCCGAAATCGCGCGGCGGCTCGAAGTGCTCGACGGCTATATCGTCGCCTATCTCAACCTCGACGAGGTGATCCGCATCATCCGCGAGGAGGACGATGCCAAGGCCTCACTGATGGCGACGTTCAGCCTCAGCGACGTGCAGGCCGAAGCCATCCTCAACATGCGGCTGCGCTCGTTGCGCAAGCTCGAGGAAATCGAGCTCCGCACCGAGCACAAGACGCTCAGCGAGGAGCAGGCGCATCTCAACGCGCTCATCGCTTCGGACAAACGGCAATGGGGCGAGATCGCCAAGCAGATCGCCGACCTCAAGAAGGCCTACCCCAAGTTCGAAAAGGACGGCGTGACGCGCCACCCGCTGTGGGGCCGCAAGACCGACTTTGCCGAGGCGATGAATATCGACCACGAGGAAGTGGCGACGCAGATGATCGAGCGCGAGCCGATCACCGTGATCCTCTCCGAGAAGGGCTGGATCCGCTCGATGCGCGGCCACACCACCGAGATCGACGACAAAGGCTTCAAGACCGGTGACCGGCTGAAGCTGTTCATCCACGCCCAGACCACCGACAAGCTGCTGCTGCTCACCACCGGGGGCAAGGTGTTCACGCTGGCCGGCGACCGCCTGCCCGGCGGCCGCAGCCAGGGAGAGCCGGTGCGGCTGATGGTCGATATCGAGGAAGGCCAGGACCTGGTCGACCTGTTCGTCTACCGTCCCGGCCGCAAGCGGGTCATCGCTTCGCGCAAGGGCGACGGCTTCGTCGTCGCCGAGGATGAGCTGATCGCCAATACCCGCAAGGGCAAGCAGGTGCTGAACGTTTCCGACACCGAGGAGGCGCGGCTGATCGCGCCGGTCGAGGGCGACATGCTCGCGGTGATCGGCGAGAACCGCAAGATGGTGGTGTTCCCGCTCGACCAGCTCCCCGAGATGAGCCGCGGCAAGGGCGTTCGGCTGCAGAAGTACAAGGATGGCGGCCTCAGCGACCTCAAGACCTTTCCCTCCGGCGTCGGTCTCACCTGGACCGACTCCTCTGGTCGCACCTACACCAAGGCGATGGCCGAACTGACCGAGTGGCTGGCCGAACGCGCCTCCGCCGGGCGACAGCCGCCGACGGGCTTCCCGCGCAACAACAGGTTCGTCGGATAGTGCCTCGACGCGATTGCGTGCTGTTCGTCACGCACCGCTGGAGTCCCAGCATCGCCGCTCACTATCAGCGGCTCAAGCAACAGGCCGGCAGCGTGCTCGACGTGCTGCTGGTCTACCAGGTGGCGCCGTCAGCGCCTGTCCCCGCAACCGCCAGGGCAGACGTGATGGTCAGCCTGGCGGAGATCGCCGCCGCCTTTCCGCGCCGCTTCGCCGAGGGCGGCGAGGCGTGGGCGTTCCATTGCGCCGACCTCGTCTGGATGACGGCGGCCGGCAAGGCGCCGGCGGCCGGCTACGATCGGGTATGGGTACTCGAGTATGACGTCGATTTCAGCGGCGACTGGACGACGTTCTTTCGACCGGCGCTGGCATATGATGGCGACCTGCTGGGCATCGACCTGAGGCCGCTGAGCGTGACGCCGGACTGGTGGAACGCCGACGGATACCGACAGCCCAAGGGCCTGGCGGAACCGTTGATCGGCTTCTTTCCCGCCGTTCGTGTCAGTCGGGCTCTCATCGATGCCTACCGCGCCCGGCTCGATACCGAAGACTGGGCAGGGCATTTCGAGATGGTGTTGCCTTCCTTCGCTGCATCGAAGGGCTTTTCAGTGCGCGAGATCGGCGGCGACACCGACCATACCCCGGCCGAGCGGCGGCAGCTGCACTACACAACGCCGCGCATGGTGGGCAAGGCGGCGGCCACTTTCACCTTCCGCCCGCCCCGATCGTTTCGCTATTTCGTCGAGTCGCCGCAGGCTTTTTCGCGGCGCGACCAACTCTATCATCCGATCAAGACCGACTTGCCGCTGGCCGATCGCATCGCCTTCAGCTGGAAGAAAGCTGGTGATCATTGGGTGATTTTGCGCAACCGTTTGCTAGGACGCGCGTAGCAGAAAGCCGAGATGCAACGAAACGTGAATGAGAGCCGCGAGACGACCGACCCAAAGGCGCGCGATTGCGCGACGTTCGTCACGCATATCTGGACACCGGAAGTCGCCGAGCACTACGCGCGGCTGCAGCGTGAGGCGGGACCGGTGCTCGACGTGTTCCTCGTCTACCAGCAGGGGGCCGAGGAGCAGACGCTGCCCCAGGGCATGCAGCCCGACCTGGTGGTGCGCATGGCCGACAGCGCCCAGCACTTCCCGCTCCGCTACGAGGAGTTTCTCGAACGCCCGAACCCGTGGGGCTATGTCGACCTCGTCTGGCTGACGGCCTTTCTGTCGCCGCGACTCGCGGCCTATGAGCGGTTCTGGCTGGTCGAGTATGACGTCGACTTTTCCGGCGATTGGGCGAAGTTCTTCGGCGCGGCAGCGACCTATGCCGGAGACCTGCTGACGACGCGCATCCGGCCGCTGAGCGCCGATCCGACCTTCCACTTCGCCCCGATCTACCGCCAGCCGGCTTCGGCCCCAGCCGACCCCCTGCTGGTCTTCATGCCGATCTCGCGCGTCTCCCGGCGCCTGCTCGATCACTATCGCCTGACGCTGTTGCAGCCCGGCTGGCATGGGCATTTCGAAATGATCCTGCCCTCGATGGCGCGGGCCGACGGCTTCCTCGTGGCGGAAATCGGCGGCCATGATTCCCAGGCCCCGGCCGAGCGCCGCGGACTGCACTATGACGGCACGTTCGCCGAACTCCAGTCGATGAAGACCACGCACGCCTACCGGCCGCCGCGCGGGTTCCGCTATTACGGAGCTGCCCCGCATCGCTTTCGCCAGCCCGACCGCATCTATCACCCGATCAAGGTCGGCATGAGCCTGCGCCGACGCCTGCACATGCGCTGGCTGCCGCAGCTGCAGCAGTTGCGGGCGTTCTCGCGCTGGCTGCGGGGAAAGCGCTGAGGCTTACTCGAGCCGCCGCCAGCCCAACGGGCCGCGCTGCACTTCGAGCGGACGGAACTGGCCTTTGTAGGCCATCTTGGGCGAGTCCTTCACCCAGTAGCCGAGATAGACGTAGGTGAGCGCCGCCAGCTTCACCTGCTCGATGTGATCGAGGATCAGCAGGTTGCCGAGCCCGCGCTTGTCGAGCAGCGGATCGTAGAAGCTGTAGACCATCGACAGCCCGTCGGGCATCACGTCGGTCAGCGCAACGGCGACCAGCGGCCGCTGCGCGTGCGAGGTCAGCCGGTACTCCACCACCACGGTCTGCACCGGGGTGTCCTCGACCATGTACTCGTAGTCGACGAAGCTCATCTGGGTCATGCCGCCGCCGGCATGGCGGGCATCGAGATAGCGCTTGAACAGCGCAAACTGCTCGGCGGTGGCCCGCGGCTGGCAGACCTCCACCGCGATATCGGCGTTGGCCTTGAGGATGCGGCGATAGCGCGCCGACGGCGCGAATTCCTGCGCCACGATACGCACCGACTGACAGGCCGAGCAGCCGTCGCAGGCGGGGCGATAGATCAGGTTCTGGCTGCGCCGGAAGCCGTTGTCGCTCAACAGGTGATGGAGCGAGGAGGCACGGCGGCCGGTGAGGTGGGTGAAGAGCTTACGTTCCTGACGACCCGGCAGATACGGACATGGCATGGCCGCGGTAAGGAAGAGCTGGGTGTTCTCGGGCGTCTGATCGGTCATCGTCGTCCTTCGAGCGATGCCCAGAGGATAGACGCGACCCGAGGGCCCGGCAATGGCCCATCATGCCTCAGCGCACCGGGATCAGGCGTTGTGCATGCCGCCGGAGCGCCAGAAACGCTGCATGGGCGAACGGCGCAGCATCAGAGTGCCGACGACCAGGTCGTGCAGCATCTGCTGGCGCGGCGTGAACAGCGCGAACAGGATCGAGAACGGCCAGGAAATCCACACCGTCACCCAGAACAGGATCGGGTGGATGAGGATGCTCCAGCCGTTGAGCGGCGTGCCGCGCACCGGGGTCAGCACGATATCCATCATCTGCATGCCGACGGTGCCGCGCATCGGCGAGCCGAGCGTCGCGGCATAATAGCCGAGGATGGCCACCGGAATGATGATCGGCAGGGCCAGCAGGCCGAGCCCCAGCGTCACGATGCCGAAAATGCCGCCAACCAGCAGCGCGGCGATGGTGATGAAGGTGATGATCACGCAGTCGATCAGCCACGCCGCGGCACGGCGCAGCAACACGCCATCGAACAGTTCCGGCGCGTTGGACGGGTCGGGAAGGTGGTCGTTCATGGTGGTGCCCTGGTTCATGACCAACAAATGGGGACCATGAGGTCGCACACAAGTGGGAACGCGAAAAATCCGTCGGCCCGCGGCGGCGCCATTGCGTCCGTTGGCGATTTGCGCGGGCCGGTGCTAGGCAAAGGACATGGATGCCGACATCTTTGAGCTCGACCGCTCGAGCATTGCCATACCCCTGCACTTACGGTCGGTGCGGTACGACGCTGGCCGCTACCCCGGCGCGTCCGCGACGCGCAGTTTGGCGGGAGGCGCCAACTGCCAGCTTTATGCGTATGCGGTGCTTGAGCATCACGGCTTCACGCTGCCCGGCCTGCGCTCGCGCGAGCTGTGGCTCGATCGCGATCACACGGCCATGGTGGATCGCATGGAGCCGCTCGACCTGGTGCTCGTTCACGACAATCCCGACAGCTGGGGCGCCCATGTCGGGTTGTGCGTCGGCGGGACAAATGTCCTCCATCTGTCGCGGAAGATCGGCGTTCCGGCGATCGAGACGCTCGCCGCGCTGCAGGAGCGCGCCGAGTACCGCTTCCTGATCGGGTTCAAGCGCCCGTTGCGCCGCGCTGAGATCGGCTAAGCGTTGAGCAACCGGGCTGCTTCAAGCGCAAAGTAGGTCAAGACGCCGTCGCACCCTGCCCGCTTGAACGCCATGAGGCTTTCCATCATCGCCCCCTCGCCGTTGATCGCTCCCGCCGCCGCGGCAAACCGGATCATCGCGTACTCGCCCGACACCTGATAGGCGAACAGCGGCACGTCGAAGGCGTCGCTGCAGCGCTGGATGATATCGAGGTAAGGCATGCCCGGCTTCACCATCACCATGTCGGCGCCCTCGGCAATATCCTGCGCCACCTCGCGCATGGCCTCGTCCGAGTTGGCGTAGTCGAGCTGATAGGTGCGCTTGTCGCCGACGAGCCGGCTGCCCGAGCCTACCGCCTCGCGGAACGGACCGTAATAGACCGAGGCGAACTTGGCCGAGTAGGCCATGATGGCGACGTGATCGAAGCCCTCGCCGTCGAGCGCCCGGCGGATGGCGGCGACACGGCCATCCATCATGTCGGAGGGCGCAATGATGTCGGCCCCTGCCCTCGCCTGCATCAGCGCGGCCTTGACCATGGCCTCGACCGTCTCGTCGTTGAGAATCTCGCCATCGCGGACCAGCCCATCCTGGCCGTCCGACGAGTACTCATCGAGCGCCACGTCGGTGATGAGGCCGATGTCGATGCCGGCATCGCGGATGGCGCGTACCGCCTGCCCGGTGAGATTGTCCGGGTTCCACGCCTCGCTGCCGTCGGCGTTGCGACGATCGTCCTGCGTGTTGGGGAACAGCGCCAGGGCCGGGATGCCCTCCGCCGCGGCGGCCTTCGCCGCCTCGACCACGAGGTCGACGCTCAGCCGCTCGACGCCGGGCAAAGTGCGAATGGCGGTGCGCTCGTTATGCCCGTCGATGACGAATAGCGGCCAGATCAGGTCATGCGGGGTGAGCACGGTCTCGCGGACCATGTTGCGCATCCAGCCGGTACGACGCAGCCGTCGCTGGCGCCGCCCTCCCAGGAAGCTCATGTCGTGCTTGGGCCAGTTCGTGCTCATGGGTCACTCCGCCGGAGCCTGCCGCCATCGGGCGCTCCGCATTCTCATTGTCGCGCCTCGGAACCGGTCTGCGACCTTGGCCGACGCATCCGGATCGCCGCGCTTCTATCAGCCGCCGGCGGCTCGCGCCAAGGCTGCGCTTGTCGCACTCACCCATCCGCGCTATCCACGCCCTATGGATTTGAAGAGCGAACTTGCCGGGCGCTATCTCAGGATCATCGCGATTGTCGCGCTGCTGCTGGGGCTCGCCGATGCGTCGCGCCTGCTCGGCGTTTCGTCCGGGGCGGTCAGCCCGATCGCGCAGCTCGGACCCACCGGTTTCGCGTTCCTCATGGTGTTCTGCCTTGCCCGCCTGTTCGCCGCGGTCGGCCTGTGGTTGCGCGCCAGCTGGGGTGCGGTGCTGCTGGTCGGGGCCACGGTGGTGGAACTGGCGCTCTATCTCGGCGGCGTGCCGGGCGTCGAAATCGGTGCCTTCGGCTTCGCCCTGCGGCTGCTGATGGTGGGCGGTATCGCGGTGCTGTTCTTTCTCAGCTTCCGCCTGCGCCGCGCCCACGACTGAGCCCTCGCCGGGGCCGGTAACGGACGATTCAGGTTACAATTTTCTGACCTGCGGTTACCTCTCGTAAAGCCAAATTCCTGAACTTTTTCCGTAAGATAGTTTTAAGTCTACGGCTTAAGGCGATCTTATTTGGGCCCCCGTAGTTTGGGGCCTATGAGACGCGAAGAAATCGCGCAAGACGACAGGACAGTGAGGCAACAATGGCAATCAAATCCAACGCCGCAGAGGCAATGGTTCCGGAAGAAGCCCAGGGGCTGAAGCCGCTCTACCTAGAAGCCGTCAGCCGTGTCGAACGGCTCCATCGCCGGCTGCTCGACCTGATCAAGGACGAGTTCGACCGGATGGGCTGGGACGATATCAATCCGGTCCAGGCGCTGCTGATGTTCAACATCGGCGATGCCGAGATGACCGCCGGCGAGCTCCGCTCGCGTGGCTACTATCTCGGCTCGAACGTCTCGTACAATCTCAAGAAGCTGGTCGAGACCGGTTACATCTTCCAGGAGCGTTCGCGTTCCGACCGCCGCTCGGTCCGCATCCGTCTCACCCCCAAGGGCGAGGAAGTGGCCGAGGTGATCGACGAACTCTATGATCGCCACCTCAAGTCGATCGAAAAGGTCGGCGGCCTCAACGGCGAAACCTTCGAGGGCCTCAACAAGGCACTCGGCCGCCTGGAGCGCTTCTGGGTCGACCAGATTCTCTACAAGCTCTGATCCCGGGCGGGGCTAGCCCCTGCCTCCAAACCAGTGTGGCATCCTTGCCACAGCAGGTTCAGCAAACGCCGGCCTTAAGCCGGCGTTTCTTATTTACGCCCAGAATTCCGCTATGCATCGAAACAATTGCAGGCTGATCCTCGTCACTGCAAGTCCCTTGGTTTTGTGCGTTCAAACGGCCGGCAGTTCACACCTGCTTGACCGCGTTGGAGCCATCCTGGGGGCGATGCTATGAGGGACAACCTCTCGGAATGGCGACTTTGGGTGAATTGATGCGGCTGAATCGACGGAACCTCCTCACCTCCATGGCGGCCATGAGCGCCGGTCTGGCGATGCCGGCAATCGTGCGAGCAGAGGACAATAATTTCTGGGACTCCCTCAACAAGGAGAACCGGATCAAGAATGTCGACCAGGCCGGCAACACCGCCACCGCCAAGAGCCTTGTCGATACGATCGAGCCGATCCTCAGCTACGACACCTCGTACAACCTGCAGCTCGCCATCCAGAACTACGAGGCGTTCATCGCCGCCAATGGCAGCTGGGAAGCGCCGACGCGCGAAACCTTCGGGCTGAAGCTGGGTGTGTCGCGCCGCGCCGCCGCGCTGCTGAAGCGCCGCCTGATGATCAACGGCGACATGCCGCTGGAAAAGCGCGTCAGCGACGAGTTCGACGCCGGCCTCGACGCCGCAGTGCGACTGTTCCAGGCCCGCCATGGCCTCGTCATCAACGGCGCGGTGGATGAAGCGACCTTCTATGCGCTCTCGGTGCCGGCGGACTATCGGCTCAACCAGCTGCGGCTCAACGCCCAGCGCATCGACCAGTGGGCGTCGGCGCTGTCCGACCGCTATGTCGTGGTGAATATCCCGGCTGCCATGGTCGAGGCGGTCGAGGGCGCGCAGGTGGTGCAGCGTCACAACTCTGTGGTCGGCAAGGTCGATCGCGCCACCCCGATCCTCAACTCCAAGATCTTCCAGGTGAAGTTCAATCCTTACTGGACGGTGCCCAAGAGCATCATCGAGAAGGATATGATCAAGTACATGAACGAGGATCCGGAATACCTGACCAAGTTCCGCATCCGTATCTTCGACGGCAAGGGCAACGAGGTTCCGCCGACGGCGATCAACTGGCAGACCACCGAAGCAGTGAAGTACACCTTCCGGCAGGACCCAGGCGGCGAAAACTCGATGGGGCACTGCAAGATCGACTTCTACAACAAGTACGACGTCTACATGCACGACACGCCGCAGAAGGCGCTGTTCGGCGAGAACGCCCGCTTCCATTCCTCGGGCTGCATGCGCTGCGAGAATATCGAGGAACTGGTGGCCTGGCTGCTGCGCGACAATGGCGGCGGCTGGACCCCGGAAAGCGTGATGGCGGCGTGGGAACAGGGCATGCGCGAGGACATCAAGCTCGACGTGCAGATCCCTATCCACACCACTTACATCACCGCCTGGGCCAACCGGCAGGGCACGGTGAGCTTCCGCGACGACGTCTATCAGTTCGACGCGCAGGGCATCGTCAACTTCGCGCAAGGCTGACCGAGATGGCCGGCCCCGACGACAATCGTCCGGCCGGCCGTGTCCTCTTCGAGTTCGTGCAGGTCGGACAGCAGATGCGTGTCGCTGCCATCGACGAGGCAACCGGCACCGAAGTGGTGGTCATCACCCCGCTGAGCGCGACCCCGTTCCAGATGCGGTCGCTGGCGCTGAGCAAGCTCCGGCGCAAGCTGGGCGGCGACGAACCACCACCGCCATCAGGCTCGAAGCCGGCAAAATACGCTTAGCGGTATCGTTGGACGCCGCGCTCAGTCGGCCGGCCCGGCGAACAGAATGAGATTTCCGTCCGGATCGCGAACAATGAAGTTCCGGGCGTGCCACGGTTCGCTGCGCAGTTCGCGAAAGAAACCGACGCCGGCCTGCTGGAACTCGAGGAAGAGCTGCTTGATCTCGGCTGCTGTGTCCACGGTGATCGAGGCGGAGAGCAGTTGCTGGCGCTCGCGCACATCCCCCATGAATACCGGCTCGCCGACATACCTCAGGCAAAGCCGCGCCCGGTCGCGCACGACCAGGCCGTAATACGGCGGATCGCCGTAGAGAAAGTCGATAGCGAAGCCGAGCTTCGAGGTGAAGAACGCGGACGATGCGTGGATGTCAGCGACGTAAAGCAGGGCCTCCGTACCGCTGAGGACGGGAGTACCGATCGGCTGTTTGACTTGCGTGCCCATGGCTGCAGTTCCTGTCTTGAGCGCCTGCCATCCACTGAAACCCAACCGGCGAGCGACAAGCTCCTGCGCGTCGCTGAGCTTGAACGCCGCCTCCAACACCTGATGATCATCAAGGTGCCGGAATCTGGGCAACGCAGCTCTGATCTCGGCGGCGACCGGGTGATACCGCTCGCGGTGCCAGCGCAGATATTGCTTGGCCTGCTTCTTCAGGTTTTCGAGGTTCGGCATGGGCGCAACTACGGTTTACACATCGTAGGTGGGCATTGCCCCTTCGGCCTCGGCCGATGCGCCCCACTGCAGCGGCCACATGATGTCCGGACCGACAGAGGCTGTCAACGGCGCCTCCCTATTGCCCCATCAGGTAGGCCTTGAGGTTCTCCAGCGACGACCGGAGCCCGGTATCGTGGTCCTCCTTGCTGATGCCGGGCGGCACATCCTCGGCGAGGAAGATGACGCGGGTGCCGCCTTCGGCCGGTTCGAGATCCCAGACCATGCGCATGGTGCCGGCAAAGGCGGGATCATCGCTTCGGAATCGCACCAGTTGCACAATCCGTTGCCCGGGCACCAGTTCGGCGAACTCGGATTCGACGACATCGGTATCGGCGGTGGTCTTGCCGTGGCCGGGTGTGCCGTAATGCAGCGCCATGCGAAAGGCGCCACCGGGGCGGGGCTCGAACTCGAGGAGCTCGCCGGTCATGCCCTCGGGGGGCAGCCAGGCCAGCAACGCCTCGGCATCAATGAAGGCCCCATAGATCGTCTCGGCAGGAGCGGCGATGATCAGCGATGCCGTGTCGATACGCAGGTGATCCGCCATTTTCGGTTTCTCCCCAGCTGCAACGCGCCAGCCGCGTCGTTGGATCAAATCTCGGGCTTCGATACCAGTTCGACGAATGTATCGCGGATCGCCGGTGGTTCCAGCTGCCTCGTCATCCACACATGCATGTCGAGGAAATACCCGGTCAGCCTGAAAGCGTCGGCCACGTCATCGGGGGTGGGATCGGCATATCCGACGAGGAAGGGCGGCAGTCGCAGCAGCCGGTTGAGATAGGGCTCGGCCGCGGCGCGGCTGACGGCTCGCCCCGATTTCGGCGACACGTGGCTGAGGTCACGGATTACCCCGGTTGCGGCGCAGCTCGAAAGGTCGAGACCAAAGCCGAGTTCGTCGAGCAGGATCAGTTCGAACCGGGCCACCGAAGCGCCGAGTTCGAGCGGTGTGCCCTCCTGGTCGAGAATGCGGATGGCGATGCCGAGCAGCCGATCGTGCGGATCGCGTTCGGGCAGCAGCCGCAGGTGCTCGCAGACGATCTGGCTGGCATAGAGCTTCAGCCGGTCGGCGATCAGACCGGCGGCGCGGGCTTCCAGCAACTCCAGCGTGAAGGTGCCCAGATGTTCTTCGAGCCGGGCGCGCCAGCTCACCTGCACGGAGTTTCCGGGCTGCAGGGTAGCGGCGAGCTTGGATGAGCGGCCGCCGCGGATCAATCCGAGCTGCCGGCCCCTGCCCTCGACCATCACCTCGGCGATGACGCTCGACTCGCCGTGGCGGCGAACGCCGACAATGAGCCCCTCACCGTCCCACTGCATGGACCGTCACGCCTCGGCGCGTCCTCACTTCTGGTGCGGGTACTCCAGCCCCATCTCGCGATAGCGCTCGGGGTCGTCGCCCCATTTCTCGCGGACCTTGACGAAGATGAACAGGTGCACCGGCACCTCGAAGATCTGCATCAGTTCCTTGCGCGCCTCGGCGCCGATCGCCTTGATGGTCTGTCCCCCGGCGCCCAGCACGATCTTCTTGTGGGTGTCGCGGGTGACGTAGATCACCTGGTCGATGCGGTATGAGCCATCCTTGTTGATGGTGAACTTCTCGCCCTCGACCGTGGCGTTGTAGGGGATCTCATCGTGGACGCGCAGGAACAGCTTCTCGCGCGTCACCTCGGCGGCGGTGATCTGCAGCGTCAGGTCGGTGAGCTGGTCCTCGGGGAAATGCCAGGGCCCGAGCGGGATGCGCTCGAGCGCCCAGTTGAGAAAATCGGCGACCCCGCTGCCGGTCAGGGCCGAGATCATGAAGGTCTGTTCAAAGCGCAGCCGGCCGTTGAGGTCTTCGGCGAGCTTCAGCAGCTTTTCCGGCTTGATCAGGTCGACCTTGTTGAGCACCAGCACCTTGGGGTGCGGAACGTTTTCGAGCCCCTGCAGCAGGGCCTCGATGTCCGGTGTGACGCCGCGCTCGGCGTCGACGATCAGGGCGACGAGATCTGCATCGCCCGCGCCGGTCCAGGCGGCCTCGACCATCGCGCGGTCGAGCCGGCGCCGGGGTGCGAAAATGCCGGGCGTGTCGATGAAGACGATCTGGCCGTCGCCCTCGGTCACCACGCCGCGGATCATCGAGCGCGTCGTCTGCGCCTTGTGGGTGACGATCGACACTTTCGTGCCGACCAGCGCGTTGAGCAGCGTCGACTTGCCGGCGTTCGGCGCCCCGACCAGGGCGACGAAGCCGCAGCGGGTGTTCTCACCGGCCACCGGCAGTTCGGCGGCCTCGGGCATTTCGTTCTTGTCGGTCATATCGTGTCGCGCCAGACCTTCTCACGAATGAGGAAGGCTTCGGCGGCCTTGTGCTCGGCGAGCTTCTTGGAGGGGCCGGTGGCGGTGATGGCGGGGAAATTGCCCAACCGCACGGCAATGGTGAATTCCGGCGCGTGGTCGGGGCCGGTACGTTCGATCTCGGCGTAAAGCGGCGGCTCGAGGCCCCTGCCCTGCGCCCATTCCTGCAGCGTGGTCTTGGGGTCGGCGCGCACATGGCCGGCGTGATCGAGCTGATCGCCGAACAGTCGCTCGACGATCTCGTAGGCCTGTCCCAGCCCGCCATCGCAGAAGATGGCGCCGATCATCGCTTCGGCAATGTCGCCGAGGATGGCGTCCTTGTTGGCGCCGCCGGTCCGCGCCTCGCTGTCGCCCAGGTTCATCTCGGAGCCGAGATCCAGCTGCCGCGCGATGGCGGCGCAGGTTTCCTTGCGCACCAGGGTGTTCAGCGAGCGCGACAGCTCGCCTTCATTGGCCTTGGGCATGCGGCGATACAGCATGTCGGCCACGACCAGGCCGAGCACACGATCGCCAAGGAACTCGAGCCGCTGGTAAGAACGCTCGATGCGCTTGCCGGGCGAGACGGCGCTGGAATGGGTCAGCGCGCGATCGAGCAGGTCTGGATCGGCGAAGCGATATCCCAGACGAGCCTCGAGCTTTTCGTGCGAACGCCCCTTCCCCATCAGTTCACGGACTGGAACATCCGGTCCCAACGGACGTTGGCCGGCCATTCCCAGAGCTGCCACGGCGGCAGGTTGTTCTTGATCGAGAAGAAGCGCGCCTCGGCCTTGCCGATCAGGTTGTCGAGCGGCACGTAGCCCACCTGGTTCAGCACGCGGCTGTCGGCGGAGCGATCGCGGTTGTCGCCCATCATGAAGAAATGCCCGGCCGGAACGACATACTCGGCGGTGTTGTCGAGCTGCTGGTCGTCGGAGATTTCCTGGATGGTGTGCTTGACGCCGTTGGGCAGCGTCTCGGTGTAGACGGTCACCGGAACGGTGGTCATGTAACTGTCGGTATCCTCGGCGGTGCCGATCTGCTCACGCTCGACCATGGTGCCGTTGATATAGAGGCGCCCCGCCTTCATCTGGATGCGATCGCCGGGCATGCCGATGACGCGCTTGATATAGTCCTCGTTGGTGATCTCGTTGCGGAACACCGCGACATCGCCGCGCTGCGGCTCGCTGCCGAAGAGGCGGCCGTTGAACGGCAGCGCAATCGGGAACGAGTACTTGCCGAAGCCCCAGACCCATTTGTTGGCAACGAAATAGTCGCCGATCATCAGCGTCTGCTGCATCGAGGCGGTGGGGATCGAGAACGGCTGGTAGAGGAACGTGCGGAAAATCAGGGCGATTGCCAGCGCCTCGATGATCACGATGATCGTTTCGAGCAGCTCGTTCTTCTTTTTGCCGGCCTTGGCTTCGGCTTTCGACATGGACTGGCTCATTTCTCGCCTCTACCCCTGGGGGTCAAGTGGTTATGGGAGGGCCGCCGCCTGGTCAACCGGCAGCGCCTCGATAATGACGAACGCCTGGGCCATGCCGCCGTCGTCGGTAATGGTCAGGTGGATATGTGGCTTGTGGCCGGCCGGAACAAGCCGCTCCAGGATGCGGGCAGCGCCATTGGTCAACTTCATGGTCGGCTTGCCCGAAGGGAGATTCACGACGCCCATGTCGCGCCAATAAACGCCGAAACTAAGGCCGGTTCCCAGCGCTTTCGAGCATGCTTCCTTGGCCGCGAAGCGCTTGGCGTAGGATGCGGCGCGCTGCGCCCGGCGGTCCGATTTCTGCCGCTCGAGTTCGGTGAAGATCCGATGGGTGAAGCGGTCGCCATAGCGCTCCAGGGTCTTTTCAACCCGCTTGATGTCGCACAGGTCGTTCCCGAGGCCGATAATCATGACAGCCCCCTCGATCCCGGCTTGACCGCCGGGATGGCCGCGAGTTCGGGCGGCAAGGCATCGGCCGGATAGGCCGGCACCTTGTACTGCACCAGCGAGACCAGCGGCACGCCGACCTCCGCCTCGCCGGCCGAGCGATCGATCAGGCACGCCGCCGCCACGACATCGGCCCCGGTCTTCCTGATCGCCTCGATGCATTCGCGGATGGATATGCCGGTGGAGACGATATCCTCGACGATGATCACTTTCTCGCCGGGCTGCAGCTCGAAGCCCCGGCGCAGCTCGAACTTGCCCTCGACCCGCTCGGTGTAGATCGCCGGCACGCCCAGGTGACGCGCGGTCTCGTAGCCTGGAATGATGCCGCCAACCGCCGGGGAGACGATCTGGCTGACGTCGCCATAGCCTTCGGCACGAATCTTCTGTGCCAGGGCGCGGCAGAGCTTCTCGGCTCTGGCCGGGTGCATGAACACCTTGGCTTTCTGCAGGAAGATCGGCGAACGGAGGCCCGAGGAGAGGATGAAATGCCCCTCGAGCAATGCGCCGCTCTCGCGGAACAGGTCCAGTACTTCGTCGGTGGTCACGCGGGCTCCTCTTGCCGTTCTGGCGCAGTCCATTCCAGCCGGTCCAGCGACCGGGCCTCGGCGACACTGGCGCGCTGTACGTCCGAAATCCCGGCCGTCAGCTTCAGCGAGTTCAGCACGTCGGTGAGCTGGGCGAGATCCCGGACCTCGATCTGGAAAATGAACCGATGGAAATCAGGCGATTCCATGCGCATGACCAGATTATGAATGTTGGCCTCGCAGGCCGCAATCACCGTGGAGATCTGCGCCAGCGACCCGGGCTTGTTCTGCGCCTGCATCGAGATGACGCAGGGGTGGTCGTGCTCCTCGCGGCCCGCCAGGTCCCAGCGGACGTCGATCCAGGCGACATCGCTGTCGTAAAGCTCCGACAGGGCGTCGGAGTGGATCGGGTAGATGGTGATCGGGGTATCGGGCGTCATGATGCCGACCAGCCGATCGCCGGGCACCACTCCCTCAGGCGAAACCTCGACGCGGGTGTTGAAATCGAGTTGGGTCAGCGCCGCCTTGGCCCGCGGACCGGAGCGCGGATTGCCCGGGACACGGAAGCGGAACTCGTCGGTCGCCTTGAGGGCAAACCAGCCCTCGGCCTTGTCGGGCACCGGCAGGTCGATCTTCTTGCGCCGGCGCTTGATCCCCTTCACCTCCATGACCTGGGTGTCGAGGTCCTCGCCGCCGATCTTGCCCTCGCCGAGCGCAATCAGCAGCTCGCGCTTGCTGGGCTGCCCCAGCCCCTCGGCCAGCGCCTTGAACTCGCCGTCGTCAAGGCCGGTGCCCTCGCGCTCGAGCAGGATCGAGACCATGTGCTCGCCCAGGGCATAGGCGCGCGCCTGCGCCTGCTGACGCACGGCGCGGCGGATGGCGGCGCGGGCCTTGCCGGTGGCGGCGATGGTCTCCCAGTTGCTGGGCGGCAGGTGGTTCTGGTCGCGGATGATCTCGACTTCGTCACCCGAACGCAGCTGCGTCACCAGCGGCACGATCTGTCCGTTGATCTTGGCGCCGACGCAGGTGTCGCCGATATCGGTGTGCAGCGCATAGGCGAAATCGATCGGGGTGGCGCCGCGCGGCAGCGCGATCAGCCGACCGCGCGGGGTGAAGCAGAACACCTGGTCCTGGAACAGCTCGAGCTTGGTGTATTCGAGGAAGTCCTCGGTCGAGGAGCCGGCCGTGAGGTGGCTGATGGTCGAACGCAGCCAGACGAACGCCTTGCTCTCATTCTCGATCTTGTGGATGTCGGTGGCGCCCTCCTTGTAGAGGGCGTGCGCGGCAATGCCGAGCTCGGCGATGCGGTGCATCTCCTCGGTGCGGATCTGCAGCTCGGCGCGCTGCCGCCCTACCCCCACAATGGTGGTGTGGATGGAGCGGTAGTCATTGTGCTTGGGGACCGAGATATAGTCCTTGAAGCGGCCAGGCACGACCTTCCAGTTGGTGTGGACGATCCCCAGCGCCTTGTAGCAATCGGCCACCGTGGGGACGATCACCCGGAAGCCGATCATGTCCGACAGCTGCTCCAGCGCGATCTGCTTGCGCTCGATCTTGGTGAAGATCGACCACGGCGACTTCACCCGCGCCGACACCCTGGCATCGATGCCGTCGCCCTTCAGCTTCTCGCTGAGCTCGGTCTTGATGGTCTTGATGGTGTCGGCAAATTCCGACTTCATCTCGCCGAGCCGGTCGGTGATCGCCTGGTAGTGATCCGGCTGCAGCACGCGGAAAGCCAGGTCCTCGAGCTCCTGGCGCATGTCCTGCATGCCCATGCGGCCGGCGAGCGGCGCATAGATATCCATGGTCTCGGTGGCGATACGCTTGCGCTTGTTCTCGGGCATGAAATCAAGCGTGCGCATGTTGTGCAGCCGGTCGGCGAGCTTGACCAGCAACACCCGCACATCGGCCGAGATGGCGAGCAGGAGTTTCCTGAGGTTTTCGGCCTGCGCTTCCTCGCGCGTCACCAGTTGCAGTCGATCGATCTTGGTCAGCCCGTCGACGATGGCGCCGATCTCGGGGCCGAACAGCTGGTCGATCTCGGCACGCGTCGCATCGGTGTCTTCGATGGTGTCGTGCAGCAACGCCACGGCGATCGAGGCGTCGTCGAGCTTCAGGTCGGTGAGGATGGCGGCGACTTCGAGCGGGTGGGCGAAGTACGGGTCGCCCGAGGCGCGCTTCTGCGTGCCATGCTTCTGCATGGCATAGACATAGGCCTTGTTGAGCAGCGCCTCGTCGGTATTGGGGTTGTAGGCCTGCACCCGTTCGACGAGTTCGTACTGACGCATCATAGGGTTACCGCACTCTCCTACGCGGCCCCGCCTCGGCGGCTTACGTCCCAACGGCGCGAGATTGCCCGGAAACGTCGCATGACACTTCCTGATCCCGCTCGAGCGAGTATGTAAACAGGAAACGCTTGGCAAACAAAAAAGCGCCGGGCGGAAACGCCCGACGCCTCAAGACTATATATGCGAGATCAGGCGGCGATCAATCGTCGCGACGCTCGGGCGGCGCGAGAGATTCGATGCCGCGCAGCAGCTCGTCTTCCGAGATCGTGTCGAAGGTGTCGCTGTCCTCGTCGGCATTGGCATCGAGGAGCGGCGCGGCGTGCTTCTCGGGCTCATCGACCTCGACGTATTTCTGCAGCGAGTGGATCAGGTCTTCGCGCAGGTCTTCGGGAGAAATGGTGCCATCGCCGATCTCGCGCAGCGCCACGACAGGATTCTTGTCGTTGTCGCGGTCGACCGTAATGGACGAGCCGGCCGAGATCATGCGAGCGCGGTGCGCGGACATCAGCACGAGATCGAACCGGTTCTCGATCTTTTCAATGCAGTCTTCGACGGTGACGCGGGCCACGTACGTCTCCAGGATGTTGTGGGATCAAGCGGTCCTCATACACGAGCGAACCGGTGGGCACAAGGTTCTCGGTCCCGGTACACAAGAGCGTGTTTTTACCACAGCCGCGTGCTGTCTACGCAGTTTTTGTTTCGTGTGACGAAACAATGGGTTGCGCTCCCATCCGGAAACCCGACCGGTTCCGTCCAAATTTATGGGGATTGCAAATTCCCGGGATTAAGCGCGTATTCCGAACTTAGGGAGCGGACCACGCCTTAAATAGGCTACCCTTCGATCCTAGCGGTAAGCCAACGATAGTTTATGCCGGGCAGCCTGAGAGGCCGGCCGCCCGGTCAGGAGAATAGGCATGTCAATTGATCCGCGCGAGAAGACCGTTCTCTTCATCGATGGGGCCAATCTGTACGCGACCAGCAAGGCCATCGGCGTCGACATAGACTACCGACGACTGCTCGCCGAGTTCCAGTCCAAGGCCTACCTGCTTCGCGCTTACTATTACACTGCCCTGGTCGAGGATCAGGAATACTCCTCGATCCGGCCACTCATCGACTGGCTCGACTATAACGGCTTCACCGTCGTCACCAAGCCGGCCAAGGAGTTCACCGACGCGTCCGGACGCCGCAAGATCAAGGGCAACATGGACATCGAACTCACGGTCGATGCCCTCGAGATGAGCCAGTACTACGACCACCTGGTGCTGTTCTCGGGCGACGGGGATTTCACCGCGCTGGTAGCGGCGCTGCAGCGCAAGGGCAAGCGCGTCACCGTGGTCTCGACGCTCACCACGCCGACGCCGATGATCGCCGACGACCTGCGTCGGCAGGCAGATTTCTTCATGGACGTCGCCGATCTCGCCAAGATCGTCGGGCGTACGCCGCCGGTCGATCGCACCGCCCCGCACGTGGAACGGAGCGCGCCGGTTGACCGCACCATGGCGACCGTGGACCCTAAGGGAAGCTGAGTCCCTCCCTTGCTGATGGTTGCCATTGCCTGAGACCAACCCGCCGCACGACTGCCCGCGTTGCCCCCGCCTCGTGGCGTTCCGCCACGATAACCAGCGGACCTATCCGGATTTCTTCAACGGGCCGGTGCCCACCTGGGGCGACGCGCATCCCGGCCTGATGATCGTCGGCCTCGCACCGGGCCTGAAGGGCGCCAACCGGACCGGCCGCCCGTTCACCGGCGATTATGCCGGCGACCTGCTCTACGCCACGCTGGAAAAGTTCGGCCTCGCAACGGGCCACTACCAGCAGCGACCCGATGACGGGCTCGAGCTGCAGAACGTGCTCATCGCCAATGCGGTGCGCTGCGTGCCGCCGCAGAACAAGCCGACAGGCGACGAAATCAAGACCTGCCGACCATTCCTCGGCGCCGCCATCGAGCACCACCAACCCCGCGCCTTTCTGGCGCTCGGGCGCATCGCGCACGATTCCCTGTTGTCGACACTGGGCGAGAAACGCTCGAAATTCGCATTCGGGCACGGCGCCGAGCACCGGCTCAGCAGCGGCGCCACGCTGTTCGATAGCTACCATTGCTCGCGCTACAACACGAATACCGGGGTGCTGACCACGGCGATGTTCGAGGACGTGGTGGGGCGGGCGGCGAAGGCGATCGCCGCGCAAGCTACTCGTTCTGATGTGCCCTAAGTAGTGCCTCGCCTACCGGCGTTTCGTCGGTGCCGAACTTCTCTGCCTTGGCCACCATCGCTTTTAGGATGGCGACCTCTTTGTGCTCCGGGAGGCGACGGCGCTCTAATCGTTGTATTTCGTCCCTCAGTTGGCCGATCCTCACGTCGTACAGCTTTCTGTACTGTTTCACGGATTTCCCTGACTCGGTCTTTACTTCAACCTGGCGCGTACCTCGAACAGGGAACTCTCCAAACAAGTTGTGGCCGTCGTTGAGGATAGCCGTGGCCTTGCGCCGTGCGCCGCTTTGCAGCATCGCCCCGAGAGCCTTGTCGAGGAGATAGTCAGCGACCTTGGCGAGTTCACGGCTGTGTTTTTCTCGGACGAAGCGTATCGCATCGCCTGTGGACCGGCCTTCGGCACTTGCGAGCACGAGACCTCTGAGCTTCATCACGTCAAGTTCACTCATTCGAATCAACCTTCTGCAACAGCGAACGCTCAGAATCGATCGAACATTAGGTGAACGTCAAGGCGTCTTGGCACTCCTCCACAGACAGTGCCAAAATCGAGACCGCCTCGCGTCCGTTGACACCTCGCGCGCTCAAATGACAACCTTGTCACATAGTTTTCTAAACACCTTCAAAGGGAAGCGCCCATGCATGCCGCAAAGACCGGACTGACGATGTTGGTCGCCTCGTTCGCCCTGGTGGCCGCAACGATGGCGCAGGCAGAGACGGTGAGCGAGGTGACCGTGATGAACGGCGCGCGCGCCGTGCCGGCCACCGTCGTCGTTCCGGATGGCGAAGGCCCCTTCCCCGCAGTGGTGATGAACCACGGCCACGGCGGTGGCCGCCAGGAAGGCGGCGGCTTCACCCGCCTCGCCAAGGCGCTGGCCGACGCCGGCATCCTTACCATCCGCATGGATTTCCCCGGCAGCGGCGACAGCAAGGAACCGTTCACCGAGGGTTACCTGACGAACATGATCTCGGACTCGAATGCCAGCCTCGCTTATCTCCTGGCGAACTTTCCAGCCGACCCCGCCCGCCTGGGCATTCTCGGCTACAGCATGGGCGGGCGCATCGCGCTCACCATCGGCGAGACGGAAGGTAACCCGTATAAGGCAATGGGCCTGCTCGCCCCGTCGGCCAATCCCGGCAAGGATCTGCTGCTGTTCTTTGCAGGTGGGTCGGAAGCCGAATATGAGCGGCTCTATGCCGAAGCCTCAAGCGACAAAGGCTATGCCGACTACACCACCATGTTCGGGCAGCAGCAGAAGCTGAGCAAGCAGTGGTTCGATGAATTGCTGGCTTCCAAGCCGCTCGAGAGCATCAGCGCCTACAAGGGCGCCATGCTGGTGGTCCATGGCGACAAGGACGTGGTGATCAAACCGGCCGAGAACGAAGCTGTCATCGCCGCCTACCCTGCCGCCTCGATCGTCCTCGTCCCCGAAGCCGACCATGGCTATGGCTTTTACAGCGACCAGCCCGAGGTCAGTGCTCTGGTGGAAAGCTCGTTTGCGAAGTTCTTCAGCGAAGCGCTGAAATAGCTCCCGACGGGAGGTCGGCGCGGGGGCCTACCCCCGCCCGCCTTCTTTCATGATCCGCGACTTGTCGCGGTTCCAGTCGCGGTTGCGCTCGGTTTCGCGCTTGTCGAAGCTTTTCTTGCCCTTACCGACACCGATCAGCAGCTTGGCGCGTCCCTGCTCGTTGAAGTAGAGCTTCATCGGCACGATGGTGTTGCCGGCGCGTTCGACGTCCTGGCTGAGCCGCGCCAGTTCCTTCTTCTTGACCAGCAGCTTACGCGGCCGCTTTTCTTCGTGGTTGAAGCGGTTCGCCTGCAGGTATTCAGGGATGTGAGCGTTGATCAGCCACAGTTCACCACGCTCCGGCGACGCATAGGCCTCGGTGATCTGGGCCTTGCCGGTGCGCAACGACTTCACTTCGGTGCCGGTCAGCACGATGCCGGCCTCGAGCGTGTCGGTGATCTCATAGTCGTAGCGGGCCCGGCGGTTCTCCGCGATCGGGCCGGTGACGATCATCGCCGGTTTGTTGGGTGTCTTGGCCATGGTTTCCAGTGATCAGAATAGCGAATAGCCAGGGGGCAGGTCGCGAAGCGCCTCCCCTACTCGCTACTCACTCACTTAGTTGGGCAGCAGCCCCGCGTGCGACAAGGCCGCGTCGATCGCCTTCTCGTTGTCCTTCGACACCGGGATCACCGGCAGGCGGAATTCATTGCGGCAAAGCCCGAGTCTGGCGGCCGCATATTTGACGCCACCGGGATTGTTCTCGAGGAACAGGGCCTTATGCAGCGGGAACAGCTTGTCCTGCAGCGCCAGCGCTTCGGCGTAGTCGCCCTGCTGGCAGGCGTTCTGGAACAGCGCACCGAGACGCGGCGCCACATTGGAGGTCACGGAAATACAGCCATGGCCACCATGGGCGTTGAAACCGAGCGCCGTGACATCCTCGCCCGAGAGCAGGATGAACTCGGCCCCCAGCCGCATTCGCTGCGCGCTGGCCCGCTCCATGTTGGCCGTCGCATCCTTGACGCCGATGATGTTCGGATGTGCTTCGCGGAGGCGGACGATGGTATCGACCGTGAGGTCGACAACAGTGCGGCCCGGCACCGAGTAGAGCACGATGGGCAGCGCGGTGGCCGAGGCCACCGCGGAGAAGTGCTGAAACAGCCCCTCCTGGGTGGGCTTGTTGTAGTAGGGCACGACCGACAATACGGCGTCGGCGCCGACGTCCTCGGCGAAGCGGGCAAGCGACACGGCTTCGGCGGTCGAGTTCGAACCGGCGCCGGCGACCACCGGCACGCGCTTGGCCGTCACCTCGACGCAGATCTCGATGACCCGACGGTGCTCTTCGTGGCTGACGGTCGGGCTCTCGCCGGTGGTGCCGACGGGCACAAGCCCATGCGAGCCCTCGTTGATTTGCCAATCGACGAAGTTGCTGAAGGCTTTCTCATCCAGCGCCCCGTTCGCGAACGGAGTGATGAGCGCTGTGATCGAACCTCGCAACATTTCGGGTCAGTTCCTGTCGTATGGGCGCCGCCCCTTGGCGGTCGCGATTGTGGTTGGCGGGCCGTATGGCCAAAATGTGGCCACATCCCGATCATCGGGGGGCCATAGTCGCGCACCATAGTTTCTCTCGTGCGGCGCGACAAGCAAGCTGTCGCTGGAGGGCGTGACGCACACCCACAAGGACCGAGTGGCTAACCAAACGTTCACGCACCGCGTGCAAGCTTGGGGCACTGCAAGGGTGGGGGCACCTTGTTGGACTTCGTATCGCGGACCAACAGGACGGTTACCATGGTTGTTGCGAGGGGCGCGGGCCGCCTGATCGCTACAGGAGTTGTCGCCCTTGGCGTGCTCGGCGCAGCAATGCTGCCGATCCTCTTGTCACGCGCCAACGACTCGACCAGTGCCGACGTGGTGGTGCCGGTCGCCCGCCAACCGCTGGCACCTGCAGTGCAGGCCTCGCTGGTCGACCCCGTCACCACCGGTTCGATCGAGAACAAGGCACCGGCGAGCGCGCCTGTCGCGTCCGGCAAGTTCACCCAGGCGCTTGAACTGCTCAGCGACGGCAAGCAGCCGGAGGCGTATGAGCTGGCGCGCGGCCTCACCAACACAGCGGAGCGTCGCGCCGTGCAATGGGCGGCGATCTATTACGGCAATGGTGGTGTGCCTGCCGCCTCGGTGCAGCGCTTCATGGCCGATGCGCCGGATTTCGCCACCGGCGCCGTGTTCAGGACCCGGCTTGAGCAGGCCCTGATGCGCGAGAATGCCGATGGCCCAACGCTGATCAAGCAACTGGGCGGCGCCATGCCCAACACGCTCACGGCGCAGGTCGCGCTGGCCCAGGCCTATCTGGCGAGTGGCCAGAAGGATCGCGCCACTCGCATCGCCCGCTCCATCTGGACCGAGAACTTTCTCGACAAGGCCACCGAGGCCAGCGTGCTGGACAAGCTGGGCAGCCTCATCGATCGAGACGCGCATTGGGCTCGTGCCGTGCATCTGATGATGCACGATCGCGCCAGCGGCGTTGAGCGACTGATGCAGTACATGACACCGGCGCAGAAGTCGCTGGCGGTCGCCCGCAATGCCGTGTCGCGCAACGCCAAGGACGCAAAGAAGCTGCTCGACGCAGTCGATCCTTCGATGCGCGGCGATTCGGTCTATCAGTTCAGCCGGGCGCAGCGGGCCCGGCAGTTCGAACTGTGGGACGACGCGATCAACTGGCTCGACAAGGCCAAGGGCATCCCGCCCGACGCCGAGGAGTTCTGGTACGAGCGCCGTGCCCTCGCCCGCCAGTTGCTGGCGCTGGGCGAGGTGAAGCGCGCCTATCGCGCCGCGGACGGGTATCGAGAAGGTCCCGAAGGTCGGTTGGTGGAAGCGCATTTCCACGCGGGCTGGATCGCGCTGGCATTCCTCAAGGACGCAAAGGCTGCCGCGCCGCATTTCGAGGAAATGACGAAACACTCGACGCTGCCGGACTCCGTCACGCAGGCCAATTACTGGCTCGGTCGCGCCCGACAGGCGCTGGGCGACGAGGCGGGCGCCAAGGAGGCGTTCAGCAAGGCGGCCGCCTTCGGAACGATCTATTATGGCCAGCTGGCCCGCTCGGCCCTCGGCGAGACGTCGACCGAACTGCGCGATATGCCGGCCTGGAAGGAGGCCGAGGCCGGCTTCGAGAGCCGCGAACTGGTGCGCGCCGTGCGGGCTCTGGCCGATAACGGCCACAAGGAACTGGCGATTCCCCTGCTCCGCAGCTTCGCCGACAGTTTCACCGACGGCGCCGACCTGCTGCTCGCGGCGCGCCTGGCCCAGACGCTCGAAGCCCACCACCTGGCCATTGCCATCGCCGATACCGCGGAGAAGCGTGGCATCCCGCTCGACCTGTTCAACTTCCCCAAGGACGGCCTGCCCAGCACCAAGCTGGCGTCGATGGACCATGCCGCGATCTACGCCATTACCCGGCAGGAGAGCCGCTTCCAGGTCGATGCGGTCTCATCGGCCGGCGCGCGCGGCCTGATGCAGCTGATGCCGGCGACCGCCAAGGAGACGGCCGGCAAGCTTGGGGTCAAGTATTCCGCCAGCCGCCTGACCAGCGATGCCGAGTACAACGCCCTGCTCGGCTCCACCTATCTCAAGGCGCAGCTCGAACGTTTCGACGGCTCGCTGCTGCTTGCCGCCGCCGCCTACAACGCCGGCGCCGGTAATGCCCGCAAATGGCTGAACACCTTCGGCGACCCGCGCTCGGACGCGATCGATCCGGTAGTATGGGTGGAACTGATCCCGGTGCAGGAAACGCGCACTTATGTGAAGCGGGTGCTGGGCAATTACCTGGTTTACCGGGCACGGCTGGGCAAGGACGACCTCAGCATTGGCGAAGCGCTGCGCAAGATCCCCGGCTGACCGACAACGGGTGAGAACAGCGCAGCCGGTACTTGGGACGTCGCGAAAGTCTGCTATTGCTCGATGATGTTCTCCCGCCCGCGCTCACTTCCGGATGATCATCGCAGCTTCGCCACCCTGCCGGTGACGCGCTATACTATCGGGCCAGCCGATGAGCAGGTGGCGGTGCACGTCTCGGGACGCCTCGCCGTCGGGCGCATACCGCTGGTCTGCGTGCCCGGCTATCAGCGCAACATGAGCGATTTCTCGGATTTTGCGAACCACTTCCATCGCGTCTACGGCGACGACTGGCCGGTGGTTCTGATCGATCTCAAGGGGCGCGGTCGCTCCTCCGACCGAACCGACAAATCCCGCTATATCTCGACCGTCGATGCGCTCGACCTGATCCAGGTGCTGGCGGCGCTGGCCGTCGATGGCGCTATCTTCGTCGGCCAGGGCTATGGCGGCCAGGTGGTGATGGCGCTCGCCGCGGAGCGTCCGAACCTCGTTACCGGCGCCATCCTCGTCGATGCCGGTCCGGTCTCAGATCCGCGCGGCCTCGTCCGTCTGCGCAACAACCTCAGGGACCTCGAGGGCAACCGCTCCGAAGCGGGCTTTCGCACCATGGCGCGGCGCATGCTGGCGCCGGACTATCCGGCCACAACGGAGGGGCTGCTCGATGTGCTCGCGGCCCGCACCCACTATCTCGACAAGCGCAACCGGGTACGAGCCCTGTTCGATCCGCACCTCACAGGGCTGCTCGAAGCCTTCGAGCACGACGATATCCTCGTGCCGCAATGGCAGCTCTACGAGGCGCTGGCCAATTCGCCATTGCTGCTGATGCGGACGCAGTTGACCGAGCAGGTGCGCCGCGAGACCTTCGAAGAGATGCTGCGCCGCCGGCGCGATGCCGAGGGCTATGTGATCGAGGGCACCGGTTCCCCTGCCCTGCTCAACACTGCCGAGGATGTCGGCCCGATCGCCGAGTTCGTCCGGCGTCTGCTGAAGCGTCGCGCCAAGGCCGCCTGAAAAAACGCTAACTGCCTGCGGCCTTCCTGGCGCTCGCCATCGCCGCGGCGATTTCTCGCGCCTGTTCGCGCCAGTGCTCGCGGCCGATCCGCCCGGCAATGCCCAGATGTGCCTCGATCCAGCCGGCATTTTCATCGGTCAGATCGGCGATCTGATCGAAGTGGTAGAGCCCCAGTCGGTTCAGCGCGGTCTCGATGATCGGCAGAATGCCGATGACGTGAGTCAGATCGTCCTTGGCGCCCAGGCGTGGACCGGCCAGGCCATCGGGCTTTCCCGGGGGCTCGTCGCTCCCGGCGCTGACTGCCAGCTTTACCGCCATCGCTGCCGATGACACGGCAGCACCCGAGGCAAGCACGGCCTCGTCGGCGGCAAGTTCGGGCAGCTCGATACGGCGGGCCTTGGCCGAACTGGCGCGACGCGGCGACCAGTTGCCTTCGATCGCCCGCATCGCGGCCGCCTCATCATCCTCGACGGCAGGGTCTGGTGGTGTGGCAGCTACCTTAGGCGCCGCATCCTCATCGGCGTCAGGCCCGCCAGCTTCCATGGCCTCCGAGGGGTCAGAGTCGTCAGCCGGACTATCCTGCGCCTGCGAGACCTCGACAGCTAGGCTCTCGGCAGCCAGGCCCGCGCTCTCGTTCTGGGCCGCATCGGCCGCAGCAAGCGCGTCGAGGGGCTCGAGCTGCGCGACATCGGCGATGATGTCGTCGATACCCGCCGGCAACTGCATGGTCTCAGGCGTGTCAGCGCTTGCCGCGTCGGTTGCCATGTCCGCAGCACTGAGGGCGACCACCTCAACCTCATCCCGCTCCACCAGCGCTGTCGCGCCGGCAGGATCGCCCTGCTCGGGCTCGACAGCCGCTTTCTCGACCGGGAATGGAATGACCTCAGCGCTGGCGCCCGTGGCAACCGGTATGAGCGTCGGCGTGGCAGCGGTGCCGGGATGAGCTATGGCGCGACCAGATGTGGTTGCGCCGGCGACGCGCGCCGGCCCCATCGGCTCCACCGGCTTCAACACCGGAGCGCCTGGTAGCGGCGCAATTCGGGGAATGTGGACCGCCGTCCCCACGGCACCTGGCTTGTCGCCGGCCAACGCCAACAAGGCTTCGGTAAAATCGGGTGCAGGGATGTCGGCCGGAGCTGTCGGCGTCGGTGTCCGCGCGACTTCGCCGATCACCGGCGCAGCGACCAGGGCCGGGGCCTCGGCGACCTGCGGAGCTACGTTCGCCGGCGCCGGCGCTGTGCTCGCGGCGGTAACGGCCGACGGCGTCGCTGTCGGTCGAACCAGCCGCTGCACCAGCAAACGCGCCAAGGACCCGATGGTGGCTCCGCCGAGGAACGCCACCAGCAGCAGCATGGCGATCTCGAGCAGGTGGGCAGGATTCAGCATGGCCGCCGCCTCACCCCTTGCGCTTGCCGAGCGACAACCACCCGGTTCCGAGACCGACAAGCGCGGCGCCGAGCACGAACGGCCAGTAGATCTCGAGCAGGTACGTCAACGAATCCAGGGTCATCGCGTCTCGCTACTCGTCGGCCAGGGTGAACACGATGCGACGGTTCGCCTGCTTGCCGGCCCGGGTTTCGTTGCTTGCGATCGGCAGGCTCTCGCCGTAGCCGATGGCGTAGAGACGTTCCGGACCGATGCCGCGCAGGATCAGCGCATCGACAACCGCTTCGGCACGGGACACCGACAATGCCAGGTTGGCCTCGTCCTCGCCGTCGGAGTCCGTGTGACCTTCGACATTGACGGTCGCTTCCGGACACAGGGCCAGGTCGCCCGCCAGCTCGTCAATCACGGGCAGCGACTCCTCGGCCATCCTGGCACTGCCAGACTGGAAGGTGATGGCATTGCGGGCGGCAAGCGCGCCGACCTTGTCGCGACAGACATCGAGGGGCGGCAGCAGCGTCACGCTGGTTTCCCACTGATCGAGCGCCGGCACCGCGGCAAGCGCGGTCAGCGCCGCCTGCCTGGTCGCTTCGGTTTCGGCGCGGCCGATGAATACCCATTTGTCGCCGTCGAGCCCGAACTCGCCATCGGCCAGCAGGCTCAAGGCACGGCTGCCGGCATCGGCACTGGTGATGAAATCCGCCGGCAAGTCGGGGTTGATGGCGAGGCCTTCCGACGGCTCCGCACCGGCGATCACCGCCAGGTGGCGCCGCATCGGTTCAGCCGGCACTGCCCCGGAAAAGACCACCGGCCCGCCGATCGCCTTCCTGGCGTCGAACAGATAGTTGCGCGCAACGGGGGTGACCGCTTCGGTCGCCACTGCCGCGACGTCATCGGCGGGTTGCGGGTCCGCCGGGGCAGCCGCCGCCGGTTCCGCTGGCGGTGCCGGCTCGGCTGGATCGACGGCTGCGGGTTCATCCGCGGGTACGGCATCCTCTGCCACGTCAGCGGCACTCGAGTCGTCTGCTGCCGGGGTGTCTGCAATTGCGGCATCACCCGGCTGACCAACTGCTGCAGCGGTTTCCGCTGGCTGCTCGGTGGCGGCCTCGGCAGTCTGCTCCACCGGGGCGGGCTCGGCTGCGGCCGGCTGTGTCGGCTCGGCGAGCGCCTGGGTCCAGCCGGCGCCGCCGTCGGAAGCAGTCGCCAGCGCCGCCTGCGCCGCCTCGGCATCAGCCGGCGTCAACGGCTGCCCCGACAGCGACCAGCCCTTGCCGTCATATTTCACCTCACCGCTTTCAAGCCGCAGCAGGGCGTCGAGACCAGCCAGCGAGTCCGGGATAAAGCCTTGCGGCTCACCTGAGCCGACAAGCGTCGTATCGCTGGCAACCTTGCCCGCGCGCACAGCCGCAAAGCGGCGCACCTGCTCGGTCGGGACGTAACCGGAAAACGTCACGCTGCCGTCGGCGGCCTTGGTGGCCGACCAGACGAATGGCGTAACGACCGGCGCCGCATCGGCGGCCTGTATGGCGACGTGCCAGGCCGAGACATCAGTCGCAGCGCGCAGTCCCGTTTCGACGGCATAGCGAGCGGTAGTGGTCGGCAACTTGCCGGTCAGCGACCAGTTGCCTGCCGACAGCGCCAGCGTGCCTTCGTCCATCGCCAGCAAGGCATCGAGCCCGGCGATAGACGACGGGATGAAGCCATCGGGCGCACCGGCGCCGAGCGTCGTACCATCGACGACTGCGCTTCCCGCATGCCCGGCGAGGTAGCGCTTCAACTGTTCGGTCGGCACGAAGCCGCCAAAGGTGACGGTGCCATTGGCCGATTTCTGCGCACGCCAGACATAGGGATCGACCACCGGCAGCGCCGCAACCTTTGCCGCACCAGGCAAACTGACCGCATAGGTCCAGCCGGCCGAGCGAAGACCGGTCGAGGCGAAGGCCGACTCGGCCGCGAACGCCTCTTGCGGGGTATCGACGGCACCACTGAGGCTCCAGCTGGCGCCATCATAGCTCACCTTGCCACTGTCGAGCAGCGCCAAGACGCCAAGCGCCTTCACCGCCGCCGCCTCGAAGTCGGCCGGATTGCCGTCGGCGATGACCATGGTATCGGTGGCGGTCGGCAGTTGCCCGAGCAGCGCCTTGCGAACCGCTGCGCTGGGCACATAGCCCGACAGCGTGAATTGTCCGGCCGCCGTCTTCTCGGCTGCAAAGGTGAATGGTGTCGCCAAAGGCGGCTTGATGACCATACCAGCGAGGATGAGTCCCTGCGGCGCGCCGAGTTCGAGCCGCGTCTCGATGGCCGTGAAGTCGGCGACGGTTGCCGCCCGGCCTTCCACCGATATGACGGTGCCCTGGATCGACGCCTGACCTTCGCTCATCCGGCGCAACGTCTCGATGACGAAGTCGACGCCTGACTCGAAGCGTTCCGGTGCCCCGCGCCCCAGTTCCAGGCCGGCCGCATCGACATTGTCCAGCGCTTCCAGCCGATCGCGCAGCGCCGCGTCCGGAACGAAGCCATCCAGCACGATGCCCGCCGGGCCGCGCTCGGCGCTCAGCCAATACTCGGCGACCTGCGGCGGCCCCAGCGTTACGGCAGTGCCCGAGGGGGTCATCGCGACCCGCACCGTTTCAGCAGTCGCCGTATCGGCAGGAGAGCCCGCCAGTGTTGAAGTATCGCCGGAGATATTGGCGCTACCACTCTCCAGCTTCAGCAAATTCTGCACCAGCAGCTTGGCGGATTGAGCGAAACCAGCGGGAGCGCCTGAAGCGAGAACGAGGCTGGTGGACACCGTCCCGGCGGGAGCCAGCGCTTCGAGCTCGCGGACCAGCTCGTCGCTCGGCGTGGCGCCGGACAGAGTCAGTCGGCGGCCGTCATACTCCGCGTGCCACTCGAATGGTGACCGCAGGGCGGGCTGCACTTCCCGATATGCCAGCTTTACCGACGCCGGCAGCTCGAGAGCGGCCACGCCTTCGAGATCCTCATAGGCCTCGGCCGACCTGGCTCGCCCGGAGATGGTCAGATCCAGATCCGCGAGGGCGACCTCGCCTTCGTCGAGCTGGCTCGCATAGCGGAGCGCGTAGCGCGCCGCAGCAATCCAGGCTGCACGATTTGGAGCACCCGACATCGGACGGGTCTCGTCCAGCATCCCCGCGCCGGCGGCGGAAAGAATCGCAGCGCGCGCCTCCTCGTCCGGGACGCCGCCGGTCAAGGTGACGACCCCGCCGCTGACGGTAGCAATAAGTGGAAACGGGCTCACATACTCGGCGAGCACCGCGTTTGACGTCACCGAGCGCACGCCATGCACAGCGACAACCCTGGCGACGGCTTCATCGATCATGGCTTGGGTGGTTGCGGTGCCGGTGATGGTGGCATCGCGCATGTTGAAGCTGACCGCGGCCCACTCGTGCTGCGGGTCCGCGAGGACGGCTTCCGAACGTGCCGCGAGGTCGGGCTGGACGGCGTTGCCGCTCGTCGCGATCGCAGCGGCCGTACCGCCGATAACCGTGACGAAGGCTGGTACGCCCCAGCGCAGGAAGATGCCGCTCATGCCGCCCCCGGATCAATCAAAACTGCCGGCGCGACGCCGACGACGAGCCATAGCGCCAATCACTGAATCGGAGAAGTGCGTCAACGCCACTGACAATTACCGAATGTCAGGATGAACGGATAAATGAGGCCAAATGAACGAAACCTGACGGCTTCGTGATCAGCGCCAAAAAGCAGAAAGGCCCGGCTGACGCCGGGCCTTTCCAATCCGATTGGGCCGTAAGGCTTACTCGAAGGTCTTCTTGAACTCGGATTCGATCTTGTAGCCGACATCCGGCAGAGCCGGGTTGCTCGTGGTACCGACGGTGCCCTTGATCGAGGCGGTGTAACCACCACCCGGCGACCAATCCAGCTTGGCCGACCCGTAGATCGAGTCCCAAACCGGCGGGTAGTCGTCGTTCACGTAGCCGATTTCGCCGGTCAGAGTGATCGTCTCGGTGACAGCAGCCGAAACGCCTGCCGCAACCTGGTACGAGTCCGAACCGACCGAGTCGTTGTGGAACCAGCGAGCGCCGAGGTTCAGCGTCACGCCTTCCGAAACGGTCACGCCGACCGAACCAGCCGCACCGTAATCGGTGCCACCACCCAGACCGTCATCCACTGCTTCGAAGGCAGCAGCGATGGTGAACATGTCGAAGGTAGCCGAGGCCGACGCCAGAACGTTCCAGTAGTCGGTGCTTGCGAGGTCGTCATGACCATAAGCACCAGCCAGAACAACCTTGAAGTTGTCGAACGTGCCAGCAAAGCCGGCATGCAGACCCCAGGCTTCGACGTCGCCATCGAGCACGCCAGCAGCGGCGGCAGTGACGTGGGCCGAAATGCCTTCGCCAGCGTAAGCGATCACGCCGACAGCAGTACCAGCACCGCCGTTAGCATTATCGTCATCGAGGTTCTCGAGGCCGGCGCTGACGGTGAAGCCATTGCCGAGGTCGGACTTGACCTGGATGACCATGCCGCCGTCACCGAGACCGTCGCCACCGGAGAGCGGGCCCCAGCTCACGCCCTTGTCGACGTCAGACGAATTGAAGAGATCCAGCCACGTCAGGGGCTCATCGTCGCCCTTGTTCATGATCGAGCCCTTCTTGCCCGCCATGATCACGGTCGAGTCACCGATCGAGACGTAAGCTTCGTCGAGAACAACCTGGCCGCCGGCAGGGTCGTAACCCGTGGTCGACCCAGCGTACGAACGCGCACCCTCATCGACAACGCGGGCGTCGGTCACCTGCTTCAGCTTCAGGACCGCCTTGGCGGGACCAAAGTCCGAGTCAGCGGTGGCGACAAACTTGATCCAGGCATCAAAGCGCGACTGCCAGTCATTCAGGCCGTTGCCACCGATACCAACATCGACGCCACCATCGGCGGGAGTCGGGATGTAGGTCGGAAGATCACCGGCCACGTCCTTGTAGTCGCCCCAGACGAACTTGTACTTCACTTCGCCGGTGATCTGCAGGCAGTTGGTGTCGGACGAGATCGTCAGACCCGACAGGCCCAGCGAGTCGCAAACGTCAAGCGACGTCAGCACGCCGAGATCGGCCGCAAAGGCGCCGGTCGAGAGACCCGCTGCCGCCACAGAACCCAGAAGAAGGCTCCTGATTTTCATTATTGACCTCCAAAGTCAGTCATTCGTTTTTGCCAGTTGCCCGGCGGCTTGTCGAAACGCGACCACACTCTTGTGTGTGTTGCCGTCGCGTTTGCGACCGACAAACGATCCCATGCATGGATTCGCATTAGCCACTCTACGCAGGAGTTCGGGAGGCGCAATCGCAGAATGGCTGAATTGGGGCAGCGCCAAGGTGGTTGCGGATCGCCTGTTGCAAATTCGGCACAGGTTTGGAAACCGACCATTAACACTTGCGGCCGACGAGCCGCCCGCGAGCCTAGAAAGCCGGTTTCCAGGTCCAAAGCTCGGGATGGAGTTGCCGCCAGACGGCCATGTGCGCCGAGTGGTTAGCCGCGCCTTCGTCACGAGACCAGTCATCGTATTGGGGCTCGGACTGAACAGGCGCGTGCAGCGCGTCATCCCAGGCAAGGCCGCAGAAGGCCAGCAAAGGCTCGGCCAGAACCTGCCGATCGGCCATCAGGGCACCTACGTCCACGTCATGGATGAAGCCTGGGAACCGCGCGTGCCAATTCGCCATCAATTGCGCATAGGCCGCATGATAGCCGCGCAACTCGGCGAGGTCGTTCGCGTACTCGAACCCGGCGCCGGTGAGGAGTTTCTCGAATATGGCGACACGGTGGTCCGCTGCAGGCCGAACACAATGGATGATCCGGGCGTGGGGAAGCGCGAGGCGGATGAACCCGAGATGGTAGAGGTTGGACGGCATGGTATCGATGACGCGCTTGCCATCTGCGACCGACCTTTCGGCCTCCTCGATGTAGGCGCGCCCCAGCGCGGCAAAGCGGTCGGGGGCGATCACCGACAACGGAGCCCCATTCGCCTCCCGCATCAGTTCGCGCACCAGCCGGCCCACGGTTGGAAGTTCCCCGGCACCGGCGAGCCTCGGGTGAGAAGAAAGAAGCATCTCGAGTGTGGTCTTGCCCGAGCGCGGCAAGCCGACAATGAAGATCGGACTCGCCTCCGAAGCGGCGGTCAGTGGCTTCTCCTCAACCTCCCGGAAGCGCGCAACAGTCGACTTCATGAACTCGACCTCGCGACTCAAGGAGAACGCGACTCGCTGCCGCTGCAGTCGATTTGCCTCAATGAATACCGCGACGGATTCGGTGTGATCGTCGAGGTCAGCCAGAGCCTTGCCCAGCGCAAAGCCGGCAAAGATGCGGTCTTCAGTGGCAACGCGGTCCGAGTTGAACACAGCCGCCATGGCCTCCACGGCGCTGTCGCGCTGCCGATAGCGAACGGAGACGGCTCGTTGAAGATGCGCATCGCCATAGGCCGGCCTCAGGGCGAGGGCGCGGTCGAAGCCAGATATCGCACTTTGCAGTTCCCCGCGGGCGTAGAGGGCGCGAGCCCGCTGCAGATGAAGCGGGGCCTCGTCGGGAAGAACGATCAACCCGCTATCAAGCAGGGCCAGAGCCTCGTCCGAGCGGCCCTGGTCGATCAGGATGAATGCGAGACTGGTGTAGGCTTCAGCATAGTCGGGCCGCAGCTTGATCGCCTGGCGGTAGGATACCTCCGCCGCAAAATGGTCTCCTGCCTGGCGAAGGGCGCCCGCCAATCTGAAATGAAACACAGCTTCAGTTGGTCGTATCTCGGTGGCACGGCGATATGCCTCTGCGGCATCGTCGAAGCGCCCGAGCGCGCGCGAGGCCAAGCCAAGATTTGCGTAGGCTTCCGCCGATGTCGGAGTGATCGATACGGCGCGAAGCAACACTTCTACCGCTTCATCGTTGCGCCCCGCCCTGGTCAGCGCCACGCCCATATTGCCCAGATATTGGGCGTTCGATGGCTCCTTCTTCAGCGCCACAGCGATGTGGCGGATGGCGGCGGCCGTCTCGCCCTGCTGCAACTGCGTGAGGCCGAACAGGTGGTTGGCTGCGGGATGACTGTCGTCGCGGCGCAGGATCTGCCGGTACAAGCCTGCCGCTTCACCGCCACGGCCAGCCTGGTGCAATTCCATGCCGCGCCGAAGCAGGCTCTCGACGGTCGGACTTTGCGCCTGGCTGCGAGGGGGACGACGGGAGGAGGACATTGATCCTTGCTAATGGCTGCCTTGCCTATGCCGCAAGTCCTCGTCCATATGACGGCAAACTAGGGCGGGAAAGCAGAAAATGACAGACGGCAAGGTGGCGGTGGTGACCGGCGCGACCTCGGGGATTGGTCGGGCGACAGCGATCGGGCTGGGGAAAGCCGGCTTTCGGGTGGCGATCCTGGGACGGCGCGAGACTGAACTGGCGGAGACGGCCCGGCTCAGCGGCGCCAGCTATAGTGGCGTCTGCGACGTCACCGATCCGGCAGCGGTGCATCGCTACTTCACCGATCTCAAGGCGAAGCTGGGCCGCGTCGACGTGGTGTTCAACAATGCCGGCCGCTTCGCTCCCCAGGCCAGCTTCGGCGACACCGATATCGCGACCTGGCAGGGCATGGTCGACGTAAACCTCAACGGCGCGTTCTACGTGGCGCGCGAGGCCTTTCGGGCGATGCGGGACCAGACGCCCCAGGGCGGTCGGATCATCAACAACGGTTCGATCTCGGCTTATGTGCCGCGACCAGGCGCTGCTGCCTATACGGCGACCAAGCACGCGATCACCGGGCTGACCAAGGCGATCTCGCTGGACGGGCGGGCCTTCAGCATCGCCTGCGGACAGATCGACATCGGCAATACGGCCACCGACATGACAGCCAGGATGACCACCGGGTCGCTGCAGGCCAACGGCACGATGGAGCCGGAGCCGACCTTCGACGTGCAACACGTCGTGGATGCAATCCTTTATATGAGTGGGCTACCGCTCGAGGCGAACGTGCAGTTCATGACCGTGATGGCGACTACCATGCCGTATATCGGCCGCGGATAGGCTACCCGTCGGGCGGTTCATAGCCGCCCGCTGGCCCATGCGGACGACCGGTGGACGATGACGATCCCCCTCAGGCCCCGAACACCCTCTCCCCCGCAATCCAGGTCGAACGCACCTTCAGGTCGTCGCTGAGCACGGCGAAGTCACCGTGGGCCCCTTGGGTCAGATGACCGCGATCGGTTTCGGCGTGGATGGCGCGGGCGGGGTAGAGGCTTGCCATGCGCAGCGCCTCGTCGAGCGGCACGCCGATGGTCTGGTGGACGTAGCGAATGGCGTCGATCATGGCGAGATCGGCGCCGGCGAGGGTGCCATCTGCGAGGCGCAGGGCGCCGTCCTTGCGGTAGACGGTGCGGCCGGTGAGCTCGAACTCGGTCCAGTCCGTGCCGGTGATCGACATGGCGTCGGAGACGAGGAAGATCTGGCTCGGCCCCCGCTTGGCGCGCAGCGCAATGCCGATCGAGGCCGGGTGCACGTGGATGCCGTCGGCGATGAGGCCGGCATCGAGCCCCGGCAGGTCGAGTACGGCGCCAACCAGGCCCGGTTCGCGATTGCCGATCTGGCTCTGGGCGTTGAACAGGTGGGTCGCCATCGAGGCTCCGGCCTCGACGGCAGCGGCAACCTGCACATAGGTGGCGTCGGAATGGCCGATACTGACGACGATGCCGGCCGCCGCGAGGCGGGAAATCTGTTCCGGGCCAACGGTTTCCGCGGCGACGGTAATGAGGAGAGTCGGCAGTGCGCGCTTGGCAGCGAGAAGCCGCTGCAGGTCGGTTTCGTCCATCGGGCGGATCAGTGCCGGATCGTGTGCCCCCTTGCGGGCGATGGACAAATGCGGGCCCTCGAGATGGAGGCCGAGGAAGCCAGGGACATGCTGGTCGGTCGCGACAGCACCAGCGGCGATGACGGCCTCGTTCTTGGGCACCGTGTCGGTGATCAGCGTCGGCAGGCAGCCAGTACAGCCGAACTGCGCCAGGGTGGCGCAGATGGTGCGGATCGCATCCAGCGTCGGGGTGTCGTTGAGCAGAGCGCCACCGGCGCCGTTGACCTGCAGATCGAGGAAGCCGGGAACGATCATTGCGCCATCGGCGGGGACGCGGATGGCATCGGTAGGCGAATCGGCGGCGATCAGACCCTCGACCTTGCCGTCGGCAATCACCAGGGCCATGTGGTCGTGCCACTCGGCGCCGTCGAAGATGCGGGCTCCGGTGAAGGCTTGCTTATTGGTCATTGGTCCATTCCTGCTCGGCAACTTGACTATGGTTTGGTGCGGGAAGGCCCCACGTCCCTCCCCGAAAACGTGGAGAGCCGCGAGAACACACGCTCCAGCGCGGGCCTAGATGGTCTCCGTGACCTTCTTGAGGTGCGGCGGACGGTCCGGATCGAAGCCGCGGCGACGGCTCAGGGCTTCGACGAAACCATAGAAGCTGACGATCAGCGCCAGGGCGTCGGTGATGGCATGGCCGGAAGCGGCAAAGGGCAGCCGTTCGGCGCTCTGGGCATTGACCGAGGTGATGAAGACGCGGGCGCCCTGCCCGGCCAGCCGTTCGGCGACTTCGGCGACCGAAGCCTCGGCGGCGTCGCGGGCGGCAAGGGCCAGTACCGGGAAATGGTGCTCGACGATGCGGGCCGGGCCATGAATGACCTCCGCAGCGCTGTAGGCCTCGGCGTGGATGCCGCAGGTTTCCTTGAACTTGAGCGCCGCTTCGCTGGCGATGGCCAGCGCCGGACCGCGCCCCAGGACGTAGAGCGACTGATGCTGGTCGAGCGCCCCCAGCAGCGGCGACCAGTCGCAATGCACGGCCTGTTCGAGAACCTCAGGCAGTGAGTCGAGAGCGGCCAGCAGCGCCTTGTCTTCCAACCAGTTTCCCACGAGCCCGAGCCCGGCCACGACCGACGCGACAAAGGTCTTGGTGGCGGCGACCGATTTCTCCTCGCCGGAGCGAAGCGCGATGGTCTGATCCGAGGCCTGGGCGAGCGGCGAATCCGGCGTGTTGGTCAGCGCGAAGGTCAGCGCGCCATTCTTTTTCGCCGACTGGGTCATGCCGACGATGTCGGGGCTCTTGCCCGACTGCGAGATGGCGATGGCGGCGGTGCCGCTGAGCTTCAGCTCCCGGCCATAGATCGAATAGACCGAGGGGCCGACCGAGGCGACCGGCACGCCAGCCAACAGCTCGATGGAGTACTTGAGGAACGAAGAGGCGTGGTCGGAGGAGCCGCGCGCGATGGTGACGATGGCGGTGGGGTCGGCAGCGCGGAGCGCCTTGCCGGCGGCGGCGAAATCGGCCTTGCCCTCCGACAGCAGGCGGGCGATCGCCGACGGGGTCTCTTCGACTTCCTGGCGCATGTAGCTGGCGTTGGCGGCTGTGGTCACGGCATCACTCACGGTTTGCGATCATTGCGGGCGGCGTCACCGACTCTGAGCTCGGCGACGAAATCATAGGTGTCGCCGCGATAGACCGAGCGGGTCAGTTCTACAACTTTCCCCGAGGGAAGGTAGGCGACCCGTTCGATGTGGAGCGCGGCGGCTCCCGGGGGAATCTCGAGCAGACGGGCATCGTCCTCATCGAGGTTGGCGGCGCGGATGCGCTGGATAGCACGGACCGGCCGGTTGCCGGTCTTTTCGAGATGCGAGTAGAGCGACGAGCCGACCGAGGCCGGATCGGGCAGCGTCGCTGCCGACAGCGCGGCACGTTCGATGGCGAGCGGCATATCGCCTGAAAGACGCAGCCGCTCGACGCGGGCGACCTGCTCGCCCGGCGACAGCCCCAGGATCATGGTCTCCTCGGGCGAGGGATCATAGATGCCACGGTCGAGCCAGATGGCCCGCACCGCCATGCCGCGCCGCGCCATATCCTCGGTGAACGAGGTGAGCTGGCTCAGCGACTGCTCGACGCGGTTCTGATGTTGAGCAACGAAGGTCCCCGAGCCGTGGCGCTGGATCAGCACGCCATCGCGCACCAGATGCTGCACGGCCTTGCGCACGGTGACGCGTGAGACTTCGACCCGCGCGGCCAGATCGCGCTCCGAGGGGAGCGCATCGCCGGGCTTGATGGCGCCCCGCGCCACCGCATCCTCGATCCAGCGCTTCAGCTGCAGGTAAAGCGGACCACCCTGCGGCAGGATGATGGCTTGGGCACTGAACAGGGCATTGCTGTTGCTGGTCAATCACCGATCCCGGACCAGACCACCCTGCTCCGCTCGGCCTTGTCTTGGCCAAGCGCAGGATGACGTTCTTCGTTGCTCGCTATAATACCAATAAAAGACCATTGGCCAAGCGGTTTCTGGCCTCGCGCCATGATCTCCCTGTGAGATCGGTCCCACAGGAGGGCTTCGTCCGAGGCGCGGCTCGACAAGTGGTATTTTTTTGGCATTATACATTGAGGGCTTTGCCCTCCCGCCGAGGCAAAGCCCGCAGCGGTGTCTCATCAGGAGTCTGACGTGAGCGTTCGTGTACTTGTGGCAGGTCTGGGTAATATGGGGCGGAGCCACGCCCTGGCCTATCACCGACACCCGGGGTTCGAGATCATCGGACTGGTGAACCGGCGCCCGCCCGAGCTCGAGCCAGAGCTGGCCGGTTACACGGTGCGATCCGACTATGCCGGCGCGCTGCAGGAACTGAGGCCGGAGCTCGTCTCGATCAACACCTATACCGACACCCACGCCGACTACGCGGTAATGGCGCTGGAACAGGGCGCGCATGTTTTCGTCGAGAAGCCGCTGGCGATGACGGTGGCCGATGCGGAGCGCGTCGTGGCGGCAGCCAGGGCCAATGGGCGGAAGCTGGTCGTCGGCTATATCCTCAGGCACCACCCGAGCTGGATCCGGTTCATCGATGAGGCGCGCAAGCTCGGCGGTCCGTACGCCTTCCGCCTGAACCTCAACCAGCAATCGAGCGGCGCGAACTGGCGGACGCACAAGACGCTGATGGAGACGACATCGCCGATCGTCGATTGCGGTGTGCACTATGTCGATGTGATGTGCCAGATCACCGATGCGAGGCCGGTGGAGGTCCGCGGCATGGGGGTAAGGCTTTCGGACGAGATCGCGCCCGATATGTACAATTACGGGGCGTTGCAGGTGCTGTTCGAAGATGGTTCGCGCGGCTGGTACGAGGCAGCGTGGGGACCGATGGTTTCGGAGAACGCGTTCTTCATCAAGGACGTGATGAGCCCCAACGGTGCGGTGTCGATCGTCATGGAGCCGGGCGCCCGCTCCGACGATCTCGATACGCACACCCGTACCGACCAGATTCGGGTGCACCGGGCGGCGCTCACTGCCGATGGGGCCTTTGCCAATTCCGACGAGTACATCTCGATGCAGGGAGAGCCGCATCACGATGCGCTGTGCGCACGCGAGCAGGACTATGTCTATCGCGCCATCGTCGAAGATATCGACCTGAGCCGGCACATGAACGACGCGGTGCAGTCGCTGCGAATCTGCATCGCGGCAGACGAGAGCATCCGTAGCGGGATGGCGGTGAAGCTGTAGCGCCTGAGAGCGGGGGCCGACGCAGGGCCGGCCCCTCCTCCCGTTACATCGCCGGCAGGATGGCGATGTCGCGGACATCGCCCTCGATTGCCAGATCAACCGTCTTGGTGGCCGCGCCGGTTTCGAGATTGACCGTATGAAGCGCGCCGCCTGTCGCGAGGTAGGCGGTATTGGTGAGGTCGGCAGTCGCAGCGATGTCGAAGGCATAGGTGGCGCCGGTGACACCGAGGGCGCCGCGAGTGGCGAGAACGCCGTCGTTGGGCGTGGTCTGCTGCAGGAGGCCGAGCTTGGTGTCGATGTCGTACATCGCGGTCTTTTCGGGCTTGCCCACCGAGTTCGTGTACGCGACCGCCACGACGCTGGCGGTGGCTGCGGCGTTGGCATCGGCGGCATCGAAGTTCAGCTTGCCGTCAACGGTGGTCATGCCGTCGTCGACATTGGCGCGGAGGTTGGTCCCGTCGGAGCCGACGATGCGGAGACGGTCGGCGACAGGGTTGAAATCGACACTGGCGGAGACGCCGGCCGCCAGCTTTTCGGACAACATGCTCTTCACCGTGGCAGCGCCGCTTGTGAGATCGATGATGACCACCGAGCCGTCGGCAGCGACCCCGTAAAGGGCGTTGTCGGCGGGGCGGACATCGATGCCCAGCAGGCTGTCGACGCCGGTAACGTCCACCGAGGCGCCGGCGGCGCCGGTTTCGGTGTCGAAACTGACAAGGGTCTTGTCACCGACGAGGGCGACGGCCGGGGCGGCAAGGGCCGCGGCGGGCAGTACGGCAAAGCCGATGGCGGCGAGGGCGACGAGAGAGGTGCGGGCAGTCATGGATGTCTCCTTGGCTTTTCGTCTCTTTGAGGAGCAGCGGCGAGATGTTTCTCGGCGCTCTCACAGGGACTACCCGCGGCGAAAGGCCCTTGGATGCAGCGCGCGGAAAAACTTTCGTGCGTTGCATCCGAGTGGACGGATCGCGTGTAATCGTCGAATGGAGCACACGGTGAGCGACATCCGACAGGCCATCACCCCGGAAACCCTGCTGGCGCGCGTCGCCAAGGCGGAGCGTGCGGCGCTGGCGGCGTTGTTCGAGAGCGAGGCGGGACGGCTGCTCGCAGTGGCGCGGCGAATCGTCAGGCGGAGCGACCTTGCCGAGGAAGTGGTACAGGAGACGTTTGTTGCGGTTTGGCAGCGGGCCGGGCAGTTCGACCCGGCGCGAGGCAGCGCACGCGGCTGGCTGACGACGATGGTGCGCAACCGGGCGCTGAACCTGCTGCGCGACGGCGGGCGACTGGAATTCCATGACGCAACGACGCTGGAAGCGATGAGCGCCCGCGAGCACGACGCGGTTTCGGCGTTCCAGACGCTGCCGGACAGTGAAGGGCTGAAGCATTGCCTCGAGCAGCTGGATGAGCCGAAAAGGCGCGCCGTGCTGCTGACTTACGTTGTCGGGATGAGCAATGGCGAGGTGGCGGAACGGCTGGCCGTGCCGTTGGGCACTGCCAAATCGTGGATACGACGCTCCATCGCAGCGCTGCAGGAGTGCCTGAGATGAGCGCCGCATTTGACGAGCAGGTCGGCGATTACGTGCTGGGGCTGCTGGACGGCGCCGACCTCGCGGCGTTCGAGGCGCAACTCGATCGTGACCCTGGATTGGCAGAGCGGGTGGCGATGCTGCGGGGCAGAATGCAGGCGCTGGACGACACGGTGATCCCTGCCGACGTGCCGAGCGGCTTGTGGAAGCGGATCGAGGCGGAACTGGAACCGACGGCGGCCCTCGCCCCGGCGAGCCGCGCCCAGATGCGCCAGCAGAGCTGGCTGCTGGCCGCGAGCATCGTGATTGCCGCAGGTATCGGCTTTGTCGCCGGCCAGCAGTTCAGCAAACCGGCCCAGCCGGTGGTGATCGCGGTGCTGGTGTCAGATGATGCGACCCCCGGAGCGATCGTCGAGGCGTTCGCCAACAACAGCGTGCACATCGTACCGCTCGAGGCATTCGACGTGCCGGCCGGCAAGGTGCTCGAAGTCTGGACCAAGCCGAACGAGGAGATCGGAGCGGTGTCGCTGGGGCGCTTCGCCCGGTCGGAGGAAATCGTGCTGGATGGCGCGACGCTGCCATTGCCGCAGGCCGGGCAGCTCTACGAGATCACCCTCGAGGATGCGCCGGGCTCGCCGACCGGCAAGCCGACAGGCCCGATCCTTGCCAAGGGTTTGGCGCGATCGCCGATCTGAGTGCTACCCAGCCGGCAAGCACGTGCTAACATGTCAGCCGACACTCACTCCCAAGCGGCTGATTTCATGCGCATTATCGATACGCACCTGCACCTGATCTCCCCTGACAGGTTCTCCTATCCATGGCTGAGCGGCGCCCCGGCGATCAACAAGCCATGGCATGTCGAGAGCTACTGGGCCGAGGCGGCCCCCCTGGGGGTCGAGGCGGCGCTTCATATGGAGGTGGACGTTGCGGAACCGCAGATCGCCGAGGAGACCGCATTCGTCTTGGGGCTCGATCGGGTGATCGGGGCGATCGCCAACGGGCGGCCGGAGCATACGGATTTCGAGCGTCACCTCGAGAGGATGCAGGCGCTCGGGCGGGTCAAGGGGATCCGGCGCCTGCTGCAGGGCCAGCCGGCTGAACTGAGCCAGACGCAGACCTTCATCGACAACATCCGGTTGCTGCCGCGTTACGGGATGAACTTCGATATCTGCGTGAAGTCGCACGAACTGATGCTGGCGCCGCCGCTGATCGAAGCGTGTCCCGAGACGCAGTTCGTGCTCGACCACTGCGGCAACCCCAAGATCGCCGAGCGCGAATGGGAGAGCTGGACGACGCGCATGGAGCGGGTGGCGGAACTGCCGAACGTGGTGTGCAAGGTGTCGGGGATTCTGGCCAATGTCGACGATACCTGGACCGTGGATACGATCCGGCCCTATGTCGAGTTCGTCATCGAGACGTTCGGCTGGGATCGCGTCGTGTGGGGCAGCGACCATCCGGTGGTTACGCTGTTCGCGGACCTGACCAAATGGGTGAATGCAAGCCGCGAGATCGTGGCCGGCGCGAGCCAAGTGGAACAGGAGAAGCTGTTCTCGGCGAACGCGGAACGCATCTACCGACTGTAGATGCGGCAGCATCAGTGTGATTTGACGCATCGCAATCTGCTGTGCTCCAGTGTCCCGCGAGGGGGAGCATGGGGCACGGCAGTCGATCATTCGTCGAACTGAGACATCGGCGCACGATCCTCATCGCAGCACTGGTCCTGATCGGCGTTTTTCTGTTTGCCGCGACCGTCGGGCTGTCGTTCTGCGTGCCATTGTCGGTGGACGACGAAAATGGCTCCAGCGAAGAACTGGATCTGCTCGCTCGGTAACTTGAGGCACGGGCGGGGCGCCGGTGCCGCATCTTAGCTTTCCGGACTTTACTTCATCGTTCACCTCTTGCCGCCCTGCCCGGCTTCGTCTTTGCTCTCGATGAGGGAGGACTTCGGCAATGGCGGGACAACCGCATTTCGTCATCGTGGGCGGCGGGACGGCCGGGTGGATCGCGGCCTTCATTATCCAGGACTCGATCAAGCGCCTGAAGCTCGATGCCAGGCTGAGCGTCGTGGAGTCGAGCAAGATCCCGACAGTGGGGGTGGGCGAAGCGACGACCGCCGCGTTCCATGTCTTCCTGACGCATTTCGGCATCGACATCTTCGAGTTCTTCCGCAAGACGGAAGCGACCTACAAGCTCGGCATCCGGCACGAAGACTGGCGGCGCAAGGGCTATACCTATTACGGGCCGATCGATGATCCGCATGCGGTGGTGCGGCCACCGGCGGGAGCGCCGTCCGACTATCTCAACGTCTATGCGGTGTCGGTGAACGAACCGGTGCAGGACATGCACCTGTTCGGGCCGCTGCTGAAGCAGAAGAAGGCGCCCTGGGCGCAGAAGGCGGACGGGTCGCTGATCCCTCTGGGGCCGTTCCTGCCGGCCTATCATTTCGACCAGTCGCTGGTGGGAAAGTTCCTCAAGGAGAAGTCCAGCGGCGTCGAGATCGTCGACAACGTACTGACCGGAGTAGAGCGGCACGGGGAGACGGGTGACGTCACGGCTCTCGTGTTCGAGGACGGACAAAAGCTCGAGGGCGACTTCTTCATCGATGCGACCGGGTTTCGCAAACGCCTGATCGTCGGCGAAATGCAGGCGCCATGGATCTCCTACCAGCACGAACTGCCGGTGAACCGCGCCCTGCCCTTCTGGCTGCCGGTTGAGCCGGGCGAGGAGATCGCCAACTATACCCGTGCCTGGGCGCAGGAAGCGGGCTGGATGTGGCAGATCCCGACGCAGTACCGATATGGCTGCGGCTACGTTTACTCAGACGAATTCCGGACGCCTGACGAGGCGCATGCCGAGGTGGAGCGGGTGCTGGGGCGCAAGATCGAGGTGCGCGGCGATATCCAGTTCAAGATCGGGCGCCTCGAGAAGGCATGGATCAACAATGTCGTGGCGGTCGGATTGAGCTCGAGCTTCCTCGAACCACTCGAGTCGACCTCGATCCATGGCACGATCGTGCAGATGATGATGTTCGCGGGGCAGTACCTGCGCGATCCCGCCAAGATGGGGCAGCCGCTGCGGGATGACTACAATAGGCGCGTCGGGCGACAGGTCGACGACTTCAGGACGTTCGTGAACACCCACTACATGACCGAGCGCGACGATACGCCGTTCTGGCGCGAAGTGCGGGCCAACCGCATCCATCCTGAGACCAGGCAGCGGCTGGAGCGCTGGAAGACCGAGATGCCGCGGCGCGAGCATTTTGCCGACTACCTGTTCGGACTGCCGCATGTGGAAACCCAGTTGCACTATCCGGTGCTGGATGGGCTTGGCCTGCTCGATCCGGCGGTGGCAAAGGCCGAGATGGCGCGCGACCCAAAACTGAGGAAGTTCGCACGCGAAACGCATGCCGGACTGGTGAAGGAATATAAGCAGGCCGCCGGCAAGGCGCTGGGGCATGCGGCGTTTCTGGAGGTGGTGCGCGGGATGGGGTGAGGTTCGTCGATCCCCCTCCAGAACCACCGGAGGGGGAAATCGAGGACTAGTTCAACTCGTAGTCGAGTTGGTAGTGCACCGTCTTGTCGTGCTCGGCGGCGTAGCTCCCCTGCCCTGCGATCCCCTGCAGATCGCCGGTGCCGGAGCCCTGAACGATCTGCCACTTGCTGGCGGCCACGCCGTTGGTCCAGTCACCGACCTCATAGATGATAAACTGGCCGGATTTGCCGTCGAGCGTACCCGCCATGACCAGATAGCCGGCATAGTGGCAGGTCTCGGCGGTGGGGTACTGCATCAGATAGCGACCGGGCCCGGTGGCTTCTATGTCCCCATGCATGACGATATCGATCTTTGCCTCGGTCGATTTCAGCGGCGTCGCTTCGTGATACGGCTTCTCGTCCCAGTTGTTGTGCAGAATCGTGCCTTTGGCGGTCTTCATGGTTTGCTCCTTGCTTGGACGAGGAGCCTAGCGGGCGGTGACCGCAGGGAATTGTAGTTTCGCGACACAAGGAGATCGGTGGATGATCCTGCGCCAATGGTCGGCCCGTATCCGTACCGCGGATGAAGCACGCTACGTGGCCTATATCGAGGAGACCGGCGCTGCGCATTACGCCGCGACGCAGGGCAATCTGGGGTTCCAGATCCTTACCGGCGCCGGGGCCGACGGGCTGAGCACGGTGACGACGCTCAGCTGGTGGACCGATATCGAGGCAGTGAAACGGTTTGCCGGAGACGATTATCAGCGGGCGCAGTATTACCCAGAGGACGATGCCTTTCTGGTGGAAAGGACCGAGTTCGTGCAGCACCCCCTGGTGCGGACATCGCAGATGAGCGGCGTGCACTGACTCCATGCGGCAGAACGATCCCAAACCGGTCGATCCGGCCGTGAAGCCGGCGCGCGGGCTGTTGCACAAGCGAACCAGCTTCAAGCATTTCGAGCTGACCCGTTTTTCGCCGTCGGACGACCTCGGCGAGTGGGTCGAGCACCACTGGATGATCCTCTACGACCTGGGGACCCGGCCGCCCTACACGCAGCGCAATCTCAGCCACCCCAACCAGCACGTGGTGATCGACTCACGCGGCGAGACCGGGATTTTCGGGGCCGCTACCGGTGTGTTCGAGACGACGCTGAGCGGCACAGGGCGCGTCTTCGCGACGAAGTTCTGGCCAGGAGCGTTCCGGCCGTTCTTCGGGCGAGCGGTGCGCGCGCTGAGCGACAGCTGGGTGCCGGTCGAGACGGTGTTCTCGCAGACATCGGCAGAACTGCAGCGCGAATTCGCCGGCCTCAACGATCCTCTGGGCATGGCGGAGCGGATGGAAGACCTGGTTCGCGCGCGGTTGCCGGAGCCGGACGAGAAGGCGAGCCTCGCAAGGCGGATCGTGCAGTTCGCCGAGGCCAACCTCGAACTGGTGTCAGCCGGAGAACTGGCCGGCGCGTTCGGACTGGGGCTCAGGGCCCTGCAGCGGCTGTTCGACGAGTATGTCGGGGCCTCGCCCAAATGGGTGATCGACCGCTACCGGATGCTGGAAGCGGTGGAAACCCTGAATGCCGGTGCTCCGAACAGCCTGACGGACCTCGCATATCGGCTTGGCTATTTCGATCAGGCGGCGTTCAATCATGCGTTCGAGAAGCTCACCGGCGCACCGCCCAAGGCGTTTCTCGCACCATAGGCGTTCCTCGGGGAAGGATGATCATGACCTCGCCACTCGACAGCTGGCTGTTCTGGGCGCTGCTTTCCGCGGTGTTTGCGGCGATGACGGCGATCTTTGCCAAGATCGGCATCGAGAACATCGACAGCGATTTCGCCACGCTGATCCGCACCGGCGTGATCATCGTGGTGCTGGCGGGGATCGTTCTGGCGCTGGGCAAGTTCCAACCGCTGGACACGATCTCGGGCAAGACCTGGCTGTTCCTGGTGCTCTCGGGACTGGCGACCGGCGCTTCGTGGCTGGCGTATTTTCGGGCGTTGAAGCTTGGACAGGCGGCCGAGGTGGCCCCGATCGACAAGCTCAGCGTGGTGCTGGTGGCGATCTTCGGAGTGTTGTTCCTGGGGGAGAAGCTGACGCTGCAGAGCTGGATCGGTGTCGGTCTGATCGCCGTTGGCGCAGTGACACTCGCCTGGAAGATCTGAGCGCGCTGCTGCAGGCAGCCCCCGGAAGATGACCAGACCCGAGCCTCCCCTGCAGGAGGCCGGGTGGGACTGCCTGCTCTGTCGGCCTAATGCTGGCTATGCATGCCGCCGGGTTCGGAGATTTCCTGCAGCGCATGGGCGCTGGCGCGGCCCGAGTCGGCGAGGGCGACATCGCCCAGCGAGATCATGCCGATGAGCCGCTTCTCGCGATTGAGCACCGGCAGTCGGCGGATCTTGAACTCGGCCATCTGCTCGGAAACTTCGGACAGCTCCTCGTCTTCGTAGCACCAGCGGGGGCTGGAACTCATGACCTGGCGGACGCGGGTTTCGGGGCCCATGCCCTCGGCCACCGCACGGATACAGATGTCCCGGTCGGTGATCATGCCGACCAGCCGGTCGTTCTCACCCACCGGCAGTGCGCCGGCGTCGATCTCACGCAGGGTACGTGCGACGGAGCGGATGGTATCATCGGGCGAGCAGAGCTCGACATCGGTGCTCATGCATTCGCTGACTTTCATGGCCATTCTCCCTGTTGGAGCGCTTTCGGGACTTTTGAAAGCGCTGCTGCGGGGACGGCGGGGCGCCGCCCCTCAGGGAAGAATGCAGGAGGGGTCGGAGAGTTCAGCGCATCGGCTGAAACAGATTTCCCTCAGGCAGTATCGTAGGCGCCGAGCAGCAGCGGCAGGATGCTGATCTGCTGCGTTACCGGGTTGCCGTCCTCGATGTCCCAGGCGGCGCTGAGGGCAGCGTGCGCCGAAGCCCAGGCGAGCAGGTGGCGGCGCGGGATGCCGGTGCGCGCCGCAATCGTACGGGAGTGGCTGCCGACGCGTGACGCGCTGATGACGAAATCGTCGCCCTGCTCCGGGTTGAGGAAGCTGTTGGCGTAGTCGTAGGCCGGATCGCCGATAAGGCCCTTGGGGTCGATCGCGACCCAGCCCCGGCTGCCATGCGCGATGTTGTCGTGATGCACATCGCCGTGCAGCGGCAGGGCAGCCATGGGGCGGTCGAACAGGTTGTAGGCGATGCCGGTGGCACGGCCGACCAGGTCCCGCGCCTGGCGCGGCCAGGCGCCGGCGCCGACCCGAAACAAGGCTTCGAAGCGCTGGCGCAGCGGGGTGAGCGCGGCCGGTGGAGCCGTGTCGCGCGGCGCGTGCAGCTTTTCCACGGTGTCACAGAGAATCTCGGTGGCTTCCGCATCGCGGCCGGCGCGGGCAACATCGCCGAGCGTCTCGCCGGCGGCCAGCTCCATCAGCACGGCGTCGCGCGCGAGACCGTAGATCGCGGCGGCGCCGTTGCCGGCATACCAGACCAGCAGGCTGCCGCCGTTGCGCTCGTCATCGCCGGTACCCGGCTTCAGGAGCTTGAGCACGGCGGGCGGCTGGCCGGTGCGCTCGACACGATAGACGAAGCTGCTGGGGGTTTCGACCAGCAGCGTCGGACGGGTCAGCGACCAGCGTGCCAGGGCGCGGCTGAGCATGGTGGCGTCAGGGGTGGGATTGAGGAGCGTGGCCATGTCTCCCCATTAGCTCAGAGGGGTAAAAAAGAAACCCCGCGGCATGCCGCGGGGTCAGGTCAGGGAGGAGATGTCGCTGGTCGGACGGCCGTCAGGCGACCCGCTGCTTCTTGGCAGGACGGGCCCAGGCCGGGATCCAGTCACCATGCGCGGCGAGCAGATCGTCGGTGAGGTTCCAGATCTGCTCGAGGTCGAGCTCGGCAGCGGTGTGCGGATCCATCATCGCGGCGTGATAGATGTGCTCCTTGTTCTCGGTCATCAGCGCCGCGACGGTGAGTTCCTGCACGTTGATATTGGTGCGGATGAGCGCGGTCAGCTGCGGCGGCAGGTCGCCGATATAGGTCGGCTGGATGCCAGAGGCGTCGACGAGGCACGGAACCTCGACGGCGGCGTTGAACGGCAGGTTGGTGATGACGCCGTTGTTGCGGACGTTGCCGTAGATGACGCCGGGCTCGCCGGTCCACACCGAGTTGACGATCTCGGAGGCGTATTCCTTACTTTGCTTTACCTCGATGGTGTTGGCCTTGCGGTATTCGTCGGAGGTGGTCTTCCACTTGGCGATCTGCTCGACGCAGCGCTTGGGGTATTCGTCGAGCGGAATGCCGAACTTCTCGATGATATCCTCGCGACCTTCCTTGATGAAGTACGGGGTGTACTCGGCGAAGTGCTCGGAGCTCTCGGTGACGAAATAGCCGAGCCGGGTCAGCATCTCGTAGCGCACCTTGTTGGGGCAGCGCGGGTTCCAGGTCGGCTTGGGCGCCCTGCCCTCGCGGTAGGCGCGGACCAGGTCGGGGTAAAGATCGCGGTACGAGCCGTCAGGCTGGCGATGCTCGAACTTGAGATAGAAGGCCATGTGGTTGATGCCGGCCGAGCGGTAGCGAATCTCGGAGTAGGGAATCTCGAGATCGTGGGCCAGTTCCATGGCGGTGCCCTGCACCGAGTGGCAGAGCCCGACCTGCTTGATGGTCGGGTATTTCTCCGCGATGGCCCAGGTGTTGATGGCCATCGGGTTGACGTATTGCAGCATCACCGCCTCGGGGGCGACTTCCAGCATGTCCTCGCAGATCGACCACAGATGCGGCACGGTGCGCAGGCCGCGCATGATGCCGCCGACCCCGAGGGTGTCGGCAATGGTCTGGCGCAGGTTGTACTTCTTGGGCACCTCGAAATCGACCACGGTCGAGGGCTCGTAGCCGCCGATCTGGAAGCAGACGACGACGAAGTTGGTGCCATCGAGCGCTTCGCGCTGGTTCGAGAAGGTCTTCACGGTGGCAGGAACGCCGAGGGTGTTCACCAGCTTGCCCGCAATGATGGCGCTCTCTTCGAGGCGTTGCGGGTTGATGTCCATCAAGCGGATTTCAGCGCCGGTCAGTGCCTCGCGCTGCAGGATATCGCCGACGATGTTCTTCATGAACACGGACGAGCCGGCGCCGATGAAGGTGATCTTGGGGTTGGCCATTGGGGTGTCTCCGTAAGTAGCGGTCGGGCCGGCTAGGCCGCGATTTCGAAGGCGGCTCGCACGAGCCGCGATGTGTATTCGGTCTTGGGGTTCTCCAGAACCTCGCTGACCGGCCCTTGTTCGACGATCTTGCCGTATTGCATGACCATCACCCGGTGGCACAGGGCTTTGACGACCTTGAGGTCGTGCGAGATGAACAGGTAGCTCAGGCCTTTCTCGGCCTGCAGCTTGCGCAGCAGTTCGATGATCTGGGCCTGCACCGAGAGGTCGAGCGCCGAAGTCGGCTCGTCCAGGAGAATGAACTCGGGCTCCAGCGCAATGGCTCGGGCTATGGCGAGGCGCTGGCGCTGGCCGCCCGAAAACTCGTGCGGGAAGCGACTGAGAATGGTGTCGGGCAAGCCGGCGTCGCGCAGCGCCTGGCGAACGCGCTCCACCCGCTCGCGCGAATTGGCGCCGATGCCGTTGACGATCAGGCCCTCCTCGATGATCTGGCGCACGCTCATGCGCGGGTTCAGCGAGGCGAAGGGGTCCTGGAAAACGATCTGCATGCGCGAGCGCAGCGGCCGCATCTGCTGACGATCCTTGGTGTCGATGCGCTCACCATCGAACAGGATCTCACCGCCCTGGTTGCCGATTAGGCGGATCAAGGCCTGCCCGAAGGTGGTCTTGCCGGAACCGGACTCGCCGACGAGGCCGAGCGTCTCGTGCTTCTTCAGGTTCAGCGACAGCTTGTCCACCGCGACCAGCTCGAAGAAATCGGGGCTGAAGAAGCCGCCGCGCTTCAGGGTGAAGGCGACTTTCACATCCTTGCCCTCGAGCACGGTCGGCGAGTCGCCCGCGATCGGAACCGCGGCGCCCTTGGGCTCGGAGGCAAGCAGGTGCCGGGTGTAGCTGTGGCGCGGGTTGGCGAACAGCGCTTCGGTCGTGTTGTGCTCCTGCACCCTGCCGTTCTGCATGACATAGACGTAGTCGGAGAACTGTTTGACGATGGTCAGGTCGTGGGTGATGAGGATCACCGCCATGCCGTATTTCGACTTCAGATCCTTGATCAGGTTGAGGATCTGGGCCTGCACGGTGACGTCGAGAGCCGTGGTCGGCTCGTCGGCGATCAGCACGTCGGGCCGGTTGGCGAGCGCCATGGCGATCATGACGCGCTGCCGCTGACCGCCCGACATCTGGTGCGGATACTGCCTGAGGCGCGCCGCCGGCTCGGGAATCTGCACATCCTCGAGCAGCTGCTGGGCCCGCTTCATCGCCTCGCCGCGACTGATCCGATTGTGCAACTGCAGGATTTCGCAGAGCTGGGCGCCGACGGTGTAGATCGGGTTCAGCGAGCTCATCGGCTCCTGGAAGATCATCGAGATGTCGTTGCCGCGGAGCTTGCGCATTCCGGCATCGGGGAGCTTCAGGATGTCCTTGTCGCCCAGCGTGATGCGGGACTTGCCGCTGATCGTCGCGCGCTTGGTGAGCAGCCGCATGACGGTGCGGGCGGTGACCGACTTACCCGAACCGCTTTCGCCGACCAGCGCGATGGTCTCGCCCTTGTGGAGCTGGAACGAGACATCGCGAACCGCGTTGACGATGCCGCCCTCGACCTTGAAATCGACCGCGATATTGCGGGCGTCGAGGATCAGTTCGCGGCCGTGGCTGCCCAGGTCGTAACGTTCGGGCGGCGAGAGATCGTTGCTGTCGATAGTGCTCATCTCTTCACCTCAATAGGGGTCGATGGCGTCGCGGAGGCCGTCGCCAAGCGCATTGAAGGCGAAGACGGTGATCAGCACGAACACGACCGGGCTTAGAATCCAGGGATAGGAGCCGATCACCGAGAAGGTGCCGGTGTCCTGCAGCATCAGGCCCCAGGAGATCAGCGGCGGCTTCACCGCGAAGCCGAGATAGCCGAGGAAGCTCTCGAGCAGCACGACGCTCGGAATGGCGATGGTCACCGCGACGATCAGGTGGCTCGAGACGTTGGGCAGGATGTGCCTCAGAATGATGCGCCAGTCGGACGAGCCGACCGCGATGGCAGCGCGCACATACTCGATGCGGGCGAGCGCCAGGGTCTTGGAGCGCACCTCGCGGGCCAGCTGGGCCCAGCCGAGCGCCGCCATGACGCCGATGACGAAGGCGATGAAGACGTTGGAGGGCGCCGTCACCGGGATCAAGGAGGTGAGCGCGAGGTAGAGCGGGAGCTGCGGGAACGCCAGCACGAGATCGACGAAGCGCTGCACCCAGGCATCGAGGCGGCCACCCAGATAGCCCGAGGCGATGCCGATCAAGGTGCCGAGTACCGTGGTGAGCGACACCACCGCCAGCGCGATGGTCAGCGAGATCTGCGAGCCGACGATGCCGCGCGAGAGGATGTCGCGGCCAAACTTGTCGGTGCCGAGGAAATGGATCGGGCGGCCATCGACCGAACCGAAGAAATGGATGTCGGCGGGAATGATGCCGAGCAGGTTGTAACGGTGCCCCTTGACGAAGAAGCCGAGCGCCGTGGGATTGGTCTTGTCCGGACCGGTCATCGGCTGGAAGGTGACGGGATCGAACTCGCCGGTCTCGACGATCGGGTAGATATACGGGATCGGGCTGAAGCTGCCGTCGGGGGCGCTGAACTCGACATGGTCGGGCGGCGCAAAGCCGATCTCGGCGCGCTTGGGATCCATCGGGGCGAAGAAATCGCCGAAGATGGCCATGAGGATCAAAGCGACCGTCAGCACGAGGCCGATCATTCCCATGGTGGAACGGCGGAACCGGCGCCAGACCAGCGTGGCATAGGTCTCGTTGCCATGGGCGAAGCGGCCGCCAACGATGGGCTGGCCATCCGCCGCAGGGTCGGCGGGCAGCAGCTGGTGCTCGGCGGGGGTCGCGAGTTCGGCCGATTTGGCGACGCCGGTCTCTGCGGGGCTGAGGGTGGGCTTGTCGGCGATGGTGCTCATTCGCGGTTCTCCCCGCCAAGACGGACACGCGGATCGACCGCCGCAAGCAGCAGGTCGGCGATAATGTTGCCGATGATCAGCGTCGCGGCCAGCACCAGGACGAAGGTGGCGGTGACATAGACGTCACCCACCGCCATGGAGCCGACGATGGCCGGGCCGACGGTGGCAAGGCCGAAGACGATGGCGACCTCGATTTCACCGGTGAGCATGTAGGGCAGCGCCACGCCCTGGTAGGCGATGAGCGGGTGCAGCGCGTTGGGCACGGCATGCCGCATGATCACGGCGCCTTCGGACAGGCCCTTGGCGCGGGCCGTCTCGACATATTGCGCGTTGAGCACATCGAGCAGATTTCCCCGCATGACGCGCATGTTGTAGGCGAGCCCGCCGAAGGTGGCGATGAAGACCACAGGCCAGACATGGCTGACGAGATCGACGAACTTGTCCCAACTCCAGGGCGCGCCTCCATATCTCGACGAGAAGAAGCTGCCGATCTCCTGCACGTTCAGCTTGAAAGCGAGGATGTAGATGATGATCAGCGCCAGGAGAAAGCGCGGCACGGTCATGCCGAGGAAGGAGATGACGCCGAAGGCGGTATCGATCCAGCTATATTGTCGGGTGGCGGCGATGATCCCCATGCCGATGCCGATGACCGAAGCGAGAAAGTGACAGGTCAGCGCCAGCAGCACGGTGCGCGGCAGGCGCTCCGCCACCACGTCGCCGACGGGCTTGTTGTAGTACAGCGAGTGACCGAAATCGAAGCGGGTGACGATGCCCACCATCCAGTTGACGTACTGCACCGGCAGCGGCTCGTTGAGGCCGTTCTGCTCGCGATAGATCGCGGCCTGCTTCTCGGCTTCCTCGATGGTCGCTCCGCCCTGGTTGATCAGCATGGAGCGGATGTAGTCGCCGTAGTCGCCCGGAGGGGCCTGGATGATGGCGAAGGTCACGACGCTGAGAACCAGCAGGACCGGCAGGGCCGCCAGCACGCGCATCACCAGAAAACGCAGCAATTGCATATCGAAAATCTCCTCCGGTCAGGTGGCAAGGGGACCAGGGCCCCCTTGCCCGGATTCCGTCAGGTCGGGATCAGAGTTTCACCGGCCCGGCAGAGCCCGGCTCACCCGGGAGGGTGTCGGGATGCAGTTCATAGCCCTGCTGCTTGTCGGCGGGCACGAACACGCGTTCACGGATGATGTTGTCCTCGGCCCAGTTGAACATGAAGATCGGGGCACCGGCCGGGATGTTGGCGAAGCGCTTGTTGATGATCAGCGCGCCCGGATACTGGGTCAGGCCGATACCAAACAGATTCTCGGTGTAGAGCTTCTGGTAGGTCTTCATCAGTTCGGTGCGCTTGGCGGCATCGTCAGTGGCGATGAACGCGTTGACGGTGTCGACCATCTCCTGTTCGAACGGCAGCAGATCCATGGTGCCGTCGGTGCCGGCGCGGTGCGAGTTGCTGATCTGCGGGCCGGTCGGAGCCAAGGCGACGGTGTTCTGCACCACCGCGATCAGTTCCGCGCCGTTACGCGCCACACGCCAGTCGAACTTGCCCGATTGCTCGGTTGCGTCACGCTGGTTGCCGGTCAGGAAGTTGGCGATGACCCGAATCCCCAGCGGCTCCATCATGGCGATGACGCCTTCGGCGAGGTTCTTGTCGGTCTGGTAGTCGGCATTGGCGAGCAGCGTGATCTCAACGTCGGCTCCGCCGGCGGTACCAGCCGGGAAGTTGACGATGCCGTTGCCGTCAGTGTCCTTGAGACCCGCCTTTTCCAGCAGCGCCTTGGCGTCGTCGAGCGAGTACGGGTAGTACACGGTCGAGGCCTTGTCGTAGTAGGTCGTGCCGGCATAGAGGCCGCCCGGGTAGATGGCGGTGAACGGCCCCTTCACCAGGGCCTCGCCGAGACGCTGGCGATCCAGCGCATAGCTGATGGCCTTGCGGAAGTCCGCGTTCCGGTTCAGTTCGCGGATCGCCTGGCCGCGAGCATCGGGCTCACCCCAGCCATTGCCGGAGAGGTTCGGATAGAGCGTGTAGCCGATGGTGCGGGCGCCGAACTGCAGACGGGCCGGGGCACTGGGATCGGCGGAGCGTTTCAGCGCCTCGACATAGCTTTCGGCCTGTTCGAGGTTGGAGAAATCGCCGGTGCCGGCCACAGCCTGCACGTCGCGGTCAGCCCAGGTCGAGAGCCGGTAGTGCACCTCGTTGAGGTAGGGCAGCTGGTTACCCGCGTCGTCGACCTTCCAGTAGTAGGGGTTGCGGCGCATCACCACGATGTCGTCCGGCCGATACTCGACCGGCACCCAGGCGCCCATCACTGGGATGTTCATGTACTCGGGCTTGATGGCGTTCTTGTACTGGTCGTAGGTGTTGGACGAGTATTTCGGATGCAGCGGCTTGAAGATGTGCGCCGGGCCCGGACAGAACGTCCCGTAAGCCATCTGGTAGATGTACTGGCGGGGGAAGGCGTCCTTGAAGGTCCAGACGATGGTGTAATCGTCCAGTGCCTCGAGCGTGGTGCCGACGCCGAACGTTTCAGGCGACGCCCCGTTGAGCGGCGACACGTTGGGATCGAGGACATTGTCCTGCCAGAAGAACATCACGTCGGCGGACGTGAACGGCACGCCGTCCGACCACTTGGCGCCCTCGACCAGGTGCATGGTCAGCTTGTGACCATCCTCCGACCATTCCCAGCTCTTGGCGAGGTTCGGCATCGGCGCCAGTTCCTCGGCCTTGATCTCGAACAGCGGACCGGTACGGGTCAGGCACTCCATGGTGCCGATATCGATGCCGCCCCAGCCCTGCGACTGGCCGGCCATGTAGTTCCAGCCTTCCGGGCGGCCGCCGATGACGTGACGCATCACGTCGCCGTAGACGCCGATGCCGTCGGGCATGTTCGAAGCCTTGAAGACCAGCGGCTCCTTGGGCAGGCGGTCCTTGAGGGGCGGCAGCTTGCCGGCATCCTCGAAAGCCTTCACGAAGTCGGGCTCGTGGTACTCGGGCAGCGCCTTGTACTCATAAATGTCGGAAATACCGACGAAGTTCGGCGTGCCCTGGGCATCGAACTTCGGCGGATCGGGCGGCGTGGTGGGTGCGACCGTCTGGGCCTGAGCTGCAAGCAGCGACACGCCAAGCAGAAGGCTTGCCCCGCCAAGGGCAAATAGGTGTTTACGCATGTTTCCTCCCTAGGCTCGAGACCGGCGCAACACGCACCAGACGGTAGGCCTCCAACCCGCCGCCTCTTGTCCCAGCCTCAAAAGGGTAGACCTTGCCAACGGCGGGACAATCCCGTTATCTGAATGGGTATTTCCGGTTTTTAAAGATTGTCACAACCTGAGATGAATGAGCATCAGCACCATTTTTCGCCAGGCAAACCCCGTGAGAAAGCCACCGCGCCGGTGCCGCGTCCGGATCGGCGGTTCTACGCCCAGACCCAGGCCTTCGGCCGCTTCGGCATCCGCTGGTTCGATCCGCAGATCATGCCGGAGGAGCACTTCCACGGGCATATCGAACTGAACTGGCTGACGGCCGGCAGCATGGATTACGTCATCGACGGGCGGCCGCTGCGAATCCCACCCGGGCGGCTGGTGCTGTTCTGGGCCGGCATCCCGCACCAGACCACGGCCATCGACTATGGACCGAACCACGAGAGCCGGCAGTGCAACGTCTACCTGCCGCTCGACAATTTCCTGCACATGCCCAACCTGGGGCAACTGACCGAGACGATGATGGGCGGCGGCGTGGTGATGCTGCCCCCCGAGACGATCGGCGCCGACACGCTGACGCGCTGGTATCAGGACTATCGCTCGGGCGATGCGGAGCGCACCGATATCCTCAAGGAGGAGATCGCGCTGATGCTGCGGCGGGCGGCGGTGACCGGCTGGGACGTCCTGATGGAGCCATGGATCGAAAGTGTCGGCTCGACGACGCGGGCAGCTTCACCGCTGCGCTATGTGGTGGCGATGATCCGCCACATCCTCGAGAACCTTTCCGAGCCGCTGCGCGCCGAGGACGTGGCCAAGGTCGTGGGCCTCCACCCCAACTATGCGCTGAACCTCTTCACCGAGGTGATGCGCGTGCCGATGCACAAGTTCGTGGTGCGCATGCGACTGATCCGGGCGCGCTCGCTGCTGTTCGAGGGGAGCCTCAGCATCGAGAACGTGGCGTTCGAAAGCGGCTTTTCGGCGCTGAGCCAGTTCTATGTGCAGTTCCGCAACGCCTACGGCCTGACGCCGCGGCAGATGCGGGCGCACTATCTCAGGTGAAGCTCTTGCGCGCCGGTGGCTGATCGGCTGGACTCGCGCGTAGCACGTGCGAAGGCCCCCTGCCCCGATGACCGACCCGATCCTGTTCACTCTTGCGGTGCTCACCCTGCTCGGCACCCCCGGGCCGACCAATACGCTGCTGGCGACATCCGGCGCCACGGTGGGGGTGCAGCAGTCGGCGCGGTTGCTGGTGGGCGAGTTGGCCGGCTACCTGATTGCGGTCGGTGCCATCCGGATCGTGCTGGGGCCAGTGATCCAAAGCTATCCGCTGGTCGGTATCGCGCTCAAGGCGGCGGTGGTGCTGTACCTGGTCTGGACGGCGATCAAGCTCTGGCGCCGCAATGCCGGGCTGACGCAGAGCCAGGTGGGCATCGGCATGCAGGCAGTGTTCGTCACGACGCTGCTCAACCCCAAGGCGCTGATCTTCTCGCTCAGCATCATCCCGAGCAACGGCCCGGGGATCGGCTGGTACGTGCTCGGCTTCGCGCTGCTGGTGCCGCTCGTGGGGTTCGCGTGGATCCTGGTGGGCCGGGCAATCGGCGCAGCGGCCGGCGACAAGCATACCGGCGTGGTGCGCAAGGTCGCCTCGGTGGCGCTGGTCGGCTTTGCCGGAGTGATCGCCGCCTCGGTGCTGGGCTAGGTTCAGCGCCGATCGTCTGGCCGCCGCCCCGACACGCGGGGAGCATCAGAGTTCCAGCACGAACCTCGCCTCGAACCGCTCAGCCCCCCACCACATGGGAAAGTTGGTGCCCCATTTGTTGTTGTGGAGGTTGAAGCGCAGGCCGGCCGAAAAGTCCGGCGGGTCGGGATTGAACGGCATGAACTTCGTCGCCGTTGGCGCGACCAGCGGAGTGTCCAGCGGCCGGAGCTCGACCCCATCGGTACGGACGGCAGCGACCGCCTGGAGCTGACCACCGCCCTTCCTGGCGATGCGGTTGGCAGCGAGCCACTGGCCCATTTTCAGGAACTGCCAGTCATGCGTGCCGGCCGGCGTGAAGGTGACGAAGCTCGCCTCGGGCATCCGGTTGGCAGGCTTGTCGAGCAGTTCGACGGTGATCTCGAGGTGCCGGCTGTCGAGTGCCCTGAAGCGGTAGGCGATGCGTGATGGCGCCCCCAGGGCCTGGTGTGCCGCGGTGTCGAGGGTTGCCACCCCGTCCACCAGTTTTGGCGCGAAACCGGCCGAGCGCGCCCTGGCGGCTCGATCGAGGCCGGGCTTGATGTGGTCGAGGATGGCCCACTCGGCGCGGTGCGTCAGGTAGGTATCCATGTGCGCCGCGACATCGGAGGCGTCGTAGCTCTCGTAACGGTAGCCGAGCAGGCTGCCGTTCGCGCCATGCAGTTCGACCCCGGCGGGCGAGCGGATGAGGATCACGTCGCCGCTATTGGGGTCGGTTTCGACGAACCACCCGGTGCCTTCGATCGCCGGGTCCTCGGCCGCTTCGGCGAGGGCCCGGTCGGCGGGCTCGAGTTCGGCGACGGCGGCATCGAGATAGGCCCGCTGTTCGTCCCACGAGGCCTCGGAATACCGGAAGCGGTAGTCGGCGGCCCGCGCCGCTTCAAAAGCCGGACGGTCCCAGGCCTGGTCGTCGCGCAGGTACGACTTGATGTCGACGCCCCAGGTGTGTTCGGCGACCATGGTGAGACCACGGCCAAAGGCGAGGCGGCTCGGTGTCGGCGCCTCCTTGGCGAAGCCATCGTAGAGGCGCTGCAGATGGAGGAACCGCTTGATCTTGCCGGGATCGGTGCCGGCGCCATGGATCCAGTTGTCGCCCAGTTCCAGGTCGACCACCGGGAATTCGGCGCGGCGAGCCCAGAGGATTTCGCCATAGGCGTCGAGCGTCGAGGCGACGATCTCGGTCCCCGGGTTATGCCCCTGCAGCTCGCGCCAGGCGTCGGCGGTCTGCGGGACGCTTTGCGGGCCCATATTGTCGTTGGTATGGGCGAAGCCGAGGCCTTCGTCGAAGCCCTCCGGGAACGAGGTTTCACCGTAGGATTTCTGATACAGCACGACGACTTCGGCGCCGTCCGGGGCGCGCCAGCGGAAGACATCGGGAACATCGGGCGGCGGCGAGGCGGAATTGACGCCCAGGTGCAGGAACTTGACGCCGGCCTCGGCCAGCAGCGGCACGATGCCGATGGTGTGGCCCGGAACGTCGGTCATCTTCGAGGCGATGGTCTGCTTGCCGAAGCGCCGGTCCAGTTCCTGGCTGTAGCTCAACCCGGCGCGAAACACGGCCGGCGACATCAGTTCGGAATGGGTGGTGAAGGGCAGCGCGTGCCAGCGGATGAGGCCGCGATCGATGGCGCGTTCGAGCCGCTGCACCCGCTCCCTGCTCTGCGAGTTGAGATGATCCCAGATCAGCCAGGCGCCGGTGGTCCAGATGAATTTCGGCCGCTCGGGATCCTCGGCGAAAAAGTGCTCGCCGGTGTCGATCGCCTGCGGGATGAAGCGCTCGTGATACTGGGCGCGGACTTTGCCGGCATGGTCGGTGAAGCCGATATCGAGGTGGGTCTTGAAGACCAGATGGATCTTGCGGGTCATGGCTCTGATCAGCCCACGGAGCCGCGGACGACCAGGCGGGTCGACACGGTTTCGGTGAGCGAGGGTGAGGTGGGGTTCTTGAGGCGGCGGAGGATCAGGCGCAGCAGCGCCTGGGTGCGTTCGGCCAGGTCGAGCTTCACGGTGGTCAGGTTGTAGCTTTTCCAGTGCGACTGGTGGATGTCGTCGAAGCCGACGACCTTGACGTCCTGCGGTACGCGCAGGCCGAGTTCGGTGCGCAGCGCATCGATGGCGCCGAACGCGCCGACATCATTGGCGGCAAAGATGGCGTCCACCGGCTCGCCGAGACGGAACTGGTTCAATGTCTCGCGATAGGCCGTGTCGTACATGTAGTCGCCCTGGATGCGGAGCGGCGGCGGCAGGCCGCGCTCGGCAATCACCTTGCGCACCATACGCTCGCGCGACTGGGTGGCGAGCGAATTGCTCTTGCCAGCGAGAAAGGCGAAGCGGCGGGCCCCATATCCCTGCACCAGCGCCACGGCCTGCTCGATGCCCTCGCGCTGCAACACGTCGAGACGGTCGAACAGCGGCGCCGCCTCCGCCTCGGCTGCCTCCTCGTCGGGGTAGCCGATATAGATCGGTACGGCGCGATCGAGCACGCGGGCCAGCGTGGTGGGGCGCACGTTCTCGGCATAGGCGATCACCGAATCCGGATTGAACCCCTTCATGTAGGTGAGCAGCGTCTCATCGAGCGAAAGGTCATCGCGGGTGCGGAACAGCAGCGTCGCAAAACCCTCCGCCTGCAACGCGGTGGTCATGGCGTCGAGCTCCTGGCTTTCCCACGGCCCGGAAACATCGGGCACGATGATGCCCACCAGGTGCGAGCGGCCGGTGACCATCGAGCGGGCGGCCATATCCGGGGTGTAGTTGAGTTCCTGCGCCACCTTCAGGATCAGGTCGCGTTTTTCCGGCTTGATCGAGGCATGCGGGTTGAAGGCACGGCTGACCGCAACGCGCGAAACGTTGGCGGTGCGGGCCACCATATCGGCGGTGGCGCGGCTGCGATTGCGGGTGGCCGGATCGCTCAAAAAGGTCTGCCTTGCTGCCCTAGATTGAAATCGTGTGCAAAACTGTTCTGCCGGTTCGCTTCAGGCGATGTCAAGCCGATCCGTCACCCGATCAGGCTAAACCACTGATGTTGCGAAACAATGACTGATGGCGAGGAGAATAGAACAAACGTTCTACACACTCGTCATATCGCTGTCATTCGCAACGGGCATTCTACGCCTTGACGATGAATGAAAGCGTGTTCATTCTGAGCTCGTGAGCTGCGGCGGGGAGGATTGACCGTCGCTATCGCCAATTCGGCGCCCCAAAAAGCGGCGCCACCAAGGGAGGAATTTCGCGATGAGCAATCGCCTGCGCGCCCTGTATCTGGGGCTTGCAACTGCCACTACCATGATCACGCCGGCCTTCGCGGTCGACCTGACGGTAATCTGCCGCTGCGTCGTGGGCGGCGTGAACAGCGAGACGGCCACCTGGATCAAGGAAAGCGTGATCCCGGGCTTCACCGCGGCCATGAAGGCCGAGGGCAAGGACGTCACCGTGTCGCTGAACGAGTTCGGCGGCAAGGACGAGCAGATGACCCAGCAGCTGGCGCTCGATTTCTCGACCGGCGCCGGCGCCGATGTCGCGGCTTTCGACGGCTTCCTGATCCCCTCTTTCGTCGAAGGCGGGCTGTTGAAGCCGCTCGACGAAGTGGCGGGCCCGGCGGTGGACAGCTGGGAAGGCTGGAGCCACATCTCGGACGGCGCCAAGTCGCTGATGAGCTACGGTGGCAAGGCCTACGGCCTGGCGCTCGGCACCGACGTGCGCGCCATCTTCGTGCGCAAGGAACTGCTGAAGTCGGCGGGCCTCGACCCCGATAGCTTCCAGCCCAAGTCGTGGGCCGAGCTGCTCGATGCGGCCCGCGCCATCAAGAAGGCAAATCCGGATTCGTTCCCGCTGCAGCTCAATGCCGGCGTGAACATGGGTGAAGCCACCACCATGCAGGGCTACTACATGGCGATCCTCGGGACGGGCGAAAGCGTCGTCGACGAGAACGGCAAGTATATCGTTTCTAGCCAGGGCATCCTCGATACCCTCAACCTCTACAAGACCATCTATGTGGACGAGCAGTTGGGCGACCAGCGGGCACAGCTCCTCGGCGATGGCCGCAACCGCACCTTCACCAATTTCCGCGACGGCAAGACGGCGCTGCTCGTCGAGGGCGACTGGTTCTTCAACTCGGTGATGGCGCCGGGCGCCGAATTCGGGCTCGATAACCGCGACGCGGAAGTCACCTGGGCCTCGATGCCGGCGCAGGAGCCGGGCAAGGGCTATCGCGGGCAGGACTATGTGACGGTTTCGGGCGGCACGGGCTTCGTGCTCAACCCCGCCACCAAGAACCCGGCCGAAGCCTGGGCGCTCCTGAGCTACATGAACAGCCAGCAGTCGCTGACCGCGTTCCAGGGCTATCGTGAGGCCCGCCGCATCCGCGACGACGTGGCGACGCCGAACAATGTCTACCTGCAGAAGACGCAGGAGAGCCTGCTGCCGCTGACCACCGCGCGTCCGAACGACCCCAACTACAACAAGGTCTCCGCCGAAATTCAGCGCATGACCGAGAGCGTGGTCTCGGGCGAAGCCAGCCCGGCAGACGCGATGGCCGCCTACAAGGCGGCGGTGATCGCCATCGTCGGCGAAGCCAACACGGTCTCGAAGCTCTAGCTTCGCAACATGTCCTCCCACGCCCGGCCCTCCCTGAGCCGGGCGCTCCCTGGGAACGCCTCCCCGGCACCCTGTCTGCGGCCGGGGAGGTTCCTTTTTTCGATTGGGGTTTGTCACATTGCTTGAAGAGATGAAGCCGCAGGCAGACGGCCCCCTCCCATCCTCCCCCACAAGGGGGGAGGTGCCGTCTGCTTCAGTCAGGAGCAGCGAGGCATGAAAAAGAAGAACTTCTCGCTCCTGTCGCACCGTGCCGGCGCGGCGTTCCTGGCGCCTGCGGCGGCGCTGGTCGGCGTCTTCGTGCTGCTGCCGTTCTTCTGGGTGATCGTCGTTTCGTTCACCAACCGGACGCTGCTCGGCAAGACTGCGCTCAACCCGGAATTTGTCGGGCTCGCGAACTACTTCCAGCTGTTCGACCCGGCGACCTTCTTCACCCGTGGGCAGTTCGGCTTTTCGCTGATCCTCACCACGCAGTTCGTGCTGCTGTCGGCGCTGGTCGGGCAGGCGCTGCTCGGGCTGCTGCTGGCCTGGCTGATGCAGACCATCCCCCCTGCCCTCAAACGGATCGTCGAGACTGCGGTGATTGCAGCCTGGATCCTGCCCGAAGTGGTGATCGGCTTCGCCTGGTTCGCCTTCCTCGATTACGACAACGGCACGCTGAACATGATCCTGAGGGGACTTGGCCTGCCGGCGGGAGATTTCCTGCTGCAGCAGCCGTTCTGGGTGATCGTGATCTTCAACACCTGGCGTGGCGCGGCGTTCTCGATGATGCTGTTCAACTCGGCCTTTGCCTCGATCCCGCCGAGCTATTTCCAGGCGGCGGACGTGGCGGGCGCCTCGAGCTGGCAGAAGTTCCGCGATATCGGGCTGCCGCTGATCCGCGGACACGTGGTCACCGACCTGATCCTCATCACCATGTGGACGTTCAACGTGTTCACGCCGTTCATCCTGACCAATGGCGGGCCGAGCTACCGCACGGAACTGCTGTCGATCTACAATTATCGCATCGCCTTCCGGGAGTTCGACTTCGGCAAGGGCGCGGCGGTGGGGGTGATCATCATGCTGATCAACCTGGTGTTCGCGCTGATCTACCTGTCGTTCGGACGCAAGAAAGCCAAGGCGGTGGAAGAATGAGGCTGAGCTTTCCGCAACTGCTCGCCCGCATCGGCTTTTCGGCGCTGGCCGCCATCATCGGCATCCTGTTCGCGCTGCCGCTGATCTGGTTCATCTTCGCGCCGTTCAACGCGCGGGCCGAGCTTGGTATCGCCATTCCCGACCCGTGGACGCTGCAGAATTTCGTGACGGTGTTCGGCAACGGCTTTGCGATGCGCGGGCTGCTCAACAGCCTGATCCAGAGCGTCGGCGGGGTGATCCTCGTCGCCGCGGCGGCGACGCTCGCAGCCTATGCGCTGTCCCGCTCGTCGATTCCCGGCAAGGGGATGATCACCTATGTGCTGCTGCTGTTCTCGTCGGTGGTGTCAGGCACGGCGGCGATGGTGCCGATCTTCCTGATCGTCTCGTCGGTCGGGCTGATGGACACCCATATCGCGGTGATCCTGGTGTTCGCCGGTGGGCTGTTGCCGACGGCAATGTTCATCCTCCGCGACTTCATCGACGGCATTCCCAAAACCTACGAGGAAAGCGCCATGGTCGCCGGCGCCTCGCCGGTACAGGCGTTCTTCGACGTGGCGCTGCCGGTGATCCGGCCGGGCATCGTGGTCGTGGTGGTGTGGGCGTTCGTCAACATCTGGGGCTCGTTCCTGATCCCCTTCATCCTGCTCCGCTCCGATGACCTGATGCCGTCGTCGGTGGCCATCTACTCGTTCTACTCGGAGGCGGGGACGCCGATCGTGACGCTGCTCGCAGCCTACTCGCTGATCTACTCCCTGCCCGTCGTCGCCCTCTATCTCTTCGTCAGCTGGAAGTTCGGCTTCCGCTTCTTCGGTGGAATCAAAGCGTAATGGCCTCGGTCGAATTCCAGAACGTCACCAAGAGTTTCGGCACCTTCAACGCCGTCTCGGACATCAGCTTCAAGGTCGCGGACGGCGAGTTCATCTGCCTGCTCGGCCCCTCGGGCTGCGGCAAGACCACCAGCCTGAGGATGATCGCCGGGCTCGAAACCCCGACATCGGGCAAGATCATGATCGGGCCAGATGACGTGACGCACCTGCACCCCAAGGATCGGCAGATCTCGATGGTGTTCCAGGACTATGCGCTCTACCCGCACATGAACCTCGCCGACAACATCGCCTACCCGCTCAAGGTACGCGGCGAGAGCGTCGAAAAGCGCCACAAGCGGGCCAAGGAAGTGGCCGACGTGCTGAAGATCGGCGAGTTGCTGAACCGGCTGCCGAGCCAGATCTCGGGCGGGCAGCAGCAACGCACCTCGCTGGCGCGGGCGCTGGTCTATCCGAGCCGGGTCTACCTGTTCGACGAGCCGCTCTCCAACCTCGACGCCAAGCTTCGCCTCGAGGCGCGCGGCTTCCTCAACCACCTGCAGCGCGACATGGGGATGACGGCGGTCTACGTGACGCACGACCAGGCGGAAGCCATGGCGCTGGCCACCCGGATCGCGGTGATGGATCGCGGCCGGATCGTGCAGTTCGCCCCACCGATCGAGATCTACCGCCGGCCCGCGACGACGTTCGTTGCGAACTTCGTCGGCAACCCGCCGATGAACATGATCCCCGTCGAAGGCACGATCGAGGGCGAGCGGCTGCAACTGCGCGCCCATGGCGTGCTGGTGCGGGACCTGCCGATCTCCTCGGGGATCAAGGCGGCGCTCGGCAAGGGCGCCGGGCTGACGCTGGGGGTGCGGCCCGAGCACCTCAGCATGGGCACCATCAACGACGTCAACATGGTCAGCGGCAAGCTGTTCGCCAACGAGAACATGGGCCCGGAAAAGCTCGTGACCTTCGAGCGCCAGGACGGCGGCAGGGTGACGGCGCGAATCTTCACCGACGACGCGGTCGAGACGACCGAGAATGTGGCGTTCACGTTTGATGGCGCGCACGCCACGCTGTTCGACGCGGAGGGCAAGCGGATTCCGGCGGATGGGGAGATGCCGCTGTGAGGGTGCTGACTGAGACGGAAGGGCCCCTCCCGGCCTCCCCCATGAAGGGGGAGGTGAAGAGTCGAGGCTGTGGCTCGATCGTGCCAGACACTGGATGTAGCACCTCCCCCCTTGTGGGGGAGGATGGGAGGGGGCCGTCCGCTGATGGCTTCGCACCGACATGACTCAGCTCGTAAGGGTCAATGTCACCCGCGCCGACCAGGCTAAGAACCCCTATTTCTACATCCCGATCACCGTCCCCGAGGGCACGACGCGGATCGATGTAACCTTGGCCTATCCCAAGGCTGACGACTGCGTGATCGACCTCGGGATGTTCGATCCTGCCATGACCGCCTACCCGTCCGAGGGCGGGTTCCGGGGCTGGTCCGGCGGGTTCCGCGATCGCTTCCATGTCGCCACCGACAGCGCCACCCCCGGCTACATCCATGGGCCGATGCCGGCAGGCGAATGGAACGTCATTCTCGGGCTCTACAAGGTGCCGGCCGATGGCGCCGAAGTGACGGTGACCGTCGATCTCGACAGCAGTGAGCGCCCGACCAACCCGCAACCGGAGCGGACCTTGCCGGTGCGCGCCGGCGCCGGGTGGTATCGGGGCGACCTCCATTGCCATACCTTCCACTCCGATGCTGCCGGCTCCCCCGAGACGCTGCACAAGGCAGCCGTGCAGGCCGGGCTCGATTTCCTCGCCGTCGCCGACCACAACACCATCACGCAGCGGCGTTATTTCCATCCGGCCTCGTCGCCGGACCTGGTGTTCGTGCGCGGTATGGAGGTGACCACCGCCGTCGGGCACGCCAATGTCTACGGGGTCGACGAGTGGATCGACTTCCGCATGACCAAGCCGTCGGACGCGCATGTGCTGGCGGAGATGGTGCATCGCAAGGGCGGCCTCCTGTCGATCAACCACGACAAGCCGACCATCCCCTGGGACTACGAGTTTCCGGCCGCCGATTGCCAGGAGGTCTGGCAATCGACCTGGATGGCCTGGAACTGGGTGTCGCTGGCGCGCTGGCAGGAACGGCTGGCCTCGGGCTTGCGGATCTCAGCCATCGGCGGCAGCGATTTCCACCAGCCGGCGAAGCTGCAGCCGGAGGGGCCGCTGGTGCTGGCGCGACCGACCACGGTGCTGTGGCTGCCGGAGCTCAGTGAGGACGCCGTCCTCGCGGCAATGAAGGCCGGTCGGGGCTATATCACGGAGGGACCCAAGGGCCCGCATCTCGAGATCGGCATCGGCGATGCGCCGATGGGCTCGGCGGTGCAGCGCAAGCCGCTGCTCAGGGCCCGCGCCAGGGTGCGCGGTGCAAGGGGCGACCTGCTGCACTGGATCGACGCTTCCGGTGTGGTTGGCGAACAGGAAATCCTCTCCGGCGACTGGGAGGGCGAGATCGCCCTGCTCGAGGGCACACAGGGCTTCATCCGCGCCGAGATCATCGCCAAGGCCAGCCGGCCGTGGCTGGTGGAGGAATTCACCAAGGCGGCGAGCGACCGCGGCGAACTGCCGTGGCAACTCAAGGGCTCGCACCTCGTGGACGAGCCGATCCGGCGCGCCATTTCCAACCCAATCTACATCGACCAGGACTAGCTCATGTTTATCGGCAATGCCCCGTGTTCCTGGGGCATCAACTATCCCACCGGCAATGCCTATACGTGGCAGGAATACCTCGATCAGGTGGCGGCCTCGGGCTATCGCGGCACCGAGCTCGGGCCGTTCGGGTTCCTGCCCAAGGACAAGGCGGTGCTCGGGCCGGAACTCGAAAAGCGTGGGTTGACGCTAATCGGCGCGACGCATGTGCACACGTTTGGCGACCGGGCCTCTGCGCCGGTGCTGATGTCGACGCTGCGTGAGCTGGCGCCGCTGCTGAAGGACCTCGGCGCCAAGCACCTCGTCATCATGGACGAGAGCAACTGGTACCCGGCGGGCCAGGAAGGGGTGCTCGATCGTGACGGTTGGAATGGGCTCACCGCCACGGTGCGTGAAGCACAGGCAGTGATCGAGGGTGAGTTCGGGCTGAAGGCGAGCTTTCATCCGCATATCGGCACGGCCGTTGAGTTCGAGCGGCAGATCGACCGGCTGCTCGAGGAGACGGAGATCGACCTCTGCTTCGACACCGGCCATCACGCCTTCTGGGATCAGGATCCCCTCGCCTACATGGAGAAGGTGTGGGGGCGGATCGCTTATATGCATTTGAAGAATGTCGATGCGGCGGTGCGCCAGCTGGTGCTCGACGGCAAGCTCTCGGTGGCAGCGTCTTATGGGGCCGGGGTGATGGCGCCCCTGCCCGATGGCGCCGTCGATATCCAGGCGGTGATGCGCTTCCTCGACACCAAAGGCTTTGATGGCCCGATCGTCGTCGAACAGGATATTGCCGAGAACGCGGCAGAGACGCCGCTGCAGCTGGCCAAACGCAACTACGTGTACATGCAGGCGATCGCGTGATGGCAAAGCTCAGAGTTGGCCTGATCGGCCTTGGTGAAGTTGCGCAGCTGATGCACCTGCCGCTGCTGGCGGACGACCAGCGCTTCGAGATCGCGGCGGTAACCGATGTGTCGCCCAGCCTCGTGGCGCATGTGGCGGAGCGCTACGGGGTGAAGAACCGGCATGCAACGGCGGAGGCGCTGATCGCCGATCCGACGATCGACGCGGTGTTCATCCTGACGCCGGATTTCCTCCATGCGCCGCTGCTCGAAAAATCCATCCGCGCCGGCAAGCATGTGTTCATCGAGAAGCCGGCGGCGCTCACGGCCGCCGAGCTGAAGCCGCTGCTGGAGCTCGAGAGGACCAACCCCAGGACGGTGTTCGTCGGCTATATGCGGCGGTTCGCGCCGGCCTTCACGGCGCTCAAGCAGAGGTTGCCGCCGCGCGAGGAGATCCGGCATGTGCGGATCCGCGACCTGATCCGTGAAAGCCAGTTCTTCGTCGACCAATCGCGCAACATCTTCCGCCCGACCGACGTGCCGGCCGAAGCGATCGCCGATGGCCGGACGCAGACCCAGGCGCTGTTGAAATCGGTGATGGGCGAGGCGCGGCCGGACCAGTTGCGCGCCTACCAGGTGCTGACAGGACTTTCCTCGCACAGCTTTTCTGCGATGCGCGAACTTTTCGGCGCGCCGCACGCGGTTGCCGCGGCGCGACAGCATCGCGGCGAGAACGTGCTCGTCATGTTCGACTATGGCACGTTCACGGCGCTCTACGAGGCGGTGATCCACGATGTCGCGCGCTTCGATGCCGGCATCGAAGTGCTGACGTTGAACCAGCATTTCAAGATCAACTACGACACCCCGTATGTGCGGAACCTGCCGACCCGGCTGGAGATCACCACCTCCGATCTCCACTCGACCGGCACCGAGATCATCGGGCCATTCTACGAGGATGCTTTCCGAGTCGAACTGGGTGCGTTCCACCATGCTGTGACGACTGGAGAAAAGCCCAAGACGTTGCTGACGGACTCTCTCGCCGACCTCGAACTGTTCGCCGAAGTCGGGCGGCATTTCTTGTCGCAAAACTGACGTCATCAACACGCTGAAAGCCCCGGAAACCGGGGCTTTCGCACTGTCATCCTGCTGTCATCGGAGTGCGGTTTAAGCGGCAAGAACAGGTGCGCGGAATAAATCAGGCGCGCGCTGTCACAATGGAATTTCCGTTCCATTTTTCGCTTGCCAGCGGGCCAGCCGAGATTAGTCTGGTCCTCACGGTCGGCGTCAGATTGACCTGCCGCGGGATGGCCCGCAGGCGAACCAGGGAGACAACGATGAAACGTCGTGCGTTTATGCTTTCGGTCGGTGGCGCTGCCGCCGGCATGGTGCTGCTGCCGCGGATGGCTTTCGCCGAAGCCGGCAAGATCGACTGGTACACCAGCTCGGACCAGAACATCCTCGACTTCTGGACCAACGTGGTGAAGCCGAAGTTCGAGGCCGCCAATGCGGGCGTCACCCTCAACCTCGTCGACGGCGGCGATTCCGCTGGCGTGCAGGCCATTGCCGAACGCGCCGTGGCCGCGATGCAGACCAACACCGACCCGCAGGCCGACATGGCCGAAGGTTTTGACACGCGGCTGCCCAAGGGCGGCATCGAGGCCGGGCTCTGGGTCGATTTCAGCAAGGCCAACCTCTCGAACTATTCGAAGATCAACCCGCTGGCGTTCGACGTTCCGACCAGCCTGCCCTACCGCGGCAGCCAGGTGCTGCTCGCCTACGACACCACCAAGCTCGCGGCGGCCGACGCGCCCAAGACCTGGGAAGCCCTCGTCGCCTGGATCAAGGCGAACCCCGGCCAGTTCGTCTATAACCGCCCCGACAAGGGTGGCTCGGGTGGCAACTTCGTGCGCCGCGCCATCTGGGAGGCGAACGGCAAGGATCCCAGCAAGTTCACCGTCGACAATTTCGGTGCGTTCGGCGCCGAGGCGTTGCCGCCGGCCTGGGAGATGCTCAAGGATCTGGCGCCGTCGCTGATGGACAAGGGCGCCTACACCTCGGGCAACACCCAGTCGATCCAGCTGCTGTCGCAGGGCGCGGTCACCATGATCCCAGCCTGGTCCGACCAGGCCCTGCAGGCGATCTCGACGGGCGTGCTGCCCGAGACCACCGGCCTCGTGCAGCTCACCGACCTGGCGCTGGCGGGCGGCTTCACCAAGATCGGCGTGTTCAGCAACGGCGTGAACAAGGATGCGGCGCTGAAGCTCGCGGACTTCGTGCTGAGCGAGGAAATCCAGTCGGCGGTGATCACCGAGCTCGGCGGCTTCCCCGGCGTGTCGTGGGACAATGTCAGCAAGGAACTCCGCGAGAAATACGCCGACGTCATTCCCGCCACCATCCCGGTCTTTCCGGGCGGCGAGTGGGAAAAGGCGATCAACGACGGCTGGTACCGCGAAGTCGCGCCGAACGTGGACCGCGCTGCGTGAGCCTGACGCCTGCAACCGACATTGTCGGAACCAAAAAGAGCGGGAGGCCGATCGGCCTCCTGCTCGTCGCCGCTCCGGTTCTGCTGGTCGCCTGGATGATCATCTGGCCGATCATTTCGGCCATCGGACGCACCATCTGGCTGCCCGATGAGGGGGGCGCCGAGCGCTTCTCGCTCGAGACCTACAGGTTCTTTTTCACCGACCAGTACAGCCTCAACAACCTGAGCGTGACGCTGTGGACGACCGGCGTCTGCGCGCTGCTGCTGGTGCTGATCTGCCTGCCGATCGCGCTCTACCTGCGTTTCGCAAAAGGCCGCCTCGCCGCCTATGTGCAGGGCCTCGCGATCTTTCCGATGTTCGTGCCCTCGATCATCCTGAGCTACGCCGTCATCCGCGTCCTCGGCCCCAATGGCACGGTGGACCTCCTGCTCAATTCGGTCGGACTGCCGCATATCCGCTCGCCCTACCTGACGCCGTGGGGCCCGGTGATCGGACTGGTGTGGGACAATATCCCGCTCACCGTGCTGATCCTCCTGTCGGGGCTGGGCAATGTCTCCAACCAATCGATCGAGGCAGCACGCGATGTCGGCGCCGGGCGGCTGGCGCTGCTCTGGCACATCATCCTGCCGCGCATTTCCAATTCGATCCTCGTGGCGGTGAGCTTCACCGTGCTCGGGATTTTCTCCGCCTTCACCCTGCCCTACGTGCTGGGCCCGGCCGCGCCGGAAATGATGGGGCCGTTCATGCAACGCACCTTCCGCGACCTGAACGATCCGACCAGCGCCATCACCCAGGCGGTGATCACCTTCTGCTTCTGCATCGTGTTCGGACTGTTCTACGTCCGCTCCGTCGCCAAGAACCGGACGACGTAAGATGGCGCGCGCACTCGTGGAAAAACGCATCGACTGGACCGGCATCTTCTTTGCCGTGGCGTTGACCATCGTCATCGTGTTCCCGCTGCTGGTGGTGGGGACCTGGGCCTTCACCAATGTGTGGCGCTATCCCTCGGTGATCCCGCAGGAGTTCGGGCTGAAGTTCTGGCAGCAGACGCTGGCGCGGGCCGATGTCTGGAGCGCCATCACCATGAGTCTCAGCCTCGCCACGGTGGTGACGCTGCTCTCGGCCATCATCTGCCTGCCGGCGGCCTATGCCTTTGCGCGGATGGATTTTCCGGGGCGGAACATCCTGTTCTTCTCCTTTCTCGCCGGACATGCCTTTCCGAAGTTCGGCCTGCTCGTCGCCATCGCCGGCATTTTCCTGAGCCTCAACCTGATCGGCACGTTCTGGGGCGTGGTGCTGATCCAGCTGGTCGGCACATTGCTGTTCATGATCTGGATCCCGGTGGCGGCGTTCCAGTCGGTGGACCGACGGATGGAAGAGGCGGCGCGCGATGTCGGCGCCGGGCCGTTCCGGGTGTTCTGGTCGATCACCCTGCCCCAGGCCGGACCGACCATCGCAGCGGCGGTGCTCCTCAGCTTCGTCGGCACGTTTTACGAAACCGAAGGCGCCTGGCTGATCGGCGCGCCGCAGATCCGCACCCTGCCGGTGCTGATGATCAGTTTCATCAACAACCAGCCGGTGATCCAGTACGGCGCGGTGCTGTCCGTGCTGCTCTGGGTGCCGAGCTTCATCGCGCTCTTGTTCGCGCGCCGCGTCATCAGTTCGGGCAGTTTTGCCAAGGGCTTTGGCGGATAGGAACCAGTTATGTCCGTGCTCGATATCAAGAACGTCACCAAGAGCTTCTCGACCACCAAGGCGGTCGACGATTTCACGCTGAGCGTGGGAGATGGCGAACTGGTGTGCCTGCTGGGCCCCTCTGGCTCGGGCAAGTCGACGCTGCTGCGGATGATCGGCGGCTTCGAGACGCCGACATCGGGCCATGTGGCGATCGACGGCGAAGACGTGACGCGGGTGCCGCCCGAGAAGCGGCCGACGGGCATGGTGTTCCAGAGCCACGCGCTGTGGACACACATGAACGTGTTCAAGAACCTGGCGTTCGGGCTGAAGCTGCGTCGCCTGCCCGAGGCCGAGATCAAGCGCAAGGTCGAGGCGGTGCTGGAACTGGTCGGGCTCGGCGGCTTCGGCCACCGCGCCACCAATCAGCTGTCGGGCGGCCAGCAGCAGCGCGTGGCGCTGGCCCGCTCGCTGGTGCTGGAGCCGAAGATCCTGCTGCTCGACGAGCCTTTTGCGAGTCTGGACCAGCACTTGCGCGAACGTCTTCGCGAGGAGGTTCGGGACATTCAGCAGCGGTTGAAGATCACCACCCTGTTCGTGACGCACGGGCAGGACGAAGCGTTGGCGCTGGCCGACCGCATCGTGGTGATGCGCGACGGACGGACGGAGCAGGCCGACCGCCCGGACGTGGTCTATCGCGAGCCGGCAACGCCGTTCGTCGCGGGCTTCATCGGCACGATGAACCTGGTGGACGGCATAGTGGCCAACGGCACCTTCACCCATTCGGGTTTTGCGGTGCCCTTGCCGGCCGGCGATGGCGCCGCGACGCTCGCGGTGCGGCCCGAGGCGCTGGAGATCGTTTCGGCAACTGGTGCCGGCATGGCCAAGATCCACCGCGTCACCGATTACGGTACGCACGCCATCGTCGACATCGAGCTGCCCGATGGCACACGGCTCAAGTCGATGACCAGCGAGGCGCGCGACTGGTCGCACGGCCAGCCGATCGACCTCAGGCCGAGAGCTTTCGCGGCCTATCGCGACAACGCGGCGATCCACCGGAGCAACTGAGAGATATGGCCGACGCGATCTCGGTGACCCGCGCGGGTCATCGCACCTTTTTCAAGTGGCACCGTGGCCGGCGAACCGGCTCCGACCCGGTGTTCACCGGCCGTCGGATCATCGAGGGAATGCAACTGGGCGCCAGCGTCGAAGTCGACCTGGTGATCCATGCCGACAACGGCATGGCCGTGCTGCACAACCTGTCGCTGGAGCGCGAGACCACCGGCAGCGGGCTGGTGCGTGAGACCTCGGCGGAAACGCTGCGTGGGCTGCACCTCCGGGACAATGACGGGCAGCCGATCGACGACAAGGTGATGCTGCTCGAGGATCTCGCGGCGCTGATCGCGCGCGATGGGGCGCATCCGGAAGGGCTGCTGCAGCTCGACTACAAGGAGGATGCAGCGGCACTCAACCCCCAGGTGATCGCCAATTTCGCCGCGGCGCTGCAACCGGTGGCGCGGCACTTCATCCTGTCGTCGGGCGACGCCGAGGCCGTGCGGGTGCTGACGGAAGCCACCACGGGGCTGAGGATCGGCTACGATCCCTGCCACAAGGGTGCGCTGGAGCGGCTGATGGAAACGCGCGACTACGCCGCCTTCGTCGCCGATGCGGTGGCCGCTTCGCCGAAATCGGAACTGGACTATCTCGAGTACCGGCTGGTGCTGGAAGCGGACCGCGATGGGTTCGACATCATCGGCGCGTTCCACGCGCATGGACGCCGGATCGATGCCTATACGGTACGGCGCGCCGATGACGACGGCATGGCGGTGATCGGGCGACTGCTCGAGCTGAAGGTGGACCAGATCACGACGGATGATCCCGAGGGTGTGGCGGCGGCGCTCTCTGCTGACTGAAGAAGACGCCCTCCCCCGCCTCCCCCATGAAGGGGGAGGTGAAGAGTCGAGGCTCTGCCTTCGATCGCGCCAAGCACACGGCGGGGCACCTCCCCCTTTATGGGGGAGGATGGGAGGGGGCCGTCTCTCTCAGTGGAAACTCCGCCCTCACACTCCCTTGGTGGCTTTCGGCTCCTTCTTCGGCACGTCCTTCAGCTTGTCGATCAGGTACGCATGGGTCGCCTTGTTGGCGACGATCATGGCGCCGGTCTGCTCGTAATATTCAGGTCCCCTGCCCCACCAATCGGTGACGATGCCGCCGGCTTCCTGGACGAACAGGATGCCCGCCGCCGTGTCGGTGAAGCCGGTCTCCTCGTAATAACCGGTGAGCCTACCCATCGCGACATAGGCGCAGGAATTGGCGGCGCTGCCGACGATGCGCACCGCGCCGACCGGCGCGCGGATGGCATCGAGGCGTTCATATGAACCGGGATAGAGGGAAAGGCCCGGCGTCGGCAGCCCGGTGCCGATGTTCATCAGGCCGATATCGGTCTGCTCCGAAACCGCCAACCACTCGCCGTTGAGGAAGCTGCCCTGCCCCACGATGGCGGTGAACATCTCATCAGCAGGCGGATTGTAGAGCACGCCGATCACCGTCTCGTTGCCCCTGCGCAGCGCCAGCGAGATGGTGTAGTGCATGCCGTTGATGAAATTGGTGGTGCCGTCGATGGGGTCGACCAGCCAGCGATACTCCTGGTCGGCCTTGTCGACGGGCGGGAACTCCTCGCCGGTAAAGCTCCAGTCCGGATAGCGCTCGAACAGGAATTTTCGGATCAGCAGCTCGGATTCCTTGTCGGCGCCGGACACGAAATCCGCCGGCCCCTTGATGCCGATCTCGATGTCGCGAAAGCGCCGGAAATAGCCCAGCGTCAACGCCCCCGCCTCGCGTGCGACGGTGATCATGTCGGCAAGGATGGCGTCGTAGGAAATGCTCATTTGAATCACTCGCTCGGATAGAGCGGGAGTTTAGCGCGAGCGGCAGTTGAATGCAGGGAAATCAGCGCGTTTTTGCCGCCCATGCCCAGGCGGTTTCCACCATCTGGTCGAGCGACGGATAGCGTGGCGACCAACCAAGGAGCGAGCGGGCAAGGCTGGCATCGGCCCAGAGCTCAGGGGGATCGCCCGGCCGGCGATCGGTCATTTCGTGCGGTACTGCCCGGCCGGTGACCGCCTCGACGGTGCGGATCACGCCGAGCACGCTATGCGGCGTACCGGTACCAAGGTTGACGGCGCGGGACGCGCTACCCGCGACGAGGTGCTCAAGGGCCAGGACGTGCGCAGCTGCGAGGTCGGAGACATGAACATAGTCGCGCAACGCCGTGCCGTCCGGCGTCGGGTAGTCGGTGCCCATGACCTTCAAAGCGCCTCCGGTGCCCGCGGCCGCCCGGAGCGCCAACGGGATCAGGTGCGGCTCGGGCTCATGCGTCTCGCCGATCTCGCCTTCGGGGTCGGCGCCCGCCGCATTGAAGTAACGCAGGGCCATCCACCGCAGTCCATGCGCCTGCCCGGCCCAATGCAGCAGCCGTTCGCAGGCAAGCTTGGTTTCGCCATACGGATTGGTTGGGTGCTGCGGCGATGCCTCGGTGATGGGCAGCCGATCGGGAACGCCGTAGGTGGCACACGATGAGGAAAAGACGATCGACTGGCAATCGCTGGCCTGCATCGCCCCGAGCAGCGCCAGCGTGCCTGCCACGTTCGTGTCGTAGTAGGCAAACGGATCGCGCATCGAGTCCCCGACATAGGCGAGGGCAGCAAAGTGCATGACCGCTTCGGGCCTTATGGCATCGAACGCCGCGTTCAGCGCTGCCCGGTTGCGGATATCGACCTGGTGCAGCGGCCCCCACCGCACGGCTTCCCGATGACCGGTGGAGAGATTGTCGACGACCACGGGCTCATGACCAGCTCGCGCCAGCGCCTTGGCGGTGTGGCTTCCGATGTAGCCGGCGCCTCCGATCACTGCGACCCGCATGCTCAGGCCGCCACCACAGTTCGGAAATAGTCGATGGTGCGCGCCATCCCCTCTTCGAGCGCCACGGTGGGCGACCATCCGAGCTTTTCGCGCGCCAACGAAATATCAGGGCGACGCTGGCGCGGATCGTCCGAGGGCAAGGGCATATAGACAATCGACGATTTGCTGCCGGTCTGGCGAACGACCATCTCGGCCAGTTCCCGCATGGTGAATTCGCCGGGATTGCCGATATTGATCGGGCCCGGCACCTCGGGCCCCGTTTCCATCAGCCGCAACATGCCCTCGATCAGGTCGTCGACGTAGCAGAAGCTGCGCGTCTGGTTGCCATCGCCATAGATGGTGATCGGCTCGCCCTTCAGCGCCTGAACGATGAAGTTCGATACCACACGGCCATCGTCAGGCTGCATGCGAGGGCCGTAGGTATTGAAGATGCGCATCACCTTGATCTCGAGGCCGTGCTGGCGGTGATAGTCGAAGAACAGGGTCTCGGCGCAGCGCTTGCCCTCGTCATAACAGGACCGCGTGCCGATGGGGTTGACCCTGCCCCAGTAATCTTCGGTCTGGGGATGGACCTCTGGATCGCCATAGACCTCGCTGGTGGACGCCTGGAGAATGCGGGCACGAAGGCGCTTGGCGAGGCCAAGCATATTGATGGCGCCGTGCACGCTGGTCTTGGTGGTCTGTACGGGATCGCGCTGGTAGTGAATCGGGGAGGCCGGGCAGGCGAGATTGAAGATCCGATCCACTTCGACATAGAGGGGGAACGTGACGTCGTGCCGGAGCAGCTCGAAGCGCGAGTTGCCGAGGAGGTGACGGATGTTGTCCTTGCTGCCGGTGTAGAAGTTGTCGACGCAAATGACGTCATGACCGGCCGCAATAAGCCTGTCGCAGAGGTGGCTGCCGAGAAACCCCGCGCCGCCGGTTACCAGAATCCGTAGAGTGCCACTGCCGGCCATCGTTCCCACCATCAAACGCGCCGCAGGCGCCCCTGGGCGAACTCTTAGCTCAGGCATTTGTCCAATGCGCGCGAAAGGTTCCGCGAGCCGCCCAAGGCGACACCAAACTGGCAGGGTCAGCGGTTCCGCGTGCCCCCGCTTGGCGTACCCTGGCCAGCGGGCTAAGAATAAAGACCGAAACAGTTGGCTTGTATGTGCGCATGCGCCGAAGCAGCACGTTGTTCAAGATCCGTCGCGGCCTCAGATCTATTCTTGCCCGCAAGGCCTTTGCTGCAGAAGTAGTTCGCCACAGCGAGATGCCGATCCGTTCCGGCCTGTGGGTTCTCGGGCCCACGTTCAGCACCCGACGGGGCACCCGGCTACCTGCGCCGCTGAGCGGCAGCAAGCTCTGGCTCGACTTTCAGCCCACCGCGATGTTCAAGCTTCCCATCCTGCTGGCCGGGGCGATGCTTCCACCGTGGTTCGCCTGGCGCACCCCGCGAAAGACGGATCAGGCTGGAGCGCAGGTGCTTCTGGTCAACCGCGTATTGATGCCGGTTGCGTTCGACCTGAAAGAGGGGGCGGTGATCCGAAGCGTGCCGCACGACGAAGCCGCTGAACTGCTGCGCAAAGTGGGGATGTTGCGCTCCGCCTATGAGTGTCCCAACCTCGACTACGACCATGAGCTGTCGTTGCTGCATGAGGAGTTCATCGCCGGCACGCCGTTCCGGCGGGTGCCGCTGGCGTTTCAGGACGCGTGCCTGAGCGGACTGACGCGACGTGTGGCTGGAGCCCATCGCGGCGCGCTGACGGCCCCCGACCGAGCCGCCTGGCTCGACGCATCCCGGCGACTGCTGGCGGAGGTGCTGCCGAACGAGAGCGAGCAACTATCCGCGAGGGTCGCCGCTATTGTTTCGGACGCTCCGACCGGGTGGATCCATGGCGACCTCGCGGGTGAGAACATTATCCTCAGAGGCACGGAAGCGGTCGTCATCGATTTCGACCGAGTGATGCTGGGTCCCCTGTTCTTCGATCCGCTGCATCTGCTGTTGATCGAAGCCAGCCTGGGCAACCCCGCTCAATTGCGCGCCTTCTTCCGTGGCGCCTATGACGATGCCCTGGCGACCGTCAGCCTGCCCGCTCGAGGCAACGCGGACCGCTCAGCCCTTTGCGTTGCGGCGGTCGGTTGGAAGTTGTCACGCGCCATGACGAGTTGGGAGCCCGCATGTGAGCTGCTAAGCCACACCTTGGCCGAGGGCATCGCCCTCCAGAAGGAAGGTGCGGCCGCACCGGTCGCCGTGCAGTTCGGCACGACCTAGAGCATGCATGGCGAAATCGTGCCGCTGCGGGTGACCAGACCTCGTCCGGAACGAGATTTTCCGTTCGTCGCGCCCGATCGAAGAGTGTTCCGCGACCGGGCAATGCGGCAGATCGAAATAGCCGACAGAAGCATGGGGTTTTGCCGCCTGCCGGGGTACACAGGTGGCAATGTGAGACCGCTTTCATGTAGACGGTCCACGCCGAAACCAGGAGTTCTCCGAATGAACCAGATTTCCATCCGCCGTGCGCTGGTCGCCGCTGCGCTCTTGGGCAGCGTTGCCGTGGCGCCGCTTGCCATGGCGCAGGACTACGATGCCAATGCAACGATCCGTATCGGCTCGCTGTATGAGCCGCAGAACCTCGACAACACCGCCGGGGCCGGCCAGGGCATCAACGAGGCGTTCAATGGCAACGTCTACGAGGCGCTGTTCCAGCTGACTGATGCGGGCACGGTCGAGCCCAAGCTCGTCGACAGCTACACCAGCAGCGGGGACGGCCTGACCTACACGTTCAAGCTGAAGCCGGGCGTCACCTTCCACTCCGGCGATCCGCTGACCGCGGCTGACGTCAAATACTCGATCGAGCGCGTCACCGCCGAAGCATCGAAGAGTTCGCGCAAAAAGAGCCTGTCGACCATCACCGGCATCGAGACGCCTGACGACCAGACCGTGGTGATCACGCTGTCGGCCCGTTCGATCTCCCTGCCCTACAACCTCAGCTATGTCTGGATCGTCAACGACAAGGCGACCGACATCACCGCCACGGAGGATGGCACGGGTCCCTATACGCTGGGTGAATGGCGCCGTGGTTCGGCGCTGGCGCTCAACCGCAACGACAAGTACTGGGGCACCGCGGCGACCAACGGCGAGGTGATCTACACCTACTTCACCGACGCAACGGCGCTGAACAACGCGCTGCTCACCAACGCGGTGGACGTGATAACCTCGGTGCAGAGCCCGGATTCGCTGGCGCAGTTCAGCGGCAACCCCGCCTACAAGGTCACCGAGGGCGCTTCGACCACCAAGGAAATCCTCGCCTATAACGACCGCGTCGCGCCCTTCGACAACGTCAAGGTGCGCAAGGCGCTGGCGCGCGCCACCGACAAGGCGAAGCTGCTCAACTCGATCTGGGGCGAGTACGGCACGCTGATCGGCTCGTTCGTGCCGCCGACCGATCCCTGGTATGTCGACCTCACCGGGGTCGACCCCTACGATGTCGAGAGCGCCAAGGCACTGCTGGCTGAGGCCGGGTATCCCGATGGGTTCGAGTTCACGCTCGATACCCCCGATTACGACCCGCATCCGATCGTCGCGCAGTTCCTGCAGGCCGAATATGCCAAGGTCGGCGTGAAGGTGAACATCAACATCATCACCGCCAACGAGTGGTACACCAAGATCTACCAGGAGAAGAACTTTCAGGCGACGCTGCAGGAGCACGTCAACCACCGCGACATCGTGTTCTACGGCAACCCCGACTTCTACTGGGGCTACAACAACCCTGAAGTGGTGAAGCTGATCGCCGATTCCGAGGCGGCCGCAACGATCGACGAGCAGACCGCGAAGCTGACCGAAGCCAACAAGCTGATCGCCGAGGATGCGGCCAGCAACTGGCTCTACCTCTACCCGCAGATCGTGGTGTCGGCGGCCAATGTGAGCGGTTATCCGATCAACGGCCTGAACTCGCAGTTCTTCGCCTACGGAATCCAGAAGGCGAAGTAGTTCTGGGTCGCCAGACCCTGATCCATGACGACGAGAGCGCCGCACGCTAGAGTGCGGCGCTCTCATTTTGCGAAGGCCACACTCCATTCTCACCTACCTGCTCCGCCGCTTTGCCATCCTGCTGCTGTCGCTGCTGATCGCGGCAGTGGTGCTGTTCGTGCTGCTGAGGCTGCTGCCGGGCGATCCGGCCAATGCACTGCTCGGCGTGGGTGCCACCGAAGCGCAGATCGCCGCGGCGCGGACGCAGGTCGGCTCCGACCAGCCGCTGCTGACGCAGTTCGTGAGCTTCGTCGGCAACCTGGCACGCTTCGACCTCGGCACCTCGTTTGTCAGTAAGGCGAGCGTGCTCGGCGAGATCGGCAATCGGCTGAGCGTGACCGTGCCGCTGACCATTCTGGGGTTCCTCCTCGCGATCGCCATCGCGCTGCCGCTGGGGATCATCGCGGCGGTGAAGGCAGATCGCTGGTACGGCGCGGCAATTTCGATCGTCAGCCAGCTGGGGATCGCCATTCCGGTGTTCTGGCTCGGGATCCTGATCGTCACGATCTTCGCCATCAATCTCAGGCTGTTCCCGTCGGGCGGTTTTCCGCTGAAGGGCTGGACGAGTTTTGGCGAAGCCGCAGTGGCATTGGCCCTGCCGGTGCTGACGGTGGCGCTGGTGATCGCCGCGTCGCTGCTGCGCTATGTCCGGTCGGCGACGCAGGACGTCATCGGCAGCGACTATATCCGTACGGCGCGCGCGCTGGGATCGGGCTTTACCGAGGCGTTGCTGCGGCACGGCGTCCGCAATGGCGCGGTGCCGGTGATCTCGATCCTCGGCATCGAGCTCGCGACGACCTTCCTCGGCGCCGTGGTGGTCGAGAAGGTGTTTGCGCTGCCGGGCCTCGGCTCGATGCTGCTGCTCGCCATCCAGCAGCGCGATTATCCCAACGTGCAGGGGGTGCTGTTCATTTCGACGCTGCTGGTGCTGCTGATCGGCTTTGCCGCCGACCTGCTGCAGCGTTTCATCGATCCGCGGTTGCGCGGGCGGGCAGGTGCGCCATGAGCGCGGTCGCGGCAAGTGCGTCCCGTTCGCGCGGCTCGGCGACGCTGTGGCTGGGGCTGCTGCTGGTCGGCCTCCATGTCGCGGTGGCGCTGCTGACCCTGGTCTGGACGCCGTATGATCCGACGGCGCTGACCGGCGGCCGGCTGGCGCCGCCATCGTGGGAACACTGGGCGGGGACCGACCGGCTTGGCCGGGATTTCTTCACCCAGATCATGATCGGCTCGCGCATCGCGCTGATCGTCGGCATCTCCGCGGTAGCGATCGGCGGGCTGATCGGGGTGACGCTCGGGGTGCTGGCGGCGTTCGCAACGCGGCTGCTGGATGACGCGCTGGCGGCGACGCTCGATATCCTCATCGCCTTTCCGACGCTGCTGATCGCCATGCTGGTGGTGGCGGCAAGCGATACGGCGAGCCTCGGCACCGCGATCCTGGCGCTCGGCATCGCGCTCTCGGCGATCGTCGCTCGGCTGACGCGCATTCTCGCCAAGCGGTTGCTGCTGATGGACTACATCACCGCGGCGCGCACCTCGGGCACGTCCTGGATCGGCGTCGTGTTCCAGCATGTGCTGCCCAATATCTGGCCAACCCTGTCGGTGAACTTTGCCCTGCAGTTCGGGCTGGCGGTCATCGCCGAGGCGTCGCTCAGCTATTTGGGGCTGGGCGCCCCACCGCCGAACGCGTCATGGGGCCGGCTGCTGCAGGAGGCACAGGGGACCGTATATACGGCGCCGATCGGGGCGATCGCGCCGGGCATCGCACTGGTGTCGCTGGTGATCGGCGTCAACCTGCTCGCCGATGGGTTGCGCGATATCGGCGATCCGACGCGGAGGGCTTCGCGATGAACCTGCTTTCGATCGACAGGCTCAACCTCAGCGTCGACGGCAAGCCGCTGGTTTCCGAGCTGTCCTTCTCGATTGCCGCCGGCGAGCGGCTCGGGCTGATCGGCGAGAGCGGGTCGGGCAAATCGCTGACCGCAATGGCGGCGACCGGGCTGTTGCCGCGCACCATCAAGGCGACAGGCTCGGTGACGCTGGGCGGACAGCAGGTGATCGGGGCGCCCGACCGGATGCTGGACGGGTTACGCGGCACCGTGGCGGCCTTCGTGTTCCAGGAACCGCTGACGGCGCTCGACCCGTTGCTGCGGGTCGCGCAGCAGGTGGCCGAGCCGTTGCGGCGGCGGGCCCGACGCGATGGGCGCGAGCTCAACGGAGCGGCGCTTGAGCGCGACGTGCTGGCGCTGCTCGAGCTGGTCGCCCTGCCCCAGCCGGAGCGGATCGCCCGATCCTATCCGCATGAAATCTCCGGCGGGCAGCGGCAGCGCGTGGCCATCGCCATGGCGCTGGCGTGCCAGCCGCAACTGCTGATCGCCGACGAGCCGACGACAGCGCTCGATGTGACCACGCAGGCGGAAATCCTCAAGCTGCTCGACGCCCTGGTGCGCGAGCGCGGCATGGCCCTGCTGTTCATCAGCCACGACCTGCCGGTGGTGGCGGAAATCGTCGAGCGCGTGGTGGTGATGCAGCGCGGCGTTGCAGTGGAAGCCGGGCCGGTGCGCGAGGTGTTCGGCACGCCGCGGAACGACTACACGCGGGCGCTGGTGGCGGCCGCCAAGGCGTTCGACGACGCGTTGGAGGGCAGAGCATGAGCCTCGTCAGCGTCGACAATGTCAGCTTCGGCTATACGCGCGATCGGCTGGTGCTCGATGGCGTGTCGCTCGAGATCCGCCCCGGCGCCAGCGTCGGGCTGGTAGGGGAATCCGGCTCGGGCAAGACCACCCTGCTCCGACTGCTGCTGGGGCTGACGAGGCCCAGCGCGGGTCAGATCCGCTTCGACGACACCAGGCTCGAGACCGGCAATGCCGGCTTCATGCGCGACTATCGCCGCCAGGTGCAGGCCGTGTTTCAGGATCCCTATTCCTCGCTCGATCCGCGCCAGAACGTCCTCGGTATCGTATCGGAGCCGTTGCGCTCGCTGCGAATCCCCGGCGACCGGCGCGCGCTGGTCGAGGCGGCTCTCGTTTCGGTGGGGCTGGAGCCCGGCATTCTCGGGCGCTATCCGCACGAGTTCTCCGGCGGGCAGCGGCAGCGCATCGCCATTGCGCGCGCCATTGTCGCCAAGCCGAAGCTGTTGCTGGCCGACGAAGCGGTGAGCGCGCTCGACCTGTCGACCCGCATCCGCATCGTCGAATTGCTGCAGCAACTGGCGGCCGAGATGACGCTGGTGTTCGTGTCGCACGATCTGGGCGTCGTGGCGGCGCTCTGCGACGAGATGGTGATCCTCGAGCGGGGCCGGATCGTCGAAGCCGGTGCCACTCGCAAAATCCTGGCCGACCCCCAACATCAATACACCCGAAAACTGCTTGGCAGCGTTCCCCGCATGCCGGCGTGAAAACGCCCCGACCCCAAGGACGACTCCAATGACTGCATCTGCCGACTACCTCACCGCACTCGATGCCTGGAAGACCAGGCGTCTCGCCAACCTCAAGGCGCCGAACGGCTGGCTCAACATCATCGGCCGGTTCGTCCTGGATCCCGGCACGGCCAGCGTCGGCACCGCCGCGGACAATGACATCGTCATCCCATCGGGTCCGCCGCATCTGGGAACCGTGACGCAGGAGCCTGACGGCACAGTGACGTTCAAGCCCACCGAAGGCGATGCCATTCGCATCACGCCGAACAAGAAGAACCCGCCCAAGTTCCAGCTCGGCGACCTCTTGTGCGAGGTCACCACGGTGAACGGCGACAACGCGCTGCGCATCCGCGACACCGCCTCGACGGCGCCGGCGGCTTTTGCGGGCATCGAGTACTTCCCGGCACAGGAGAGCTGGCGGATCGTCGCCAAGTGGGTGCCGTTCGAGGCCCCCCTCGAGATGGATGTCGATACCACCGGCAATATCCGCACAGGCGTCGCCGTGACGCACAAGGCGGTGTTCAGCCACGACGGCAAGACCTACGAGCTGATCGCTACGCACGGCACGCCAGAGGCGCCGCAATTCGTGATCCGCGACCCGACCTCGCGCGACTCGACCTATCCGGCTTCGCGCTTCCTCTATGGCGAAGAGGTCACCGAAAACAGCATCGTGCTGGATTTCAACAAGACGATAAACCCGCCCTGCGCCTTCACCGAGTTCGCGGTCTGCCCATTGCCGCCGCCGGAAAACGTGCTGCCGTTCCGCATCGAGGCGGGCGAAAAGCGGCTGGCAGAGCTACACTAGGCGGCCGAACGCCGATCAGGCCGTCTGCAGCTCGATCGGCAGGACTTCGCCATTGGCATCGCGCATCTCAGCCAGCGTGGTGCGGTCCAGCACTTCGGCGATGGCGTTGCGGACATTGAGCATGGTGTGGCGGACCTGGCAGGTCGCCACATCGCAATCATCGCAGGCCTCGTAGCGGGTATGGCTGGCGCAGGGAATCGGCGCCAGCGGGCCATCGAGGACACGCACGATCGAGCCGACTTTGATCTCCTCGGGGGCACGCGCCAGGCGATAGCCACCGCCCTTGCCCTTGCGGCTCTGCACGATCCCGGCATTGCGAAGATCGCCCAGGATGGCATCGAGGAATTTCTTCGGAATGTTGTTGGACGCGGCGATGTCCGCCACCAAAGCCAGCTCGCCGGGCGGGAACTGCGCCAGGTGCACCAAGGCCTTGAGGCCGTATTTTCCCTTGGCAGTCAGCATGACCGAAATTCATCCCAGGCGCTAAGTTGCGCCTGAGATATAAATTCCAGCGATTAGCTATACAAGTGGCGTTTACGAGGCGACGGCCCGTCGCTGCTCGGGCTGTTCGAGGCGCTCCGGGTGAGCGATGGGAAGCTCGGGGCGGGCCCCTGCCGCCTGCAGCTGCGCGGCGAGCAGCAGGGCCAGTTGCGTGCCGGCCTGCTCGATCCGTTCGAGTACCGCGGGCTCGACGACGCGACCATCAAGGAACTCGTGGTCCGAAGCATAGACAGCGGTCGGCACGACAAGGGCGGAGAAGAAGCCGAACAGCGGCCGGAGCTGGTGCTCGACGATCAGCGCATGACGGTGCCCGCCGCCGGTGGCGCCGACCACCACCGGTTTATTGGCCAGGGCATTCTGATCGACGAAATCGAACAGGTGCTTGAACAGGCCGGTATAAGAGCCCTTGTAGACCGGACTGACGGCGATCACCGCGTCGGCCTGCTCGATCGCATCGACAATCGCGGCGGCCTCCGGCGTCAGCTGGTGGCGAGTGAAGGCGGCGCCGAGGCCGGGGCCGGCATCGACCACATCGAAGGTGGCGACATCGGCGTCGAGTTGCCCGCGCACGGCGGCGCCGATGGCCTCGGCCAGAGCCCTCGATTTCGACGGCCGTCGGGTCGAGCCGGTGAAGGCGACAATACGCGGCTTTCGGATCTGGATCGTCATCGGCATACCTCACGCGACGGGCAATCCTGGCCCGACAGTGGATTAGTTGACCGATCTTATAGACTTGTCAAATGCCAATCCTGCTCCGGCATGGAGTTTGCTCCCGCTCGGGTCATCGCAGCGTGTGATTTGCTCCCGAATGGCGGCCTGGCAGCAAAAGCTTGCGGGGCCGGCGGCTCAACCGATTTGTCGCCGACCGATCGGGAAGTAGGCGAGGCCCGCCTCCTCTACGGCAGAAGGCTCGTAGAGGTTGCGGCCATCGAACACCGCCTTGCGCTTCAGGTGCCGGGCGACCGCGGGCAGGTCCGGGTTGCGATAGGCCTTCCACTCGGTGACGATCGCCAGGATGTCGGCGCCGGCGACGGCTTCCATCGGCGAGCCGACGAAGCTGACCCGCTCGAGCTTGCCGTCGAGATCGAGCGCCAGGACGCGTTCGGCTTCTTCCATCGCCACCGGGTCGTGGGCGCGGACCGAGGCGCCGCGGCGCACCAGGTCGGCGATCAGCACGCGGCTCGGCGCATCGCGCATATCGTCGGTGTTGGGCTTGAACGAGAGCCCCCAGACGGCGACGGTGAGCCCGGCCAGGTCGTCGCCGAAGCGGGCGCGGATCTTGTCGCTCAGCACGTCTTTCTGGGCGGTGTTGGCCTCTTCCACCGCCGCAAGAATACGCAGCGGCCGCCCCTGTTCGGCGGCGCTGCGGCGCAGCGCACTGACATCCTTGGGGAAACAACTGCCGCCATAACCGGTGCCGGCATAGAGAAAGCTGTAGCCGATACGCGGATCGGAGCCGATGCCGCGGCGCACCAGTTCGATATCGGCGCCCAGGTCTTCAGCCAGGTTGGCGAGCTCGTTCATGAACGAGATGCGGGTCGCCAGCATGGCGTTGGCGGCATATTTGGTGAGCTCGGCCGAGCGCACATCCATGACCATGGTACGGTCGTGGTTGAGCGTGAACGGGGCATAGAGCTGGCGGATCAGTTCGAGGCCGCGCTTGCCCTCCGGCGTCGCATCGGCGCCGATGACGATGCGATCGGGGCGGCTGAAATCGCTGACGGCGGCGCCTTCCTTGAGAAACTCCGGATTGGAGATGACGGTGAAAGCCGGCTGCCCAAGGCGCGCTCGCTCCGCCGGGTCGGCGGCGAAGCCACGTTTCACCAGTTCGGCAGTGATGGCGGCGGCGACGAGGTCGCCGGTACCGACCGGAACAGTCGATTTGTCGGCGACGACCTTGAAGCCGGTACAGTGCTCGCCGATGCTGCGGGCTACGGCGAGGACATATTGCAGGTCGGCGGAGCCTGTTTCATCCGGCGGCGTGCCGACGGCGATGAACAGCCCCTCGCCATGAGCCACACCGGCGGCAATATCGGTGGTGAACGACAGGCGCCCGGCAGCGCGGCTGCTGGCGACGATGCCCTCGAGCCCGGGTTCGTAGATCGGGACGTGACCGCTATTGAGCAGCTCGATCTTCTTGGCATCGATATCGACGCAGACGACATGATTGCCGGCGTCAGCCAGGCATGCGCCGGTGACGAGGCCCACATAGCCTGAACCAAACACGGTGACTTTCATTGATCGGCCCCGGTGAAACGAGTGCTGCGTGAGCGATGCTGACCTGCAGCAACTACCGGCTCAGGCCAGCTTATGCAATCGCCGGGGCATCCTGAGAGCCCCTGCTCCCGCCCGGCGGCGTAACAGAGTTCGGGCCGATCAGGTCCGCCCGAACTCGTCCTCGATGCGAATAATGTCGTCCTCGCCGAGATAGGAGCCGGTCTGCACCTCGATCAGTTCGAGCAGGATCTTGCCGGGGTTGGCCAGCCGGTGCACCGAGCCGAGCGGCAGGTAGATCGACTCGTTCTCGGTCAGCATGGTCACCTTGCCGTCAATGGTCACCTCGGCGGTACCGGTGACCACCACCCAGTGTTCGGCGCGATGGTGGTGCTTCTGCAGGCTGAGTTTCTTGCCGGGCTTGACGAACAGCCGCTTCACCTGGAAACGCTCGCCGTTGAGCACCGACGAGTAACCGCCCCATGGCCGATAGGCGGTGCGGTGAATCTCGGTCAGCCCGACCGTCGCCGGGTTGGCGCGCAGCGCCTTGACCATCGGACCGACACGCTGGGCCTCCGACAGCCGCCCTACATAGATCGCGTCTTCGGAGGCGATGACGGCGACATCTTCCAGCCCGTCGACCGCGATGTGGGCCTTCTCCGACACCACCAGACAGTTGCGGGTGTTGGACAGCGTGGCATTGCCATTGGCGACGACATTGCCCGCGGCGTCCTTTGCCGAGACCTTCCACACGGCGTCCCAGGCGCCCAGATCGGACCACGGGAAGGTCACCGGAACGAGCGCCACCTGCCCGGACTTCTCGAAAATGGCGTAGTCCACCGAGATGTTCGGCGCCGCGGCGAAACCCGCCTGGTCGAGACGGATGAAATCGAGATCGGCTCTGGCGTTGGCTACAGCGGCAAGGGCAGCCCGGAAGGTGTCGGGAGCCAGCGCCTCGACCTCACGCAGGAAACTCGCGACGCCGAGCATGAAGGTGCCCGAGTTCCAGTAGTAGCCGCCATCGGCCAGCAGGCGGGTGGCGGTGTCGTGATCGGGCTTTTCGACGAAGCGGGCAACCGAACGCACGCCGTTGCCGAGGTCGGGACCGGCTTCGATGTAACCGTATCCGGTCTCGGGCGCCGTGGGGGTGATGCCGAAGGTGACGAGCCGACCGGCACGCGCGGCCGCGGCAGCCGTCTCGACGCTCCACCAGTAATTGTCGTCGGCTTCGACAGCGTGGTCGGAGGCCAGCACGTGAATCACCGCCCCTTCCCCGAACGTGCCGCGTACGTGGATTGCCGCAGCGGCGATCGCCGCGGCAGTGTTGCGCGCCACCGGTTCGAGCAGCACGGCGGAGGTCGCGACGCCGGCCTCCTGCGCCTGCTCGGCGACGAGGAAACGATACTCGGCATTGGTGACGATGACCGCCGGATGGTAGCGCGCCGGATCGGCGACGCGCTGGAGGGTCTGCTGGTAGAGCGAAGTCGGGCCGGTCAATGGCAGGAACTGCTTGGGCCGCGCCGCGCGCGACATCGGCCAGAGCCGCGTCCCCTGCCCGCCTGCGAGGATCACCGGTACGATCAAAGTGGCTTCAGTCATCGGTCTAGGCCTCGGCGGAACGGTTCGCTCGCGTGTCGTGAATGGCGGCGAGAGTGCTGGTTTGCTGGTTAAGGTATGGTGAGGATCTGCGCCCGAGCGCCGGCGCTCGGGCGCAGAGAAGGGACGGCATGGCCGGTCTCATCTCCGTTCTTGTGATCGGCGGTATCATACCACCACGAAACGCTCCAGGTATCCACCCGGCAAGGATGCTCCGGGCCTCGCCGCGCGAGCGACAACGCGCGGAAATTATCCTTACCGAGCGGTTACTCACCACCTCGGGGGCGGTTGCTGATAGGGATGCGCTCGTTGCATCGCGTGAGGTTGAAGGTGCGTTCTGCGTCGAAATTGCTGCCGCTGGTCGGCGCCCTGCTTTTGAGCCTGTCCGTTGCCGCCGTGCCGCTGCGGGCGGCTGATCTGGGCCCCACGCCGCTGGAAGCGCCGGCAACTTCGGTGACGCTGCGCGAAGCGCTGTCACGTTACCTCACCCTCGAGATGATCCGTACGACGTTCGACGTCGTGCAACGCGAAGACCTGGGCGCGGCGCTGGAAGAACAAGCCCTGCGCTGGCGCAAGGCGGCTCCGCCGGCCGAGGCCCTGGCCGAGCTCGACCAGCAATTGCTCAGCGAGGCGAGCTACTACCTGGTGTCGCTCAGCTATCTGGTGCAGGTGGGCGGAGCAGCGTTCCCGACCGATCGCGCCGAGATGGTCTATGCCAACGATACGACCTCCAAGCTCGACGACCTGCGCCGGCAGTTGTTCGAGGCCGTCGAAACGGGTGGCGACGTGCTGCCGGTGCTCGTCGAAGCCGAGCGCATCCGGGCGCTGACGGAAGGCTATGTCAGCGCGCCGGACGATTTTGGGGTCTTTGCCGAGCACGACGCGCTGCTCGATGGCGTTCTCGCCAAACTCAAGCGCGGCACGCCCACCTGACCGGGAGCCGGGATCAGCTCCAGCTGCGCGGATTGGCACCGGACATCGAGATGATGCGGTAGCCGGACTGGCTGAGCGGCTTGATGCTCGCAGTCAGGTTGTCCAGCACGAGGTCCTTGCCGTTGGTCTTGACCACCAGGATCGCATGCCCTTCACCCTTGCGGGTCTTGACGTAGGCAATGCGCAGCGAGCTCGCCGGAATACCGGCCTTGATGAGCGCCTTGCGCTTGGCCAGCACGTAGTCCTCGCAGTCGCCCGAGGTGGCGCTGGCCGACCAGACATCGGCACCGCTGTCATAACGCGGCTTGATGGTGCGGTTCACATGGCCGTTGACGCGCTTCAGCGTCGACATGACGTCGGCGGTGACGGTGACTTTCGACTTGCCGCCGCCCTGGCACTCGGCCGGGTTCTTGAGACACATCACCTGGTAGCCGAGCGGTGCGTGCACATTGCCGGCGGTTGCCGCCGTCGACATCGCGCCGGCGGCAAATGACACCATCGTGGCCATAACGATGGCTGCGATCTTGCTCTTGGAAGCTGTAGCTGTCTGGACGCTCATGCGATCCCCCTTGGCGCAATTGGCGCTTTCATGGGGAGCATCATGCCAGCCGGACTTTGCCGTCCGGTTCAGCGTTTGACTAAAACTTTATGCAATCAGGCCGGGCTGAGAACGACGGGACGCCGAATGATCAGGCCGAGCATCAGGCCGACATTGAACGCAACGATCGACAGCGCAGTCCAGCCCACAACAGTGACGAAGTCGGCATGCGCGGCGAACGCGGCCGTGGCAGTGGTCACAAGCAGCAGATTACCCACCACGATCCAACCGACCGTCGAGTAGTAACCTCCGGCGACTAACCCCAAGCCGCCGGCCAGCAAGGCTGCCAGCACCGTCGCACTCATCAAAAACACTCCTGAATCAGGAGAGAGCCTGGCTCTCCGATCCGCAACGAGCTTCCAACATCGTGTGTTAAGCCAGCGTTACGTCAGCGTGGTGCATTTGCGGGGACGGCCCCAAACGAGGCGCAGCGCCCAACTACCAGCTGTCGGGACGCAGTTCCCGCAACTGGTGGGCGGCGACCAGCAGGTCCTGGCATTGCGGCCAGCTGAGATCGGGCGCCACCACGCTCACCCAGCGCATGCGCCCATAGAGCGGGTGCGGAAACAGCACGTCGGACGCACTGTAGTCGATCGTCGCGGCCTCCAGCTCCTTGCGGCTCAGCAATCGCGGAAACAGCCGAGCGAATGTCGGCTTGTCGGTCGCGAAGTTGAGGCGGAACACACCCTCCCGGTCGAGCCGCGATCGATTGTCGTAGGGATCGTCGTGGGTGACGACGGTTGCAAAGGGGAAATTCTGCGCGTCGCCGTGAAAGAAGAACAGGTCCGGCGTGCTGTCGTGGACGCTGACGGCGGCGAGGGCCTCGAGAAAGCAACGGATGTCGGCAATGGAAACGGGCATCGTGAAACTCCGGTAGCCAAATTTGGCTAGCCGATCTATGCCGGGTAGCCAAATTTGTCTACCCTCGATGCGAATCGGGAGAGCAAGATGAATGTCGTGCGGTTATTGGTGCTGGGGGCGATCCGCGAAGGCGGCGCATCCTACGGATACGCGATCCAGCAGACGCTCGATGACTGGCAGGTGCGCACCTGGACGCGCCTGCACTCGGGCTCGGTCTATCACGCGCTGCAGCAGATGACCAAGGAGGGCCTGCTGGCCGTCGACGCCCAGCAACCCGGAAACCGTGGCCCTGGAAAGACCCTCTTCACGCTCACCGCGACGGGGGAGGCTGAGTTCCTGTCGCAACTGCGCGAGGCCCTGGCGAGCTTCGACCTGATCGAACTGAGCGCGGGCGTGGCGTTTGTCGACTGCCTCCCCGCAACGGAAGCGCGTGAGCGACTCGGCGCCACGATTGCGCGCTTGAATCAGAACGTTGCGCGGCTGGGGGCCATTGCGTCGGGCGTAGCACGGGGCGCAGGGCCGCCGAGAACCAGAGACCTGCTCGAGCTGTGGCGAGCCAACCTCGCCGCGACGGCCGACAGCCTCGGACACATCGACATCGTCGGCCCGCATGACTAGCGAACCGAGCACAGAGTGAGACTGAGGGGAACGTGGCGGAGAGGATGGGATTCGAACCCACGAGACCCTTTAGAGGTCTGCGCCCTTAGCAGGGGCGTGCCTTCGACCACTCGGCCACCTCTCCGTCGCCGGGTCTGATAGGGGCAATCGCCCGGGTCGGCAAGGGGTTTTTCGGCGACGGCCGGGGAGATTGCTTTCGGCGCCGCCCCCGCCCCGGAAATGCAGCGGCTTCGGGCGGTGAAGGTCAGGGCCCGGGAACGGCCGATGATGCGGATGCCGGTCGAGCCGGCACCCGCTACGGGACGAAGCCTCAGCGCTGGTTGAACAGGATGCGCTGCGCTTCCTTGTCGCTGGCGGCGCTGATCTGCTGGCTCTGGTCGAGCGTGATGCCCAGCGCGCGCTGCACGGCCGGCCGCTCGGTGACGCGTTGCCGCCAGGCGGCAAAGGCCGGGAATTCGGCGATGTCGATGCCGTGATTGTCCGAGCCGCGCGACCAGTCGAAGATGGCGATATCGGCGATCGAATAGTCGCCGGCGACATAGGACTGGCCCAGTTCAGCCTGTTTGCCGAGCTGGGTGTCGAGGACGCGGTAGAGCCGGTGGCTCTCATCCTGATAGCGCTTGATGGCGTAGGGGATCTTCTCGGGAGCGTAGCGCGAGAAGTGGTTGTTCTGCCCCAGCATCGGCCCGAAACCGCCGACCTGCCAGAACAGCCACTCGTCGATCTTGATCCGCTCGGACCAGTTGGTGCCATAGAACCTGCCGAACTTTTCGGCCAGGTACTTGAGGATCGCACCGGACTCGAAGATCGACACGGGCTTGCCCTCAGGCCCTTCGGGATCGACGATGGCCGGGATCTTGTTGTTGGGCGAGATGGCGAGGAAGTCAGGTTTGAACTGGTCGCCGCGACCGATATTGATCGGGTAGATGGCATAGGGCAGCCCGAGTTCTTCGAGCATGATGGTGATCTTCCGGCCGTTCGGCGTGGCGGCGTAATAAAGATCGATCGGCAATGTCTGGGTGGTCATTTCTGGAGAGGTCCGTGTCTGCTGCAGGCGGTGACGCGGACGCCACCGGGACGAGTGTCCATATATCGGCAGCTACCGATGGAAGACAACCCGCACACGGGAATGACAACGGCGGGGCTCGCCCCGCCGTTGAAAAGCAATTCTCCGGATCCCGGATGGGTCCGAAAAGTCCTGTCAGGCACGCTGGATGCGCATATGCGGCTGGCCATCGCTGGTGCGCGCCGCCGAGATGCCGCGCAGATCGACCGTGGCGCGCACGCGCTGGCGGTAGATCGGCCCCATCAGCTCGGATTTCGACACGTTCACCGGACGATCGAACTTCACGGTCACCTCGTAGTGGTTCATGTCAGCCAGCAGCTGTACCCCGATCACCATGCCGATGAACGGCTGGCTGAGGTAGGTGCCCTTGACGCGCTGGCCAACCTGCACCGGGCTGACCGCGCGTTCCGGCATCGCCGCTGACGCGGTGTTCCAGTCGCGGTAGCCGTGCTGGCGGGCGATTTCTTCGAGCGCGGCGCCCTGCCCGAGCGGAGTGCCCTGCAACGCGCGTTCGGCGCGCAGCGCTTTGGCCTCGGCCTTGAGGGTAGCGGCACTGGGGGTATCGAGAGAGAAAGTCATGTCGGTCCTCTTCAAAAGAGGCGGATTTCTTCATGGGGGCTCGCCTTGCCATGAACCGCCTCGAAGGGAACGATCATGAGATGCGTCACGGATGATCCGCGGCTGGACTTCACCATCGGGTTTCCCCGGCGAGCGGCAGGCGCCAGCAGCACGCGCGACATGTGGTGGATCGAGGCGGTTTTGTCAACTTGCCGCCATTCGTGCCGATGATGGCCGAAATCACCGTTTGTCGTTGGAGTGCGGCGGCGCGACGGGTTAGGGAACTCGCATGACCGAGATCCTCCTGCTCGCCGCCGGGCTCATTGCCGGCACGCTCAACTCGCTGGCCGGCGGCGGCTCGTTCGTGCTGTTTCCGGCGCTGCTCGCGGCAGGCGTGCCGCCGGTCATTGCCAATGCTTCGAACACCTACGCCTCGCTGCCCGGCTACATGAGCGGCGCTGCCGGGTTCTGGAAGGATATCGTCAAGCATCGCGACAAGCTGCTGCCCTACACGGGCATCGCGCTGATCTTCGGCTTTGTCGGCGCTGAACTGCTGCTGCATGTTTCGAACGAAGCATTCGGCAAGATCGTCCCCTGGCTGATGCTGTTCGCCGTGCTGCTGTTCGCCTTCGGCGGCCGGATCAACGCGTTCATCGCCCGTCGCGCCGGAGCGGCGCGGGGAATGAAGATTGCCGGCACCGTGGCGATCTATGCGCTGCTGGCGGCATTGTGCGTCTATGGCGGGTTCTTCAATGCCGGGCTCGGCATCCTGCTGCTGGCCTTCCTGGCGCTGGCCGGACTGCCCGACATCCATGCCATGAACGGGCTGAAGAGCTGGATTTCGAGCGCGGTGGCGCTGATCGCCGTGGTGCGCTTTGCGCTCTCGGGCTCGATAGACTGGTATCATGGCTCGTTCGCGCTGGTCGGCGCGACGATCGGCGGCTATGTCGCGGCGCGGCTGTCGCATCGCGTGCCCACACTATGGCTGCGGGCCCTCGTCATCATCTATGCGAGCGGGTTGACGGTGTGGTTTTTCTGGCAGGCGTACGGCGCCGTATAGCGAAGACTTATCACTGTCATATATCGGCTGCCCCCTATCGCCGCGGCGGGCGATGATTTACTGTTTCCGGCGCGGTACCAGGGGTGCAGGTTGCTTCGATGAACAGACTTGTGGCGTTTCTGGTTGCCGCATTTCTCGTGCTGGGCGGTCAATCAATTGCAGCGGAAGCGACAGGGACTGCGCTCGCAGTGGACGTCGATGCCCGCGCCGAGCTTGGCGGCAATGTCCGCGTGCTGACTGCCGGTGCGGACCTGGCAATCGGCGAGACCGTGATCACCGATGCCCATGGCCTGGTGCAGATCAAGTTCTCGGACGAGACCGAACTGGTGGTGGGGCCCAACTCGAAACTGGTGCTGGAAGACTACCTGCTGCGCAACGACGGCTCGGTCGGCAAGCTGGCGCTCAACGCGCTTTCGGGCTCGTTCCGGTTCGTCACCGGTAATTCCAGGAAGGACGATTATGCCATCAAGACGCCGACCGGCACGATCGGCATTCGCGGTACGGCCTTCGATTTCTTCGTCGCGGACGGGGTGACGCGGGTGCTGATGTACCACGGCACGGCGATCCTGTGCGGCACCGGCAATTCGTGCGTCACGATGGCTGGGACCTGCGAAGTGGGGCAGACCGACAGCCGGCAATCGGAACTGCTCGGCGCCTCGTTCACCGCCGACACCACACAGCGGGACTCGCTGCGCCAGAGCTTTCGCTATGCGGACAACCAGCAGCCACTGCTGGAATCGTTCCGTATCGATCAGGTCCCGGAGTGCCAGCTGTCCGGCCCCACCCGCGCGGCGGCGACCAGCATCGCGCAGGTGGTCGAGGTTTGTCAGCCGGTGATTGCCGAACAATATCAGGGTGTTGTTGCCCGCTGGGGCGAATGTGGCGCCGCGGTTGCCGGCTACCTCGCCGGGCTCGATCTGCCGGCGGACCAGCAGATCGCCGATCTGGCGGCAGAACTCGCAGACCTGTTCGAACCGGGCCCGAACTGCAGCGCCAACGAAACCGAGCTGCCCGAAGCGCTGTTGCTGGCGGCCGGGCAATCGGCGGACCAGGGGCAACAGGAGGCGATCAGCGAGATCGCCGCCACCATCCGCGACTGCAGCGCGATACAGACACGCGCGATCCAACCAGCGCAGGCCAGCCCGAACTGAGCGGCGCCGTCAGTCGCGGCGGATCCACACCGACGTATCGTGGAAGGCGGCGCCGCCGAAGGGACGCACCTGATCCGAACCGATCAGCGTGTTGATGCCGACGCCGTTGCGATGGGCCGAGTTGGGGTGGATGCCCTCGGCGATCAGCACGCCGCGCTGCATGCCATCGAAGAACACCGCCTTGAGGGCGACTTCGCCACGACGGTTGCCCAGGGTGACCGGGTCACCATTGGCAATGCCGAGATCGGCGGCATCCTCAGGGTGCACGAAGACCGTTGGCTCGGGCTGACGCTTCCGGCTGCCGGCGGTCTCGGCGAAAGTGGAGTTGAGGAAACTGCGCGACGGACTGGTGGCGAGGCGGTACGGCGTCTCGGCGTCGACCCGTTCGGTGACGTCCCAGTGGTCGGCAAAACGAGGCATCTCGGAGGGGTCGCAGACCCAGTTATAGCCCTTGAGCCGCGCCACTGCGTCCCAATCCGGCTCGAAGCGATAGCGCCTGTCGGGCCAGGCGAAGCCGTCGGCGAAGCGCGCCTTCTCGGCCGGCCAGGCGCCGTCGATAAAGCCGGTCTTCTCGATCTCGTCGAGTTCGCCGAAGTTCGAGCGGCGGAAAGTCTCGGCGACCATCTCGCGATCGGTGAGATGCATCGAGGGATGGTCGGTGCCGAGGCGGCGCAGCAATTCGTTGACCACCTCGAAATTGGAGCGGCACTCGCCGGGAGCATCGATCAGCTTGGGGCCATAGAGCAGGCGGGTGTGACCGCCGCGGCGGTAATAGTCGTTGTGCTCGAGGAACATGGTGGCGGGCAGCACGATATCGGCGAGCTTTGCCGTATCGGTCATGAACTGCTCGTGCACCACGGTAAACAGGTCGTCGCGCGCGAACCCGGCGCGCGTCAGGCCCTGCTCCGGGCTGACATTGACCGGATTGGTGTTCTGGATGAACAGCGCCTTGACCGGGCCGCCGCCATTCAGCGCCTTTTCATCCCCGGTCAGCACCTTGCCGATCTCGCACATGTCGAGCTCGCGCCCGCCCGGGCCCATGTCGGCGCCGGTGATCATCGACTTGTCGAGCTTCCATGAGCCCGAATTGGAGTGGAAGGCCCCACCGCCCTGGTGCTGCCAGCTGCCGGTCATCGCCGCCACCGAGAGCGCCGCATGCATCGAGGTCGAACCGTTGCGCTGGCGCGTGAAGCCGTAGCCGAGGCGGAAGTAGGTTCTTGGCGTGGTGCCGACGAGATGGGCGAAGGCTTCGATCTCGGCCACATCAAGGCCGGTGATGGCTGCCGCCCATTGCGGGGTACGGGTCGCGAGATGCGCTTCGAACTCAGGCGAAAAGTCGGTGTACTTCGCCATGTAGTCGCGGTCGGCGAGACCATCGCGCAGCAGCACATGCATCACCGCGACGGCCAGCGCGCCATCGGTTCCGGGCCGTACCACCAGGGCCATGTCGGCCTGCTCCATGGTGGCGTTGCGGTAGATATCGATGGCGACGATCCTGGCGCCGCGCTCCTTGCGGGCGCGGACGGCGTGGGTCATCACGTTGACCTGGGTGGCAACGGCGTTGGTGCCCCAGATGACGACACAATCGCTTTCAGCCATCGACTCGGGGTTCGGCCCGGCGAGGACACCAGTGCCGGCGATGAAGCCCGGCCAGGCGGTGCCGGTGCAGATGGTGTCGTATTGCAGCGAGTAGCCGCGGGCATGGCGCAGCCGCTCGATGCCGTCGCGGTGCACATGCCCCATGGTGCCGGCGTAGAAATAGGGCCAGATCGCCTCGGGGCCATCGGTGGCCTCGATCGCGAGCCAGCGCGCCACGATCTCTTCGAAGGCCTCGTCCCAGCTGATCCGCTGCCACTCACCGGATCCCTTTTTGCCAACGCGGCGAAGGGGATGGGTCAGGCGGTTCGGGTGATGAATCCGTTCGGCGTAGCGGGCCACCTTTTCGCAGATGACGCCCGCCGTATACGGATCGTCCTTGGCGCCACGGACCCTGCCGATGGTCCGCGCGTCGATCACCTCGACGTCGAGCGCGCAGGTCGATGGGCAATCGTGCGGGCAAACCGAACGGGCGGTGCGGGGCGTCGTAATGGCGTTCATGGCGTGCATGATTTATCACGCAGCTCCGGACGGTAACAGAGCGGCCGATCGCGCGTGATGTCACGCCGCGCCGATACAAACGCCGGCCGCGGCCACCGATGGCGATGGCCGCAGATTTCACCTGAGGGAGGTCAGCGGTGCTTGGCCGATTATTCTTCGGCGCGGATCTTCTTCAGTTCCGCATTGTAGATGCGCAGGCTGAGGTAGATCGCGAAGGTGAAGCACACGATGCCGGTGATCTGCGACAGCGGCAGGGCGGCAAACAGCGGCAGGTGCTTGGCGGCGATCAGGGCGACAACGAGCATGAGGACAGACACGACCTCAGCAGAGCGGAACAGCATGGCTCCCCTTTACTTTCATTTCGAGATGCGCTGACGCTCGGCGCGGAATAGCTCCGCATGACGGAGCCCCCGCAAATCACGTTACGGAAAAGCGCAAAAGGTTCCATCAACTTTTGCGTTATCCGAGAATTTTGGCCCGGCAGGCTGGCGCGGAAGCAACAGCTCCCCTGCCCCGCCGTTTCAGCTGACCAGCTTGAGACCGACGATGCCGGCGACGATCAGCCCGATACTGGCCAGCCTGAGGGCCGTCGCCGGCTCCTGGAACAGCAGCATGCCAAGCACGGCCGTGCCGATGGTGCCGATGCCGGTCCAGATGGCGTAGCCGGTGCCGACCGGCAGCTCACGCAGCGCGATACCGAGCAGAACCACGCTGGCGACCATGGCGGCGACGGTGATGGCGGTCGGCCCGATCCGGCTGAAGCCGTCGGTATATTTGAGACCGATCGCCCAGACGACCTCCAGCAATCCGGCGATGACGAGAAAGACCCAGGCCATGGAAATCTGCTCCTTGCTCGGGCCGTCCCGGCTGAATTTCGGGGATCGCGAGAGGGATCGCGAGAATGCGCCCCTGGGATCGCGAGAGTGCGCCCCTGGGATCGCGAGAGTGCGATCCTGGGATCGCGAGAGCGACCCTGGGATCACCGGGGTCGTCCCCAGCGGCGCCCGATATAGGACTGCACGGCGACGATGAGAAGTGCAGGAGGCGCAGATCTGCGGGTCCGGGACAGCAAATCGCTGCAAGCGGCGCTTGCATGCGTCGAGGGCTGGCGCTTCCACTAATACTTGTGTAGTAGACGCGCCGATCGCACCCGCCGGGGGGCCGGGCGATATCCATGTCAATGCATAGCTGAGGACGCATATGCACAAGATGATATGGCGAGCCCCCCTCGCCTGCGCACTGGTTGCGCTCGGTTTTCTATCTTTCTCCGGTTCTGCTCTGGCCGCCAGCGGCAAGGCGCTGGGCGTCAAGCCGGCGGCCGCGGTCGAAACCAAGTCCGACAGCAAGACGCTGACTGTCGGCGCCGACGTGTTCATCGGTGATCGCGTGGTTACCGGCGCGGACGGACAGGTACAAATCAAGTTCACCGACCAGACCGAACTGGTGGTCGGCCCCAACTCGGCGCTGCTGATCGAGGACTACCTGCTGCGGCAGGACGATTCTGCCGGCAAGTTCGCCATCAATGCGCTGTCGGGCACTTTCCGTTTCACCACCGGGCGAGCGCCGAAGGACCGCTACATCATCAAGACCCCGACTGGCACGATCGGGGTGCGCGGGACCTCGTTCGACTTCAATTCGAGCAGCGAGGAAACCAAGGTCCTGCTGTATCACGGCCAGGTCATCCTCTGTAACCTCGACAAGACCTGCGTGACGCTCGACGACACCTGCGAGCTGGGCGCCTACGACCTCGGCCGATCCGAAATTCTGGGGCACACCGACGACTTCAAGGGCGCCGCACGCGAAGATCTGAAAGCTTCTTTCCGCTACGCCCAGTCACAGGCTCCGCTGCTCGGCGCGTTCCGGGTCGAGGAGGCCAAGGAGTGTTTCCAAAAGGGGTTCGTGGCCAATACGCCGCGTAACCTGCTGGACGGGGACAGCAACGGCACCCCGGTCGTCGACAACGAGGAACCTATCCCCGATGGCTGCTGGCCCGACGAGTCGGCCGAGGGCGGCTATATGTGCAACTGAGCCGGCGCTCAGGGGCCAAGCCACTAAAGCATTGGCGCGCCCCCGCGATTCTACAGTAGGGATCGCGGGGGAGAATTCCTGCCATGACCGAGACTGCCCAGCCGCGTCTGCCGATGGCGGCGCTCATTTCCGCCAGCCTGTTGTCGATCGGCGTGGGCTATGCCTCGACGGCCCCCTATGACGCGATCATCGCCATCGATGCGCTGCAGATCGGACACGGCGATTTCGCCCTGATCCTGACGCTGGCCTCGATTGTCGGGGTGGTCGCCTCGGTGGCGCTCGGCTGGCTGTCCGACCGGATCGGCGACCGCCGGCTGCTGATGCTGGCCACCACACTGCTCGGCGCCGTCGGCATGGGCCTGATGTACTGGCTGCGCAGCCCGATGGCGTTCGTCATCGCCTATTGCGTGATCCTGCCGTTCGGCAACTCGGCGTTCAGCCAGACCTTCGCCTATGCCCGGGTCTACTACGACCAGACCCGCCCCAGGGACGCCGAGTTCCGCATCACCGTGCTGCGTTCGATCTATGCGGCATCGTGGGTGATGGTGCCGCCGCTCGCCGGCTGGATCGCCGCGGTCTACCAGGTGTTCGACGTCTACCTGCTGGCGGCCGCCGCCTATCTCGTATGTGGGGCGATCTCGCTGACGATGCTGGCCGACCCCGCCACCCGCGTCGTCTCCGCCCTGCCCACGCCAAATACCGATGGCAAGGGCGGCATCGCGCTGCCGATGCTGGTCGGCATCTGCGGGGTGCTGCTGATCAACGTGGCGATCAAGGTCAGCGGCACGGCGACGCCGCTGGCGATGGTCAGCCATTTCGGCGGCAATATCGGAGATGTCGGCATCGCCGCCGGCATCGGAGCCTTGCTCGAGATTCCGCTGATGCTGGCCTGGGGGTTTCTCGGCCGGCGGTTCAGGAAGCATACGCTGATCGCAGCCGGGGCGCTGATCTATGCGCTCTACCAGGTGCTGCTGACGCAGGCGAGCGGGGTGACCGAGGTGTTCTGGCTGCAGGTGCCGCGGGCGATCGCCATCGCGGTGCTGATGAGCGTTCCGATCAGCTACATGCAGGAGGCGATCCGCGGCCGCGTCGGCCTGTCGACCTCGCTGCTCGACGTGACGGTGGTCGCCTCCGGCATGCTCTCGGCCGGGATTTTCGGCCTGGTGGCGGCGCCGGGACGCTATCTCGAGCTGTTCTTGGTCGCGGCGGTGCTGGCCACCTGCGGCGCGGCTGTGCTGCTGGTGGCGCATAATGTGCTGCAACGGCGGCCAGCCGTGCAGCATTGACAGCGCGCGCGGCCCGGGCAAGCTCCGGCTGAGGAGACAACGCGATGGACAAGGCAAGTTCCGAGCACGGCCTGACGCGTCTGCGCTCGACCCTGAGGCTGCTCTATCATGGCAGTTCGAGCACGGCGCTGCGCTTCCAGTTCGCGGTGCTGCTGGTTGATCTGGCGATCATCGCCTTCTTCATCGCCACGCCGCTGCTGCGCGACCGACCGAGCTTCATCTGGATCGATGTGGCGGTGGCCGTGCTGCTGATCGCCGACCTGGTGGCGCGTGGCCTCGCCTCGACCGACCCGCTGCGCTGGCTCCGGCAACCGACGACGATCGTCGATGTGTTCATCCTCATCACCCTGCTGCTGCCGGCATGGCTGGCCAATTTCGGCTTCCTGCGCATCCTGCGGCTCTGGACGCTGTCGCAGAGCGGCGTGCTGTGGCGGCCGCTGAAGAAGTTCAAGCTGACGCAGTATCGCGAACAGGGCGAAGCCATCGTCAACATCGTGACGTTCCTGTTCCTGGTGTCCGGCTTTGTGCTGACGTTCTTCGCCAGCCCCGGCTCCGGCATCGAAGGCTATGTCGATGCGCTCTACTTCACCGTCACCTCGGTGACGACGACCGGATATGGCGACGTGACGCTGCCGGGCACCGCCGGCAAGCTGACCTCGATTGCGGTGATGATCATCGGCATCACGCTGTTCGTGCGCCTCGCGCAATCGCTGTTCCGCCCGCACAAGGTGCTCTTCCCCTGCCCGCAATGCGGGCTGCAACGGCACGACCCCGATGCCGTACACTGCAAAGCCTGCGGCCACCTGCTGAATATCCCCGACCCCGGGAACTAGCGCGACAGGGCGCGGATCTCGGCATTGGCGCGGCGCAGGCGCTCGGCGAGACTGGCGCCCACCGCCATCACCAGCGCGTTGTGTGCGGCCGGAGCGTTGGCCGCAAGGTCCTCGAGGCCATCGCGATCCAGCACCAGCGCGATACCGGCACTGACGGCGACGACGTCGGCGGTTCGGGGTGAGTGCCCAAACAGCGCCAGCTCGCCGAACACGGTGCCCGGCTCGACGGTGCTGACGCGGTGGCTCGGGGCATTGCCGACCCGCACGGTGATATCGACATGCCCCTGGGTGAGGAAGAACAGCTCGTCGGCCCGGGCATTCTGGGCGATCAGCTTGGTGCCGGGCTCAAAGGACAGCGGGCGGAGCCGCTTCACCAAAGCGGCCAGCATGGCCTCGTCGAGACCGGCAAGCAGGTCGAACTCGGCGAGCGGCACGGTGGCGTCGGTCTGACCGGTGCCGGCCTGCTCCAGCAGCCGGTCCTCGAAATATTCCAGCGCCTGGTCGACATTGGGGAAGTGGATGTCCTGCTCGAAGCTATGCGGCAACTCGCCGGAAATGCTGACGACGGCGAAGCCCTTGCCGGCTTCCTGCAGGGTGCGGCGGGCAGTGTTGAGCAGGGTAACCGCGACACCATCGATGCGCAGCACGCGGGTCAGATCGAGGATGAAATAGTAGGCGCTGTCGAGGTCCTCGATGATCCGCCGCGTTACCCGTTCGGCCTCGATGAAGCCGAGTTCGGCCTGCAGCTCGTAGACTGCGATCAAGTGACCATAGCGATCGAGTTTCCGAGCCTGCTCGTGGCGGCGGACGCGCTTGGAGTGCACCTCGTCGGAGCGGTAGACGCGGCGCAACGGCACGAGGCCGCCGCCGCGATCCTCGAACAGATGCAAGCGGAAATTGGCCGAGATGTCCTCGCAGACCTTGACGCCGCGGGCACTGTTGCCGACTGCGTCGAGGCGGGGCGAGAAGGTGCCGATGCCGAGCTGGCCGGGGAGAACCGCGGCAATGCCGCCCCCTACCCCGCTCTTGGCCGGCAGGCCGACGCTGAACTGCCAGCCGCCGGCGTAGTCGTACATGCCGCAGGTGTTCATCACCGAGAGCACGGAGCGGACATTGTCGGTGCTGATGGCGCGTTGCCGCGTCACCGGATTGACACCGCCATTTGCGAGGGTGGCACCGATCATTGCGAGATCGCGCGCACGGACGAGCAGCGAACACTGGCGGAAGTAGAGGTCGAGATGCTCGTTGACGTCGCCCGAAATCATGCCGGCATTGAGCTCGAGGTAGGCGATGGCGCGGTTGCGGTTTCCGGTGACGGTCTCGGAGCGGTACACCGCCTCGTCGAGATCGAGGATGCGACCGGTGAAGCGCTGGAAGATATCGAGGATGCGCTGGTAGCGCTCGGCGTGGTCGGCGCCCTTGATCATGGCGCTGGCGGCGATGGCGCCAGCGTTGACCATCGGATTGAACGGCCGATTGTTGCGCTCGTCGAAGGTGATGGAGTTGAAGGCTTCGCCGGACGGCTCGACGCCGATGTGGCGCAGCACCTCCTCGCGGCCATGATCTTCCAACGCGAGAGCGTAGATCACCGCCTTGGAGACTGACTGGATAGTGAAAAGCGCGTCGGTGTCGCCCACTTCGTAGACAAAACCGTCGGTGGTGGCGAAGGCCAGCGAGAACCGATCGGGATCGACTGCTGATAACTCGGGGATGTAGCTTGCCAACTCACCCGAAAGGTTGGGACGGTGCCGGGTGTAGAGGTCGTTGAGATATTGCCATACGGGCAATTCCTTGGGGGAGAGCCCGGTCGACCGCAGATCGACTTGTTGCATACAATTGACTCGCTGATGCCTAATGCGTAGTCAGATTAATCATTGTGCTATGCTTTGAGCAATAACGCTTCTGAATGACCCGAGCGGGGACGGCCAGAGTGGTGGGGAACAACACAATATGAGCACTTTCAAAGGTATGGCGGCCGCAGGGCTGTGGGTGGCATTGACGCTGACGGGCCTGCCGGCGATGGCGGCGAGCGGTACGGCGCTGGGCGTCAATCCGCAGGCGGAGGCCGATACGTCGGGCCAGTCGCGGGTGTTGACCGTCGGCGCCGACATCTTCATCGGCGACAAGGTGAGCACCGGCGCCAAGGGCCAGGTGCAGATCAAGTTTTCCGACAAGACCGAGCTGGTGGTCGGCCCGAACTCTTCGCTGCTGATCGAGGATTACCTGCTGCGCGAGGATCAGTCGGCCGGCAAGCTGGCGATCAACGCGCTGTCGGGGACGTTTCGTTTCGCAACCGGCGGCGCGCCGAAGGATCGCTATGTCATCAAGACGCCGACCGGCACCATCGGCGTGCGGGGCACGGCGTTCGACTTCAACGTGGACGCGGAGGGCACCGAGGTGCTGCTGTTCCATGGCGCGGTCCGGCTGTGCAATCTCGCCGGCACCTGTGTCACGCTGGATGATACCTGCGAGATCGGCACCTACGACCTGACCCAGTCGACGATCCTCGGCGACCCCGCCGACCTGACCAAGGACCAGCGTGCCGCGCTGAAGGCGAACTTCAAGTATGCCGAGGTGCAGAGCCCGCTGCTGCGGCAGTTCTGGGTGGAGAACGCCCGGCAGTGCTTCAACAAGGGCTTCGTCAACGACACGCCGCGCAGCCTGATGGACGGCGATGACGACACGCCGGTGGTCGAGCAGCCGTGTGGAGACAACGGGTGCTGCGGTGACAGTAACTGCTGCGGCGAGGACGACTCGGAGTGCGCGAACTAGGGCCGGCGCGCGGCGCTACAGCTCGTCGAAGGGCACGCCGCCCCTCGACTTGCTGTCCCTGGGGCTCTCGACGATCTGCACGACGACGCGCTCGGCAGGCACATTGAAGTTCTTCACCACCGCCTCGGTGATGTCCTTCATCAGTGCCTTCTTGGATTGGGTCGAGCGGCCCTCGACGATGTGAACGAGGATCTCGGGCACGTCAGGCCTTCAATGTCTTCGGCTTGGACTTGGCTTTCGGCTTGTCCTTGGCCTTGTCGACCTTGGGCGCCTTGGCGGCCTTGGCCTCCGCCTCTCGTATCTTGGCCACGGATGTGCCCATGTGGCCCCAGTTCTTGTTGTCGACCTCTTCGATGACGACGAAGGTATATTCGGGCTTCTTGTTCAGGATGCGCTGCAGCATCTCGGTGGTCTCTTTGTAGATCTGCAGCTTCTGCTCGTAAGTCGCGCCGTCGGTGATCTCGATACGAACGTAAGGCATGGTTTCCTCCCCCAAAGCCGGGGGGAGGATGCGGCAGCCGAGGTACGCTCGTCAACCGAGCGGATCGTAGCCCTTTTTCGGCTTCTTGCGCGGGGCGGTGGCAACGGCATCGACCGGCGGATCGCGCTTCTCGCGGTTCTTGTATTTCGGCTTGCCCTTGTCCTTGGGATTCACCTTCGGCTTCTCGGTGGGCTTCCGATTGAACAGCACCGGTTCGCGGGCAGCCGGCGGTGCATCGAAGGCCACCGGCGGGGTGATCTCACGGGCCGGCTTGGTGGCGAGCTTGGCGCCCTTGTCGGAGCGCACCTTGTAGCGCGGGCCATCTTCGCGGTGGGGCTTGTCGTAGCGCGGCGCGTCGTCGTGCTTCTTGAAGCGCGGGGCGCTGTCGCGATTGTAACCCTTCTTGTTGGCGTTGGAGGGCGGGCCGGACGCCGCAATGGTGGTGTTGGCCTCGATCTGCCCGCCGACGCGACCGATGGCCGCCGCAAAGGCATCGGCCTTGTCGGCGGCGATCTCGAAGCGGGTCTCGGTGTCGAGGATCTTGATCGAGCCGACGTCGCGCTTGGTGACATCGCCGGCCTTGCAGATCATCGGCAGGATCCACTTGGGATCGGCGCGGCGATTGCGGCCGATCGACAGGGTGAACCACCGACCGTCCTGCATCGGCTCGGGTTTGCCACGTGACGCGCCGTCCTCTTCGAGGAAGCGCTTGTCGCGGCGCGGCGGCTTTTCGTTGAAGGCAGGGATCGCCTGCTCCGAGACTTCCTCGGGCGCCGGACGGGCGGCGAGCTCGCGCCGGATATAGGCTGCGGCCAGTTGCTCGGGGGTGAGGCGGGCCAGCAGCTCGGCGACGAAACCGGCCTCGGCCTCGTCTGGGGCGCTCATCTCGGTGGCGCCGGCGAGGATCTGCTCGCGATTGCGGGCGTCGATCTCGGCAATCGTCGGGGCGCCGCGGCTGGTGGCCTCGAGGTTGGCGGCGCGCAGCACGCGAGCCGCGGCGCTGCGGCGGTGCAGTGGCACGATCAGCGCACAGATGCCCTTGCGGCCGGCACGGCCGGTGCGGCCGGAGCGATGCAGCAATGTCTCGGGGTTGGAAGGCACGTCGGCGTGGATGACGAGGTCGAGGTTGGGCAAATCGATGCCGCGGGCCGCAACGTCGGTCGCGACGCAGACCCGGGCGCGACCGTCGCGCATCGCCTGCAGCGCGTTGGAGCGCTCGGCCTGGGTCAGTTCGCCCGACAGGGCCACCACCGGGAAGCCGCGGTTGGCGAGGCGGGCAGTGAGGTGTTTCACCGACTCGCGGGTGTGGCAGAAGACGATGGTGTTGGAGCTGTCGTGCAGCAGCAGCATGTTGATGACGGCGTGCTCGCGCTCGTCGTTACGCACCACAATCTGCTGGTACTCGATATCGGCGTGCTGCTCGCCGGCGCTGGTGGCGACGAGGCGCAGCGCATCACGCTGGAAGGTCTTGGCCAGGTCGGCGATGGCGCGCGGTACGGTCGCCGAGAACAACAGGGTCCGGCGGCTCTCGGGCGCGGCTTCGAGGATGAACTCGAGGTCCTCCCGGAAGCCCAGATCGAGCATTTCGTCGGCCTCGTCGAGCACCACAGCCCGGACCTGGCTGAGGTCGAGCGCCCCCTTCGAGATATGGTCGCGCAGGCGCCCCGGCGTGCCCACGACGATGTGCGCGCCACGCTCCAACGCCCGCCGCTCGGTGCGGATATCCATGCCCCCTACCCCGGCCGCGATCTGGGCGCCGGTCTCGGCATAGAGCCATTGCAGCTCGCGCTGCACCTGCAGGGCCAGCTCGCGCGTCGGGGCGATCAGCAGCGCCAGCGGCGTTGTCGCATGGGCGAACCGCTCGGCCTCGCCCAGCAGCGTCGGGGCGATCGCCATGCCGAAGGCCACCGTCTTGCCCGAACCGGTCTGTGCCGACACCAGCAGATCCCGCTCCGCGGCCTCCGGCGCGAGCACGCTCAGCTGCACCGGGGTCAGCGTGTCGTAACCGCGCGCAGCAAGGGCGACGGCGAGCTGCGGATGGATGGTCTCGGGGAGGTTCACGGGGTGCATCTTTGCTGTTTGCTCGATGAGTACTACACCCACCGGGTCATTCCCGCGAAAGCGGGAACCGCTGTTCTTCTGGCCTGCTGCGTGATCGCGAACGGCGGTTCCCGCTTTCGCGGGGGGTGACATCGTGGTCGCGGCACTAGCAAAACAAAAGGGCCGCCCGGAGGCGGCCCTCGGAAATCGCTATCGGATCGGCGATCAGCCGACGATCTCGTCGTCGCTGAAGAAGAACTTGATCTCTTCCTTGGCGGTCTCGGGAGCGTCCGAACCGTGCACCGAGTTCTCGCCGACCGAAACGGCGTAGAGCTTGCGGATGGTCCCCTCGGCGGCATTGGCCGGGTTGGTGGCACCCATCACTTCGCGGTTCTTCAGGATGGCGTTCTCGCCTTCCAGCACCTGCACGACGACCGGGCCCGAGGTCATGGTCTCGACCAGTTCGCCAAAGAACGGCCGCTCCTTGTGCACGGCATAAAAGCCCTCGGCCTGGGCGCGCGACATCTTGATCTTCTTCAGCGCGACCGGACGCAGGCCGTTCTTTTCGAACACGGCAAGGATGTTGCCGATCAGGTTGCGGCGGACCGCGTCGGGCTTGATGATAGAGAAGGTGCGCTCAATGGCCATGTGTCTGGTCCTTGGAGTGGGTCTGAATTGGGTGCGGCCTTCTAACGGGTAGGCGTGACGGGCGCAAGACGGGCGTTTGTCGCCGGCAATGCAGCAAGCGGAGGGCCGATGGCCTCTGAGTATGAGATCAGGACGGCAGTCGCCGCCGATCAGCCGGCGTTGCTCGCCCTCGTCTGGAAGACGGTGATGGCGAACGAACGCGATCGCGAGGCGTTGCTCGCCCATCCGGAATTCGTGCAGGTGCCGGTCGAGCAGCTGACGTCGGCCAATGCCTGTGTCGCCGACGACGGGAGGACTCCCGTCGGTTTCGCCGTGGTGCTGCCGCGGCCGGATGGCGAGGCGGAACTCGATGGCCTGTTCGTCGACCCGGCAGTGCAGCGCCTCGGCATCGGGCGCCGGCTGGTCGAAAAAGCCACTCAACTGGCCCGCGCCATGGGCGCCACCGAGCTGCACGTCATTGCCAATGACGGTGCCCTCGCCTTCTACCAGGCGGTCGGCTTCGTCCAGACCGGCGTGGCGGAGACGCAGTTCGGTACAGCGCCGGTCATGCGCCTGACGCTGGAAGACGGTTAGTCCTTCGGCGCCGGCGGCACGCAATCCGGCGTGGCCGGGGCAATGTCGACCTTGCCTTCGGCCTGCACCTCGCCGCCAGGGCTGACCAGCTGCACATCGAGCGCCGAGACCTCGGCCACCGCGTTGATCGCACCGGTATGGGTCACCTTCACCGCCTGCATGGTGCAGACGTCGGCGGTGGAAACGATCGGGATGGTGACTGTCGCGGTGCCGGATTCGACCAGGTCGACGCTGCCATTGCCGGTCTGCTCGCAAGCACCGCCTTCGTAGCTGAACGTCAGCGACACCATCTCGGAGTTGAGACGGCAAGCGGCCAGATCGTTCAGCGGCGCCAGTTCCTGGGCGAGGGCCGCGCCGGAGACGAGGCAGAGGGCGAGGGTGGCGGGGATGAGGCGCATTGGACTTCTCCGGGTTCTCAGTCTATTGGGTCGGCTTCGATTTGACCCTATCTCACACCTAACGCATTCCGCGCGCCGCGGATGCATCGGCCGCGCCATGTTGACCATTACCGATCTCAGTTATCGCATCCAGGGTCGTCCCCTGTTCGAGAATGCCTCGCTTGTTCTGCCCGACGGATCCAAAACCGGTTTCGTGGGCAAGAACGGCACGGGCAAGACGACGTTGTTCCAGCTCATCCTGGGGCAGATCGCGCCCGAGGGCGGCAGCATCGAGGTCAACAAGAAGGCCCGGATCGGCGCGGTGGCGCAGGAAGCCGTGGCGAGCTCGATCAGCGTGCTGGACGTGGTGCTGTCGGCCGACAAGGAGCGGACGGCCCTGCTGGCGGAAGCCGAGACGGCGACCGACCCGCATCGGATCGGCGACATTCACACGCGCCTTGCCGAGATCGACGCGCATACCGCCGAAGCGCGAGCCTCGACGATTCTCAAGGGCCTCGGGTTCGAAAAGGACCGGCAACTGGGGCCGACCTCGGAGCTGTCGGGCGGCTGGCGCATGCGCGTATCGCTGGCGGGCGTGCTGTTCTCGCAACCGGACCTGCTGCTGCTGGACGAGCCGACCAACTATCTCGATCTCGAAGGCACGCTGTGGCTCGAGAAGTATCTCGCCACCTACCCCTACACCGTGTTCATGATCAGCCACGACCGGGACCTGCTCAACAAGGCAGTCAATTCGATCGCCCATCTCGAGCATCGGAAGTTGACCTTCTACAAGGGCAATTACGACACGTTCGAAGAGACGCGCCGGATGCAGATGGAGCTCAACAACAAGAGCCGCGAGAAGACGCTCGACCAGATCGCCCACCTGCAGAAATTCGTCGACCGCTTCAAGGCCAAGGCCACCAAGGCCAAGCAGGCGCAGGCGCGCGTGAAAATGATCGCCAAGCTGAAGCCGCCGGCGGCGATGTTCGACGAGAGCTCGTCGCCGTTCAATTTCCCCGACCCCAAGAAGGTCCCGGCTTCGCCGATGATGACGTTCGACAATGTCTCGGTGGGCTATGGCGACAAGGTGATCCTCAGGCACATCACCAACCGGATCGACCCCGACGACCGCATCGCGCTGATCGGCGTCAACGGCAACGGCAAGTCGACCTTCGCCAAGCTCCTGTCGGGCGACCTCAAGCCGATGGGCGGCGAGATGCGCAAGGGCAAAGGACTGGAGATCGCCTATTTCGCCCAGCACCAGCTCGACAAGCTGAAGCCGGAGCAGACGCCGTTCGAGCACGTCGTCGAGCTGATGCCCTATGACAGCGAGGCCAAGCGCCGGTCGCGCGTGGCGCAGATGGGGCTCACCACCTCGCGCATGGATACCAAGGTGAAGAACCTATCGGGCGGTGAACGCGCCCGCCTGTTGCTGGGGCTGATTACCTTCGGCGGACCGGGCATGCTGATCCTCGACGAGCCGACCAACCATCTCGATATCGACAGCCGCGACGCGCTGGTGGCAGCGCTGAACGATTATTCGGGGGCCGTGCTGATCATCAGCCACGATCGCCACCTGATCGACGCGACGGTCGACAAGCTGTGGATCGCGCAGAACGGCACGATCGAGGAATTCGACGAGGATCTCGACACTTACCAGCGCCTGTTGACTTCCAACAGCAACGGCAAGGGCAAGAAGGAAACGGCGGCGCCGGTGGTCGAAGACCGCAAGGCGGCGCGCCAGGATGCCGCCGCCAAGCGCGCCGAAGTGGCGCCGCTGCGCAAGTCGATCAAGGATCTCGAACAGAAGCTCGGGCGGCTGCGCACCGAACTGGCGCGGGTGGACGGCTTCCTCGCCGACCCCAAGACCTATGACGGCGCGCCCGAGCGGGTGATCCTGCTGGGCAAGGACAAGGCGCGGTTCGAGGGCGAGATCGCCCGGGTCGAGGAAAACTGGCTGACGCTCAGCGAAAAGCTGGAGCAGGCCGAGAGGGCGATGGGATGAAGACGATGACGGCGAGCGAGGTGGTGGCCCTGCTCGGCATGGAGCCCCATCCTGAAGGCGGCTTTTACAAGCAGACCTTCGCCGATACGCCCAACAGCACCGGCCGGCCGCATTCGACGCTGATCTACTACCTGCTCAGCGACCGGCAGACCGGCGCCTGGCACCGGGTGGACGCGGCGGAGGTTTGGCACTGGTATGCCGGTGCGCCGATGCGGCTCGACATCTCGCGTGACGGCAAGCTGGTCAGTGCGCATGCGCTGGGCCACGACCTCGCCGCCGGCGAGCGACCGCAACTGGTGATCCCCGGCAATGCCTGGCAACGCGCCGCCTGCCTCGGCGACTGGACGCTGGTCGGCTGCACCGTGGCGCCCGGGTTCCAGTTCTCGAAGTTCGAGCAGGCGGAACCGGGCTGGGAGCCAGGGGCTTAGCCGCCCTTCAGGGAACGACTGCCTACCCCTTCTTCGCCCACTTGCCGTTGCCGTCCTGCTGCCAGTAGGTGACTGCGTTGCCGTCGCGCAGCGCTTTCCATGCCGCGCGAGCTTCGGTCACCGCATCAGGGTCGTGGCCGGAGAACATGAAGACGATGCGCTGATAGCCCTCGCCCGATTGCGGTACGGCGCGATCGACGAAGAAGCGGACTTCGGCATTGTTGGGGTTGTGCGGGCGCGTGGTGATCAGCACCGGCTGCAGGTGGTCGGCATCGCCGCCGGCGAGCGAGTGCGGCAGGAAGCTGTCGTCGCGATAGGTCCAGAGCATGTCGTCGAGCACCCGGGCCCGCTCGTCGCTGCCGGTTTCGACGACGACGCTCCAGCCGCGCTCCAGCGACTTCTCCAGCAGCACCGGCAAGACGCGCTCGAGCGGCTGGCTCTCGAGGTGATAGAACAGGATCTCGGTCACGCGGCCTCCTCGCTCGGCGGCACGGCGCCATGGCGCAGGGCGAGCGCGGTCAGTGTGTCGGCGAGCAGCGCGGCCGGACGATCCATGGCGCGCACCGGGATGTTGGCGAGGCCCGCGGCCGGCTGGCGGAACCCCGCAGTGCCGGCGCGGTAGGGACTGAGGCGGGTTTCGCGCGGCGTCTTCAGCGCCAGCAGAACACCACCGCCCCCGGGGGCCGGCGCGACCTCGACCACCTCGGCCCAGGCGATCGGCGCATCGCTGACGCGGCGGTCGAAGACGCCGTGTTCATCGATGGTCAGCACGGGCCGCTCGAGGCGCAGGTCGCCGATCACCACGCTGCCGACGGCAAGAAAGAACACCGCTACCGCAAGCGTCGGCAGGGCCAGCAGGGTCAGCTCGACGCTGGGGTGCATGCCGAGGAGCCCGACGAGGCTCATCAACAGCAGCAGGCTGGGCAGCAGCGCGACCAGCCCGGCGAACAGGGCGATGGCCGCGATCGGCGGCAGCCACAGGCGCGAAGGATTGGCGACGAGCGGCAGATCGGCAAGTGCGCCGGAGGTTTGGGCGCCGGTCATTTGGCCTCGTAATTGTCGCGCACCAGCCGGTCGAGCAACGCCACACCGAAGCCGGAGGCCCAGGCGGTGTTGGTCTCGCTGCTGGGCGAGGCGAGCGCCACGGCGGCAATGTCGAGATGCGCCCATGGCACATCGTTGACGAAGCGGGCGAGAAACTGCGCGGCGGTGATCGAGCCGGCCGGACGGCCGCCCGAATTCTTGATGTCGGCGAAGCGGCTGTCGATCTGTTTGTCGTAGGCGGCGCCCATGGGCAGGCGCCAGAGTTTTTCGCCGGTGGCGAGGCCAGCGGCCAGCAGCCTGGCCGACAGGTCATCGTTGTTGGAAAACAGCCCGGCGTGATCGCTGCCGAGTGCCACGCCGATGGCGCCCGTGAGGGTCGCGAGATTGATCATGAACTTCGGCTTGAAGCGATCCTGGGTGTACCAGAGCGCATCGGCGAGAACCAGGCGCCCCTCGGCGTCGGTGTTGACGATCTCGATGGTGGTACCGCTCATCGCGGTGAGGATATCGCCGGGACGATAGGCGGTGCCCGAGGGCATGTTCTCGACCAGCCCGATCACGCCGATGGCGTTGACCTTGGCCTTGCGGGCGGCCAGCGCGTGCATCAGCCCGGTGACGGCCGCGGCGCCGCCCATATCGCCCTTCATGTCTTCCATGCCGAGGCCCGGCTTCAGCGAGATGCCGCCGGAATCGAACACCACGCCCTTGCCGATGAAGGCGATCGGCTGCTCCTTTGCCTTGCCGCCGTTCCAGCGCATGATGACGAGGCGCGGCGGGCGGGCCGAGCCCTGCGCCACGCCGAGCAAGGCGTTCATGCCGAGCTTGCGCATGGCCTTCTCGTCGAGTTGCTCGATCTCGACACCTAGCTCGGCAAGCTTGGCGGCCTCGGCGGCGAACTCCAGCGTGCCCAGCACATTGGGCGGCAGGTGGATCAGATCGCGCGCCAGCAGCGTGCCTTCGGCGGTCGCCTGCCGGTCGGCGATGGCCTTGTCGACCGCCGGCTTGCCATCGACGTGCAGGGTCACCGCAAGGGCGCCGTCGGCGCCGTCGTCGGGCTTTTTGGCCTTGTAGGCGTCGAACTTGTAGTGCCTGAGGCGCAGGCCGGCGGCGAGTTCGGCCACCTGTTCGGGCGTCATGCCGGCTTCATCGAGCAGCACCGCGACCTTGTTGGCCTTGAGATTGGCCAGCTTGCCGGCGAGCGAGCCCCCCCGATCGGTCCAGGCGGAAAGGCTGCTTCCCTGTCCGGCCTTGCCGCTGCCGAGCACCAGCAGGCGATCGGCCTTGACGCCGGCGGGCGCCAGCAGGTCGATGACCTGGCCCTGCTTGCCCTTGAAGTTCGCCGCTGCGGCGATCCTCGTCCAATCAAGCCCGGTCGCCTGCCAGACGTCGGCGGCGCCGCCGGTCGGAGCGGTGTCCTCGGCGACATAGACGACCAGCGTGCCGGTCGCCTTCAGCGGCAGGGCGGCGGTCTTGATCTCGATCCGGTTCGGCATGGGATGAAATACCTTGTGGTGAGGGGGCGGACGGGGTCCGCAACAGGACGTTGTTCGACTGATAGTGGCTACGCCCGTCGCGTCAATCCCGCAACACCCGGTGGGCAACGGCCACCACCCTGCCCGATTGGCTTGCCAAGCGTGGGGGAGCGCGGGCAAAGTCCGCCCGGTTCATCGCGCCGGGGGGCAGCCCGGCAGGTGGATGCGCGTCGGAACCCCGTGTAGGCATGACTCGGCTAGGCACTTATCTTTTCAGGCTTTTTGCCGCCGAAGCCGCTGCGCTGTTCGGGGTCGCGCTGACGATCCTGTACCTGGTGCAGCTGCTGAGAATCGTCGAGGTCGGCGCCGTCCGCGATCGCGGGCTCGGGACGCTGTTCTGGCAGACCATCCTGGGTTTGCCGCAGCTTGCCATCGCCTTTCTCTACGTGTGCCTCGCCATCGGGCTGGCCCGGGCGCTGCGCGCCATGCAGGCGTCGCGGGAACTCCACATCGTCCACGTATCGCAACGGCTGCCGGTGCTGCTGGGCACGATCCTGGGCTATGCCGCGGTCGGCACGCTGCTGGTGCTGCTGCTGTCGCATGTCGTCGCCCCGTGGGCGAGTCGCGAGAACAACCAGATCAAGGCGCAGGCGGCGGCCGACCTGGTGGGGCGCTCGCTGGTGCCCAACCGCTTTGCCGAGCTGGGCGACGGCGTAACGATTACCGTCGGTGGTCGCGGTGCGGACGGCGAGATCACCTCGTTTTTCGCCGACGATCGCCGTGACGAGCACACCCGACGCACCTACATCGCCGACTCGGCGCTGATCACCGCCGACGAGTTCGGCTACGTCCTGCAGCTGGCCGACGGAACCATCCAGTATCGCACCGCCGATGGGCAGTTCTCGGAGATTTCTTTCGTCCGTTACGACATCGCGCTGGAGCGCCTGACCGGCGACGAGGACACGGGCGAGCGGCGCGGCGACCAGAGCACCTACGGCATCATCATGCGTGGGCTCACCGAAGGCGAGTGGCCCGCCGAGTCGCTCCGCCGCGTCGCCGAGCGCACCTCGGATGGCTTCCGGGTGCTGGCGCTCTGCCTGTTCGTGGCGGCGATCAGCGCATTCCCCTCGGGTCGCCGCAAGGAACCGGTGCTGCCGGTGGAGATCGCGGTGCTGGGGGTGGTGCTGCTCGAGCGCGCCGTCACCTCCTACGCCCCGGTTGCGGGCTGGGCCCGCGAGACCAGCGGGGTGATCGTACTGATCGTGCTCTCGGTGGCCATTCTGCTCTACCGGCTGCGGGTGTTCGCGCCCCTGCCCCGGGAGGTCCACAGCCGATGAACCGGATCGACTGGATCATCGTCCGGCGGTTGGGCAGCAATGTCGGGCTGACGCTCGTGGTGCTGTTCGTCATCGTGCTCCTGGCCGAGTCGCTGAACACCACGCGCTTCGCCGCCTTGTCGGCTACGGGCGGTCAGGCGCTGGCGCTGACGGCCGTGGTGCTGTCGGCGGCGCGCTGGCTGATCGACACGTTGCCGCTGACTTTCCTCGTCGGCACGGTCGCGGGCCTGCTCAACCTGCAGGCGACGCGCGAAATGACGGTGATCAAATCCTCGGGCCAATCGGTCTGGCGGGTAATGGTGGCGCCGCTGGCCATCACCATTTTCGGCGGCGTGGTGATCACGCTGGTGGTCGATACCGCGGTGATCCAGTTCAACCGCACGCTGTCGCCGAGCAGCACATCGAGCGGCGAGGTCGGTCGAGCCGGCACATTGTGGCTCGACGAGCGGCAGGGCGATATCCACTACATTCTCGAAGCCGGCTATGTGAACCCGTCGGGGACGGCACTGGGCGGGGTGAACGTGTTTCTGATGGACTCGCCGCGCGACCGGATCGAGGCCGCGTCGGCCGAACTGTCGGGGGGCGAATGGGTGATGGCGGAAGCGACTCGCTACCGCTCCAACGAGATGCCCGAGGCGATGACCGATTTCCGGCTGCCGACGGCGCGCACGCCGGGTGACATGCGGGCTCGCATCGCCTCGATCAAGGACATGACGGTGTGGGAGCTGGCCGGATCGCTGGCGGCCAAGCTCAGCGACTCGCGAGAACGCGCCGAGACCGAAACCCGGTTCCTGCGGCTGCTTGCGCTGCCACTCACATTGTGTGGCTCGCTGGTCATTGCGTTCGCATTTACGGCCGGTTATCGAAGAACCAATAAGTATGGTGGGGCGGTACTTTATGGTATCGTCCTTGGCGTCCTGGTTTACGTTGTAACCGAGATGGCCGGACGTGCCGGGGGCGCCGGCGTGATGCATCCGGTCATTGCAGTTGCGGGACCGGCAGTGGTGGCGATCGTCATCGGGGTGACGGTGCTGCTCAACAGGGAAGACGGGCGGACGTGAGCAAGATGCGCCGCGACCGGGGGATGGGGACGCGCCTGCGCCAGTTCGGTGCGGCGGTTGCGCTCGCCCTCCTGGCAGCTTCGCCCGCCGCCGCGCAGTTCCTGCCCGAGGGCTTCTTTGCCACGCTGCCCGAACCCGGCGCGCCGGCAAAGGTCGAGGCCAATGTCCTCTCCTACGATCGCAGCAGCGACGTGATCAGCGCGCAGGGCCGCGTACTGATGCAGTACGAAGGCTATTCGATCGCCTGCGAGGACCTGCGCTACGAGCAGAAGACCGGCAACCTGACCTGCGTGGGTAACGTCCAGCTGCTCGACCCTGCGGGCAACCAGTACACCGCCCAGAACATCGAAGTGACAGGCGGGATGAAGCAGGCCTTCATCCAGTCGCTGACCCTCACCACCACCGACGGGGCGAGGGTGACGGCAAACGACGTGCAGTATTCCAGCACGCTCGAGACGGTGCTCAACCAGGCGACCTACACGCCCTGCGGAGACTGCATCGACGCCAAGGGCAACCGTATCGGCTGGAAGGTGAAAGCGGCCAAGCTGATCCAGAACTCCGAGACCAAGACCATCTATTTCGAGCAGCCGTCCCTCGAGGTGCTGGGCATCCCGGTGGCCTGGCTGCCCTGGTTGTCGCTGCCCGATCCGAGCGCCAAGCAGAGCAACGGCTTCCTGTTGCCCAGCGTCAACTACAAGGCCGAGTATGGCGGCCGCATCACCGCCCCCTACTTCATCAATGTCGGCGACGACACGCAGATCCTGCTGGCGCCGTCGCTGATGTCGCGCCAGGGCTTCCTGATGGCGGCCGAGTGGCAGCAGCGCTTCGATTACGGCACGTTCACGGTCAAGGCGTCGGGCATCTACCAGCTCGATCCGGGCGCCTTCTCGGGAATCGGCAACCGTGAATGGCGCGGCGCCATCCAGAGTTCGGGGCGCTTCGAGCCGGTGGCGGACTGGACCGTGGGCTGGTCGTACAGCGCCTTCACCGACGCCGCCTATTTCGACGATTACGACTTCAACACCGACGACTGGGTGACCAACGAGGTCTACGCCACCCACCTGAGCAGCGACTTTTACGCCGACGTGCGGCTGCAGCAGTTCCTGAAGCTGGGTCAGTTCGGCACCCAGGCTGCCGCCGATTCGGCGCAGGCGCAGCAGGCGGTGACGCTGCCGAACGCGCGCGGCGCGGGATATTTCGACCTCGGCGAATGGGGCCAGGTGCGGGCCAACGGCAACCTGCTCGGCGTACAGCGGGACGAGGACGCCGCGGCGCTTTATGCCGGCATTCCCTACGTCTTCGGCTACGAGGGCGCCAAGACGCACGCCTCGGGCGAGCTGAGCTGGCAGAACCAGATCATCGCGCCGGGCGGCGTGGTGGTGACGCCTTATCTCGGCCTGCGGGCGGACATCACCAACTACGACAGCGGCGACGCGGCCAGCGCGGGCGAGCCGGCCGACCAGTTCCTGTTCGAAGCGACGCCGATCGCCGCAGTGGACTTCCGCTGGCCCTTATTCGCCACCAGCGGACTCGACACGCACCTGCTCGAGCCGATCGCGCAACTGGTCTATCGCGGCAGCGACACCTCGCTGGTGGGGATCACCAACGACAACGCGCACAGCTTCGTGCTCGATGACACCAACCTCTTCTCCTATGACCGCTTCACCGGCAGCGACCGGCAGGAAACGGGTCTGCGCGCCAATATCGGGGCGCGCTACCTCGCCAACTTCTCGGCCGGCCAATGGCTGGAGATCATCGCCGGCCAGAGCTTCCGCCTCGCTGGAGTGAACGCGTTCGGGACGGTCGATCCGGTCAATACCGGCGTCGGCAGCGGGCTCGAGGACGATGCGTCTTACATCGTGCTCGGAGCGCGCGGCTCGCCCTATGACGGGCTGACGCTGGGCGCCAAGATGCAGCTCGACCCCAACGGGCCGCGCGTGGCCCGGGCCGGTCTCGGCGGCACCTACGCCGTCGGGCCCTATTCGATCGGTAGCGACTATGTCTACCTGCCGGCGGATCCGGCGACCGGCGTGGTGGCGGACCAGCACGAGGTGACGGTACGGGCCAGCACGCCGCTGCCGCTCGACTACTTGCGCGCCAATGGCAGCCTGTCGTGGAACGTCGCCGCCAATGAATGGCTCGAGGCGCGCGGCGAGTTGATCTACGACGACGGCTTCTTCCTCGCCGGTGGCTTCGCGCAAGCCAACGCGGCGACGCATGAGACCCCCAATTCGGTTACGTTCGGCGTGCAGTTCAAACTGAAGGCGCCGGGGGCCGAATTCGGGATCATCAACTATTGAGTTCGATCGACGCAATCGATCGGGTATGCAACTTCTCCTGATCCCGGCCCAACCGATTTTGGCCGTATTCTTCCAACATTGAGTTGGCCGAGCCGGGGGCGATCCGGTGGCCTTCCCAAAGAACTGAAAATGGTGACGACAATGCTCCGCCTCATCGCTGCAATGCTGATCGGCTTAACCCTGAGCGTCATGCCGGCTTTTGCCGCGACCAAGGTGACGGTCAACGGCGTGCCGATTTCGGATATCGAGATCGCCCAGCGCACCAAACTGCTGGCGCTCGAAGGCGGCGGCGGCACCAAGAAGGCGATGGAGCAGTTGATCGACGAGCAGCTGCAGATCCAGGAAGCCAAGCGGATGAACATCGTCATCTCCGACCAGCAGGTCGATGACGCGTTCCAGCAGGTCGCCCGCAACATCAAGGTGTCGACCGACAAGCTGCGCCAGATCCTGCAGCAGGCCGGCGTCAACATGGACACCATGCGGGCCCGCCTGCGCGCCGCCATCGCCTGGCAGCAGGTCAGCGGCATGGTGGTCGCCTCGCGCGTCAAGGTGTCGGACCTCGACCTCGAGAAGGCGGCCGAAGCCAAGCTCGACCAGGCCTCGAGTTATGACTACATCCTCAAGGAAATCCTGTTCATCAGCACGGCAGGCAATGCTTCGGCCCGCACCGGCCAGGCCAACAAGTACCGCGCAGCGTTCAAGGGCTGCGACAGCGCCGTGCAGGTGTCGCTGAACTTCACCGACGCCGCGGTGCGCGACATGGGCCGCCGCCACGCCACGCAGCTGCCGGACGCCCTGGCCAGCGAGCTGGCCAAGCTGAACGTCGGCGGCATCACCAAGCCGCGCGTCACCGAGGCCGGCGTGTCGATGCTGGCGGTCTGCGCCAAGAACGAGGCGCGCGACACCACGTTCCTCAAGAACAAGCTGCGCAACGAGCAGGGCAGCGAGGCGATGAAGACCGAGGCCGAGAAGTTCAAGGCCGAGCTGCGCCAGAAGGCCAAGATCATCTACAGCTAACGGAGTGTTGCCGGCCCGGCGGGAAAACGCCGGGCTTCGCGACAGTTTGGCTTAGCAAGTCCATGTAGGAGCCGTTCGGCGCCAGGTCGAACGGCTCTAGGTCAGTCGGCAGCGACGGACCGGGGCGGCGCCGCTGCGACGCGAACATACGAGGACATCTTGGCCGACACCCACCAGCCGCTTGCCGTCAGCATGGGCGAACCCGCAGGCATCGGACCCGACCTGGTCCTGCGCCTCTACGCCAGGCGCGCCGAACTCGGGCTGCCCCCCTTCATCGTCTATGGCCACATCGATTTCCTGCGCGCCCGCGCCGCGCGCCTGCGGCTGCCGATCGCGCTGACCGAGAGCACCCCACTCGACGCAGGCGCGCATTTCGACGAGGCGTTGCCGATCGTGCATGTCGACGGGCTGGTGCCCGACAAGCCGGGCGAGCCTACGCCGCTGTCGGGCAAGGTGGTGATCGAGTCGATCTCCCGCGCGGTGGAGGCGAGCCTCACCGGGGAATGCCGCGCCATCGTTACGGCGCCGATCCACAAGGCGGCGCTCTACTCGGCAGGCTTCAAGTATCCGGGCCATACCGAGTTCCTCGCAGCGCTCTGCGCGCAAGGCGAGTCAGTTCCCACGCCGGTGATGATGCTGGCGCACGAGGCCTTGCGGGTCATCCCGGCGACGATCCATGTGCCGATCCGTGCGGTGCCGGCGCTCGTGACGTTCGAACTGGTGGTCACCACCGGACGGATCGTCGCGCACAGCCTGCGCACCCGCTTCGGCATTGCCGAGCCGCGGATCGGCTTTGCCGGGCTCAATCCGCACGCCAGCGAGGGCGGCAATATCGGCACCGAGGACTACGACACCGTCGGCCCGGCCATCGCGCATCTGCAGCACGAGGGGATCCTGGCCGAAGGCCCGATGCCTGCCGACACGCTGTTCCACCTGCCGCACTGGCGGAAGTACGACGCCGTGGTCGCGATGTATCACGACCAGGCGCTGATCCCGATCAAGACCGTGGCGTTCGACCAGGCGGTGAACGTGACGCTCGGCCTGCCGATCGTCCGCACCTCGCCTGACCATGGCACCGCCTTTGACCTGGCAGGAACCGGCAAGGGCTCTGACGCGAGCTTCCTCAATGCGATCTGGCTGGCCGATGAGCTGACCGGCGGCGTGGCGCAACGGGCGGCGGCGCAGTAGGGCACCGTCGACGGGCCGCCGTAGGCGGCCCGTCCGCTCCGATATGGCTATTGCGGCTGCTTTTCCAGCCAGGCCCGCATGTCGGCGATTTCCTTTTCCTGGGCGGTGATCACTGCCTGCGCCATCTCCCGGACCCATGGGTCATCGCCATGCTTCAGTTCAGCCCTGGCCATGTCGATGGCGCCCTGGTGGTGCGGGATCATCGAGCAGACGAACGCCACGTCGATATCACTGGCCGTGCCGCCGGCCATCATATCGTTGTTCATCGCATCCATGCCGGCCATCAGATCGGCGTGGGCCGGCGATGCGCCCTGATCATGTTGCATGGCCATGGGCGCTGCCGCGGCCGCAGCATTGGCGAGGCAGATCGGCGGCAGGCCCGCAGCAGGGGCGGCGGCGCCGTGGCCGGCATGGCTCTGCTGCGCGACGGCCGGAAGGGTTAGCGCCAGCAGCAGGGCGGCGGCGACAACGGACTTGTGCATCTTGGTCTCCTTGGACGTCTCCGCCCCGAGCAGGGGCGGCCATGTCCTCGTTCCTGCACCTTCCCATCGTGGCAAGGTCAAGCGCCCATTTGCCTTCCCCGCTAAATCCGCTATCCCCGGTGCCATGCAGATCGACAACCTTCCCCCGCTTCGCGAGATCATCGCCGCGCATGACCTGAGGGCCAGAAAGGAGCTCGGGCAGAACTTCCTGCTCGATCTCAACCTGACGGCGCGCATCGCACGGGTCGCCGGCCCGTTGCAGGCCGCGACCGTGATCGAGGTCGGGCCCGGCCCCGGCGGGCTGACGCGGGCGCTGCTGGCTGAAGGTGCGAAGAAAGTCATCGCCATCGAACGGGATGAACGCACCCTGCCCGCCCTGGCACAGATCGCCGAAGCCTATCCCGGGCGGCTGGAGGTGATCTCCGGCGACGCGCTGGAGGTCGACTACGCGGCGCTGGCCGACGGCCCTACCCGCATCGTTTCGAACCTGCCCTACAATATCGGCACCGAGCTGCTGACCCGCTGGCTCACGGTCGAAAGCTGGCCGCCGTTTTTCGAGAGCCTGACGCTGATGTTCCAGCGCGAGGTGGCCGAGCGCATCGTCGCCAAGCCGGGCGACAATCATTACGGCCGGCTCGGCGTGCTGTGCGGCTGGCGCACCGATGCGCGGATCGCCTTCAATGTCGGTCGCGAAGCATTCACCCCACCCCCAAAGGTCACCTCCAGCGTGGTGCACCTGAAGCCAAAGCCGACCGAGGACGGCGTCGCCGTGCGCGACCTCGAAGCGGTGACCCGGGCGGCGTTCGGGCAGCGCCGCAAGATGGTGCGCCAGAGCCTCAAATCGCTCGGTGTGCCCATGGAGCCCCTGCTGGCCGCCGCCGAGCTCAGAGGCGACGAGCGCGCCGAGGTGTTGCCGGTCGAGACGTTCCTGAAGCTGGCGCGGGCGCGGCGCTGATGGGCGGCGTGATCGCCATCGTAGTGGCGCTGCTGGCGTTCGGCATTCCGCTCGCCGTGCCGCTGTTCGCGCAGCGCTGGCGGACGCTGGCCATCCTGCTGGTGCTGGGCGTGCTGTTCTTCGGCTGGGTCACCCTGGACCTCTCCGTGCCCGACGGCATCACGCAGGCACTCGGGCCGTTCACCTTCGGCCTGATGCTGTTCGGCTTCGCCGCCGGGGCGATCGCCAAGTTCGTGATGCTGTTGTCGCGGCGATAGCGCGGCGCGGTGATGACTCAGCCGCTGACGGTCGGGCGTGTCACCGCGCCGTCGCCGCTGATTTCGATCTCGGCGACCGAAACGGTGCGCTTGAGGATGGCCGCCGCCTTGACCAGCAGCGCGGTCTTGATTTCCGACGGGCTCATCTTGTCATGGGTGTTGGCCCAGACACGCAAAGTGAGGTTGTGATCGAAGATCTCGGGAGCGCGCGTCTCGCGCAGCAAGACCTTCACCTTGGCCTGGGTCCGATCAGCAAAGGTCGGATGCCGATGCATCTCGTCGATGCTGCACGCTTTCACTTCGAACGGCATGCTCAAGTCCCCCGCGAGGGTAGGTTCCGCTCAATTCCGACGTTCCGAAACTGTAGCCAAGCGAACCATCCACAGATGCCCGAGGCTTATCCACAGGCAGCTGTCGGAAGAGTTAAGGTGCACCCTTAACGATTTGATTGCGCCTTGATGACGCTTGGAGGCTCGCAACCCTCCGGACTCTTGTTAAAGAGAGTCTATCTGATCCTGCAAGTCTTTGACGAACTTATCCAATTGGATGAAGCGCGGGCGGGCGAGACGAGCTGCTGCGAGAATAGTGCGAACGCGCGAGGTGGAATCCTCGAGATCCTCGTTGACCAGTACATAGTCGTACTCGTTGTAGTGCTGCATCTCGATGCGGGCGTTCTTCAGCCGCTTGTCGATGGTGCCGGCGCTGTCCTGCGCGCGACGCTCGAGGCGCTTGCGCAATTCCTTGATCGAGGGCGGCAGGATGAAGATGGTCACCATGTCGGGGCGGCACTTCTCGTAGAGCTGCAGCGTGCCCTGGAAATCGATGTCGAACAGGATGTCGCGGCCGGCCGACAGCCGCTCCTCGACCCGCGAACGCGGCGTGCCATAGAAATTGCCGTGGACTTCGGCGCTCTCCAGCAGCTCGCCGTCCTCGCGCATCTTCTTGAAGGTCGGCACGTCGATGAAGTGATAGTGCTTGCCGTCGATCTCGTCGGTACGGCGGGCACGCGTGGTCACCGAGACCGACAGCGCGATGTTCGGATCATCCTCGAACAGGGCGCGGGAGATCGATGACTTGCCCGCCCCGGACGGCGAGGCGAGAACCAGCATCACTCCGCGTCGCGTGAATTCCATTCGTATTTCGTCCTCTTGCCCTGCGCATGGCGCTCGGCCGCTTCGCGGCGCTCGCCGGGGTCACTCGATATTCTGGACCTGCTCGCGGAGCTGATCGATCACGGCCTTCAGATCGAGGCCGATGGCTGTCAGGGCCACGTCGTTGGATTTGGAGCAAAGCGTATTCGCTTCGCGGTTAAATTCCTGTGACAGGAAGTCGAGCTTGCGGCCCACCGGGCCGCCGCTCGCGAGCAGCTGGCGGGCCGCGGCGATGTGGGCGCCGAGCCGGTCCAGCTCCTCGCGGATATCGGCCTTGGTGGCCAGCAGCACGGCTTCCTGCGCCAGCCGCTCGTCGGACAGGGTGGGGCTCGCCTCACTGAGATCGGCGACCTGCTGGCGCAGGCGGGCGAGGATGGCATCGCGACTGCGACCCGGATGGATTTCGGCCGCCTTGGTGAGGGCCGCGATCTCGTCGATGCGCTCGGAGAGGATCGCAGCGATGCGCGCTCCCTCCTCACGCCGCGCCGCGGCAAGGCCGGCCACCGCTTCGGCAACCGCGGTCAGGATGGCAGCGCTGAGCGCTTCTTCGTCGTCGGCCGAGAGCGCGGTCTCGTGCTGCTCCAGCACACCGCGCAGAGCGAGGATGCCGTCGAGACGCGGCTTGTCGGCGTCGACACGACTCTCCAGCCATCTGAAGCCTTCGAGGACCGCTTCGAGCGCCTGATGGTTGACGACGACGCGGCCGCCCTCGCCTTCGCGATCGACAGTTAGCGACACGGTCAGCGAGCCGCGGGTGATCGACTTGCCGATCACCCTGCGGATTTCGGCCTCCAGCACATCGAAGCCCGCAGCCAAGCGCAACCGCAGGTCGAGGCCGCGGCCGTTGACCGACTTGATCTCGACGGTAAAGCCGACGCCCGGCAGCGCACCGGCGGCGCGGGCATAGCCGGTCATACTGGCGAGTGGCGCCATTACTGCGCGGGCTCGACGGGTTCGCCGGCGTCCTCGGCCTGCTGGGCTTCCAGCGCTTCCTTGGCGGCCTCGGCATCGGCCTCGGCAGCTGCCTTGCGGTAGAGCGCCACGTTCTTCCGATGCTGCGCATAGGTCTCGGCGAACAGGTGTCCGTCGGACGGGCTGGCGCTCTTGGCGACGAAGTAGAGATCCTTGATCGCCGCCGGGTGGGCGACGGCGCGCAGCGCATCCTCGCCGGGATTGGCGATCGGGCCGGGCGGCAGGCCGTCGATCTGGTAGGTGTTGTACGCCGTCTTGGCCTTGAGTTCGGACGAGGTCGGGCTGCGGTTCAGCACCGCCTTGCCCTCGGTGACGCCATAGAGGACCGTCGGGTCGGTCTGCAGGCGCATGTTCTTCTTCAGCCGGTTGATGAACACGGCGGCGACCTGCGGGCGCTCGCTGGCCACACCGGTCTCCTTCTCGACGATCGAGGCCATGGTCACCAGCTCGGCCGGCGACTTGATCACCGCGTCGATGGCGGGGTCGCGGCCGGCCCAGATCTCGTCGACCTTCTTCTTCATCTCGGCCTGCATCTTTTCGAGCACCGAGGCGCGCGTGTCGCCGGGGAAGAAATCGTAGCGCACCGCGAGCAGCGTCCCTTCGGCGGGGATCGGCACCAGTTCGCCGGTAAGGTTCGGGCCCTCGGCATTCAGCCGCTCGGCCACCTGGAACGAGGTGTCGCCAGGAATGACGTTGACGAAGAAATCGAGCGGCTTGCCCTCGGTGATCTCGGTGAGGATATCCGCCATCGAGGCATTGGGCTGCAGCGCATAGACGCCGGCCTTGATGCTGCCCTGCTTCTTGAGGCCGATCGAACCGGCGCGGAAAATCAGCGAACTCGGGATCAACTGGCCCTGTGGAATGAGGCCCTGCTCTTCCAGTCGTTGCGCCGTGGTGCCGATCGAGGCGCCCTTCTCGACGACAAAGTTGGTCTCCGCCTTCACTGCGCCGGGGGCATAGAACTGGTTGGCGGTGTAAAGAAAGACGCCGACGACGACGAGGATGCCGAGAACGAGCAGGGTGAGCAGCGCGTTGATGACACTGAGCAAGCCGCCGCCCCGCCGTTTCTTGCGGGCTCGTTTCTCGCTGCGCTCGTTAGCCATCGGTCGGACCTCCAGAAACGCGCACTAATCGCTTGAAAAATGACATCAATACGAACCCGGCCGCCACTGCGGCGTCCAGGTCCGGTTGCTTCAGCTCGCCTTGCGGAAGATCAGCGAGGCATTGGTGCCGCCAAAGCCGAAAGAATTCGAGAGGGCGACGTTGACCTCTTTCTTTCTGGGCGTGTGGGGAACCAGGTCGATCACCGAATTGACCGAGGGATTGTCGAGATTGATGGTCGGCGGGACGATGCTGTCGCGCATGGCGAGCAGGCAGAAGATCGCCTCGACCGAGCCAGCTGCGCCAAGCAGGTGCCCGATGGCCGACTTGGTGGAGCTCATCGCCGCCTTGGGTGCGGCATCGCCCAGCATGCGGGTCACCGAGCCCAGTTCGATCTCATCGCCAAGTGGCGTCGAGGTGCCGTGGGCATTGATGTAGTCGATCTCGGAGGGGTCGATGCCGGCGCGCTTGATCGCCATCTGCATGCAGCGGAAGCCACCATCGCCGTCCTCTGAGGGGGCAGTGATGTGGTAGGCGTCGCCGCTCAGTCCATAACCGATGACTTCGCCGTAGATCTTGGCGCCGCGGGCCTTGGCGCGCTCGTATTCCTCGAGCACGACGATGCCGGCGCCCTCGCCCATGACAAAGCCATCGCGGTCCTTGTCGTAGGGACGCGAGGCCTTCTCGGGCTGGTCGTTGAAGCCGGTGGACAGCGCGCGGCAGGCGGCGAAGCCGGCGATCGAGATGCGGTTCACGGGCGATTCAGCGCCGCCGGCCACCATCACGTCGGCATCGCCCAGCATGATGAGCCGGGCCGCATCGCCGATGGCGTGCGCACCGGTCGAGCAGGCCGTCACCACCGAGTGGTTCGGGCCCTTCAGGCCGAAGCGGATCGAGACATTGCCCGACGCCATGTTGATGATGCGGCCCGGGATGAAGAACGGGCTGACGCGGCGCGGGCCCTTCTCGTGCAGGATGATCGAGGTCTCGTAGATCCCCCCGATACCCCCGATGCCCGAGCCGATCAGCGTGCCGATGCGGTGCTTTTCTTCTTCGGTCCGAGGTTGGACGCCGGCGTCTTCGATGGCCTGCGTCGCCGCCGCCATGGCGTAGACGATAAAAGGATCAACCTTGCGTTGCTCCTTGGTGTCCATCCACTCGTCGGGGTTGAACTTGCCGTCGGCGTAGCTGCCCAACGGGATCCGGTGGGCGATCTGGCAAGCAATATCGTCGACCTGGAAGTCGTCGATGCGCTTGGCACCGCTCCTGGATGCGAGGATGTTGGCCCAGGTTGGTTCGATCCCACAGCCCAAAGGGCTGACGATCCCCATCCCGGTGACGACGACGCGGCGCAGTTCCATCGAAGAAGAGCCGTTAGCTGTCGGCGATCAGCCGACGGCCTTGGTCAGATAGGCGACGGCGTCGCCGAAGGTCTGGATCGATTCCGCGGCATCGTCCGGGATCTCGACGTTGAACTCTTCTTCGAAAGCCATGACCAGCTCGACCTGATCGAGCGAATCCGCGCCCAGATCGTCGATGAAGCTGGCTTTATCGACGACCTTTTCCGCATCAACGTTCAGGTGTTCGACCACGATCTTGCGGACGCGATCAGCGATATCGCTCATATTTGACTTCCCTTGTTACCAAACAGGTTGTTCGTTCGTACGCGGCCCCAGACACCGGAACTGTCCGGGCCCACCGACCTTTGCCGCCGTTCGCGACAGACTGTAGGCGCGGCTTCGTACCCTCGCAAGTACGGGCCGAACCCGAAATCAGGGCGGAGGTAACATACTTCCCCCGCCATTGCCATATTGCGCAAGGCCCGGTTTCCCCAGCCTTCGGCTCCGATACACCTTTCTTTTGTCGCGCTCGCGAACCGCAGAAGTCTACGGCTTTTGCCGCTGGCGCTCCGACAATCGGATCAGAGCATCACCATGCCGCCGTTGACGTTCAACGTGTGGCCGGTGATGTAGCCGGCCTCGTTGCTGGCGAGGAACGCCACCGCGGCGGCAACCTCGTCGGCGGCGCCGAGCCGGCCGGCCGGCACCTTACCCAGAATGCTTTCGCGCTGCTTATCGTTCAATTCGTCGGTCATGGCCGAGCCGATGAAGCCGGGCGCCACGGTGTTGACGGTGATGTTGCGCGAGGCGACCTCATAGGCCAGCGCCTTGCTCATGCCGATGAGGCCGGCCTTGGACGCGGCATAATTGCCCTGCCCCGGATTACCGACGACGCCGACCACCGAGGTGATGCCGATGATGCGGCCGAAACGCTGCTTCATCATGCCGCGCAGCACGGCGCGGGTCAGGTGGAAGGCCGAGGTGAGGTTCACCGCCAGCACCTCGTCCCACTCTTCATCCTTCATGCGCATGAAGAGGTTGTCGCGGGTGACGCCGGCATTGTTGACGAGGATATCGATGCCGCCCAAAGCCGCCTCGGCCGAGGGGATCAGCTTATCCACCGCGTCGAGGTCGGAGAGGTTGGTGGGCAGGATCGGGTGATCGCCGCCGCCGAGCAGGTCGCGAGTCTCTTCGAGGGCGCCGACGCGGGTGCCGCTCAGCGCGACGCGGGCGCCCGAAGCCGCCAGCGCCTTGGCGATTTCACGGCCGATGCCGCCCGAAGCGCCGGTAACGAGGGCGCGTTTGCCCGTCAGATCAAACATTTACGGACTCCTCAGGAGAAACTGAATCAAGCGCCGAGTTCGGCGAGGAACGCATCGAGATCGGCGGGCGTACCGATCGATACCGCCGCCGTTTCCGGGGCGATGCGCTTGGCGAGGCCGGAAAGCACCTTGCCCGAGCCGAGCTCGACCAGTTGGGTCACGCCGCCATCTTTCACCAGCCAACCGACGCATTCGGTCCAGCGCACCATGCCGGTGACCTGCTCGACGAGGCGTTTCTTGATCTCTTCGGGGTCGGTGATGGGCTTGGCCAGCACGTTGGCGACCACCGGCACGACGGGGGAGTTCACCGTAACCTGGTTGAGCGCATGCTCCATGGCGTCGGCGGCGGGGCGCATCAGGGCGCAATGGAACGGCGCGCTGACCGGCAGCGGCAGGGCGCGCTTGGCGCCGGCGGCCTTCAGGAGTTCGATGGCGCGGCCGACCGCGCCGGCATGGCCGGAGATCACCACCTGGCCCGGGGCGTTGTCGTTGGCGACGCCGCAGACTTCGCCGTCCTCGGCGTCGTTGGCGGCGCGCAGCACGGTTTCGAGATCCAGCCCGAGGATCGCCGCCATGGCGCCCTGCCCGACCGGCACGGCCTGCTGCATGGCCTGGCCGCGGATCTTCAGCAGCCGCGCCGCATCGGCGAGGCTGAACGCGCCGGCCGCCGCCAGCGCCGAGTATTCGCCGAGCGAATGGCCGGCGACATAAGCGGCATTGTCCTTGAGCGAGAAGCCGCGGCTCTCGAGCACGCGCGTCACCGCGACGGAGACCGCCATCAGCGCCGGCTGGGCGTTCTCGGTGAGGCGCAGCGTCTCATCCGGGCCTTCGAACATGATGGCGGAAAGCTTCTGGCCCAGCGCGTCGTCGACTTCGGCGAAGACGTTGCGGGCCTCCTGATAGGCGTCGGCAAGGTCCTTGCCCATGCCGACGGCCTGGCTGCCCTGCCCCGGAAAGGTGAATGCGCGCTTGGTCAAGGTGGTGGCCTCCGCTGTTGTTCTTCGTCGTTGAAGCCGAGCCTATGCCCCGCCCGGACAGGCGTCCAGTTGGCGGCGGCGTTTGCAGGAGGGGGATGGCAAAGTCAAGGCGGGCTAGTCGAACTTCACCGCCGTCGTGTTGGCGCCGCAGAGCAGCACGCCGACCTTTTCGCCGGGCGCCGGCACATAGCGTCCAGAGAGAACGGCGGCCATGGCCGCGGCGCCACCCGGCTCGACCGCCACGCGCAGCACGTCCCAGATGGCCTGCTGCGCCGCGACGATCGCCGCGTCGGTAACCAGCACCGAACGATCGATGAATCCCGAGAGCGCGAAGCTGAGGCTACCGATGCGACGGGCGCCGAGGCTGTCGGCCGCAACCCCGCTCACCGGCACGTCGACAGGGCGTCCCGCCGCGATGGCCTCGTGCAAGGTCGGCGCCTTCTCCGGCTCGACGCCGATAATGCGCACGCGCCCGGCAGCGGCTGCGGCGATGCCGCCGATCAGCCCGCCGCCGCCCACCGCCACCAGCAAGGTGTCGAGCCCGGGCGCCTGCTCGAGCCATTCGAGCCCGACAGTGCCCTGCCCGCACAGCGTCTCGAACATGTCGTAAGCATGGATCTCGGGCAGGCCACGTTCGGTCGCGAAGGCATGGCTCGCGGCATAGGCATCAACATAGGTGTCGCCGCCGACGACGATCTCGGCCCCATATTGCAGGATGCGATTGATCTTGGCCTCGGACGGGATGCGCGGCACGTAGATATGGGCCTTGATGCCGAGCCGGTGCGCCGCATAGGCGACGGCGGCACCATGATTGCCGCCCGATGCGGCCACCACGCCGCTCGCCGCGCCAGGCCGCATCAACAGGTTGGCAAAGGCGCCGCGCGCCTTGAAGGTGCCGGAGTGCTGCATGAACTCGAGCTTGAAGGAAAACGGCGCGCCGGAGAGCCCGAAATCGGCAGCCGCGACCTCGATAACCGGCGTGCGTCGGATGTGCGGGCGGATCACCGCATCGGCGGCGCGGATCGCGTTGCGATCGGGCGGAGCAGACGCGACAGCTTCGGTGGTGGTCATGGCGGTCCCGGCGAGTTTATCATAGTGGAGCCGCCCGGCCTGCCTAGCGCAAGTGTCGGGACGATGAAAGAGGCGGCGACGATGGGCAAGATCAACTCTGAGTGGCACCGCGAACACAGGATGCCGGCCAACGCCACCAAGGCGCAACGCGCCGCTTGGCACTACGAGCATGCGCAGCACTGCGGCTGTCGGGCGCTGACACCATCGATCACCTCGTTGCTGGTGTCGGAGGGATATGAGATTCCGAGGCGAGCCGGCGAAGCGGCGGCATCAGACTGACCTTCAATCGAGCGGTGGGGTCTCCCGCTCGGAGGGCGTGGGGCCTGGGTTCAGCAGCGGATCGCGCCACACGGGCATCCCCGGCAACTGTCCTTCCGGCAGTTCCTTCTCGGTCGGCTCGGCATCGGGAATGTCCGAAGGGATAGCGTCGGGTTGGGTCGCCGGAGGCGTCGGCTTTCTGCGGTCAGTCATGGCGGTCTCCTTATCAGGGAGAAAGGTCCGGAGCGCCGATATCGTTCCGCTGCCGCCGCCCTGGTCTGCCCACGAATCCCGTGGCGCTTGCCTTCTGCAGGCTTTTCCCCTATAGCCCGCCTCGCATTCGTTCGGCCGGGGGCTGAACGGAGGGTTGGTTTATTTTGCCAACAGGGTTCGCCCGTCCTCCCGTGTTCCCGCTCTTTAGAAGACTGCTTTGATCGCCTTTCCGGCTTCAAAGGGGCTCCGCGCCGAGTGGAAGTGTTGTGAACCAACTTGAAGGAAGGCGCTTATGGCCCTTTACGAACACATTTTCCTGGCTCGCCAGGACGTCTCCCCCACGCAGGTGGAAGAGCTGACCGCGGCTCTGACCGAAGTGCTCACCAACGGTGGCGGCAAGGTCACCAAGAACGAGTACTGGGGCCTGAAGTCGCTCTCGTACCGCATCAAGAAGAACCGCAAGGCGCACTACACCCTGCTCAACATCGACGCCCCGCACCAGGCTGTGGCCGAGATGGAGCGCCAGATGGGCATCAATGAAGACATCCTGCGCTTCATGACCATCCGGGTGGATGAGCTCGAGGAAGGCCCGTCGGCCATGATGCAGAAGCGCGACCGCGATGACGACCGCGGCGACCGTCCGGGCGGCCCGCGTGGCGACCGTGGTGGTTTCGACCGCGGCGACCGCCGCCCGCGCCGCTTCTAATCTCACGGAAGGATAAGCCAAGATGGCCATCAAAGACCTGACCACGACCACGGCCCGCCGTCCGTTCCAGCGCCGCCGCAAGACCTGCCCGTTCTCGGGCCCGAACGCCCCCAAGATCGACTACAAGGACGTTCGCCTGCTGCAGCGCTACGTGTCGGAGCGCGGCAAGATCGTCCCCTCCCGCATCACTGCGGTTTCCGCCCTGAAGCAGCGCGAACTGGCCAAGGCCATCAAGCGCGCCCGCTTCATCGGCATCATGCCCTACGCCGTTCAGTAAGAACCGGCCCAGGGACTCGCTGGAGCTGCCGATCGTCGGCGGCTCCTAACTGCCTCCCCGGACGCGATCAGGAAAGTTGCAGACTTTCCGGTTCGAGAGCGTCTCACCAAGGGCAGGACAGCAAAGGACAGATAAATGAAAGTCATTCTCCTCGAGCGTATCGGCAAGCACGGCCACATCGGCGACGAAGTGTCGGTGAAGGACGGTTTCGCCCGTAACTTCCTGCTGCCGCAGCAGAAGGCGCTGCGCGCCACCGAAGCCAACCGCAAGCGGTTCGAGCGCGACCGCGCCGATATCGAGCAGCGCAACCAGGAGCGTCGCGAAGCCGCTGCGGGGATCGCGTCGGGCCTCAATGGCAAGTCGGTGATCATCATCCGCCAGGCCGGCGAAACCGGCCAGCTCTACGGCTCGGTGTCGTCGCGTGACGTGGCCGATGCGCTGATCTCGGACGGCTTCACCGTTTCGCGTTCGCAGGTCGACCTCGCCAACCCGATCAAGACCGTCGGCGTTCACTCGGTGCCGCTGCACCTGCACGCCGAAGTTGCGGTGTCGATCACCGTCAACGTCGCCCGCTCGGAAGACGAGGCCGCCCGCCAGGCCTCCGGTGAAGATCTCACCGCGATCAACTACGACGACGAAGCTGCCGAAGAATTCGCAGCCGGCCAGGCCGAAGTCGGCTCCGCCGCATCCGAGGCCTTCGGCGACGACGAGTAAGAACGTATCACATCGATACGCGAGAAGGCCGGGAGCGATCCCGGCCTTTTTTTGTTTTCTGGCGCCCTGGATCCGCAACGACAGCTGCGATCGTCAACAGGGTGCGCCGGCTGTCCGCCGGCCCGACCATCGGCCTGCAACCCAACGTCATGCGGAGAATTGAGGCCGAGAGAAATTCCGGGCTTTTGTTCGGGACGCGACTATTGCACCGGAGACACAGTTTGGCGTTTCATTGTTGTATGTCGATGGAATGGACTGGAACTGGTGGAAACGTCCTGACATATTCGCCGCACATTCTTTGGGGGATAAATTGATCAGATTCGCTATTGCCGCACTTGGTGTGGCGCTGCTCTCCGGCACTTCGGCCATGGCCGCTGACCTCGTGGTGAACGAGCCGGTCGCTGAGGTGGCGGCGGTTTCCAACGGGTTCTACGCAACGTTCTTCGCCGGCGGCTCGTTCGCTTCGGGTGATACGACCGTCGACGTGGTCCCCGGCTTTGGCTTCACCCTGGAGACCGACCTCGATGGTGGCTTCATCATCGGTGGTGCTATCGGTACGACGCTGCACGAGAACCTGCGCGGCGAAATCGAGTTCTCTTACATTCAGGCCGATGTCGACAGCTTCGCCAACACCCCGGTTCCCGATGACGCCAACCTGACCAGCACCGGTTACAACCTGCTGGCGAACCTGTGGTACGACTTCACCAATGACAGTGGGTTTACGCCTTACGTCGGCGCCGGCGTCGGCTATGGCAAGACGTCGGTTTCGGGCGACCTGCCGGGCGAAGTGACCGCCAGCGGCCTGCTCTATCAGCTCGGCGCGGGCGTGAAGTTCGATGTGGCCGATAACATCGCGCTGGACGTCGGCTATCGTTATCGTGTGCTTTCGGATGCGGACACCGAGGCCGACGGCCTGATGATCCCCGCGGGCGTGGACGTGAAGACCGATGCGGTGAACCACATCGTGCAGGCCGGTATCACCTTCGGGTTCTAAGCCAGCCCGATCAGAGTTGCGCAGAGGCCGGGAGCGATCCCGGCCTCTTGCATTTCAGCGCCCCTCGGCCAGTACCTTGAGACCGGCCAGCCAGGAGGCGATCTGCGCTTCCAGTTGCGCGTCGGTGATGGCTTGCAGGGCGAGCGGACCGCTCATCGATTCTGTTGCGTGCAGCCTGGTATCCGAACCAACACCTTCGAAACGATAGATGTGTACGGCCTCGAGGCCCGCAGCTTGCGTGGACCAGGTCAGGAGATGGCCGGGCTCTGCTCGGGCAAAACGTGAGCGGACCGGGACCGCACCGGCGGACCACGTGAAGGCGCCGTCCTCCAGCGGCACCACGTCGCGGACATCGTCTCGAACCTGCGGCCAGTTCGACACGTCTCGCAACAGCCCCCAGACCAGGTCGGGCGGGCGAGCGATCGTTACCGTCCCCGATGCAGAAGCTGCTGCCCCGGGATCAAGCCGTGCAGCGCTGGCGAACGCCCAGGCCGAGGTTTCCTCAATCCGAACCATCCCGTCATTGATCATGATCACCCCCTTGTCGATACAGCATATCGATACACTGTATCGATTCGAGGCAATCGTCAAACCTATGGTCGAACGACGTCGGGGTGCTAAGGAATGCTGACCATCAGCCGCGGAGACCGCGTTGGCCGGCGACGACATCGACAGCTCACTTGCCGGAACCATCGCGCTGCTGTGGAGCGACCATGCCCGCCCGGTCGGGCGGAGCGGGCTGACCATCGACGACTTCGTCGCAGCGGCCACCGAGTTGGTATGTTCGCAAGGCCTTGAAGGGCTGTCGATGCGCGCCATCGCAATGCGCCTCGGCGTGCGGACGATGGCCACCTACAGCTTCGCCCCAGGCAAGGCGGCGCTTCTGGCGCTGATGGTCGACCGGGCCTATCGCAATCTCTATCCGGCCGGCGCCTTGCCCTGCGGCCGCAACTGGCGCAGCGGTCTGACCCAGATTGCGGAGGCGAACCATAGGCTGTTTCTCGCCAATCGCTGGCTGCAGACGGCGCGCCCTGCTCGCTCGCCGATGGGACCACACGAAATCCAGAAGAACGAGACCGAACTGGCGGTGCTCGAGAGCATCGGCCTTACCGATTTCGAGATGGAACAGGCGCTGGCCACCGTGATCAACCATGCCGCCCATGCCGCAACGCTGCAATCAGGGCTGCTGGCGGAGCGGGAGCAAACCGGTCTCGGCGATCCGGAGTGGTGGCGGCACGCAATGCCGCAGCTGGAGCGGTTCGTCGACCCCAACAGGTTTCCGCTCACGGCGCGGGTCGGCCGGGCCGCTACCGAAGCGAGGCAAGGTGAGTTCTGGGGCGAGCGGGCTTTTCGCTTCGGTCTCGAACGCCTGCTGGATGGGATCGAGGCGCTGATAGCCGGCCGCTAGGCGGCGCCCACGCCCATCCGCGAGAGCAGCCGGTCGCGGCGGATGAACTGATGGTACAGCGCCGCCCCGATGTGGAGGGCGAGCAGGCCCAGCATCAGGCGCGCGGCGATGCCGTGGACGGCGCGCGGCAGCACCGTTTCGAGGTTGGGGAGCGTAGCCGAGCCGACAATGGCCGGCAGCGCTCCCGAGATGATGATCGTGGCGATGCCGCTCGAGGCCGTCACCAGCACCACCGCGTAGAGCGCAAAGTGCACGGCCCTGGCCGTGAGTTTCTGCCAGTTCGGCTGATCGGCCGGGAGCGCCGGATGGCGGTCGGCGACCAACCACCAGACGATGCGCAGCAAGGTCAGCAGCAGCACCCCTGCCCCCAGCGGAAGGTGCGCCCGCAGCAAGGCAAGCTTGGCCGCAGGGTCAACCTGCGCGGCGGCCAGAAGGCCGGTGGCAAACAGCCCCACGATCATCAGGGCGGTGAGCCAATGGATGGCGATGGCGACGCTGCCATAACGGGTCGAACTGCTCTTGATCGACATCGAGGCCTCCTTGCGTTTCGCTTGCATTCGGATTTACATAGCACACTATGGATTTAAATAGCAAGCTATGCACATGAGCTATATTCGCGAAACCTCGGCCGGTTACCTCACCAACTGGGCGGCGCGGCTGTTTGCGCGCGCCATCGAGCGGCGGCTGGCGGGCGGGAATTCCGGTCCGATGCCGGTGTTCTTCGCGTTGCAGGACGGAGGCGCGATGACGCAGAAGGCGCTGGCGCAGCTCGCCGCGGTGGAGCAGCCGACCATGGCCAACACGCTCAGCCGCATGGAGCGAGACGGGCTGGTGCTGAGGACACCCGATCCGAACGACCGGCGCAGCGCCCGGGTGTCGCTGACGCCGCTTGGCCGCGAGCGGGCCAAGGCAGCCTTCGTTTCCGCCATTGAGGTCAACGGCATCGCGACCGACGCGCTGCAACCCGAAGAGCGCGAGCTGTTCTACGGCATGATGCGCCGTATCATCGCCGCGCTGGAGCGCGACGCCGCGGCATGACGGGTACGAATCGGCGGTCGACCTGACCGCACGAATGCAAACGCGCCGCCTTGGTTTCCCCCGCTTTCAACACTAACCACAGGCGTCGTCGCGATGACCCGATTCGGCCACCGCAGCGTCACATTTTCTAGTCGTCCAGGCCGGTGCCGCTGGTAAACCAATCCTTACACTTTGGGAGGAGACTTCGAGTCGCCATGGCCGACAACAACGTGCATCGCCTGCGTCCGGAAGACGAGAAGGGCTTCCGCCTTGCGCCCCACAACGTGGAGGCGGAGCAGGCTTTGCTCGGAGCGATCCTGGTCAACAACGAAGCGTTCTACCGGGTCAGCGACTTCCTCGTGCCCGAGCATTTCTACGAGCCGATCCACCGCACCATCTATGAGGTGCTGGCCAAGATCATCCGCGCCGGCAAGACGGCGACGCCGATCACTGCCAAGACCTACCTCGCCGACGCGCTGACCGCCGAAGTGACCATGCCGCAGTATCTGGCGCGGCTGGCGGCGGAGGCAACGACGGTGCTGAACGCGGCCGATTACGGCCAGTCGATCTATGATCTGGCGATCCGCCGCAACCTGATCCAGATCGGCGAGGAGATGGTGCAGATCGCCTACGACTCCGATGTCGAGGCGACGGCCAACAAGCAGATCGAAGAGGCCGAGAAAGCGCTGTTCGACCTGGCGGAAAAGGGCCGCTACGATGGCGGCTTCCAGAGCTTTTCGGCGGCCCTGACCGAAGCCATCAAGATGGCCGGTGAGGCCTATGGCCGCGACGGCACGCTGTCGGGCACCTCGACCGGGCTCACCGATCTCGACCGGCTGATGGGCGGGCTGCAGCGCTCCGACCTGATCATCCTCGCGGCGCGTCCTGCCATGGGCAAGACCTCGCTCGCCACCAACATCGCCTTCCATGTGGCCAAGAGCTTTCGCGGCGAAGTGCAGGCGGATGGGCATTCAAAGACCGTCGACGGCGGGCATGTCGGCTTCTTCAGCCTCGAAATGAGCGCCGAGCAGCTGGCGACGCGTATTCTCGCCGAGCAGGCCGAGATCTCCTCGTCCGACATCCGCCGCGGCAATATCCACGAGAGCCAGTTTTCCAAGCTGGTCGACACCTCGAACCTGATGGCGCAGGTGCCGCTCTATATCGACGATACCGGCGGCATCTCGGTGGCACAGCTCGCCGCCCGCGCCCGGCGCCTGAAGCGCCAGAAGGGGCTCGACCTGTTGATCGTTGACTACCTGCAACTGCTCAGCGGTTCGTCCAAGAAGGCGAGCGAGAACCGCGTGCAGGAACTGACCGAAATCACCACCACGCTCAAGGCCCTGGCCAAGGAGCTGGAAGTGCCGATCATCGCGCTCAGCCAGCTCAGCCGACAGGTCGAAAACCGCGACGACAAGCATCCCCAGCTTGCGGACTTGCGCGAATCCGGTTCCATCGAGCAGGACGCCGACGTGGTGCTCTTTGTGTATCGCGAGGAATATTACCTCAAGAACAAGGAGCCCAAGGAGGGTACGCCGGAACACATGGCGTGGCAGGGCGAGATGGAACAGGTGCACGGCAAGGCCGAAGTCATCATCGGCAAGCAGCGTCACGGCCCCACGGGCACCGTGCAGGTGAGCTTTGAGGCGCAGTTCACGCGCTTCGGCAACCTGGCGCGAGCCGACTACCTGCCCGAAAGGATGGAATAGTGATGGCGGCACCGGCCATTGCGACCGGCTACGGTGGGCGGCTGACGGTCGACCTGGGGGCGCTGAAGCGCAACTGGCAGGCCCTCGACAAGGTGAGCCGCGGCGCGCTGACCGGCGCGGTGGTGAAGGCCGACGCCTATGGCACCGGCATCGCCCAGGCCTCGCGCGCCTTTTACGAGGCCGGTGCCCGCTTCTTCTTTGCCGCAACGCCCGACGAAGGCATCGCAGTACGGGCGGCGTTGCCCGAGGACAGCCACATCTTCATCCTCTCGGGGCTCTACCCGGGCTCAGCGCCGCTCTATGTCGGCGAGCGGCTGATGCCGTGCCTTGCCTCGATCCCCATGCTGGAGGAATGGCTGCAGGCCTGCGCCGCCTCCAACCAGGCATTGCCGGCGGCGCTGCATTTCGACACCGGCATCAACCGGCTCGGCTTCCGGCTCAACGAGACCTCGATCGTCAAGCGGCTGGTCGACTCGATCGGCTACGCGCCGCAGATGATCATGAGCCACCTGGCCTGCGCGGACACTCCGGCGCATGAGAAGAACCGCACGCAGCTGGCGCTGTTCACCTCGGTTATGGCCCAGTTCCCTGGCGTTCCGGCCTCGCTCAGCAACTCGGCCGGGCTGATGAGCAACCGCGAGAACCATTTCCAGATGGTTCGCCCGGGCATTGCGCTCTATGGCGGCCGCGCCGTCGCCGGCCGGCGCAACCCGATGGCCCCGGTGGTGACGCTCGAGGCGCCGGTGCTGATGACCAAGGACGTCAAGACCGGCGAAACAGTCGGCTATGGCGCCCTGCAGACGATGTCGCGCGACAGCCGTCTCGCCATCGTCGCCATCGGCTATGCCGACGGCTTCTTCCGCTCGCTGAGTTCGTCCAACAATCACCGCGGCACGCATGTGGTGATCCAGGGCCAGCCCTGCCCGGTGGTGGGTCGGGTGTCGATGGACATGATCGGGGTCGACATCACCGACCTGCCGCGGCCGCCGGCGCCGGGCGAGATGGTCGAGATCATCGGCAAGCAGGTCACCGTCGACGACCATGCCGATATCGCCAACACCATCGGCTATGAAGTGCTGACCAGCCTCAAGGGCCGCTACTCGCGCAACTATATCGAGAGCGCCGCACCGACGGCCTGAGCGGGGAGGAAGGGACGGCCGTGACAGCGCTGCACTTCGCAACCCGGCTCAATTCGTTCGCCTCGCGACCGGACGCCGCATGGCCTGGCCTCACGGGAAAGCCGAGCGTCCTGCAGCTGACCGCGCGAGCGGCGACGGCGACCGGACTGACGCATGTCGATCTGAACTATCCAGATCACCTCGGCGCCGGCGTCGCTGCCACAGCGCAGGGCATTCGCGACCTGGGGCTGGAGATCAACGGCCTCGCAATGCGTTACTATACCGAGCCGGCGTTCAAGATCGGCGCATTCACCAATCCAGACCCCGCGATTCGACGCGCCGCCATCGACCTGACCAAGCGTGGCATCGATGCGGCGCTCGAGGCAGGCGCGCCGCTGATGACGCTGTGGCTGGGCCAGGACGGCTTCGACTACGCGCTGCAGGCGAACTACGATCGATTGTGGTCGATGGAGATCGACGGCATCCGCGAGGTGGCGGCGTACCAGCCGGAATGCGACATCAGCATCGAGTACAAGCCGAACGAGCCGCGCTCCTATTCGCTGCTGCCCGATTGCGCGACGACACTGCTGGCGATCCGTGAGATCGGGCTTGCCAACCTGGGCGTGACTCTCGATTTCGCCCATTCGCTCTATGCCGACGAGCAGCCGGCTTTTGCCGCCGCACTGATCGCACGCCACAGCCGACTGCTCGGCGTGCACCTCAATGACGGTTACGGCAAACGCGATGACGGGCTGATGGTGGGCGCGGTCAACACGCTCAAGACGATCGAGCTGCTGCGCCAGGTTCGACATGACGGCTACCAGGGGCCGATCTACTTCGACACCTTCCCCGATATGACCGGGCTCGACCCGGTGCACGAGTGCTCGGTCAACATCGCCACCGTGACCTCGATGATGGCCGTGGTCGACCGGCTCGATGCGTCCAACAGCCTGGACGAGGCCATGGCGCGACAGGACGCGGTATCGGTGCAGGCGATCGTGCAGGCCGCGTTGTCCGCGCCGCGGCCCGCATGAGCAACACTGTTGTCGTCTTCGGCAGCCTGCACTACGACATCACCGTCCAGACCCAGGCCTGGCCACAGCAAGGCGAAACGGCCGTCGGCCAATCCTGGGCGCCGAAGCTTGGCGGCAAGGGGCGCAATCAGGCGGTGGCGGCGGCGAAGGCGGGCGCCAGCGTGGCAATGATCGGCGCCATCGGCAATGACCAGTTCGGCGTGGCGTTGCGAGCCGATCTCGACGGTCGGAGGATCGACCATTCGCGCCTGCGCGTGATCGCTGGGGCGGGTTCGGGGATGAGCGTCGCGCTGTCGGACAAGACCGGCGACTACCGCGCGGTGATCGTCTCCGGCAGCAACCTGGCCCTCGGCGCAGCAGATGTTCCGGACGCCTCGTTCTGGTCGGACACTCGCGTGCTGATCCTGCAGAACGAGGTCCCGGACGCGGCCAACACCTTGGCTGCCGGCGCAGCTCGAGCATCGGGCAGCCTGGTCATCCTCAACGCCGCCCCTGCCCGGCCGCTGAGCGCCGAACTCGCGGCGCAGGTCGATCTGCTCGTTGTCAACGCCGGTGAAGCGGCGACCCTCGCCGGGTCACCCGTACCTGGCACCCTCAACGAGGCAAAGTCGGCGGCACTGCTTCTCGCGCGCAGCTTCCCGCAGGTGATCGTGACGGCCGGGGCTGCCGGGCTGGCATATGCCGCTGGTGACGAAACCCTGCTGATTGCCGCGGAGCCGGTCGCCGTGATCAGCACACATGGCGCGGGCGATGCCTTTGTCGGCACGCTGGCCGCCGAGGTGGCTGGTGGGGCCGCCATGAGCACGGCGCTGTCCAGGGCCAACCACGCGGCGGCCGTGCTGGTGTCGGGCCAGGCTCACTAGGCCGCCACCTCACGTGCCGCGCCCGGTTGCCTTGTACAATTGCGAGCGCTAGCCTGCCGAGGGCCGCTCCAGCCAAACCTGCCGCCGGGTTGAAGGGAGCTCTGCGGACAGCTTGCGACCGACCTCAGCCCTGGTCGACGCGTAATCGGCGGACGTCGACCCAGAGATGAGGTCTGGCATGCCGTTTGGAGTTACGCCGTTTACGCGCGCAGGACTGCTATCGATCAAGCACGCGGTCCGCGACCGCTACCCGCAGATCAAGTCTGGGCACTTCGACGAGGCGATGGCCTATGCCTTGGGGTTCGATACCTATGCTGCGATGCTCCCGGTAATCGAACTGGCCGAGAAGTCGAGTGACATGTCGGCGGTGGCGAAACCCGACTGGTTCCTCGTGCGGCTGAGCGATCTTGGATACGACCTCAACGAAATGAAGCCGCTAAGTGCCTTCCTCTGGAGCCTGCCGATGGAGTTTGCGATGTCGGTGATGGCAACGGAACGCACCGAACGCGCCAGGTCGCTGCTTTCGCCCAAGGCGGCCAATGATGGCTGACGATGTGCGGATATTGATCACCGGCAATAGCGGGTCGGGCAAGACCTGGCTGGGCGAGCGGCTGTCGGAGCGCCTGGCGGTGCCGCTGGTGCGCCTCGATGATGTCTATTGGCAGGATGCCTATGGCGGCAAGGAACGCGACAAGCAGGTGGTGTTCCACGAGGTGGCCGAACGTGCCACCGAGGGGTCGTGGGTGATGGAGGGCGTCTATGGCTGGCTGTTGCCGGCCGCCCTGCCCCGTGCCACCGAGTTCATTTTCCTCGACCTGCCGGTCGATGAGTGTCTCGACAATGTTCGCCGTCGCGGCGGCCAGGGGCCGGAAGACGAAGCGTTTGCGGCTCTGCTGGCCTGGGCAGCCGAATACCCCAACCGGCAGAACGCCAACTCCCGGCAGGCGCACCAGCGGCTATGGGATGGTTTCGGTGGAGCCAAGCGCATCCTGCGCAGCCGCGCCGAGCTGGACGAGAACGTCCTGCAACGCTGATCTAGCTGCCCAGCACGATCCGGGCCGTGAACCCGTCGGCGTGACCAGGGCGTGGCGACAGCAGCTCAAGCCGGCCGCCGACCTGCCGGGTGATGCTCTCGACAATGGCTAGGCCGAGGCCCGAGCCGGGGGCCTCGGCGCTGCCCCGCTCGAACCGACGCGCCAGCACCGCGAGACGATCGCCGGGAACGACCGGCCCGGCGTTGCTCACCTCGACAAAACCCGCGCCGACCGCGATCTCGACCGGGCCGCCGGACGGCCCGTGCAGCTGGGCGTTTTCGAGCAGGTTGCGCATGACGATGCCAAAGGCATCGAGGTCGAGCTGGGCGACGAGGCGGGCGCCGGGTGCCACCACCAGGGTGAGCCGCGGCCCGAAGGCGCGCTGCGCGTCGGCAGCGATCAGCCGCAGCGCCGGCAGCAGGTCGATCGGCTCGGCAAGCCGCGCTACCCCGGCCTCGGCGCGCGACAGCGCCAGCAGCTTGTCCGCCAGGGTCGAAAGCCGATGCAGGGATTCCTCGACCCGGCGGGCCCGGCCCTGCGCCGCGTGCCCGGCCAGTTCATCCACCAGGCGCTGGGCCTGGGCGAGGCTGCCGGCGATCGGGGTGCGCAGCTCATGTGCGCTGTTGGCGGCCAGAGCACGCTCGGCGTCGAAGGCGGCACGCAACCTGAGCAGCAGGCCGTCGATCGCGCTGGAGATCGGACGCAGTTCCTGCGGCGCAGTCGCGTCACCCACCGGCTCGAGGTTGGCGACGTCGCGGCGTGCCACCTCGTTTCCCAGCCGACGCAGCGGCCGCATGCCGCGCTCGACCGCCCAGCGGATCCCGAGGATCGACGCGGGGATCAGCAGAAGCAGCGGCAATAGCAGCGCCGCGGCGCTGCCCCAGAGCGCGGCGTTCCGCCGTTCCACCGACTCGGCCACCTGGATGTAAAGGCCGGAGCGCGGGTCGCCCGTGGTGTAGATCCGCCATGGCGAGGCCGTGACGAACCCCTCGACGAGCGGCGCGGCAAAAGGCTCCTCAGGTGCGTCGTGCGACCGCATGCGCAGGCCATCGGCATCGCGCACCTGGTAGACCACGTACTCCCCCCGCCCCGACTCAGGCAGGCCCGGATGCCGGCCGCCCGGGTCGTGGTCGCCATCGGTGTCATCGGTCAGCCCGTCAATGGCCAGCGGCAGAACACGTTCGGCAGTTTCGCGCAGCCCGCCGTCGAGCGTGCGCTCCAGTTCGCTGCGGACAACGAGCATGGTGACGAGGCCGCCAAGCAGCCACAGGGTCGTCGCGCCGACGGTCAGCACCAGCACGAGATGACGGGTGATGCTGGGCTGGCTCACGGCGGCGCCAGCCGGTAGCCGAGGCCGCGCACCGTGTGGATCACGCCGGCTTCCAGCTTCCGGCGCAGCCGGCTGACATAGACCTCGACGGCGTTGCTTTCGACCTCGTCGCCAAAGCCGAACAGCGCATCTTCGAGCTGAGCCTTGGAGACCAAAGTTCCCGGGTGCTGCGCCAGGCGTTCCAGTACGGCCCATTCGCGGGCCGAGAGCTCGACCGGCCGACCCGATACCGTCGCGACACGGCGCGGCGCATCGACCTCGAGAGGGCCGATCACCAGCAAGGGATTGGGGTTGCCGGCATAGCGGCGGCCGACGGCGCCGAGCCGGGCCAGCAGTTCGCCCAGATCGAACGGCTTGACCAGGTAGTCATCGGCTCCGGCGTTCAGCCCATCGATGCGCATGCTCAGCTGGTCCATTGCCGTGGTGATGATCACCGGCGTGGTGTCACCCTGGCGTCGCAGCGCCCGCAGGAACTCGAGCCCGCGCCCGTCGGGCAGGTTGAGATCGAGCAGGAGCACATCATAGGGCATGGCGAAGCGGGCGGCTTCGGCCGCGTCGAGCCGACGGACCCAGTCGGTCGCATGGCCATTGGCGACCAGGTGATCGCGGACCGCCTGGCCGAGCATGTCATCGTCCTCCACCAGCAGCAGCCGCATCGCAGATCTCCGAACACGGGCTCCGCATGCCACGCGATCCTGACACGAACCTTACGCGGGACCGGGCAAGGCGTCAGCACGGCGTAAGCAAGCTCAGCCAAACCGGTGCCGCCGGCGACAGGCCGGTGCCACGAAAGGGAAATCCCGATGAAGAAGATGCTCGCCCTGGCGCTCGTCGCCGCAACGCTGGTCACGCCGGCCTTCGCTGCCGACGTGTGCAACGTTGCCGCCGCCAAGGCTCAACCCAAGGATGCGCTGAAGGCGCAGCTCGAAAAGGATGGCTGGGCCGTCAAGCAGATCAAGGACGACAAGGGCTGCTACGAGGTCTACGCGAGCAAGGCCGACGGCACCCGGATGGAGAACCTGTTCGACCCCGAAACGCTGAAGATGCTCGATGTCGAAGCCGACTGAGCCAAGAGGCAAGATCCTGGTGTGGGACCCGCTGGTGCGGGTCCTGCACTGGGGGCTGGCCGCCAGCATCGCCACAGCCTGGCTGACATCGGGGCATCCCAAGGGACTGCACCAGCTGGCCGGATACGTTGCCGGGGCGCTGATCGTCGTCCGGGTCGGCTGGGGGCTGTTCGGCCCGGGGCATGCGCGGTTCCTGAGCTTCGTGCGCGGACCCAGGGCGACATTGGGCTATCTGCGCGACATCGCGCGCGGCGCCGAGCGGCGGCATATCGGGCACAACCCGGCCGGCGGCGCCATGGTGGTGGCGCTGATCGCGACGGTCGCCGCACAGGTGACGGTCGGCTGGCTGCAGACCACCGACGCGTTCTGGGGCGTCGAATGGATCGAGGTGCTGCATGCGGCGCTGGCGCGGCAGATCCTGGTGCTGGTGGCGCTGCACCTGGGCGGCGTGCTGATCGCCAGCCTCCGCCACCGCGAGAACCTGCCGCTGGCGATGATCACTGGCCGCAAGCGCGAGGCGGCAGAGGACGACGTGGGGTGAGCGGTCGCGCCTCACCCCTCCATGATCAGATCATGCAGCCCGCCGGTCATGATGCCGCCTTCGACCGGCAGGTTGACGCCGGTGATCCAGGAGGCGTCGGCTGAAGCGAGGAAGGCCACCGCCGCGGCGATGTCCTCGGGCTCGCCGATGCGGCCGAGCGGGTATTTGCGGGCGCGCTTGCCGCCATCGTCTTCGCGAACCGTCCAGTTGCGGGTGCGGATGGTGCCGGGGCTGATCAGGTTGAATCGTACGCCGCGGCTGCCATAGCGGGCCGCGAAGTTCTTGGTGAGGATTTCGAGACCGGCCTTCGCCGCCGAGTAAGCGTAGCCGCCAAAGGCCCAGTCGCCGTTGATCGAGCCGATGCTGACGACGTTGCTGCCCGGCCCGGCGGCGATGAGGGCCGGCAGGGCGGCGCGAACGCAGCGAAACACACTGGTGAGATTGACGTTCAGTTTGCGCTCGAACAGCTCATCGGGGATCTCGCCCAGTGCCGGCTCATCCCAATCGCCACCGGCGGTGTTGACGAGCACGTTGAGCTGGCCGAAACGGCCGACGGCATCGGCAATCGAAGCGTCGACCGCGGCACGGTTAGTGAGATCGCAGACGGTTGCGAAGGCGTGGTGCCCCATCGCGACCAGCTCGGCGGCCACTGCCTCGGCCGCCGGGCCGTCGATATCGGAAACGGCGACCGCGGCGCCTTCGGCCGCAAGCCGCAATGCGGTGGCCCGTCCGATGCCGTGCCCTGCCCCGGTGACGTAAACCGCCTGCCCTTCGAACCGCATGCCCGCACTCCTCAGTCTTGAAAAGACGGGCACCCTAACGGCAGCAGCGCGATCGAGCCAACCCACGTCTTGACAGCCGGCGATCACTCATATTCAACAATCATGTTGATCAACAATTACGTTTAATACGGGAGCACGTCATGTCGCGGAAGCAGCCGACTTTCACCCAGACCATGCAGCTGGGCATCGTGGTGCCTGATCTCGAGGCGGCAGTGCGCGCCTATGAAGAGCAATATGGCATCGGGCCATGGGACTTCATGGAGATCGGGCCCGAAAATGCCGAGAACGTGCTGGTCGACGGCCAGCCTGCGCAATGGAAATCGCGCATCGCCATGACCATGGTGGGTGGCGTGATGTGGGAATTGATCGAACCGCAGGACGAGGCCGACATGTTCGGTCGGTTTCTCGCCGAGCGCGGCGGTGTCGGCGGCGTGCACCATGTCGCGGTGCGGACGCCCGACTTCCGGCAGACGCTGGCGAACCAGGCGGCGCGGGGCGGCCGATCGATCCTCAGTGGCAGCTTCACCGGCATCGAGGTGCACTACCTCGACAGCGCGCCCGATATCGGGGTGATCCTCGAAGTGTTCAGCGGCATGCCCGACCTGGCCGGCGCATAGGTCGCTTCATGGCCCAGCCGCGCCGAGTGCCCATTGCAGCACCGGATCGCGACCGGCAATGAAATCGGCACGTGTCATGTCGATCCGCTGGTCCGGCTGGAACGTCACGTCCTGCTCGGGGCCAAAACGGTAGAGCCGTGTGGCCGCCGAAACCCTCAGTCCGGAGGCCGGCAGCGTGAACCAACCATTCTCCTGGTAGCCATGGGGACGCGCGCCGATCGGTTCGCCCACCAGGATCGCTTCGGTCTCACGGTGAAAATCGATGGCGTTGACCATGCTGGCCGAGAAGGTGCGACGGCCGACCAGCACGAAGAGCTGGCCGGCGACCAGCCCCAGCAGTTCGATGGGAACCAGCAGCCATTGCCGACCGGCGAGAAAGTTGCCGCCGCCATTCTGCCTGAGATCGATGACAAGCCGGTCGGCTGGTCGCTTCGCCAGCGTTTCGAACAGCCGGCCGGCATTGGCCTCGAGCCCGGTATAGGAGCGGAACTGGACATAGACGGCATCCTGGTCGGCAAGCCGCGAGAACCAGAACGGTTCAGCCATTCGCTGCATCGACAGTAGGGCGGCCCCGGCGGTCAGCAACGGCGCCTCATCTGCCGCGAGCGTCGTCACCGACTCGCGCCCGCCGGCATCGACGAAATGGAAGACCGGCGCGATACCGAGGGCTGCCAGCACCTGCGGCTCGCGCATCAGCTCGACGCTCCGCGCCAAGATGTATCCCTGGTTTTCGCCCTGCGGGATGAGCCCTTGGAGGCGACCCTGCACCGCCGCGGCAGGATGGTCGCCGATGGCCGTTACGCGGGCGCCGATCAGGGCTCGCTGCGCCGCCGCGGCGCGAATGACCGTCAGCTCTTCGCCGAACCAGCAGAACTCGATCGGGAGTTTCGGCCGTGGCGGTGCGACGACGAAGGTATGGCCGTCGCCGATGCTGGCGGCAATGCCGCGCAAGCCGACGAGTGCGGCATCGTCGGACAGCTCGGGCAGCCGCCGGGAAAGCTCGCCCACCTTCGCCTCGAACGCCGCCTGGGTGATGAGGTGGAATGGGTGCCGGTGACGGGTCACGATGCCGTCGGCCAGGTGCGCGAGGTCCGCCTGCCAGTCGATGACGCTTGCGATGGTCCGTCTCCCCGGTCGTCGATCGCGCCGACACTAGGGCATTTCGCCCTATGGTTGAATCGGCGAAATGCTCAAGGTCCTTGGCATGCTGGTGTTTCTGCCGTCGGCGCCTTGACGTTGCCGGGCCCGGTGATCATCTGCGGCGTCTGAGCACAACGCAGGTAGCCCATGACCCCTCCATTTTCCGGCTCTGCCGTCCATTCCTATGCCGACGGGCCGCCACGGCAGGTCCCCGGCTTTCACGGCCTGCACCGGATGGCGCGCATGCTGCTGGCCGAACGGGTTCCGGCCGATGGCCGGGTGCTCGTGCTCGGGGCGGGTGGCGGGCTGGAGCTCAGGGCGTTCGCCGAGGCGCAGCCCGGCTGGTCGTTCGACGGCGTCGATCCGTCGGCGGACATGCTGCGGCTGGCTGCGGAGATGACCTCCCCTTACGCCGATCGGATTCGACTGCATGAGGGCTATATCGCCGACGCGCCGGAAGGACCGTTCGACGGGGCGACATCGATCCTGACATTCCATTTCATTGCACAGGCGCAACGGCTGGAAACGCTGCGGCAGCTGCATTGTCGGCTGAGGCGGGGGGCGCCATTGGTGCTGGCCCATATCAGCTTTGCCCAGACCGAGCCGGAGCGTTCGATGTGGATCGCGCGGCATGTGGCGTTCGGCGCGCCCGACGGGGTCGACCCGGCGCAGCTGCAGAGTTCGCGCGAGGCGATCGGCACCCGGCTTTCCATCCTCGCCCCGGAGGACGAGGAAGCGATGCTGCGCGAGGCAGGATTTTCGGGTGTCAGCCTGTTCTATGCCGGGCTGAGCTTCCGCGGCTGGGTGGCCTACGCCTAGCAGCGCGGCCGCGGCAGTCGGCCAGGCGAGCTGGTGGAGGAGGACAGCCTTACCCGCCCTCCCCTCGCCGATCATGGGCGCACGATACCGCCGTCGCGGCGGCGATCCTCGGCCATGTAGTGCGACTTGGCGGCCTTGTCCGGGTCGAGCAGCGCTTCGGCCTTCTTCACATCGATATCGATGCCGAGGCCCGGCTGCTCGTTGCCGTAGAGATAACCGCCTTCAAGGGTGGCGTGGCCGGGGAACAGCTCATATTCCTCGGGCTTGAAGTGGTTCTCTTCCTGGATGCCGAAGGCGGTCGAAGCGAGATCGACATGCATGGCGGCCATCTGGTTGACGGGGTCGTTGTCGCCACCTTCCTGCCAGGCGGTCTGCACGCCGAACCATTCGCACAGCGTCGCGATCTTGCGCGCCTGGGTGATGCCGCCGCCCTTCGAGATGCGGACGCGAACGAAATCGATCAGCCGCTCGGTGATCAGCGGCAGGTATTCGTGCGGGTTGACGAACAGCTCGCCCATCGCCTGCGGCGTAGCGCATTGCTGGCGTACCTGGCGGTACCAGCCGACCTGCTCGGGAGAGAGCAGATCCTCGAGGAAGTACAGCCGGTAGGGTTCGAGGAGCTTGGCCAGTTGCACCGCGTTGGTGGGCGCGAGGTGCTCGTGCACGTCGTGGGTGAATTTCGGCCCCCAGCCGAGCTTGTCGCGCAGGTGCGCGAACATCTCGGGGATGGCCTGCAGGTAGGCATCGTCGTCGAAGGCCTTGTCCTGCGGCCAGTGACCTTTGGGGCCGCGGGCATTGGCGCGGTCGAGGAAGCCGCCGCCGCCGTAATTGCCGAGCTGGCAGCGGATGACGGTATAGCCCTCCTCCCAGTAGCGACGCACATCGTCCTCGAGCTCGGTGAGCGAGTTGCCCTGGGCATGAGCGTAGGCGGCGACGGCGCTGCGGGTCTTGCCGCCGAGCAACTGGTAGACCGGCATCCCGGCCTCCTTGCCCTTGATGTCCCAGAGCGCCATGTCGATGCCGGCCTGCGCGGTGTTGCCGATGGCTTCGTTGCGCCAGTAGCTCTGGGTGTAGACGGACTGCCAGATATCCTCGATGCGGCTGACGTCGCGACCGATCAGCAGCGGCGTGACGTTCTCGATCGCTGTCTGCACCACCTTGGCGCGATAGTGATCGGAGGCCGAGCCGATGCCGTAGAGGCCCGGCTGGTCGGTCAGAACCTTGACGAACAGCCAGGTGCCGTCGGCGCGCGTGCGGATCGTCTCGATCCCGGTGATCTTGGTCATCTCTTCCCTATGTGAGCTTGTACCGGCCGCTGGTCGGGCCGTTCGGAGTCGCGAGGCGATGAGCTTGGCAATGCGCGGCGCCCGAGGCAAGTTGGGCGAAGGTCGAGCGCGCGGCTTTCACACAATTTGTTCTCTTTTTGTTCTTGACTGTCGCTTTGCCTCACTGGTTCCTTAGCCGTCCCTGAAACGGAGGACCGATGAGATGACCGACCTGCCACAGCTGTCGATGTTCGCTGAGGACACGCGGCCGCTCAAGTCCATCAGGGTGCCTCCGCGACAGGGCCGCGACCCGGTGTTCTTCGCCGTGCTGGTGGGCGGCGCGATCCGGCCCGTATTGCAGCAGATCGTCGACGAGCAGCGGCGCCTCAACGGGATCACCGCGGCACTGCTGCCGGCGACGACGCTTCACATCTCGCTGGTCGGCGTCGGCTTCTACCAGGAGTTGAGCGGCAGCGACCTGGCGGTCGCAATGGCCGCCGGCGACGCCATCGGCTTCCAGCCGTTCGACGTCGCCTTCACCCGGCTTGCCAGCTTCCGCCGCAAGGTCGGCTCGCCGCCGCTGGTGCTGCGTCCCGGTTCGGACACCCCGCTGGTGGAACTGGCGCGCCTGTTGCGCTGGGGCATGCTGGAGCGCGGCTTCGAAGTGCGCTCGGCGCCCAGCGAGGCGTTTCACCTGACGCTCTGCTACGACCGGGTGAATGCCCCCGAACTGGTGCTGGAGCGGCCGCCGACGCTGCGGGTGGATGGGTTCGCACTGGTGCGGAGCCTTTATGGGCAGGGACGATATGAGGTGATCGGGGAGTGGCCGCGACGGTGAGCGACCGCGGTCCAGCGTTGGGAGACCTACCCGTGATCGCTCGCCTCAAAAAAGGGACGCCGAGACGAGAGGCCCAGGGCGGTGCAGCGGTCGCCTCGACCTTAGCTCAGTCACCTTCTGCTTCGCTTGTGGCTTCGACGCCCCAAACGGTCATTTCGTAGGCAGGTCGGAAGCTCGGATCAGCGCGCTTGGCTATGATCTCCATAACGTCTCCCACCCGGTCGATGTACTCATCGTCGGCGTTGTAGTCGGCTATGGTTTTGCGTACCCGATCAGACACGTATTGCTCGCCAGCATGGGCCGCCCAGTACTGAACCAGTAGGTCCGTACCTCGTGTTACGCTTTCGGCGTCGCTAAGGGGTTCATCTGCAGCCACCTGCATTATGCCGGTTGTTCGGTTCCTTTTCCAGAACATGAGGCGTTCCACCGACCGGATCATAGCCGGTCTCGCATAGTCCTCGTAAACCAGCACTCCGTAGATGATCAGCTTTAGTCGATCATCAGATGCTCGTCCTTCGATGATACTGCCAAACAGGGAGCGGGCTCGCTGGTAGTGCACGGCGACGAAACTGTTTCGCCGTTTTGCCCCTGGTCCACCAGACAGGGGAACCTTGTTCGCGACCGCGTAAAGGAAGGCCAGAATAGCAAGCCAAAGCTCATTCCCCATTTGCTCCACGTCCGGCAGGAGTGAGCGATTTGGCAGGATCAGATAGTGATAGGCGATCATCGCGAAGCCGATCCCAGCCACCGTGTGGAGTGCAAACCTCGGCCAACTGATTAGCCGTTGACGGTTCAGCGCGATAATGACGCCTGCGCGGAAGAGATAGTAGTAGATGGCAATCCAGTAGATGCCCAGTCGCCATTCGGACCGGCCGACCGCGACGGTGAAGGCAGCCAGCGCGATGATGAAAACAGCAGGCGACATCGCCCGCAGAAAGAAGTTCAGGGCGACGTTTTCGTTTGCATCCTCAAACAGTGTTGTACTGGCGTAACCAAACTCTTCGGCATGTTCTCCGATCCAGTTCACACCAAAGAACAGCACGACCGCCAACGCGAGATGCGACGCGATCGTGACGGCGATGATAATAATAGCCACGGAAGCCCCCCATCCCTGTGGCCAAAGGGCAGGGATCGGGCATCTGTGTCAAGCGAAGTGCACGCCTGGAAACCTGCTACACCTGAAACATGTGCGCGCGGTCGCCGCCGCTATTGGCGAGACGGCGACGATTTTGACTAACTCGGACGATTCCCCCGCGGCCGTAGTCTGGCGGGACGTTGTTCACTCTTCGTTCTTGCCTTTACTCCCATAGTCGGCTACCTCTCGTCGACTCCAGGGGCATCTTCATGGCGCGTACCAAAACCTCCTATGTCTGCCAGGCCTGCGGCGCTCTGACCACCAAGTGGCAGGGGCGGTGCGAGGCGTGCGGCGAGTGGAACACCATCGTCGAGGAAATCGTCGATTCGGGCGTCGGGGCCGGGCCGAAATCGGCGATTGCCGGAGGCCGGCCGATCGAACTGCTGCCGCTGGCCGGTGAAACCGAGACCGCGGCGCGGGTGGAGACCGGGATCGGCGAGCTCGACCGGGTGACCGGCGGCGGCTTCGTCATGGGTTCTGCGGTGCTGATCGGCGGAGATCCGGGCATCGGCAAATCCACCCTGCTGCTGCAGGCGGCCGCGGCGCTGGCCGAACGCGGGCGCCGCATCGTCTATGTCTCGGGCGAAGAGGCGGTGGCGCAGATCAGGCTGCGGGCGCAACGGCTGGGGCTGGGCGACCGCGCCGTGCTGCTGGCCTCGGAAACCAATGTCGAAATCATCCTAGCGACGCTGCAGAACGGGCCGCCGCCCGACCTGGTGATCATCGATTCGATCCAGACGCTGTGGACCGACCGGGTCGAGAGCGCTCCAGGTACCGTCACGCAGGTGCGCACCTCGGCCCAGGCCCTGACCCGTTTCGCCAAGAAATCCGGCGCGGCCGTGGTGCTGGTCGGACATGTCACCAAGGACGGGCAGATCGCCGGCCCCCGGGTGGTGGAACACCTGGTCGATGCGGTGCTGTATTTCGAAGGCGACGCCAGCCATACGTTCCGCATCCTGCGCGGGGTGAAGAACCGCTACGGCGCCACCGACGAGATCGGCGTGTTCGAGATGTCGACGCTGGGCCTGCGCGAGGTGGCCAATCCATCGGCGTTGTTCCTCGACCAGCGCGACAAGGACGCCGCGGGGTCCGCGGTGTTCGCCGGCATGGAAGGCACGCGCCCAATGCTGTGCGAAGTACAGGCGTTGGTCTCGCCCTCGCCGCTGGGCACGCCGCGGCGCGCGGTGATCGGCTGGGATTCGTCGCGGCTGTCGATGGTGCTGGCGGTGCTGGAAACGCGCTGCGGGGTGCGGATCGGCGCCAACGATATCTACCTCAATGTCGCGGGCGGGCTGAAGATCAACGAGCCGGCGGCCGACCTCGCCGTGGCGGCGGCGCTGATCTCGTCGCTGACCGGCTCGCCGCTCCCCTCATCCAACGTCTATTTCGGCGAGATCTCGCTGGCTGGCGGAGTACGGCCGGTGGCCCATGCGGCACAGCGCCTGCGCGAGGCGCAGAAGCTCGGTTTCCAGGGGGCGGTAACCGGCCGGCTGGGCAAGGGCGACGTGCCCAATGGCATTGCGGTGGGCGAGTATGCCGAGCTCGCCGAGCTCATCGGACGCATCGCGGCCCGCGGTCAGCGGCAGGCGGCGGAGTAGCGCTTTGGCCACGCTTCCTGCTTTCCGTGAACATCGGCCATGCGCCCCTTCCTACGTGCTTGGCTTTGCCACGATTAATGGTTACACGGGACCTTGAAGCAGGTCCCCAGGGGCGGATTTTCTACAATGTTGACTGCATTCGACGTCGGCATCGGCGTTCTCGTCCTGATCTCGGCGATTCTGGCTACGGCACGTGGATTCACGCGTGAAATCCTGTCGTTAGCGACCTGGGCCGGCTCCGCGGCGATCGCCGCCTATGCCTATTTCAACCACAAGGAAATCGCGCGCGGCTACATCGCCGAGCCGATCGTGGCAGACATCGTGACGGTGCTGGGCACCTTCATTGTGGCGCTGATCATCCTGCACCTGATCACCATGCGGATCGCCGATTTCGTCGTCGACAGCCGGATCGGGCCGCTCGACCGCACGCTCGGTTTCATCTTCGGCGTCGCTCGTGGCGTGCTGATCGCGGTGATCGTGGTGGTGTTCGGGCTGTGGCTGATGCCGGCGAACCTGCCGTCCTGGGCCGCCGAGTCGCGTTCGCTGCCGATCCTGAGAAATTTCGGCGACAGCCTGATTGCGTTGCTGCCCCCCGATCTCGAAAAGCAGGTCACCGATCTGCTGCATCGCGGTGCCGGCGGCACGGGCGAGGATGCCTCGCCTGACGACGTGCCGGCGCCGGATGCCGACGTGCCCAACGACGAGGGTACCGATCAGCTGGAGAATGATGCGCCGCTGGAGCCGCCGACCGACGGAGCAGCCGCCAGAACCTGATGAAATTCGGGTGAGCGCATTGCATATTCGTGACCGGGGCCGCATCTGCGGTCCCGTCTTCTTTGGACCGTTCTGAAACCAAAGGTGCCCGCATGACCCAAAACGCCAAGCCGATCGCGGAGTGGGACCATGATACACTGCGCGAAGAGTGCGGCGTCTTCGGCATCCTCGGCCACCCCGAGGCGGCAACCCTCACGGCGCTCGGACTGCATGCGCTGCAGCATCGCGGCCAGGAGGCAGCCGGTATCGTCAGCTTCGACGGCAAGCAGTTCCATTCCGAACGCCAGCTCGGCCTCGTCGGCGACCACTTTACCGACCCGGCCACCGTCGGCCGGCTGCCTGGGCATCTCGCCATGGGCCATGTGCGCTACTCGACCACCGGCGAGACGATCCTGCGCAACGTGCAGCCGCTGTTCGCCGAGCTGGAAGTGGGCGGCATCGCCATTGCCCATAACGGCAACTTCACCAACGGGCTGACGCTGAGAAAGCAACTGATCTCGCAGGGGGCGATCTGCCAGTCGACCTCGGATACCGAGGTGGTGCTGCATCTCATCGCCCGCTCGAAAAAAGTCGCCTCCTCCGACCGCTTCATCGATGCGCTGATGCACCTCGAGGGCGCGTTCGCGCTGGTGGCGATGACCCGCACCAAGCTGATCGGGGCCCGCGATGCCAACGGCATCCGCCCGCTGGTGCTGGGCGATCTCGACGGCAAGCCGATCTTTGCGTCGGAAACCTGCGCGCTCGACATCATCGGCGCCAAGTTCGTGCGCGATGTCGAGAACGGCGAAGTGGTGATCTGCGAAACGCAGCCCGACGGCAGCATCACCATCGACTCGGTGAAGCCGTTCGCGCCGCGGCCCGAGCGCATCTGCCTGTTCGAGTATGTCTATTTCGCCCGTCCGGATTCGATCGTCGCCGGCCGCCCGGTCTATTCGGCGCGCAAGCGGATGGGCATCAACCTCGCCAGGGAAGCGCCGGTCGAGGCCGATGTCGTGGTGCCGGTGCCGGATGGCGGCACGCCCGCGGCGATCGGCTACGCCCAGGCCAGCGGCATCCCGTTCGAGCTGGGCATCATCCGCAACCACTATGTCGGCCGCACCTTCATCGAGCCGACCCAGTCGATCCGCGCCTTCGGCGTCAAGCTCAAACACTCGGCCAACCGGGCCGAGATCGAAGGCAAGCGTGTCGTGCTGATCGACGATTCGATCGTGCGCGGCACCACTTCGGTGAAGATCGTGCAGATGATCCGCGATGCCGGCGCCAGCGAGGTGCATATCCGCGTTGCCTCGCCGATGATCTTTCACTCCGACTATTACGGCATCGACACGCCAGATCCGGAGAACCTCATCGCCAACCAGCACCCCGACCTCGAGTCGATGTGCCGCTTCATCGGTGCGGATTCCCTGGCGTTCCTCTCCATCGACGGGCTCTACGACGCGGTCGGCGGGGTGAAGCGCAACCCGCTGAGCCCGCAGTTCACCGACCATCACTTCACCGGCGACTACCCGACCAAGCTCACCGACCTCAATGGCCGCGGCAAGAACGACCCCAAGACGCTGTCGCTGATGAAGGAAGCGAGCTGACCGGGCGCCGGCCTGTCACGCCGGCGCGCCGCCACTCGATGTCACCATCACAGCTAGTGCGAGCGGAATGGATTCCGGGCGCGCGATGGGATGACGCCGGGTTTGTAGTCGCGCCCATGGACCTTCCGCCGCATCGCCAACGGAGATTCCCGCTTTCGCGGGAGTGACGCCGTGGGTAGAAGCAGCCAGCGTTTTCAACGGAACCTCACGCATGACACCCTCCCTCGCCGGCAAGATCGTCCTCGTTACCGGCGCATCGCGCGGCATCGGCTACCAGGCGGCGCTCGAGGCGGGACGACGCGGGGCGCATGTGATTGCGGTGGCGCGCACCATTGGCGGGCTCGAGGAGCTCGACGATGAAATCCAGAAAGCCGGCAGCAGCGCCACGCTGGTGCCGATGGACCTGCTGGAGTTCGACGCCATCGACCGGCTGGGGCTGGCGATCTTCGAGCGCTGGGGGCATCTCGACGGGTTCGTGGCCAACGCGGCGATGCTGAGCGAGTTGCGGCCGCTTGCGCATGTCGAGCCCAAGGAGTTCGACAAACTGATGGGCCTCAACGTCACCGCAAATTACCGGTTGGTCCGCTCTCTCGACCTGCTGCTGCGCCAATCGGCGGCGGGCCGCGTGGTCTTCGTCTCCTCGTCGTCGGCGCATTCGGCGCGCCCCAACTGGGGCCCGTATGCGGCCAGCAAGGCTGCCGTCGAAGCATTGGCCAAGAGCTATGCGGCCGAAGTCGGCGGCATCACGCCGGTGCGGGTCAATGCATTCTACCCGGGCGCCGTGCGCACCGCGATGCGGGCCAAGGCGATGCCGGGTGAAAACCCCGACACCCTGCCCCGTCCCGCAGTGCTGGCCCCCAAGCTGATCGATATGATCGCGCCCGAGTTCACCGAGAACCGCATGCTGTTCGACTGGGAAAAGTCGGAGCTGCGGCCGCTGTAAGCGCCCGTCTCCCCGGATTCCGCGAAAGCGGAGATCAGCGTTCGGCCGGACGCCCTGAACGGAGGTTCCCGCTTTCGCGGGACTACCAGGGAAGCGGCTAGTTCAGCCGCGTCACCATGATCTTGTCGATGCGGCGGCCGTCGAGGTCGAGCACTTCGAAACGCCAATGGCCGCGCTCGAAAGTCTCGCCCACCGCCGGCAGGTGGTTGAGCTCGGCCAGCACGAAGCCGGCGACGGTCTCGAACTTGGCGTCCTTGGGCACGGGAACGCCCAGATGCGCCTGGAACTCGTCGACCTGCATCCAGCCCGAGACGAGGAACGAGCCGTCCTCGCGGGTGACATAGGCCTTCTCGTCACCCTCTTCTTCCTGGAAAGCGCCGGTGATCGCCTCGAGGATGTCGCCCGGGGTGACGATGCCTTCGAAATGACCGTACTCGTCAAAGACCAGCGCCATGTGCACCAACGAGCCGCGGATGGCTTTCAGCACGTCGAGAGCGCTGGAGCGATCCATCACCACGGGCGCCTGCTTGACCAGCGTGCGCATGTCGAGCGGCGTGGCGGAGAGCACGTTCTCGACCAGATCCTTGCGGACGATCACGCCGACGATCGAGTCCACGGCGCCGTCCTGCACCGGCAGCACCGAGTGACGGGTGGCACGAAGCTTTTCGATCATTTCCTCATGCGTCTCGCTGAGATCGAGCAGCTCGACATCGAGACGCGGCGTCATCAGGCCACGCGCCGAGCGATCGGCGAGGCGCATGACACCCGAGATCATGTGGCGTTCCTCGGTCTCGAGCACGCCGGCGTGCTCGGCCTCGGCGATGAGGGTCTTCACTTCTTCATCGGTCACCCGTTCATCGGCCTCGCCGCTCTGACCGAGCAGGCGCAGCACCAGTTTGCCGGAAATATCCAGGAACCAGACCAGCGGCGCGGCGATCGAGGCGATGAACGCCATGGCGGGCGCAACGCGGGCCGCAACGCCTTCCGAATCGCGCAGGGCGACCTGCTTGGGCACCAGTTCGCCGATGATCAGCGACAGGTAGGTGATGATGATGACGACGATGCCGACACCGAGCGGCGCGGCAACCGATGGATTGATGCCGGCGCCGGCCAGCGTCGCGCCCAGCCGTTCACCGAGCGTGGCGCCCGAGAAGGCACCCGAGAGGACGCCGACGAGGGTAATGCCGATCTGCACCGAGGAGAGGAACTTGCCAGGATCTTCCTGGAGTTTCAGTGCGACGGAGGCGCCGCGCTTGCCTTCAGCGGCGAGAACTTTGAGGCGCGCAGGGCGGGACGAGACCACCGCCAGTTCGCTCATTGCAAGCAGGCCGTTGACCAGTGTCAGGACGGCGACAATCAGGATTTCGAGGAACAATGTCGTTTCAAGGTTGCGGCCCCGCACTCAGCATCGGGTCGCTTAGGAGGCGCGGAGTATAGCGAGGATCGGCAGAGGCGCAATGCGGCGTTCCCTCGCATCCGAGCTCAGGGTGTGGGGTCACCCCTCTCATGGCTGGCCTTTGACAGTAAGGCCGAAAGGCCCAGCCCGACCGCGTGGGCGGCAACTGCCAGGATCACGGCTACTAGCCCCATGATGTAGGGCCACGGATGAATACCCGTCGTGGGAACGTAGGTTTGGAAAACACGAAGTCCGAAGAAGCCAAGCAGTCCCAGAAGCACAAGCCGTCGCCGCAGCCGCAGCACGCCAGCAAAGAGCGCAAGAGCCAGACCCGCCCATGCCCAGGGATCCACCACCGTGTAGATGGTCGCAACCATTAACGCTGACGTAGCTGACAAGGACGTCCCCTAGCCCAACGCGGAGTGCCCTATGGATACGCGTCGGACTGCCGGCAAGCCAGCCGGGCCAGGCGACTACCTTACTTCTCGCTCTTGTCGAACGGGTTCTTGCCGCCACGCACCCACAGCCGGATCGGCGTGCCGGGCATGTCGAAGGCATCGCGCAGCCCGTTGATCAGGTAACGCTGGTAGGTGTTGGGCAGCACTTCGGGCCGCGAGGCGAACAGGATGAAGCTCGGCGGCCGGATCTTGGCCTGCGTCATGTAGCGCAGTTTCAGGCGGCGTCCCGACACGGCCGGGGGCGGATGGCTCTCGGTCATGCCGCTGAGCCAACGGTTGAGCCGCGCCGTCGAGACGTGGCTGTTCCACTTGCGCTCGATGGCGAAGATCGCCTGCATCAGCTTGTCGATATTGCGGCCCTGCAGGCCCGAGATAGTGACCAGCGGGATGCCCTTGAGCTGCGGCAGATACCGCTCGCACTGCTCGCGCAGTTCGGCGAGCTTGGCGTTCTTGTCCTCGATGGTGTCCCACTTGTTGACGGCGATGACCATCGCCCTGCCCTCGCGCTCCACCAGGTCGGCGAGCGTCAGGTCCTGCTTTTCGAACGGGATCTGCGCATCGAGCAGCAGCACGACGACTTCGGCATACTGGATCGAGCGCAGGGAATCGCTGACCGCCAGTTTCTCGAGCTTTTGTTCGATGCGCGCCTTGCGGCGCATGCCAGCGGTATCGACGAGGTTGATGGTCCGCCCCTCATACTCCCAGGGCACCAGGATGGAGTCGCGGGTAATACCGGCTTCCGGGCCGGTCAGCAGGCGCTCCTCGCCGACCATGCGATTGATCAGTGTGGACTTGCCGGCATTGGGGCGACCGATGATCGCGACATTGAGGTGACGCTTGGGATCCCAGCGCTTGACCGGACCATCTTCGGTCGAGCCGTCATCCTCGGGCAGGTCGACATCGACCTCGGGCATCACATCCAGCGACGGCGCTTCGGCCTGGGCCTTCTCGGCAGCGGCGTCGACGGCTTTCGAGACGATCGCGTGGAGGTCGGCCAGGCCCTGCCCATGCTCGGCGGAAAGCGCTACGGGCTCACCGAAGCCGAGATTGTAGGCTTCCAGCAGCCCCGGCTCGGCCGACTTGCCCTCGGCCTTGTTGCCGATCAGGTGCACATCCTTGCCGGCGCGACGCAGCACCTGGGCAAAGCGCTCGTCCAGCGGCGTGACACCGGCCTTGGCATCGATCATGAACAGGATGACGTCGGCATCGCGAATGGCGATCTCGGTCTGCTGACGCATCCGGTCTTCGAGCGAGCCGTCTGTCTTGTCCTCGTAGCCGGCTGTGTCGAGCACCTTGAAGCGCAGGTCACCGATACGGCCCTCGGCCTCGCGGCGGTCGCGCGTGACGCCCGGCGTATCGTCGACGAGGGCGATACGGCGGCCGACGAGCCGGTTGAACAGCGTCGACTTGCCGACATTCGGACGGCCGACAATGGCGACGGTAACGGTCAATCGAGACCCCAGTACTTAGAGCGCTTCAGGAAGAGGTCGCGAGACCTCTCCCTGTTCAAAGGCGCGGCGAAATCAAGGCCGGAGCCGCGAACTCAGTTCGCAGGCGCGGCAGGTGCGTCGGTCGTTGCGGGAGCGTCGGTGGCGGGCGCCGGAGCGGCCTCCATCGCCGGAGCCGCTTGCATCGCAGGCGCCTGCATGGCGGGCGCTTCCATGGCCGGAGCTTCCGCCGCCGGAGCGGTGTCGAGTGCCGGAGCATCGCCGACCGATGTCTCGGCCGGAGCCGCCGTGGCGGGATCGACGACGGCGGGGGTTGCGGCCGCAGCCTCGGCTGGCGGCGCAGCGACGCCTTCGGCCGTCAGCTGGGCGAGGTAGATGTTGATGCGGGTGCGCAGCTCCTGGCTGGCCTGCGCATCGTTGGCCGCATCCTCGAAGCTCTGGCGGGCGCCGGCGAGATCGCCGGCCTTGTACTTCACGAGGCCAATGGCTTCGCGCGCCGCATTGCGCATGGCGCTGGTGGGGCCGACGAGGCCACCGACACGCTGCTCGACCTGGGCGACATCGCCACCATCAACCAGGAGGTTGGCGGCCAGGACAAGCGCCAGTTCCCGCAGGTGCGCGTTGGGCTGGCCGGTCGACAGCGCGTCATAGGCAGCTACGGCTTCGGCAGTCTTGCCCTGGGAAGCCAGCAGCGCGGCTTCGCGGAAGCGCGCCAACGTCGGGTAGCCGGCGTGATTGGCGGCAATCACCTCATCGAGCGCCTTCTTGGCGGCGTCGGCATCGGTGCCGTCAGCCAGCTGCAAGGCGGCATAGAACTGATCCGACGACTGCGCCGAGTTGGAGTTCTGCCACCAGTCCCAGCCCTCTTTCGCCGCCACGAGCAGAACGATGGCGACGGCCGCGCCGATGACATAGGGGCCGAACTGGCGCCACAGGTTGCGCGCGCGGTCGCTGCGCAGTTCCTCGTCGATCTCGCGGATGATGTTTTCGTTGGACATGAAGCTCAAGTGAAACGGGGTCGAATTCGGCCGCACCATAGTGATGGGACCGCGCGAATGCAAACCCGTACACACGCAGCTCTCGAGGCAGGCGAAACGCTCGCTGCACGGATGAGCCAGGCTCGCCGGGCGGACGAGCTGCGCTCGCCGTGGACGGACGAGCTGCGCTCGCCGTGGGGTAACGAGCGCGTGAGGGAGCAGATGCCAGCGACCAAATTAATCTCTGCGCAACGGCCTTGCGCCAAGCTTTCGCCAGCGCCAGTACGAGTCATTGAAGATGTTCAGTCGCGTTTTACTTCTTCTCGCGTTCTTCGCCATTGCAACGCCCGCCGCCGCAGCCAACGTTTCCATCGTCATCGACCTCTCCGACCAGCACATGCGCGTATCGGTGGGCGGTGCGCCGAAATACAGCTTCGATGTTTCGACCGGCCGCAAGGGATATGCCACCCCCAAGGGCACCTATGGCGTACAGCGGATGTACACCGAGTACTATTCCAGGAAGTACGACTGGGCGCCGATGCCCTACTCGATCTTCTTTCGCGGTGGTTACGCCATCCACGGCACCTATGACACCAAGCGCCTCGGCGGCGTCGCCTCGCATGGTTGCATTCGTCTGTCGCCCGAGAACGCGCGGCGGCTCTACAACCTGGTGCTGCAGCACGGCAGCGGCAATGTCAGCATCCGGGTGAAGGCCTAGGGGCCCTTCAAAGTCTGCGGCCTCTCCCGAGGCGCTCTAACTCGCGCCATAGAGGTCGGCTATGGTGGCCGGCATCCATGGGGGACCTCCTTGCTGTACCGAGCCCTGCGCCTTGCAGTCTTTGCCGTTGCGCTGTCGAGCCTGCCCGCCCAGGCCGATACTCTGGTCGAGCCGCGCCTCCACATCACTCCCGGCGGGCCCCAGTCGCCACAGGTGGCGTTGACGCTGGACGCCTGCTCGGGCGCGATCGACCACCGCATCCTCGACGTGCTGGTGGCGAGGGCGATCCCGGCGACGATCTTCGTCACCGGTCGCTGGCTGCGGCGCAACCCGGACACGGTGCAGCTGTTGCTCCAGCATCCCGACCTGTTCGAGCTCGAGGACCATGGCCAGAACCATGTGCCCGCGGTTATCGGCACGCAGAAGCCCTATGGCATCACCCCTGCCGGCACCGCAGCGGCGGTGGCGGCGGAGATCGAGGGCGGCGCGCTGAGCATCGGCAAGGCCGGCGGCCCGGCGCCGCGCTGGTACCGCGGCGCCACCGCGCTCTACAGCCAGGATGCGCTCAAACTGATCCACAAGCTGGGCTATCGCACCGCCGGCTTCTCGCTCAACGCCGACCTCGGCGCCAGCGTCTCGGCTTCAGTGGCAGCCGCCCGGATCGGCAGAGCGCAGGACGGCGACGTGATCATCGCCCATATCAACCAACCGAGGCGGGCGGCCGGAGCGGGCGTGGCGCTCGGCGTCGAGGACCTGCTGTCCCGCGGCTATCGCTTCGTCCGGCTGGCCGATGTCGCTGAACTCGACGACTGACGGCGCCGAGCCAGTCTGCGGCTCCCGCCAGCTCTCCGGGGCGCCTGACGTCGAAACGCCGCCCCCCTCCGTCATTGCGACGGATTCGGTCGCGACAGGACGTACCAGGCGCAGGCGCCGAAAACCGCAAGGACGAACAGCGCGAGCGGCAGGTCCGGGCGGGCGCCGATCAGAAACAGCACGTAGCCCAGCACCATGCCGGCCGTGGCCAGCGTCTTGCCGCGCCGCGAGATCGCGCCTTCGGCGCGCCAGGCCTTGATGGTGGGGCCGAAGCTCTTGTGATTGAGCAGCCAGTCTTCGATGCGGCGATTGGAGCGGGCAAAGCAGCCGGCCGCGAGAATGACGAAGATGGTCGTCGGCATCAGCGGCAGGAACGCGCCGATAATGCCGAGCGCCAGCAGGACGAAGCCGGCGACGAGGTAGCCGAGGCGCACCATGCGGGCCGAAACACCATTCGGGCGATCCTGCTTCATCAGATCATCACCCGAGCACCCCGGCGCTGATGACCCGGTTGCTCAGCCGCGCCCGACCGCGAGCAGCAGTGACCGACAGCCTGACGGCCGCTGTTTCCACCGGCGAGAAGCGGAGGATGCGGCGATAGCCCACCGAGGCGCACTCCGCAAGCGCAAGCCACCGACCATCGGCGGCCTGGGCTTCCACCGTCAGCCGTTCGACCTGCTGGCCCAAGGCAATGTCTTCCTCGACGATCACGGCGCCGACCCGTCGCGTTTCCGGCCACGACATAACGAGGCTGCCGCCATTGGCGTCGGTGATCCAGGCGCCCTGCGGGTCCAGCGCACCGGCAGGCGACAGATCGGCGGTTGCGGCGATATTGGCGCCATAAAGCTCGGCAATGCGCTTTCCCAGCTGCGACAAGACGAGCCGATCCGGCGCGGACACCAAGCCGGCGCGGTCGGGCGGCACGTTAAGCAGGAACGTCGCGTTGCCCCCCACCGACGCACAGTAGATGTCGAACAGTTCGTCGGCGGAGCGGACCTCGGCATCTTCCCTGGGATGGTGGAACCAGCCCGGCCGGATCGAAGTGTTCACCTCGGCGGGATACCAGACGAGCCGATCGCTCGAGGCGGTGATGACCGCCCGGCTCCCCAGATCCTGTTCGTCCGAGCGCACCATGCGGGAGAACTTGCCGTCGTCGATCTGCTGCGAGTTGGAGGCGGTCCGTTCGGCGTCGCGCAGCGCAGCGGGAACCACGCTCCACTCATCGGGTCGGGTATGGCCGGCCTCGTTGCCGCACCAGCGCACGTCGGGGCCGCAGACGCTGATCACGGCGTCGGGCTGCAACTCTCGCACCACGGCAAAATAGCGGTCCCAATCGTAATATTGCTTCCTGCCGGCGGCGCCTTCGCCATTGGCGCCGTCGAACCAGACCGAAAAGATCGGGCCATAACCCGAGAGCAGTTCCCGCAATTGCGCGACGAAACAGTCGTCGTAGCCGATCCCGGTGCCGTAGGCGGGCTCCGTGCGGTCCCATGGGGAGAGATAGACGCCGAACTTCATGCCGCGCCGCGCACAGGCCGCCGAGACTTCGGCGACGAGGTCACCACGACCGCCTCGCCATGGGCTGGACGCCACCGAGTGCCGGGTCACCGCGCTCGGCCACAGGCAGAACCCGTCATGATGCTTGCAGGTGAGGATCAGGCCACGCATGCCGGCAGAGGCCAGGCTCTCCACCCACTGGTCCGCATCGAGGTGCGCCGGATCGAACAGAGCCGGATCCTCGTGCCCGAGGCCCCATTCCCGATCGGTCATGGTGTTCATGCCGAAATGGATGAAGCCGTAGAACTCGAGCTGCTGCCAGGCCAGCTGCCGCGGCGACGGCCGGACGGCAGAAGCCTCGGCGATACGGCTGACCGAGCTCACTCCCACTCGATGGTGCCGGGCGGCTTCGACGTCACGTCGTAGACCACCCGGTTGATGCCGCGCACCTCGTTGATGATGCGGGTGGCGGCGCGGCCGAGGAAGTTCATGTCGTAGGGGAAGAAATCCGCGGTCATGCCATCTACCGAGGTCACGGCGCGCAGCGCGCAGACGAACTCGTAGGTGCGGCCATCGCCCATGACGCCGACGGTCTGCACCGGCAGCAGCACGGCGAAGGCCTGCCAGATCTTGTCGTAGAGCCCGGCCTTCCTGATCTCGTCGAGATAGATGGCATCGGCACGGCGGAGGATATCGAGCTTCTCGCGGGTCACGCCGCCCGGCAGGCGGATGGCGAGGCCGGGTCCGGGGAACGGGTGGCGACCGACAAAGCGATCCGGAAGGCCGAGTTCGCGGCCGAGCGCCCGGACCTCGTCCTTGAACAGCTCGCGCAGCGGTTCGACCAGTTGCATGTTCATGCGATCCGGCAGGCCGCCGACATTGTGGTGCGACTTGATGGTGACCGAGGGGCCGCCCGAGAAGCTGACGCTTTCGATGACATCGGGGTAGAGCGTGCCCTGGGCGAGGAACTGCGCCCCGCCGAGCTTTCTGGCCTCGTCCTCGAACACCTCGATGAACAGCCGACCGATGGTCTTGCGCTTGGTCTCGGGGTCCGCCTCGCCTTCGAGCGCGCCGATGAACTTGTCGGCGGCATCCACGTGGACCAACGGGATGTTGTAGTGATCGCGGAACATCGAGACGACTTCGTCGGCCTCGTTCATCCGCATCAGGCCGTGGTCGACGAACACGCAGGTCAACTGGTCGCCGATGGCTTCGTGGATCAGGATCGCGGCGACCGAACTGTCGACGCCGCCCGACAGGGCGCAGATCACCCTGCCCTTGCCGACCTGGGCGCGGATCTTGTCGATGGCGCGCTGGCGATAGGCCGACATGGTCCAGTCGGACTTGAGCCCGACGATGTTGTGCACGAAGGATTGCAGCAGCTTGCCGCCATCCGGGGTGTGCACCACCTCGGGGTGGAACATGGTGGTGTAGTAGCGCTTGCGCTCATTGACGGCGATGGCGAAGGGGGCGTTCTCGGAGGTGCCGACAACGGTGAACCCCTCGGGCAGCTCGGTGACGCGGTCGCCGTGGCTCATCCAGACCGGATAGCGTCCGCCGACCTTCCAGAAGCCGTCGAACAGCGGGCTCTGTTCCCTGATTTCGACATCGGCCCGGCCGAATTCGCGGGCGTGACCGCCCTCGACCTTGCCGCCCTGCTGCAGCGCCAGGGTTTGCTGGCCGTAACAGATGGCGAGGATCGGCACGCCCGAGTCGAAGACCTCCTGCGGGGCGCGAGGGCTGCCCTCATCGGTCACCGAGGCGGGGCCACCCGAGAAGATCACTCCTTGTGGCTTCAGCCGGGCGAACGCCTCGGCGGCGCTCTGGAACGGATGAATTTCGCAATAGACGCCGGTCTCGCGCAGGCGGCGCGCGATCAGCTGGGTCACCTGGGACCCAAAATCGATGATGAGAATGGACTCGGCGGGGGCGGCGGCGATGTCTGTCATGCGCGGGAAATAAAGCCCGGCCGGGGATTGTGCAAGCCTTACGCGGGTTGGTTGATCGGCGCCTGATCGTTCGAGCGGGTCAGCTTGCCGGCGAGGTTCTTGTTGAGCGCCGATTCGAGGGTGCGCCGCAGCTGCGCGTCATTGCCGATGGCTGCGGTCAGCTTGGCCTGATCGAACACCAGGGCGCGGGTCGGCTTGACCACCGTGGCGGTCGCACTGGCCGGATTGCCGGAGAGAAAACTCAGCTCGCCGATATAGTCGCCCGGGCCACAGATGGCGACGACACGGTCGGCATGCTCCACTTTGACGATGCCGTCGGCGATGTAGACCAGCTGCGGCACCGCCTCCCCCTCATTGGTCAGGGTCTTGCCCGGCTCCAGCCGCTCGAGGTCGGCCAGGTCGAGCAGGCGCTTGATGGCGCTGCGATCGACGGTGTCGGGCATGTTGTCGGCGAAGTGCTGGTGCTCCTCGTCGAAGCGATGGTGGTACTCGTAGTACCAGATGATCAGCAACTGGACGACGTTGACGAGTACGAAGATCGTCTCCCACAGCACGCTTACCGGATCGAGCACGAAGAACGCCCGATAGACGATCTTGGCGAGGCCCGAAGCCACGGCGAGGATGCGCAGGGTCACCATGCGACGCATCAGCATCGAGGCGATCAGCAGGAAATAGGTGAAATGGCCGAACAGGATGACGGGGTCGGAGAGACCCCGCAGCAGTTCGTCAAGCAAGCTCGTCATCTACTCGATCCCAGAACCATGCCGGCGGATCCAATCACCGGGCAGAGCCTCATTCGCCCGGCGCAGCCGCTCAACCAGAACGCGCATGACGCTGAGGCCGAAATACGGGGCCTCGCTGATCATGAACAGGAACTGCTTCTCGCTCACCGGAGTCACCACGCAATCGGTGTCGGCCAATACCGTGGCGCTGCGCGGGCCGGCGTCAATCAGGGCCATCTCGCCAAACACTTCGCCCTCGCCCAAAGTGTCGAGGGTGCGATTGCCCAGGCGTACCTGTACTTTGCCTTTGCGGATGACGAAGAACTCGTGCGCGCTGTCACCGGCGTTGAAAATCACCTGCCCCGCCAAGAAACTCCGCGTCTCGTCGTTCGCCCGATCCAGTAAACCGAAATCCGTGAACATGTTCATGCCGGCCACCCCCATTGCCAGTCATGCGGTTCGCACGCCGCCCCCATCGATTTCAACGACGGAAACTGGCACTGTCACAGAACTGGTCGTCGAACTGTCATCTGACCGTTACATTTCCCTGTCCATAAACAGTATTCGTCCGGCCGGCGGGGCGTTTGCCGGTGCAGCGCAAGGGAGCACTGGTATGGAATGGAAGGTCGTCGACGCCGGTAACGGCATTACCGTCGTCGAACTGAGCGGACGCATGGACGTTGCCGGCGCACTGCTGGTCGATCCGGCGTTTGCCGAAGTCGCCCGCGACAACACAAGCGTCATCGTCGATCTCGCCAAGGTGGATTTCCTCGCCTCGCTCGGCATCCGCACGCTGGTCAGTGCGTGCAAGACGCTGCGCGCCAAGAATGGCGGCATGGTGCTGCTGACCCCGCAACCCAATGTCGAGCAGGTCCTGCGCTCGAGCGGCATCGACACGATCATCCCGATCGTGATGACGCGCGAAGAAGCAGAGGCCGGCGTGCTGGCCTGACGATGAGCGCCACGCAGCCGCACCGCGCGCAGTTTCCCGGCACCATCGACGGTGCCGTGACGGCGTCGAGCTGGCTGCATGGCGTGGCTGAGCGCGAGGCTCTGCCCGGCAAGCTGGTGTTCGCGCTCGAGGTCTGCCTCGAGGAACTCTTCACCAACGTGGTTCGGCATGGCGGCCGCGGTCGCGACGCGGCGCCACTCTCGGTCGATGTCGGCCTGTCGGTCGAGGGCAACGACGTCGCGATGTATATCGAAGACAACGGCAAGTCGTTCGACGTGTCGCAGGCGCCGGCCCGGCCGATCCGCCGCCCGCTCGAAGAAGTCATGCCGGGCGGCCTGGGCATGCAACTGATCCGCAGCTTCAGCAAGGAGCTGCTGTACGAGTCACGACCCGACGGCAACCGGGTCATCCTGAAGTTCTTGCGGCAGGAACAAGCGGGGTCTACAGCGGGAGCCTGACACGAGACTGTCATGAGCCCTGCCGACCGCGCGATGAACCGCTACACCCTGACGAGGACCGCCGACGTCGGCATCGGCGCCCTCGATGCTTTGCTGCGCCGGCGGACGCCGGTTCGGTACGCGCCCGGCGAGGTGCTGGTCCGGCAGGGCGAGATCAGTGAGTTCGCCTATTTCGTGGCCGAGGGATCGGTCGCGGTCTACGCCGAGTCGGATTACGAGCGGGTGCAACTGGCTGCGCTCGACGCGCCACGACTGATCGGCGAGTTGGGCGTGCTCGCCGGTTACCCGCGCACGGCCACGATCGAGGCGACCACGCCGCTCATGGTCTACCGGCTCACCGGCGAGGAACTGACCGAGGTGGGGCGGCAGGCACCGGAGTTTCTGTTCTCGGTGATCAGCCAGCTGGGGCGACAGCTCGACGGCATGAACCGGGCGCTCAGCCTCTACGGCAATGCACTTTCGGCGCTGGAGCGGCGCGAGTTCGACTCGCGCATCCTCGACGAGCTGGCGCACCCCTCGCCGCAACTGGTGACCTTCGCCAATACCTTCAAGCGTTTTGCCGAGCAGATCGTCGACAAGCGCCGGCAGAGTGATGAGCTGGCCAGCGCCGCAATCATCCAGCGCTCGTTCCTGCCGCGTCCCGAACTGCTGAGGCCGCTGGAAGGGCGGGTCGAGCTCAGCGCTTCCATGCGACCGGCCCGCGACGTGGGGGGCGACTTCTACGACTATTTCATGCTCGGCCGGCACAAGCTCGCCATCGCTATCGGCGACGTGTGCGGCAAGGGGATCCCCGCGAGCCTCTTCATGTCGGTGGCGATCACCACGCTGAGAAGCGCAGCGGCCGAAGAGAAGACGATCGAGGCGACGCTCGCGCGTATCAACACCAGCCTTTGCCGCGACAATGACGCTTCGATGTTCGCCACCCTGTTCTTCGCCGTGCTGGACACCCGGACCGGAGAACTCGAGTATGGCAATTGCGGGCACAACGCGCCCTATGTGCTCTCTGCCGGCGGGCGGCAAAGCCTGCCGACGACCGGTATTCCGGTGGGGCTGATCGATGGACGATCCGCCAAGGTCGGGCGCCTCAGGCTGTCGCCGGGCGACCTGCTGGTGACCTTTACCGACGGCGTTACCGAAGCGATGGACCCGCGGCAGGAGCAGTTCGGCAACCAGCGGTTCGAGGCGCTGCTTGACGCCGCCGCCGGTGCCCGGCCGGCGGACCTTCTCCCCTCGATCCTCAGTGCGGTGGACGACTTCGCCGCAGGCGAAGAGCAGGCCGACGACATCACCTGCCTGGCGCTGCGGCTGATGCAGGCGCCGAGCGACTGAGGATCGCCAGCACCTCGGCGATGTCACGCATGGGGTTGCGTCAGGCACCGTCCGGATGCCAAAAATGAAATCGATTGCACGACGAACCGCACGGCAGATGCGGCGTGCCGGCGAGGGGAGCAATGACCGACAACCGTCTGAATGGCGCCGATTTCGTGCGCGCCGCCGCCTGCCTCACGGTGCTGTTTCACCACCTGGCGCAGCGGATGAGCTGGCAGGACCAATTGGCCGGCGTCGAATGGTTCCGGATCTTCGCGCAGATCGGCACGTTCGGCGTGGCGATGTTCTTCGTGCTCTCGGGCTTCCTGCTGTCACGGCCGTTCTGGCAGGCGCTGGATCGCGGCGAGCCCGCCCCGTCGCTGCGCATCTACGCTATGCGCCGGGCGGCTCGCATCCTGCCGGGCTTCTGGCTGGCGCTACTGGTCACGTTCGTGCTCAGCATCACGGTGTTCGGCGCGGTGCTCGATGGACAGCTGCTGTTGCGACTGGCGGCCGGCATTTTCACGGTCGCCGACTGGCACTGGGTGACGCTGTTCCCGGTCGAGGTCAACGGGCCGCTCTGGTCGATCAGCTTCGAGGTCACCTCATACCTGCTGCTGCCGCTGGGCTTTGCCGCCCTGTTCCTGGTTGGCCGGTGGGCCGGCACGGGCTGGCAATCGCGGCTGATGTGGCTGGGCGTGATCGGCCTCGCTCTCGTCGCGCACTGGCTGTTCGTCCAGTTCTACCGCGTCGACACCTATCAGCGCGGCTGGGACTATGGACTGATCGGCGGCGCCAAATCCTGGATGCCGCGCTTCAACCCGTTCGGCTTTTTCGCCATGTTCGCCATCGGTGCGCTGGCCGGCGGGCTGCAGGTGCGGTGGGCCAAATATCGCAACGCCCTGTTCGACGCGATCGGGCTGGCGGGGCTGGCCTGGGGGATTTACCTGATGGATCGGCAGCTCTCGGCCGAGACCGCCGATGGCTGGGGCTGGCTCGGCGTGCCCTACGGCTTCCCGTGGTTCGTGCTGGCGGTGGGACTGTTCCTGTCCGCCGCGCCCTCGAGTGTGCTGCTGGGGCGGCTGCTCGACAACCCGGTGACGCGCTATATCGCCAGGATCTCGTTCGGCATCTACATCTGGCACTATCCAGTGCTGGAGCTGGTGCGGCTCTACTGGGACCCGCAGATCGACCACGGACAGGCGTCGGATCCGGTGCGTTTCGTGATCACCTGCAGCCTCATCACGGTGATCACTTTGACCGTGGCGCACCTGTCGTATCATCTGGTGGAGAACCCGGTGATTCAGTGGGCGCGCGGCAAGGAACGGCGCGGCGCGGGTTTGGCGAGCCTTTCCCAGAACTCTGCAGTAGCGGGATGACCTGATGAAAACCGGCAAGACCTTCTGGCGCAACCAGCCGCCCTTCTACGAGGAACGCGGCGGGACCCTCCTGGTGCGAACCGGCCGGGACACCGACTACTGGAACAACACGTTCTATGGCTTCAAGCACGCCGATGGGCACTTTCGCGCCACCGCCGTCGCCGGCGATTTCAGCTTCGAAGTCAGCTTCCATGCCAACTACCAGCGGCTCTACGACCAGGCCGGGGCGATGCTGTTCGTCGATGGCGAGAACTGGATGAAATGCGGGGTCGAGTTCACCGACGGCGCCATGCATTTCTCGGTCGTGGTGACCCGTGACGACCAATCCGACTGGTCGGTGCTGAAACTCGATCGCCCCATCGGCAACACGGTGACCTTGCGGCTCACCCGGCATGCCGAGGCGCTGCGCGTGCAGTTGCAGGATGTGGACGGCGGCTGGCAGCTGGTGCGGCTGTGCTTCCTCGGCATGGGCGAGACGGTGGAGGTGGGACCGATGACCTGTTCGCCGACCGGCGAAGGGCTGGACGTCAGCTTCACGCGCCTCGAACTCGGCGAACCGATCTCGCGCGAGCTGCACTAGCCAAGGGCATCCCCTGCCCTAGTTCAACGTCGCGATCGCGAGGTTCAGCAGGCTGGCGAAACCGACCCAGGCCGCATAGGGGATGAACAGCCAGGCCGAAACCCGATCCCGGTCCCAGCGATTGGCCATGAACCACAGCGTGAGCGCGAAGATCGCGATGATCACGACGAAGGCCGGCCAGAGCAGGTGCAGCGAGAACCAGATCGGCGACCAAAGCCAGTTGAGCGCCATCTGCCCGTACCACAGCTTCATCCCCGTGCCGTTTGGTTCGCTCAGAAAAGTGCGCCAGCCGGCAAAGGCGATCAGCACATAAAGGGCGAACCAGACCGGGCCGAACACCCAGTTTGGGGGATTGAACGGCGGCTTGGCGAGGCCGGCATACCATTCGCCGGGCGCGGTGGTGACGCCGATGGCGGCGCCGATGCCGATCACCACGGCAAGGAAGACCGCCAGTAGAATCAAGGCGCGCGGAGTTTTGAGGTCGGATGCTGTGAGCGTGCTCATGCCGGCTGAAACGCACGAGGCCGCTTCAGGTTCACTCCGCCCCAGTGCAATCGGCCGTGATATCGAGCGTGAACTTGCCGCCCTGGCCCTCGGCGTCGGCGTAGACGATATCGACGACCCGCTCATCGGCAGCCCATAGCGGATAAGCGTTGGACAGCATGGCGTGGTTGCCGGTGAGGGGAACGCGGCAGGAGCGGCGCGATTTGCTGCCGTCGGCGGCGGTGCTCTCGGCGATGACCTGGCGCTCACAAGTCGCTTCGGCGCAATGCTCGCCGACATCCAGGGCAACGCGGCCCGAGGGCGAGACGAACTGGTGCCTGGCCGTGGCGGCGCCCGGCAAGGCGAACCAGATCAATGCGCCGACGATCAGCAGGAACGCGACCGAGCCGAGCGCGAAGATCAGCAGGGGCGAGACGCTGCCGGCCTCGTCGCGGATCACTTCGACCGCTCCATGGCGATGCAATAGAAGCCGTCGGTACCGGTAAGCCGCGGGGTCAGCGATACGCCACCTTCCGGTGAGAAGCGGGCCCGGAGCCTGGTGCCGGAGAAGGCGCTCATCCACAGCTTGTTGCCCGCGATGGCCGTGAATTCCGGATTGGCCTCGAGGAAGGCCGAGGCCTGCCGGGCGTTCTCCTCGGGCAATACCGAGCAGGTAATGTAAACCAGGGTGCCGCCCGGTTTGAGGTAGCGCGCCGCATCGACGAGGATGACGTGCTGCTCCTCGACGCGCCCGGCGAGTTGCTCGGGCGTCAGCTTCCATTTGGCGGTCGGCTGGCGACGCCAGGTGCCTGTGCCGGTGCATGGCGCATCGACCACTACGCGATCTAGCTTGCCGACCAGATCGTCAAGCGCGCCGTCGCCCGGAGCGCGCACCTGCACGTTGCGAGCGCCGGCGCGCTTCAGCCGGTCATAGATCGGAGCGAGACGGGTCCGGTCGCTGTCATAGGCGAAAATCTGGCCGCGATTCTGCATCGCCGCGGCCATGGCGAGGGTCTTGCCCCCGGCCCCGGCGCAGAGGTCGAGCACCTGCTCGCCACCGCGCGCACCGGCCAGCGCGGCAACGATCTGGCTGCCGAAATCCTGCACCTCGAACCAGCCCTTGATGTAACCCTCTTCGCTCTGCACGTTCGGCGTGCGGCTGTCGCGCTCGCCGGCGGGGAAGCGGATGCCCTCGGGGATAATGGCCGCGGCATCGGGGGCAAAGCGCCCGAGCGCCCGCAGCGCCTTGTCGCGGTTGGCCTTCAGCGTGTTGACGCGCAGGTCGAGCGGCGGCCGGCCGGAGAGATCGTGCGCCTCGGCAACCCAGTCCTCGCCAAAGCTCTCGGCGAGATGCGGCGCGACCCATTCGGGCACATCGGCGCGCACGAAGTCGGGCGCCCCGGCGAGCGGATCGGCGGCGGTCAGCCTTGCCGCTTCGTCCGGCTCGATCGCGGCCGGGGCGAAGCGATCGCCCTCGAAGCTCGCATTGAGCTCATCGATGTTCTCGCCCCATTCGCGCACCACGACGCTGAGCACCAGCGCCCGCGGCGTGTCCGACCCCATGGCAAAGGCGTGCGAGCTTCTGCGCCGCAGCGCGTCGTAGACGAGGTTGCCGATAGCGGCGCGGTCGCCGGCGCCGGCAAAGCGGTTACCGAGCCCCCAGGCCTTCAACGCCTCGGCTACCGGGCGCTTATGCGCATCGATATCGGCAAGCACAGCGATGGCGGCGGCGATCCGGCCGGGCAGTCTCATGCGAAGATCCTCTTCTCGTCAGCCGCGTCCGTGACACGATGCGGCACGCGGATCAAGGGCGCGACGCGACGGCCTGGAAGTGGCAGACATTGACCCAGTTGCCGCTGAAGTCCCGGAAACTGAAGTGGCTCATCCCGCCCGATTGCTCGATCGGCGTTGCCTCGCTGCCGGCAGCGGTAATTTCGGCGTGCAGCCGGTCGGGATCGGCGGTGAAGAAGTTGAACGCCGGATGGGCCGCCCGGTCGATCGCCTCGGCCCTCACCAATGTCAGGGCCGTACGGTCACGCGGCGCTTCACCGGGAAAGCGCAGGGCGACATAGTCCGCCTCCTCGAACACCGTTTCCAGACTGAACAGGCGGCGATACCAGTCTGCCGCCGCCACAGGCTCGAGCGCCGGAACGAAGATCGTATCGATGCGTGAAACCAGCGCCATCACATTCCCCCAGCCGCGAACAGCAGCCGTATCACGAGATCGAGCCAGAACGCACAGAGCAGCACCAGGCCAATGAAATAGGCGGTAAAGCGGCGGACCACGTGGTTGTCGGTGATGTGCACGAAGGCATGCAGGTAGCGGGAGATGACGAACAGCCAGACCAGCGCCACTTCGAACAGGGTCGGGCCGAAATAGAGCGCCAGCCCGGCCCCGACATAGAACAGCACCGGCAACTGGAACTGGTTGTCGAAGGCGTTCGAGGCCTGCCACTCACGCTTCGGCCAGCCCTTGCGTTCGAGTGCGATATCGTCGATCCGCACCTCGCCCTTCATCACCATCGGGATACGGATGGTGCCGAGGTACCACAGCAGCCCCAAAGCGAGTGCGCCTTGGGCGAGTATGGCAGCGATCAACCAAAGCGCGTTCGGAGTGACGTTCAATCGCGGGCCTCGCTGCTTGGGGGAGCCACCGGGTCGTTCCCGCGAAAGCGAGAATGACCCGGTGGAGTTGGCAGCAACGGAGCAACCCGGCTGTTAGTTGCCGCCGCGATAGTTCGGGCTCTCGCGGGTGATCGAGACGTCGTGCACGTGGCTCTCGTTGAGGCCGGCGCCGGAGATTTTCACGAACACCGAGTTGTCGCGGAACGCCTGCAGGGTCGGCGCGCCGGTATAGCCCATGGCGGCGCGGAGCCCGCCCGCCAGTTGGTGCAGCACGTTGCCGGCGGCGCCCTTGTACGGCACCTGGCCCTCGATGCCCTCGGGCACCAGCTTCAGGCTGTCGTTCACTTCCTGCTGGAAATAGCGATCGGCCGAACCGCGGGCCATGGCGCCCACCGAGCCCATGCCGCGATACGACTTATAGGAGCGGCCCTGGTAGAGGTAGACCTCGCCCGGGCTCTCGTCGGTCCCGGCGAGGAGCGAGCCGACCATGGCGCAGGAAGCACCGCCGGCCAATGCCTTAGCCAGATCGCCTGAGAATTTGATTCCGCCGTCGGCGATGACCGGGATGCCATGCTTGTCGCCCTCTTCGGCACAGGCCATGACCGCCGCAAGCTGCGGCACGCCGACGCCGGCGACGATGCGGGTGGTGCAGATCGAGCCGGGACCGATGCCGACCTTCACCGAATCCGCGCCCGCCTCGATCAGCGCGCGGGTGGCTTCGGCGGTCGCGACATTGCCGGCGACGATGCGGGTGGAATTGCTCTCGCGCTTCACCCGCTCCACCGATTTCAGCACGCCGGTCGAGTGACCATGCGCCGTGTCGATGACGAGCAGGTCGACGCCGGCATCGATCAGCGCCAGCGAACGCTCGAAGCCGGCATCGCCGACACCGGTGGCCGCGGCGACGCGCAGGCGCCCCTGCGCATCCTTCACCGCGTGGGGGTTGAGCTGCGCCTTCTCGATGTCCTTCACCGTGATCAGCCCGACGCAACGGCGCTCGTCATCCACCACCAGCAGCTTTTCGATGCGATGGGCATGCAGCAGGCGCTTGGCTTCGTCCTTGCTGACGCCGTCGCGAACCGTCACCAGGTTCTCGTGCGTCATCAGTTCGGCAATGCGCTGTCGGGGGTTATTGGCAAAGCGCACGTCGCGGTTGGTGAGGATACCGACCAGCCGGCCGACCTTGCGGCCGCCCTGGCCGCCATTCTCGACCACCGGGATGCCGGAGATGTGGTTGGCTTCCATCAGCGCCAGCGCATCGGCGAGCGTTGCGTCGGGTCCGATGGTGATGGGATTGACCACCATGCCGCTCTCAAAACTCTTCACGGCGCGGACGTGCTCGGCCTGCACCAGGATATCGAGGTTCTTGTGGATCACGCCCATGCCGCCGGCCTGCGCCATGGCAATGGCCATGCGGCTCTCGGTCACCGTGTCCATGGCGGACGACAGGATCGGGATATTGAGGGAAATGTCCTTGGTCACCCGGGTGCGAATGTCGACATCGGTCGGCAGCACATCGGAGCGCGCAGGCTGCAGCAGCACGTCGTCGAACGTCAGCGCGCTATCGCCGGTGATGGATGTAATGATCTTCGCCAAGGGGTGCACCCTTCCCTTCTGAGCATCAGAAAAACGGAAGCCCGTGAGCGGAACGACTCGTCGCCGGCTCACGGGTTGGCGAGGGTGATTACCACCGCCCCCCGGGTTTGGGAAGGGTGGTTGTCTGCAAGGCTGGTGCGCGCTGCCCTCACCAGGCCTCGCGACCTTCCACACCCCCGAGCGCGCGATTGGCTGCGCTCTCCTCAAGCGCTACACTGGCCCCTGCGGACGCGCCTTTCGGTCGCGAGGAAACGCACCCGGAGGACGTCGTCAGAGGAACAAATCACGAACGAGGAGGAGTAGATGGCAAACGACAACGGCAGACAAGCCGGGCCCCGGTGCATCGCGCTGGTGGGGCCGTTCGCGAGCGGCAAGACTTCGCTGCTCGAAGCGATCCTCATGCGCACTGGGGCCATTACCCGACAAGGCAATGCCAAGGACGGCAACATGGTGGGCGATGCCTCGCCGGAAGCTCGTTCCAACGGCATGAGCATCGAGGTCAACGTCGCCGAAACCGAGTTCATGGGCGACCGCTACACGTTCATCGACTGCCCCGGTTCGGTCGAATTCCAGTATGAGTCCCTGGCCGTGCTGGCCGGGTGCGATATGGCGGTGGTGGTGGCGGAAGCCGACCCCAAGAAAGTCGCGGCGCTGCAACTGATCCTCAGGGATCTCGAAGCACGACAGCTGCCGCACCTCATCTTCCTCAACAAGATCGACAAACTCTCCGGCCAGGTGCGCGACATCCTCACCATGCTGCAGCCGGCGAGCCGGGTGCCGCTGGTGCTGCGGCAGCTGCCGATGACCAAGGGCGGCGTGGTGACCGGCTGCATCGACCTGGCGCTGGAGCGGGCGCATGTCTACCACGAGGCGAAGGAAAGCGAGATCGTCGCCCTGCCCGATGGAGACAAGGCCGAAGAAGTTGCGGCACGTACGGCGATGCTCGAGCAGATCGCCGATTTCGACGACGTGCTGATGGAGCAGCTGCTCGAGGATGTGCAGCCGGAAAAAGACCTGATCTTCAAGGACCTGGTCGATGAGATGCGGGCGGGCAAGATCTGTCCGGTGTTCATCGGGTCGGCCGAGCACGGCAACGGCATCACCCGATTGCTCAAGGCGATCCGCCACGAAGCGCCGACGGTGCGGGAAACCCGTGCCCGGCTCGGGCTCGCCGACGGGCCCGGCGCCGTGGTGCAGGTCATGAAGACCATGCAAACCGCCCGCAGCGGCAAGATGTGCGTGGCGCGCGTGCTCAGCGGCTCGGTTGTCGACGGCGCGACGCTTCGCTCGGCCGATGGCCGGGAGAGCAAGGTCTCCGGCATCTTCCGGGTGACGGGCCAGGAGACGCAGAAGCGCGAGGCGGCACGGGAGGGCGAAACGGTGGCGCTCGGCAAGGTCGAAGCCGCCCGCACCGGCGATACGCTGGCGGCCGGCCGCCTGGTGCCTGACCTGATGCCGCTGCCCGAGAGCATGCCCATGATGGCGATGGCCGTGTCGCCGCGCGAGCGCAAGGACGACGTGCGGCTGTCGACGGCGCTGCAGCGTATCCTCGAAGAGGATCCCTCGCTGCACCTGACCCAGGTTCCCGAAACCGGCGAAACCGTGCTCGAGGGCCATGGCGAGATGCACCTGCGGGTGGTCATCGAGCGGCTCACCGGGCGATATGGCGTCCCGGTCACCACCTCGGTGCCGCGCATCGCCTATCGCGAGACGATCCGCAAATCCGCCAATGTACGCGGCCGGCACAAGAAGCAGTCGGGCGGGCACGGGCAGTTCGGCGATGTGGTGCTGACCATCAAGCCGCTGCCGCGCGGCGGTGGGCTGGGCTTTGAGGAGAAAATCACCGGCGGCGTGGTGCCCCGCCAGTATATCAGCTCGGTGGAAGCCGGGGTACGCGAGTATTTCGGCATGGGCGGCCCGCTGGGCTTCCCGGTGGTCGATGTCGCGGTGACGCTGACCGATGGCTCGTACCACACGGTCGACTCGTCCGACATGGCGTTCCGGCAGGCGGCGCAGATCGGCATGCGGGAAGGCATGCCGCAATGCGAACCCGTGCTGCTGGAGCCGGTCATGGAGGTGACGGTGCACTGCCCGAGCGACGCGACGGCCCGCATCAACGCCATCCTGCCGCGCCGACGCGGCCAGATCGTCGGCTCCGACACCCGCGAAGGCTGGGACGGCTGGGACGATGTCCGCGCCTATGTCCCGGCTTCCGAGATGCAGGACCTGATCATCGAGCTCCGCTCGGCCACGGCCGGCGTCGGCAGCTTCGAACAGGAGTTCGACCACCTGGCGGAGATCGGCGGCAGGTTGGCCGAGGAAGTGGCGAGCAAGTATGGGAGGCAGGTGGCTTAGGACGACACTGCGTTGACAGCGTCCGCCTGCGTTGATCCGATGCTTCGGGGGCGCAGGTGGACAAACAGTTCTTCGTCTACATGATGGCGAGCGGCAAGCGCGGCACGATCTACACCGGCGTGACGTCCGACCTGCTGGCTCGTGCCTGGCAACATCGGACCCACGCGATCGCCGACAGCTTCACCGCGAGATACGGCGTGACGCGACTGGTTTGGTTCGAAGAGCAGGGCGATGCCGAGTCCGCAATCCTACGGGAGAAGCGGATCAAGGAGTGGCGGCGCGCGTGGAAAGTTGAACTGATCGAAGCCACAAACCCACGCTGGGATGACCTGTGGGACGAGATTGTTGGGTGAGGCGACCCAACGTTTGACGGTGTCCCGATCTGTCGCAACCACCGCCGTCATCCCGGCGAAGGCCGGGACCCACTGCTCGAACAGTAGGGTATGCACGGACCGCGCCGGTCCTTCACAGCAAGATCGGATGGTTACGCGCTGGTCGAACAGCCTGAGCACTGGGTCCCGGCGTTCGCCGGGATGACGACCGGTGGTTGTGGTGAGATTTGTGCCTACCACAGACCTGCGGGTCTAAGCACCATGACCTCACGCCTCGACGGCAGCACCCTTCACCGGCTCCGGCAGATCCAGCGCCTCGATCTTCTGGATCAGCGGCTCGATCCGCTCGACGGCGTCGATGTGGCGCTGCTCCATGACGAAGTTCACCGTCATGAATTCGCGGCCGGGGCAGAAGGTGGCGATGTTGGAGGCCGGGTGATAGGCGCCGCAATAGATCGGCTCCATCATCCATTGGGTCACCGGCCCGAGCGTGCGGTGCGGCGGCACCAGGGTCAGCACCGTGTCGATGCGGCCCGAGAAGCGCCAGAAGCGCGGGCCGTAAAGGAACGGGAACCAGCTGTGAAGCTTCCTGTGCATGGCGAACAGCGCCAGCACCTGGGTCTGGAACGAGGTGATGTCCTTGTTCTCGATCTGGCTGACGACATCGTCCACCGAGCGGACATACTCGACGAAATCGGCCTTGTAGGGGAACTTCGCCTGCAGCGCCCGGACCCGGAAGAAATCGTCGTCGGCATCGGTACGACGGGTATCGAGCATTGTGTAGGCCGCGGCGATCACCGCCTCGTTGAGGCGCCGGTCGGTATCGGAATGAAGCGCGTGCGTGACCACCGCGAAATAGAGCGAGCGCTGCCGTACGCCCAGCCGGCTCGCCAGCTTGCGCAGCCGATCGCGACGCAGCGGCAGGGTCTTGAAGCCGAACGGCTTGTCGGGGGGCGACAGGATGTGGGCAAAGAACAGGTGCAGCGACACGCCGATGCCGGCCTGCAGCGCGCCCTTCAGCCGGTCGCCGAAGCTGACCTTGTTGTCCTTGTTGGACTGGATGCCGTGCCCGGCGGTCTGCGAGCGCGACAGGAGCGCCGAGTCCGAGCCTTCGAGCACGCAGTGCGCGGCGCGCACCTGGATCACCGAGATGCGCCCTTCGGCATCGGGCCCATCTTTCAGCGTCGCCGCCATGAAGCGGAACAGCGGCAGATCGGGATGATCGAAGATATCGGCGCTTTTGCTGAGCCACTTGTCCGGGTAGCCGTCAAAACTGTCGACCAGCTCCACCGAAGTGATGGCGTCGAGTTGGCTCTCGGTGAAGGGATGGCCCGGACGGGCGCCGACAAAGCCGTGCGTCAGTTGCGGCGCCAGCGCCACCACCTGCGTCACCAGTTCCTTCAGCTTCGCCTTGTCGAACCGCTCCCTGGAGAAGGCGGTGAAAAAGATCGTGTCCTTGCCGGCGTACAAGAACCACTGGAAGTTGGTGAACAGCGCCTGCGGGTTCTTCTGCACTGCTGCAAAGGCGAGGTCGAGCGCCTCGGCATGATTGCTGGCGAAGCTCGACGACGAAAAGCTCTTCATGGTTCAACCCGAACGAAATGTGGCCTCAATAAGCCACGTGTTGGCTTGAGGGGTCAATCGCATAGCATCCGAGCTATTAATGACTGAGCTACGTGTTGCGTTGCGGCCCTCAGCCCCTTAAAGCTCACCCAGATAGTTTCAATCCTAACATTGCCTCGAAAAGAGGCTCCCCCGTGCGCATCATCCCCCTCGTCCTTGCGGTCGCGCTGTTCATGGAAAACATGGACTCGACCGTCATTGCGACCTCGCTGCCGGCGATCGCGGCAGATATCGGGGCCGAGCCGATTTCGCTGAAGCTGGCGCTCACTGCGTATTTCGTGGCGCTCGCCATCTTCATCCCGCTGTCGGGCTGGATGGCCGACCGGTTCGGGGCCAAGAACATCTTCCGCGTCGCCATCGTGGTGTTCATGATCGGCTCGATCTGCTGCGCCTTCTCGGATTCGCTGCTGACGTTCGTCCTGGCGCGCTTCCTGCAAGGCATTGGCGGTTCGATGATGACGCCGGTGGCGCGATTGGTGCTGGTGCGTGCGACGCCGCGCAACGAGCTGGTGTCGGCGATGGCCTGGCTCACCATCCCGGCACTGATCGGCCCGATCACCGGCCCGCCGCTGGGCGGCTTCCTGACCACTTATCTGAGCTGGCACTGGATCTTCTGGATCAATGTGCCGATCGGCCTGATCGGGCTGGTCCTCGTCACCAGGTATCTGCACGCCGCCGACACCCGAAACGAACGACCGGTGGACGTGCCCGGCCTGATCCTTTCGGCCATCACCTTTGCCGGCATCATGTTCGGCTTCTCGGTGATCAGCCTGCCCGCGATCCCGACCGTCGCCGGCTACGGCTCGATCGTGGTCGGGGTGATTGCCGGGCTGCTCTACCTGCGGCACGCGAAACGCACGCCGTTCCCGATCCTCGATCCCAGCATGTTCCGGCTGCCGCTGTTCCGCAACGCCATCATCGGCGGCTCGCTGTTCCGCATCGGGATCGGCGCATTCCCGTTCCTGATGCCGCTGATGCTGCAGCTGACCTTCGGGCTGACGCCGTTCGAGTCGGGGCTCACCACCTTCATCGCCGCCATCGGGGCGATCCTCTCCAAGTTCGGCGCCGAACGGCTCTATGCTGCATTCGGCTTCCCGCGGACGCTGATGGTCACCGCCGTGCTCGGCTGCAGCTTCCTCGCCATCAACGGCTTGTTCACCCCGGCCGTGCCGCATTGGCTGCTGATGGGCGCCCTGCTGTTCGGCGGCCTCACCCGCTCGTTCTTCTTTACCGGCGTCAACGCGCTGGTATTCGCCGATGTCGACGAAGCGCATGCCAGCCAGGCAACGGCGATCAACGCGGTGAGCCAGCAGCTCAGCGTCGCGGCCGGCGTTGCCGTCGCCGGCGGTGCGCTGGAGATCGCGTCCAACATGCATGGCGGCGAACTGGTGCTGGCCGATTTCCACATCGCCTGGTTCGTAGTTGCCGCCGTCGCCATCTGCAGCGCCATCCCGTTCATGCGGCTGCCACCCGACGCAGGTAGCGACGTGTCGGGGCACAAGATCAAGCCCATCGCCAAGCCCGTTCCCGCCACCCTCTGACCAAGTCCCCGCCGATGTCCGCGCTCCGCCTGACCCCGTTGATCCTCGCCGTGGCGCTGTTCATGGAGAACATGGACTCGACGGTGATCGCGACTTCGCTGGCGGCCATCGCGCACGACATCGGCACCGAGCCGATCGCGCTGAAACTGGCGCTCACCACCTACATGGTGGCGCTGGCGATCTTCATTCCGATCTCGAGCTGGATGGCCGACAAATTCGGCGCCAAGCGGGTTTTCGCCTGGGCGATAGTGGTGTTCATGGTGGGATCGGTGTGCTGCGCCATCTCGGACTCGCTGCTGACCTTCGTCCTGTCACGCTTTCTCCAGGGCATGGGCGGCGCACTGATGACGCCGGTGGCGCGGCTGGTGCTGGTGCGGGTCACGCCGCGGCAGCAACTGGTCGATGCCATGGCATGGCTGTCGATTCCGGGGCTGGTCGGGCCGATCGTCGGGCCGCCGATCGGTGGCTTCATCACCACCTTTGCCAGCTGGCACTGGATTTTCCTTATCAATTTGCCGATCGGCATCCTGGGTATCATCCTCGTCAACAAATACCTGCCCGAGTGGCACCGGAACGAACCGCGGAAGATGGATTTCACCGGCTTCCTCCTCGCCGGGCTCTGCTTTGCCGGCCTGGTGTTCGGCATTTCGGTGCTGACGCTCCCGGCCCTGCCCGCGAGCTTCGGTTATGGCTCGCTGTTTCTCGGCGTGGTCGCCGCGGTCGCCTACTGGTTCCACTTCCGCCGGACCGAGTATCCGCTGCTCGACCTCAGGATCTTCCGCCAGCCGCTGTTCCGGCTGACCATGATCGGCGGCACCATCTTCCGGTTGGGCACCGGAGCGATGCCGTTCCTGTTCCCCCTCATGCTGCAGCTCGCCTTTGGCCTGAACCCGTTCGAGAGCGGCATGGTGACCTTTGCATCCGCAGTCGGCGCCTTCACCATGAAGTTCATGGCCGAACGCTTCATCGCGCGGCTGGGGTTCCGCAAGGCACTGGTGATCGCCTGCACCATCACGGCCGGCGGCGTGCTGGCCATGGGCCTCTACACGCCGGACACGCCGACGCCGCTGATGCTGGCGCTGCTGGTGGTCACCGGCTTCTTCCAGTCGCTGTTCTGGACCACCACCAATGCCTTCATCTTCGCCGATGTCGCCGACAAGGATGCCGGGCAGGCCAACGTGCTGAGCCAGGTTAGCGTGCAGCTCTCGCTCGCCTTCGGCGTGGCGATCGGCGGCGGCATCTTCGAGGGTGCGCACCTGCTGCATGGCGGCACGCCTGACCTCAACGATTTCCACATCGCCTTCTGGGTGATGGCGACGCTGACCCTGATCTCGGCCCTGATCTTCCTGCGCGTGCCGAAAAGCGCGAACATGCACAGCCACCGGGTGGAGAGCAGCGCGCCGGCCGAGTGATCAGCTGGCCTGGTTTGCCATCAGGCTCTCGGCGAAACGGATAATTTCCGGCCCGACGACAGCCCAGTCGAACGGCTCGAGGTGGCACACCGGCGGTCGCTCGGCAGCTCGAACCCATGCCGCTGCGTCCTCGAGGACACTGCGCGTCAGCTCGCCCTCGTAGAGATAGACCCACTGCGCCCCCACCGCGTCACGCAACTCCAAGAGGCCACCGAGTGCGGGAGCGATGACCGGCCGATTGCGCGACAGCGCCAGCAGTGCCGCTCCACTATTCAGGATCTGGCGATATGGCAGGATGACCGCATCGGTGCCGTCGACGATCCGCTCAAGCTCGATCTCGTCCAGGGACGCGGCGCGCAGATCGAGGTGCAGAGCGGGCACGCCGGCGGACTTGCGGCGCAGCTCTGCCGCAAAATCCGTGGTCGCGAAGCCGGCCACTCCCAGCTCGATCGCGGCATCGAGAAGGCGCGCCGCCTCGACCAGCGTCTCGAGGTTCTTGTATGGCCTGACCTGGCCGATGAACTGCAGCCTGGTCGTTCCCTTCGGCCGCTGCCAGGGCGAAGGCGGCGTCAGGGCGCCGGCGCGATAGTCCCCATGCCGGGTGACGAGGTGGGGCAAGGCCGAGAGGTCGGGGCGTTCCGACACCAGGGTCGCGCGGGATCGGCTCGACAGAAACACCAGCCCATCGAGCTCCGTGGTGAAGGCGCGCCAGAGGCCGGGCCCCCCCGGCCTGCTGGTCGTGCGGCACCAGGTTGTGCACGACCCAGATCCAGCGCACGCCGAAGAGCCTTCGCGATGCAGCCATCAAGGCGATGCGGGCCCAACTGAGCAGCCGCGACCGCGCATCGGGCGATGCATAGAACTCGTCGGGCCAGTGGAGGATCATCAGACGGCCGGCGAGGACCGGCGCGATACGCCAATCCAGAGTACCGACCTCCCAGCCTGCCTTCTCGAAGGCCGCCGCGAAGAGCTCCACATAGCGATTATGGGGCGAGGTTCTGGGGCGGATCGCGACTTTCACGCGCCCGTTAATCCGCCGCGTTGCCCTTGAACCCGCGCGCCAGGAGGTAAGTCTCGGCGGAATCGGCGCGGCTCGCCTTGGGCTTGGCGTGGATGGTGGTGGTGAAGTGCTGCTTGAGCAGATGCAGCAGCTCATGCTCGGTGCCGCCCTGGAACACCTTGGCGACAAAGGTGCCGCCCGGCGCCAGCACCTTGACGGCGAAATCGGCGGCAAGTTCGACCAGCTGCATGATCCGGATATGGTCGGTCGCGCGGTGTCCGGTGGTCGGCGCCGCCATGTCCGACATCACGATATCGGCCTTGTGCCCACCCAATGCTTCGATCAGCGCCGCCGGGGCATCCTCGTCGTTGAAGTCTTTCTGCAGCAGGATGACACCCTCGATCGCATCCATCTCGAGGTAATCGATGCCGACGATCAGCGGCTTGTCCTGCGTGGTGCCGACGATCGGCGCCGCCACCAGCGACCAGCCGCCGGGGGCCGCGCCGAGATCGACGACGCGCATGCCCTTCTTGAACAGGTGGTAGCGCTCGTCGAGTTCCTTGATCTTGTAGGCGGCACGCGACCTGAGCCCCTCGGTCCGGGCCTTGGCGACATAGGGGTCGTTGAGCTGGCGCTGTAACCACAGGGTCGAGCCGATCTTCCGGCCCTTGGCGGTCTTGACGTGAACCTTGAGGCCGGTCGCCGATTTGCGGCCCGACCCCTGCCCTGTTCCCTTCGGCATCAGCGGCTCCTGCGGTTGCTGGCGCGACCGGCTCGGTCGGCGTCGATCAGAGAAATAAGAATGCCCTCGCGCAGCCCGCGATCGGCGACGCGCACCCGCTCGGTCGGCCATTCGCGGCGGATCGCCTCGAAGATGGCGCATCCAGGCAGCACCAGGTCGGCACGGTCCTTGCCGATGCAGGGATGGGCGACACGGCGGTCGAAGCTCATGCCGAGCAGCGCGCTCATGGTGGCATCGACATCGGCACGGGTCATCCACAACCCGTCGACCTTCTGGCGCTCGTAGCGTTCGAGGCCGAGATGGAGGCCTGCCAGCGTGGTGACGGTGCCGGAGGTGCCGATCAGGTGCACCGGGTGCTCGGCGATCATCTGGCGCAGCTTTTCGCGACCACGGAACTGGCGCAACTGGCCGGCGACGAACGCCACCATATCTTCGAACGTCTCGGGGGTCACGTTGACGCCGCCGAACTTCTCGGCGATCGACACCACACCCACCGGCAGCGACTGCCAGGAGCGGATCGACGACGACATGCGGCCCTGCCGCCGCGGCCGGCCGCCGCGGAAATCCAGCCAGGCGAGCTCCGACGATCCACCGCCGATGTCGAACATCAGGGCGCCCGACGATTCTTCCTCGATCAGGTCGGCGCAGCCGGTCACCGCCAGCGACGCCTCGGTCTGGCGGTCGACGATCTCGAGCACGAGGCCGAGTTCGCGTTCGACCCGGGCGATGAACTCGGCGCCGTTGGCGGCGGAGCGGCAGGCTTCGGTGGCGATCAGGCGCATGCGCGCCGGCTCGTGCTCGCGCAGCTTGTTGCGGCAGAGACGGAGCGCCTCCATGGTCCGCTCCATGGCCGCATCGGAGAGCCGCCCGGTGGTCGACAGGCCCTCGCCGAGCCGCACGATGCGGGTGAAGCCATCAAGCACGCGAAAGCTGTTCTCATGCGGGCGGGCGATCAGCAGGCGGCAATTATTGGTGCCGAGATCCAGCGCCGCGTAAAGCGGGCCTCGCGACCGGCGCGAAGAGGGATTGCCTGCGAGGTGCGTCCGCCGCTCCGCTCCGCCAGATCCGGGTTGCCCCCCGGGATTCGCGGTGGTCGGGCTCGGGCCTGCGCCCTGCCCGTCACGGTGCCGCTCCAGGCTCTCGGTCCCGGCCGCGGCGGCGGACCGATCTTGATCGGTCAACCTTGCTCCATTTCCCCGCGCGGTCGCCGGCCGCCGGCCGAAGCCGTGGGCGCCCGACGCGGGCATATTTCAGTGTCACCGCTGAGGGTAGAGGATGATCCCCGGCAACGCAACGCCCTGAATCTGCCGCAAACTTGAACGGCGCGACCGCCGGATCGCGAAGGCTGAAGAATGGCGCAAAAGGGGTGTTGATCAGACGATCGATTGCCGCTAGAAGGCGCACCGAATGCTGACGGTCACGCCGGACGGCATCCAGGCTAAGCGCTTGGGGAATAGTTCAATGGTAGAACTGCGGACTCTGACTCCGTCAATCTTGGTTCGAATCCAGGTTCCCCAGCCAGCCCTCTCCAACTAATCGCATCCAGAAGCCGCCAGGCGTGAGCTGGCCTCTGCCTGGTTTGGCAGCAGGCACTGGAACAGGCTTAGGCCATTGCGCTGTGGAAGCGCCGACCGCAAGCGTCGTGACGCGACTCGATCGGAAGGATCAGCCTCCCGATGCGCGCATGTCGTTGCGCAGCAGCCCTTCGGTATGTCGCAAGCAGAAGCGGCACCGCGAACTGGTTCGCAATGCCGCGTCTGCCGGCGTCTACCCTGAATGATCGAGCGGGCAGCAGCCAAGGAGCGCCCGCGTCTCCCTAGAAATGCAGCCTGAACTCCAGGCTTGCCTGGGCCGCGAGGGACTTGTTGGAGGACATGCCGCCTTCGACATCGGCAATGACCGACCATCTGTCCGAGACCAGATGCTCGAACTGCATGCCGGCCGAGAGCCTGGCGCTGGCGCCCGAACTGGTGTCGAGGCTGATCGGGGTGCCGGCCAGTGAGCCGCTCACCACCTGATCGCCCATTTGCAGCGAGCCATCGATACCCAGCCGCGGCGTCAGGCGCGTGACGGCTTCGGCGTCGCCGAACAGCACCAAGGGCGTGGCGATCGAAGCCTTGGCCGTCAGCTGGTGAGCCTCCCGTGCGGCGATCGTCAGGTCGCCGGCGGAGCCGGTTTCGGAGTATCCGTCAAAGAACAGCCCGGTGTACCGGAGCGCCCCCCTGACCTTCACGGTCTGACCACCCAGGTCGAGATCGCGACCAAGGCCGATTTCGGGCGCGATGAAGTAGCCGTTGTAATCGGCGAGCGCCGTGGTCACGCCCCCGACCACGGTGTTGTCGAGTACGGTTCGCTCGCTGCTGTAGCGCGTGGCGCCCAGCAGCAGCGCCAGGTCCAGCGCAGACTGGTCGAAGCGATACGTGCCGTAGATGCCGGCAAATCCGGCGTTGGCGGTCACGTCCGCGCCGTCAACGGCGGTCGCGCTCATGGCGCCGCCCAGCAGCAGCCCGGCGGTGTCCGACGAGGTGGTGGCGATATCGATCCCGGCCACCAGGCCGCCGATCCGGCTCGACGCCTGCCCTCCCGCTGCCAGCTCGAGCTGGCTTACCCCGCCGAACGCGTTCAGCCAGGCCCGCGGTCCGGCCGGTGCCTCGCCAGCGACGGCGAAGGCCGCCGGGCCCTGGGACGCGGCGTAGTAGCCAAGTGGCTCCGACGACATGGCGCGCGTGCTGCCTGCAGCGCGATTGCCGAGCGCGTTGAAGACACTGTCGAGCAAGGCATCCACTTCCGTGCCGGTGACCTCGATGGATGACGCATCGGCGGTGACCACCTTGAGATTCGATGAGTCCACGGCCAGCAACATGCCGTTGGCGTCGATGGTGCCCGGCAACGCCCCGGTGAAGGTCAGAGCCGTGCTGAGGCCGCGCTCGACGTCGAGCGTGCCCGACCCGGCGGCGCCCGGCGCGTAGTTTATCATGCCCTCGATCGACGACCCCGAGAGTAGGGTCAGGGTGCTTCCGGCGCCCTGGAAATCTATGGCGCGACTATTCGTGCCTTCGGCAATGATGGTTCCGCTATTGATGACGACGTCGTTGTCGCCGCCGACATAGATGCCGATGGCATTGAGGCCATTGGCGGCAATGGTCCCCTTATTGGTAACTGTTCTTCCCCAGTAGCCGCCATAGGTCGCCACGGCTATGACGTCGGAGCCCATGGCGGCGATGGAACCGGTATTGGAAGCCTCAACCCAGCTGGATGAGATTGCCACACCATAGGACGAGCTGCCGGTGGTCGAGATCGCACCGGTGTTTGTAACCTGGGCGCTATCACCCGAGGCCACGAGGCCTATGACGTAGTCCGCGTTGCCTACAATCGTGCCGTTGTTGATGATGACGGAGTCCGCGCCATCGGCGCTGAGCATATAGCTGGCCTCACTTGTCGCCAGGATATGGCCGTCATTCCTGACGATGGAACCGGCACCCGAGGCGGACATGGCGCCGGCGTACAGGCCGCTCATGGTGATCGTTCCATAGTTGACCAGCATGTCATTGCCGCCGACGGCAACCATCGCATCGCCGTAACTTCCAAGTGTGCTGATGGTGCCGTAGTTCTCGATGGTGTTGTTCCCGCCATAGGCGGTAATGCCGGCCGCAAAGCCTCTCTCGGTCGACACGGTCCCGTAGTTGGTTATGCTCGCCCCGCCGCCGTACGACTGGATGGCCCGGGCAGTAAAACCGGTCGTGCTGATCACTCCGTGATTGACGATCACCGATTGGGCGCCATTCGCGACGATCGCCCGCATGCCGCTGCCGGTCGTGGCGATCGTCCCACCCGCTTCAACGATGCCGATGTCCGATACGCCATTCATGGTTTGCGTCGTGGTGACGGTCTGACCGTCTCCGACGGTGAAACTCTGGGCATAGCCTGCTGTCGCCATGGCGACCGAAAGCAGCGAAACCCCAGACACCAAACTCACCAAGCGCATATTCCGAACCCCCGATTGCAGAACCCCCGCGGCAACCTGCAGATACTGGGAGGACGTGCGGCGAGACCTTCTTTCGAGCCCGCGCAAAGCGGTCTGCGGGGCAAAGCTCTCCCGGCCCGTGCCCGTGTTCTCGCGAAAAGCGACCACGCGGCACTTCGGAAGGCTCTGTTCTCATGAAGTCTCAGGAGCCCGGCTCGCGGCCGTAACAGGGGCTCTTACGCTCGTCCTCACCTGCCTGCATCGCCAGCCAGTACTTCCGCCTTAGCGCGAAGAACATGAGGCCGCGATGGTGATCTGCGTTCAGGTACGTTTTTGCTCACCGAAGGCCGGCGACGCGACATGCCCGGCATGCAGGCGCCGTCCTGTCGGCCGAGAATCCGACCGCCCGCGTTCAGATAATGACGTGAAAGAGCTTCATCGCCACGAGCCAGGCCAGCCCGGCAACGATGAGCAACAGCGGGATGCCCCACCCCGAAGGAATACGCTCCAATTGGGTCAGCAACCCGTCGCGCACGTGCCGGATCATGCGCGCGGCAGATGGGGTTCGCGATTGCGGAACACCGGTACGGGCGCGACGCTGTGGGAACGGGCCGCCGGCGCCACCGCCAGGAGCAAAACTCCGGACATCAAACTCAAAGAACGCATATCCGCACCCCCGATTGCGCGACCTCACAGCGAGCGGGAGATGTTCGGACGAGGTGCCGGACTTTCTTTCGAGCCCCGCGCAGCGAGGCTACGCGGCCGAAAACTCTCCCGGCCCGTGCCCGTGTTTGCTCAGCACGCGGCACCTTCGGAAGGTCCTGTTCCCATGAAGTCCCGGGAGTCCGGCTCGCGGCCGTAACGGGCTCTAGCCCTCGTCTTCACCTGCCTGCATCGCCAGCCAGTGCTTTCGCCTTAGCGCGAAGCACATGACGCCGCGATATTGATCCGCGTTCGGGTACGTTTTTGCTCTGCAGAGCCGTTCAACCCCTGGAGTTCGGCTGCAACAAAGGCTGTCAGGCGGTGGCGCCAACCTCCGGACGCAGGTGGTGATTGAGGAAGGCCAGTGCGACCGCCACCCAGTCGGCGTGACCCTGGCGAAGCGCATCGGTGGGATGCGTCACGCCCTCGGTGACCGCGAAGAAACCCATCTCCACGCCGGTGGCAACCAGCTGCGACACCTGGCTTTTGGTGAGGGCGAACTGCTCGGCCACCTCCGAGCGGGTCGGATATGGAAGCTCCGCCATCTCGGCGGCCAGCAGCGACATGGCCAGCAAGGTGGCGCCTTCCTTGTGGCCGGAAAACTGCATGAAGCGGGGGACCAGCCTCGCAGGTTGAAGTCCGGCGTCGAACTCGCGGCCGGCGCTGCGAAAAAAGTGGATCAACAGGCGGAAATCGCTCTGGATCCGTTCGGTCAGCGACGGCCCGGGGATCAGCATATCGATCGCCACTGTCGCGGGCACCATCCACTGATAGGGAAACCTGACCATCAGTTTGGTCGGGGCATAGAGCCGGCTGCGGCGATCCGACGGGTTGGGGGCGCGGGTCAGGAAACCAAGATGCACGGCGAGCGCCAGGGTGTTCTTCAGCACCCGCGAGGTGACCTCGCCGCGCCTGCACACCTCATAGAGCTCGCCATAGGTCAGCGCGCCGCTGCCGCCACTGGCGAGGCTTTCCGCCCAGAGCGGGAAGAAGAAATTGACCACCCGGAAACGGTCCTCGTTGGCGATCAGCTTGCCGTAGGGCCGTGCCGCCTCCCTGAACGCCACCATGTCCCGGGTGTAGCGTTTGACGGCGCTCTCGAAACTCGGCAGCGCCTTCAAGGCATCAGCCTCGGCCAGCAGCTCGGCTTCCGTTCGAATGGGGGCGAGCGGCGGAGGTTCGTACCCGGCGATGTGCCAATGCGGCGATGATGCTGCGGTGCGTGCCATTCAGTTGGCCTCTTTTTCCAGTCTGCGTTTCACCCGAGCAGCGTCGGCGAAAGCGCCGTCGAGATACCGCTCCCCGGGAGGAGCCTCGACATGCAAACGTCTCCTCACGCGTAGCGTTCCCCCGCAACCCATTGAGCGAGCGTGCATAGCTTGCTGCGCGGCAGGCGGGCAAGGCGCCGATCAGGCCTGGTTGGGGAAGCAGGCGGTGACGGAAAGTTCGGGTCCGGTGGCAAGGGCGGTGATGAACTCGGGGACGGCGCTGGTGAAGGCGTAGGTGATGCGAACCGACGAGAAACCGGCGATGCCATGACAACTGGTCGAGGGGCTCAAGGTGATGTTGGCGGGCTTCAGTTCGACGGCGAAGGCGCGGGCCGCGGCGATCAGCTGAGTCCGCGTGGCGGTGGCGCTGTAGGCGCCGGCGCTGGCGCACTGGGTCTGCACGATCCCCATGCAGCGGGCGGTTTCGTTGGCCAGCGACTGCATGGCCTGACGGGTCCACATCAGCCGGCCATACTCGATGGTGCCGAAAAGCAGCAGCAGCAGCGGCACCGCGACGATGGCGAATTCGACGGCGCTGGCGCCGCGCTGGTCGGCAATGAGGCGGATCATCATTTGACCTGCACCATCGAGCGGATGGTCACCATGCCCTCGGGGACGATGCCGTAGGTCGAGAACATCGGGGTGAAATCCTTGCCGGTGGACATCAGCACGAAGCGGCCGGCCTTGCTGCCGTCGTCACAACTGGCGCCGCAGGTCTTGGCTGCACCCCAAGCGAGGTTGGCGACCGTGCCGGTGGGGCACCAGCATTTGTCGGCATCGGCCGCAGTGCCGCCGCGCGTCACCGCGCCACTGGTGCGCCGGTAGGTGGAGCCATTGTTGATCGAGAGATCGAGATCCTGATCGGGCGGAACGAGCACGGCCAGCCGGTCGGCAAGCGCCACACCGCCGCTGGCCGAGACGTTGTCGGCGGAAACGATGGCATAGTTGGTGATGGTCGAAAGCGATTGCTCGAGCTGCAGGCGGGCCCACAAGGTCATACCGAAATCCACCATGCCGGCGAGGATCAGCAGCATCACCGGCGCCAGCAGGGCGAACTCGACGCCCGAAGTGCCGCGCTGGTCGCGGCCGAGTGGGGGGTGTCGCCTCATTGAACCAGCGTCACCTTGCCACCGCCGCCGGTGGCGCCCATGGCGCATTCCGACGCCAGCGTGGTGCCGCCGGCGAGGGTAACGGATGAGCCGATCAGTTGCAGGCACGAGGTGCCGCCGGAAACGCCGGCGCCGCCGGTCATGCTGATGGCGCCGTTGGGGAAGTAGAACACGCCGCTGATCTTGCCGTTGGTGCCCCCCTCGGCGAAGGTCGCCCCCTTGGTGTTGGCGGCGCTGATCGGGCCGATCACCGCGAACTTGGCGGTATCGCCGCTGTCGGGCGCGGTCAGCGTGATGTTGCTGTAGCCGGCGGCGACGCAGAAGGCCTGGTTGAGACAACTGCCCGAGCCGGGTGTGGCTTTGCCGGAGATGACGATGGTGACGCCGATGGCCTGCACCGAAATGGTGTAGCCGTTGCAGGGCGAGCCACCACCGCCATTGGCGCCAAGGGCGTAATAGCCATCGATGGTGTAGACCCCTGCCCCCATGATGACGGCGCCGGCGACGTTGAAATTGCCCTTGATGTCGTGCTGCGGGGCGGCGCTGATGACGAGACAGCTGCCGCCGCCGCTGGGTGCGCTCAGGTGCCCGGCAAGCTGGAACACGTTGCCGGTGCCCAGGGCGTCGGACAGATAGGTCTTGGACCCGCCGCCCAGGCTCAGCGCATCGCCGGTATTGGCGGCGCCGATCTGGAAGCTGTTCTGAGTGCTGTCCTTACCCAGGTAGAGCGTCGAGCCGCCGGTGTTGCTGACGCCCGCGGCCAGCTTGAACACGCTGGGCCCCGGGATGGTCAGGGTGCTGGTATTGCAGATGCTGAACAGGCCGGTGCCGTTGCAGGTGGTGGTATTGGCGCCGATCCAGAAGCTGCCGGCGCCGAAGCTGGTGGTGGTGCCGCCGCCGGTGACGATACCCTTGGCGATCTCGAAGGTGCCGGCCCCGAAGGTCGTGGTGGCGCCGCCGCCGGCGATCAGGCTGCCGCCGAGCTTGTAGGTGCCGGCGCCAAAGCTGGTGGTGCCGTTGGTGGTGATGTTGCCGACGACATTGTACTTGCCGGGGCCGAAGGCCACCGTGGCGCTGGTGGTGATCGAGCCGCTGAAATTGTAGGTCGTGGTTGCCGAGCCGGTGGTGTTGAAGTTGAGGTTGATGCCGCCGCCAAGCGTCAACGTACCGAAATTGTAGGTCCCGCCATTCGGGCAGGTGAGCGTCCAGGTGTTGCTGGCGAAACTCGCGGTGCAGCCGATGGTGGTGGCCCTGGATTTGGTCGTGGCCTGGTCCCAGCCGAACTCGATGCTGGTGCCGGCGGGCACGGTCGGGACGCCTGGACCGGCTGGACCGGTCATGGCCGCCACCGTGGCGATGCGGGCATTGGCGGACACCACACCGGCATTGCCGGCAAACGGGTCGGCGGTCGCCACCTTGGTGATCGCCGAGGCGGTAATGCCGCTGCAGGGCTGGGAGGGTGCGGCCGCGGAGTTGTAGCTCACCGCCTTGGCCGTGATCTTGGTGCCGCACGGCACCGTGATGGTGTTGTTCGACGAAACGGCGCAGTTGCTGGCGGTGACCGAGGTGCCGCCGCTGAGCGTGACGCCGCTCTTGGCGCCATCGAGCGCGAGGATGCACGCCGCCGAAGCCCCGCCGACCTGGGCGTAGGCCGTGGTGACGATGCCCAGCGTCGCGGGAACGCCGAGGATGGGGGCAAGATAGAGCGGCTGCTGGACGTCGACGCGCGCTTCCACCGCCTGGCTCGAGGACGATCGGGGCGATGGGCCCAGCCGCATGGTGATGCTGGCGGGATTGAGCCCGTTGACCTTGGCCACCCGTTGGCCGGCGGCTAGCATTGCCGCCTGGGAACTGGTGGCGCTGTAGACGAGCGCCCCGGAATAGGCCGCCATGTCGGCGATCCGCTGGTTGCGGCCCTGCACCACCAGACCGTGACCATACTCGGCGGCCAGGGCCGCAAACCCGAGCAGGATGGGCAGCGTCACCGCAAAGATGATTGCAACATTGCCCGAAGTCGCCGCGCCGAAGTGCTGGAGACGGCGGCCCAAAGCTCCCTTCAGGGACGGCCAATCCATGCCAAACTCCGGTAACACAAGGAGATTTGAGCCAACGACAATCGGCTTAACAAATCCCTACCAGCCGGATCACGAAGCTGTAGGGGAGCCATGGCGTGGCTGCATGACGCGGGCGCCGGCCATGTTCAGCCCTCTTGACCAATGTCGTTATAACGTCATAACTCTATAACGTCAGTCGGGCACGGAGCCCGCCTGGCGCGCACAGGGAGAATTCAAACATGCAGCTGTTCCAGGCTTTCACGCGTTCCGCGGGGGCGGTCGCGGTCCTGCTTTCGAGCACCGCGCTGGTTCAGGCCGCGGATGTGTCGTTCCTCACTCATTGGGCACCCGATACGGTGGCCAAGCTCGAGGCGGCCGCCGCGACCTACACCCAGGCTCACCCCGACACCAAGATCACCGTTCGCGCCGTTCCGTTCGGCGACCTGCTGACGACGCTGCGCACGTCGGGCGGCGGCGCCGGCGGGGCGACGATCGCCGGCATCTACGATGCCTGGCTGCCGGACCTCGCCAAGGACCAGCTGGTGGCGGCGGTTCCCGAGGCGATTGCGGCCGACACCAAGGCCAACTGGCCGGCAGGCGTGATCGGCGCGGCCTCGATCGGCGGGGTGCTCTACGGCATTCCCAACGAGATCGACGTCTACGCGCTGAACTACAACAAGAAGCTGTTCGCGGAAGCCGGCATTGCCGAGCCGCCCAAGACCTGGGACGAATTCCTCGCCGCGGCTGAGAAGCTGACCGACAAGGCCAAGGGCCAGCAGGGCTTCGGCCTGATCAACTCGTGGGCGGCGGGCGTGCTGCACCCCTTCTCGTCGCTGCTGGTTTCGAACGGCGGCGACCTGGTGGTCGACGGCAAGCCGACCCTCGACAGCGAGGCGGCCAAGCAGACGTTCGAGCTCTACGAGAAGCTGATCAAGTCGGGCTATTCGGATCCGGCGATGGCCACTGCCGACGCCAACACCACGGGGCCGTTCCTCGACAGCTTCGTCTCCGGCAAGACCGGCATGATCATCATGGCGAACTGGTGGGAATCGGCGCTGAAGGCCGGCATGGGCGACAATTTCGCCGATATCGCCACCGCCCCGATCCCGGTCGGACCGTCCGGCGATACGGCCCGCTCGATCTCCTACTCCTGGATGACCGTGGTCAACGCCAAGGCCTCGGCCGAGGAACAGACCGCCGCCTGGGACTTCCTCAACTGGCTCAACGGGCCGGAATCGGGTCCGAACGGCGCCTCGGCCATGGGTGACATCCTGATGTCGATGGGCATCCTGCCGTCGCGCACCTCGGATGGCGCCGCGTTCGCCGACAAGCTCGCAGCCGATAGCTTCCTCAAGGGCTACACCGAGACGCTGGGCAATGCGAAGCCGTTCCCGGTGGTGCTGGGCGGGCAGGAATTCTCGGAATCGCTGCAGAAGACGCTGGAAGCCATCCAGTTCGGCCAGCTCTCGGCTGCCGATGCGCAGGCGACGGCACAGGCCGACGCGACCGAAATTCTCGAGCGCAACGCGAAGTAAGAATGTCGGGGCCCTGCCCCGACCGACCAACAACCCACGGTGTCATCCCGGCGCGAGGCCGGGATCCATCTCCGAGACTGCACGACCGGCAACGGATGTGGAGAGAGCTCGGGATGGGCCCCGGCCTTGGCCGGGGTGACACCGGTGGATGGGATAGTCCATGCATTCGACCCAACACCGATCGGCGATCGTGATGCTGGCGCCCGCGACCGGGCTGCTGGCGGTCTTCATCATCATTCCGATGCTGCTGACGATCTGGCTAAGCTTTCAGAACTGGTCGACGCAGACCGGGTTCGAGACCGCGACGTTCGTCGGCGTGCAGAACTTCATCGATATCTTCGCCAACAACTCGGTGGGCCGCGACTTCAAGGCGGCGCTGGTCAACACCGCGCTCTACACGGTGGGCTCGGTGGCGATCATCCTGCCGCTGTCGGTGCTGCTGGGGCTCCTGGTGCACCAGAAGATCGCGCCGGGTGGGGTGTTCCTGCGCACCGTGCTGTTTTCGACCTACATGGTGCCGATGATCGCGGTGGCGCTGGTGTTCTCAAAGCTCTACTCGCCGACCGAGGGACCGCTGAACCAGATCCTCGGCTGGGTCGGTATCCCGCCGCAGACCTGGCTGAGCGCGCCGCAGACGGCGCTGTTCTCGATCGTGCTGCTCAATGTCTGGCAGCAGGTCGGCTATTTCACCGTCCTGGTGGTGGCAGGGCTGACGCAGATCCCGGATTCGCTCTACGAAGCAGCGAGGATCGATGGCGCCAACCCGATCCAGCGCTTCTTCTCCATTACCCTGCCGCTGCTCGGCAACACGCTGTTGTTCTCGTCGGTGATCGCCATCATCAACGCGGTGCAGGTGTTCGAGCCGGTGGCGCTGATCACCCAGGGCGGCCCGGTGAACGCCACCAATGTCCTCACCTATCACATCCGTCGCGTCGGCATCGAACGCGCCCAAGGCGGGCTCGGCTCGGCCATGGCGGTGACGCTGATGCTGGCGCTGATCGTCGCGATCGCGCTGTTGTTCGCCTTCGCCCGCTCGCGGGAGGCGAAATCCGCATGACGACCGCAATTGCCGACCGCCGCCCGCTCGAGGGCCCGCGCTTCAAGGCGACGCCGGCCAGCGCCTTGCTGGTGCTGGCGATCATCGTGGTCGCGGTGATCGCAGCGTTTCCGCTGGCCTGGATGATCCTCACCAGCCTGAAAACGCCGCAGGAGACCATGCAGGTACCGCCGGTGTGGCTGCCGGGCGCGCCGAACCTCGACGCTTACACGCAGGTAGCCGAGGTGGTTAGCCTGGGCCGGTCGTTCCTCAACTCGGCGGTGATCGCCCTGGTGACGACGATCGCCATCATCGTCACCAGCCTGATGGCAGGGTACGCGTTCGCCAAATACGAGTTCCGCTACAAGGAAGCACTGTTCGCGCTGTTGATCGCGACGATGTTCCTGCCCCCGATCGTGACCTTGATCCCGCTCTACCGGATCACCGGGTATCTGGGACTGAACGGCAGCCTCGCCGGGGTGATCGTCCCCAACCTCGCCAACGCCTTCGGCATCTTCCTGATGCGGCAGTTCATCAAGGGCGTGCCCGACGAACTGATCGAGGCGGCGCGGGTCGATGGGGCGTCGGAACTCCGGGTGTTGTTCCAGATCGTTGCGCCGGCCGTGATGCCGGCCATTGCGGCGCTGGTGCTGTTCGCCTTCGTCTACCACTGGAACAGCTATCTGTGGCCGCTGACCGTGCTGCAGGGCAGCGCCGAGCAATACCCGATCGTCATCTCGCTCTCACGGCTCCTCAGCTACAACCGCGGCGCCATGAATACCGGGCTGGTGATGGCCGGAGCCACACTCGCGGTACTGCCGCCGGTGCTGCTGTTCGTCATCCTGCAGCGCTTCTTCGTCGATTCCGTGGTCAGTTCGGGGGTGAAGGGATGAGCACGATCCTTGCCATCGATCTCGGCGGCACGCGGTTTCGCGCCGGCATTGCCGATCCGGCCAAGCCGGAAGCAGTGGATGCCAGCGGCGAATGGGCGGCGCCACAGAGCCGCGACGATTTTCTGGGCCTCGTACGACAGCAGCTGAGCGCGCACGGCGCGACGCGACTGGGGCTCGGCATCCCGGGGCTGGCGCAGGGCACGGTGTGCCGCTGGGTGCCGAACCTCCCCTATCTCGACGGGCTCGACCTGGCCGCGGCACTGCCCGAGGTCTCGATCGGGCTCGGCAACGATGCGCAACTGGCGCTGCTGGCCGAAGCATCGGCCGGCACGGCGATGGGCCTCGAAGATGCGATGCTGCTGGCCATCGGCACGGGCATCGGCTCGTCGGTGCTGGCGGGCGGGCGGATCGTCGCCGGCGATGGCGGCGCGGCGTGCTCGTTCGGCTGGGCGGTGGCGGATGTTCGCGACCCGGGCGAAGACGTCAGCGGCTGGCTCGAACGGCAGGCCTCCGGCCGGGCGCTCGACGCGGCGGCGCGCGCGATCGGCCTGGCTGACGGCGCAACCCTGGTGCGGGCCGCGCGGGGACGCGACGCGGCGGCGATCGAGGCGCTCACCCCCGCCATGCAGGCCCTCGGCACGGCCCTGGCCGGCGCAGTTGCGCTGCTGGCGCCGCAGGCGATCATCCTCGCCGGGGGCGTCGCGGCATCGGTGGATGTGCTGCGGCCGCTGATCCTGCCGGCATTGCACCGGCAATTGCCGCCGCATCTGAGGACGATCGACATCCGCCCCGGGCAGTTCGGGCCGCGGGCAGGATTGGTGGGCGCGGCATTTGCCGGCGCCTATGGGCCGAACTGGAGGAATGGGCATGGATGAACCACACGGTCTCATAAAGCCCGATCGGCGGCGGCCGGAACCGCTGTGGCATCAGGCCGAGATGGCGCTGCGCGAACTGGTCGAGCGCGGCGAATGGAGCTCGGGCATGCAGATCCCCAATGAGGATCGGCTGGGCGAGATGCTGGGCATTTCGCGCATCACGCTACGCCACGCCCTGCGCAATCTCGAGGAAGCAGGATTGTTGCGGCGCGAGCATGGGCGCGGCACGTTCGTCCGTTCGGCCACCGTGGTGGCCGGCGTGCGCGGCCTCACCAGCTTCACCGACGAGATGAAGACGCTGTCGCTGCAGGCGGGAACGCGGCTGATCGAGGCCAATCGCGTGGTGGCCGATGAAGAAATGGCCGATGCGCTGGAGATCGCCATCGGCGATTCCGTCGTGCAGCTCAAACGACTGCGGCTCGGCAATGGCATGCCGATCGGCATCCAGACCAGCCACCTGCCCGAGGCACGCGTGCCCGGGCTGCTGGAAGATGCGGCCGCCGTCCAGTCGCTCTATGGCTGGCTCAAGGAGCACTGCGGCATCACCCCGGTAAAGGCCAAGGAGGTCTACCGCGTCGGCAGCGTCGCGGCGGCCGACGCCGAACTGATCCAGCTCACGGCGGGCACGCCGGCCTTCGAGGTCGAACGCATCGCCTACGACTCGAGGGGGCCATTCGAATACGCCCTCTCCACCATGCGTGCGGACCGCTACGAGATCCGCTCCACCCTCTACGTGTAACGCTTTGTTCTGAAAGGCAAACCTATGTCCACCCTGTATATCAGCAAGCTCGTGAAGATCGCCGAGGCGGCGGCCGCAGCGAATGCCGGCGCCTTCGACAAGGCCTCGTCCGCCGTCGCGGAAACCCTCGCCAACAAGGGCCTGGTGCACCTTTACGGTTCGGGCCACTCGGTCCTGCCGGTGCAGGAAACCTACCCGCGCTATGGCTCGTATGTGGGCTTCAACCCGCTGACCGACCCGCGCGTCATGTGGCACAACATCCTCGGCGCCGGTGGCGTGCGTGAACTGCTGTGGCTCGAACGCACCGAGAAATACGCCGAGAAGTTCCTCGACCACCAGCCGCTCAACGCCGGCGACACCATCGTGATCTTCGGCCATTCCGGTTCCAACGCTTCGGGCATCGACACGGCGATTTACGCCAAGGAGCGCGGGCTGACGGTGATCGCCATCACGGCGCAGTCCAATGCCGGCAAGCCGGCGACCCACTCATCGGGCAAGCGCCTGCCGCACGCCGCCGACATCGTGATCGATACCGGCTCGCCGGTGGAAGACGCGATCGTCGACATCAAGGGCTGGTCGCGTCCGGTGGCCGGCTCGTCCACCGTGCTCGCCATGATGATGATGCACGAGTTGCTGGCTGAGAGCGCGCAGAAGCTTGCCGACCGCGGCATCGAGCTGCCGGTGTTCGCTTCGCCGACCATCCCGGGCGTGACGCTGCACGACACCGACATCATCTACGGCCAGTACCGCGAGCGCATGCTGGAAGCGCAGCAGAAGCACCTGCCGCAGTTCAAGAAGTCCATGGCCAAGGAAGGCTGATGGCAAGTCCCGGGCGGAAGCTGACCCTGACGCCCGGGACATTTATCCGAGATGACCCAGACCCTCACCGCCTATACCGGCGCCCGCATCTTCGACGGCGAAGCGTGGCACGATGATGCCGCGCTCGTGGTCGCCGACGGCGTCGTGCAATCCATCGGCGTTGCGCCGCCCGGCGCCATCCAGGTGCTCCTCGATGGCGGGGTGCTGGCGCCCGGCTTGGTCGACCTGCAGGTAAACGGCGGCGGCGGACACCTGGTCGGACCGCGGACCACGGCCGACGACCTGGCGCAGGTGGCAGCCACCCATCGGGCATTCGGGGTGACCGGGCTGCTGCCGACGCTGATCACCGACACAGCCACGGTCACCGATGCCGTGCTGGCAGCCGGGGCCGAGGCGACGCGGCGGAAGGTGCCGGGGTTCCTGGGGCTGCATCTCGAGGGGCCGCATCTGTCACTGGCGCGCAAGGGCGCGCATGATCCGACACTGATCCGGCCGATGGACGACGCGGACCTGGTGCGGCTGGTGCGGGCGCGCGCCGCCCTGCCCCATTTGCTGGTGACGGTGGCGGCCGAGACGGTGACGCCCGAGCAGATCGCCCGGCTGGTGCGTGCCGGCATCGTGGTCAGCATCGGACATTCGGACGCCTCGTTCGAGGTGACCTCGGCGGCCATCAGGGCCGGGGCCGGCATGGCGACGCACCTGTTCAACGCCATGAGCCAGATCGGCAATCGCGACCCGGGGGTGGTCGGCGCCGCGCTGCACCATGGCAGCATGTGGGCCGGGCTGATTGCCGACGGCATTCATGTGAACCCGGCGACGCTCGGGCTGGCGCTCAGGGCAAAGACCGGACCGGGGCGGATCTTTCTCGTGTCGGATTCGATGTCGCAAGCCGGCACCGACATGACGAGCTTTTCGCTCAACGGACGAACGATCCATCGCCGGGACGGGGCGCTGCGGCTCGACGACGGCACGCTGGCGGGCGCCGACCTGACGCTCGATGCAGCGGTGCGATACATGCACCAGGTGTTCGGGCTGGAACTGGGCGAGTGCCTGAGGATGGCATCGCTCTACCCGGCAGAGGCGATCGGGGCGGCGGGGATCGGAAGGTTTGCGCCGGGAGCGGTGGCTGATCCTGTGTGGCTGGATGGCAAGCTGAGGCCTCGAGTTTTACCCGGATAGAACAGCTCCCACCGGGTCACTCCGGCGCAGACCGGGGACCATCCTGAGGCAGTGGGTATTTGCGCAAGAGCCGCCGCATCTCAGGATGGGTCCCGGCCTTCGCCGGGATGACATCGAGGATGTTGAGATTTTCTGCCCGCCAGAAGTGAGACAGTGCAGAGATCTTCCAACCTAATCGCGAAAACTGTAGCGCGGAGCGGTTTCGGGCTGCAGCAGGATGGCACGCAGGTCGCTGTCGCCGGCGGCATAATCCACCGCTTCGACCGGCGGCTTGGACATGGCCTGCACGCCGACCCAACCGGCCACCAGCGCGCCGAGGAGAATGCCGGCGCCGGTGAAGCGGTATTTGCGGGCGCGCTTGGCGATCCGTCCGGGCAGCAACAGCAGCCAGGCCACGGGGATCAGCAAGAGGAGAAAGAGCAGTTCCATCTGGGGAACCTCGCACTCATTACTCCGCACTTTAGCCGATCGTGGTTAAGGATTGGTGTGGAGCACGCCGCCGCCCAGTCGCGGGCCGTAGACGCCGGGCTTTGCCGCTGCTACGCATAGGCGTCTAGTAAAGCGGTTTACAAAAAACAATGACAAGCAAATTCAAGACGGTGTTCGGCGACAAGAAGCCGGTGATTGCCATGGTGCATCTCGGCGCTCTGCCCGGTTCGCCGCTGCATGACTACGAGGGGGGCGTGGAGGCCATCGTCGAGGGAGCCCGAAAGGACCTCGAGGCGCTGCAGGCCGCCGGGTTCGATGCCGTGATGTTCGGCAACGAGAATGACCGGCCTTACGAATTCAACGTCGATACCGCCTCGACGGCGACGATGGGCTACGTGATCGGGCGCCTCCGTTCGGAGATCACGGTGCCGTTCGGGGTGAACGTCCTGTGGGACCCCGAGAGTTCGATCGCGCTCGCCGCAGCGACGGGCGCGCGCTTCGTGCGTGAGATCTTCACCGGCACCTACGCGTCGGACATGGGGCCGTGGACGCCGGATGCCGGCAAGGCGATGCGCTATCGCGATCGGCTCGGTCGGCAGGACCTGGCGCTGCTCTACAACGTCTCGGCGGAGTTCGCCTATTCGCTGGACCAGCGGCCGCTGAGCGACCGGGCCCGCAGCGCGGTGTTCTCGTCGATCCCCGACGCGATCCTCGTTTCGGGCGCCATCACCGGCGAGGCCGCCAAGATGGTCGACCTCGAGGCGGTGAAGAAGGCATTGCCGACCACCCCGGTGCTGGCCAATACCGGCGTCAAGCACGCCACCGTAGCCGACGTGCTGAAAGTGGCTGATGGCTGCATCGTCGGTTCGTCACTGAAGGTGGATGGCGACACCTGGAAGGCCGTCGATGCCGACCGGGCGGCCGAGTTCATGCGGCTGGTCCGCGCCGCACGGGGGTATTGATGAGCCTCAAGCAATGGGTGATCGACCTGATGCTCATTCCCGGGCTCTCCGGGTATGAGGGGCGGGTCCGCAAGTACCTCAAGGCAGCGATGGCCGGGTTGGGGATCACCTCGACCACCGACCGGCTCGGCAACCTGATCGCGACGCTGCCGGGGGACAAGGGTGCGCCCAGCGTCATGCTGTTCGCCCACATGGACCAGCTCGGGCTGATCGTGCGGAAGATCGAAGCCAACGGCATGGTGCGGGTCGAGCGGCTGGGCGGCGTGCCGGAGCGGGCACTGCCCTCCACGGAAGTGCTGTTCTGCATCGGCGAAGGCAAGGACGTGCCCGGGCTGATCGCGCACAAGAGCCACCATGCCACCGCGCAGGACGAAAAGTACAAGGTGCTGCCCTACCCCGAGCTCTATATCGACGCCGGGTTCAGATCGGCCGCCGAAGTGCTGGCCGCCGGGATCGATGTGGGAACGCCGATCGTCTACGCGCCCAAGGTGACCGAGCTTGCCAATGGACGGATCGCCGGCACGGCGGTGGATGACCGCGCGGCCTGCGCGGTGATGATCGAGGTGGCGAAGGCGCTGACGGACGTGAAGAAGCGGCCGACGGTGCATTTCGTCTTCTCGGTGCAGGAGGAGTTCAACCTGCGCGGTGCGGTGACGGCGGCGCAGGTGCTGATGCCCGATGTGGCGATCCAGCTCGACCTGATCCTCGCCACCGATACGCCGGACATGGCGGCGCGCGGCGACGTGAAACTGGGCGGCGGGCCGGCGATGTCGCTCTACTCGTTCCATGGACGCGGCACGCTCAACGGCACGCTGCCGCATCCGGCGATGGTCAAGCTGTTCGAGCTGAGCGCCGCGGCGAAGCAACTGCCGCTGCAGCGGAGCGCCCATATCGGGGCGTTGACCGACCTCAGCTATGTGCAGCTGGTCGGCCAGGGTGTGGCCTCGATCGATGTGGGCTTCCCGATGCGCTATTCGCACTCGTCGCTGGAGGTGTGCGACATGGCCGATCTTGAGCAACTGACGACGCTCTTGGTGGAGGCCCTGCCGCGGATCGACAGCAAGTTCAGCCTCGACCGGGACGATTACATCGGATGAGGCACTATCTCGGCATCGATATCGGGACGTTTGAATCGAAGGGCGTGCTGGTGGATGCGGAGGGGCGGATCGTCGCCAGCGCCGCCCGGCCGCACAAGATGCTGGTGCCGCAGCCCGGCTGGGCCGAGCACCGGCCACGTGAGGACTGGTGGGGCGACTTCTGCTTTCTGAGCCAGAAGCTGATCGCCGACAGCGGTGTCGACCCCAAGGACATCGTCGCGGTGGCGGCAAGCGCCATCGGGCCCTGCATGCTGCCGGTGGATGCCGAGGGCGAGCCACTGATGAACGGCGTGCTCTATGGCGTCGACACGCGGGCCGCCAAGGAAATCGAGGAGCTGACGGCGCGGATCGGCGAGGACGTGCTGCTGAGCCGCTGCGGCAACGCGCTGACCAGCCAGTCGATCGGACCGAAAATCCTGTGGCTGAAGCGGAACCGGCCGGAGCTCTACGCCAGGACCGCCAGGATCCTGACCTCGACCACCTATATCGTCCACAAGCTCACCGGCCGCTATGTGATCGACCATTATTCGGCGGCCAATTTCTCGCCGCTCTATGACGTCGAAAAACTCGCATGGACCGACGAGCTGGCCGACGACATCATCGGGCTGGACAAACTCCCCGAGGCGATCTGGACCACCGACATCGCCGGCACGGTGACGGGGGAAGCTGCGGCAGAGACGGGCCTTGCGGTGGGCACGCCGGTGACCACAGGCACGATCGATGCCGGCGCCGAGGCGCTGAGCGTCGGCGTGCTCGACAGCGGCGACATGCTGCTGATGTACGGCTCGACCATCTTCATCATCGAAATCACCCCGGTGCGGGTGCCGGATGCCCGGCTCTGGTACGCGCCGTGGTTCTTCCCCGGCAAGCACGCGGCCATGTCCGGGCTCGCGACCTCGGGGACGCTCAGCCACTGGTTCCGCGAGCAGTTCGGCAAAGAGCTCGACCCGGCGACCGCCGTGATGGCGCTGGCGCTCGAGGCCGAGGGCTCGCCGCCCGGCGCCAACGGGCTGGTGATGCTGCCCTATTTCTCGGGCGAGCGGACACCGATCCACGACACCGAGGCCAAGGGCGTGCTGTTCGGGATGAACCTGACGCATACCCGCGGCGACATCTACCGGGCGCTGTTCGAAGGCATCGCCTTCGGCACGCACCACGTGTTCGAGACCTATGCCGATGTCGGCCAGCCACCCAGGGCGATCCTCGCCGCCGGTGGCGGCACCAAGAACAGGGTGTGGGCGCAGGCGACCTCGGACGTTTCGGGTCGCACCCAGATCGTGCGGCAGAAGACGGTCGGCGCTTCATACGGCGACGCGTTCATTGCAGCCCTGGCGATCGGCGACGTGCAACCGGACGACATCCGCACCTGGAACCCGGTGGACCACGAGATCACGCCGGACGAGAACCTTCGCAATCTTTACGCCCGGCGGTATCGAGTGTTCCGGGAACTCTACGAGCGAAACAAGGACCTGATGCGGGAGCTGTGAGACAGTGTCTCCCCACCGGCGCCGGTGGGGAGACACGGCTTGCCGCCGCGTCGACGCCCTACCCCTTCACTGAACCCGCCGTCAGTCCGCGAATGATGTAGCGCTCGAGCAGCACGCCGACGACCACCAGCGGGGCGATGGCGGCGGTGGAGAGGGCGGCCATGCTCCACCAGTTGATACCCTGCGAGCCGGTCTGGCTGGCGACCATCACCGGCAGGGTCTTGGCTTCCGAGCCGGTCAGGAGCGCCGCGAAGAAATACTCGTTCCAGCAGAGGATCAGGCTGAGGATGAAGGCCGCGACCATCCCCGGCAGCGCCATCGGCAGGATGATGCGGAAGAAGGTGCCCCACGGCCCGAGACCATCGACCTGCGCCGCTTCGTCGAGCTCGATCGGGATGGTGTCGAACTGGTCCTTCATGATCCAGATGACGATCGGCAGCACGGTGAGGGTGTAGAGCAGGACGAGGCCGATGATGCTGTCGAGCAGCGCCAGTTCGCGGTAGAGTACTAGGAACGGCAACGCCAGGACGACCGGCGGCAGGATCAACTGGCTCAGGAAGAAGAAGCTCAGGTCCTGGTTCTTCATCCAGAGGAACTTGTACTGGAAGCGGCTGAGGCCATAGGCGGCGAGCGAGCCGATCAGCACGGCGAGGAACGAGGCGCCGAAGGCGGTGTAGATCGAATTGAGGAAGCGATCGAGGAACTCGTCGCGAACCGTCGAGACCTGCCCGATGGTGTCGGGCGACAGGCCGAGAGAGCGCCAGCCGAGCCAGTTGGGCTGGAAATCCACCCACGGAGTCAAATGGCCGAGCTGCACATCCTTGGCCACCTTCATCGAGGTGGTGATGGTCCAGTAGACTGGGAACAGCGACACGAAGGCCCAGGTGACCAGCGCGGCATAGATGCCGACCTTGCCGGCGACATGCTTCAGGCGCCGGGTGGCCGCGCCCGTATCGGCCGAGGCCGCAGCAGACAGAGTAGCTTCGGCGGCCATCAGGTCATCCTCTGCATATACTTGCGCAGGAACTTCAGGAGCAGGGTCACGAAGATCACGATCAGCACGAGGTAGAACATCGCCAGCATGGTGCCATAGCCGACGTTCGAGCGGTCGCGGTATTCGCGGTAGATGAAGCTCGAGACGCTGTCCGTGGCGCCACCCGGACCGCCGGACGTGACGGTGATGATGATGTCGGCGAGCTTGAGCTTGAAGATGATGCGCAGGACGATCGCAGTGATCGAGACCGGCAGCATCAGCGGGAAGATCACCTGCCAGAAGCGCTGCCACGGCGAAGCGCCGTCGACCTTGGCCGCCTCGATGACCTCTTTGGGCATGGCCTGCAGGCCCGCCAGCAAGAGGATCATCACGAACGGGATCGACACCCAGGCATCCATCGCCTCGATCCACAGCCGCGCCACCCAGGGATCGGTGAAGAAGCTCGGATTGTTGACACCCAGCCAGCGTGCGAACCGGGCCACCGGGCCGAAGCGGTATTCGAGCATCGACTTGCCGACCATCCAGCTGACGGCGACCGGCGACAGCATCAGCGGAATGAGGAAGACGACGCGCCAGAATTTGCGGGCGCGGATCTCGGCGTTGAGCAGCAAGGCGAGGCCGAAGGCGATGGCGTACTCGACGAAGACGAAGAGCACGTAGATCACCATGTTGCGCATGGCGTTCCAGTAGAACGGATCGCGCACCAACTGCAGCAGGTTGTCGATGCCGTTGAATTTCTGTCCGGTGAAGGACGCGAGGTTCCAGTCGGTGAAGGCGATGGAGAGGCCGAACAAGGTCGGGAAGATCGCCATGGCCGCGGTGAACAGCGCGGCCGGCAGGATGAACAGCGCCTTCAGCCCGGCTTCGCCGCGCATCATCACCATGCCGGCGCCCAGTGCCACGGCCCATAGCAGATAGGCATAGAGGGTGGGGCGCCAGTCCTTCAGACCGAGAGGCAGCACACCGGCCGAGTTCAGCGCCTGCAACAGGCCGACAGCGAGGAAGAGAACGGTGGCGGCGGCAATCAACGCCCTGCCCCCATCCCTGCGGCGACGCGAGACGGCGCCGTAGCTCGGTGATTCAGTCAACGCCATCCACGCCTCTTGCAGAGTTCTGGCTCGGAACTAAATCGGCTGGTGACGGTCCGCCACCAGCCGTGGATTGTCAATCACGCCGAGCGCGGCACTACATGCCGAGCGAAGCCTTGTAGAGCTTGATCTGGCTGTCGCGCCCGATCTGGTCGGTGATCTTCTCCCAGGCCGCGGCGATGGCGTCGGCCGTCTCCTGAGCGGAGGCGTATTGGCCGTTAATGCCCTTCACCAGCTCATCCTCGGCGATCGAGTAGTACTGGAAGATGCCGGGGATACGCGGCTCGATGGCGCCGTTCGGGTGGTTGTAGCTGTCGAGGTTGGAGCCGAGATAATCCTCGACGAAGTCGCGATCGTAACCGGCGGCCACCCACTCGTCGTACTGGAACTGCGAGTTGCGGTAGGGCTGGAAGCCCGACGGATAAGCAGCCATCCACAGCGAGATGTCCTTGCCGCCCAGATGCGCGGCGGCCGACCAGGCGGCCTTGCGCTTCTTCTCGTCGCCCGAGACGCGGCTCGTCACGTAAACGCCCCAGCCGAGATAGGCGAGGTTGGGGGCGAAGTTCTCCTTCTCTTCCCAGGCGGCGGTCTTGGAATTGTAGACCTTGTTGGCGCCCGGGTTGATCGAGAAGCCGACGACATCGCCGACCACCGAGGTATCGGAGGTGCGGGCGTTGGAACCCACGTCGCCCCACCAGCAGAGCGCGGCGCCGGTGCCGCCGAGGAACTGGCTGAACGCAGTGGTGTTGGGATCGGCATTGAGCTGGTCAGGCGGATAGGCATTGGCCTTCACCAGATCGAGCACGTCCTGGATCGCCTGCACCCAGCCGGGGTTGTTGACGCGCGGCTTCATGGTTTCGGGGTCGAACAGCCAGGCCGGATCGTCCGGATGCTTGGCATAGGCCGCGGCGCGATCGCCGAGGAAGTAGAAGCCGAAGCCGCCCCACTGGTATTTCAGCGGATCGAGGAAGCCATAGGCCTGCGCGCCGGTGAGCGGATCGTTCTTGCCGGCGAGCGCGGCAGGCAGCGTGGCGATCTCTTCCCAATGGGTCGGGACCGGCTGGCCGCTGATCGAGCCCTCGCCGAAATAGTCCTTGCGATAGGCGAAGGTGTGCGTGTCGCCATCGAGATTGACGCGATAGGTCTTGCCGTTCCAGGTGCCGACCGGCGGCTGCAGATAGCCCACCAGATCCTTGGAATCGATCTGGGTGGCGACCCAGTCGGGCATCTCGTCGAGCAGGCCCTTGCCGGCGGTATCGCCCTCGAAGGGCGCGCCCATCTCGGTGATGTCGAAATCCACCGTGCCGGTGGCGATCGACTGCTGCAGGCGGGCGTTGTAATCGGCCTGGGCGAGGTCGATCCAGTTGATCTTGGCGCCGGTATAGGCCTCCCACGGCTTCAGGAAGCCGCGGAACAGGAAGTTGTGCAGGTTCTGGTTGTTGAGCCCCATGAAGGTCAGCTCGACGCCGGCGAATTCGCCCTCGGCGACATTCGCCTTGGTGGCGCCGAGGCAGAGTTCGCCGACCTTCTGCCAGTCCGCATCGGTGGGCGAGCCCTTGCCGACGCCAGGAATCTGCAGGATCTGGGCGCGCAGGTTGTCCTGCGCCAGGGCACGACCGGCGAAGCTGGTGCCGAGCGCCGTACCGGCGGCCAGCGCCGCGGCGCCTTTCATGAAGCTGCGGCGGTTGGCCTGCATGGCCACAACGCGGTTGTAGAGTTCGAGTTTCACGTCTGTTCTCCCTCAAAGCGCCGCTTCCAGCGGCGTTGTCGCCTCCGCGCCGGCGCTCGATGGGAATTGAACGTGCAGGTGGGCCGCGCCATGGCGCAACCCAAGTCCCTCAACCCCTGCCTTCCGTCCCTCCCCAGGGAGCGCTCCCTTATATGCGGGATGCTGAGGAATGGTATGAAGCTGACATGTTAGAAGTCAACATGTTGGCGAACGCACTGGCCGCCCCCGGCGCATAAAGAGGGGCTTGCATTCATTAGTGAGTAGTGTCTGCTTTCACTAGTGAATGCGCAGTTTCGGCTACGCTTCGGGTGGCAGCACGCCTTTCTTGAGGATGAAGCAGCCATAGAAGCGGCGCTCGCCGGTCTGGATCACCACGTAGGACTGCCTGGCGGCCTCATAGAAAGCGAAGCGCTCGATCGAGCCCATTGGCGACGGCTTGCCCTCGGCCCTGTCGATCGCCGCCTGCACCTCTTGCTGTACCGGCGGCACCTCGTCGGGCTTGCCGACGATCTCCATGCGCAGCACCGGGTGCGGCACGAAACTGTCGAGCGGCAGCAGCGACAGGATCGCCTCGGCGGCCCGGCCGGCCGTGACGTTCTCGAGCTTCAGCAGCTTGCCGTAAACCGTCTGCCGGGCGATCGAATCCGAAGGAAAGTTCATGTCGGCGATGATCAGGTCGTCGCCGTGCCCCATGGATTTGAGCGCGTGCAGCACGTCGGCATTCAGGATGGGATCGAGCCCCTTGAGCATGATGTCCTCCTCCAAGGATGAAGGTGAGTTAGCACGTCACAGGCGAGTTCGCATCTCATCGGCGGCGCCCGTTGTGCTTTGCCACGGCAGCGACGGTTCACCACCGTTGTCGCGGGAAGAAAATCTCTCCATGAAGGTGAGACGCGCTTTATGAGGGCCGCTGGTTGCCACGAGACGAGGTGCCAACTAGCGTCGTCGGCTACTGGAGATGAACTACGGATGTCGCAAGCCATGCCTGTATTCTCGAATGAGGGACACTGTCCGTTCTGCGAGCGGACAGTGCGGTTCAACGCATGGGGACCGAATCTGCGGGACAGCTACGTCTGCTCGCGTTGCGGCACGGTGCCCAGAGAGCGCGCGCTTATGGTCGCGATCGAGCGCTTCTTTCCCACGTGGCGAGACCTTCGGATACATGAGTCGAGTCCGGGCACACGCGGTGCCAGCAAGAAGATGCTGGAGCAGTGCCGACACTACACGGCAACGCAATATCACCCATCGGTCCCAGAAGGCTCGATGCACCCTAAGGATGGCTGGCGCTGCGAGAATCTGGAGCGGCAGACTTTCGAGGATGCTACCTTCGATCTTGTCGTGACCCAAGACGTGCTGGAGCACGTCTTTGATCCGGTCGCGGTCTTCCGGGAAGTGGCCAGAACGTTGCGCCCTGGCGGGGCTCACATCGCCACCACGCCAATGGTCCGCGGACGCCTACCGACGATCATTTGCGCAGAACGGCGGCCGGATGGCGAAGTGGTGCACCACCAGAAGCCTGAGTACCATCAGAACCCGGTAGATGGTGATGGCAGCCTGGTCACCGTGTGGTGGGGGTACGATCTGGCCAGACGTATCGACGATACCGCCCCAATGAGCACTATGATCTGGTCCGAGCGCGATCCCTCCCATGGCATCGACGGCCCGCTCAATGAGGTCATCGTCAGTTTCCTACGGCCTCTGGGAGGCATTTGAGGCGTGTTCGCTCCTGCGCCTATCAGCAGCACAGACTTGCCGTCGTTTCGTGCCGACGGCTGTTCCCCATTCGCAACTGAGGCCACCCCGTACTTCGTTTGCATTCGGAGCAAGACATTCGGTCAGCTTCGACTCGTTGCCGATTCCACAACGCCCTGCGGCACAAAGCTCTGACACGGCGAAGGAAAAGTCTCTCCAAGCAAAGCCGCTTGATCATTCAGTCACGCTGGCTATGGTGCACGGCGCAGTCGTCAGTGTGGACCGTCGACAATGCCCGCCCTTCGGGACGGGGACTTTCAAGGCTACGTGCTTATGCGACGCAGACATTTTGGTCTTCGCGCTTGTCAGTTTGTTGCGAACCGGCAAGCGTCGAGCGGGGACCGCAGGACATGAGGACGGCCGGGGGGCGGCTGGCCGTGCTGATGGCGACCTACAACGGCGCCGGATTCATCGATGAGCAATTGCGCTCAATCGAACGACAGACGTGGCCTGTGACTGACATCTGGGCATCGGACGATGGCTCAACAGATGGCACGCCCGAAGTGCTCGAGCGCTGGGCGACGAACTGGACCAAGGGGAGCTTCGAGCGCTTCGACGGACCAAAACACGGCTTTGCCGCAAATTTCCGCTCTCTACTGATCAACTCCAACGTCGACGCAGACTATGTTGCCTTCTGCGATCAGGACGACGTTTGGTTGCCTGAGAAAACCCAGGCTGCCGTGTCGGCGCTCGAGGCGCACGGTAACCGGCCGGCGCTCTATTGCGCGCGAACGATCATCACTGATGCTGACGGAAGGGAGTTGTCCCGCTCGCCACGGTTCCGACGCAGACCGGATTTTGCCAACGCATTGGTGCAAAGCATCGGTGGCGGCAACACCATGGTGTTCAATCGTGCGGCGCATGACCTGGTGAGGCAAGCGGCGTTGCGAACTCCTTTCGTCAGTCACGACTGGTTCGCCTATTTGATCGTCACAGGAGCTGGCGGGTACGTTGTCTACGATGAGATGCCGCATGTACGGTATCGGCAGCACAACAAGAACCTCGTTGGCTCGAACCAAGGCTGGGAAGCACGAATAAACAGGATCAGTGCAGCGCTTGGTGGCCGCTTCACGCGCTGGAACAATGACAATGTAACGGCGCTGGAAGCGTGCCGCGACCTGCTGACGCCGGCGGCGACAGACGTCCTCGACCGGTTCTGCCAGGCGCGGACAGGTCCCTTGCCGGACCGACTGGTCAGTCTCTGGCACTCGGGCGTGTACAGGCAAACAGCGCTGGGGCAGGTGTCGCTCTATGCCGCAGGCTTGCTCGGCAAGCTCTGACGCGGTGGCAGGGCATGGATATTGCGGCTAAGGTCCGCCCGCGGAAGGGAACATCTGAACCATGACTATCCTGGTGACCGGCGGTGCCGGGTTCATCGGCTCGAACTTCGTGCTCGATTGGCTGGCGGCCAGCGATGAACCGGTGGTGACGCTCGATGCGCTTACCTACGCGGGTAATCTGGCCAACCTCGTTTCGCTGAAGGGCGATACCCGCCACCATTTCGCGCGTGGTTCGATCGCCGACAGCGCATTGATCGGCCAGCTGCTGCGCGGTCACGATGTCCGGGCGGTAATCAACTTCGCCGCAGAAAGCCATGTCGACCGCTCGATCTCGGGCCCTGCCCCGTTCTTTGAAACCAACGTGATGGGAACGCTTAACCTTCTCGAGGCGGTGAAGGCCTATGTCGCGGCGCTGGACGAGGCGAAGCGGCAAAGCTTCCGGTTCCTCCACGTTTCCACCGACGAGGTTTACGGCACGTTGGAGCGTGACGAAGCGCCTTTCGCCGAGACCAACGCCTACAAGCCGAACAGCCCCTATGCAGCGTCGAAGGCGTCGTCGGACCATCTGGTGCGGGCCTATCGCGAGACCTACGGGCTGCCTACCATTGTCACCAATTGTTCGAACAATTACGGTCCACTGCAGTTTCCTGAGAAACTGATTCCGCTGATCATCCATAACGCATTGAACGGCAAGGCTTTACCGATCTACGGGGATGGCCTGCAGGTACGCGACTGGCTGTATGTCAGCGACCATTGCTCGGCGCTCCGCCGCGTGCTCGAGGCGGGCGTGCCAGGCGAAACTTACAATATCGGCGGCGACAACCAGAAGACCAACATCGAAGTGGTGCGGACGATCTGCACGTTACTTGACGCCAAGCGGCCGCGAGCTGACGGCGCGAGCTATGCGACGCAGATTACCCATGTCGCCGACCGGCCCGGTCATGACCGACGCTATGCAATCGACCCGAGAAAGCTGTCGGGTGAACTCGGCTGGCGTCCTGCCGAGGCGTTCGAGAGCGGGCTCGCCAAGACCGTGGACTGGTATCTTGCCAACGAGGCGTGGGTCACGGACGTGACAAGCGGCGCCTATCGCGAGTGGGTTGCGAGGCAGTACGGATGAAACTGCTGATCTTTGGCCGCGATGGCCAGGTCGGCACTGCGCTGACCCAATTGCTGGCATCGCTCGGCGAGATCGTTGCGCTCGGACGTGATGGCGCCGACCTGACCCGTCCGGGGGAGCTCCGTGCGATCGTCGATCGCACGGAGCCAGACGTGATCATCAATGCTGGCGCATACACCGCGGTCGACAAGGCGGAGAGCGAACCTGAACTGGCCCGGCTGGTGAACGCCACCGCACCGGCCGCGCTGGCTTCGGCGGCAGTAGCGCATGGGGCCTGGCTGATCCACTATTCGACTGACTACGTGTTCGATGGCGACAAACCGTCGCCCTATGTCGAAGACGACGAGACGGCGCCGCGCAATGTCTACGGCACGACAAAGCGCGACGGGGAACTGGCGATTGCCGAGGCGGGCGCAAAGCACCTGATCTTCCGTACCAGTTGGGTGCATGCGCCCGGACGAAGCAGCTTCGCGGCCAAAATTCTGGGTCTGGCGCAAAGTCGTGACGAGCTCAGAGTCATCAACGACCAGATTGGCGCGCCAACCAGCGCCCGGCTGATTGCCGAGATTGCTCGCAGGGCGATCGAACAGATCGAACGGTCGCGACCGCTAGAAATCGGCACCTATCATCTGACCGCCGCTGGCGAAACCAGTTGGCATGGCTATGCGTGCTACGTCGTCGATGCCGCACTGCGGCGCGGCCTGCCCCTGCGAACGAGCCTTGAGCGGATCGTGCCGGTGCCGTCTTCGGAGTTCCCCTCCCCTGCCCGCCGACCGCACAACTCACGGCTTTCAACCCACAAACTGCGGCGCGCGCTCGGCATCGATCTGCCGAGCTGGTCAGCCGACCTGCACGGCACGCTGGACAGCCTACTCCCGGAGCCCAACCCATGACCCGCCGCGGTATCATTCTTGCCGGTGGCGCGGGCACACGCCTTCACCCGGCGACGCTGACCGTCTCCAAACAACTGCTGCCGGTCTACGACAAGCCGATGATCTACTACCCCCTTTCGACGCTGATGAGCGGCGGCATGCGCGAGGTCTTGGTGATCTCGACGCCTGAAGATCTGCCGCGGTTCCGCACTTTGCTTGGGGATGGGCGGCAATGGGGTATGGAGCTGAGCTATGTCGTGCAGCCGAGCCCGGATGGACTGGCGCAGGCATTTATCCTGGGTGCCGAGTTCGTCAACGGCGGCCGCTCGGCCTTGATCCTCGGCGACAATATCTTCTTCGGTCATGACCTGCCCAAGCTCTTATTCGGTGCCGATCAGCGGGAGCGCGGCGCAACGGTGTTCGCCTATCACGTAAACGATCCGGACCGGTACGGGGTGGTCGAGTTCGATCCTGCCGGTGCAGCGATATCGATCGAAGAAAAGCCGGTGGTTCCGAAATCCAACTACGCGGTGACTGGGCTCTATTTCTATGACGAGCAGGTCGTGGAGCTGGCGCGCAGCCTCAGACCATCTCCCCGCGGCGAGTTGGAAATCACCGACCTCAACCGGCTGTATCTCGAGCGCGAAGAGCTCAGCGTACAGCGGATGGGACGCGGCTTCGCCTGGCTCGACACAGGTACGCACGACTCCCTGCTGGAAGCCGGGCAATTCATTGCTACGCTTGAGAAACGGCAGGGTTTCAAGGTGGCTTGCCCGGAGGAAGTTGCCTGGCGCAACGGCTGGATCGACGACGAGGCGCTGGCGCGACTCGCAGAACCACTAAAAAAGAGCGGCTACGGCATGTATCTGATGACACTGCTGCGCGAAGGGCGAGGCTGATGAACGTCCAGAAACTGGACATCGATGGGTTGATGGTGTTCGAGCCGCGAGTCTTCACCGACGAGCGCGGCGCCTTTTTCGAGAGCTTCAACGAAGCAGTGTTCAGGGAGGCGACGAGCTTTTCTGGCGCCTTCGTGCAGGACAACCACTCGATCAGCCACAAGGGTGTGCTGCGCGGCCTGCACTACCAACTGCCACCGCATGCTCAGGGCAAGCTGGTACGTGTGGTTGCGGGAGCGGCGTTCGACGTTGCGGTGGACGTTCGCAGGGGTTCACCAACGTTCGGCAAATGGTCAGCCGTGGAACTCACCGCAGAGAACCGCAAGCAATTCTGGATTCCGGCTGGGTTCGCACATGGCTTCCTGGCACTCGAGGACGGAACTGAGTTTCTGTATAAGACCACCGATTTCTGGGATGCAGAAAGTGAGGGGAGCATCCGCTGGGATGACCCTGCGATCGGCCTGGAGTGGCCCTTGGACGGGAGGCCGTTGGTTTCGGCAAAGGACGCAAAGGCGCCAGCACTGTCTGATGCGAAGGTGTTCGATTGACCTCTGCGCACGACGATAGCGAAGCCGAGGAATTCGCCCGACTGCTGGAAGAGCCGCCCCCCGCGCTCCTGATTTCCCAAGAGGAGGAGATCGTCCGCCTCCGCGAGGAATTGGACGGCATCCGACAGAGCGCTGCGTGGCGCATTTCGAGGGTGGTGGACCGGATCATCGGCCTGCCGGCAACGATCGCACAGTACGTTGGCATGCGCGTCAGAGTAACGCCGCTGCACGACGTCAGAAAGCACGCGAACAGCAGCAATGTCGACGATTGGGAGGTCATCGGCCCCGATCCACAGGTCGAGCTGCACTGGGCAAATGGCAGACCCCTACCCAATGCGAGGTATCTGTTCGCCGTCAACTCAATCGATATGCGCGACGAGACGATGAACCTCTATCTGGATCGCGGGGATGGGTTCACCGAGCGCGATCACGTGACGCTCCGGTACCGCCGCCTGGGTCGGCGCCAGCAGGCAGCAAGGTTCATCTTGCCAAAGGAGGCCAAGCGCCTCCGGCTCGATCCGCACGAAGACACACAGCTCATTCAACTCCACGCGCCGCGGCTGCGTCGTCTGTCGGTACTGGAATATTACGCCCGCTCGCTGGCGTGGCGTATCGATGACTACGTGGCACAGGGTCATTCAAGACGTGCTGCGCTGGGATACGTAATGAAGCTGGCCCGCGAGCGCGGACTGCGCGCGATGGCCGCAGAACTGCGCGCTGAGGGCAGCGCGCCGGCGCCGGAACGTGGTGGTGCAAGCGCAAAACGGCGGCCGCTGTTGTATGCCATAGGCAAGGCCAAGTCGCTGGTTCGTAACGCGCCGATCTCGCCCAAGGTGAAGCAACGGCTGCGCGCGCGCTTGCTTTCCAGTCCAGCACTCAGAAGCCTCAGTGTAGCAGAGATCGCAAGCAGACCAGATAGCGGCCAAGTGCAGCTTGGTGAGGCGGATCTGGCGGTTGCGCTCGGCCCCTCAGTGTATACCGACTACGTCGCCCAAGTGTTGTCGCTGCCCTCACCGGCCACCTCGCTGGGAATCTCTTACGTGCCCAAGCTGCCTGACGACGCCGACTTCAGCCGGGCAGCGTTGTCCGTGGTGGCATTCTATCTACCGCAGTTTCACCCCATCCCCGAGAACGATGCCTGGTGGGGCAAGGGATTTACCGAGTGGACCAATGTTACCAAGGCCGTGCCTCAGTACGTCGGTCACTATCAGCCGCATTTGCCAGGCGAACTTGGCTTCTACGACCTTCGCCTGCCGGAGATCATGCGGCAGCAGGCGGAACTGGCGCGAGCTTATGGCGTTCGGGGCTTCTGTTTTCACCACTACTGGTTTGGCGGCAAACGTCTGCTTGAGCGACCGGTGCAGCAACTGCTGGAGGATCGGAGCATCGACGTCGAGTTCTGTCTGTGCTGGGCGAACGAGAACTGGACGCGACGCTGGGATGGCCAGGAATCCGATGTCCTGCTTGCTCAGAACCATTCGCCGGAAGACGACCTCGCCTTTATTGACGACATTGCCCCCGCACTAAAGGATCCTAGATACATCCGTGTTGACGGGCGAGCAGTCCTCATCGTCTACCGAGTGAGCTTGCTTCCGGACGCTGCCGCAACCGCGGGCAGGTGGCGTGCTCGCGCGAAAGAGCTGGGGGTTGGAGAACTTTACCTGGTCTGTGCGCAAACATTTGGCATCGAGGACCCGCGCCCATACGGTTTCGATGGTGCCATCGAGTTTCCTCCCCACATGGCGGTCTCGGGCGACATTCGAGATCAACTACAGATCGTGAACCCGCAGTTCTCCGGACAGGTCTATAGTTACGAGGACATGGCGTCGTCGTATCTTGCCCGACCGCAACCTGACTACCCGGTAATCAAAACAGTGTCGCCGGGTTGGGACAACGAGGCCCGCAAGCCGGGCCGCGGACACAACTTTCACGGCGCAAATCCGGGATCCTACGCACGCTGGCTGAGGCGAGCGGGTGAGGCAACACTCAAACGCGTGGAGGAAGGGACCAAGCAGCCGCCGCTGGTATTTGTCAACGCCTGGAACGAGTGGGCCGAGGGAGCTCACCTCGAACCGGATAGGAAGTTCGGGTACGGAAACCTGCATGCAACGGCGAACGTGGTCAGAAACACTATTCCGATGTCGGCGGAGCTTCGCGGTCTTGTTTTGGAGAGCCAGGCCGCCTTTGCCAAGCGCTCTGACACGGCGCTGGTTCTGCACCTACACTATACCGACCTCATCGAAGAGATCCTTCCGTTCCTGCACAGCGCGGCAGAGGCAGATCTCTTCGTAACGCTACCAGCAAGCGCCCCGGCCAGTATCGCCCGACGGCTGCTGGAAGAATTTCCGAACGCCCGTCTGGACTGTTACGCCAACCGCGGTCGTGACGTATACCCGTTCCTTGAGTTGCTGCAGGTAATCAATACGCTTGAGTACGATTACTGCTGCAAGGTGCACGGCAAAAAGTCGATGCACAGATCCGATGGTCATCAGTTGCGAGCCGATGCATTCCGCTCGCTGCTTGGATCCTCGGCCGTTGTTTCCAAGCACTTGACCCTGTTGCGCGAGGATCCGACGGTCGGGCTGATAGCGCCGCCCGCATCGGTCCTGGAGCTTGCGGAGCCCTCTCGGGTGACATTCAACAGAAGATGGCTGGAAACCCTTGGCTCTCGTATCGGACTCGTCGACGTTGCGGAAGATCCGGACAGCCGGTTCATCGCCGGGACGATGTTCTGGTGCCGGCTGAGCGCTCTCGCCCCGCTCCTGGCGCTCAATCTCACCATTGAGCAGTTTGAGGACGAGGCCGGGCAATCGGACGGAACGCTGGCGCATGCCGTCGAGCGTATCATCGGCGCCGTCTCCGCCAAGTCCGGTCTCAGGATTGTGGAAGCGGCAATCGCCACTGAAGCTGCAGAACCAGGAAGCGACCGCCTATGAAATGGTACTTTTGCCTGAACGAAGGCGGTCTGTCGTCTTTCGCTGAGCCCACGCTGGTGGCCGTCCATTCTGCGTTGCAGAACACGACGCTTGACCCGCATTTTATCTACGATGGTCCGCCGAACGAACTGACATCGTACCTGCAGGCCCTCGGAGTCACGGTGCATTTCCATAAGAGCACACTCCGAGACCTGATCTCTTCGGCCAAGAAACAGGACGGATACAACCCCACGGTGGCGCACGGCGCTTACTTGCGCCTGGACATTCCTCTGATCGACACCTCGGACGATGTGGTGCTGTACACCGACATCGACGTCATCTTCCTTTCCGATCCGGTGATCAGCGAGACTCCCGCCATCTTCGCCGTAGCTCCAGAATATGCGGTCGATACGGGAGTGGCGGTGGAGTATCGTCCGGTCATCAACTCCGGCGTGATGGCCATCAACCTGTCTGGCTTTCGCAGCACGCGAAACGACCTGATCCGGTTCTGCGAGCAGAACGATTTCTACTTTCACGGTGACGGCGGCTTTTACGATCAGGGAGCACTGAACAAGTTCTACGACGGGCAGTGGCAGTATCTGCCACAATCGATGAACTGGCGGCCATTCGCCGCCGATCCGTCAACCCCCGTCATCGTCCATATGCATGGCACCAAGCCGTTCGAGCTGCATAACCTGATCTCCGGCACCGACGACTACCGACCGGTCGCGCGAAGTTTCTATGAAATGAACCGCGCCCACTACATTATGGCGATAGGTCTCTACAGGCGATTTCTGCCGTCCGATGCCCGACGTCTGCTCGATCGCCATCTCCCATGGGTGCGGCGCGCCACACCAAGGGCAGGCGACAAAGCCGACGGACCGATGAACTATAAGCCCGACTTATTCTCTTTCTATTTCAACGGACAACGGATCATAGCATCCCATTTCTACGATAATCCCTACTTGGAAGAATACTGTCAGATCATCGTCCGTTACGCCCTTCGCGGAACGGAAGCGCACATCCTCGAGTGGGGCTCAGGATTTACGACGCTGGTCGCCTCGTCGCTGCTCCTGGACAAGGGCGCCACTTACTCGATCACCAGCCTTGATGACTACGGCCCCTATCAGGCGAGCGTTCGCGCCAGCTTGGATACCGGGGAGAGAGTGAAGATGGTGTTGGACGACCTCATTGGTCCGGGGAAATCCCAGGCTGATCCCGAGTTGAACTATTCGACGTGGCCATTGGCTTCGAAGAAGCGCTACTCAATGATCTTCATTGATGGCCGGCGACGCGTCGAGTGTGGGTTCATTGCGGCGCTCCTGTCAGACGCAGACACGTTTGTCGTGCTGCATGACTTCAGGCGTGGGCGCTACCAAGCCATGCTTGGCCTCTTCGAAGTGGTTGAGGAAACCAAGCAGTTCAGGATCATGAAGCTGCGCCGTTCCGTGCATGAGGCGCTGATGCCGGGTCGCGAGGCAGTGGAGCGCGCGCTGCACAGCGCGCTCAATTAAGCTCACCCGAACGATTTCACCCTGCCCCGCTCCAGTTCGAGCCGCTTGTTGCAGGTCTTTTTCAGCAGCTCTTCGCTATGGCTGGCAAGGACGATGATGCCGGCCTTCTCGGCGAGTTCATTCATGCGCTGCTTGGCCTTAACCTGGAAGGCGGCGTCGCCCGCACCGATCCACTCGTCCATCAGGAGGATTTCCGGCTCCATCGTGGTCGCGATCGCGAACGCCAGGCGAGCAGCCATACCTTGGCTATAGCTCCTGAACGGCATATCGATGAAGTCGCCGAGCTCTGAGAACTCGATGATCTCTTCGGTTCTGGCGGCGATCTGATCTTCCGTCCAACCATTGATCAAGCCGCGGAGCAGAATGTTACGACGGCCAGTGGCTTCCTGCCGGAAGCCGATGCTGATGTTGAACAGGGCATCCACTTTGCCCTTGATCTCGAGGTTGCCGGCAGTCGGCTCGTAAATACCGTAAAGAACCTTGAGAAGAGTGGTCTTGCCGGCACCGTTGGCCCCGACAAGGCCCAGACGATCGCCAGCTTCAAGTTCGAAGCTGACGCCATCAAGGGCTGTGACAAACCTGTGGCGCCCTGCGCCGGTGATGGTGCCGCCGGTGTGTTGTGACACGCGCGTTGCTCGTGGACGAAGCGTTAGCTTCTCACGCACGTGATAAGCGAGCCGCAGGTCGTTTGCGTTGATCGAGACCATTAGAGGACCAAAGCAACCTGCCGCCGCAGCGCGCCCAAGAGAACGATGGCCAACACCCAGAAGGCGACACCAATCAAAACGCATGCGCTCAGCGCCAGGACCGGGACCGTACCATCAACAATCGGCTGGCGCACGGCGTCCAGCAGGTAGGTAAAAGGATTCCAGTTGTAGAGGGCACCGCGGAGTCCTCCCTCGCCACCATGCACCCAGAAAACCGGCGTGGCGAACATGGCAACTCGCATCAGGTTGGACACGATGAACTGACTATCGGGGAAGAAGACGCCCAGGAAGGCGAACACTACGATCATGGCTGGCGAAACAATCAGCACGATCAGAACACCAACGAGGGACCATAGCCATACCATGGCCGGCGCTGCCCCCATCAGCAGCAGGATACCGGCGCACCCCAGAACCGCATAAGCTGCACGGATCACGTTCTGCAACGTCAGCCGCATGACATAGACGGAGAGCGGGAGCGTGGTGCCGCTGATGAAGCTCTCCTCGCGCTGGAACAGGTTGGCTGCCTGGGTGATGTTGTCGTTGATATAGGTCCAGACCAACAGGCCAACTGCGACGTAAATCGCATAATGAGGATCGACCGGGCCAGGATTAAAGACAAAGATGAAGGTGCCGGCGAAGGCCAGGTAGTTGATCAGCAGCCACAGTGGCCCCAATGTCGTGCGGCGGTGCTGGTCGAAGATGTCTTCGGTGGCCAGCGTGATCCAGACGCGCCGCTGCTCATAGCCGCCGACAATGTCGGTGAGCGCGCTGCTGAGAATCTTGAGCATAGTGGCCCCGGGCGATTTCCGTGCGCTCGTAGCACAGGGCGCCGCGGCGGCCAATTGCAGCGATGCCACGGCTGGGGAAAGCCACAGCACAGGCGGTGGGACAACCGCGGCTACGCGCGACATCCGCTGCCTAAGCCGGCTGCATCTCCGGCTTCACCTCTTCCAGCTCGATCAGCGTGCCGTCGAAATCCTTGGGATGCAGGAACACCACCGGCAGGCCGTGAGCGCCGATCCTGGGTTTGTCGTCACCGAGCACACGGGCACCTGCCTCGACCAAGGTGCGGATCGACGAGGCGATGTCGGGGACTTCGTAGCAGACGTGATGCATGGCGCCCGAAGGATTGCTTTCGAGAAATTTCCTGATTGGCGAGTTCTCACCCAGTGGCGTCATCAGTTCGATCTTGGTGTTCTCGAGCTGGACGAAAACCACCGTGACGCCGTGCTCGGGCAGGTCGTGCGGGTGGTGCACGTCGGCGCCGAGCAGATCGCGGTATTTCGCTGCGGCGGCGGCAAGGTCGGGGACGACGATGGCGACATGGTTGAGGCGGCCGATCATCGGTTGGATAACCTCCCCTCGATCTGGTTCAGCACGGAGAAGGCCGCCTCGAGCACGTTGGTGCCTGGGCCGAAGATTTCGGCGACGCCGGCCTGGCGGAGAAAGTCATAGTCCTGCTCGGGGATGACGCCGCCGACGATGACGGTGACGTCGCCGAGGCCCCTGCCCCGGAGTTCGCCGATCAGTTCGGGGACCAGCGTCTTGTGGCCCGCCGCAAGGGACGAGACGCCGACGGCGTCGACCTTCAGCTTGGCCACGTGGTCGGCGACTTCGGGCGCGGTCTCGAACAGATCGCCCATATGCACGGTGAAGCCGAGATCGGCGAAGGCGGTCGCGATGACCTTGGCGCCGCGGTCGTGCCCATCCTGCCCCATCTTGGCGATGAACAGCGCCGGCGGGCGCTTTTCCTTTTCTCTGAATGCCGCAATCCGGCCGGTGAGCTGGGCGTATTGCGGGTCGGCGGCGTAGCTTTCGGCATAGACGCCGGAGATGACGCGGGTCGTAGCGGAGTGGCGGCTGAAGACCTGCTCGAGAGTCGCCGAAATCTCGCCGAGAGTGGCGCGGGCGCGGGCGGCGGCAATGGCCGCCTCAAGCAGGTTGCCCTTGCCGGAAGCAGCGACATAGGTCAGCGCGTCGAGCGAATCCTCCCAGGCTTCCGGATCCCGCTGCCGCTTGATCTGCTCGAGGCGGGCGACCTGCTCGTCGCGCACCTTGTTGTTGTCGATCTCGCGAATGGCGATCGGTGGCTCGTTGTCGAGCCGGTAGCGGTTGACGCCGACGATGACATCCTCGCCGCGGTCGACGCGGGCCTGACGCAGGGCCGCGGCTTTCTCGATCTCGAGTTTTGGGGTGCCGGCTGCGACGGCGGCGGTCATGCCGCCCTGGGATTCAACCTCGGCAATCAGGGCGCCGGCCCGCTCGACCAGGTCGGCGGTCAGCGCCTCGATATAGTAGGAACCTCCGAGGGGGTCGACGACATCGGTAACACGGCTCTCGTGCTGCAGGATCAACTGGGTATTGCGGGCGATGCGGGCGGAAAATTCCGTCGGCAGGGCAATGGCTTCGTCGAACGAGTTGGTGTGGAGGCTCTGGGTGCCGCCGAGCACGGCGGCGAGCGCCTCGATGGTGGTGCGTACGATGTTGTTGTGCGGGTCCTGCTCGGTCAGCGATACGCCGGAGGTCTGGCAATGGGTGCGCAGAACCAGCGACTTTGCATCCTTTGCTCCCAGCTCAGTCATGAACTTGTGCCAGAGCGTCCGCGCCGCGCGAAGTTTGGCCACCTCGAGGAAGAAGTTCATGCCGATGCCGAAGAAGAAACTCAGCCGTGGCGCGAACGCATCGATATCCAGGCCCCTCGCCTGCGCCGAGCGGACATATTCGATGCCGTCGGCGATGGTGTAGGCGAGCTCCTGGACCGCCGTCGCACCGGCCTCGTGCATGTGGTAGCCGGAGATCGAAATGGAGTTGAACTTCGGCATGTGCCCGGCGGTGTAGGCGATGATGTCGCCGACGATCCGCATGCTCGGCTCGGGCGGGTAGATATAGGTGTTGCGGACCATGAACTCCTTGAGGATGTCGTTCTGGATGGTCCCGTCGAGCTGCGCCTGGCGCACCCCCTGCTCTTCGGCGGCGACGATGAACATGGCGAGCACCGGCAGCACGGCGCCATTCATGGTCATCGACACGCTCATCTGATCGAGCGGGATGCCGTCGAACAGGATCTTCATGTCCTCGACGCTGTCGATGGCGACGCCGGCCTTGCCGACATCGCCGGTGACGCGCGGATGGTCGCTGTCATAGCCGCGGTGGGTGGCGAGATCGAAGGCGACGCTGAGGCCCTTCTGCCCGGCGGCGAGGTTCTTGCGATAGAAATCGTTCGATTCGCGCGCAGTGGAGAAGCCGGCGTACTGCCGGATGGTCCAGGGGCGGTTGGCATACATGGTGGCGCGGACGCCGCGGGTGAATGGTGCGGCGCCGGGAAGCCCCGGCTCCGCGGAGGCATCCTCGGAAAAATAGGCCGGCTTGATCGGCAGATCGCCATAGTCGCGGTTCAGCGACTCCAGCGGGGTGCCGCGCAGGTCCTTCTGGGCGAGTTTGGCCCAGTCGGCGAAGGTGGGGCCGGCGCTCATACCGCCTCGAACTCCAGGATCACCTCGTCCACCGCCAGCACCGACCCTGGTTTGACGCGGACCTTGCTGATCCGCGCGCGCTTTTCGGCCTTCAGCACGTTCTCCATCTTCATCGCTTCGACGATCGCGAGGGTCTGGCCGTCCTCGACGATATCGCCTTCGGCGACGTCGATGCGAACGATCTGGCCGGGCATCGGGCAGAGCAGGAACTTCGAAAGATCCGGCGGCAGCTTGATCGGCATCAGCGGCATCAGGTCGGCGACCTGCGGCAGCAATACCTTGGCGACCAGATCAGCGCCGCGCCAGCGCAGGCGGAAGCCGCCGGTGACGCGATCGAGCTTGACGTGGTGCAGGCGCCCATCGACGCGGGCGATGCAGAGGCTGTTGCCCGGCTTCCAACCGCTCTCGACCAAGAGCTTCTTGCCGTCCGGCGCCGTGAGCCAATACTCGATGCCGTCGGCCCGCACCGAGAAATCCCAACGTTGGGCGCCGATGAGCACCGCGCGCGGCTCAGGCGTCGTCGGATAGAGCCGCTTATCGAGGGCAAAGGCGGAGCAGCAGGCGAGTGCCGCCAGATGCGTCAGAGATTCCGCATCCGGCGTTACGCCGCTGAAACCGTTGGGGAATTCCTCGGCGATATAGCCGGTGGTGAGGCGGCCAGAGCGGAAGCGTTGCTGGCCCATGACGGCCGAGAGGAACGGGATGTTGTTGCCGACGCCTTCGAGTTCGAACTCGTCGAGGGCCACTTCCATGGCGTCGATTGCTTCGGTGCGGGTCGGAGCCCAGGTGCAGAGCTTGGCGATCATCGGGTCGTAGAAGGTGGAGATCTCGCCACCCTCGGCGACGCCGGTATCGTTGCGCACCACCAGCTCGGCGCCGGCCTCCTCGGCCGGCGGGCTGTAACGGGTGAGCCGGCCGGTCGAAGGCAGGAAATTGCGGAACGGGTCCTCGGCGTAGATGCGGCTCTCGATGGCCCAGCCGGTTATGCCGACATCGGCCTGGGTAAGCGGCAGCTTCTCGCCTGATGCGGCGAGGAACATCAGTTCGACCAGGTCGAGGCCGGTGATCAGTTCGGTGACGGGATGCTCTACCTGCAGCCGGGTGTTCATCTCGAGGAAGTAGAAGTTGCGGTCCTTGTCGACGATGAACTCGACGGTGCCGGCCGAAGTGTAACCCACCGCCTTGGCGAGGGCGACGGATTGCTCGCCCATGGCCTTGCGGGTCGCGGCATCGAGGAACGGCGACGGCGCCTCCTCGATGACCTTCTGATTGCGGCGCTGGATCGAGCATTCGCGCTCGTTGAGCCAGAGGACATTGCCGTGCTGATCGCCGATCAGCTGGATTTCGATGTGCCGCGGCTCGGTGACGAATTTCTCGATGAAGATGCGATCGTCGCCGAAGCTGGAAGCGGCCTCGGACTTCGAGCGCTCAAAGCCTTCGCGGGCTTCGGCGTCGGTGTGGGCAATGCGCATGCCCTTGCCACCACCACCGGCCGAAGCCTTGATCATCACCGGGTAGCCGATGGAGCGCGAGATGGTGACGGCTTCTTCAGCATCGGCGATGAGGCCCATATGCCCGGGCACGGTCGAGACGCCCGCTGCGGCGGCCAGCTTCTTCGACGTGATCTTGTCGCCCATCGCCTCGATGGCTTTGACCGGCGGGCCGACGAAGATGATGTTCTCCGCCTCGAGCGCGGCAGCGAAAGTGGGATTCTCCGACAGGAAACCGTAGCCGGGGTGGACCGCTTCGGCGCCGGTGGCCTTACAGGCGGCGACGATCTTGTCGATCGAGAGATAGGAGTCGCGGGCGGCGGAACCGCCGATATGCACGGCTTCATCGGCAAGCTTTACGTGCACAGCGTCGCGGTCGGCGTCGGAGTACACGGCAATTGTGCGGATGCCCATGCGTTTAGCGGTTCGGATGACGCGACAGGCGATCTCGCCGCGATTGGCGATGAGGAGGGAGGAGAACATTCAGGGGGTCCGCGAAAGGTATTGTGCCGGCACGGCATCGGTGAGCCAGACGCCGTTGTCTGCCTGATAAAAGGCGTACCCGTCTCGGTGCATGCCGGAGGCATCGACCGAGAGCACCACGGGCCTACCGTGACGTGATCCGACAGCAATTGCCGTCGGTTCGTCGTGTGAAAGATGCACTTGCTGGCGGCTCTGAGCCCTCAACCCATCTCTCAGGATGCTGTCGATGAAGCGGTCGGCCGTACCGTGGAACAAGCGGGGCGGAGGAACCGCGGGCGCCAAACCGAGGTCGACCTTGACCGAGTGCCCTTGTGCTGCGCGTATCCTGGTTTGGTCGACCGACAGCGTAAACCGCTGCTTGTCACTGTTGGCGACGATATTCAGCAGGGTCTCTCTATCCAGTTGTCGACCGGACGCGCCGGCCTTGGCGAGCAGTTCATCCACTGAGGCCCAACCTTGTTCATCAAGATGCAGGCCGATACTGGCGGGGTCGTGTCGCAGGACGAAGCTCAGAAATTTGCTGATCTCGACCGACATGGCTACGCCTCCGTCCTGGACAGCAGCCGCAGATAGTGGCTCGCGGCGCGATTGTCGAAGCAGCAGAAGACGACGCTTTCTACACTTCCGGGGCGTTGGAGATGATCGCGTGTCGTCTCAATCGCGATTGCCGCGGCACGATCGGGAGGGAAGAGGAACCTGCCGGTAGAAATAGCGGGAAAGGCTATGGACGCCAGGCGGTTGTCGTTCGCAAGCTCGAGCGAGCGGCGGTAGCAGCTGGCCAGGAGATCGTCTTCGCCAACATCGCCGCCTTGCCACACCGGGCCCACGGTGTGGATGACGTGGCGCGCGGGCAGCTTGTAGCCCATGGTGATCTTCGCATCGCCCGTCTTGCAGCCATTGAGCGCGCGGCAGGCGATCGCGAGTTCGGGACCAGCCGCTCGATGAATGGCACCGTCGACTCCGCCGCCGCCGAGCAGAGAACTGTTGGCGGCATTGACGATGGCATCAACCTGCAGCTTGGTGATGTCGCCCACATGCACAGCGAACCGGCTCACAGCGGGATGTTCCCGTGCTTCTTCAGCGGCACGCTCTGCTTCTTGTTCCGCAGCGTTTCGAAGGCCCGTGCCACGCGCCGCCTGGTGCCGTGCGGCATGATGACGTCGTCGATGAAGCCGCGTTCGGCGGCAACGAAAGGGTTGGCGAAGCGCGCTTCGTAATCGGCGGTGCGTTTGGCGATCTTGTCTTTGTCGCTGAGCTCGGAGCGGTAGAGGATTTCCGTCGCGCCCTTGGCGCCCATCACGGCGATCTCCGCCGTCGGCCAGGCGTAGTTGACGTCGGCGCGGATGTGCTTGGATGCCATCACGTCATAAGCGCCGCCATAGGCTTTGCGGGTGATCACCGTGACCTTGGGCACGGTGGCCTCGGCATAGGCGAACAGCAGCTTGGCGCCGTGCTTGATGATGCCGCCATATTCCTGGGCGACGCCGGGGAGGAAGCCGGGGACATCGACCAGCGTCAGGATGGGGATCGAGAAGGCGTCGCAGAAGCGGATGAAGCGTGCGGCTTTCTTCGACGAGTTGATGTCGAGGCAGCCGGCGAGCACCAGAGGCTGGTTGGCAACGACGCCGACGGTGGAGCCGTCGAGGCGGATGAAGCCGACCAGGATATTGCCGGCGTGGTCCTTCTGGATCTCGAGGAAATCCCCTTCGTCGGCGATTTTGATGATCACCTCGCGCATGTCGTAAGGCTTGTTGGCACTGTCGGGGATCAGTGTGTCGAGGCTGGGTTCGGCCCGATCGATGGTGTCGTTGACGGCGACGACAGGCGGCTTGTCGGCGGCGCTCAAGGGCAGGAAATCGAACAGGCGGCGGACTTCGAACAGGGTCTCGATGTCATTGTCGAAGGCCGCGTCGGCTACCGAACTCACCTTGGTGTGGGTGGAGGCGCCGCCGAGTTCCTCGTGCGTGACGATCTCGGAGGTAACGGTTTTCACCACGTCCGGACCGGTGACGTACATGTATGAGGTGTCCTTCACCATGTAGATGAAGTCGGTCATGGCGGGGGAATAGACGGCGCCGCCGGCGGTGGGGCCCATTACCACCGAGATCTGCGGGATGGCGCCAGAGGCCTGCACGTTGCGCCAGAATACCTCGGCATAGCCGCCAAGGGCCGCAACGCCTTCCTGGATGCGGGCGCCGCCGGAATCGTTGAGGCCGATCACCGGCGCGCCGTTCTGCACGGCGAGATCCATGATCTTGCAGATCTTCTGGGCGTGGGTCTCGCTGAGCGAGCCGCCGAAAACCGTAAAATCCTGGCTGAATACATAGGTGAGGCGGCCGTTGATGGTGCCCCAGCCGGTGACCACGCCATCGCCGGGGATGATGTTCTGCTCCATGCCGAAATCCACCGCCCGGTGGGTCACGAACATGTCGTATTCCTCGAACGAGCCTGGATCGAGCAGCACCTCAAGGCGCTCACGGGCGGTGAGCTTGCCCTTGCCGTGCTGCGCGTCGATGCGCTTCTGGCCGCCACCGAGCCGGGCCTCGCTGCGCCGCTGATCGACTGCGGCGATAATCTTCTGCATGACAGCCCCTGCTTAACTCGTTCGCCCAGCTTACACGCTCCGTATACGGGACGAGAGACAGGAATGTGCGGACCTGCTAATTCTGCAAAGTTGCAAATTGTGAAATTGCGAACTTGCGAATGGCCGACCGAAAGATCTTCGCCGGAGCCCGCGTACGGGCGGCACGCACCAAGGCCGGGCTGACGCAGCGCGAACTGGCGCGGCGGCTCGAAATCTCGGTGTCGTATCTCAACCAGATCGAGAATAACCAGAGGCCCCTGACGGCTTCGCTGATGCTGACACTGGCCGAGAATTTCGGCCTCGACCTCGGGGAGCTGACCTCGGAAGGGGCCGACCGGGTGCTGGCCGACCTGCGCGAGGCGATGGCCGACCCCCTGTTCGGAGCGGCAGCGCCGGGATTGATCGAACTCAAATCGGTGGCGACGAGCGCGCCGGATACAGCGCGGGCGCTGCTGCGGCTCTACGAGGCCTATCGCAAGGCGAACGAGCGGCTGATGGGCGCCGACGCTGCGATGGTGGGCGGGCCAGGACTGCAGACCAGCTACGAAGAGGTGCGCGACTTCTTCCACTATGCCAACAACTACGTCGATCCGCTTGATCTCGCGGCAGAGGACCTCGCGGCGAGTATCGGCCTCGCCCTGCATGGTCGGCTCGAGCGGCTGGCGAGCTACCTCACGACCCGGCACCGGATTTCGGTGGTATTCGAGGAGCCGATCGCGCCGGATCAGTTGCGGCGGTACGAGCGCGGATCGCGCACCATCGTGCTCAACGGGCGGCTGGCGCCGGCGACGCAGTATTTTCAACTCGGGGTACAACTGGCGCTGATCGAACAGGCGGAACTGATCGACGAGATCGTCGCCGGGGCGGAGTTCAAGACCCGGCAGGCGGCCGATATTTGCCGGCTGGGGCTGGCCAACTACTTTGCCGGCGCGTTGCAGATGCCCTATGGGGCGTTCCTCGCGGCGGCCGATCGGAGTGGCTACGACGTCGAGGAACTGGCATTCGCGTTCGGCGCCTCGATGGAGCAGGTCGGGCACCGGCTCTCGACCATGCAGCGCCCCAAGGCGCGCGGCGTGCCGTTCTTCTTTGCGCGGGTCGACGCAGCTGGGACCATCACCAAGCGGCACTCGGCAACGCCACTGCAGTTCCCACGCTTCGGCGGGGCGTGCCCGCTATGGAACGTGCACCGGGTGTTCGGCGAGCATAACGGGCGTATCGCGCGCCAGCTCGCCGAGACGCCGGACGGCAACCGCTATCTCTGCCTCGCCTGGTCGGAGGAAAAGCACACCGGCGGGTTTCGTGGACCAGTGCGGCGCTACGCCTATGCGCTCGGTTGCGAAGTGGCGCATGCGGGCAAGTTGACCTATGCCGCGGACCTCGAGCTGACGCGCGGGTTCGAACCGATCGGGATCAGTTGCCGCATCTGTCCACGCACCAACTGCATCCAGCGCTCGGTGCCACCGATGGATGCGCGGCTGGAGATCGATGTCGATCGGCGCGAAGTGGTGCCGTATCGGCTGGGGTGATCGACAAAAGCCCCGGGCACCGGCCCGGGGCTTCCAAACATCGGCGGTGACTGGGACTACTGGTTGCCGACGTAATCCTTGAGGATCTTCTCGTTCTTGGCCTGTTCGAGCTGGCGGACGACGTCCCGGGCGTTGCGGTCGTCGGTGCGGTATTTGACCAGGTTCACCAGGCTCCCCATCAAGAGCACGATGCCCATGCCCCAATAGCCCTTGGTCGACAGGTCGACCGGCGCGAGCCAGAGCGACAGCGAGAGCAGGAACAGCGCGGCCGCGACGCCGGCGGCATTGAACATGATGTAGATCTGGTTGTTATCGGAGTTCATTTCGGTGTTTCCTTTTGGTTCGAATGGGGTTGCGGCTTAGAGGCTGGTGGACTTGAGGCGGGCGAGCACGTCGTCGGCGCGGACCTTGGTCTTGTCGCCGAAGCCGGCCTCGCCGAGGCGATCGCGGATGCCGGTCTGGCTTAGCCCGGCGTCGATTTCGTCGAGCACCTCGCTTTCGGCGAACGGGTCGGGGCCGTTGACCACTCGGGCGATCAGGTCCTCGGCCTCCCGGATCGCACTGGTGTTGCCGATCGAGCGGTTGAGCGACTTCTGCGCCTTGCGCTCCGCATCGGCAGCCCGGGCCGAGATCATGCCCTGGCGCAGGTCGATGATGCGGCGGTTGGCCTTCTCCACCGAGGCCTGGGTGCGGGCAACGCGGTTGGCGAGCTGATCGAGGGTATCTCGGCGCACGGCCCGCTCGTTCTCGAGGCTGGCGATGGCAGCCGCGGCATCGGCGGCGAGGTCTTCGCGGCCGGCGGCCAGTGCCTGGCGCGCCCGGGTCTCGAGGTCGGCGATCTGGGTTTCGAGGCGGCTCAGCGTCTGGGTCTCGTTGCGCTGCCGGATGATCAGGGCAGCGAGGGTCGACTTGGCGAGCGACAGCGCGCCCTCGGACTCGCGGATCTTCTGCTCGATCAGGTCGATGGCGAAATGGTCGGTGAGCTGCTCCTCGGCGCGCGCCGAGGCCCCCAGGAACAAGGTCTTCAGAACGTTCAACATCGCGGTACGTCTCCCTTCGGTTGGTGTCGGCGTTAAATTGAACGCTGTTCACGAGGATCAACATAGCCGATTTTAAACGCCGTTCAAGTCAAAAATTGAACGTCGTTTATTTAGATGTTTACGCTAAATGGATTCAATGGGTTGGGACCGACGGCGGATGTGGAAAAGAGCCCGGCTGCCGCCGGTTAGGTGCGAGCATGTCAGGACCGATTGCACCGCCCGCAGCGCGGCCGGAGCTCTTCTAAGCGCTCCGACGACCCCCCGAGTCGTCCGCCTCCACAGCGGGCCCTACTTCGTCCGGTGGGTGTAGGCGAGGATGTGCATGTCGACCAGTTCGTGCACGACCTTGGTGATGTCGCGATCCATGATCAGGCTGAGCCGGCCGGAGCTGTCGAGCGAGACGACGGAATGGATCGAGGCGAAAACCAGTTGGCCGGACTGGCGGGCGGTCTTTTCGTCGAGGTCGGGCCGGATGTCGCTGAAGCACTGGGCGATGATCCGGATCAGCGATGCGATGGCCTCGATATACCAGGGCGGCACCGGCTGGTCGGGCTTGCGGCGGAACTCGAACAGCGCATTCCACAGGTTCCGCTTCAAGGTGATGTAGCCGAGAAAGGCATCGGCATAGTTGTGCAGCATCTGCCGCGGGTCGGCTGATGGCGTGGCCTCGGCGAAGGCCCGAGCGAGACCGACCAGGGTGCGGGTGTTGACCTGGGTGACGATGTCGTCGAGGTCCTTGAAATGGTGGTACAGCGTGCCGGCGGTATAGCCGATGGCGCGGCTCAACGAGCGCGCCGAGAAGGCGTCGATCCCCTCTTCGGCGATCAGCTCCTCGGCGGTGTTGACGACGAGGCTCGCCAGCTCTTCCTTCGAATGATCGGCACGACGAGCCATGAAGCAAACTCCAGTAAACGACGTTCAATTAGCCCCGTGGAGTTTGACTTGTCTATGGCGAATTCGCGAGGGCGAGTGAGGGTTTGGCGGCCGCTTCCAGCAGCCGGCGGCAATGCCTCGCGACAAAGAAGAACCCGCGCCGAAGCGCGGGTTCCAAGTTTGTCTGTGGCTGGCGCCGCTCGTCAGCCCTGGCCGCCCGAGACCAGGGAGGTGATGCGGCGGACCGTGACGCGACGGTTGGCGCGCTCGGCGCCGTCGGTCTCGACCTTGAGGTAGCGCTCGCCATAGCCCTGCGTGGTGAGGTTCTCCGGCGGGATGTCGTAGAACTCGCTCAACAGGTTGGCGATGCTGTCGGCGCGCTCGTCCGAGAGGACGAGGTTGGACTGGTCCGAACCAACGGCATCGGTGTGGCCCTCGATGAGGAAGGTCTCGCCCGGGTTGCGCTCGAGGATCTTCTTCATCGCCTCGGCGACCTTGCCGAGCGAGCCGACCTGATCGCGGCCGAGCTGGGCCGAGCCGGTGTCGAAGGTCAGGTCGCCGATCTCGACGCGGCGGACCGTGTCGCGGATGCGGGCAGAACGTTTGACTTCGTCGACGGTATAGACCCGGGCGGCCTTCTCGAGCGGCGGTTCGCTCAGGAACCGCTCGATGTCACCCTCGTCGGAGCGCTCGCTGTATAGCACGTAGTCGTCCACCGGGATCGGCAGGTAGAACGGCGGCAGGTCATCGCCCGGATCACGCCAGTCGTCGTCCCGACGATCATCGGGCGAGAAGACCAGGATGACGCGGGTCCCGTCGGGGAGCACCTTCACGCGGCGAATGATCTCGCCATAGCGGTTCCACACGGTAACCACGCGGGTGCCGTCAGGCCGGATGACGGTCTGCCGGTAGCGACCGTTGTCCAGCTCTTCGTAGTAGGCCTCATCGCCACGGCCAATCCGGTCGCGATCCTCGTAGGGTGTGAAGATGTTGATCTGGACACCGATGTTGATGATCAGCCGATCGCCATCTTTCTTGGCCCCCTGCGCGGCAGGAGGTGCTTCCGGCGCCGGCAACTGATCGACGCGCTTGCCTTCGGTGGCAACAGTCGCCTCGACCTCCTGGGCCGGCGGCGGCGTCGAGGCCTGGGCATCGGCATCGGTGGCCGGAGGCGGCGCTTCGGCGGCCGGAGGCTCCGCAGGTGCCGGCTGTTCGGTGCCGGCCTGCTGAGCATCCTTGGCGCTGTCGAGCACCGGAGCGGCAGGAGCGTCAGGCGTTTCCTGATCGGGCACCACCTCGAGCGGCTGGCCGGACGTATCGGTGGCCGGAGCCTCACCCGATGGCGCCGGCTGACCCGGCTGGGCCGGCTCGGCGGGCGCTGCGGGCGTAGCCGGCTCAGCGGGCGTAGCTGGCGCTGCGCTGCCACCCATCAAGGCCAGGCACTCGTCGAGTGACTTGATGCCGAGCCGGTTACACTCGGCAAGGAAGGCTGCCTCAGCCGCGGCCCTGGCGTTGGCGTCGCCACCGGAGCTGGCCGAAACATAGGCCTCGAACGCAGCGATCAGCGCCGGATCACTGGCGGGCGATGCCTGTGCGCCGGTGGCCGGCTGTTCGGCGGCAGGCTGTTCTGCCGCCGGAGGCTGCTCGGCGGGAGCGGGTTGCTCGGCCGGTGGGGCCGGCTGTTCCGCCGGCGGGGCGGGCTGCTCGGCCGGCGGTGCAGGCTGCTCGGCCGGCGGCGCGGGCTGCTCAGCCGGCGGGGCGGGCTGCTCGGCCGGCGGGGCGGGCTGCTCGGCCGGAGGAGCAGGCTGCTCAGCCGGGGGAGCAGGCTCCTCGGCCGGGGGAGCCGGCTGCTCGGCCGGGGGCGCGGGCTGCTCCGCCTTGGCGGCTCCAGTCGCGACGGCGATACACTGCTTGAGGTCCGGCGTACCGACACGCTGGCACTCGGCCAGAAAGGCCGCCTCGGCGGCCGCCTTGGCATCGGCGTCATCGCCGCTCCGGGCCTCGACATAGGCATTGTAGGCCGCCGTCAACCCTGCGTCCTGCCCCAGGGCAGCGACAGGGAGCAGCGAGAGCATGCAAAGGCTCGTGGTCGTAAGCAATAAGCGCTTGAGCTGCATGGTTTTTCTCCGTTCTTCTTGTGATGCAACAGCCAACCCGCCCTGAACTGGCGCTGGGTCGGAACGGGCGCGGCCCCGATTTGTTCCGAATGCGGAGATAATTGCCTGAGCCGAGCGGCGGCATTGCGCGGGTTGGCGGCGTCGCGTAAACCGCTCGCCGCAGCCTCAGAGCCCCCGACATGCGCGACACCATTATCGGCGTTTTGCCCCCTGCCCTCGTCGAGGAGGCGGTTCGCCGCGCCCTCGCCGAAGACCTGGGACTAGCAGGCGACCTGACCTCCCAGGCCACGATCCCGGTGGATGCGGTGGCAACGGCAACGCTTTCGGCACGCGAGGCCGGCGTGATCGCCGGTCTGCCGCTGGCGCTGGAGGTGTTTCGGCAGCTGGGCGGGGCCGTATCGTTCGATCCGCAGGTCTCGGACGGCGCTGCGGTCACCAAGGGCGACATCGTCGCGGTTGTCGCCGGCGATGCGCAGCAGTTGCTTGCCGGCGAGCGGACGGCGCTCAATTTCCTGAATCATCTCAGCGGCATCGCCGCACATACGCATAAGTTTGTAGAGGCGGTGGCGGGGACCGGGGCGCGCATCTGCGACACGCGCAAGACCACGCCGGGGCTGCGCGCATTCGAGAAATACGCAGTGCGCTGCGGCGGCGGCTGGAACCACCGCTATGCCCTCGATGACGCCATCCTGATCAAGGACAACCATATCGCGGTGGCCGGCGGAGCGGGCAAGGCCTATCGGGCGGCGCGCCAGGCGGCGGGGCACCTGGTGGCGATCGAAATCGAGGTCACCAGTCTCGACGAGCTCAGCGAAGTGCTGGATGCGGGCGCGACGATCGTGATGCTCGACAACATGGACAACCAGTTGCTGCGCGCCGCGGTGAAGCTGAACGATGGGCGGGCGCGGCTCGAGGCTTCCGGCGGCGTGACGCTCGAGCGGGTGCGCGGTATCGCCGAGACCGGGGTCGACTATATCTCGTCGAGCCAGATCACCATGGGCGCCCGGCCGCTCGACCTTGGACTGGATGTCGAAATTCAATGAGCAAGCCTCTGGTCGACCTGATGAACCGGGCCGCGATCGCAGCAGCCGAGGTGATCCTCGAGGTTTACCACCGCCAGGTCGTGGCGATGGAAAAGGCCGATGGCTCGCCGGTGACCGAGGCCGACCAGCGGGCCGAGGCGATCATTCTCGACTACCTGGCCGAGACCGGCCTGCCGGTACTGGCAGAGGAGAGCGTCGCGGCGGGACGCATTCCCGAACTGGGCGAGCGCTACTTCGTGGTCGACCCGCTCGACGGCACCAAGGAGTTCCTGAAGCGCAACGGCGAGTTCACCGTGAACATCGCCTATTGCGAAGGTGGGCACCCGATCAGCGGCGTGGTGCTGGCGCCGGCCAGCGGTGAGATCTACTGGGGCGGGCCGGCAGGCGCGTTCGCCGGCCAGGTGCTGCGCGGCGCGATCGAAGGAGCGGCGGCGCTGCAGGTAACCGAGACCGAGCACCCGCTGCGCATCGTCGCCAGCCGCTCGCATGGACACGCAGCGCTGGCCGAGCTGTGCGACACGCTCGAGGTGGCCGAGGACGTATCCGTCGGCTCGTCGCTGAAGTTCTGCCTGCTCGCCAAAGGCGCGGCGCAGCTTTACCCGCGATTTACCCCAACTTCGGAATGGGACACGGCAGCAGGCCAGGCGGTGCTGCAGGCCGCCGGCGGTGTGGTACTGGGAATGGACGGGTTGCCGCTGACCTGCGGCCACCCCGAGGATCGCTTCCTCAATGCCTGGTTCGTGGCCGCCGCCAACGAGAAACTGGCGTTGCGGGCGCTGGCCGAAATGCTGCGGTTCGCCGAAACCTGACGGAAACCGTTAGTATTCAAACGGTTGGCCATGAAGAAAATGCATGGCAGCCCCTCTTCCAGCCCTTGTTGCGCTTTTTTCCGCCTCCATATATAGGCCCGGCATATGCTGGACCGTTATATGCCGGCCGGACAGGAAGCCAATGAACGTCAGAACCATCTGCCTTGCCATCCTCTACGATGGCGACGCGACTGGATATGAGATCCGAAAGCTCTCCGTTGAAGGGGAGTATTCGTATTTCATCGACGCCAGCTATGGAGCGATCTATCCGTCGCTCGCCCGCCTCGAACAAGAAAAGCTGGTCACTGCGCGCGTAGAACAGCAGGACGGCAAGCCCGCCAAGAAGATCTATTCGATCACGGCGGCCGGCCGGGCGGCGTTCATTCAGTCGATGTTCGAGAAACTTGGCGAAGACGAGTTCCGGAGCGAATTTCTGCTGTTCCTGCGCTTCGCCTCGGAGCTCCCGCAATCGCTGGTCGAGCAGCGGCTGAATGAACGAATCGTCGAAATCGACGCAACGCTGGCCGACTTCGACCGGCTCAAACAACAACACAACCACCCCGGAGACGCCTGGGTCATCGATTACGGGCGCACTTGCATGCAAGCGGCTCGTGACTACATCGAGGCGCACGGGGATGAACTGATAGCGCTGGCCCGTTCCGACAGGGACGATGCTGCAGCAGCGGAATAGAGGGTATCAGAATGCGTGCGATCGTTTCCTACGGCGTTGCCGGCGCCATCGTCATTGTCGGGGCCCTGTGGCTCGGCAGCGGCGTCTTCGTGGCTGGCGGCAACGGCCCCGGCAATGGCGAAAAGCCGATCATCTCGTTCTTCAGCAAGGACGCCGAAGGCGCGGAGACGGCGCACCACGGCGCTGAAGGCGCGGTGGATCCGGCGCTGACCATCGCGCAGCGGGTCGCCGAGAATTCGGGCGCTTCGGCGCCGGCCCAATCGGTGCGCACCGAGACTTACAATATGCAGGCAATGCCGGTGGAAGTGCCGCTGCGGGGCCGGACCAAGGCCAAGAACGTCACCAGCATCACGCCGGAAACGTCGGGCGTGGTGACGGCAGTCAACGTCACCAAGGGCCAGACGGTGAAGGCAGGCGACGTGATCTGCACGCTCGAGGAAGGCACGCGCGCCGCTGCGGTGACGCAGGCGGAAGCCGCGCTCGCGCAGGCCCAGACGGCCTATGACTCCAACAAGGCGCTGCGCGACAAGGGACTTGCTGCCAGCAATACCGGCATCGCCGCGGAAAGCGCGCTGCGCCAGGCGCAGACGGCCTTCGACCAGGCCAAGCAGGAATATGACCGGGCCAAGGTGACGACCAAGGTCGGCGGGATCGTGCAGGATCCGGTGGCGACGGTCGGCAGCGTGCTGAGCCCGGGCCAACCGTGCGCCACGGTGGTGGAACTCGACCCGATGCTGTTCATCGCCAATGTTCCGGAAGCCCGCATCGCGCGGGCGGAACTGGGCCTCGTGGCCAAGGTCGAAACGGTGACCGGCCAGACCGCCGAAGGCAAGGTGAGCTACATCGCCTCGCTAGCCGACGACGCGACCCGTTCGTTCCCGATCGAGATCGAGATCCCGAACGCCGACGGCAAGGTGCTGTCGGGCATCACCGCGACCGCCACGGTCACCATGGGCACGGTGCCGGCGCACCTGTTGCCGCAATCGGTACTCACGCTGAATGACGAGGGCACGCTCGGCGTGCGCTCGGTGAAGGACAGCGTCGTCGAGTTCTATCCCGTGACGATCATCTCGGACTCTCGTCAGGGCGTCTGGGTCACGGGCCTGCCCCCGTCGGTCGACGTGATCACGATGGGCCAGGAATATGTCGTGCCGGGTCAGAAGGTCAACGCAACCAACGTTACGGGCAAGCCGGATTCGGTAGAGGCCGAAGCCGCCGCTGAAGGGGTGCACTGATGATGAATTTCCTCGAACGCGTCCTGCGCATGCCGCGGGTCGTGTTGACGGTGATGGCGCTGCTGCTCCTCGCCGGTTTCAGCGCGTATGTGTCGTTGCCCAAGGAAAGCTTCCCGGCCATCGACATCCCGTATTTCTACGTGTCGACCAGCCAGACCGGCGTCTCGCCGCGTGACGCGGAGCGCCTCCTGGCCAAGCCGATCGAAGACCGCGTCAAGGATATTGACGGGCTGAAGAACTACACGTCGACCTCGTCGACCGGCCACGCCTCGGTGTTCCTCGAGTTCGACGTCAACGCCGATGCCGACAAGGCACTGGCCGACATCCGCGCCAAGCTCGACGGCGTCGCCGGCGATCTGCCGGATGACGCGACGGTGCCGTCGGTGACGGAAATCTCGTTCACCGACATGCCGTCGATCTCGGTGGCGCTGTATGGCGACGTGCCCGAGCGCACCCTGGTGCAGCGCGCCAAGGACCTCAAGGAAGAGCTCGAGGCCATTCCGACAGTGCAGAGCGTGAGCATTTCCGGCTCGCGCGACGAGATGCTGGCGGTGACCATCGATATGAACCGGCTGGAGGCCTATAACCTCACCGCCGGGCAGTTGCTCGACGCGCTGGCCAAGAACAACATGGTGGTGCCGGGCGGCACGCTCGATACCGGACAGGGTTCGTTCAACGTCGAAGTGCCGGGCCTGATCACCACGGCACAGGACGTCTATTCGTTGCCGATCAAGGCGGACGGCGACAATGTCGTGACCTTCGGCGACGTGGCGACCGTTACGCGCACCTTCAAGGATGCGACCGAGTACGCGCACGTCAACGGCCAGCAGGCGATCACGCTGGGCGTGATCAAGAAGCTCGGCACCAACGTCATCGACATCTCCGACAAGGTCCGCTCGGTCACCACCGAGTTCACCAAGGACTGGCCGTCGGGGATCCAGCACAGCTTCCTCGTCGATCAGGCAGATTCCACCAAGAACCTGTTCCGCTCGCTCGAAGCCGCGGTGCTGACCGCGGTGGCGCTGGTGATGGTCACCTGCGTCGCCACCCTCGGCGTGCGCCCTGCCCTGATGATCGGCACCTCGATCCCGATCTCGTTCATGATCGCGTTCCTCGTGGTGCAGATGCTCGGCATGACCATCAACATGATGATCATGTTCGGCCTAGTGCTGGCCGTGGGTGTGCTCGTCGACGATCCTATCGTGGTGGTGGAGTACGCCGAACGAAAGCTGCAGGAAGGCGTCTCCAAGAAGGAGGCGTTCATCCTCGCGGCGCGCAAGATGTTCGTGCCGGTGGTTTCGGCCACCTTCACGACGCTGGGCGCGTTCATCCCGCTGCTGTTCTGGCCGGGCATTATCGGCAAGTTCATGAGCTACCTGCCGATCATCGTGATCGTGGTGATGTGCGCCTCGCTGCTCTCGGCGCTGGTGTTCATGCCGGTGATCGGCGCGATCATCGCCTCGAGCCATGTCGACCCCAAGGCCAAGGAAGCCGCGGACGTCGTCATGTACCCCGACAAGTTCGACGTGAAGAAGGTGAAGGGCGCGACCGGCGTGTACGTGCGCACCCTGCAGCACCTGGTGCGACACCCGATCCTGACGCTCTTGGCGGGCTTCACCGTCGTCGGCTTCATGTTCTATGCCTATATCGCCAATCCGACCGGCATGGAGGCCTTCCCGGCCTCCGAAGCCGAGTTCGGCACGGTCAACGTGATCGCCCGCGGCAACTACTCGCCTATCGAAATCCGCAACATGCTGGTGGAGGTCGAGAACCAGATCCTGCAGGTGCAGGGCGTCCAGGACTCGATCATGACCTTCTCGGGCGGTGGCGGCGGGATGTCGAGCGGCGGTCCGCCGGACACGATCGGGCAGTTCAACCTGCAGCTGCAGCCGTGGAACGAGCGCGTCAAGGCCGAGGAGATCTTCCAGAACATCCGCGATCGGGTGAAGGACATCTCGGGCCTGCAGGTGCAGATCGCCGCGCAGGAAAACGGGCCGCCGGCCGGCAAGGCGATCAACCTGACGGTCGAGAGCTCCAACTATGCCGACCTGACGCCGGTGGTGACCAAGCTCCGCAACTATGTGGAGAACGATCTCGGCGATACCATCGACGTGGAAGATGGGCGTCCCTCCCCCGGCATCGACTGGGAAGTGACGATCGATCGCGTGGCAGCTGCCAAGTACGGCATCGGCGTGCGCGAGCTCAGCCCCTACGTGCAGTTGGTGACCTCGGGCGTGAAGCTCGGCTCGTACCGGCCCGATGACGCGGACGACGAACTGGATATCCGCGTCCGCCTGCCGCTCGACGAGCGCAGCTTCGACAGCCTCGACTCGTTGCGGATCGTCACGGCCCAGGGTCTGGTGCCGGTATCGAACTTCATCAAGCGCGAAGCGGTACCGAAGGTTGCCAATATCAGCCGCAAGAACGGCCTCTACGTGATGAACGTGGCCGCCAACCTGACGCCGGGCGTGGCTACCGATGCCAAGGTCGCCCAGCTCAAGGAGTGGGTGGCCGGGCAAGGCTTCCCGTCGACCACCAAAGTGGCGTTCGGCGGGGCCGACGAGCAGATCGGCGATACCAATGCCTTCATCATGCAGGCACTGGCGGCCGCGCTGTTCATCATCTTCCTGGTGCTGCTGCTCGAATATAACAGCTTCTACCAGGTGCTGGTGACGCTCTCGACCGTGGTGATGTCGCTGGCCGGCGTGATGCTGGGCATGACGATCACCGGGATGAGCTTCTCGGCGATCATGACCGGCCTCGGCATCGTGGCGCTGGCAGGTATCGTGGTGAAGAACGGTATCGTGCTGATCGACACCTACAACCACTACAACCGTGGTGACGGAGTGGAGCCGACCAAGGCAATGCTGATCACCGCGGCGCAGCGCGTGCGGCCGGTGCTGCTCACCGCAACGGTGACGGCGCTGGGCGTGATCCCGATGGCGGTGAACGTCGAGTTCGACTTCATCCGGCGCGAGATCGTCTGGGGCGGTCTTGCCGGTTCGTGGTTCACCCACCTGTCGGCCGCCCTGGTGTCCGGCCTGTTCGTGTCGACGGCGCTGACGCTGGTGATGGTTCCGGTGATGATCACTGCCCCGAGCGTGATCAAGAACGGCTGGATCGGCCGGCTGGTCGGCTCGATGTTCGTGGCGATCGGCAGTGCCATCGCCTGGCCGTTCCGGGCGATCTTCGGTGGCCGCAAGCACACCGCCGTCACTCCGGAAGGCGAGACGGTCGAGATCCCGGCCGACATCGACAGCTCGAAGCGGTTCATCAAGACCGAAGGTTCGGGCCTCGTCGAAACCGAGCAGGACGGCGTTACGGTGGTGAGCCGCCAGGCCGCCGAGTAGGTCGACGACAGACAATAAGTAATCAAAGGCCCGGAGCGATCCGGGCCTTTTTGCTTGGCTGTCTCAACTCGTACCGCGTTGAGTGGCGGCGCCGCCGACACGCTTTCGACGCAGGGCGGCGACCGCCGCTTGCCACACAACGCCGATAACCAGGGAGGCCGTGAAGGTGAGGATGATCACCAATGGCGAGTAGCGGGTCACGTGGTCGACGATCAGGCCCAGGATCAGCAAATGGACGAGGTAGGCGGTGAAGGTGGCGCGGCCCAGCAGCGACCACCACGAACCGCGCAGCTCGAGACGCATGAACAGGATGGCGACGGCGGTGCCATAGCCAAGAGTGGCGAGCGAATAGTCATGGCCCATCGGATAGCGGCCGACGACGAAGTAGCCCTCGACGACCTGCAGGGCAGCAAACAAGGCCGCGGCCGCCAGGACCGCAGGGATGGAGAGCGCCGCTATGCGGTCGCGGTAACGCCGCAACAGCACCCCCACGACGAGAAAGATCGGGGCGAACAGCAGGCCATTCCGATCCAGCCAGAAGGGGAAGCTTTCCCCCGACAGCAGCCGCGCATAGGAGCCCAGCGTGGTGCCAAGGACGAAGAGAAACAGCGCCAGGCCAAGCGTGAAGACCCAGCCGAAATACTTGCCCGAGGTTGCCACCAGCGCAGCGCCGACGACCAGTGCGGGAAGAAACCACAGATGGAAGGCGGGCTCGCCCGTCCAGGCGATAAAGACCAGGCTGGCGGGCGAGAGGTCGGGCTGGTAGCCCGGCTGGGTCACCATGCGCCAGAGCATGGTAATGGCCACCCACAGCACGAACGGCACCAGCACTCGCCAGGCGAGCCGACGGGTGAGGCGAAGTGGCGACGCCAGTTCCTCGGCTTTCCAGAAATAGGCCGAGAGGATGAAGAAGACCGGGACGGCGAAACGGCTCAGTTCGTCGACAACGAAGCCGATCGGTTTCATACCGGCAAAGCCTCCTCCCGCGACGTGCAGGGAGACGATGCCGAGCAGACTCAAGACGCGCAGGGCATCGAGCGAGGCGTTGCGGGTGGGCGTGGTAGCGGTTGGCATGCAACTGTGATGGTCGGACGCAGAGGATTGGTCAAGGGCGGCCTACACCACGCCAGGGGCGTTGGCTTACCCCCACCCTGCCACGCGACCAGTCAAGGCTGGTCCAAGGCCTGCTTTCTCCGCCTCACAAACCGGAGCGAGAGACGCGAGTCACGCGCCGAACTCATGCACCAGCCAGTCGTCACCGTCGAACGGCGTCGGCGTGACGATCGGGTGGTAGACGGATAGCACTCTGCTCCAGAACGCCAGCGCCGGCTGGTTCGACTGCAGAACCGCCACATGCCAGGGTCCGGGGTGGCGGCCGAACGCCTGCCGAGCCGCCTCAGCGCCAAGGCCTCGGCGGCGATAGGAGCGAAGCACGAAGAACTCGGCCATGAACCAGCAATCGGCGCGTCCGGTGATCGGGCAACCGCGGATGACGAGCGCGAAGCCGGCAAGGTCTCCGTCCGCGTAGAGCAGGTATGGATGCTGCCAGAAGCGATCGAGAAAATCGTAGGCGTAACGGCCATCGGGCTCGAGCGGCCACGGGTGCTCGGATGCCATGTCGTAGAGATAAAGCTGGATCAGCCGCTCGATGGTCGGGCGCTCGGAGTCGGTCGCCTTGCGGACCTCGACCCCCACTGCCCTACTCCGCTGCCGGCAGGCCGCGTTTGACGAAGCCTTCGGGGTCGTTGGCGACGCGCTGCATGCGCTCCTCGGCTTCGCTCGCCTCGCGCTGGCGGCTCCACATCTGGGCATAGAGCCCCTGCTTGGCCAGCAGGCGATGGTGGGTACCGCGCTCGGCGATCTGGCCGTCGCGCAAGACGATGATCTCGTCGGCATTGACGACGGTCGAGAGCCGGTGAGCGATGACCAGGGTGGTGCGGTTGGCCGAGACCACGTCGAGGGCAGACTTGATGTCTTCCTCGGTCTTGCTATCGAGCGCCGAGGTCGCCTCGTCGAGTATCAGGATCGGCGGTCCCTTCAGGATGGTGCGGGCGATGGCGACGCGCTGTTTCTCGCCGCCCGACAGCTTGAGGCCACGCTCGCCGACCGGGGTGTCGTAGCCTTTGGGCAGGCTCTCGATGAAATGGCCGATCTGCGCCAGTTCCGCCGCCTTCCTGACCTCCGCATCGGAGGCATCGGGGCGGCCGTAGCGGATGTTGTAGGCGATGGTGTCGTTGAACAGCACGGTATCCTGCGGCACCATGCCAATGGCCGCGCGCAGGCTTTCCTGCGTGACGTCGCGCAGGTCCTGACCGTCGATGGTGATCTTGCCCTCGATGACATCGTAGAAGCGGTACAGCAGCCGCGAGATCGTGGACTTTCCGGCACCCGAGGGGCCAACAACGGCGATGGTCTTGCCAGCCGGGACCTCGAAGCTGATGCCCTTCAGGATCGGGCGATCGGCGTCGTAGTGAAACTTCACATCCTCGAACTTCACCACCGGGCCGGTGACATCCAACGGCCTGGCGTTGGGCTTGTTCTGGATCTCGGGAGCGCGATCGAGCAGCTTGAACATCTCTTCGATGTCGGTGAGGCCCTGGCGGATTTCGCGATAGACGAAGCCGATGAAATTGAGCGGCCGGTAGATCTGCATCAGGAAGGTGTTGAGCAGCACGAAATCGCCCAGCGTCAGCGTGCGATTCATCACCCCGAGCACTGCCATGATCAGGATGATCACCGTACCGGCATAGAAGATCAGTGCCTGGCCGAAATTGAGGAAACCGAGCGAGGTCCAGATACGGACGGCAGACCGTTCATATTTCTCCATCGAGGCATCGAAGCGCTGGGCCTCCATCTTCTCGTTGGCGAAGTATTTCACCGTCTCGAAGTTGAGCAGGCTGTCGATGGCCTTGCCGTTGGCATCGGTGTCGCTGTCGTTCATGTCGCGACGGATGGCGATGCGCCAGTTCGAGGCCTTGATGGTGAACCACAGATAAAGCCAGACGGTCACCACCAGAACGCTCAGATAGCTGACGCCGAACATGACGATGAAGATGACGCCGGTGATGACGAACTCGACCAGTGTCGGGGCGGTGTTGAGCATCGTGAAGCGAACGATGGTCTCGATGCCCTTGGTGCCGCGCTCGATGACCCGGCTCAGGCCGCCGGTGCGGCGGGCGAGGTGAAAGCGCAGCGACAGCTTGTGCAGGTGCTCGAAGGTCTGGAGCGCAAGCTTGCGCACCGCGTGCTGGCCGACCGAGGCGAACAGCACATCGCGCAGTTGCTGGAAGCCGGCATCGATGATGTTGCCGACGCCGAACGCGACGACGAGCACGATCGGCACGGCGAGGCCGAGGATCAGGGCGCTATCGGGCGTGCTGCCGTCGAGGCTGTCGATGATCCACTTGTAGACGAAGGGGATCAGCGTGGTCGCGACCTTCGACACCAGCAGGGCGCCGATGGCGAGGATGACGCGCCACTTCAGGTCGGGTCGCCCCTCGGGCCACATATAGCCCCAGAGGTTTCGAACAGTGGCAAGCAGGCCACCCTCCTCCGCGCTGACGGTGGGGCGCTTGGGTGCCGCATCGGCGGAAGACATCAGGCGAGCTCTTTGACCGGGTGATCGGTGAGGCCGGTGAACAATCCGCTGCAGGCGATGCCGAAATCGGCCAGGCGATCGGCGCGCAACGAGTAGCAGTTGCGCGTGCCCTTGGGGTGACGCTCGACCAGCCCCGCGTCGAGCAGCACCTTGATGTGCTGGCTGACGGTGGACTGAGCCAGCGACAGGTTCTGCGTGACATCGGTGCAGCAGCAATCGCCCGCACGCTGGGCGGCGAGAATGCGCAGGATGTTGAGCCGGACAGGGTGTCCGAGGGCCCGCATCACATTGGCGATGTCGTCGTCATGCATCGGGTTCATCGTCATTCAGCGATAAAAGATCGGCCTCGCCAAGGCAAGGCGAAACCACCTGCCTGACTGGGCAGTTGAACCGGAATCGCGGCGGAACCCTGTCAGGGATTGCGGGGGCAAGCGGCTCAGTCGTCGGTCACCAGCGGCAGGTCGAAGATCTGGCCGGGAAAGATGCGCGAAGGACGTCGGATCAGCTCGCGATTGGCGTGAAAGATCGTCCGGTAGTGGATGCCGCGACCATAGTAGCGACGGGCGATGCTCCAGAGCGTATCGCCGCGCCGGATGATGGCCTTGCCGACATTGTAGCGGCCTTCGTCAGGGTCGCCGAAAGGCAGCAGCCGCAGGATGGTGACCGGTTGGCCTGGCTTGGCCACTGTCGAAGTGAACCGGGCCATCAGCGCGGGCTCCTGCGGTGCCGGAAGGGTGAGCGTCGATGCGCCATCGTCGTCGTCCTCTGCCGGTGGCAGGGTGGTCGGCCGCAAGCTGGAGGGGCCGAGGATCTGGACCGACGCCGACTCGCCGCGCGGCAGCACGCCGGCCAAAGGCGGCAGCGGTTCCTGAGCAACAGCGGCGAGCTCGGGCTCCCGCAGCAGCTCGGGCTCGTCGCCCCCGGGTTCATCCCCGAACACCGGTTGATCGGCCGGCTCCGCCAGCGGAATGGGCGGAATGGCAGGCTGGTTCGCGGCAACTGCCGAACCGTCGGACGGGTCCGCGATCGACGGCTGGATCGGCGCGAGCGGTGGAGCCGGCGAGGTGGCATGCGGATTCGGTAGCGGCGCAGGAGCGACGCCGCTGCCAAGGTCCGGGGTCTGCTCAGGGCGCTCGTCAGGTGGCGCTCCACCATCGGGCAGTTCGATCTCGACCGTGATGGCAGCAACGCCCAGCAGCTTGCCGGTGTCCGGTTCGATGGCCTCGACCCGCAACTCCCGGCGAGGGGTGTCGAGCAGGTTGCTGCCCTCGACAAGCCACCTGCCCTCTTCCACCGGGCTTTCGCCGATCAGCTGGCCATCGGCGTAGAGGCGCATCAGGGCGCCGGCGGGCCCGGACCCGGAAACGTAACTGCTGCCCCCATCGAGCTCGATGGCGTCAATGGTGGGGGCCAGGACGACCGGCGCCGCGATAGTTGGCGCCGGCGGCTCGGCGGTGGCCGGCTCGGCATTGGCCAGCACCAGCGGCGGCGGCGGCAAGGCGCTGTCCTGGGGCGCGGCGGGCTCGGCGGCGGCCGGGGGAAGGTCCGGCTCGGGGGCCTTTACCGGTTCAGCCTTTGCCGGTTCGACCGACGCTGCGGCTGCAGCGGTCGGTACATCGCGAGCCCAAGGCTGCTCTGCCTGCTTGGCCTGCTCGGGGCCATCCTCTGCCAGCGGCGGGGCGGTCCAGGTCAACGCAGAGTCATCGACCGACGAGAGCTGGGGCCCGGCCGCCCGAGACTCGGCCACGGGCGCCGTGGCCACTTCAGGTGCAGCAGGTGCCGGCGGCTCCGGGATGAACGGCTCGGCATCGGTGGGAAGCGGCCCCTCCGGTGCGGGCGCCGGCGCTGCTTCGATCATGGCCGCGGGCTCCGCCACCGGTTCCGAATTCGGGGCGCTCTCCGGCGGCGTTTCCGGCGAAACCATCGACGGCGCTTCCAGCGGTCCGCCGGATGCGGTGGGAGATTCGGCCGGGGCAATCACGCGGGGCGGCGGTACGGCAAGGTCCGGGGGCGTTGCTTCGGCGAGCTGCCCCGGGCTTCGGCCGGGCAGGTCGAACTTGCGTTCGGCCATGTCGCGGAGACAACTGACCACGCCGCGCGGATCGGCCGAGCAGGCATTGACGGCGGGCAGGCCGATGATGCCGAGAACAACAGCCAGCGTCACCCCGGCGGCACCAAGGGCGAGCAGCAAAGTACGGCGGTCGTCGGTCCGGCTCAGCGGGGCCTCCGGAAGAACGTGGGCACCCTGCCCCTACCGCTCCGGCGTCTCAGGCTGCCTCTGATTTCATCAACTTATAGGTAATCGACTCGTAAAGCGCCTCAAATGAGGCGTCGATGATGTTGGTGTTGACCCCGATGGTGTACCAGCGCTCGCCGGTGCCGTCGCGGCTCTCGACCAGTACACGGGTGACCGCGCCCGTGCCGCCGTCGAGAATACGCACCTTGAAATCGACCAGTTCGAGATCGGCGATGCGGGTCGAGAACACGCCCAGGTCCTTGCGCATCGCAAGGTCGAGCGCATTGACCGGGCCGTTGCCTTCAGCAACCGACATCAGCAGCTGGTCACCGATGCGGATCTTCACCACTGCCTCGGTGACGACGACCTGTTCGCCGCGCGCGTTGTGGCGGCGCTCGACGCTGGTGCGGTAGCTCTCGACGTCGAAGAACTCGGGCAGCGTGCCGAGCACGCCGTGGGCGAGAATGAAGAACGAGGCGTCGGCACCATCGTAGGAATAGCCGCGGGCTTCGCGTTCCTTGACGGTGCGGAGCAGCCGCTCGAGGCGCGGATCGTCCTTGCCGAGCTCGATGCCATGGCGCTTCAGCGCGGCAAGCAGGTTGGACTTGCCGGCCTGCTGGCTGACCATGATGTTGCGTTCATTGCCCACCAGTTCCGGCGGCACGTGCTCGTAGGTCGAGAAATCCTTGGCCAAGGCGGAGGCGTGGATGCCCGCCTTGGTGGCGAAGGCCGAGGTGCCGACATAGGGCGACTGCCGGGCCGGGGCACGGTTGAGCAGATCGTCGAAGGCGCGCGAGATCGAGGTGAGGTCGGCCAGTTGCTCACTGCTGACGCCGATCTCGAAGCGATCGGCAAAGCCGGGCTTCAGCGCCAGCGTCGGGATCAGGGTGATGAGGTTGGCGTTGCCGCAGCGCTCGCCGATGCCGTTGAGCGTGCCCTGGATCTGGCGGACGCCGGCGGCGACGGCGGCCAGCGTATTGGCGACCGCCTGGCCGGTATCGTCATGAGCGTGAATGCCGAGGTGATCACCGGGGACCACCTGGGTAACCGCCGCGACGATGGCGGCGACTTCCGATGGCATGGTCCCGCCATTGGTGTCGCAGAGCACTACCCAGCGCGCGCCGGCATCGAGCGCAGTGCGGATGAAGCTGAGGGCATAGTCGGGGTCGGACTTGTAGCCATCGAAGAAATGCTCGCAATCGACCAGCGCTTCCTTGCCGGCGGCGACCGTGGCCTCGACGGTCTCACGCAGATTGTCGAGATTTTCCTCGAGCGTGATGCCGAGGGCAACTTTGACCTGGTGCGACGAGGATTTGCCGACGAAGCAGGCGGCGTCGGAGACGGCGTTCAGCGTTGCCTGCACCCCGGGATCGTTGCCGACCGAACGCCCCACCCGCTTGGTCATGCCGAAGGCGGTGAAGACCGCATCGCGGGTCCGGCTCTCGGTGAAGAACTGGTCGTCGATGACATTGGCGCCGGGATAGCCGCCCTCGATATAGTCGACACCGAGCCGCTCGAGCAGGGCAGTGACGGAGATCTTGTCCTCGAGCGAGAACTCGATACCCGCCGTCTGCGCGCCATCGCGCAGCGTGGTGTCGAAGAGGTAGAGCCGTTCCTTAGCTTGGGCAGTCATGACGAATTACTCAGTTACGGGGCGGCCATTCGGCCGTGTCGTGGTCGGGATGCTGTCGGTTCGAGGCACTAATTCGGGCGAGGCGGCCTTCGGGATCGACCGAATAGGTCGGGGTGTTGCCGGGCAACTCACCGATATGGGCGTACCAGCCGACGCGGCTTTCGTTGCCATACTGGATCACCGGCGGCACGCGGTCGGGCTGGTCGAAGGCACCTGAGAGCACGCCGATATCCGGCGCCCAGGGATAGTCGAAGATCAGCGGAGTGCCGCAATCCCGGCAGAAGCCGCGATTGGCGAGTTCCGAGCTCTTGAACCAGCTGATGGCGCCGCGGGTGACGTGGAAGTTCACCTTGTCGACCGGGCAGATGACGGCGAACGGCCCGCCGACGGCCTTCTGGCACATGCGGCAATGGCAGACATGGACGTTCTCGGGCTGCTGATCGACCCTGAAACGCACCGCGCCGCACTGGCAACCGCCGGAAAGCCGGACCTCAGACATGATGGACCACCCAGTCGGTGGTATCATGATCGGGGTGCTGGTGGTTGGAGGCACGGACCCGCGCCACGGCCTCGACGCCATCGCCCTCCTCGGTGGTGCCGATCTGCTCGGCTCCCGGGACGGGCCGCAAACCCGGATGACGGCCTTCGAGCCCCATCTCGTAAAGGATCGGGATGCGGTGCGGCTGGTCGAACGAGCCGATGGTCATCGAGACATGCGGACCGCCCAGCGAGCGATAATAGAGCGGGGTGCCGCAATTGCTGCAAAAACCGCGGGCCGCCGCGTCGGAGCTGTTGAACTCGCTGGGCTTGCCGCGCGTCCAGGTCAGATGCTCGTGGCGAATGCCGACAAGATCGATGAACACGTTGCCGCTGGCCTTCTGGCACATGCGGCAGTGGCAGAAATGCGGGTTGTCCCGCAACTCGGTGGCGTGCCAGCGCACGGCGCCGCACTGGCAGCCGCCCGAATAGTCGCGGAAGCGATAGCTGTCGTCACTCACATTCCACCTCCTGCGAAGCGATCCGTCGCTTCGATCAGTTGATTGAGGATGCCGGGCTGGCTCAAAGCGTGCCCCTGCCCTTCGACCATGATGAACTCGGCCTCGGGCCAGGCCTGGTGCAGATCCCAGGCCGTCTGCGGCGGGCAGGCGATATCGTAGCGGCCCTGCACGATGACACCGGGGATGTCGCGGAGCCTGCCGGCGTCGCGGATCAACTGGCCCTCATCCATCCAGCCGGCATGGACGAAATAGTGGTTCTCGATGCGGGCGAAAGCGAGCGCGTATTCCTCGCCGTAGAAGGCGTCGCTGACGTCGCGGTCGGGCAGCAGAGTGATGGTCTCGCCCTCCCAGCGCGCCCATTCGCGCGCGGCCCCGAGCCGGATGTCGCGATCAGGGCTGGTGAGACGGCGGCGATAGGCGGCGATCATGTCGTGCCGTTCCGCCGGCGGGATCGGGGCGACGAAGCGCTCCCATTTGTCGGGAAAGAGCAGCGACGCGCCGTGCTGATAGTACCAGAGCAACTCCCAGCGACGCAGGGTGAAGATGCCGCGCAGCACCAGTTCGGTGACACGGTCGGGGTGTTTCTGGGCATAGGCCAGCGCCAGCGATGAGCCCCAGGACCCGCCGAACACCAACCACCGGTCGACACCGACCATCTGCCTGAGGCGCTCGATGTCGGCCACCAGATCCCAGGTGGTGTTGTGTTCGAGCTCGGCGAAGGGCCGTGACTTGCCGCAGCCACGCTGGTCGAACAGCAGGACATCATAACGGGCGGGGTCGAAGACCCGCCGCTGGTTGGGGCTCAGGCCGCCACCGGGACCGCCATGCAGGAACACCGCCGGCTTGGCGCCAGGCGTGCCGACGCGCTCCCAATAGACCTGATGGCCATCGCCGACATCGAGGCGACCCGACGCATAGGGCTCGATCTCAGGATAGTAGGTGCGCAGAGTCACGCTGGAAAACCCTGTTTGGGGGGCCATTCGGCCGTGTCGTGGTCAGGGTGCTGGTGGCTGACCAGGCTCGCCATGAATTCGTGCCAGCCGACCGAGTACTCGGTACGAACCGGCAACGTGGCCAGAGCATCGAAGAACGGCAGCTTGTCGGTCATGTTGACCTGGATCACCGGCGCGGCGACGGTGGGATCATCGAAGGCGCCGATGGCGATCTCCACCTGCTGGTCGGGCGGCCGGGCGAGCTCTTCGTAGGTCAGCGGCGTACCGCACTCGGCGCAGAAGCCGCGTTTGACCTTGTCCGAACTGTCGAAATATTTCGGTGCGCCGCGGGTCCATCTGACATCGAACGCAGTGACCAGCGGGCCGAAAAAGGCCCCGAAGGCCTTCTGGCACATACGGCAATGACAGATCGAGCCGCGGCCGAGCCGGCCGACGGCGAAGCGCACTGCGCCGCACTGGCAACCACCAGTGAAAGGCGCCTCACTCGGGGGCATGACACACGGCTTCGATATTGTGCCCGTCCGGATCGAAGACGAAGGCGGCATAGTAGGTGGCGTGATAGTGCGGACGCAGTCCCGGCGGGCCGTTGTCCTTGCCGCCGGCAGCAATCGCGGCGGCATAGAAGGCGTCCACTGCGGCGCGATTGGGGGCACTGAAGGCCATATGGACGCGGCCGCCGGTGAGCGCGCCGCCATCGCCGATCCACAGGAAGGGCTGTTCGGAGCCGAGCCCGGCGACATTGCCCTCCTCGCCCTCAAATTTCATGTGCGTCTTGATGCCCAGCGGCGCCAAGGCCTTCTCGTAGAAAGCCAGCGAGGTCGGGTAGTCGGCGGTCGAAATGGCTACGTGATCCAAAGCGCTCATGGGCGTCCTCCCTCCGGGCCGACATAGGCGGCCTCGATGTTGTTTCCGTCGGGGTCGAGTACGAAGGCGGCGTAGTAATCAGGCGAATAGTGCGGGCGCAGGCCAGGCGGGCCGTTGTCACGACCGCCTGCGGCAAGCGCTACGGTGTAGAACGCCTCGACGGCGGCTCGGCTCGCGGCGACGAAGGCGACATGGGTATCGCCGCCGCGCTGCATCTTGCCGCTGCCGAGCCAGAAAGTCGGGCGATCGACGCCGTATCCCGCGGACTTCACGCCGTCATACTCGAACTCGGCAAGCAGCTTGATACCGAGCGCACCGAGCGCAGCGGTGTAGAAGCCGCGCGAGAGGGTGAAATCGGCGACCTTGAGGCCGACGTGGTCGATGATCATTGGCGGTTATCCCTGCTGAACTGCCCCTCACCCGCCTCGCTGCGCGAGGCACCCTCTCCCTCTGGGTTAGGAGGAAGGTTGCGGCTCGGTTGTGCCACATCGCCCCTCTCCCCTTGAGGGAGAGGGTGCCCGAAGGGCGGGTGAGGGGCCGGATGCAGCGCATGCCAGATCGCATCGAGCACGACCGATCGGTCGGTAAAAAGATCGCTGTTCCAGATGCGCAGGACTCGATAACCGCGTGACGTCAGCCAGGCGTCGCGCGCCAAATCACGCTTGTCCTCGGCGTGCTGGCTTCCGTCGAGTTCCACGATGAGCATGGCCGATGGGCAGACGAAATCCACGATGAAGCGGCCGATCGGCAACTGCCGTCGAAACTTGAAGCCAACAAAACGTCGGTCGCGGAGGAGTTTCCACATCAGCGCTTCGGCTTCAGTGGCGTTGGTTCGCATCGTTTTTGCGCGCAGGCGCAACGTCGGCGTCAGGCCGGTGCGCCACTCATCGTGACGGCGATGGTACTGCCCCTCACCCGCCTCGCTGCGCGAGGCACCCTCTCCCTCAAGGGGAGAGGGAAAGTTCGAGTGCGCGTTGCGATCCTGGGTCACCTCACTACCTCCCACCTGGTCTGGCGTTGGCCGGTCTCATCCTTGTAGTCCATCAGTTGGACACCCTGTGTCAGCAATTGGGCCCGGATGGTGTCAGCCTTTGCGAAATCCTTGGCGTTGAGGGCGGCGAGACGGGCGGCGACGGCCTGCTCGACGCCTTCGGGAGCGTCGGCAGCGGCAACCTTCAGCAGGCCGTCGACGGTGAAGCCGAGAAATTCGAGGGTGGCGGCGAGGCAGTTGGCGGCGGTTTCGGTGCCGCGGTTGGCTTTGCGGGCGATGACGTCCAGCGCCACCGCGGCGCGGTGGAAGTTGAGGTCGTCGGCAAGCTCGGCAATGACCGAGGGCTCCGGCGGCGTTCCGGGCTTTGCCTTGGCCGACCGCTGCCAGTCGCGCAGTTTCTGTTCCGCCTCCTCCAGCCGCTTTACCGAGAAGTCGATCGGCTCGCGATAGTGGGTCATCAGCATGGCGAGGCGCAGCACTTCGCCCGGCCATTTGCGACCGCCGAACTTCTCGGTCTCGAGCAGTTCGGCGATGGTGACGAAGTTGCCGAGCGATTTCGACATCTTCTGGCCCTCGACCTGCAGGAAGCCGTTATGCAGCCAATAGTTGGCCATGACTGGCGTGCCGTGCGCGCAGCGCGACTGGGCGATCTCGTTCTCGTGGTGCGGGAAGATCAGGTCGAGGCCACCGGCATGAATATCGAAGACCTGCCCGAGATAGCGCTCGCTCATGGCCGAGCACTCGATATGCCAGCCCGGGCGCCCCCTGCCCCAGGGACTCTCCCAGCCTGGCTCCTCGGGGCTCGACTGTTTCCAGAGCACGAAATCGGCAGGGTTCTTCTTGTGCGCCTCGACGGCAATGCGCGCGCCGGCCAGGTTGTCGTCGAGGTTCCGGCCGCTGAGCTTGCCGTAATCGGGCATCGAGCCGACATCGAACAGCACCTCGCCGGCCGCCTCGTAGGCGTGACGACTGCCGATCAGCGTTCCGATCAGCGCCTGCATCTCGGGGATGAAGTCGGTGGCGCGCGGCTGATGATCGGGCTCGAGCGTGCCGAGCGCCGCCACATCCTTGAAGTACTGATTGGCGGTCTTCTCGGTGACCCTGCGGATCGCCTCGTTGAGCGGCAGACCGGGGTAATCGCGCACCGCGCGGGCGTTGATCTTGTCGTCGACGTCGGTGATGTTGCGGGCATAGGTGACGTGGTCGGCGCCATAGACGTGGCGCAGCAACCGGTAAAGCAGATCGAAGACGATCACCGGGCGGGCATTGCCGATATGGGCATAATCGTAGACCGTCGGCCCGCACACATACATGCGGACATTGCTGGGATCGATGGGGACAAAGTCCTCCTTCGCCCGGGTCAGCGTGTTGTGGAGCTTCAATGTGGTCTCGCCCAAAGTCAGAGTTCCTCGTGCACGATCGGTCTTGAGTGGTCGCGCTGTCGAGGTGGAAAAGTCCGCAATTCCGCCTTCGCGGGGACAGGCTTTTCCTGACAACGCTCCACGCGCTCGCGGACGGGTTCTTCGGACTAGAGCTCAGAGGATGAAGAAAACCGCGCCGCCAGCAATGCTTAGCGGATAATAATGCAGCCGGTAATGCAGTTCGCGGTGCAGGTTTTCATGGCGCGCAATTTGACCGCAGCGCCGACAAAAAGCAAGGGGCGCCGCGGCGCCCCTTGTTCGATGGGTTATTGCGGCGTTGCGGGAGCCGCCGGATCAGCCGGCGCCGCCGGGTCGGCGGGCGCAGGGGCCGGCGGCATCGCGGCCTGCATGGCGGCCGTCACCTCGGGGCTGGCGAAGCAGGCGGTGAGGCCCTCCCGCGCCAGTTCGGTGACCTTCTCGTAGCTGCCGTGGGCGGCGTGCGCCTCATCGGTGCCCTCGCCGCGCAGGTCGGCCGCGAGAATGTCGACATCCTTCTGCGGCATGTCCTTGAAGGCGCCGGCGAGGCAGCCACACAACGGAGTGAGAACCAGCGACGAGTCGACGCCTTCGGGCACCTGGCCGAGCAGGAAGGCTTCGGCAGTGAGGCAAGTCTCGCTGAATTTGGTGAGATCGGCAGGGGTCTGGGCCAATGCTACCGGGGCAGCGGAAAGAACGATCATCCCGGCGAGGGCGGCAAAAGCGATACGAGCTTGCAAGGTGGTACTCCAGCGACAAGGCGCGATGCAGCACCTAAGCACAGAACCCGCGCCTGGCGACTGCAGAAAAGCACCGAAAGCGCGGTTGTCGGCCCTTGTGTCGCCCTATTCGCGGAGTTGCGCGCGGCTTCTGCGGCCAGCCGTGACGCGAGGAGCGCCCCTCCTATGCCCCCGGGGCAGTCGGCCCGGGCCAGCCGAATGCCACCCCCAACGGTCACGGCTGTGTTATCGCCCATACCGGCCGTTGCGAGGCTGGTCGGGAGGCGCTAACCGACGCTGGTCTGTGCGAAATGCCGCTGACGAATCTCGCACAGGCGTCTCGCTTTAGGCATATTGGCTGACTAGAGCGTTTTTCACCGCTTCCATGAGGCGACGAAATGCTCCAAGTCTCTGGTTTCTCGTGCTTTCGGGGTGGGGGTCTGTGACTTTCCCGAAAGCGCTCCAATGGAGGGCCACACCATCCGGCTCGAACGAATGCCCAGCCATAGCTCCAGCGCCGCGACCTTCTTCATCCGCTTCGCCGTCCTGCTGTTCACGGCCTGGGCCGGGTTGCTGATCGATGTGTCGACCGCGCACGCCCAGGCAAACAACTGCGCCCGACTGCAGTCGACGCTGCGCTCGCTGGAGCGCAACTCGGATTTTCAGCGTTCCCAGGGTGGCGAACTGAAGCGATTGCAGCGCGAAGTGCAGCGCTCAGAGAGCGCCTATGTGCGGCAGGGCTGCAACGATGACGCCAAGGCGGGACGGCGGCTTTCGCCCGAATGCCGTGCGCTGGCCCGCGACGTGCTGCGCGGACGCGAGGACGTGCAGAACCTGTCGCAGAGCGTCAGCACCGGCGAGGCCGTGGCGCAGCAGCGCGAGGCGATCCTGCAGGAAATGGCGCGCTTCGACTGCGACGGGCGCTCGCGCGTCGAGGTGCAGCGCGGCGACCGCGGCAACCTGTTCGAGCGGCTGTTCGGCGTGTTCACCGACGGCGGCGGTGACGGCGAAGGCGGCATCCGCGGCGAAGAGTTCAACCCCTACGGCAACTACCACACGGTGCGAACGCTGTGCGTGCGCAAGACCGATGGCTTCTGGTGGCCGATCAGCTATTCGACGCTGGTCGACTACGTGGCCAACGATGCCCAATCCTGCCGGGCGCAATGCCCGGGCCTCGACGTCGACCTCTACTATTACGACAATCCGGGCCAGGAGCCCGAACAGATGGTCAACGAGTGGGGCGAGCCCTACTCGTCGCTGCCCAATGCCTTCAAATTCCGCACCGACTTCGACACCGCCAGCAAGTGCACATCGACCCAGGACCAGGGTGCGATCACGCTGGCAGAGTTACCGACCGGCGGAACCCGCGCCATGGTGACATTCCGCGGCGCGACCTTCCCATTGCCGCTACGCGACGGCCGGCGGATCTCTCCGACGGTCAGCGCGCCGGTGACCCAGGTGGCAATGGCGACATTCGTCGATGTACCGCTGCCGCGCCGCCGTCCGGCCGCTCCGGGGGAAACGCCGATCCCGGTCGCCGTGGCGGCGCCGGCCGTGGCCAATCAGCCAACGCGGATCGTTCGGTTCGGCGACAAGCGCGTCAGGGTAGTCGGGCCAGACACCCCGTACGCCCCAGAAGAGGCAGCAGGGACTTGAGTTCCGGCCCCTGCTCGCGGCCGGTCAGGGCCAGTCGCAGCGGGTGAAACAGCGCCCTGCCCTTGCGGCCGGTTGCGACCTTGAGGTCCTGGGTCCAGTTGGACCAGGTGGTTTCGTCCCAGGGTTCGGCGGGGAGCAGATCGCGGGCCCGCCCCAAGAAGTCACGGTCCTCGTCGGCGATCACCGGGGTCACCGGGCCGGAGATCAGAGTGGCGAGGTCGGCAATATCGGAGAACACCGCGAGATTGCCGCGCAGGGCAAGCCATAGCGGCTCCGAGGCCAGACCAAGTGCCTCGAGGCGCGGTTTGGCCGCCTCGTACCCCATCTGGTGCAGAATGCGGGCATTGAGGCTCGCGAGTTCGGCTGGATCGAAGCGAGCCGAACCATGCGATACGGCATCGAGGCGGAACACCTGCCCGAGCGCGGCGAGGTCGGCATAGGGCTCGAGCGGCAGGCTGGTGCCGGTCAGCACGGCCGCCATGGCGACCGCCATCGGCTCGTATCCGGCCTCACGCAACTCCGCCAGCGAGAGCGAACCGAGACGCTTGGAGAGGCCCTCACCGTCGGCGCCGGTGAGCAGGTTATGGTGAGCGAAGGCCGGCACGGGACCATCCAGCGCCTCGAAGATCTCGATCTGCGTGCCGGTATTGCTGACATGGTCCTCGCCGCGCACCACGTGCGTGATGCCCAGCTCGATATCATCGACCACCGAGGGCAGCGTGTAGAGGTAGGAGCCGTCGGCGCGGATCAGCACCGGATCGGACATCGAGGCGGTGTTGACGGTCTGCGGCCCCTTGATCAGGTCGTTGAAGGCGACCGGGCGGCCGTCGAGCCTGAAGCGCCAGTGCGGCTTGCGGCCTTCGGCTTCATACTTCGCCTTCTGCTCCCCGGTGAGCTGCAGCGCGGCACGGTCGTAGATCGGAGGGCGGCCAAGCAGGCGGGCCCGGGCGCGCTTGCTGTCGAGCTCCTCCTCGGTCTCATAGGCCGGATAGAGGCGACCGGCAGCGATGAGCTTGTCGCGGGCCGCGTCATAGAGCGCGGTGCGATCGGACTGACGGACCTTGAGGTCGGGGACGATGCCGAGCCAGTTCAGGTCGGCGTGGATGCCCTCGGCGAAAGCCTCGGTGGAACGCGCGGTGTCGGTGTCGTCGAGGCGGAGGATGTAGCGGCCGCCAGTCGATTTGGCGAACAGCCAGTTGATCAGCGCCGGGCGGGCATTGCCCAGGTGCAGCCGGCCGGTAGGGGACGGGGCATAGCGAACGGTGGTCATGGTCATGGGGCGCTGGCCGAGGCAGAGGGCCCCCTCCCGGCCTCCCGCGTGAAGGGGAAGGTGAAGACTCGAGGCTGTGGCTCGCTCGTGCCAGACACGCGATGCGGCACCTCCCCCGTCATGGGAGAGGATGAGAAGGGGCCGTCCGGCAAGCAGTCGTCCCTCATTCCAGGCCCTTGCTATCCAGCCGGCCGATCGGCTCGGCGATCAGGTTCTCGTCGCGGTAGCCGTTGGTGATCGGGTAACGACGGCCGAGGCCGAAGGCCTTGCGGGAGATCTTTACCCCCGGGGCGGACTGGCGACGCTTGTACTCGGCGATGTTCAGCAGTTTCTCGATGCGCTTGACCAGCACCCGATCGAAGCGGCCATCGCCCCTTGCCACCACATCGGCGACGCTGAGTTCGAGCTCGACCAGCCCGACGAGGATCTCGTCGAGGATCGGGTAAGGCGGCAGCGAGTCCTGATCGGTCTGGTTGGGGCGAAGCTCGGCCGAGGGGGCCTTGTCGATGATGTTCTGGGTGATCACCAGCCCGTCGGGGCCGAGGCAATCGGCCGGGCGGTGCTTGTTGCGCCAGTCGGCCAGCTCGTAGACACGCATCTTCAGCATGTCCTTGATCGGGTTGAAGCCGCCATTCATGTCGCCATAGATGGTGGCGTAACCGACCGCCATTTCCGACTTGTTGCCGGTGGTGAGCAGAAGCGAGCCGAGCTTGTTGGAAACCGCCATCAGATAGACGCCGCGCATGCGCGACTGGATGTTCTCTTCGGTCAGGTCCTGCGGGCGGTTGCCGAAGACCGGCTGCAGTTCGGCGAGCGCGGCCTCGACCGGATCGCCGATCGAGACGACATCGTAGCGCACGCCAAGCCGCTGGGCGCAGTCGCGTGCGTCGGCCAGGCTCTCCTCGGAGGTGTAGCGGTAGGGGAGCATCAGGCAGTGGACATTCTCGGCGCCGATGGCATCGACGGCCATGGCTGCCACCACCGCACTGTCGATGCCGCCCGAGAGGCCCAAGACCACCGACTTGAAGCCGTTCTTTTTGACGTAGTCGCGCAGGCCGAGCACGCAGGCGCGCCAGGGCGCCTCGTCGACGCTCGAGAGCGGGGTGACGTGCGGATCGGTGCAGCGCCAGCCGTCCGGCGTACGGGCCCAGTTCGACAGCAGAATCTCGGGCTCGAAGCTCTTGGCCTGCACGACGAGGCGACCGCCCGGCTCGATGCCGAAGCTGGCGCCGTCATAGACGAGCTCGTCCTGGCCGCCGACCTGGTTGAGATAGAGCAGCGGTACGTTGTCTTCGGCAACGCGATCGGTCACCAGCTTGTAGCGGGTGGCCTGCTTGTTGCGCCAATAGGGTGAACCGTTGGGGCAGAGCAGCAGGCGCGCCCCCTGGTCGACCAGGTGGGCGCAAACGTCGGGGTGCCAGATGTCCTCACAGATCGGGATGCCGATCGACACCCCCTTGATGGTCACCGGCTCCTGCAGGTCGGCGCGCTCGAAATAGCGCTTCTCGTAGAAGATATCGTCGTTGGGCAGTTCGCGCTTGTAGCGGCGGGCGGTGATCTCGCCGGCCTCGCAGACGATCACCGCGTTGAACAGCTTGCCGCCCTCGCGCCAGACCGTAGGCATGATGGCGCTGACGCTGGTGCCGGCGGTAGCGCGGGCAAAATCCTCGGCGGCGGCCATCGCGTCAGCGATGAAGCGCGGCTTGAACAACAGGTCGTCGGGAAAGTAGCCAGTGAGAAACAGTTCGGAGAACAACAGGATGTCGGCGCCCTGCCCCGCGGCCTCGGCCAGCGTCGACTTGGCGAGAGCAAGGTTCTGCGCGATGGCGCCAACCGTCGGATTGAGCTGCGCCAGGGCAATGCGGAGACGATCGGTCACGTGCGAAATCCGAGCCGTTTGAAAACGCGGCAAGACTTATCCGCTCACCCCGGTCGGGGCAAGCGGACAGCCGGTCATGCGGCAGGCGATCAGAACGAGTAGGTCAGCTCGGCAAGCAGGCCGTAGCGAAGCAGCGAGAACGGGTTCTCGGTGGAGATCACGTTTGCCTGGCTGAGGCCAGGCGCGCTGTAGGGCGGGTTCGGCGGCGCCGGCGGATCGCCGACATCGGGCAATTCGTTCGGCGCGGACACGATAACCTGGCGCCAGGTGGCGTCGTATGTGCCCTCGACATACCAGGCACGCCCACCCAGCCGCATGGTGAGGTTCTCGACCGGCGTGAAGCCGACCATCACCTCGCCCATGGCGCCATAGCCCCAGCCGCTGATGTTGGTCGGCGAACCGTTGAACTCGTAGAGACACGGGGCGGCGCCCTGCGGGCAGCCCGGGTATGGCCCCAGGTCGCCGCTGGAGCTGCCGGCGTGGCCACCCATCACGCCATTGATGGTGGCGAAGGGCACCGCCGCCACTTCGGCAGTGATGTCGAGAAACTGGTTGATCTCGGCCTTGCCGCTGAGGCCGAGCCGCAGCATGTGCAGCTCGTACTTGTCATCGACGCTGGCGCCGGGCAGCGACCACACGCCGGTCTGATCGTCCCAGTCGATGTCACCGGCACCGGTCGCGGTGGTGTAGTTCACGCGGTTGGTGCGGGGGGAATTGTTCCAGTAGTTGTAGCCGACAAAGCCGCCGACCCCACTGCCCTTGCCATCGCCGAAAGCGTTCCAGCCGAAGTCGGCACCACCATAGCCGAGCGTGCCATCGACGACGGGAGCGCTGCCGTAGGGATCGGAATACTCACCATTGATCGCTGCGGTATAGCCGGCCCAGCCCTTGGCGTAGGTCCGGGTCGCGTCGTCCTCGACGCGGATATGGGCTTCGACCGAATGGGCGTTGTCGCTTTCCTCGAACGTCATCGGCCCGAGGCCGAGGCTCTGGCTGCCCCAGGAATACCAGTAGCGCAGACCGGTCTCGATATGGATGCCGTCGTTCTCGTCGCCCATCTCGGTCCAGTCCTTGGGCTCGGTCGAGTAGGCGCCGCGATAGACCTCTTCGGGCGACCAGTCCTCGCCCCAATCAGCGGCCAGGGCCGGGCCGCCGATTGCGGCAGCGAGAACGGCAAGACTGGTGGCCAGACGGATGGACATTGGAAGCTCCGCAAACAAACGCGTACGAGCTATTCATGCCCGGTTAGGGTTAATGTTCCGCTAAATGGACTGGCAAACTGCAACGGATCGGGCGACAAGCTTGCCCATGTCTACAATTTGATAAGCATTGTCGGGTTTTCCACCACAACAAGGGAGGCATGCAGAACTCGGCTGCAACCTTCGGCAAGGCAGTGAGTTGGGACCACGAGAGATAAACCGACTTCGGAATACGCCTATGAGTTGCAAGGTCTTGGTGGTGGAGGACGAGATTTTCGTCGCCACGGAATTTGAGAATCTGCTGTTCGACCTTGGCCATGAGCCGGTCGGTATCGCCTCGGACAGCCGCCAGGCATTGGCGCTGGCCGACGAGGCGGAACTGGCCTTCGTTGATCTCAACCTCGTCGATGGCGCAACCGGCGTCGAAGTCGGTCGTGCACTCGCAGCCCGCGGCATCACCGTGGTCTACATGACCGCCAACCCGGCGCAGCTGGGAAATGGCGTTCCCGGCACGATCGGGGTCATCCCAAAGCCGGTGGACAATAACGAGCTGCGACAGGCGGTGGAGTTTGCCGTCGCCGTGCGCCGCAGCACCGAGAACGCGGTTCAACCGCCCCGTCGACTCAGGCTGTTTGGTTCGGCTGCCGGAACTCCGGCGCTGGCCTGAGGGCCGCCCGCCGGCTCAATGAGGCCAGCGGAATGATGAGTTCGACCTCCAGCCCGGCTTCGCCATAGCGGCGCTCGAGTTTGCCGCGCAACTGCCCTTCCACGCTCAGCGAGATCAACCGCGACCCGAACCCGGCCTCTGCCGGCGCTGGAGCCGGACCGCCGATCTCGCGCCAATGCAGCAGATAATCATCGCCCCTGATCTGACTGGCGATCTCGATGCGGCCGCCCTGCTGCGACAGAGCGCCGTACTTGGCGGCATTGGTCGCCAGTTCGTGGAACAGCAGCGCCAGTGGAGTGGCGGCGCCGTCATCGATCACCGCATCGTCGCCGGCGAAGCTGACGCGCTCGTCGTCCCCGTCGCGATAGGGCTGCAGCAGCGACCGAACCAGCGCCTGAAGCGAAGCGGGGTTGCTGCGCGGAACGGATTCGCGCGAGTGCGGTCGAACGAAGTCGTGGGCCCGCCCGAGCGCCAGAATGCGGCCGCGCAGGCGTTCGGCGAAATCCTTGGCCTCGGGCTGCGAACGCGCCGCTAGACTGACAATGCCGCCGATGACCGCAAAGATGTTCTTGATGCGGTGGCTGAGCTCCTGCGCGATGATCTCGCGCTCCTCCTGCGCCAGCCGTTCCTCGTGAATGTCGGTGCAGGTGCCGAACCAGCGGGTGATGCGGCCGGAAGCATCACGGATCGGCAGGGCCTGGCCCAGCACCCAGCGATAGGCGCCGCCATGATGCTTCAGTCGGTACTCGATCCGGTACGGATCGCCGCTGGCGAGAGAGTGACGCCAGGCCGTCCAGGCGCGTTCCTGATCGTCAGGATGGAACATGCCGTTCCAGCCCTCGCCATCGGTCGACCCCGGCGGCACGCCGGTAAATTCGTACCAGCGCGCGTTGTAATAGTCGTGAAAGCCGTCGGGCAGCGCCGACCAGACCATTTGCGGCATGGTGTCGGCGAGGGTGCGAAAGCGCAGCTCGCTCTCGACCAGCTGTTCGGCAACCCGGCGCTCTTCGGTGACGTCGACCACCACGCCGGGCAGCCGCACTGCCTTGCCACCGGCGTCGGTGATGACGCGGCCGGAGGCGACGACCCAGCGTTCGGGAGCGTTGTCGTGAGCGCTGAGCCGGTACTCGAAGCGGACCGGCCCCGGGCTTTTCAGCGCGTCACCGATCTCGGAAATGACCCGCTGACGATCGTCGGGATGGATGCCGGAAAGGAACGTCTCGATCGGCAGCCCAACGGCGGCCGCGCCGGGCGTCACGCCATAGAGCGCGGCGAAGCGGTCATCGGCGGTGACAGTGTTCTCAGAGATGTTCCAATCCCAGGTGCCAACCATGCCGGAGGCGGTGAGCGCCAGGTCGAGTTTCTCGCGGCTCTCCTCCAGGGCCTGCTCGGCCACCACGCCCATGGTGGTTTCCTGGACGATGGCGAGGACGGCGAGACCGCTGCCGTCCTCGTCCAACACTGGCGAGTAGTCGAGGTTGAGCCAGACCTGTTCAGGCGCTCCATTGCGATGGAACACAAACGGCTGGCTGTTGAAGACCAGCGCCTCCCCGGCCAGCACTCGTCGCATCACATCGCGGTTGAACTCGGCCACTTCCGGCCAGCTCTGCAGCACCGAACTGCCCAAGGCGCTCGGGTGCCGGCCGCCCGCGATCGGCGCATAGGCAGCATTGTAGAGCATCACCCCGTTCGGCCCGATCAGCAGTGCCATGGGCGCGGCGGAGGTCATGATCAGCCGGGCGGCGGAGCGCAGCGCCACCGGCCAGTCGGCGATGGGGCCAAGCTCGGTGGCAGACCAGTCGAAGCTGTTGGCGAGGAGCATGACCGGATCGCGATCCAGCCTGGCCTTGGTCGCGGCGTCCGCACGCGGGAAGAACGAACGTGGCATCAATCACCAAGTTGGCGCGCGCGGCGCAATTGTCACCCGGCCGTGCCGACGGCCTCCTGCAGGGCAGCAACGCGGGTCGCGGCGGATTGGTTCACTCCGCCGCAACGATTCTTTCGCTCCGCGCCGGCCGCTGCGAACGCAGTTCCTCGGCGACGAGGAAGGCCAGTTCCAGCGCCTGGCTGGCGTTGAGGCGCGGGTCGCAATAGGTGTGATAGCGATCCTGCAGCCCCGCCTCGGTAATGGCCGCGACACCGCCGCCAGTACACTCGGTCACGTCGTCGCCTGTCATCTCGATATGGATGCCGCCGGCATAGGTTCCCATGGTGCGGTGAATCTCGAAAAAGCTCTTCACTTCGCCGAGGACGCGATCGAACGGCCGGGTCTTGTAACCATTCGAGGCCTTGATGGTATTGCCGTGCATCGGATCGGAGCACCAGACCACTACCCTGCCCTCGGCTTTCACCGTCTCGATGAGGCGCGGCAGGTGGTCGGCGATCTTGTCGGAGCCGAAACGGCCGATCAGGGTGATGCGACCGGCTTCGTTGCTGGGGTTCAGCTTGTCGATGATGCGCAGCAGGTCGTCGGCGGCGAGGCTGGGGCCGCACTTTACGCCGACCGGATTACGGATGCCTGAGAAGTACTCGACATGCGCGGCATCGGCCTGCCGCGTGCGGTCGCCGATCCACAGCATATGGCCGGAGGTGGCGTAATAGTCGCCGGTGATCGAGTCCCGGCGGGTCAGCGCCTCCTCGAAGCCGAGCAGCAGCGCCTCATGCGAGGTGTAGAACTTGGTCTCGCGCAGCGACGGAGTGTTGTCGGGCGTCAGCCCGAGGGCCCGCATGAAGTCGATGGCGTCATCGATCTTCTGGGCCAGCTCCTCGAAGCGCGGATAGGCGTTCGAGCCCTTCATGAAGCCCATGGTCCACTCGTGGACGCGGGTAAGGTCGGCATAGCCGCCCGATGCGAAGGCGCGCAGCAGGTTGAGGGTCGCGGCCGATTGGCGATAGGCGAGCAGCAGGCGCTCCGGATCGGGCACCCGGGCGGCCTCGGTGAAGCCGATATCGTTGATGATGTCGCCGCGATAGCTGGGCAGCGTCACGCCATCGATGGTTTCGGTGTCAGACGAGCGGGGCTTGGCGAACTGGCCGGCAATGCGGCCCACCTTGACGACGGGCTTGGACGCGCCGTGGGTCAGCACCACCGCCATCTGCAGGAAGACACGGAAGAAATCGCGGATGTGGTCGGCACCGTGTTCGGCGAAGCTCTCGGCGCAGTCACCGCCCTGCAGCAGGAAGGCCCTGCCCTCGGCGACTTCGGCCAATTGGTGCTTGAGCTCGCGGGCCTCGCCAGCGAACACCAGCGGCGGGAACTTGCGCAGCTGCGCCTCGGCCGCCTCCAGCTTGGCCGGATCCGGATAGACCGGCACCTGCGAAATCGGCTTCTGTCTCCAGCTCTGTGGCGTCCAAGTCGTCGGCATAGGCGTGATCTCCCGGTCGGCGGGGCGGAATAGCAGGGGATTGGGGCGATGTGAAGCCGGCGGCAGCTACTGCTTTTGGCCGTTGCGATAGACGTAACTGGGCTTCTTGAAGGTCACCAGTTCTTCCGCCGCTGTCGGATGCATGGCCATGGCGCGGTCGAAATCGGCCTTGGTCGCCTGCATGCCGAGCGGAATCGCCGCCATCTGAATGATCTCGGCGGCGCCGGGACCTAGGATGTGGACACCCAGCACCTGGCCGCCGTCCGGCCTGGTGATCAGCTTCATCATCATGCGGTCGGACTTCAGCGATAGCGTGTTGATCATCGGACGGAAGCGGGTGACGTAAACATCGATGTCGCCCTGCGTGGCGGCGTCATGCTCGGCGAGCCCGACAGTACCGACCTCGGGTTCGGCGAAAACCGCCTCGCCGATCAGCGAGTGATCGACCGCGGTGGGCTTGTCGCCAAACACCGTATCGGCAAAGGCGTGTCCCTCGCGGATGGCGACCGGGGTCAGCTGAGCGCGGTTGGTGACGTCGCCGACAGCGTAGATCGAGGCGATGCTGGAACGCGAATAGGCGTCGACCACCACGGCACCATCCCAGGCGAGCTCGACCCCCGCGGCTTCGAGACCCAGGCCGGCGGTGTTGGGCGAGCGACCGGTGGCGAACATCACCGCGCCGAACGGCGCGTCGACCCCATCGGAGAAGCTCACGGTGATGTCCGTGCCGGTCCGGCGCAGGCCGAGCACGTTGGTCTGGTGGATGATCTTGACGCCGCGCGCCACGAGGCCGGCCTCGAGCCCGACCCGCAGGTCCTCGTCGAAGCCGCGCAGCAGCCGATCACCGCGATAGACGATGGTGGTGTGAACGCCGAGGCCCGAGAAGATCGTGGCGAATTCCACCGAGATGAAGCCGCCCCCCTCGATGAGGATGGAGTGCGGCAGGGTCTCGAGGTGAAACGCCTCGTTGGAGCTGATGCCGAGTTCCTTGCCCGGGATATCCGGGATAAAGGGACGGGCGCCGGTGGCGATCAGGATGGTCCTGGCGGTGAGCTCACGACCGGATTTCTGCAGCTTGACGGTGTTGGGACCGGTGACGGTTGCACGGTCCCGGATGATCTCGGCACCCGGCTTTTCGAGGCCGGCGATATAGGCGGCCTCGAGGCGGGCGATTTCCTTGTCCTTGTTGGCCACCAGCGTGGCCCAGTCGAAGCTCGGCGTGCCGACATCCCAGCCGAAGCTGGGCGCGATCTCGAACAGATCCTTGTAACGCGAGGCGTAGACGAACAGTTTTTTAGGGACGCAGCCGCGGATCACGCAGGTGCCGCCGACGCGGTATTCCTCGATGATGGCGACTTTCGCGCCATAGGTCGCGGCGATCCGCGCCGCCCGCACCCCGCCCGACCCGGCGCCGATCACCACAAGATCGTAACTGTCGCTCATTGCCTACCCCGGCCTGCCTCGAAAGAAAAAGGCCCCGCGCGATGGCGGGGCCTGCAAGCAGATAGGGTGCGAAAGGTCAGCTGTCGATACCCTTGGCCTTCAGCTCGGCGCGCACCGCGGAGAAGAACTCGGTGTTCAGGTTGGCGGTGTACACATCCATGATGCGGCTGATGGTACCGCTCATCGCCGCATTCGACTTGGCCAGCTTGGTACCGGTCGGGGTCGAATAGAAATCGACGATCTGCTGCAGCTCATCCTGAGTGAAGGAGAGCGCATAGACGCGGGCGAACTGGTCGAACAGCTCGCCCTTGCGGCCCTTGTAGGTGGAGATCACCTTCTCGATCGCATCATTGAGCGGCTGGGCGATTTCCGGGTTCTGCGGCAGCAATTGCTTATAGGTGTTGATGCCGGCCTGAACGATGGTCGCCTCGTAGAGGCCGCCGGTGTCGGTGAGATCGACATATTTGCGGGCCAGCGCCAGGTGCTCGGGCGAGATTTCCGAGGCTTCCTGGCTCATCGCGGGCAACGCGACAAAGCTCGACAGGATCAGCGACAGCAATGCCGCGACAAGCATCGGCGCGCGTTTGAAGGTGGACGTCATCAGCTTGGTGCCCATCTGGTTGTGTGTTTCCCCTGCTGGTGCTGGTCGCCGTTTCGTTGCAACGCCCGACCACCCCAGCCCTTGATTGTCGCGCCTCCAACCCGGAAAGTTTCTGAACTTTCCTGGAAGCTCCCTTAGCCTCTATCCGAGCGGCTCTCAGCCGTCCAGAACGTCGATACCGGCCGGGCCGGCCACGTAAGCCCGCTGGCAAAGCCCGATGAACAATCCGTGCTCCACCACACCCGGGATATCGGCCAAGGCCCTGGCCAGCGCTTCTGGCTGAGGAATACGGCCAAAAAAAGCGTCGAGGATGGCGTGGCCGCCATCGGTGACGAACGGCGTCGCATCGGCCTTGAGACGCCGGCGCAGCCCGCCCTCGGCGTTGAAATCGGCCATCACGGCGGCGATGGCCGCAGTGGTGACGCCAAGCCCGAAATGGTTGACTTCGATCGGCAGGGGAAAGCGGCCCAGCATCTCGACCTTCTTGCTCTGGTCGGCGATGACGATCATGCGCCTCGATGCAGCGGCGACGATCTTCTCGCGCAGCAAGGCCCCGCCACCGCCCTTGATCAATGCCAGCCCCGGGCCGAGTTCATCTGCCCCGTCCACGGTGAGATCGAGCTCGGGTGTGGTCTCGAGGTTGGTGAGCGGGATGCCGAGGCTCAGCGCCTGCGCGGCCGTGACTTCGGAGGTCGGGACGCAGATGACATCGAGGCCGTTCTGCACGGCGCGGCCGACGATATCCACGAAGTGCTTTGCGGTCGAACCGGTGCCGAGACCCAACCGCATGCCGCTGGTCACTTCCGCCATCGCCGCCTCGGCAGCGCGGTACTTCTGCTCGTCGCTCATCAGTGCCCTCCCCGGTTCGGCCGGACCTAGGAGAGGTGGCAGGCCCTGTCAACCTGGCTTTTCTCACGCAGAGGTGAATGGAAATGTCGCATCAAGGCAACACAATGTGGCTCTGGTGTCCCGAGTTTGTCCGAATCGTGGCAAGGCCATTCACTGCTTGTTAGGAACAGTTTACCAAGCATCCGAGACTGGCTCAGAATCAGGGTCGATTACGTCAAGAGGCGCAGTTTGAAGAACATTTCCATGACCAAGGTAGTGGTCGCCGCTCTTTTGTCGGCGATCCTTTCTTTGTCGCTGGCCGCACCGGCCACGGCGGCAAAGCGTGTCTACGACCCCGTTACCGACACCTGGTCGGACGCAGGCGCGATCAAGACGAGTTCCAAGCGGGGCAAGGCCATCCCCAAGGAGATCGTCAGCTACAGCACCAAGTACAAGCCGGGCACGATCGTCGTCGAGACGTCGGAGCGGCGCCTCTACCTCGTGCTCGACGACGGCAAGGCGCTGAGATACGGCATCGGCGTCGGCCGCGACGGCTTCCGCTGGTCGGGCCAGCACCGCATCACCCGTGTCGCCGAGTGGCCGGGTTGGACGCCGCCGGCGGCCATGCGCAAGCGCGTTCCCGATCTGCCGGCCTACATGCCCGGCGGTCCGGACAATCCGCTCGGCGCCCGCGCGCTCTATATCGGTTCGACGCTCTACCGCATCCATGGCACGTCCGAGCCGTGGACCATTGGCCAGGCGGTCTCGTCCGGCTGTATCCGGCTCACCAACGAGGACGTCACCGACCTCTACGAGCGCGTTCGGGTCGGCGCCCTGGTGGTGGTGAACCAGTAAGGCCAGGAGCCATTGTCGAATTTCGGAAGGGTCGGCTCGATGAGCCGGCCCTTTCTTGTTTTGCGGTGCGGGCGGCAGTGGAGTAGAAAGGGGAATGTCCCTGACGCTTCTCGAACAGCCGAACCTCGTGCCTACCGGTGCGCAGCGCCCTCTCGTCGATCGCTACGGGCGACGGATCAGCTATCTCAGGGTCTCGGTGACCGATCGTTGCGATTTCCGCTGCGTCTACTGCATGTCCGAGCACATGACCTTTCTGCCCAAGAAGGATGTGCTGAGCTTTGAGGAAATCGACACCATCGTGAACACCTTCATCACCCGTGGGGTGAAGAAGGTTCGTCTCACCGGCGGCGAGCCGCTGGTCAGGCGCGACATCATGGAACTGGTGCAGAAGATCGGCGGGCATATCGGCCACGGCCTCGAAGAGCTGACGCTGACCACCAATGGCAGCCAGTTGCGACGCCATGCCGAGGGCCTGGCGCGCGCCGGAGTGAAGCGGCTCAATGTGTCGCTCGACACGCTCGATGAGCGGCGCTTCACCGAGATCACCCGCCGCGGACGGATCGCCGATGTGCTGGACGGCATCGATGCCGCCGCGGATGCGGGGCTCAAGATCAAGATCAACATGGTGGCGATGCGCGGCGTCAACGAAGACGAGATCGAGCCGATGCTGCATTGGGCGCATGGCCGCGGCTTCGGCCTGACACTGATCGAAGGCATGCCGTTGGGCGAGGTCGGGATCGACCGGGTGGACACTTACCTGCCGCTCCGGGAGATGCGCGAACGGCTCAAGGCGAAATACACGCTCGAGCCGACCGGACATCGCACCGGTGGGCCGGCGCGCTACGACTATGTCCTCGAGACCGGCGGGCTGGTGGGTTTCATCACCCCGATGAGCCACAATTTCTGCGAAAGCTGCAACCGGGTGCGACTGACTGCAACCGGCCAGCTCTATATGTGCCTGGGACAGGACGACATGGTCGATCTGCGCGCCGCGATCCGCGAGGACGGGCCGAACGCCCTCGACGCAGCGCTCGACCGGGCCATGCTGCTCAAGCCCAAGGGGCACGACTTCGTGCTCGACCGTGATCACGCGGCGCCGGCGCTGAGCCGGCACATGAACGTGACGGGGGGGTAATCCCTCGCCGAACCGTTTCGCCTTAGCGAACCGTATAACCGCCATCCACCACCAGCACTTCGCCGGTGACGTAGCCGGACGCCGGTGAGCACAGATACAGCGCGGCAGCGCCGATATCGATGGCCGAACCGGCGCGCTTCATCGGCGTCATGTCGCGCCAGACAGGCCCCCAGACCGGGTCGGCGAGCCCGCCGCTGGTCATGTCGGTGGTGATGTAGCCGGGGGCGATGGCGTTCACGCGGATGCCGTCTTCGGCATAGTCGGAGGCGAGGCTTTTGGTCAGCATGTGCACCGCGGCCTTGGAGGCGTTGTAAGCGGCCTGCGGCTGCGGAATGTTCGAGATGAGGCCGGAGATCGAGCCGATATTGAGCATCACGCCGCTCTTCTGGGCGCGCATCGGACCGAGCGCCGCCTGGCAAGCGCGGAACACGCTGTCGAGGTTGATATCCATCAGCCGGCGATACTGCTCCTCGGGGAAGTTGTGGGTTTCGCCGTGCTGGGCGACGCCGGCATTGTTGACCAGGATATCGAGCCTGCCGCCGCCGATCCTCACCGCTTCGGCCACCAGTTGCGCCGGCACGGCCGGGTCCTGCACACCGCCCTGCAGGTAGTCGACCTTGCGGCCCTGATCCTTGAACTGCTGCACCACCTCCGGCTTGGGCACCCGCGAGGAGAGGATGACATGGGCGCCGGCGTCGCTCAGCGCCTCGACGATGCCCAGGCCGATGCCTCGCGTGGCGCCGGTGACCAGCGCAACTTTGCCTTCCAGACGAAACAGGTCGAAGATCATTGCATTTCCTCTCGATGCATTGGGGCTGCGGCCGGCCGATCGAGGCCGAGGATGAAATCGGCGCACCGGTCACCGAGCATCATGGCCGGCGCCGTGGTGTTGCCGGCATTGATGTTGGGCACCGCCGACATGTCGGAGACGCGAAGGTTGTCGACGCCACGAACCCGCAGGCGGGCGTCGAGCACCGCCATCGGATCGCCGTCGGCGCCCATCCTGGCGGTGCTGGCCGGGTGGTAGTTGGTCTTGACGAAGCGGCGGCAGTGCTCGGCCATCGCTGCGTCGCTGAGATCGGGCCCCGGCGGCGCAATGACTTTTTCGATGCGCTTGCCCAGCGGGCCGCTCAGCAGGACGTCGCGGAAGAAGCGCTGGCCCTCGACCATCATCTGCATGTCGTCGGGGTGCTGCAGCAAGTGCGGCGAGACCAGCGGCATATCGGCCGGGTTGGCCGAACGGAGTTCGACATAGCCGCGCGACTTGGGCTTCACCAGCACGGTGGTGATGGTGACGCCATAGGTATCGTCGAACACTTTGAGCAGGTCACGGTCGAGATAGACAATGGGGACGCAGAAGGCCTGGATGGAGGGCGGTGCATCGCGGTCGACCGGGTTGATGAAGGCGCCAGCCTCGAAGCCGGCGGACAGGATCGGGCCGTTGCCGAACAGCTTGAAGTTGAGGCCGTTCTTCAGCATGCGCCAACCGACGCCCTGCCTGAAATAGCCGTAAGGGCCATTGGCGACGGAGATTACCGGCACCTCGGGGTGATCGATCAGGTTGCGGCCGACGCCGGGCAGATCGACCAGCGTCCTGATGCCGTGGCTGTCGAGCTGTTCGGCCGGGCCGATACCGGAAAGCATCAGCAGCTTGGGCGTCACCAGCGCCCCCGAACTCAAGACGATATCGCCCGACGAGTGGGCCGTATGCTCTGCCCCCGCCGCATCGCGATAGGTGACGCTGACGGCTCGGCCGTTCTCGATGTTGATCCGCTGTACCGCGGCACGCAGCCGGACGGTGAGGCGCGGGTCGTCTTTCAGTGGTTCGATGTAGGCATAGGCGGCGCTCGAGCGCTTCCCCTTGCGGTTCATGAACTGGTAGAAGCCGACGCCACGCTGGGTCACGCCGTTGAAATCATTAGTGAACGGCTCGCCCTTGAGCTGCACGCTCTGCACGAACCAGCGCGATACGTCATCGACATGGCCGGGGTCGGAGACCAGGAGCGGGCCATCATTGCCGTGGAAGTCGTTGCTCAGCCGGTTATTGCCTTCGATCCGGCGAAAATGCTGCAGCACGGTGGCCCAGTCCCAGGCCGCGCCGTCATTGCTGCCACGCAGCAACTGGTCCCACTCGTCATAATCCGACGGCCGGCCGCGCATATAGACCTGAGCGTTGACCGAGGTGCCACCGCCCAGGACATTGCCTTGCGGGATATCGTGGACACGACCGTTCAGGTGCTGCTGGGGCACCGTGTGGTGGTAGGTCATGTATTTCGAGCCGTTGATCAGCTTGAAGATGCCGGGGGGCATGTCCAGCAGCGGATGGTGGTGCGAATGGCCCGCCTCGAGCAGCAGCACCCGTCGCCCGCCATCGGTCACCAGCCGGGCAGCCGCAACGCAGCCCGACGCCCCGCCTCCGATCACGATGTGATCGAATTCCTCCCGCATCTGTCGCCCCCTCCAGGACCTGCACCCTTGGTGCCGGACGGGCGTTTTCGCCCAGTCCCGCACAGCACAATAGACCGGCCGGTGGAAAAGTCGAACCGTGGCGCGAACACTGTTCACGGTCGCGTCATCGGCCGCCAAACTCCGGGGCGGGCCCTCCAGCACCGGTCAATTGATCATTGACAGTCCGGCTCAAGTTACATTTTCTGGCGCCGTGGATCTGGTTACGCGTCGCATTCAGTTGCAGCAACTATATGCACAGAGCAGTTTTTGTTCTTTTCGTACTAATATGCCGCACAGATTGAGCGATTTTGCTCATCGGCGAAATGTGACTGTGATCGGACCCGTCCGGTCCGGACTCCGCCGACAAACATGTGAAGTGACGGCAACAGCATGACTTCAGGCGCCGGGGGCTTGGCGTTCTGATGTGGGGGAAATGACTATTATCGATATGCAACCAGGCACTTTCGTGCAGAACGGCCGCGAGGCGACTGAACGGACGAATCCGCAGCGCGGGGCGTCCTCTCCATGACACAGCATTCGCAGATGCATCCAGCGCCGGCGGAAACGCCGACCACCATCCTGTCGCATGCGCAGATCCGCGCCGCCCGGGCCTATCTGGGCTGGACGGCGCTCGAACTTGCCGAGGCATCCGGGGTGTCGTTCTCGACCGTCCGTCGTGTCGAATTGCCCGGTCCACGGGCCGTCCGTGACGAGAATGTCGAGGCGATCCGCGAGGCTTTCACACGCCACGGTGTCCGCTTCGTCACCCATGCCGACGGCGCGTTGGGGATCGCCGGGCGCGACTAGCCGGACAGAGGCCAGCTAGAGGTAGCGTGCGAAGAAGGCCAGCGCCGCCTCACGCATGCGCGGCGTTTCCTGGTGCTTGACCCCGGGTTCGGACACCAGTTGCAGGCGATCCGGCACGGCGGCGTAAGCGGCGCTGGTTTCTTCCCAGGCCAGGGCAACCGCTGCCGGTGGCGTGAGCCCATCGGCCTCGCCGATGCAGATGAGCTGCGGCCGGGGCGCAACCAGCGCCCCGATGGCACCGGCATCGGCCTCGTTCAACAGGCCGGGGACGATCAGATAGACGCCGTGGCCATCGTGATTGCCAAGCTCGATCATCTTGCGCAGGTCGGCGAAACAGCAGAGGTGCGCCACGGCCTTGATGCGCTCATCCATGGCGGCGAGCCAATAGCTCAGCGTGCACCCCATCGAGATGCCGAACGCGCCGATCCGCGTCGCATCGACATCCGGACGCGAGGCCAGGTAAGTCAGCGCCGCCGAGTGATCGCACAGCATCTGCCCGAACAGCCCCTTGCCGTACCAGAGCAGCGCCTTTGCCGTCGCGCTTTCGGTGAGCGTGGCGCGCTCGCCGAAGACCGGCATGTCGATCGCCAGCGTGACATAGCCGGCGCGGGCGAACACCGGGCCGAGCGGATCGAGCAGATACTCACGCCCCTCGAGCAGTTCGTCGGCGCCGATATCGTAACGCCCGCCATGCGAGTGGCCGTAAAGAATGGCGGGCAGCCTGCCCTCGGCCCTCAACGGCCGGGTCAGGATGCCGCGCACTTCCGTGTCACCGAGCTTGAGGGCCAGGTGTTCGACCTCGTAGCCGTCGTGCTCTTCGATGCGGGCAGCGCTGAGCGACACAGGCGGCTCCACCAGCCCGACGAGCTGGCGCAGCCTGTCGCGGGTAATCGCCATGTTACTTGTCGTCGTCCGAAACGATGGCGAACTCGAGCGGCAAGGCGGTGGTGTACTTGATCTGGCCCATGGCGAAGGACGAGCTGACGTCGGTCAGATTGATCTTGGAAATCAGCTTCTTGTAGAACGAGTCATAGGCGGCGATGTCCGGCACCACGACGCGCAGCAGGTAATCGACTTCACCGCTCATGCGATAGAACTCGACCACCTCGGTGAAATCCTCCACCACGCCGGCGAATTTGCGCATCCAGGCATCGTTGTGCTCATTGGTGCGGATCGACACGAACACCGTGACGCCGGCATTGATCTTGGCCGGGTCGAGCACCGCGACGCGGCCCTTGATGATCCCGTCTTCTTCCATCTTCTGGATGCGGCGCCAGCATGGCGTCGTCGACAACCCTACCTTGCGGCCGATTTCAGCAACCGGCGTTGTCGCGTCCTTCTGCAGGAGCGCCAGAATCTTGCGGTCGATCTTGTCCAAAGCTATGGCAGCCCCCTAGAAATCAGATTGCGTGACTGTGAGGAAATCAGCGCGATAACGCAAAGATGGTCGGATAAGGCGGCCATACAACGCAAATATCTTGCGCCTGTCAACTGGATAGAAGGCCCCAGAGCCAGCTGACAAAACGCTCGAAGCGGCTCGGATTTCCGGCCTCCGCCGCAGTGCCCTCGGCCTCGCGCCGACGCCACTCCGCCGGGGTATCGAACTGTCCCTGCCAGATGCCGCGCCGGGCCCGCCGCGCCTCTGCCTCAGCAGCAGCATAACGGCTTGTGGCGGTTGCGAAACCATCGGCGACCAAGGCCTGGGCGATGTCGACCTTGTCGTCGCGGCACACTGCCAGCAGCCGCCCGTAGCGATCGTGACCTTCCTGATGACAGGAGAGCACGCGGCCGCGCGTCAGTTCGCGCATCCGGCGCGCCGCGGCGGCGCCGCACTCCCAGGCGCCGCCATCGGCGGTGCGACAGGTCTGGTTCCACTCCGGGGCATCGAGCCCCGGCAGCCGGATGCGCTGGCCGGCCACGTCGATGGTGTCGCCATCCACCACACGCTCCACCGTGCCGCTGAGCGGTGGGCCATCGAGCGAGAACGGCGGATCGGGAAACAGCGCGTAAAGCGCGAACAGGCCGATGGCGAAGAGAACCACCACCCAGGTGCTGCCGCGCGTCCGGCGACGGCGCGGCAAGGGGTTGCGACGGCCATTGGCCCAGGCCGGCATGGCCCGATGCAGCATCGGTTGCAACTGCTTGTCATTACGGGGCTTCCGCATTTGGAGGTCCCCCGCTTCACCCAAACTTAACCATGCGGCGCATAGGGTTTTTGCACAAGCGTAACGAACGCGTTTCCTGTTCGTAGTGTGTAGTTGTTGAGTACCGAGTAAATGCCGCTCAAGCCCGCGATGCACGATGAGGACGTGCGCGCCCAGATGGGTCGCGAGCTTCGGCGCAACTCGCAGCGGGCGGTGTTCGACGCGCGACAGCGCCTCACCTCCAGTTCGGGCACCCGCGCCTCCTTCGATTTCGAACTGCTCGACGAATATGCCAGCTCGCGGCTCGGCGGGCTGCTGGCCGTTCCGGCGCTGGTGCTGATCCTGGCGTTGTTCGCCAGCCTGTGGGTCTCGCCGCTGGCGGCGGCGGCGTGGGCCGCCGCGGTGATCGTCGCCAACCTGGTGGTCGCCTGGTTCTGCCGCCAGTTCAAGACCGAGGATCCTGCCAAGTTCAACGCCGGACGCTGGACCGCGACGTTCATCGCCGCCGAGCTGGTGAACGGCATCTCCTGGGCGTTGCTTGCGTTGTTCACGCTGGTGGCGGTCGACAGCGTGGCGCTGCTGGTGGCGATGTTCGCCATCACGCTGGTCGGTATCGCCGCCAACGCCGTCTCGACGCGCACCCTGCCCGGCGCGACGCTGATGAGCACCCTGCCCGCCGCGGCGACGGTGACGATCAGCCTGATGACCGCAGGCGGCACGCTCAACTGGGCGCTGGCCGCCGTGGTGGTGGGGGGCGAACTGTTCTTCGTCTACCTCGCCAAGCAGCTCTATGCGTCGGAACTGGAGACGATCGAGCATCAGGCGGAAAAGGACGCGCTGATCAACGAGCTCGAGGAAGCGCGCGAGATGAGCGATGAGGCGCGGCGGCATGCCGAACAGGCCAACATCGCCAAGTCGCAGTTCCTCGCGACGATGAGCCATGAGCTGCGCACGCCGCTCAACGCCATTATCGGCTTTTCCGAGGTGCTGCAGTCCGAGCTGCTCGGGGCGCATAACGTGCCGCAGTACAAGGAATATGCGGGCGACATCCATTCGTCCGGCCAGCACCTGCTCAACCTGATCAACGAGTTGCTGGATCTCAGCCGCATCGAAGCGGGCAAGTACGACCTCAACGAAGAGGCCGTATCGCTGATCGATATCGCCGAGGATTGCCGGCGCATGGTGGAAATCCGCGCCAAGGCCAAGAGCATCGAGCTCAGCGTCAGCTATGCGCACAACCTGCCAAAGCTCTGGGGCGACGAGCGGGCCATTCGCCAGGTGGTGTTGAACCTGCTCTCCAACGCAATCAAGTTCACGCCGCAATCGGGCAAGGTGCACCTGATGGTGACGCGTTCGGGCGATGGCGGGCAATTGCTGAGCGTGCGCGACAACGGCCCGGGGATTCCCGAGAACGAGATCGAGACGGTGCTGAGTTCGTTCGGCCAGGGCTCGCTGGCGCAAAAATCGGCGGAACAGGGTGCCGGCCTCGGCCTGCCGATCGTGCAGAAGATCATGGAACTGCACCAGGGGCGGTTCGACCTGTTCTCGAAACTGCGCTTCGGCACCGAGGTGATCGCCACCTTCCCGCGGGCCCGGGTCATGGATGCGCTGGCGCCAGTGGTGGAAAAGAAGCCGCGGCTGCAGATCTACTCGGAAGCCAGCTGACCCCGGCGCAAGCGGTACCTTCTGGCAATGGCCTTGGCGGCCGCTCGGCGGCATACTCCCGGCAAAGGGAGCCCAGACCACACGATGTCCGCCACGCCCAATACCGACGAGCTCACCCGGCTCGCGTTCGAGAACTGCATCTTTCCCGTTGCCGACCAGCGCGTGGTGCGCGAACAGGGCCCGACCATCTATGTGGCGGCCGACGGCATTGCGCTGACCGACAATCACGGGGTCACGCGGCTCGACATGATGGGCTCGCATACGCGCGCCAACTCGCTGGGTTACGGCAACCGCGAGATCGCGACAGCGGTGTTCGAGCAGATGAGCGCGGTGCACTATATCGGCACCACCAGCCATTTCGCCGAGCCGACGCTGCGCCTCGCGGGGAAGCTCGCCGAGCTGGCGCCCGGGCGGCTGAAGCGCTCGGCCTTTACCAGCGGCGGCTCGGAATCGGTGGAGACGGCGCTCAAGCTCGCCAAGCAGTACCAGCGCGAAAGCGGCAGGAAGCCCCGCGCCTACAAGACGATCTCGCGCTGGAATGCCTATCACGGCGCCAGCATGGGGGCGTTGTCGGTGACGGACTGGCTGGCGGTACGCGACGTGTTCGAGCCGCGGGTGCCCGGTCACAGCTTCATCCCCAACCCGACGCGCTATCGCAACCCGTTCGGCATGCCGGAGGACGAGTATGCCGAGCTGTGCGCCACCTATCTCGAACGCGAGATCCAGTTGCAGGGACCGGAAAGCGTCTCGGCCTTCATCGGCGAGCCGGTGATGCAGGCGCATGGCGTGCAGGTACCGCCGCAGCGCTACTGGGATCGGGTGCGCGAGATCTGCGACAAGTATGGCGTGCTGCTGATCGTCGATGAGGTGATCACCGGGTTCGGCCGCACCGGCACCTGGTTCGCCAGCGAGCATTTCGGGCTCGAGCCCGACATCATGACCATGGCCAAGGCGCTGAGCGCCGGCTATGGGCCGATCGGCGCGGTGATCACCCGCGACGAGATCGCCGATGCGATCCCGCTGTTCCGGCACGTCCACACCTTTGCCGGCCACGCCAGCATGGCGGCCGCCGCCAACGCGGCCATCCGCATCAAGGAGCGTGACGGACTGGTGGAGGCCGGCGGACGCAACGGCGCGCGCTTCGGCGCCGAGCTAACGGCGGCGCTGGGCAACCACCGGATCGTCGGGCAGGTGCGCGGGCTGGGCATGTGGTGGTGCGTCGACTTCGCGGCCGACAAGGCAACCAAGGCGGCCTTCACGACGATACGGTGGCGGCGATCGTCCGCCGGATGAGCGACCACGGCATTCTCGCCTCGGCCATCGGCACGGCGCTGGAGATGGCGCCGCCGCTGATCGCGACGCCGGAACAGCTGGCACAGGCCGTGGACGTATGCGCGCGGTCGGCGGAGGAAGTGGCGCGCGAGCGGGGGCTCTAGCTAGCCGACGACCTCGCCGATCGCCATCGCGACGAAGGCGAGGGCATCGCGCCGGCGGGCGAACGGGTTCAGGTATCTCGACGGCGCGCCGCGGCGATACGCCAGCGCCTCCTCGAGGATCAGCCGCCAATGCGGGTCGAACGCCGTCAGCGCCCATTCGCCGGCAGCGGACTTCGAGGCGATCTCGCCCGTGGCCCTGGTATAGGCCAGCCGGCTGATGCCAAGGACACCCCACATCGGCGCGGCACGTCCGAGCATGGCGGGCGAGATCCCGGGGGCCCGCGCCAGCCAGCGGCGCCAGTAGGCGGCGGCATTGTCTCGGACCCAACTCACCAGCCGGTCGTCGTCATGCCAGAGCGTGCCGCGATCGAGTTCCCCGATCAGGGTCACTGCGCTGGGCAGCGCGTGCCAGGTGACCGGGTTGCGGTTGCCGCGCGCGGCGACAAGGAAATCGCCCTGCTGCGAGGTCGGGCCATCGCCGATGGCGTCGGGGCCGGCGCTGAGCTCGGCTTCGGTCAGCCAGATGCCGTCGAGGCTCGGCAGCGTCGGATCGGTGCGGTAGCTGCGATGCAGCAGCACCAGTGCCTCGGCGTCCTCGTCGGTCAGCGGGCGCGACAGCACGGCGACGAAATCGAGATCGCTCATCGCCGGACGAAAGTCGCCATCGGCGATGGACCCGATGAGGTGGAGACCGGTGACCAGGTCTGCCGTATTGCGCCGCAGCAGGCTGACGAGATGGCCAGTGGCGAGGTCGATGGTCGCCTCCGCACCGGCCTTCGTCATCGCCTGGATCTCCTCGTCGCTGACCCCGGTCCGCTCTTTGCCGCCCCGGTCAGCCCTTGTCGCTGACCCCGGCGCTGCCGAAGGTGGCCATGTTGTTGTGGAGGTGGAGCGCCGTCTTGGCAAGCACGGCGGCGAGCGCGGCGCCGCTCCCCTCCCCCAGCCGCATGCCGAGATTGAGCAGGGGGCGCTTGCCCATGGCTTCCAGCGCCCGAGCGTGGGCGTGCTCGCCCGAGAGGTGGCCGAAGATGCAGTGCTCGATCGCATCGGGGTTCACCGCCTGCGCGATGGCCGCAGCCGATGTGGCGACGAAGCCATCGACGATCACCGGGATCTTCTGCTGGCGGGTGGAAATGATGGCGCCGAGCATGGCGGCAATCTCGCGGCCGCCGAGGCGGGCGAGGATGGCAAGCGGGTCGCCCAGGGCGTCCTGATGCAGCGCCAGGGCGCGATCGACGGCATCGGCCTTGCGCTTGAGCCCGGCGTCATCGACGCCGGTGCCGCGGCCGACCCAGTCGGCGCCGGTACCGCCGAACAGCGCGGCATAGATGGCGGCGGCGACGGTGGTGTTGCCGATCCCCATCTCGCCGATGGCGAGAAGATCGGGCTTACCGGCCACCGCCTCCATACCGTAGGCGACAGTGGCGGCGCACATGCGATCGTCCATCGCGGCGGTGCGGGTGATGTCCCCGGTGGGCAGCTCCAGCGCCAGCTCGAAGACGCGCAGGTTCAGCTCGTGCAACGCGCAGATCTGGCTGATGGCGGCACCGCCGGCGGTGAAATTGGCCACCATCTGCGCCGTCACTTCGCGCGGAAAGGCCGAGACGCCCTGATCGGTGACGCCGTGATTGGCGGCAAAAATGGCCACCATCGGGTTGTCGAGCGTGGGCTTGGCCTTCCCCTGCCAGCGGCCGAGAAACTCAACCAGCTGCTCGAGCTCGCCAAGCGAACCGGGCGGCTTGGTGAGCTGGCGATCGCGCTGGCGGATGGCGGCGACCGCGCTTTCGTCGCCCGACGGCGCGATGTGCAGCAGGTCGATGATATCGGCAAACGGGGAAGGCAATTGCAGCTCCGGCTTGGGGGACGCCACTCATGGGCGAGTCCGGCCCCAAAAGTCCAGCGCGATCGGGATCAGCCGAGGCCAAGGCGGGTTTTGAGGTCGGCCTCGCCCCAGCCCATCAGCACGTTGTGGTTCCAGGCAAAGGCCGGACGCAGGATCGGCGCGAAAGCCCGCATCCAGGCCTTGCCGAGATCGACCCGCCAGTCGTAGCGCACGGTGGTGATGTCGCCATCGCTGGTGAGCGTCCAGATGCCGACGCCGTTCAGCTCGCCGGTGGCTCGCCCTTCGAGCTGATACATCGGCTCGCTGCGGGTCGACTCGACATCGAAGGTGATGGTGTAAGGCAGCGCCGTCGCCCAGGTGATCCGCCGAACGGCGCCGATCCCCTCGGTGTCACCGTCACGAAGCCGCTCCACCTTGCGGACGGCCCGCCACCAGGATGGCCAGGCGTCGACATCGACGATCTCGGCCCAGACGCGATCCAGCGGAGCGGCGATCCGCCAATGGGACACCAGCTCGAACGCAGTGACACTCATCTTGCATTGCCCCCTCGGCTGAAGGACAAGCGAGCATCGACCCATGGCAAGGGAACCGCAAGTGAGCGACGACGCGCCCCGCCCGCCTCCGCGGCAGGACAATCATCGCCCGGGCGCCGAGCCGCAGCCGCCGCAGCCCGAGGCTTATGGCTGGCGCCTGGCCGACGATCTGATCATGGGGCTCAGGTTCTTCTCACGGCTACCGACCGGCGACAGCCCGTTCGAGAAGCCCAACCTCAACCGGATCGCGGTAGGCCTCAGCTTCACCAGCGTCGTCATCGGCTTCCTGCCGGCGCTGCTGATGATGCTCGCGGCCTGGCTCGGGGTGCCGAGCTATTTCGCGGCAACGCTGGGAGTCGCTGCGATGCTGGTTGCGACCGGTGCGATGGCGGACGATGCCCTGGCCGACAGTGCCGACGGACTGATCGGCGGGGCGACCATCGAGCGACGGCTCGAGATCATGAAGGACAGCCGGCACGGCACCTATGGCGTCGCGGCGATCGGGCTGTACCTGCTGTTCAGGGTGACGGCGATCGGTGCGGTGGCGGCATACAACCCGTTGGCCGCCGGAGCGATCTGGCTGACATCGACGGTGATCGGGCGCACGGCCTCGCTGTGGGTGAGCGTGGCCCTGCCCAATGCGAGGGAAGGCGGCGCCTCGGCTTCGGTCGGGCGGGTGTCGCGACGCGCCTTCCTCGGTGGCATGGGGTTTGCCGTGCTGCTGGCCTTCGTGCTGGCGGCGCCATTCACCAGCGTGGTGGCGGTGATCCTGTCGCTGGCCGCGACAGCCGGCCTCGCCGCGGCCTGGGTCTGGACCTGCCGCAGGCTGATCGGCGGGCAGACCGGCGACCTGATCGGCGCACTGCAGGCGCTGATCGAGATCGCCGTACTGACCGTACTGCTGGTGTTCGTTTAGTCGCCCCCGGCGAGGGGGCGCGGCTCCGGCCCTGCCTCCCTCCCCGCGGCGCTACCGCGTCCGCCAGGAGGGGAGCTACGCAGCGACCGCCGCCGGGGTGACGGAATGCTGCTTGATGGCGGCCCGCACCTGCGGGCGGGCCTTCATCCGCTCGAACCAGGCGCGGATGTTGGGAAAGTCGGCCAGCGGGGTCCTGGCTGCCGCCGCCCAGTTGACCATCACGAACAGATAGGCGTCGGCGACGCTGAAGGTCTCGCCCAGCAGCCACGTGCGGCCGACAAGCTGCTGCTCGACAATGGCGTAGCGTGCGGCCACGCGCCGGCGGGCATAGGCCTGAGCCACCTCGCCGACCTCGGGGTGGAACAACCACGGCGAATAGGTCTTGTGCAACTCGGTGCCGAGGAAGGTCAGCCATTGGTTGAGCTCGCGCCGCTCCGTCGTGCCATTGGCAGGGGCCAACCCGGCGGCCGGCTCAAGGTCCGCGAGATATTGCAGGATAATGCCGGCCTCGCTGACCTCCGTGCCGTCATCGAGCCCCAGCAGCGGCACGTAGTTGCGGGTATTGATCTGACTGTAGACGGTGCCGTCGGCCAGCCTGTGCGGTTCGCCGATGATGTCGACATAGACGAGGTCGAGCGCGATGCCGGCCTCGGCGGCGACGATGGCCGGGGCCAGCGAGCAACCATAGGGGTGATAGTAGAGCTGCATTTCAGTCTCTCCGGTTGGTGATGGCGAAGAGCTAGTCTCGGCAGAACCGAAAGGCGAACTGCGATTTCGCCGTCGAGATTTGCATGAATGCAAGCCGGTGGAATGTTATGTATCGACGATGGAAAACTGGAACGACCTGAAGCTGGTGCTCGCCATTGCTCGAGCGGGCACCCTCGGCGGAGGCGCAACGGCGCTCGGCGTCAACCATTCCACGGCCTTCCGCCGGCTCAATGCGCTGGAGGAAAAACTCGGGGTGCGGCTGTTCGAGCGGCTGCCGGCAGGCATCTACCAGGCAACGAGCGAGGGCGAACGTGTTGCCACGACCGCCGAGCGGGTGGAGACGGAAGCCGATGCGCTGAGCCGCGAGGTCGGCGGGCGAGACCAGCGCCTCACCGGCGCGCTGCGCGTCACCTCCTCGGAGACGCTGGCCTATAGCGTGCTGACCGGCCAGTTGGCGCGATTCCGCGCGGCGCATCCGGGGATCGTGGTGGAGCTCGTGGTCGACAACCGGGTGCTGAGCCTCAGCCGGCGCGAGGCCGATATCGCGCTCAGGGTGACGCGGCCCAAGGAGCCGGACCTGTTCGGACGCAAGCTCGCCGATATTGCCTGGGCCATTTATGGTGCCCCGGCCCTTGGCCCCCTGGACGACACTGCGGGGCGCGACTTCATCGGCTGGGGCGCCGAGGTGACCGGCATCGCCGCGGCCGACTGGCTGGGCGAGAAGATCGAGCCGCGCCATATCGTCTACCGCGCCAACAGCCTGATCAACCAGTTCACCGCCGCCAAGGCCGGAATCGGTTATGCGGTGCTGCCCTGCTACCTTGGCGACATCGAGCCGGGCCTCGTCCGGGCCGGCACCGGGCCGGTCATCGAGTTGACACGCGAGCTATGGATCGTCACCCATGCTGACCTGAGGAAGACGGCGCGAGTCAGGGCCTTCCTCGATGTCGTCGGCGACGGGCTGGTCGCAGAGAGTTCACTGTTCTCCGGCTGGCGCGGTGCTTGAATTGTGCCTGAGGCTTCCCATTATCGTGGGTGGCATCAGCTAAGGGATTTGCATGCTGTTCATCGGTTTCGCCCTCGTCATCGCCGTCGGATTGGCGCTTCTGGTCAGCGCTGACGCGGGGACGCTGGTTGGGCTCACGCAGGATCAGCTCGGGCAGTTGCTGCCGCTGGTGGCGATCCTGATCTTCATTGCCGGCGGGCTGTTCTCACGCCGCTACAAATTCTCCGAGCTGTTCGGCAACCTGGTGCTGTGGGCCGGCATCTTCGGCGTGGTGCTGGTCGGCTATACCTATCGTGACGACCTGACGCTGGTGGCGTCGCGGGTATTCGGCGAGCTGATGCCGGGAATCGCGGTGGTGGATGGCGAGCGCGGCAGCGCGACGTTCCGCGGCGGACGCGACGGGCATTTCCAGATCAATGCGACGATCAATGGTTCCGACATCCGGACCATCTTCGACACCGGCGCCAGCGCTGTGGTGCTGACCCATGACGACGCCCAGAAAGCGGGCTACGCCACCGACACGCTGCGCTATGACATCTCGGTCTCCACCGCCAACGGCACCGGCAAGGCGGCGGCAGTGACGCTCGACCAGGTCGAGGTGGGCGGGATCGTGCGCAACAATGTGCGGGCCTTTATCGCCGAACAGGGAGCGTTGGAAACGAGCCTCCTCGGCATGACCTTCCTCGGCACCCTCACCCGCTATGCGGTAAGCGGCAACGCGCTCGAACTGGTCGACTGAGCGGCACTGAGGCATAGTCTCCCCAGATCACGGAGACCCAGATGCCTGCTCGCCCTTACGACGAAGCCCTGCTGCGCCAATCCTTTGCCGTCGCCAAACGCTCGCGCGATGGCGGCGACCATCCGTTCGGCGCGCTGCTTGCCGACAAGCAAGGCAAGGTGCTGCGCGAACAGGGCAATGGCTACAGCTCGGAAGGCGGCGACCGCACCGCGCACGCCGAAAAGCTGCTGGCCTCGTGGGCTGCCACGAACCTCAGCCTCGACGAGTTGCAGGACTGCACGCTCTACACCTCGGCCGAGCCCTGCGCGATGTGCTCGGGGGCCATCTACTGGGCCGGCATCGGCCGGGTGGTGTTCGGCCAGACAGAGCGCGACCTCAAGGCGCAGACCGGCGCGCACGAGGAAAACCCGACGCTCGACCTGCCCTGCCACATCGTGTTCGAGGCCGGACAGCGACCGACCGAGATCGTCGGCCCGCTGCTGGCGGAGGAAGCCGCGCAATTGCAGGCGGATTTCTGGGCAGCGCACAAGTAAGGAATCCGGGCGCTCCACCCTCCCGGGATGAAGGGCGTTACACTGCCAGTTGCAGTTCCGGTTCGAGCGCGTCGAACGCCCGCATGATCACCTCAGGCCCCGCGCCCTTCCGTGCTGCGTCGACGCTGAGGATCTGGCGGAAGGTGCGGGCGCCGGCGCGGGCGTTGGCGAGGCCGAGCATGTGGCGGGTGATATTGTTGAGCCGTGCGCCCTTGCCGATCTCGCGCTCGGCGTAATCGGACATGGCCAGCATGACGTCGCGCAGCTCGACGGTCTTTTTCGGCGCGCCGAAGAAGCGTTCGTCGACTAGGGTCAGCAGCATCGGCTCGTGATAGGCGACGCGACCCAGCATGACGCCGGACATGTGCACCATGTGGGCTTCGGCATCCTTGATGGTCTTGATGCCGCCATTGATCATCACCGGCAGCGGCCTGAGGCGCTCGGCAAGGCGGTGCACGCGCGGGTAATCGAGCGGCGGGATCTCGCGATTTTCCTTGGGGCTCAGGCCCTTGAGCCAGGCCTTGCGGGCGTGCACGTAGAGCGCATCGACCCCGGCGCCGACCATGGCATCGGCGAAGCGGTCTAGGCTCTCCTCGGTGTCCTGGTCGTCGATGCCGATGCGGCACTTCACCGTCACCGGCAGATCAGTGGCATCGCGCATGGCGCGGACGCACTCGGCGACGAGCTCCGGCTCGGCCATCAGGCAGGCGCCGAAGCGGCCCGATTGCACGCGATCGGATGGGCAGCCGACGTTGAGGTTGATCTCGCGGTAGCCGAAGCCGGTGGCGATGCGGGTCGCCTCGGCCAGCTCCCTGGGGTCGGAACCGCCGAGCTGCAGCGCCACGGGCTGCTCGACCTGATCGAAGCCCAGCAACCGCTCACGCGGCCCATGCACCACCGCCGCACTGGTCACCATCTCGGTGAACAGCAGCGCGTGCGACGTCAGCAGCCGATGCAGGACCCGACAGTGACGGTCGGTCCAGTCCATCATCGGGGCCACCGAGAAACGGCGGGCGGTTGCGAGCTCGTTGGTCATGGCGGGGAGATAGGGCATGCGAGGCGAAAATGCCAGCCATGCAGATTTAGCTTGGTTTCTAATAGTCCCGCGCGTTGACGTCGTATGTGCACTTATTATATGTGCACTTATGAAATCGAACCTGAGCTACAAACACCAGGCCCCGATGGGCTACCTGATCCACGAAGTCGCCCGGCTGATGAAGCGCCGCTTCGAGGAAGAAGCGAAGGTGCATGGCATCACGCTGCCGCAATGGCGCGTGTTGGCGCAGATCGCGCTCAACGACGGAATTACCCAGGTGGGGCTGGCAACCGCGGCCGACACCGACCCGATGACCATCTCCGGGGTGCTCGACCGGCTGGAAAAGCGCGGCCTGATCGATCGCTACCCCGACCCGACCGACAGCCGGGCCAAACTCGCCCGTCTGACCGCCGAGGGCGAAGAAATCTTCACCACGGCCCGCAAGGTCGGGTTGTCCATGTATGAGGCCGCACTCGAGGGCGTCACCCCCGACGAACGGCAGACCGTGATCACCGCGCTTTCCAGGATGCGCGAAAACCTTTCCGGCCAGACGGCCGATCTCGAGGAAGTCTGATTATGAACGCCCGCGTCACTCCCCCCGCCCCCGGCGAAGCCAAGCCCGTCACCACGCCCGCCGTTGAAGCCACCAAGCCGGAAGCTGCGGCTGCGGCCGCGCCCGAGGCGCCGGCCAAGAAGAAGCGTTCGGGCCGGCGGCTCGCCATCATGCTGGCGGTGCCGGTGGTGCTGGCGGCAGGCGGTGGCTATTTCTGGCTGACCGGTGGACGCTATGTGGAAACCGACAACGCCTATGTGCAGCAGCCCAAGGTGTCGCTCTCGTCCGACGTGGCGGGCCGCATCGTCTCCGTGGCGGTCAAGGACAACCAGTCGGTGAAGGCCGGCGATACGCTGTTCGCCATCGACCCCGAGCCCTATCGCATCGCGCTCAGCCAGTCCGACGCGGCTCTGGCCACGGCGCGGGTAAATGTCGAGCAGCTGCGCGTCGCCTACTCCATCGCCAACGCCAAGCTCGAGGCCGCCAACGCCACCCTCGCCATCCGGCAGAAGGAATGGGATCGCGCCTCGAACCTGCAGAAGCAGGGCATTTCGGCCGAATCCGCGCTCGATGACTCGCGGCTGGCCCTGCAGCAGGCGCAGAGCAACGTCGCGCTCGAGCAGCAGGACGTGGCCAATGCCACGGCAGCGCTCGGCGGCAACCCGGAAATCAAAACCGATGATCATCCGGCGGTGCGCGCGGCCCTCGCGGCGCGCGACAATGCGCAGCGCAACCTCGACAAGAGCACGGTGGTGGCGCCGGCGGACGGTATCGTCAGCCAGGTGGCAAGCCTCAATGTGGGCCAGTTCATCAATACCGGCTCGACCATCGCGACGCTGGTCGAGACCGGCGATACCTGGGTCGAAGCCAATTTCAAGGAAACGCAGCTGACCACCCTCGCCGTCGGCATGCCGGCGGAAGTGAAGGTCGATGCCTATCCGGGGCTGGCGATCGAATGCAAGGTGGCCTCGATCGGCGCCGCGACCGGTGCGGAATTCGCCCTGATCCCGGCGCAGAACGCCACCGGCAACTGGGTGAAGGTCACGCAGCGCATCCCGGTCAACATCGCGTGCGACACCGGCACCGACCTGTTCCGCGCCGGCATGAGCGCCACCGTCAACGTCGACACCAAGCCCGCCGGGGCCCAGGCTGCCGAAGGCCAGAAGGCGCTGTAAAATGGCCGCCGCTGCCGCTGTCTCGGCCCCCACGGTCGTCGTCAAGAACAAGGGCCTGCTCACCGCCGCCATCATGGTGGCGGTGATCATGCAGGTGCTCGACACCACGATCGCCAACGTCGCCCTGCCCCATATGCGCGCCAGCCTGGGCGCGTCGCAGGACGAAATCAACTGGGTGCTGACCTCCTACATCGTCGCCGCGGCCATCGCGACGCCCTTGACCGGCTGGTTCTCCGACCGCTTCGGCCGGCGCAACCTGCTGCTGTTCGCCGTGGTGGGGTTCACTGCCGCCTCGCTGCTCTGCGGCATCGCCACCAACCTTGCGCAGATGGTGGCGTTCCGCGTCATCCAGGGCGTGTGCGGCGCCATGCTGGTGCCGCTGGCGCAGGCGACGATGATGGACATCAACCCGCGCGAACAGCTCGGGCAGGCCATGGCGATCTTCGGCGCCGGCATCATGTTCGGGCCGATCATCGGGCCGACGCTGGGCGGCTGGCTGACCGAGACGTTCAACTGGCGCGCGGTGTTCCTCGTCAACCTGCCGGTCGGTATCGTCGCCTTCTTCATGCTGGCGGCGCTGATGCCGAACACGGCGATCAAGATCCGCAAGTTCGACTTCTTCGGCTTCGGCATGCTGGCGCTGGCCGTGGCATCGCTGCAGATGCTGCTCGACCGTGGCCAGGGCGTGGGCTGGTTCGACTCGACCGAAATCTGGCTCTACCTGCTGCTCGCCATCTCGGGCCTGTGGGTGTTCATCGTCCATTGCCTCACCGCCGAGAACCCGTTCATGGACATGGGAATGTTCAAGGACAGGAACCTCGTCACCGGGCTGGTCCTCATCTTCATCACCGGCATCACGCTGTTCTCGGGCCTCGCCCTGCTGCCGCCGATGCTGCAGAACCTGATGGGCTTTCCGGTCATCGAGACGGGCCTACTGATGGGGCCACGCGGCATCGGCACCATGGTGTCGATGATCGTGGTGGGCCGGCTGGTGTCGAAATACGACCCGCGCCTGCTGGTCGTCGGCGGCACGCTGCTGATGGGCTACTCGCTCTACATGATGACCGAGTTCGATATCGTCATGGGTTCGGGCCCGATCCTGCTGTCGGGCTTCCTGCAGGGTATTGGCATGGGCTTTGTGTTCGTGCCGCTCAACTCGCTGGCTTTCGCCACCATCAATGCCAGGTACCGCGTCGACGCCACGGCGATGTTCAGCCTGATCCGCAATGTCGGCCAGGGTGTCGGCATCTCGGTGGTGACGACGATCCTGGCGCAGATGCAGGTGGTGAACTATGGCGAGCTGGCAGAACGGATCACGCTCGACTCCGGCCCGCTGCGCGACTTCGCGGCGGCCTATGGCGGCTTTGCCAATGTGGTCGGCACCATCCACGGGATGATCACCCAGCAGGCGGCGATGCTCGCCTTCCTCGATGACTTCCACCTGATGATGATCCTGACCTTCGTGTCGCTCCCGATCGTCTTCCTGCTGCGTCGTCCCCAGGCTGCCAAGCCGATGACGGCGGAGGAACGTGCCCACGCAATGGGCGAGTAACGACCAAGCCCGGCCGCATGCGGCGGCCGGGCGGACCACAACAACTACAGGGTATTATGACATGGCCAGCCAGTTTGAGATTGTACACGACCTGCTCGATCTCGCCGGTGCCCGTTGGACCGTTGACGTGCTGTCGGTGATGCGGGACGGCAAGCTGCGGTTCAACGAGATCTCGCGCGCGGTCGACGGCATCTCGCAGAAGCAACTGACACAGACGCTGCGCAATCTGCAGCGCCACGGCTTCGCGGTGCGTGCCGCCTTCGCCACCATTCCGCCAAGGGTCGAGTACGAACTGACGGAACTGGGTCGCGATTTCGCCGCCAGCGTTCGGCCGCTCGGCTCGTTCGCCGTGCGCAACCAGCAAAGCATCGAGGCGGCCCGCCGCGATTTCGACGGTTCGGCGGCCTAGCAAACTCCCCCGCCGGTTCGCGGCGGGGGCATGGCGCGAAGAGCGCCGGCCGGAGGGAGCCTTACCCATGCATGATCGTGCAAGGCTCCCTCCGCTCCCCGTGCCCTGGACGCATGCGAGGGCTGCACCCGGCGCGCCCGCCGTTCATTGAGCATTGCGGATCAAAGACCTACATGCAGTGCGGGCACTGCAAGTGGGGTTTGGAAATGACCAACTCGGCTCAACGGCATCGGGTCGTCGTGATCGGCGGCGGGTTTGGCGGGCTGGCCGCGATCCAGAAGCTCAAGGGCGCCGATCTCGACATCACCGTCATCGACCGGCGCAACCACCACCTGTTCCAGCCGCTGCTCTACCAGGTGGCGACGACCGCACTCAGCCCATCGGAAATCGCCTGGCCGATCCGCATGCTGGTCAAGCATCGGCCGGAAGTGACCACGCTGCTCGGCAACGTCACCGGCATCGACAAGGCGGCGCAACTGGTGGAGCTCGAGGATGGTGGGCGGGTTCCCTTCGACAGCCTGATCATCGCCACCGGCGCGCGGCATGCCTATTTCGGCCATGACGACTGGGAGCCCTTCGCACCGGGGCTCAAGACGCTGGAGGATGCCACCGCGATGCGGCGCCGGCTGCTGCTGGCGTTCGAGGCGGCCGAACGCGAGGACGATCCCGAAAAGCGCAAGGCGCTGCTGACTTTTGCCATCATCGGCGCCGGCCCGACCGGTGTGGAACTGGCCGGCGCGGTGATCGAACTGGCGCGTACCACGCTGAAGCACGAGTTCCGCTCGATCCGGCCCGAAGAAGCCCGCGTCGTCCTGATCGAAGCCGGGCCACGGGTCCTGGCCAATTTCCGCGAGAACCTCTCGGCCTATGCCAAGTCGGCTCTGGAAAAGCTCGGCGTCGAAGTGATGCTGGGCCAGCCCGTTACCGAGGTCACGCTCGACAGCGTCAGCTTCGCCGGGCAAGTGCTGCGGGCCAACACCATCATCTGGGCGGCGGGCGTGCTGGCCTCGCCGGCGGCCAGATGGCTCGATGTCGAGGCGGACCGCGCCGGACGGATCAAGGTCGAGCCGGACCTCACGGTGCCCGGCAGCCCGAACATCTTCGCCATCGGCGACACGGTTACGATATCGGCACCGAACGGCAAGCCGGTGCCGGGAATCGGCGATGCGGCCAAGCAAGGCGGCAAGTACGTGGCGTCGGTGATCCGCGCCCGGCTCGAGGGCAAGGCCATCGCGCCATTCCGCTACAAGCACCTGGGCGATATCGCCACGGTGGGCAAAAGCGCCGCGCTGATCGATTTCGGCTGGATCCAGCTCACCGGCTGGATCGGCTGGTGGACCTGGGGCCTCGCCCATATCTACTTCCTGATCGGGCTCAAGAACCGCATCTCGGTGGCGATCAGCTGGCTGTGGATCTATCTCACCGGCCATCGCAGCGCCCGGCTGATCACCTGGGGCGAGGCAGGCAGCGGCAAGAAGTAAGGTTTTGCCGGGCCGGCCGAAGCGCTAGAGTTGCCGGATGGACGTCGACATCGACAGGGTCGATCACAGCTCGGAACATGGTCGCTGGACGCTGTGGCGGAAGCTGCCAGCCGCGCCGTTGCGGCCCCATGTCATCGAGCTCGAGGGCTATGTCGAAACCGGCGGCGCACCGCTGGTGCGGCGCGAGCTGCCTTTTTCCGGCATCCCGCTGATCCTGGTGTTCGAACATCACTTCAGCGTCTTCGGCGACGATGGCGGCGAGCGCGTGCGGCTGGGACAAGGGTTCATCGCCGGGCTGACCAACCAGCCGACGCTGGTGGGCTCGCCCGGTCACGCCTTCTGCATGCAGGTCAACTTCACCCCATTGGGGGCGAGGCGCATCCTGGGCCTCGACCTCAATGAGATTGCCGGACTGGTGGTGCCGGCCGATGCCGTGCTCGGCGCGGCGTTCCGTGGGCTCGAGGAGCGGCTGGCGCACGCGGCCGACTGGCCGCAGCGCTTCGCCATCATCGAGCGCTACCTCCTTGATCGGCTCGACCATGGTGCGGAGCTGACCCCGCTGGTCGAGGCCGGCTATGCGCAACTGGTCGCGGCCGGAGGACGCCTCGATATTGCGGCGCTTGCAGGTAAACTCGAAGTCAGCCGCAAGCACCTCAGTACGCTGTTTCGGCGTGAGGTCGGCATGGCGCCGAAGACGGTGGCGCGGCTGCTGCGGTTCGAGACGGCCCTCGCCGCCTTGCGCTCCGGCGAAGTTCGGTCGCTGGCCGACCTCGCCTATGCCTGCGGTTATGCCGACCAATCGCATTTCAACGGCGAGTTCCGCGCGATGAGCGGCCAATCCCCCACCGCGCTGCTGCGCGCCAGCCTGCCGGACGGGAGCGTGCTGGCGCCACCAAGGTAACAAATCTCCAAGACCGGACACGGAGCGACGGGCGATGCTCGCTTGCTACGATGGAGATTGAGCGATGGCTTCGACAGTAATCCCCTGCCTGACCTACGAGGACGCACCCGCCATGATCGACTGGCTGTGCGAGACCTTCGGTTTCACTCGACACGAGATCAACGGCGACGGCAATGGCGGCATCTCGCATGCCGAACTGCGGCTGGGCGACGGCATGATCATGCTGGGCTCGCCCCATCCGCATACCGAGTTCGGTCGCGCCATCTCGACGCCCGACAAGCTGGGCGGCACGACGCAGAGCCCCTACGTGATCGTCGATGATGTGGACGGGACCTACGAAAAGGCCAGGGCCAACGGGGCCGAGATCGTGCGGGAGATCCGCACCGAGAGCTATGGTGGGCGCGGCTTTGCCTGCCTCGATCCCGAAGGGCACCTGTGGAGCGTCGGCAGCTACACCCCGTGGGCGCGGGCCTGAAAAGAGAGAGGCCGGGCACCTTGCGGGGCCCGGCCTCTCATCGCAAACCTACGCCAGATCAGGCGGCCGAGATCTCGGTGACGGCGATCTTGCCGGTGCGGCGGTCTTCGCCGGTCTCGAACGAGACCTTCTGGCCTTCGCTCAGGCCGGTCAGGCCAGCGCGCTGCAGAGCGGTGGCGTGCACGAACACGTCCTTCGCGCCGCTATCGGGCTGGATGAAACCATAGCCCTTCTGATCGTTGTAAAATTTGACGGTGCCCTTTTCCATCGGGGGAGTCCCTCTTCGCAGTGATGTGGTGGGCAGAACGACATGCGATCATCCTGCCCGGTCAGTCGAATTTTGGAAGTCCTATCGTGCGCCTGACCGAGAGCGGGGGCATACGGCCGGAAGTCAGCCAAATGTCGATCCCAAACGAGATAATCGGCGCGCACCAGATTGGCAAGTGAGCGCGCGCGATCACATCACGCTTTGGAAACGATGCGGCTTGGCGACAACCAGTATGGCGGCATCGCTCCGGCCAGGTTGGAGAGCGGCAGCACCTCGGGTTTGAGGCGAATGCCGAGCACGTCGCCCATGAAGGCCCGGCGCGCCTCGATGCGCCCCCAGACATCAGGGAAATCGGCCTTCAGCTCGGCCCTGCCCGCTTCGTCGAGCAGCGCGATACCATCCTCGATATTGGCGCCATAGTATGGCGGGCCGGCCGCCGGGATGATGTCGCACTGCACGGCCTGGCCCGACAGGAACACCTGCTTGGAGCCCGGATAGACCTGGGTATTCATCCACTCGTCGAGGTGAATCAGGTGCCCGGGGTTGAGCACCAGCTTGAAGAAGGGCGTATCGAGGTGACGGCGCGCCAGGGCGTCGAGCTCGCCGCCGGTGACCCCGATGCCGATGGTTTCATACCATTCGGCCGCGCAGGCAAAGTACGGCCCGGCGAGACGGTCGACATAATCGCGCACGTTGGCGGGCAGTTCCGCCTCGTCCTCGACCAGCCAGCCCATGCGGCTCGACAGGCCGCCCCAGTAGCCGACCGCCGAGGTCATCGGGTCGCCCTTTTCGAGCCGCTTGCCCGACGGGCTGTTGAGCCCGACCAGCTTGTCGCCCGACGAAAACATGGTGTGGCACGAGTGCGGCAGCACGCCGAGGCGCATCTGCTGCACCGCGTCGAACTCGCTCATGCCCGGCCGGACATTGGCGATCACCGCCTTGACGGCTTCCGAGCAGGCGACGGCGCCGAACTCGAACTGGGCGATCTGCACGATCTCGTTGACGGCGCGCAGACCGGTCACCGCGTGCATCAACAACGCATTGGCATTCACCACCCGGCCGTCGGCGCCGACGATCTGGCGCAGCGTGTCGACGATATAGGACGGGGTCTCGAGCCAGGCCTCGGGCTTGGACGCCTCATCGGGGCCGAAATACTTCCAGCCCAGCACGCCGACGCGCTGGTTGGCGGCGATGCCGGCGTTGCGCAGCACCTCGTCGAGGGCGGGAGTCTTGGTGCGGTCCTGCCCCAGCAGCCCGAACGGCGGATAGAGCCGCGCCTCGACTTCGATCGCGGCATTGGCGGCACGGCCGAGATTCTCCGGGCCGGCCAGCAGCGTCGGGGTGGTGTCGGGAGTGATCAGCAGCAGGGCTTCCTCGAAGCGCGGATCGAACCCGGTGATGTAGCTCATGTTCGCGGCATGCTCGCGATCGGCATAGACCACCAGCGCGTCGAGCCCGGCAGCGCGGCGGGCACGGCCAAGGGCCGAGAAGCGGGCGAGATAAACGGAACGGTCAAGCTCGGGGCGGGTGGCGGGAACACCGAAATCCGGCAGCTTGGCGTCGATCAGTCGAAAGGCAGGCATAGGTGAAAGTCCCCCGTCCGAGGCGATTGGTTCGCCGTTCGGCATTTGGCCCAAGGTGAAAGAAACCGCTTTCAAAAGCAATCGGCCAGGGACGCTGTTGACAATCGGCGCGCGTTAGATGCTATTAAGAACCATTCGCAACTAATGTTGTGGATGTCGAGCCCGCTCCCGGACCGACCGCACCTGAAGGCAGGACGATGGATATCGGTTCGAACGAGGTGTTTCCCGGCTGGCGCCGCGACCGCGGCGATGCGTCGCTCACCGATGTGCATCGCAGCATTCCCGTCGCCCGCTCGGGCAGCTTCTGGCGGCGCGCTTTTGCCTTTATCGGGCCGGGTTACCTGGTCGCCGTGGGCTATATGGACCCGGGCAACTGGGCCACCTCGCTCGCAGGCGGCTCGCGCTTCGGCTACACGCTGCTGGTCGTCGCGCTGATCTCCAACATCATGGCGATCGTGCTGCAATCGCTTTGCGCCCGCCTTGCCATCGGCTCGGGCCGCGACCTGGCGCAGGCCTGTCGCGACGCCTTCCCCCGTCCGGTGGCCTGGGTGCTGTGGCTGATGGCCGAAATCGCCATCATCGCCACCGACATCGCCGAGGTGATCGGCACGGCAATCGGCTTGAACCTGCTGTTCGGCATCCCGCTCGAGATCGGCGTCATCATCACGGCGCTCGACGTGTTCCTGATCCTCTACCTGCAGCGGCTCGGCTTCCGCTGGGTCGAAGCGCTGGTGATCACCCTGCTCGGCGTCATCGCGGTCTGTTTTGCGGTGCAGATCGCGCTGGCGGACCCGAACTGGGGCGAGGTGATCCGCGGGTTCGCGCCGACCACCGAGATCGTCACCAACCCCGAAATGCTCTACCTGGCGCTCGGCATCCTCGGCGCCACGGTGATGCCGCATAATCTCTACCTGCACTCCGGCATCGTGCAGACGCGGGCCTATGGCGAAACGCTGCCGGAAAAGCGCGAAGCGCTGAAGTTCGCCACCATCGACTCGACCGTCGCGCTGATGTTCGCGCTGTTGATCAACGCCTCGATCCTGATCCTCGCGGCCGCCACCTTCCATGCGGCGGGCAACACCACGGTGGCCGAGATCGGCGAGGCACATAACCTCTTGTCGCCGTTGCTCGGGCTCGCCATCGCCCCCACCCTGTTCGGCATCGCGCTGCTCTGCTGCGGCATCAATTCGACCGTCACGGCGACGCTCGCCGGACAGATTGTGATGGAGGGGTTCCTCAAGATCCGCCTCGCGCCCTGGCTGCGCCGACTGATCACTCGCGCCATCGCCATCGTCCCCGCGGCCGGCGTCACCATCTGGTTCGGCGAACAGGGTACCGGGCAGCTGCTGATCCTCACCCAGGTGGTGCTCAGCCTGCAGCTCAGTTTCGCGGTCTTCCCGCTGGTGATGTTCACGGCCGACAAGAAGAAGATGGGGGCGCTCGTGGCGCCGCTGTGGCTGGTGATCTTTGCCAGCGTCATCGCCGTGGTGATCGCGGCGCTCAATGTGAAACTGCTCATCGATTTCGGCGGCACCCTGCTCTAGCCGCCCCAGGGTTTATTGGAGACATTCATGCTCAGCCGCCGCTCATTCAGCGCCCTGCTCATTGCTGCCGTCGCGATACTGCCCCTGCCCGCCCTGGCGCAGGAAAAGTTCAAGGTGGCGACCACCTTCACCATCATCGCCGACATCGCGCGGAACGTGGCGGGGGACGCCGCAGTGGTCGAGTCGATCACCAAGCCGGGAGCCGAGATCCACGGCTACCAGCCGGGGCCGCGCGATATCGTCAGGGCACAGGGCGCCAACCTGGTGCTGTGGAACGGCATGAACCTCGAACAGTGGTTCGAGAAGTTCTTCGACAACGTGAAGGACGTGCCGCAGGTCGTGGTGAGCGACGGGGTCGAGCCGATGAGCATCGGCGAGGGGCCCTATTCGGGCAAGCCCAACCCGCATGCCTGGATGTCGCCGAACAACGCGCTGCTCTATGTCGAGAACATCCGCAAGGCGCTGGTGCAGCACGACCCGGCGAACGCCGCGACCTACGACGCCAACGCCGCGGCCTACGCCGAGCAGATCAGGGCACTTGATGCGCCGCTGCGCGCCCGCCTCGACCAGATCCCGGCCGAGCAGCGCTGGCTGGTCACCAGCGAGGGCGCCTTCAGCTACCTGACCCGCGACTACGACATGAAAGAGCTCTACCTCTGGCCGATCAACGCCGACCAGCAGGGCACGCCGCAGCAGGTGCGCAAGGTGATCGACGCGGTCCGGGCCAACCAGATCCCGGTGGTGTTTTCGGAGAGCACGGTGTCCGACAAGCCGGCCAGGCAGGTCGCCAAGGAAACCGGCGCGGCTTACGGTGGCATCCTCTATGTCGACTCGCTGAGCGAGGCCGACGGCCCGACGCCCACCTACCTCAAGCTGCTCGAAGTCACCGTCGACACCATCGCCAAGGGATTTGGGAAGTGACCTTGACCGCCAACGTGCCGCACGAGGCGTGGAACCCGGCGCCGCCGCCGAGCCTCGAGGTCGCGGGCGTCACTGTCGCCTACCCCAACGGCAACGTGGCGTTGCGCGATGCGAGCTTCGGGCTCGGCGCCGGCACCATTGCTGGCTTGGTCGGGGTCAATGGCAGCGGCAAATCCACCCTGTTCAAGGCGATCATGGGCTTCGTGCAGCCGATTGCCGGCACCGTACGGATCGCCGGGTTGCCGGTGCGCGAGGCGCTGAAACGCAACATCGTCGCCTATGTGCCGCAGGCCGAGGAAGTCGACTGGAACTTCCCGGTGCTGGTCGAAGACGTGGTGATGATGGGGCGGCAGGGCCATATGGGCTTTTTCCGCGTGCCCTCGGCGCGCGACCGCGAACTGGTCGCAGAGGCGCTGGCCCGGGTGGGGATGAGCGACTACCGCAAGCGGCAGATCGGCGAGCTCTCCGGCGGGCAGAAGAAACGGGTGTTTCTCGCCCGAGCGCTGGCGCAGGAAGGCCGGATCATCCTCCTCGACGAGCCGTTCACCGGCGTCGACGTGCAGACGGAGGCGGCCATCATCGCGCTGATGCAGGAGTTGCGCAGCCAGGGTCACCTGATGCTGGTGTCGACCCATAACCTCGGCAGCGTGCCGGACTTCTGCGACCAGGTGGTGCTGGTCAACCGCACCGTACTTGCCTTCGGCCCCACCGCCGAAGTGTTCACCCAGGCCAATCTCGAGAAGGCCTTCGGCGGGGTGCTGCGGCACTTCCAACTGGCCGGCGAGGATCTCCACGACGACAAGGACCAGCGCCGCGTCACCGTGCTCACCGACGACGAACGCCCGGTGGTGTTCTATGGCGAGAACGGCGCCGGCAAGCCGGCTTCGCCCAGCCGGTCGCAGGACGAGAAATGATCGAGGAACTGCTCGTCCCCTTCAGCTATGACTACATGGTCAAGGCCATGTGGGTGTCGGCGCTGGTCGGCGCGGTCTGCGCCTTCCTCTCCGCCTATCTGATGCTGAAGGGCTGGTCGCTGATCGGCGATGCGCTCGGCCATGCCGTAGTCCCGGGCGTCGCCACGGCGTACCTGCTCGGCCTCCCCTACTCCGCCGGCGCGTTCGTCGCCGGTGGCCTTGCCGCCGCCTCGATGGTGCTGGTGCGGGCGCGCACCCGGCTCAGGGAGGACGCCGTCATCGGCATCATCTTCACCTCGTTCTTCGCGCTCGGCCTGCTCATCGTCTCGCTCAACCCCACGGCGGTCGATGTGCAGGCGATCGTCATGGGCAACATCCTCGGGATCTCGGATGGCGATGTCATCCAGGTGGTGATCATCTCGCTGGTGTCGCTGGCAATCCTCATCCTCAAGTGGAAGGACCTGATGCTGGTGTTCTTCGACGAGAGCCATGCCCGCACCGTCGGGCTCAATCCGCGCCTGTTGCAGGTGCTGTTCTTCGCGCTGCTCGCGGCCTGCACGGTCGCGGCCCTGCAGACGGTCGGCGCCATCCTCGTCATCGCCATGGTGGTGACGCCGGGCGCCACCGCGTACCTTCTCACCGACCGGTTTCGGAACCTCCTCGTCATCGCGGTGATCCTCGGCTCGGCGACCGCGGCGGTCGGCGCCTATATCAGCTTCTTCCTCGACGGGGCGACCGGCGGCGTCATCGTCTCGCTGCAGACGGCGCTGTTCCTCCTCGCATTCTTTTTTGCGCCCAAGCACGGACGGCTCGCCGCGCGGCGGCGGGCACTGCGCGAGGCGGGAGTGAACTGATGGACGCGCTCTATGCCTTCTTCGTCGAGCCCTTGACCTATGACTTCATGCAGCGTGCGCTCATCGTCGCCATCCTCGTCGGCGCGGTTTCGGCGGTGCTGTCGTGCTTTCTGGTGCTGAAGGGCTGGTCGCTGATGGGCGACGCCATTTCGCACGCCGTGCTGCCCGGCATCGTCATCGCCTACGTGATCGGCCTGCCGATCGCCATCGCGGCGTTTGTCGCCGGGCTGTTTGCGGCAGTGAGCACGGGCTACCTGAAGGACAACAGCCGGATCAAGGAAGACACCGCCATGGGCATAGTCTTCACCGGCATGTTCGCCGTGGGCCTGGTGCTATTCTCGCGCATCGAGACCGACCAGCATCTGAGCCACATCCTGTTCGGCGACATGCTCGGCGTCACCTGGCGGGACCTGATCGAGACCGCGGTGATCGCGCTCGGCACGCTGCTCGTCATCCTCGCCAAACGCCGCGACTTCTTGCTCTATGCCTTTGATCCACAACACGCCCGCGCCATCGGCCTGCCGGTGAAGCTGCTGCATTACGGCCTGCTCGCGCTGCTCTCGATCACCATCGTCGCCTCGCTCAAGGCAGTCGGCATCATTCTCGTCGTCGCCATGCTGATCGCGCCCGGCGCCATCGGGTTCCTGCTTGCCAAGCGCTTCGAGGCAATGCTCGCCATCGCCATGACCGTCGCCATCGGCTCGGGCGTGCTGGGCACGCTGATCAGCTTCAGCATCAATGGCGCCACCGGCCCGTGCATCGTGCTGATCCAGACCGCGGTGTTTCTCATGGCGCTGCTGTTTGCGCCGGGCAGCGGGCTGCTGCGGCGAAACGATACGGCGGGACAGCCGACGCGCTAGAGCCCCCGACAGCGAGCGTGGCGAATAGAGAGGCCGCTTGCCTGAAGCGTTGACAGTGCGCATATTCCCGACTGAGCAGGAGGCCGAGATGGCTGTTACTCGTCGTGCTGAGAACGTACCGGTTGACGCGGATCTCTTGGATGAGGCTCGCGCGTTGAACGTCGACCTGTCCCGTGCTGCGGAAATGGGCATAGCGCGTGCCGTTCGAGCGGAACAGGCCGCGCGGAAATTTGCTGAAGAGTACCCGGACGTGGTCCGCAGCAACAACGAGTACGTCGCGAAGCACGGACTTCCGCTAGAGAAGTACCGTCTGTTCTGATGGCGCAGTTCGACGTCTACCACGTCGACGGAACGTTGCTGCTGGACATCCAAACGGACCTACTTGGTCTGTTTCCCAGCCGGTTGGTAGCTCCGCTCCGCAAACAGGATATCGAGCTGTCACCCCACCACCGGCTCAATCCGAGGCTTACGGTACTTGGTGAGCCTCATGTCCTCGTGATCCAGCACCTGTCGGCGGTGCGGACGTCGATCTTGGGTAGGCCTGTCGACAACCTTGATCGCTACTACGACGAGATCAAATCGGCCTACGACATGGTCTTCAACGGTTTCTAGTCCTGCACCGCGACATCGGTGACGACGTTCTTCGCCAGCTGGCGCTCGCGCAGCCAGATGTAGAGGCCGGAGGCCATGACGATCGGGGCGCCGATATAGATCCAGATGTCGGGCGGCTGGTTGAAGACCAGCCAGCTGGCGCCGGTCATGAAGAATATCTGCAGGTAGCCGAACGGAGCCAGCACCGAGGCCGGGGCGTAGCGGTGGGCCGTGGTGATGAACAGGTGCCCGATCAGCGCCGCGACGCCGATGCCGGCAAAGCACCCCCAGATCAGCGGATCCGTCGGCCAGACCCAACCGCCCAGTGAGAAGGGCAGCACGCAGATCGTCGCCGCGCCGGCGGCATAGAACTGCTGCGTCGAGGTGCTGTCGACACCGGCGAGACGCCGGGTCGAGAGGTTGTAGAGGGCGCTGCAGACGGCGGTGCCCAGCGACAGCAGCACCGCGGGGTGGAAGGCCTCGGTGCCCGGCCGCACGATGATCATCACGCCGAGGAAACCGACGCCGATGGCCAGCCAGCGCCGCCAGCCGACCGTTTCCCCCAGGAGCGGGATCGAGAGGGCGCAAAGGATCAGCGGCATGGTGAAGGAGATCGCCGAGGTGATGGTCAACGGCAAATAGACCACGGCGATGAAGTTGAAGATGGTCGAGCCGAGCAGGAACAGGCCGCGCGCCACCTCGAGCTTCAGGTTCCGGGTCGCGACCAGCGCCCTGCGCTCGCGCGGCAGGAAGAAGGCGAGCACCAGGATGAACTGGCCGGCATAGCGGACGAACACCACCTCCATCGGCGGCAGCCCGGCCTGCACCATCAGCTTGGCGCAGCTGTCGATCACCGTGTAGCAGAACAAGGCCGCGAGCATCAGGCCGATGGCGAAGGGGCGGCGATCTTCGACGGGCTTCACCTGGCTGGCCATGTCAGTCCTCCACCGCCGTGACCGTGACGGTCCGGTGCAGTTGGCGCTCGCGGAACCAGATGTAGACGCCGGAGCCGATGATGATCGGCGCGCCGACATAGAACCAGACGTCCGGCGGCTCCGAGAAGATCAGCCAGCTGGCCAGCGCCAGCAACAGCAGTTCGGTATAGCTGAACGGCGCCAGCGCCGACGGCGGCGCATAGCGGTGCGCGATGGTGTTGAGCTGATGCGCGATCATGCCGGTGACGCCGATGGCGACAAAGGCGAACCAGCCGGCGCCGGTCGAGGGCCATACCCAGTCGTTGAAGGCGAACGGGGTGATGCAGGTGAGTGCGATCAGCCCGGAATAGACCTGCTGCGTCGCGGCGGAATCGACGCCGGCGAGCTTGCGGGTGATGATGCTGTAGAAGGCGGCGGACAGCGCGCCGGCGAGGCAGATCAGCGAGGCCGGGTGGAACGCCTCGGTGCCCGGGCGCACGATGATCAGGATGCCGATAAAGCCGGCCCCCACCGCGGCCCAGCGGCGCCAGCCGATCTTTTCGCCAAGGAACGGACCGGAGAGCGCTGTCACCATCAGCGGCATGGTGAACATCAGCGCGCCGGTGACGGTCAACGGCAGGAACCGCATGGCGAGGAAGTTGGCGCCGGTCACCCCGAGCAGGCAGAGGCCCCGCAGCAGCTGCAGCGGCCAGTTGCGGGTGACGAAGAGGTCGCGCTGCAACGGCAGGAACAGCGCAATCGCCAGCACCACGTGGATGGCGTAGCGGACGAAGACGATCTCACCCAGCGGCAGGCCGATGAAGGAGAGATACTTGGCCGAGGTGTCGAGCGTGGCGAAGAACAGCTGCGAGAACAGCAGGAGGCCAATGCCGAAATTGCGGCGCTCCTCGACGGGCGCGATGGTGGAAGTCATTGACAGGTCCGAAGCGTCGCCGAGGGGATGCGGCGCCGGTCCACCAAAGGGCGCGCCGACGCGGCCTGTCAATGGCAGGCCGGCGGCAATCGGTTCAGTTGAACTAAAGTCTCGCGCCCGCGGCGGCGCCGTTACGCACGACAGTTCGGCGGGCAAGAACGAACAGCGCGAACAGGATCGCCGTGGAGCCGAGATCGCCGACGAGGCTCAGGCCCCAGAACGGAATGGCGGCGAGGTAGCAGGCGAGCAGCCCGTCGAGGCCAAAGCCGTAATAACCGCCGAGATAGACGCCGAAGTTCGAGATGAGGAAGAAGGCGAGGCTGGCGAGGAAAGCCGCGCCGCCCAGCCGAACCACGGACCGCTGCCGCAACAGACCGCGCCCGATCAATGCGCCAGCCAGCATGCCGGCATAGGTGAACAAGGCCGAGCCATGCCAGCCGAGCGCCAGGTCGGCGAGCGCCATGACGGCGACGGGAACGAGCGCCGCCAGCCACGGGCTGCGGATGGCGTAAGCGCCGAGGAGGCTCACGCCGACCACCGCCGTGACGTTGGGCGGATGAGGGATCAATCGGCTCAGTACGCCGATGACGATCAACCCCAGGGCAAGTCGTTCGCTGTTGGTCACGCTCAAGTCTCCTGACGCGATTGTCGGCCCCCGCGGCGCCAGCGTCAACTGTTCAGGCGGCGGTTGCCGCCCGGTTCTCGGCGGCAAAGCCGTCGCAATAGACCATGCGAGCGTCGTCGCCGGTGGCTTTGGCGTGGCCGATCCCCCAGCGCTGCAGGGTGTCCATCAGCGGCGCCAGCGACAGCCCGAGCTCGGTGGCGCTGTACTCGACATGCGGCGGGGCGGCGGCAAACACGGTTCGGGTGATCAGGCCGTGCTCCTCCATCTCGCGCAGTTGCTGCACCAGGACCTTCTGCGAGATGCCGGGAATGCCTCGCTGCAGTTGCGACAGGCGCTGCGGGCCGGCCAGCACATGGAACAGGATGTAGAGCTTCCAGCGCCCGCCGATGATCTGCAGGGTGCGTTCGAGGGGCCAGGTCGAAAGGCGGTTCATCGCGGGTTCTCCGAGCGCACCTGACGGTGCGTATGACACCAGAAAGTCTGTAGCGGGCGAGGTTCGATATCGGAACAAGGGACGCCTTCAACAAGGAGGCTTCCCATGAAGGTTGTGTCGTTTTCGGCGTTCGGCGGTCCTGACGAGCTGCGTCTCACGGAGGCGCCTATGCCAGTCGCCGCGCCGGGCCAGGTGCTGATCAAGGTGGCGGCGATCGGGCTCAATCTCGGTGATGCGATCATCCGCTCGGGTCGTTCGGGGTTGCAGCTGCCGATGCCGTTCGTACCAGGCGGCGAGGTGGCCGGAACGGTGGCAGAGATCGGCGAAGGCGTCAGCGGGCTGCGAGTCGGCGACAGGGTGCTGGGGGCGATCTTCGCCGAGCCGCGGCTCAATGGCGGCTATGCCGAGTTCGCGGCGCTCTCGGCCGACGTGGCGTTCAAGCTGCCCGACGCGGTGTCGTTCGACGTGGCCGTGGCGCTCGCCGTACAGGGGCTGACGGCGGAGCAGCTATTGGCGCGCAACACGGTGGTGGGCAAGTCGGTGCTAGTGCATTCAGCTGCCGGTGGCGTTGGGCAATTGCTGGTTCGACTGGCCCGACTGGCCGGAGCGCGAAGGATCGTCGGCACGGTCGGCAGTGCATCGAAACGCGACGCGGCGATGGCGGCAGGCGCGGATCAGGTGGTGGTGTCGGCGACGCCGGACTGGGCCATCGAGGCGCCCGGGCCCTATGACGTGATCTTCGACGCTGCCGGCGGCGAGATCACGGCAACAGGCCTTCCCCTGCTCGTGCCGGAAGGACGCTATGCGGTCTATGGTGGGGCCAGCGGGGTCTACCCGAGCTTCGGCCCCACGCAGATGGCAGGTGTCACCGCCGCGGCGCAGACCATTGCAGGATTCTCGCTGTGGTCGCTGCTTGGCGATCCGGCTCGGCGGGCCCCCGCGCTCAGGGCATCGTACGACCGTCTTTTCGGCGCGGTGGCGGATGGCTCGCTTGCGGTCGATATCGGCCACCGCTTTGCGCTGGCCGACGCGGCTGAGGCGCATCGGCTGATCGAGAGCCGGGGATCGGTGGGGAAGATCGTGCTGGTGCCGTAGGGGCTGACTGAGAGAGACGGCCCCTCCCGGCCTCCCCCATGAAGGGGGAGGTGCCCCGCCGGTTCACTTGGCACGATCGAAGACAGAGCCTCGACTCTTCACCTCCCCCTTCATGGGGGAGGATGGGAGGGGGCCGTCTCTGTCAGTATGCCTTAGTACGTCTGCCGCAGATGCCCGACCTTGAGGCTGCCGGCCAGCGCGTCCTTCGTCACCGTCGCCCCCTTGCGTGGCGTGAAGCTCAGCTTCGCCTCTCGCCCGGGCAGCAGCGTCACGGCATTGTCCGAGAAGTAGCCCGGCACATCCACCGTCGCGGTCACGAACACCGCCGGCTTGTCGGTGGTCAGCGTCAGCACCGGCGCCTTGTCGCCGCCCGACCAGCTCGCCTTCACCTTGGCCTCCCCCAGTTCGTACGCCTTGTACGCCTTGGGGAAGTAGTCGTTCTCGCCCAGCAGCTTGCCGTCCTCGGCGGTCCAGGAGAAGAACAGGAATTCGTTGGGGCCGAGATCGGTGAGTTTCAGCTTGGTCGCCACCACCGCCTTGTCGGGGTTGCTTTTCACCTTGGCGGTGGCGATGACACGGGCCTTGCCGTTGGCATGCACCGCCTGGACTTCCACAGCGATTTCAGCCTTTTCGGCGGTGTCGTTGATGGCTTTGAGGAGGATGGTATCGCCGTCCGGCACGGCCACGACATTGAGCGGCAAGTAGAAGCGCTTCGCCATGTAGTGCAGCAGCTTCCACTGCCCGCCATAGTCGAGGCTCGACCAACTGGCCACCGGATAGACGTCGTTGATCTGCCAGTAGAGCGTGCCCATGCAGCGCGGCTTGGTCGAGCGCCAGTATTCGATGGCGGTCTTGATGGCGAGACCCTGCTGGATCTGGCTCAGGAACACCATGTTCTCAAAGCCCGAGGGGAAGCGGAAATAGCGCGTCATGGTCTCGAGGATGCGCGAATTGCCGCCGGTATTGCGCTGGTGCGCTTCCATCACCGGCGAGGTCGGGTTGCGATCGGCCGGGGTGGTGAAACTCTCGATGACGTTCATCGAGGTGAAGCTCTGGAAACCGAACTCCGAGGCGAAGCGCGGGTTCACCTCGCGATAGGCGGAGAAATCCTTGGCCGAGTGCCAGACGCTCCAGTAGTGCGTGTCGCCGCGCGTATCCATCAGCCAGCCGTCGGAATAATCCATGTAGCCGAGCGATGGCGAAGACGGCCAGAAGCGGCGGGTCGGGTCTTCATCCTCGACAATGTAGCCGAGCATCGAGTTGAGCCGGTCGTAATTGGCGACATAGCGCTCGGGCGCCGCCTTGGTCTCGGGATACCAGTGGAGCGAGCCGATCACCTCGTTGTCGCCGCACCAGAGCGCAATCGAGGCGTGGTGGCTGAGGCGGCGGACCTGCTGGGTGATCTCGGTGCGCACGTCGGCGAGGAAAGCGCGATCCGACGGGTAGCTCATGCAGGCGAACATGAAGTCGTGCCAGATGAGGATGCCGAGCTCGTCGCACATCTCATAGAAGTAGTCGGGCTCGTACTGGCCGCCGCCCCAGATGCGCAGCATGTTCATGTTCACCGCCCGGGCACTTTCGAGCAGGTCGCGAACCGTGTCGGGGGTGATGCGCGACGGGATGGCATCGGCGGGGATCCAGTTGGCGCCGAACATCGAGATGTCGCGGCCGTTGATCCGCACCTTGAAGCTGTGGTCGATCTCGTCCTTCTCGACCAGCCACTCGAGCTTCCGCAAGCCGAGCTTGCGCTTGGTCACCTCGCCGTCGAGCGTGGTCCAGAGCTCGTAGAGCGGCTGCTCGCCCTGCCCGTTCGGCCACCAGAGTTTTGGGTTTTTGATCGTGACGTTGTGGGTGAAGACGTTCTCGCCCGGCCGCACCACCAGCTTGTCGCTCAGCTTCTGCCCATCGACCTCGTGCATCAGTTCGACCGAGCCCTCCGCAAAAGCGAAAACCCGAGTCGTGATCGAGAGTTCGACGGATTTCTTGCCGTGCGCCTGCTCGACCGTGACGCTCTCCTGGCGCGCCAGCTTCGAGCGCCGGATCACCATGCGTCCGTAGACGCCTGTCGGCATCAGGCAGATGCCCCAGTCCCAGCCGGCGTGACAGGCAGCCTTGCGCACGAAGTTCATGTGCACGCCCTCGAGGCCGTTCGAGAGATAGTTGTAGGTGAAGGGGATCGGGAACGGGTGGGCGTCGGCCCGAGCCTTGGCCACGTCGCGGGTCACCGCGAACTCGATGCGGAGCGTGTTGACCCCGACCTTCACCTTACCGGTGACGTCGATGTCGTAGCGGATGAACTGGTTCTGCGTCTCGGCGACCGCCTCGCCGTTGAGGATCACGGTGGCGATGGTGTCGACGTTCTCGAGCGTCAGCGTCAGGTAGCCGTCGATGTCGGTGTCGGTCGCCTCGAACTTCCGCTCCACCGTCCACGGGGTCCTGTTGACCCACATGACGTCGACTTCGTTCTGGCCGAAATAGGGGTCGGGGATTTCGTTGGCATCGAGCAAGGCAGTGTGCACGTCGCCCGGCAGGGTAATCGGCGCCTTGAGCTTGAGCTTGGGCGACGTCAGCTGAAACTGCCCGGCGAGATCGAGTTCGCCATAGCCGGACCTGGCTGGCGCAGCCGAGGACTTGGCGGGCGCGGCCGCGGTTTTGGTCTTCGCCATCGGAACTCTCCTCGCGGGCGGCCGTTGCCGCCTCCTGTTGGAACGCCGCAACCGGGGTCGATGAAATCGATTGCGGTCGGCGTTGTAGCGGGCTTCTCGGCAGGTGCCAATGGCGTCAGGCGGCCGAGGCCGCCGGTGCCGACTGCCGCCGCGCCAGCGTGAAGGCGACGGCAATGGCGACGATGAATATCGGCAGCAGCAGGCCGCCCAATGCGGCGCGCAAACCGAACAGTTCAGCCACCGAGCCGATGATCGGCGGCGTAAGCAGGAAGCCGACCAGCGACACCAGTGAGACCAGCGCCACGTTGGCGGCGGGGGTGTGCCCAGGCGCCGACGCTGCGGCGCTCACCGCCAGCGGCACGCCGACCGAACCGCCGAAGCCGGCCAGCGCAAAGCCGGCGAGCGCCCAGGGGTAATCCGGTGCGAAGACGACGAGCAGCAGCCCGGCGAGCGCCAGGGCATAGCAGGCGCGCGCCACGATCACGCCGCCCCAGCGGCTACGCACCCAGTCGCCATTGAAGCGCCCCACCGCCATCAGCAGCGAGTAGGCAGCATAGCCGAGGCCTGCCGCGCCAGGATCGGCGCCCAGTGCCTGCCGCAGGTACACCGCAGACCAGTCGGCAGCGGCGCCCTCGAGAATGTTGCTGGCCAAAGCGACGATGCAGATGCCCAACATGATCGCACCGGGAATGAAGAGACCCGAGACCGGGGCTTCGCTGCCGGCGCTGCCCGTCGCGGGGTCGCGTGGCAGGCGTCTCGCCACCGCCGGACCGACGAGCAGCGCCAGAACCGCGACGGCCGGAATCGACACCTGAGGCGCCAAACCCCAATGCGCCGCGGCGGCGCCGGTGAGGCTGCCGACCATCATGCCGAGGCTCCAGAAGCCGTGACAGCGGCTCATGATCACCACGCCGTCGCGCTTCTCGGTCTCGTCGGCGACGATGTTCATGCCGAGTTCGATGGTCGACATGGCGAGCCCGGCAAGGGCCAGCGCCAGGAACAGCACGACGCCATTCGGCGCGAAGGCCGGCAGGCAGATGGCAATAATGAAGGCGGGCAGGCTCCACAGCACGGCCGTTCGTCCGCCGGTGCGGCCGACGATGATGCTGACAAAGGGCAATGCAAGCAGCAGACCGACCGGCAGCCCGAGCAGCGCATAGCCGAGTTCGGCTGCGCTCAGGCCCAAGCGCGCCTGGATGTCCGGGATGCGCGGCAGCCAGGCGCCGAAGGCCAGCGCCTGCACGAAGAACACCGCCATGATCAGCCGCGACGCCATCCCCTGCCCCTCCCAAGGCGTATCGAGCCTAGCGACGGCGAACGGTGCTGTCTCTCAGCCTTTGGGGCGACGCTTGACATGTGACCATTTGGTCACCTATTGTATTGACCGTGGATGCCGTCTTCAAAGCCTTGGCCGATCCGACCCGAAGGCAGCTGCTCGACAGCTTGCGCGACACGGCCGGACAAACGCTGACCGAGCTCGAAAGCGGGCTCGGAATGACGCGGTTTGGGGTGATGAAGCACCTCAAGGTGCTGGAGGAGGCGAAGCTGGTGACGAGCCGCAAGGAGGGGCGGTTCAAGTACCACTACCTCAATGCCGCCCCGATCCAGGAAGTCGCGGATCGGTGGATCGCACCCTACCAGAAGCCGTTCACGCGCTTCGCGCTCGACTTGAAGCACCAGTTGGAGAGTTCAGTACCGATGGCCGACAAACCGAATTTCGTGCTCGAGACCTACATCCGGACAACGCCCGAGGCGCTGTGGGATGCGCTCACCCGGCCCGAGCTCACGGCGCTCTACTATTACGGCACGCGGATCGACAGCGAACTCAAACGCGGCGGGCCGTTCCGCTACCTCACCGGCGACGGGCAGGTGATGCTCGACGGCGAAGTCATCGAGATCGAACCGATGAAGAAGATCGTCTCGAGCTTCATTCCGAGCTGGGCCGAGAACTCCCAGCCGACCCTCGTCACCTTCGCGATCGAGCCGCTGGGCGAGGTCGTCAAGTTCACCATCACCCACCACGATTACGAGAAGGCCAATGCCGGCATCGATACCGGCTGGCCGGTGGTCGTGGCGGGTCTGAAGACGCTGCTCGAGACAGGCAAGCCGCTGAACCTGCCGACCAGCATGTGACAAGCAAGCAGCGGCAAACAGGGAAACAGAGAAATGGCAAAATACATCCTGGGCTTTCATGGATCGCCCGCCTCTTCACCCGCCGACCTCGAGGACTCGATGGAAAAGTGGGTCGCCTGGTACAAGGGCATGGGTAGTGCCGTCACCGACATGGGCAACCCTGCCGGTCCGAGCAAGACGATCGGCGCCGATGGCCGGGTGGTCAGCACCAACGGCAATGCGCTGACCGGCTACTCCATCCTCGAGGCGAAAAGCCTCGACGATGCGATCACGCTGGCGCGCGGCTGCCCGATCTATGCGGCCGGCGGTTCGGTCGAAGTCGCCGAACTGATGGCGATGTGACGCGAAAGGGCGGCGCTCCGAGCGCCGCCCCCTCCCTTCAGATGCCGTCACTCGTCGGCACCATCCCCCACTGCACCAATCGGCCGTTCTTCGGCGGCGCTTGACTCTCATAGCTATCATATGTAGCCATCATAGCTATGTACGTTAGCCATTGAGGTTCGCCATGTCCTCCATCCCGGGTTTCCCGCCCAAGTCCGTCATCACGCATCTGCGCGTCGAAGGCTTCGTCGCCCTCATCGCTGCTGTCACGACCTATTGGTTCCTCGGCGGCAACTGGTGGCTGTTCGCCGTGCTGCTGCTGGCGCCAGACCTCAGCTTTTTCGGGCTCTACGCCGGCGAAACGGCCGGGGCGAAGATCTACAACCTCGCCCATACCTATGCCGTCCCCGCGCTCCTCGGCGCCATCGGCTGGTTCGGCGGGGTGTTCTGGCTGACGGAAGTCGCGCTGATCTGGGTCGCGCATATCGGCCTCGACCGCGCCCTCGGTTATGGCCTCAAGTATCCGGGCGTCGCCCACCATACCCACCTCGGGCTCATCGGCCCGGCCAGAAAGGCGGCGCGCAGTGCCGACGCCCGCTAAGACCTCTGCCACTCAGCTGGCGAGCATGGCGCGGGGGCTGGTTGAGGCCAAAGGCCCCGATGCACTCACCATGGGCGCGCTGGCGCAGAGCGCGGGGATCAAGCCGCCTTCGCTCTACAAGCACTTTGCCGACCGCGCAGCGATCCTCAAACTGGTTGAGATCGAGATCCTCAATGAACTCGAGGCCTATCTGCGCCGCGAGACAAAGGGAGAAACGCCCAAGGCGCGGCTGACCGCCATGGCTGGCGCCTACCGGCGGTTCGGCCGCACCGCGCCCAACCGCTACAAGGCGATCTATAGCGGCAACGCATTCAACGACCCCGAGATCCGCGCCGCCTGCCTGTTCTCGGCACAGCCGCTGTTCGAAGAGCTGAAAGCCGCAGGCATTGCCGAGGCACGCATGCTGCCGTTGTCTCGTACCCTCGTGGCATTCCTGCATGGCTTCGTGCTGATGGAGATCGGCAACGCCTTCAACCTCGGCGGCAGCATCGAGGAAGCGTTCGATTCGAGCCTCGAGACGATCTTGCGCGAAATCGCCTAGGAGCCTTGTCGATCCTGCCGGCGTTCACTCGTCGGAAAGGTGAGAGCGGCCAATGCCGCACAACCGAGGAGAGAACGATGGGTTCGAGCGTCTTGTACATGTCGATGTCGGTGGATGGCTTCATCACCGGGCCGAACGTCCGACCGGATAACGGGCTCGGCGATCAGGGCCAACACCTCCATGACTGGGTGTTCGGCGATGGCGAGGGCGGCGACTTCGATGCTGCGATCGCGCAGCTCAAGGGTGTCAACCGGCAGATCTGGGACGAGACGATGGCGACCGGCGCCGTGCTTGCCGGGCGCCACACGTTCGAGCCCGCGGGTGGCTGGAACGGCGATCATCACGACGGCGTCGAGATCTTCATCGTCAGCCGGCACGAGGCGCCCGACTGGGTGCGCAAATGGAAGAACGTCCACTATGTCGCCGATCTCGGCGTGGCGATGCGCGAGGCCAAGGCGGCAGCGGGGACGCGCAATGTCATGATGCATGGCGGCAGGACGCTGGTGCCGATGGCGATCCAGGCCGGGCTGCTCGACGAGCTGATGTTGCACCAGGTGCCGTTCCTGCTCGGCGAAGGCACTCGGCTGTTCGACACGCTGAGGTTCGGCCTACGCAACCTGGAGCGGCTGCGGGTGCTGGAAGGCGAGGGTGTCACCCACCTGCACTACCGGGTGCGGAAGTAGGAGCCGGGACCTCCCCTTCAACTGTGGCCAACCCCTCACCCGTTTCGGCCTTGCGGCCGATCCACCCTCTCCCCGACGGGGAGAGGAAAAGGGTTGCCCGCCGCGCTATCCAGATTCTTCTCCCCGTCGGGGAGAAGGTGGCGCGTAGCGCCGGAAGAGGGGAAGGCCCCGATAGCTGTGGCTGTTCCGACGCTCGACTGGAAGACTGAGAGCGCGGGCCCCTACTCCGCTGCCTTCAGATCCAGAAAACCGCCCGACTGACGAGCCCAGAGCGTCGCGTAATGGCCGCCCGCCGCGAGCAGTTCGGCGTGGGTGCCTTCCTCGACGATGCGCCCTGCTTCGAGCACGATCAAACGATCCATCTCGGCGATGGTCGAGAGGCGGTGGGCGATGGCAAGCACGGTCTTGCCTTGCATGAGGGTCTTCAACTGCCCCTGGATCGCCGCCTCGACCTCGCTGTCGAGCGCCGAAGTGGCTTCGTCGAGCACCAGGATCGGGGCATTCTTCAGGAGCACCCGGGCGATCGCCACACGCTGACGCTGCCCGCCCGAAAGCTTCACGCCGCGCTCGCCGACAAACGCGTCGTAGGCGGTGCGTCCCTTCTGGTCGATCAGGTGCTCGATGAAATCGTCCGCCTCGGCCGAAGCGGCGGCAGCGAACATCTCGTCGTCGGTGGCATCGGGCCGGCCATAGGTGAGGTTGGCGCGGATCGAGCGGTGCAGCAGCGAGGTATCCTGAGTCACCACGCCGATATTGGCGCGCAGCGACTCCTGGGTGACCTTGGAAATGTCCTGCCCATCGATCGAAATGCTGCCGCCCTGCACGTCGTAGAAGCGCAGCAGCAGGTTGACGATGGTCGACTTGCCCGCCCCGGAGCGGCCGATCAGCCCGACGCGTTCGCCCGCCTGGATCCGCAGTTGCAGGTCGTCGATCACCGGCAGGGCGTTGTCGTATTTGAAGCGGACATGATCGAAGCTGATCGCCGCCTCGCTCACCACCAGCGGCTTGGCATCGGGCGCATCGACCAGGCCCAGCGGCCGGGCGATCAGCTCGGCCGAGTTCTGCGCCGTGCCGTAGTTGCGCATCAGGCCGTTGAGCTGGTTCATCAGCCGGCCCAGGAGGTTATAGAGCCGCAGCACCAGCCCGGTGGTGAAGGCGACACCGCCGACGCTCACCAGCCCTTCGGTCCACAGGTGCACCGAGAGCGCGGCGATGCCGGCGATCGCCACGCCCGACAACATGCCCATCGCGGTGCGCACGCCCACCAGGGTGCGCGCCAGCCTGGTCATGGCCGCAATGAAGCTGTCGAAACCCGACTTCACGAACTTGTCGTCCGCCTCGGCGGTGCCGAACAGCTTCAACGTCTGGATGTTGGAGAAGCTGTCGACGATGCGGCCGGTCAGCACCGAGGCCTGCTCCGCCGCTCCGGCCGAGTATTTCCGCATCCGCGGTACATAGTAGCGGGCCAGCGCGGCGAAGGCCGCGACCCAGGCCAGCACCGCCGCGGCCAGCCGCCAGTCGAGCTGGCCGACCAGCACGACGGTGGTCACGGTATAGATGCCGATGAACCACACCACCTGCAGCAGGCTGACCATGAAGTCGCCCACCGCACCGCCCGACTGCCAGACCTTCGAAGCAATCGAGCCGGCGAAGTCGTTCTGGAAGAAGGTGAGGTTCTGCCGGATCACATGGGCGTAGGCCTGCCACCGCACCAGGTTGTAAAAGCCGAGATTGACCGTCTGCTCTTCCACGGTGGCCGACAGCCAGGTGATGACGAAGCGGATGCCCAGCGTCACCACCAGCATCCAGACCAGCTCCGGTCCGAACCCGGCGATCAGCCCGGCCCAACCATCCGCCTGATGGGAATTGTCGAGAATGTCGACGATGCGCCCGACATAATAGAACAGCGCCGCCTCGACCAGCGCCACCAGCCCGCCCAGCACCAGCAGCGAGAAGAACGCCAGCCTGGCCTGCGAGATGTAGAACCAGAAAAACCGCCAGGTCACCGCCGGCGGCCGGAGATCGCCCGACTTGCCGAACGGATCGATCCAGTTTTCGAAGAAGCGATGGATGGGCTCGAGCAGCTTCATTGGGGTTCTCGCGAACCTTCAATAGCTTGAGTCCTAACGAAGGGAACGTGAAATCGGGGTAAGGTGGAGATGACGCTCGGTGGCGCCAGGTCGTCTCCCTCCCCCTTGTGGGGAGGGATCAAGGGTGGGGGTGGCCACACACTCGGTGCTTGGCCCCCCACCCAGCTACGCAACGGACCTGGCTGAGCCAGGCCCTGCTTCGCTACCCTCCCCACCAGGGGGAGGGAGAACCGGTGCAAGAGATGCAAGGGCGGACCGAAGCCCGCCCCCTGTTCTTATTCAGCCGCCTCGGACTTCATGTCGAGGAAGCCGCCGGACTGGCGCTGCCAGAGCTGGGCATAGTGCCCGCCGCTGGCCAGCAGTTCGGCATGGGTGCCCTCCTCGACGATGCGGCCCTTTTCCAGCACCACCAGGCGATCCATCGCAGCGATGGTCGACAGGCGGTGGGCGATGGCGATCACGGTCTTGCCCTGCATCAGCGACACCAGTTGATCCTGAATCGCCGCCTCGACCTCGCTGTCGAGCGCCGATGTCGCTTCGTCGAGCACCAGGATCGGGGCGTTCTTCAACAGCACGCGGGCAATGGCGACGCGCTGGCGCTGCCCACCCGAGAGCTTGACGCCCCGTTCGCCGACATGGGCGTCGTAGCCCCGCCGTTCCTTGGGATCCATCAACCCGGCGATCACATCGGCCACCTTGGCCTGCTCGGCAGCGCGGATCATATCCTCGTCGGACGCCGTCTGGCGGCCATACTTGATGTTCTCGCGCACCGAGCGGTGCAGCAGCGACGTGTCCTGGCTGACGAGGCCGATCGCGGCGCGCACGCTCTCCTGCGTCACGTCGCGAACGTCCTGCCCATCGATGCGGATCGAACCGGATTCCACGTCGAACAGACGCAGCATCAGGTTGACCAGCGTCGATTTACCGGCACCGGAACGGCCGACCAGCCCCACCTTCTCGCCTGGCTTGATGTCGAGGTTGAACCCCTCCATCACGGTGCCTTCCTTGCCGCGCCAGTAGTTGAAGGTGACATTGTCGAAGGCGATACCGCCCTCCTTCACCACCAGGTTTTTGGCCTCCGGCTTGTCGAGCATGGTGATCGGCTGGGCGATGGTGATCATCGAATCCCGCGTGGTGCCGATCTGGCGGAAGATGTTGGAGCCGACATCGAGGATCCAGCCACTCATGTTCATGATCTGCAGCGCGAACGGAATGGCCGTTGCCACCGCCGCCGCGTTCAGCGTGCCGGCATTCCAGCTGCTGAGCGCGATCCAGGCGATCGAAATCACCAGGCCCGCGTTGAGCATGAACAGCGTCGACCACATGTAGGTGAACACCCGCATCAGCTTCCTGAACTCGGCGGCGTGCTCGTTCACCGAGTCCGCCACATAGGCATCCTCGTGACCGTCGGTCGAGAACGTCTTCAGCGTGTGGATGTTGGTGTAGCTGTCGACGACGCGGCCGGTCATCACCGACTTGGCCTCCGAGAGATCCTCGGAATACTTGGCGATCAGCGGCATGACGATGGTGAACAGGATGCCGTAGAGCACCAGCCAGATGCCGATCGGCACCAGCAGCACCCAGTCGAGCCGCGCCAGCACCACCACCGCGACGACCACGAAGATGCCGGCGTACCAGACGGCATCGATGGTCATGTTGACCGAGGTTTCGATCGATTCCCCGGCCTGCATGATCTTGTTGGCGATGCGTCCGGCGAAGTCGTTCTGGAAGTAGCTCCAGGTCTGGCGGATGACGTGCCAATGGCTCTGCCAGCGAACGATGTCGACGAGGTTGGGCACGATCGAGTGGTTACGCACCAGCGTATCGAGCAGGAAGGTGATCGGGCGGACCACCGCGATCACCAGGATCATCAACAGGAAGGTCTGCCAGTGCAGCTCGAACATCTGCCCCGGCGGGGTAGTGGCGAGCAGACCGACCACGACGCCGACGAAGACCGGCATCATCGCATCGGCAATCGAGCCGATGGCCACCAGCACCATGCGGAGCAGGAAGGCGCCGCGGAACTGGTTGACGAAATACATGGTGAACTTGGTCACCCCCATCGGGGGTTGGGTGTCCTTGGCCAGCGCTACCGGAGAGTAGCGGGCATCGAACCAGGCAATGACTCGGTTGAGCATTTTGAACTCATTTTCCGAGCCCGGTAACCGACTATCCGAGTCAGGTCAGGGCTCTAACGGATTGTTTTCGCTTCACTTTGGACCAGCTGGCATTGGGGCCCGCGCTGAGGTCGATGAATCCGGGATGATTGCGAGTTTCCATTTGTCCCCTCCTTGGGATGGTTGAAGTCATGTGTTTGCGAGGCGGCCTACTCGGCCGCTTCCTCCTGGGCATCCATCTCGATGAAGCCGCCGGACTGGCGGGCCCAGAGCTTGGCGTAGACACCGCCGAGCGCGATCAGCTCGGCATGCGTCCCCTGCTCGACGATCTTGCCCTGCTCCAGCACCACCAGCCGGTCCATCATGGCGATGGTCGAGAGGCGGTGCGCGATGGCGATGACGGTCTTGTTGCGCATCAAGAGCTGCAGCTGCCCCTGGATCGCCGCCTCGACTTCGCTGTCGAGCGCCGAGGTCGCTTCGTCGAGCACCAGGATCGGGGCGTTCTTGAGCAGCACCCGGGCAATGGCGATACGCTGGCGCTGGCCGCCCGAGAGCTTGACGCCGCGCTCGCCGACATGGGCGTCGTAGCCCTTGCGACCCTTGAGGTCGACCAAACCGTCGATGAACGTGTCGGCCTCGGCCAACCGCGCCGCGGCGAGCATCTCCTCCTCGGTCGCATCGGGGCGGCCATAGAGGATGTTCTCGCGTACCGAGCGGTGCAGCAGCGAGGTATCCTGCGTCACGACGCCGATCTGCTCGCGCAGCGTATCCTGCTGCACGGTGGCGATGTCGGTGCCATCGATGGTGATCCGGCCGCTTTCGCGATCGTAAAAGCGCAGCAACAGGTTGACGATGGTCGACTTGCCCGCCCCGGAGCGGCCGACGAGACCAATCTTCTCGCCCGGTCTGATCTCGAGGTTCAGGTGATCGATCACGCCCGACTGCTTGCCGTAGTGAAAGCCGACATCGTCGAAGCGCACGTCGCCCGTCACCGGGCCGAGCGGCTTGGCGTCAGGCTGGTCGGCAACGACGCGCGGCAGCGAGATCGAGTTGATGCCGTCGCGCACGATGCCGATGTTCTCGAACAGCGCCGACATCTCCCACATCACCCACTGGCTCATGCCCTGGAAACGCAGCACCAGGGCCGCCGCCACGGCGATGGCGCCCGGGGTCATGCCGGCAAAGATCCACTGGTTGATGCCGACGCAGACCACGGCGAACAGCAGGATGTTGTTCATCAGCGGGATGATGATCTGCAGGAACGCGATCATCCGCATCTGCTGGTGCACGGTGCCCATGAACTGGTCCATCGCCTCGTGCGCATAGGCTTCCTCGCGCCGTGAGTGCGAGAACAGCTTGACGGTGGCGATGTTGGTGTAGCTGTCGACGATGCGGCCGGTCATCAGCGAGCGCGCATCAGCCTGCGCCTCGGAGATCTTGCCCAGTTGCGGCACGTAGCGGATCAGCAGCGCGACATAGGCGGCGAGCCAGACCAGGAACGGTACCGCGAGCCAGAGGTCGCTCATCGCCGCCAGCACCACGGCGCCGGCGAAGTAGACGACCACGAACACCGTGACGTCGAGCAGCTTCATCACCACTTCGCGCACGGCGAGGGCCGTCTGCATCAGCTTGGCGCCGATGCGGCCGGCGAACTCGTCCTGGAAATAGCTCATCGACTGGCGCAGCAGATAGCGGTGCGCCATCCAGCGGATGCGCTGCGGCAGGTTGCCGATCAGCGTCTGGTGGATGATGTGGGTGTCGACGATCTGCAGCAGCGGCAGGCCGACCAGCAGCACCAGGGCCATCAGGCCCAGCTTCCAGCCCTCGGTCTGCAGGAAGGTCGACTTGTCGGCGGTGCTCAGCCAGTCGACGAGCGACCCCATGAAGCCGAACAGCGCGATTTCACCGGCCGCAATCGCGGCGCCCAGGATCGCCATGGCGATGAGCCAGCGCTTGGCGCCCTTGCAATAATGCAGGCAGAAGGCCACCAGCCCCTTGGGCGGTTGCGTCGGCTCCCCCTGCGGATAGGGGTTCAGCCGATCCTCGAACCACTTGAACACTCTGTCGATCACGACTATCTCCTCCGTCCACCCTGGATGGCGGCACGGCTACGGCCTCAACCTAGGTTGAGGTCAAGCGGCTCTTGCCATCCGAGGGCTTACCCTCTTGTCTGATTTGGATTACGCACACGTCACGCCAATAGCGTGACGGAGGTGCGTGCTGGCGGGCCGGCCGCGCGTCGATCCCAATACTGCCGAAATCGGCAGGGATCGTTCCGCATGGCTGGTTGTCAGCCGCATAGAATACACTAACCCCTGGATTCGGCTGTTGCGCCTGCGCCACAGTTGGTTAACGAGTTGATGCAGCGGAGCATTTGATGCGCGGCGAGAACGAAGAGACGGTCTTCCTCAAGGACTATGCCGAGACCCCCTACGCGATCGAGAAGGTCGAACTGGATGTCCGGATCGCGCCGGACACCTCGGTGATCCGCGCCATGCTGACGCTGGTGCCGCGGGCCAACACGGCGCCCGGAACGCCGCTGGTGCTGGATGGCGAGGAGTTGACGCTGCGCACCGTCGCCATCGACGGGCTGCCGCAATCGCTTACCGCTTACGAGGCGACGCCCACCGGGCTCACCATCCACCAGCCGCCGAACAAGCGCTTCGTGCTGGAGACCGAAGTGGCGGTCGAGCCGGAAAAGAACATCCGGCTGATGGGCTTTTACCGCTCCAGCGGCACGTGGTGCACGCAGTGCGAGCCGGAAGGCTTCCGCCGCATCACCTATTATCTCGACCGCCCCGACGTGCTGGCGCCGTTCAAGGTGCGGATGAGCGCCGACCAGGCGCTGGCGCCGATCCTGCTCTCCAACGGCAATCTCGTCGAACAGGGCGCCCTGCCCGACGGCAAGCATTTCGCGGTTTGGGAAGATCCGTTTCCTAAGCCGGCCTACCTGTTCGCCATGGTGGCGGGCGATCTCGGTTCGATCCACGACGAGTTCACCACCGCCTCGGGCCGCAAGGTGGCGCTCGGCATCTACTGCACGCATGGCAAGGAGAGCGAATGCCTCTATGCCATGGACTCGCTGAAGCGCTCCATGGCCTGGGACGAACGCCGGTTCGGGCGCGAGTATGATCTCGACATATTCAACATCGTCGCCGTGTCCGATTTCAACTTCGGCGCGATGGAGAACAAGGGCCTCAACATCTTCAACGACAAGCTGGTGTTCGCCAAACCGGAGAGCGCCACCGACGCCGACTACATCAATATCGAGAGCGTCATCGCCCACGAGTATTTCCACAATTGGACTGGCGACAGAATCACTTGCCGTGACTGGTTCCAGCTCTGCCTCAAGGAAGGCCTGACGGTTTACCGCGATCAGGAGTTCTCGATGGATGAGCGCTCGCGCCCGGTGAACCGCATCGATGACGTGCGGCAGTTGCGCCAGACGCAGTTCCCCGAGGATGGCGGCCCCCTCGCCCATCCGGCACGGCCCGATCGCTACAAGGAGATCAACAACTTCTACACGGCGACTGTCTACGAGAAGGGCGCAGAGATCGTCCGCATGCTGGCGACTCTGCTCGGCGAAGCCGGGTTCCGCAAGGGCATGGACCTCTATTTCGAGCGTCATGACGGTGAGGCGACAACCATCGAGGCCTTCATCAAGGTATTCGAGGATTCCTCAGGCCAGAACCTCCAACACTTCCAGCAGTGGTATTTGCAGGCCGGTACCCCCGATGTCAGCGTCAGCGACCGGTTCGATGCGGCCACGCAGACCTACACGCTCGATATCGTGCAGGAGAACAGGCCAACCCCCGGCGAGGATGTGAAACAGCCAATGGTGCTGCCGATCAAGTTCGGCCTGATCGGCCCGAACGGCAGCCCGATGAGCTGGGCGTCGGTGTCGGGCGGCGACGTCCGCGACGACCTGATCGTCATGGACGGCAACAGGCTGAGCCTCACGTTCAGCGGCATTCCCAACCGCCCGGTGCCGTCGCTGTTCCGCGGCTTCTCGGCGCCGGTGCGTCTCACCACCAATGCCAGCGAGGCCGACCAGTTGTTCCTCGCCCGCCACGATGCGGATCCGTTCAACCGCTGGCAGGCGCTGCAGGACGTGTCGATGCGGCTGCTCACCGAGGCGGTGGCCGGTAGGGCCTGGAGCGATGCGCAGGTTGCCGCCGTCGCCGACGCGCTCGAGGAGACCCTCGCCTCCAAGGAGCTCGATGCCGCCTACAAGGCGTTGGCGCTGGGCCTGCCCACCGAGCAGACCGTAGCCCGCGAGATCGGCAGCAATGTCGATCCGGACCGGATCCACCAGGTGCGCACGGCACTGGTGACGGCACTGGTGGCGCGGCTCGCCCCGACGCTGGAGAAGGTCTACCTGACCAATGACAGCCGCCTCGCCTACTCGCCGGATTTCCAGCAGACCGGCCGGCGTTCGATGAAGAACACCGCACTGGCCCTGCTGGTCCTCGGCAAGGCGGAGGGCGCCGACAAACTGGCGCGCGAGCAGTACGAGCGGGCGCTCAACATGACGGACAGGCTGTCGGCGCTTTCCACGGTGGTCCAGTCATGGACCGGCGATGCCGATACGCTGCTGGCCGATTTCTATCGGCAATACACCTCCGATCCGCTGGTGCTCGACAAGTGGCTGTCGCTCAATGCGCTCGCCACCGATGACGGCGCGCTGGAGCGGATCCGGGCCATCCTCGCGTCGCCGGATTTCCCGCAGAACAACCCCAACCGACTGCGGGCGCTGATGGCAACCTTCGGGATGAACAACCCGACGCAGTTCGCCCGTCGGGACGGCGCCGGCTTCCGTTTCCTCGCCGAGTTCGTCGGTGATGTCGACAAGCGCAATCCGCAGGTTGCGGCACGGGTGCTTACGGCGTTCCGCGTATGGCGCAGCTTCGAATCCGTACGTCGCGGCGAAGCCGAGAGGGCACTGAAATCCCTGCAGGACTCCGGTGGGTTGAGCCGCAACACGGCCGATATCCTGGAGCGGACGCTCGGAGCGTGATGGGGGAAAAGTCGCCTGACTTTTCCGGTTCGATGACGCGACCAGCAGTCGAAAACCGGGGCCGGCTCGTTGCGAGGCGGCCCCCGCGTCCCGTCTGGTTAACGGAACCTTACCCTTGGAAGAATTTTTCTTCCGGGCCTAAGTGATTCAATCGACTCATGATTTTGCGCTTCGCCGTCACGGCTCCCAGAGACCCCTCTGGACAGTGACGGCGAAGCGGATTCAAAGTCCCCCCATCGGGGCAAATCACTGGGTCGTCCCAATCACATAGGCGGAGAACTTGATGCGGCCGACGGAGCAATCCGGCGACGAGGCGAAGCGATTCCGCGCGCCTGATGGACTGATGCGTGGCAGCTGGCTGCGACGCACCGTCATCAGCGTGCTGGAGCGGCTGCTCACCCGTCTTACGGGTCGCAAACCGACCAGCGGCTATGCGGCGCTGATCGAAACCCTGCCTTTCGGCGTCGCCTGCTGGGGGACCGACGCGTGCCTGATCGCCAGCAACAGCCGCTTCGCCGAACGCCTCGGCGTCACCCCGGACGCGCTAGCCGCCGGCGCTGCCTACCACGAGGTGGTCAAGAGCCTGGCGCAGGGCGGCTATATGCAATCGGTCCGTGAGGACTGGGAGAACCGGCTGCTCGAACTGCACCGCGAGGACGGCTCGACCCTGCTCATCGAAGAGCGCCCGCTCGATGGTTCCGGCTTCGTCACCCTGGTGATGGATGTCACCGAAAGTCGTCGCACCAACCAGTTGCTGACCTCGATCCGCGAAGAGCAGCGCCTGCTGGCCCGGCGCTATCACGAAGAGAAGCTCCGCGCCGAGGCCGCGAGCCGTTCCAAGACCAGCTTCCTCGCCCATCTCAGCCATGATATCCGCACGCCGCTCAACCACATTATCGGCTTTGCCGACATGATGCGGCAGCAGCCTTATGGCGCGCTCGGCGACCCGCGCTATCTCGGTTATGTCGAGGCAGTGAAATCATCGGGCGAGCGGCTGCTCGGCTTTTTCGGCTCGATCCTCGAACTGGCCGAGCTGGAAGGCGGCCGGCGTGAGATGAAGGCCGACCGCTTCACTGCCGACGAACTGCTGGTCGGGGTGTTTCGCCGCTTCGCCAGCCAGGCGCAGCATGCCGGCGTCACCTTCGGGCTGGGTGGCCCCTGCCACGCCCTGATCACCGCCGATCGCTTCGCGCTCGAGCGGATGATGTCCAACCTCGTCGAGAATGCGGTGCGCTTCACGCCACGCGGCGGCAAGGTCACCCTCGCCGCCTATGCCGCCGCCGACGGGGTGGTGCTCGAGATCACCGACACCGGGATCGGCATGGGGCAGGAGCGGCTCGAAACGCTGTCGCAGCCCTTCGTGTTCGGCGATGCCGCCCTCACCCGTGACCGCGAAGGCGCTGGTCTCGGCATCGCCATTGCCCGCGCCATCGCCGAGCTGTCGGGCGGGCACCTGGCCATTGACAGCCGGCAGGGCCTCGGCACCACCGTGGCGATCAGCCTGCCGCTGCTGGCCGAGACTGAGGCAAAGGCGGCTTAGCCGCTACCTCTTCTGGTAAAGCCAGCCGTCAACAGGATCGAGCTTCATCAACTGGCCCCCGGGTAGCGTGTAATGCCCGCTGAACTGGCCTTCCAGTGGACCTCGCGGTGGTTGCGGGCCGCTTTTCCCTGGCCATACCGCTATCAGCCGCGACGGCCTCGGCGCATTCGAAGATGAGCCTGCCACTGCGAGCCGAGACTGGGGCGATCGCCGCTTACGTCCGCATACACCATGTCGGGCGCGTCGCTTTCCCCTGTCCGCGGACCTGAGCTAATGTCGACCAACATCGAACGAGGCGCAAATGTCGAAGATTGCATGGGCTCCGGCCGCCCTGCTTGCCCTACTCTCGACCGCAATATCGGCTGAGCCCGCTGCCCTCGAGTTTGTGCGCCAGATCGCGGGCGGCCATTCGGCGATCAGGAACAGCGGTTCGGAACCGGTGATCATCACTGACGCGCTCTTCAAGGACCGTCCCGAGTGCGCATTTGACCTGGTGATCGGGCAGGATCGCACTTCGACGCCGGTCCTGCTTGATCGCGACTTCCTAAATCAGATCGACAAAATGAGAGGCGAGACTACAGGCGCCTCCGACCAGGGCACGTTGGCCATGCAGCAACTCGCATACTCGTTCAGGCGAGCGGAACCTGGCAATGAGCCCAGCCTGTTGCCAGGCGACTTGCTGCCAATTGCGTCGACAGGCTCGCCATGTCATGGCTCGGCGGTATCGAAGCTTGAAGTTCACACTTCGGCTGGCTCAATCGAACTCGACGCAGCCGGATGGCGCTGACGCCCCCCACTGCTGCCATCCGACCTCACCCCCTCAGCTCCTGCAACTCTGCCAGGTACTCACGCAGTAGCACCACCCGCCTCGGCCGGAAGCTCGTGCCTGCCAGCCGCAACGCACTGATCCCGTCCGCTCGAAACATCCTGAACGCCTCGCGCAGACAGCACCAGGCGAGTACCGTCAGCGCCCCCTCGGTATAGACGATGGCCAATGGCAGGATGGTGCGCTCTGAAACGGCGCCGGCCTTGTCGGTGTAGCGGATGGCCAGCGCCTCCTCGCGCCAGCAGGCCTGTCGGATGATCGCCATGTCCGGTCCCGCAGCGAAGCGGGCATCCGGCCGATAGATCTGCGACACGGCGTGGAACAAATGCTGCTCGCGATCGTCCGGCAGGGTTGCGGCGACCTTGGCGAGCACCGAGGTCGCGGCTTTCGCCAGCGCCGGATCGCCCATCCGCTTCACCTCGGCGAGCCCCAGCGCCAGGGCCTCGATCTCGTCGCGGTCGAAGGTCTGCGGCGGCAGCGCGTAATCCTCGATCAGCCGGTAACCGTAGCCGCGCTCGCCTTCGATGCGCGCTCCGGCAGCGCGGAGGCTGTCGATATCGCGATAGAGCGAGCGCAGCGACACCTCGGTTTCCTCTGCCAGGCGAGCAGCAGTGACCGGCGCAGGCAGCACGCGCATGGCTTGCAGGAGGCGGAAAAGCCGATCGGGTCGCGCCATCATCCAACTGACAGAAAGTGGCAGTTGGCCCCGGCTATAGCAGGTCACATCAGGCCAGCAAACAGGAGCCCGCCATGACCATCAAGACCACGACGCATCTCAACTTCCGCGGCGACGCCCGGGGCGCCCTCGCCTTCTATCAATGTTCGGCGGCCGGCAGACCGTGGTGACCTACAAGGACGCCGGGGCGGTACAGAATCCCGACGAGGCCGACCAGGTGATGTGGGGCCAGGTGGAAGCCGAGAACGGCTTTCGCATCATGGCCTATGACGTGCCATCGCGCCTCGCCTGGAACCCGGGCGAAATCCCGGTCTTCGTCTCGGTGCGCGGCAATGGGGCCGAAGAGGTCGCCGGCTATTGGCAGAAGCTCGCTGCCGACGCCACGATCCTGCAGCCGCTGGCTCCGGCCGGCTGGTCGCCGCTCTACGGCATGCTGCGCGACCGTTTCGGCATCACCTGGGTGCTGGATGTGGAAGTCGCCTACGCGCCGGCCTGAGCTGCCTCGACGCCACCGGTGTTCCGTGGCCTAGTGGGCCGGACACCGCGACCGGGGGGCAAGCATGAGCGAACGCACGGACCTGCCGTTCTACGATGGACGGCCGGTCGAAATTTCCGGGCGTGGCTGGCTGCTGGTGCTGCTGGCCGTGGCTCTGGGTTTCGCGGCCCTGGTGGCGCTGCCACTCGACGGCGTGCCGTTGAACTTCGTTCCACCGCTGTTGTTCGTCGCCATCCCGCTCGGCGCCCTCGCCATGGTTGCCGGCCGGCACTGGACAGCGCCGTTCCGTCGTTATGGTATCAAGCAGTTCGGCCAGTCCCTGGGCTTCGGCGTGCTGACCATCGTCGTCTCGGGGGTCGCCGGCTACCTGCTGAGCCTCTTGACGCCAATGGCGGCAAACCCGGCGGTGACCTCGCTCGAAGGCGTTGGGCCCGCCGAACTCGTGCTGTTCCTGAGCCGCACCTTCATCCAGCTGATCGGCGAGGAACTGACAACCGTGCTGCCGCTGCTGGCCGTGCTCTGGCTCTGCGTCAGCCGGTTCGGCCTGCCGAAACGCGCCGGCCTCATCATCGCGGTGGTGGTTTCGACGCTGTGGTTCGCCGCCCTGCACCTGCCGACCTATGACTGGAATGTGCTGCAGTGCCTGGGCATCATCGGCACGGCGCGGATCGTGCTGACGCTCTCATACCTCGCCACCCGCAACCTCTGGGTGTCGGTGGGCGCGCACATCATCAACGACTGGACGCTGTTCCTCGGCGCCTACGCCATCGGCCACGCGCCGGTCGGGGCCTGAACGCTAGAGCCCCCGCGCCTTGGCGTACCATGCCTCGGCCGCGGCGCTCACCTCGCCTTCCATCTCGCGGATATCGGCGGCCAGGCGCTCGAAGTTCGGGGTGTTGGTGCGTTGCGCCAGCAGCTCGCGGAACGCCTCCGTCCAGCCTTCGTCCTTGAACGGATCGGCCAGCGCGGCGCTCATCACCTGCAGCACGGTGGAATAGAGTTCGAGGATTTCGGCCAGCCGCAGCCCCTCGGGCACCAGGCCGGTTTCGGCCAGCCGGCGCAGCACGACCCCGGTGGTAGCCTGCGGCGCCGCCACCGTGCCGCCGGCCACCAGTTGCGCCGATTGCGCGACGAACTCGAGGTCGACCAGCCCGCCCGCGGCCAGCTTCAGGTCGAAGGCGTGGCGTCGCGGCCGCTCCTTGGCCATCAGGGCGCGCATCGCCAGCACGTCGTCGACGGTCTTTGCCGCGTCGCGCGGTCGCGCCAGAATCTCGGCGACCGTGGCGTCCACCCTCGCTCCGAGCTCGCCGTCGGCATAGACGACGCGGGCCCGGCTGAGCGCCAGATGCTCCCAGGTCCAGGCGCTCTCGTGGTGATACTGGATAAAGCCCGACAGGCTGGTGGCCAGGGGGCCGGCATTGCCCGAGGGCCGCAGCCGCATGTCGGCCTCGTAGAGCACCCCCTCGGAGGTCGGCGCGCTCAGCGCCGCCAGCAGCCGTTGCGTCAGCCGCGCGTAATACTGGCTGGCGGCCAGCGGCTTTTCACCATCGGACTCGTCGGCGCCACCCGTCTCGTACAGCATGATGAAATCGAGGTCGGAGCGTGCGGTCATCTCGCGGCTGGCCATCTTGCCGAAGGCCAGCAGCGCCACCCGGGCGCCGGGCACCACGCCGTGCCGCTTCTCGAACTCGCGCCGCACCGCGTCGAACAGCCGGGTCAGCAGCGCCTCGGCCAAGGTGGTGAACTGCTCGCCGGCCCGCGCCGCGTCCATCGAGCCGGCCAGCAGCCCCGCGGCGATGAGGAACATCTGCTCCTGGCCGATGATGCGGGCCCGATCGATCACGTCCTGGTAGTCGCGTGCGTCGGCAAAGAACGCCTCGATCTTGGCCAGCAGCGTTTCGCGCCGGCGCACATCGTCCGCGAAGGCCGGGTCGATCAGCCCATCCATGACATGGGCACGGTGGATCACCGCATCGGCCATGCGGGGCGCCGAAGCCATCAGCGCGACCAGGAGGCTCCTGAGATTCTCGTGGTTGCGCAGCAGTGCGAAGAGCTGCACGCCCGAGGGCAGCCGGGACAGGAAGTTGTCGAACCGGGCCAGCGCCTCGTCGGGATTGCCGGCCCCCGAAATGGTGGCGAGCAGCGCCGGCAGCAGCTCGGTGAGGTGGGCCCGCGCCGCCGCGGCGCGGGTCGCGGCGTAACTGCCATAGTGCCACTTCTTGACCGTGGCGATGGCCTTGCCGGGCTCCTTGAAGCCCATGCCGCTCAGCGTCTCGATGGTTTCCGGGTCGTCGTCGGCGCCGGTGAACACCAGGTTGCCACTGCCCGCCGCGAGGCTTTCGCCTTCGGCGAACAGGTCGGAGTAGTAGCCGACAACCTGATTCAACGCCGCCCGGTAAGCTGCTTCGAATGCTGGCAAATCCGCCTCGCCCATCAGCGTGCCGATCACGGCGATATCCGCCTCGGCCTCGGGCATGACGTGGGTCTGCTCGTCGCGCAGCATCTGCAGCCGGTTCTCGACACCGCGCAGGAACCAGTAGATCCGCGTCAGGTCTTCGGCGGCCCGCCTCGAAATCCAGTTCGCCGCCGCCAGCGCCTGCAGCGCCGCGGCCGTCGGGCGCACCCGCAACGTCTGGTCGCGCCCGCCGGCGATCAGTTGCTGGGTCTGGGTGAAGAACTCGATCTCGCGGATGCCGCCCAGCCCGAGCTTGACGTTGTGCCCGGCAACCCGCGCATCGCCGACATTTTTGGTGATGTTGATCTGGCGCTTCATCGCCTGGATGTCGGCGATGGTCGCGAAGTCGAGATGCTTGCGCCAGACATAGGGCGCGAGGTCCTTGAGGAACCGCTCGCCCACCTGCCTGTCGCCGGCGCAGGGACGCGCCTTGATCCAGGCGGCCCGCTCCCAGTTCTGTCCGCGGCTCTCGTAATAGGCGAGCGCCGCCTCGGTGGGCAGCGCGACCGGCGTGGCGCCGGGGTCGGGCCGAAGCCGCAGGTCGGTGCGGAAGACATAGCCGTGCTCGGTCCGGTCCTGCATCAGGGAGGCGAGCCGCTGGACGATGCGGGTGAAGAACTTCGTTTCCTCGCCGGCCTCCTTCACCGCTCCTTTGTCGGGATCGAAGAAAGCGACGATGTCGATGTCGCTCGAGTAGTTGAGCTCCCGCCCGCCATGCTTGCCCAGCGCGAACAGCGCCAGCCCCGAGTTCGCCGCCGTCGCCTCGGTCAGCCCACGGGCCGCGGCGAGCCGCAGCAACAGTTCGAGCCCGGCATCGAGCGCCGCGTCGGCGAGGTCGGAGAGTGCCGCCGTCGATTGCGCGGTGGTCCAGCGCCCCTCGACTTCGGACACCGCCGCGAGCAACGCCACCCGCCCCTTGGCGATGCGCAGCTCGCGGCCGATCTCGTCCTCGCTGGTCGCGTCGCGCCCGGCCGTCGCCACCCCATCGAGAACCGCCGCCAGCGCCGTATCGGGCGACTGTTGCAGCGCCGCGGCGAACCAATCGGCGTGTCGATCGGCGAGATCTCTCAGGTAAGGAGCTGAAGCGAGAAGGGTTTCGAGCGTGACTTTCATGCCCCCTCGATAACCCGCCCTACTCCGGATGTCATTCCGGCACGGGCCGGGGACGCGGCGCTTATGGTTAGCTAAGCCTAAAAGTCACTGGATTTCGGCATCGGCATCGCTATGGTCCCGCGCCAGCCAAATCCGAAGAGCCCCGCATGCGCACCCGTATTGCCGCCCTTATCGCCACCGTTCTGGCCGCCCCCGTTCTCGCCGCCGTTCCCGCCTCCGCCGCCGGTCTCGACGGCATGGGCCAGGCGATCTTCGGCAACAGCTTCAACTTCAGCAAAGCCAATATCGAGAAGCCGCCGGTCAAGGCGATCGGCGTGGGCAAGCTGACCGTGCAGTTGCAGCGCACCAAGCTCAAGGACATCCAGAAGGCCTTTGGCGGCACCATCCGACGCGAGGGCGACGAGGCGAGCCGCGCCGACTGGCTGTGCTACAGTGCCGAGGGCGCCAATGTGTGGTTCATCTCCAACGCGCTGGGCGGGTACGAGTTTGTGATGATGGTGGCCGCCGAGAGCGCCAGCAAGCCGTCCAAGACCTGCGACGCGGCGCCGGCGGGGTTCACCGCCCCGAATTTCGGCATCCCGAGCCTCGGCGCCTCGACCGCGGACCTCAAGGCCACCTTCGGCGCCGCCTCCGGCAACAAGATCGCCTACCGCTCGGATCGCCCGGGCGGCTATTCCGACATCGCGCAATATATCGGCTACGTGATCAAGGGCGGCAAAGTCGCCGGGATCGGGATCGGCGAAACCTCTGTGCAGACGGCGCACTGAGTTGGCCCCTCTGCCCTGAAGGGGCACGGTGGTGGCGCAACCACACCGGTGGAGTTCGGTGGGACTAGCCCGGCAGGTCCACTACCGCCCGGACGCCAGGCGCGTTGTCTTCGAGCCGCAGTTCACCCTTGTGCAACTGCGCCACCGCCGCCACCAGCGACAGGCCGAGCCCGGAGCCGGGTTCGGTGCGGCTCTTTTCCAGCCGCACGAAGCGCTCGACCACGCGGCCGCGGTCCTCGGCCGGGATGCCGGGGCCGTTGTCGGTCACCTCGATGCGCACGCGGCTACCGGCGCGCTTCAGGCTGACCTTGATCAGACCCGCCTTACCCTCTGAGGGCTCATAATATTTCAGCGCGTTCTCGATCAGGTTGACCAGCGCCTGCCCGAGCAGTTCGCGGTTGCCGTTAATCCTGACGCCCTCATCGATATCGGTCTCGAGCGCCAGTCCCTGGTCCTCGGCCAGGGGGCCATACAGCTCGGCGACGTCGAGCACCACCGCGCTGAGGTCGATCTCGCTCAGCGCGCCCGACGGCGTGCCGGCCTCGGCCCGCGCGATCATCAGCAGGGCGTTGAAGGTCTTGATGAGCTTGTCGCTCTCCTCGATCGTGGTCTCGAGCGCCTGCTTGCGCGTCGCTTCGTTCTGCCCGTCGCGCAGCGCCGACTCGGCCTTGTTGCGCAGGCGAGTCAGCGGGGTCTTGAGATCGTGGGCGACGTTGTCCGTCACCTCCTTCATGCCCTGCATCAGTTGCTCGATGCGATCGAGCATGAGGTTCAGGTTGGTCGCCAAGGCATCGAACTCGTCGTTCCGGCCGGTCACCGGCACGCGCTCGCTGAGATTGCCCGACATGATCTTGTTGGAGGTCGACGAGATGGTGTCGATCCGGCGCAGCACGCGCACCGCGGTCAGCACGCCCGCCACCAGCGAGAACAGCAGGATGCCGCCGGCGCCCACGGCGAACCATTGCAGCACGATGGCGGTGAAACCGCGCCGTTCCACCACGTCGCGGCCAACCACCAGGATCAGCCCGCTGGCCAGTTTTTGGGAGCGGACCACGGCATAGCCCTGGCGCTGCGTCGTCCCGGCGTCATCGGGCTCGGGATCATCGAACGGCCGCGGCTTGGCATAGTTGAAGCTGTAGGTGCCCGGCTCGGCCAGCACTTCGGGCGGCAGATCGGTGACGTTGCCGATGAGGAGCTGACCGGCGGGATCGGCGAGGTAATAGATACCCGGCCCGGGCTGGCTGGCCAGCCGCTGCACGGCAATGATGGTGGCGCGGAAGCCGGAATCGCTGTCCATCTGCTTGATCTGCATAGACTCGCGGTCGATCGCGTCGGTCTGCTGGCGTTGCAGCTGCACCGAAGTCTGCCAGGTGATCAGGCCCAGCAGCACCACCGCGAAGATCACGAAGATCAGCATGAACAGCGCGGTAAGGCGCACCGTCGTGGTGCGCCAGAGCTGGGCGAGCCGGAACATGGTCAGTCGCGGATCATATAGCCCGCGCCGCGGATGGTATGCAGCAGCGGGTTGGCGTGCCCCTTGTCGATCTTGGCGCGAAGCCGCGACATATGCACGTCGATGACGTTGGTCTGGGGGTCGAAGTGATAGTCCCAGACATTCTCCAGCAGCATGGTGCGGGTCACCACCTTGCCGGCATTCTTCATCAGATATTCGAGCAGGCGGAACTCGCGCGGCTGCAGCAGGATCACCTCGCCGTCGCGCTCGACCTTGCGGCTCAGCCGATCGAGCGCCAACCCACCCACCTCGAAGCTGGTGGCGGCTTCGGCGGGCGAGGAGCGCCGCGCCAGCACTTCGATGCGGGCGAGGAGCTCGGTGAAGGCATAGGGCTTGACCAGGTAGTCGTCGCCGCCGGCGCGCAACCCGGTGACGCGGTCATCCACTTCGCCCAGCGCCGACAGGATCAGCACCGGCGTGCGGTTGTCCTCGGCGCGCAGGCTTTCGATGATCGACAGGCCGTCGCGGCGCGGCAGCATGCGATCGACCACCAGCACGTCGTAGTCCATCGACGAAGCCATGGCGTAACCGGTCTCGCCGTCGCTGGCGTGATGGGCGATGTGGCCGGCCTCATCCAGCGCCTGGATCAGGTAACTGGCCGCCTCGCGGTCGTCTTCGATCAGCAGAATCTTCATTGCACCGACCCCTCGCTGCGGGGTGAATTGTAAATGGTGAATGGTGAACGGAGCGCCAAACTTCGACAACCCCATCCACCATTCACCATTGGCCATTCACTCAAGTAGACGGGCTCCGGAGCAACTGCCCCGGAGCCCCGGCATTGGTTACGACTTGCCTTCGGTGATCGGCAGCCCGATGAAGCGGGTGTTGCCGTCGCGCTGGGCCTTGACCAGGGCGGTGTTGCGGCCCGAGTCCTTGACGGCCTGCACGGCCTTCTCGAAGTCGGCGACCGACGAAACCGCCTGGTTGTTGACCTCGAGGATGGTATCGCCCACGGCGAAGCCCTTCTCGGCGGCAGCCGAATTCGGATCGACGTCCTGGATCAGGAGGCCTTCACCGCCCGAGTTGGGCACCAGCGTCAGGCCGACGCTGGTCGGAGCCGGGGCTGCCGGTTCCTCGGCGGGTGCCTGCTGCTGCTGCTCGGTGGGCGCAGCGGTCTCATCGAGCTTGCCCAGGGTCACCGAGATCTTCTGCTCCTTGCCGTCGCGCCAGACCGACAGTTCCACGGCGGTGCCGGGGTTCTTGCCGGCGATGGTGCGGCTGAGGTCGAGCGCATTGCTGACCGACTTGCCGTCCACGGCGGTGATGACGTCGCCGGACTTCACGCCGGCCTTGTCAGCCGGGCTGTCCTTGGTCGGTTCGGTGACCAGCGCACCGGCCGCATCCTTCAGGCCGACGCTGTCGGCGATGTCACTGCTGACATCCTGGATGCCGACGCCGAGGAAGCCGCGGGTCACCGTGCCGCTCTGGATGAGCTGGCCGGTCACCTGCTTGACGACGCTGGCAGGGATGGCGAAGGCGATACCGACATTGCCGCCATTGGGGGAGAAGATGGCGGTGTTCACGCCGACCACTTCACCCTGCATGTTGAAGTCGGGGCCACCGGAGTTGCCGGTGTTCACCGCGGCATCGATCTGCAGGAAGTCGCCATAGGCCGAGCCGGCGATGTCACGACCACGGGCCGAAACGATACCGGCAGTGACGGTGCCACCGAGGCCGAACGGGTTACCGACGGCCACCACCCACTCGCCGACCCGGATCTCGCTCTCCGCCAGCTTGACGAAGGGCAGGTCGGTGACGCCATCGACCTTGACCACGGCGAGGTCGGTCTTGGCATCGGTGCCGATGACCTTGGCGCTCATTTCCTTGCCGTCATCGAACACCACGGTCACCTTGTCGGCATTCTCGACGACATGGTTGTTGGTGACGATGTAGCCGTCAGCCGAGATGGCGAAGCCGGAGCCGGCCGCCATGAACTTGCGCGGCGCCTGCTGCTGGCCACCTTGGCCGCCTTGGCCGCCCTGGCCGAACTGCTGGCCGAACTGATCCATGAAATCCTTGAACGGAGAATCATCGGGCAGGTCGGGGAAGTTGAACTTGAACTGCGGACCACCGCGCTGCAGCTGGCGCGGATTGGCCTTCTCACCGCCTTCGACGATGATCGAGACCACTGCCGGCTTCACGGCCTCGACGAGGTCAGCGAAGTTCGGCGCGTTGGTCACGGCCGGGGCGCTGATCTGCGCAGCCGGCAGCAGCGTAGCAGTCTGTGCGGTGGAGGGGGCGGTAGCCGCGACGAAGGCGGTACCACCACCGATGCCGGCGAGGATCGCCAGAGCCGAAGCCCCGAGCCAGCGGCGAGCGTTGAACTTAGTCGAGGGCATGATGATCTCCTTCAGTCAGGCACTCTTGATGGCTGAGAGGTATGGAGCCCAGCGCCTTTCTGCACAGTGACCCGGGCGTTAATTATCGGTAATGTTGATGAACGGCGGACGCTCAGAACAGCGCGGTGCGCAGCAGGTCCAGCGCCACCACCGTCAGCACGATCTTGAAACCCCAGCGAAACGCAGCTTCCGGCACCTTGACCAACAGCCGGCTGCCAATCGCCGTACCGACGAACCCGGAGGCGATCATTGCAATGACCAATGGCAGATAGGCGGCGAAGGCGAAGCCGAGCAGCACGAACATCGCCACCTTGAAGCTGTTCTGCAGCGTCATCAACATGGCGTGCGTGGCCACCAGATGCCGCCGGTCGGCCAGGCCCTTGATGAATATCGCGACCAGCGGTCCGGTCGCGCCGACCACCATGGACACCGCGGCGATCACCGCTCCGCCGATCACCTGGGCCAGTCGCGACCGCCCCACTATGGCCGGTTGCGGCAGCCAGGTGGTCAACAGCACGAAGGCGGCGATGGCGACCTGCAGGGCGGTGGCGGGGAGGAGGCTCGCGAACTGGCCGCCGACCACTGTGCCGATGGCCCCGCCCAGCGACAACCACAGCACCAGCTGCCACTGGATATGGGTGCGCTGCACTAGGGCGCGCCCGGCATTGGAGCCGAGCTGGATGGCCCCGTGCAACGGCACGACGACCAGCGGTGGAAACACCAGCGCCAGCACCGCCACCATCAGCGTGCCGCCGCCCAGCGAGAAGGTCGCGGTGATCAGCGAGGTCACCAGGCTCAGCGCGACGAGGGCCAGCGCCAGGGTCGGATCGAGATCGGCTGGGAGGAGGTCAGTGAGGGGCACGGGCCATGGGTAGCGCCGCACGCCGAGTCGCCACAAGTCACGGATCTCAATCGCCGATCGACGCGCGCCGACCGTGAGGTCGAACCCGACTGCTAGGCCCGATCGTCCTTGGGCGAGCCCAGCACCACGAAGGTGGTGATCGCGCTGACCGTCGGGAGCGTCCCCAGTACGTCGGTATGGAAGCTTTTGTAGGCCTCGATATCGGCGACCTCGATGCGCAGCAGGTATTCGATCGAACCGGTGACGTTGTGGCACTCGACCACCTCGGGCGCCAGCGCTACCGCTTTCTCGAACGCCTCCTGGCTGGCCTTGGTATGGCTCGACAGCCCCACCGACACATAGGCGCGAAACCCGGCCCCGAGCCGCGCGCGATCTATCACCGGGCGATAGCCCCTGATAATGCCGCTCCGCTCGAGGTCCTGCACCCGGCGCAGGCAGGCCGAGGGTGACAGCCCGACCCGCTCGGCCAGCCGCACGTTGGAGAGGCGCGCATCGCGGCCGAGCTCGCGCAATATCTGCCGGTCTATCTGATCAATTTCAGCCATTTGCTGCACAGAATTGCCACTCTACGCCGCAGATTGCAACATGACAGCGTGCCTGCCGCAGTAATCTTGCGACATGACCGACCCCGCCATCCTCATTCCGTTTCTCGTCTTCTGCGTGGTGCTCACCGGCACGCCCGGGCCCAACAACATGATGGCACTCGCCTCGGGCGTGCGGGTCGGCGTGCGCCGGTCGATGCCGCTGGTCGCCGGCATTGCCGTCGGCGTCGCCTTGCAGCTGGTGGCAGTCGGGCTTGGTATCGGGGCGCTGCTGCAGGCGTTCCCGGCATTGCATGATGCGATGCGCTGGGCGGGCGCCGCCTATCTCGTCTGGCTGGCGATCAAGATCGCGCGCAGCGGGCCGATCAGCGTCGAGGTCGACGAACGGCCACCCCTCGGCTTTGCCGGCGCGGTCGCGTTTCAGTGGATCAATCCCAAGGCCTGGGCCATCACCACCGGCGCGGCCGCCACTTACCTGCCCGCCGATGGCTATGCGCTCAACCTGGCGCTGGCGGCAGCGGCGATGGCGCTGATCTCGATTCCCTGCGTCTCGGTGTGGTCAGCCGGCGGCGCCATGCTGCGCCGCTTCCTTGTCCAGCCGGCCTATGCGACAGCGTTCAACATCGGCGCCGCCGTGTTGCTGATCGCGGCTACCGTGCCGATCCTGTTCGGCGCGCACTGAAGGCTCAGCGCTCCAGTTCTTCGAGCGCCCTGGCCTCATCCTCGGTCAACGCCGTCTGCCCTGCGGCGCGTTTCCGCCGCGCGCCGACGAAAACCACGATGCCGCCGATCACCAGCACCACCGGCGCCGCGATCCAGAGCAGCACGGTGTGCGGGCCCATGACCGGGTTCAGCAGCACATACTCGCCATAGCGGGCCACGAGGTAATCGCGCACCTGCTGGTCGCTGTCGCCGGCGGTCAGGCGCTCGCGCACCAGGACGCGCAGGTCATGCGCCAGGTCCGCATCGGAATCGTCGATCGACTGGTTCTGGCAGACGAGGCAGCGCAGCCCTTCGGAGATGGCTCGCGCCCGCGTTTCGAGCACCGGATCGGCCAGCATCTCGTCCGGCCGTACGGCCAGCGCCGGAACGCTAAGCAACGCCAGCATCGCAAGCGCCAGTATAGCCCTCATTCGGCAGCTGCCCGCGCCGATGCCGGCTTGGGAGCACCGATGCGCAACCGGCGGTAGCTCAGCGACAGGAACCCGGCCCCTGCCATCAGGAGGCAACCGAGCCAGATCAGCGTGACGTAGGGCTTGTACCAGAGGCGCACCACGGATTTGCCGTCGGCCTGCGGTTCACCGAGCTGCACGTAGAGCTGATTGAAGCCGTAGGTCTCGATCGCCGCCTCGGTGGTCGGCTGGCCGCTGGCATTGTAGACGCGCCGCTCGGCGAGCGCCGTGCGCACGCCACCGCCGGGAGCCCGGATGGCAAAGCGGCCGGTATCGGAGACGAAGTTCGGCCCCTCGACATGCTCCATGCCCTCGAACGTCACCTGGTGCTCGGCGATCACCACCCCCTGCCCCGGCACCATGGTGGTGACCAGCTCCTGTTGCCAGGCGCTGGCCGCGACGATGCCGATCACCGTCACGCCGATGCCGAAATGCGCGATGGCGGTCGACCACGCCGTGCGCGGCAGGCCGAACAGCCGCTTGAACGAAGTGACGACGTCGGTGCGGAAGAACTTCGCCCGGTCGACCAGTTCGGCCAGCGCGCCGAAGGCGACCCAGAAGCCGAGCAGCAGGCCGATCGGCGCCAGCGACACCTCGCCGCCGGTCAAGGCAAAGCACAGCACCGCGGCAAACAGCGCCAGCCCCGCGGCGCCGGCCAGCCGCTGCGTCACCGCGATCAGATCGCCGCGTTTCCAGGCGAGGAACGGGCCGAATGGCAGGATGATCAGCAGCGGCGCCATGATCACCCCGAAGGTAAGGTTGAAGAACGGCTCGCCCACCGAGATGGTCTCGCCGACCAACGCGTCGAGCAGCAACGGGTAAAGGGTCCCGACCAGCACGGCCACTGTGGCGGTGGCAAGGAACAGGTTGTTGAGGATCAGTGCCCCCTCGCGGCTGATCGGCGCGAACAGCCCGCCCACCCTGAGGGTCGAGGCGCGGAAGGCGAACAGCGAGAAGGCGCCGCCGATGAAGGCGGCGAGCAGCGCCAGGATCACCATGCCGCGCGTCGGGTCGGAGGCGAAGGTATGCACCGAGGTGAGGATGCCCGAGCGCACCATGAAGGTGCCGAGCAGGCTCAGCGAGAAGGTGATGATGGCGAGAAAGATCGTCCAGACCTTCAGCGCGTTGCGTTTTTCCATCACCAGGGCAGAGTGGAGCAGCGCCGTGCCGGCCAGCCAGGGCATGAAGCTGGCATTCTCCACCGGATCCCAGAACCACCAGCCGCCCCAGCCGAGCTCGTAATAGGCCCAGTAGGAGCCCATGGCGATGCCGAGGGTCAGGAAACACCAGCTGACCAGCGTCCACGGCCGCACCCAACGGGCCCAGGCGGCATCGATCCGACCCGAGATCAGCGCCGCCATGGCGAAGCTGAAGCAGACCGAGAAGCCGACATAGCCCAGATAGAGCAGCGGCGGGTGGATGGCGAGGCCGATATCCTGGAGGATCGGGTTGAGGTCCTGCCCTTCGAACGGCGCCGGCGACAGCCTGAGGAACGGGTTCGAGGTGAAGAGGGTGAAGCCGCTGAAGGCGGCGGTGATCAGGCTCTGCACCGCCAGCACCAGCGTCAGCAGGTCCTTGGGCAGGTTGCGCCCGAAGGCGGCAACCGCGGCGCCCATGAGCACCAGGATCAGCACCCAGAGCAGCATCGAGCCCTCGTGGTTGCCCCACACGGCGGTGATCTTGAAAATCAGCGGCTGCGCCGAATTGGCATGCTCATAGGCGAGCTTGAGCGAAAAATCGGAAACGACGAAGGCCTGGATCAACGCCGCGAACGCCGCGGCGACCAGCACGAATTGCAGCACCGCACCCTGCTGCAGGTAGCCGGCGAGCACCTCGCGCTTCCAGAAGACCAGCCCGACGATCGCCGAGATCGCCGAGATGGCGAAAGCCAGCACGAGGGCGAAATGGCCGAGTTCGATGCTCATTTCAGCTTCCTTTGGCCGCAACCGCCTGCGCCAGCGTTCGCGCCGCGCAGTTATCGTTGTCGACGACCGGAGCCATGGCAGCGTCGCGGCCCCATTCGCCGCGCGCTTTCAGCTCGTCGACCATAGCCTTGGGCATGTAGTTCTCGTCGTGCTTGGCAAGCACACTCGAGGCCTTGAACGTGCCGTCAGCGTTCATCGCGCCTTCGACCACAACGCCTTGGTTGGATCGGAACAGATCCGGCATCAGGCCAACATAGGCGACCGTCATATCGGTCTGGCCGTCAGTGACGACAAAATCGATGGCCTCTCCGTCCCGCGAGCAAGAGTTCTCTTTTACCAGTCCACCGAGCCGGATCGGCGTGCCCACGGCAACTGCCCGCTCGTGGATTTCGCTCGGAGACAAGAAAAACATGATCTGGTCCCGCATCGCCCAGGCAAAAAAGCTGCCGGACGCCACAAGAACAACGCCAAGACCAGCGACTACGGCCAAGCGCCTCTGTTTCCGAGTCAGGCGTTTCTGCTTTTGAGTCAATTGCTTGCTACCAATCCATTATCCGCCGCAAGAACATCGAGTTCGGTACGGTCTCCCGCGTTGGGATAGGCCTTGCGGGCGGCATCATACGCCGTCTGGGCCAGCTCCGTCTGCCCCAGGACAAGGCGCGAGCGCACCAGCCGCGTCCACTCCTCGATGGTGCCGCCGCTGTCGTTGAGCCGGCTCGACAGCCCTTCGACCATGCCGGCAATGGCGGAATTGTCGGGCACCTCGCCGCCGTTCAGGCCGGCTTCCGCCGCGGCCAGCCCGGCCTCGGCATTGGCCACCCAGGACTCGCCGCCCTTGCTGAGCTTCAGCAGCCCCTGCCACTCGGCCTTGGCCGTCGCAAAATCGCCCTCGCGGGTGGCTTCGCTGGCGAGATAGTAGCGCGAGCGGACATGCGTCACGTCGCGGTTGGAGGCGCTGCGGAACAGCGCAAGCGGCTCGCCCGAGGCATCGCCGTCCTTGGCCATCATCAGCGCTTCGCCGAGGTCGGTCTCGCGATCGGCGGTTGGACCATCGAGCGCGATGACCTTGCGCAGCGCGTTCGCGGCGTCGGCAAAGCGGCCCATCTGCATGTAGGCCGGTGCGATCACCGTCCAGCCGCGCAGATCGTCCGGCTTCAGCTTTAGTTGCGCCTCGATCCGGGCGATGGCGTCGTCGAGCGTCATTTCCGGCGGCGGCACGTCCTGCCGCTCGGCCAGCGGCTGTGCCGGCAGATCCGGACGGCCCAGCGCACCGTAGACGCCGAACGCCAGCACCGCCGTCACCACCGCCGCAACCGCAACCAGGCCGCGCCGCGTACCGGGATCGGTCGCCGTTCTCGTCGTCGCCTTCAGCCGCATCAGTTCCCGCGCCAGTTCACCCTTCGCCGCCGTCGCCTCGGCGGCGCCGAGACGGCCTAGGGCCAAGTCCGATTCGATCTCTTTGAGCTGCAGTTTCAGGTGCGCCACTTCTGGGCTGTCTACAACAGCGGCAGCCGCGTTGACCCTTCGCCCGGCCCCCGCATAATAGAGCGCGGCGCAGGTGACGGCTGTGACCACAAAAGCGAGCGACCAAAATATCATGTGCAGGGCTCTGCCTCATGCGACGGTGCGGATACGCGGCCGATCTATAAAGGCATTCGGGCAAATTATGCACCCGCACACATCGATGTGTGGGAGGCGCATTGCCGCAGCCCACAGGGTGGTTAGCTGATCTCATGGCCGATGGCAGCTACGACTACCTGGTGCTCGGCTCCACCCCGCTGGCGGGACTGCTCGCCGGCCTGCTCGCCATCGAACACCAGCGCCGGGTCTGCCTCGTGGGCGAGCCGTTCTCGCCGTTCCGGCTGCAGCGCAGCATCGACATTTCCATCGCCCCGCTCACCCGGCCCGAAACGCTGCTGCTGCTGAAGCGCAGCGCCGCCGAGACGACGCGGCTGGTGAACGGCTGGGGCAAGGGCCTGATCAGCCGCGCCGATCCGCTGTTCGTCGCCGAAACGCCGCAGAGCATCGCGGCGCTCGGGCATTTCCGCCACCTCGCCATCGCCCTCGGCTACGCCGTTGAGCCGGTGGCCGACCGCAGCATCGCCGATGGGCTGATGCTGCGGGTGCGCGATGTGCAGCTGCTCGGCCATGGCCGGTTCGAGCCGGCGCTCGAGACGTGGCTGGCGAGGCACGAGGTCCGCCACCTCGATCGTGCCGACACCGAACTGACCCTCCGCAAGGACGGCACGGCGCGCATCGTTTCGGGCGAGCACAGCGTCGAGGCCACGCAGGTGATCCTTGCCGGCGACGATGCTGTGCTCGACGACCTGCCCGAGGAGGCGCGCGACCGCAGCCTCGAGCCGATCCCCGGCGCCGCCATGCTGCTCGATACATCCAGGCCGCTGCCGGCACCCTATCTGTCGTTCCTCGATCGCGGCGTGGTGCTGGTGCAGGACGGCAAAGTGAGCGCGTCGGCGCTGCTGAGCGGGGACCCGGCCACGGCACGGGCGCGGCTCGGCAGCACCATCGCCAGGGCGGGGGCCCAGCGACTGGCGGGCGAAACGGTGGTGGGCGGCATCGGTACGGCCGATGGCGCCCCCTATGTCGGCCCCGCCCGCGGCCACAAGGCGCTGGTCATTGCCGCCCTTGGTCCGGCCGCGGCATTCTTCGCGCCGGTGCTGGCGCGCCACATCGCGGGCGTCGCCCCGGCCGATGAGGCCGCGTGGGTCGCCGATCGCGGCCCGAGCCGCGGCAATCAACGGCTCGGCGCTGCCGACTATCAGATGGTGCCGGCGTGACGGTTCTTGCCAGCCGTTTTCCCGCCGACGCCCCGAACGGCCTCAGCGGCGCCGAACTCGACCGGCGGCAGCCGCTGCAGTTCCGGCTCAACGGGCGGACGATCGACGGCTTTGCCGGCGATACCATTCTGTCGGCAACTCTCGCCAACGGCATCCAGACCGCCGGCCGCCACGGCGACGAGGCGCTGGCGCTCGATGAAAGCTTCGCCCCGCTGGTGAGCACCGGCAAAGGCACGGCGCTCCCGATGGACCGCACGCCTGCCCTGCCCGGCCTCGACCTGGTGACCATCGGCAGCCGTCGCGACCCCATCGCCTCGGGTGGGCTGCTCGGCGCGCTGCGCAACCGGCTGCTCGGCCCGGCGCGCACCCTCAACCATCGCTATGGCGACGATCAGGTGGGCAGCCCGCCCTGGCACAACGCCGCCGTCGACGAGACCATCGAGGTGGATTTCGCCATCGTCGGCGGCGGCGTGGCGGGACTCAGCGCCGCCGCTGCCGCAGCCGCCGCCGGCAAGCGCTCCGTGCTGATCGAGCGCAGCCAGAGCCTGGGTGGCACCATTCGCTATTTCGGCGCCGTCGACGCCGAAGCGTCGCCCGACGTCACCATCGAGCGCCTGATCGCCGGTCTCGAAGGCAAGGCGCCAGTGCGCGTTCTTACCCGGGCCGAGGCCTTTGCCATTGCCGGCACCACACTCAGCGTGCACCAGGTGGTGGTGGAGAACGGCCGGCCGGTTTCGCGGATTCTCGCCATCGTCGCGCGGCACGTCGTGCTCGCCACGGGGGCCAGCGAGCGACTGCCGCTGTTCCCGGGCAACCGCACGCCGGGCATCGTGGGGGCGCTTACCGCCTTCCTGCGGGCCGAGCGGTTCGGCATCTGGCCGGGACGCCGGGCGCTGTTCACCACACCCAACAGCTTCGCCTACCGGCTGGCGCTGCGCGTCGCGGATGCCGGGATCGAGGTGCAGCGCATCGTCGACAGCCGGCTCAGCACCACCTCGCGCTTCGTCGATTTCGCCAAGGCTACCGGCATTACCCTCGCTTCCGCCCTGGCCCCGAGCCACGCCGAACCGTTGCAGCGCAACAAGCCGGGACTGCGCGTCGGCTTTGCCGTCGCCATTGACGAGATCGCCCAGGATTCCACCGCCATCGAGACCGACCAACTGGTCGCGGCCGGCGCCTGGCAGCCGGAAATCCTGCTCTGGCTGCGGGCCGGCGGCGGCGCCGGCTGGGACCAGGCCAATGGCTGGCTCGGTCCGCGCGGCACCCTGCCGGCAGTGGCGCTGGCCGGCTCGGCCGCCGGTCACCACACCACCGCGGCGGCACTGAGCAGCGGCAAGGCCGCCATTCTCGGCTTCCTCGGCAAGACCGCGCCGCCGGTGGTCGACAACATCATCGAAGAAGCCTTCGAAACACCTGACGCCCGCAACCCGATAGCGCCGTTCCGGACTTCGGCACGCGGCGGCACCTATCTCGACCGCGGCACCTCGCTGATCACCCGGCGCGCCGCCGCGGCCAGCAAATACGGCATTTCGGGCCTCGCCACGCGCGCCGTGCAACTGGGGCTCGGCGACATCGCGGCCGCCGTCGATATCGGCGCCATGGCCGCGCGTGACGCCGGCTCGGTCGCGGCCGAACGCTGCGCGCTCTCGGGCGAGATCCGCGACACCGGCTGGCGGGTCGCCACGCCGCCGGCCGTGGAGGACGAGGTGCCGGCACCGCCGAGCTATCTTGCCGGCCGTTTCGGCGACAAACCGCAGCTCTGGGCCATCACGGCCGCCGATGCGCGCTCGTTCGAGGCGGGCTGCCTGATTTTCGAGAACTCCGAGACCAGCGACCCGCTCAAGGCGATCGGCGTCACCTATGCGCCACATCGCCCCGGAGCCAATGGCGGGATGGCGATCATCGGCAAGGTGCCGGAAGCGGCGGGTGCCGAGCTTTACGTGCGGGATGCGGGGACGGCGGTGGCGGCACGGCTGGCGGAACGGTTGAAGCTGCGATCCTGAGCGGCGACGCAGCTGCCTCAGCTTGCCCGCTTTTCGGCAGTTTCGCGCGCCCGGCGCAGCACGTCGGCATAGTCGGGGTTGAACCGCAACTCGGCCATCTTGATCGCAGCATCGAGCCGCGCGCCGGTCACCCGGTCGCCGGGGTTCTGCCGGAACAGCTCGAGGTTGCGCTGCACGTGCATTTCCAGCGCCTGCCCGACTTGGGTCCAGGTCTGATCGAACATGGCGTTGAGGGCGAGCGAATCGCGGCAATCGCGGATCGTCGCCAGCACGTAGCAACCATTGAGCGCTGCCAGCACCTGGTCGCTGTCGAGCCGATCGGTGCCCGAATGGCGGCGCAGCGCCAGGTTCACATTGGGGGAGACCTCACGCAGCTTTGGTTCGACCAACTCCGACACGGTCTTGGTCACCGCGGCGACGGCGGTCGACCAGCGGGTCAGGCGGCCGAGTTCGACATAGCCGGTCACTGCCCGCATCAACCGGTGGAAGCGGTCGATGGCACGGCAGGTCAGGTCGATATCGGCGAAGGCGCCATGCTGGTCGAGCGCCGGGATCTGCGCCTGGGCATGCGACAGGATCGCTTCGATGAGCGGCGCGAAGCCGGCGCGCTGCAGCGACCCCTCGGTGGCGGAACCGGCAAGACGAATGGCGGCAGCCATCAGCCGCCCGGGGTGAGTCACCTGCCCCATCGCTGCCTGGAACAGCAGAGCGGAGACGGCATGGTCGTTGAGCGGCATCGACTGCAATGCCACGCCCAACGCGGTTTCGTCGGTCATGGCGTTGGCGGCGCGGCCGAACGCCTGCGCCTTGTTGAGCAGGCTGCGGCATTTCAGTGCATTGAGCACGACCGGCAGCCGGCGAAAGCCGTCGTCGCTGCCGAACTGAATCTGCATGCGGCGCTCGGCCTCGGGGGTGGTGATCGCCGCGAGGGCAGCGCGGGAGCGCTGCAGCAGCTCGGGCATCAGCAGGTCGAGTGCCTGGCGGGCGGCCGGGTCCTCGTCGCTGACGCCGGCGTCGATCAGGTCGGGCGCCACGTCGCGGACCATCCAGGTCCAGGCCGCCTGGGCGTGCGGCTCGGCGATGCCGCCGTCGAAATCGAAACCGGCCGGCCCCGGGGCGATGACCGCATCGATCAGCCCGAAAAACGGCCGCACGGCGCGGGGCGACCGGCGCGACACGGCAGGGTCAGTCGACTGAAGACGAGGGGCAGTATCGGGCATGAAAACCGGCGGGCGTCAGAGTCCGAGGATTGTCTTCGAACCTAGCGCCCGACGGTAAACAAAAGACTATCCGCGGCAGGCGCCGCCGATCACATCGCTGTCAGACAAAGCGAAATATGCCCCCGTCAAACGGCCCCCGACGGGCCCGCTCAGCCGGCGACGCTCCAGGTGCCATCGACCTCGCGACAGGCGGTGCCCTTGCGGGCGTGCGGGGTGCCGGCGATGGTCACCGTGTGGGTGAAATCGCGGCAGTCGATGTTGTTGACGCGCACATAAGGGCCCACGGTCACGTTACCCGAGGTCCCCTTGTCGCCGGTCCAGGCGCGCGGCGCGCCGGGGCGGCCGAAGGTCAGGGCGTTGAACTGAGCGCTCGCCGCTTCCGACTTGTCCTTGGCCGAGAGCTGGCCGAGCACCGAAGCGTCAAGGAAGGCGGTCACGTCGTTCATCGTGGTGTTGGCGGACTGGATGGCGCCCGGTGCCGGCAGCGAGGCCGGCGTGACGGTCGGCTGCGTGCCGAGCGTGCCCAGCGTCGAGTTCGGCTGCGGCAGCGTCGGCCCGAGGGCGATGTCTGAGTTCGAAGGACCCATGCTGCAACCGGCAAGCAGGAGCATGGCAAGAACGGGAAGGGCGCGAACGATCTGCTGCATCTGGGTCTCTTGGGGTGGCCGGGCCCTTATTCCTTGCGTATTGAGGCGAAAGTGCGGAAACCCGCCACCTTTGCGGCCGGCAGCCGCAATTCTGCCAGGAGCCCCCCCAGCACTGATCGTTTCAATTGCAGGGACCCGCCATAGACGTCAACCAGTTCCTTGACGATATCCAAGCCCAGGCCGGAACCGGGGGTCTTCTCGTCCAGCCTGACACCTCGGCGCAACACTTTGCTGGCCTCCTCCTCGGTCAGCCCCGGGCCGTCATCGTCGATCTTGATCAGCAGGTTGGCGGTCGCGCCGCTGCGCTCGGCCACCACGATGACGCCGATCGAGGATTTGGCCCATTTGCAGGCGTTATCGAGCAGGTTGCCGGCCATCTCCTCGAGATCGCCTTCGTCACCGCGGAACCAGGGCAGCGACGCGTCCGGCCGCACCATGGCGATGGTCACCCGCGGGTTCAGCTTCTGCATGACCCTGGTCAACCGCAGCATCACATGGGTGGCGTCGGCCTTCTTGCCGACCACCGACGAGCGGGCCGCCAGCCGGGCGCGGTCGAGATAGGTGCTGACCAGCTGGCTCATCTTCTCGGTTTCGGTGGCCACCACCTTGGCGAGGCTGTTTTTCTTGTCGATGCCGGCCTCGTTGCGCAGCACGGCGATTGGCGTCTTCAGCCCATGCGCCAGGTTGCCCACCTGGTTGCGGGCCCGCTCGACGATCTGCGCGTTGGAGCGCAACAGCTCGTTGATCTCCTCCGACAGCGGCGCCAGCTCCGCCGGGTAGGCGCCGGTGAGCATGGCGGCGTCACCTTCGCGGACCCGTTCCACCTCGCGGCGCAGCCGCCCGACCGGCCGCAGCGCCAGGCGCGCCACGATGGTCGACATCACCGCCAGCATGATCGCCACCGCACCGAGCACGATCAGCGTCTGGCCGCGGAACTCGTCGACCAGCGACAGGATTTCGTCGAGCGAGCCGGTGACCATGATGTGGAGCGGCATGCCGTTCACCGTCACGGCGCGTTCGATCACCCGGATCTTGATGTTGAACGGGTCGGTCAGCACCGCCGATTTCGAGTTGGTGGCGTCGAACGGGCCCGGCAGCGGGCCCAGCACCATGCCGACATAGGAGTTGGAGAAGTTGAGCAGTTCGCCCTTGTCATCGCGGATCGCCCAGTACCAGCCCGAGCCGGTGCGATCGAAACGCGGATCGGCGACCTTGATCTGTTCCGATTTCGGGGTGTCGGAGAGCAGGCTCAGGTCGGTCAGCGTCTCGACGTGAAACTCCAGGGTCTCGACGAGGCTGTTGTCGAGGGCCCGAGAGTAGAGTTCGGTAAGCAGGAACGCCGTCGCCACCAGCGCCACGATCAGCCAGCCGGCCGACAGCAGGAACAGCGAGGCGGCGATCGACCCCTTTCGCTGCGACACGGGATGTCCAGGCGCGTCAGTCACGGGCGTGCCCTGCCCTGTCCGCCGGTGCTGTCCCGCTCCTAATGTTGTCAGTCCTCTGCGATCTGGTAGCCCAGCCCACGCACGGTCTGGATGCAATCCTCCGGCAGCTTCTTGCGGAGCCTGCCGACGAACACCTCGATGGTATTGGAATCGCGGTCGAAATCCTGATCGTAAAGGTGCTCGGTCAGCTCGGTGCGCGAGATCACCTTGCCCTTGTGGTGCATCAGGTAGCTCAGCAGCCGCAATTCGTGGCTGGTCAGCTTCACCGAATGCCCGTCGACGGTCACCTTGCCGGCCTTGACGTCGAGGCGCACCGAACCGGCGCTGATCTCGTTCGACGCCTGCCCGGCCGCCCGGCGCACCAGCGCCCGGACGCGGGCCAGCACTTCTTCCATGTGGAAGGGCTTGGCCACATAGTCGTCGGCGCCGGCGTCGATGCCCTGCACCTTGTCGCTCCAGCGGTCGCGGGCGGTCAGCAGCAGCACCGGCATCTTCTTGCCGGCCCGGCGCCATTCCTCGAGCACCGAAAGACCATCCATCTGCGGCAGGCCGATATCGAGCACCACGGCGTCATACGGTTCGGTATCGCCCAGGAAGTGGCCTTCCTCGCCGTCGAAGGCCACGTCGACGACGTAGCCTCCCTCGGTCAGCGCGTCCTTCAACTGCCGGTTGAGATTGGTGTCGTCTTCCACGACGAGAATGCGCATCGATACGTCCCCTATTGCCGCCGCGACAGCTTCCGCGCCCGGCGACAGCCGGCCCTACGCGCGAAAGACGTCCGGTCTTGATTCTATGTGAGGCTTCACTGAGCCGGCAAGCTCACAGGTTTGCTTTCGCCAGTTTCATCCATGACGTTGACCTGCCACTCCCAGCGGCCGCCAACCTGGCAGACGCGGGCCTGCGAGCTGATGATCTTGCCATCGACCCCCGACTGCGCGATCGCCTGCGACAGCTGCACCAGCTCGCCATTGTCGATCATCTGCTGGATTTCGCGCTTCGACAGGCATTCCTGCGCCACCGCGGGAGCGGCAACGCCGAAAGCCAGCGCCAGCGTCAACACGCCAGCCGCCACCAATGTCAGTTTCTGTGTCATCGGGGAGTTATGCGGCCGAATGGCTGAATGTGGGATGAACAGTTTAGGTGCCCGCTCGGATGGCGGGCCACTGAAGGATGCGGCCTGTCGTCTCCAGCGCTGCTTTTACGTCCTTTCGCATCGACAACCCGGCGTAAAGTTCGTCCATCCTCACCGTAATCTCCGGCCTCGCCGGCGGCGGCATATAGACCTGCAGGTCGGAGAGCATTTCCCGTCGGGTGCCGGGGTCCTCAAGACGAGAAATGACGATGCCAGCCAACCGGTCAACGTCACCTACGCACAGCAGAGCAAGTTTGGCCGCCTGGAAGTTGACATCGACATTCGCGACCAGAAACTCGACGGCTGCCGACGACTTGGCGGCATCTCCGTTTTGATGGTAGGCGCAGGCCTCTACCTCTTTGATTGCCGACATGCCGAAGGCGCTTGCGGTGCCTGTGTCGATTTGGGCCACAGCTTCCAGTGCCTTATCAGCCTCGCCAAGCACATAATAAAAGTCGCCGAGATTCACACTCTGGCTCACCTCGCCCGGCTGATAAGAATTTGAGATGTCCCTCGACTTGATCTGGGCGGTAATCGCCTCCTCCCATCTACCAAGTTTCATCAATATTCTCGCACGAATATTGTGCAACCACGCGAGATAATCTTCCTCGTCGTCGAACGCTGGCTTTCCCAATGCGGCATCCGCTCGGCCGATCGCACCATCCAACAACGCCAGACCCTCGTCCAACCGGTTGAAGTCAGCTAGATCGCTCGCAACGCGCATGACCTTGGACGCGTCTCTCGGATGTTCGTCGACAAGCGCCTTACCATCGACAATCTCCGCCTGCCTCGCGTCGCGATAGGCCTGGTAAACGTCCGCGCGCGCATAATCGCTTAAGCGCAGGTCGTAAGACAGCGCCGCCAGGCTGTTGGCATCACGCAATCCGTCGGCCACCGCCGCCGCGTCGTCCGGCCTGCCCTCGGAGATGTAGTTCTCCAACAGGTCGATCCATATCGGATCGAGGGAAATAAAGTCGTCATCGAGGTCGAAACCTGCAGTCCAAAGGGTTCCCGCGAGCTCGTGATATATCTCAGGTGGGCTCGATTTTCTGGCATTGCGCAGTATGCCGAAAGCGAAGCGACCTTCCCACTGAGCCAACAACTTGGGATTCTGTCTGGCGACCTCCGTCATCGCTACGGCAGCACCGTCATGGTTCTTGTTTTCCTTAGCGACGACCGCGTAGAGCTGCCAGTAGCCTGCGTCCAGGCGATCGGGGCTAATCGTCGCCGCCTCGTCCAGATATGCCTGGCCCTGCTTTGCTGAGCCGGCATGGGCCTCCAACATCCCCAAGGCCAGAAGCGCACGGTATCTAAAGTCATCGCTTGAAGCCTTGAACTCGGGACGCTGAAGAAGTGCTGCTCCTTCTGACAGGGCGCTCTCAACATCGCCTTCCATCATGCGGGCTCCGATGAGCTCCAGCTGCTCTTCTATCGTCGGTTGGGGCTTGTGCTCGGAGCGCGGAAGCTGTGGCGTCGCCGCGCCAAACGCGAGATTGGCACTCGCGGCGATTAGTAGCAGTGCCAACAACGAACGAAATGTCACACCAAGCATCTCAATAAATACCCGATCCCCTCAATGCCAATATGTCTATCCGTCAGGGAGTTACTTTCTCAAGTCAAATTCCAAGGTGGCCTGCCGCCTTGCGAAGATCGAACCCGGCATCTTCATGATGAGTTGAGACAGCGCCGCGGCTGCCACAGGGTTCCCACGACAAACCGCGGAGCTCGACAGTTGCCAGCTATTGGATGCTCGCGCTTTCGTCGACCGCCGGGGGAGCTTCGCCAATGGGCGGTGCCGATCAACGTTTCCCACCTTCTCGCGTGGTCGGAACGCGGCTAGGCTTCTGCCTGCAAACTGCCGTGCTCAAAACGAGAAGAGCCTGCAACTCTTCCTGAAAGCGCTGTGCATGCTCTGAGGAGGAGGACCAATGAGCACGACGACCAATCCCGGCTCCCGGGCCATCGACGTCCGGTTCGGCACCGCCACGCTCGAAGTCAAACTGGCGGACGGACGCGAGCTGATCGCCCCGCTCACCCGCTATCCCCGCCTCCGCGACGGCCCGCCGGCCGCCCGCCTCAACTGGCGCTTTACCGACGGCGGCGCCGGGCTGCGCTGGCCAGACCTCGACGTGGACATTTCGGTTGGAGAGCTGGAGTGAGCGGCAGCTGAACTGCGCTACCTGACCCACATCGACATGCCGACCGAGGCTGGCGCCGTCTCCTCGAAGCCGTACTGGGCGTAGAGATCCTTGGCCGGGCCGTCGGCGATGAGGCTCACATAGGCGCCTTTCGGGGCGTTGGCCTGCAGCCAGTCGACCAGCGCGGCAACGATGCGCTTGCCCAGCCCTTTGCCGCGATGCGCGGCGAGCACGGCAATGTCGGTGAGCTGGTAGACCGTGCCGCCATCGCCGATCACCCGGCCCATGCCGATGGTCTCGCCTGCGTGTTCGATCACCACGGCATGGATGGTGTTGGGCAGGCCGAGCGCTGCTGCTTCCGGCGATTTCGGCGTCAGCCCGCTGAGCCGTCGCAAATCGCAGAACTCGGCGACCGTCGGGATCCGCTCAATCAGTTGGTAGTCGCTCACGCTTCACTCCGCATCGAACAAGGTCAGCTGCACGCCATCGGGCGCCTCGAGCCGCGAGTTGGTGGAACGGAACGGCGTCGGCCGGGGCGCACCCAGCACCCTGGCCCCAGCCGCTGCCAACATGTCGGTGGCCGCCGGCACGTCGTCGAAGCGCAAGGCCACCCGGAACTGGCCACCCACCGGATGGCCGACCTCGATTCCGTCGATGAACTCGGCATGCTTTCTGTCGGTGATCTCCAGCGTCGCGATCCCGGCGCCGAGGATCGCCACCCGGCCATCGTCGTCGCCGACCGAGATCTGCTCCTTGAGCCCCATGGTATCCCGCCAGAACGCCACCGCCCGCTCGAAGTCTTCGACGGTGATCACCAGGCGCAGTTCGTGGACCGTGTTGGCCATATGCTCCCCTCAGCTTCAGTTGCCGGATGCAGCTCGTTCGTTCAGGCGGCCACTGCGATATCGCAGCTGCAGCCGCTGGTTTTCAACGCTTCGCGCGCCACCTCCACGAAGACCCGGCGGAACCACTGCGATCGCCCGTCGGCACGGTCGACCCGGCGATAGAGCAACGAGACCGGCGAGGCCTCGAGCTCCACTGGTGGCCTGGAGACGGTGAGGCCGTGCAGCGACGCCATGCAGCGCGCAATCGACTCGGGGATCGTGGCGATGGCCGGCATGGCACTCAGTGCCGTCGGCAGCGCGGAAAAGCGCGGCACGGTCGCCACCACCCGTCGCGTCTGGCCGATCTTGTCGAGCGCGGCATCAACATCGCCGATCATGTCCCCCTCGAACGACACCGCGATATGCGCCTCGCGAGTGAAATCCTCGAGGCTGAGCGGTGCGGCCAGTTTCAGTTGATCGGGGTCGTAGATGGAAATCGAGCACTGGTCGAACAGCGCCTGGCGTACGTGCCAGGAGGCCGGCTCAGGGTGCACGGAGACCGAAAGGTCGAAGTCGCCATCGTCCAGTTGCTGGCCCGGGTGATGGGTGTGCGACGCGACTGAAACCAGCTTCGCCCTGGGTGCCTCGCGCCGGATACGCGCCGCCAGCGGCCCGAAGAACGCCGTCTCGAGGTTGTCGCACATGCCGATCCGGAAGGTGCCCTCGTAGTGCAGCGGGTCAAAGGCATCGGGCGTGCGGATCGCCCGTTCGATCGAGCCCAGCGCATCCTCGATCGCCGGGGCAATGTCGAGGGCCCGCGGCGTCGGCTGCAAGCCACGCCCGACGCGCACGAACAGCTCGTCGTCGAGCGCCTCGCGCAGGCGCTTCAACGCCGCCGAGAGGCCGGGCTGGCCCAGCAGCAGCCGCTCGGCGGCGCGGCTGACATTGCGCTCCTGCATCAGCACCGAGAAGGCCAGCAGCAGGTTCAGATCGATCTTGCGGAGGGCTGTGTCATTCATCATTGCCAGCGATACCTCGCATGCCGACTATCGATTTGCAATATGGATGAGAGGTCGTCAGCTTCCGCTCCCTCTGCCGACCGGCGCTCCTCTCCCTCACGCGACGGCGGCATTGCGAAAGGGATATTCTCGATGACTTCCACCAAGATCGGAGGCGTCGCCGGGCTGGCTCTGTTCCTGCTCTGCGCCGCCAACTTCCTCGACGCCATGGACGTTTCCACCATCGGCGTCGCGCTTCCCGCAATCCAGGCCGAGCTCGGGCTCGAGCCCAATGTGCTGCAATGGGCGGTGAGCGCCTATGTGCTCGGCTATGGCGGCTTCCTGCTGCTGGGCGGCCGCGTCGCCGACATCTTCGGCCACCGCCGGGTGTTCCTGTGGGCGCTCGGCATATTTGCCGCCGCCTCGATCGCCGGCGCCTTCGTCGACTCGAGCCCGACGCTGATCGCCGCCCGGCTGATCAAGGGCATCGCCGCCGCCTTCACCGCCCCGGCGGCGCTGGCTTTGCTGCTCAACGTGTTCGGCGAGGGCCAGGCCCGCGCCAAGGCGCTGGGACTGTTCGCCTCCACCGGTGCTGCTGGGTTCGTGCTGGGCATGGTGCTGGGCGGGGCGGTCACCGTCTTCACCTGGCGCGCCACGCTGGTGATGGCGGCCCCGGTCGCCATCCTCGTCCTCGTCATCGCGCCGTTCGTCTTGCCGCCCGACAAAGACAGTGGCAAGGCGCGCGCCTCGTTCGACTGGGCCGGCGCCATCACCATCACGCCCGGGCTGCTGCTGTTCGTGTTCGGCGTCACCAATGCCTCGGGCGCCGGCTTTGCGGCGCCGCTCACCTGGGGCCCGCTCGGCGCGGCACTGGCGCTGATCGTCACCTTCCTCGTCGTCGAAGCCCGCCACCGCGACCCGATGGTGCCGCTATCGATCTTCAAGCGGAAGAAGCTCAGCCACGCCAACATCGTCGCCGCACTGTTCCAGGGCGTCTATGTCGGCTTCCAGTTCCTCGCCACGCTCTACTACCAGCACGTCTACGGCTGGTCGGCCTTCGCCACCGGCTTCAGCTTCGCGTTCGGCGGCGCCTGCGTGATGTTCCTCGCCCCGCGCCTCGCCGGCGTCGCGCAGCGCAACGGCACGACGAAGGTGATGGCCATCGGGGTGGCGCTGCAGGCAGCAGGCTACGTGTTCTGGGTGCTGGCGCTTGGCCGGTTCGATCCGATCGCCCTGGTCATCATCACCCAGCTGTTCCTCGGCCTCGGCTATGCGGCGACCTACCCCTCGGTGCAGGTGGCGGCGCTCGCCGACGTCGAGGACGACAAGTCCGGACTGGCCTCCGGGCTGCTGTTCGCTTCGTTCCAGATCGGTGGCGGCATCGTCCTGGCGGCGGTCTCCGCCATCTTTACCGCGGCCCCCGGCTTCAACTGGGAGCCGTATATCGCCGGCGGCGCCTTCGTCGCCGTGCTGGCGGTGGCGACGACATTGATCGCGGCAGCGGGGCCACGATCTGCAACCAGCCGGGTGCCGGACGCAGCGCCGCAAGCAGCAGAGTAAACAGGCGGGGGTCGGTGCGCAGCCGACCCCTTGTCTCGCCGGCGGGGCGTGAGCCTCAGCCCTGCTGCCCGAGGCGCGGCTCCGTGCCGGCCAGCAGGCGGCCGATATTGGCGCGATGGCGGACCATCACGTAGATCCCGCCGGCGATCACCAGCAGGCGATAGGGCAGCGGCAGGTCGAGGGCGATGGCCAGCACGATGGCGGTCAGCGCACCCGATAGCGAGCTCAGGGAAACGATGCGCGAGATCGCCAGTGCAACAGCGAAGACCGCGAGGGCGCCAAGGCCTACCGGCCAGGACAGTGCCAGTACCACGCCAAGCCCGGTGGCGACAGACTTGCCGCCGCTGAAGTGCAGCCAGATCGAGCGGGCATGTCCGAACAGCGCGGCAAGCCCGGCGAGGCAGACGATCCATGGCAGCAGCGCCGGCTGGTCAGGCACGACCAAGGGCCAGAGCCAGAGCACAAGTCCGACGGCGGCGCCGCCTTTCAGCATATCCACCAGCAGCACCAGCAGTGCCGGCCACGCGCCCAACACCCGCAGCGCATTGGTCGCGCCGGTGGATTTCGAGCCATGCTGGCGAATGTCGATGCCCCGCAGCCCCCGCCCCGCCAGGTAGCCGGCAGGAATGGCGCCCAGCAGGTAGGCCGCGACCAGCAGGCCGACGCTCATCCAGAAAGCCACCATGTCCGCTCGACCGCTCCGATTCCGACCCGGGACATGCAACCGCCTGCGCCGCCGCCGGTCAATCACCCGTCGGGCGGGACCGGCAGGTGCGTCAAGCCACGCGGCGCGCCGCCGGTTCATCGGCGTCAGATACGGTGAACTGGTCGACCACCATATCGAGCTCGGCCGCCTGCTGTTCGGTCTGCTCGATCGCGCCATTGATCTGCTCGACCAGCGCGGCGTTGTGCTGAGTCATCTCGTCCATCTGGCGCACCGCCACGGTGATCTCGCCTATGCCCTCGGCTTGGGCGGCGCTGGCCGATGCGATGCCTTCCATCAATGTCTGGTTATCGCGCACCGAGGCATGGATCGCCGCGAGTTTGGCCGTCGCGGCGGCGACCAGCGCGGTACCGTCGCGCACATCGGCGCCGCTCCGCTCGATCAGCGCCTTGATGTCCGCCGAGGCCGCCGCGGCGCTCTGCGCCAGGCGCCGCACCTCCACCGCCACCACGGCAAAGCCCTTGCCGGCTTCGCCGGCGCGCGCCGCCTCGACCGAAGCGTTGAGCGCCAGCAGGTTGGTCTGGAAGGCGATGTCGTCGATCAGGCCGATAATCCTCGCGATCTTTTCCGATGAGCCGGTGATCCGCTCCATGGCGGCGTTGGCGTCGGCCATCACCGCGGTGCCGGCATCGGCCGCGTCGGATACGGCGCGGGCGCTGTCGGTCGCTGCCTTGGCGCTGGCGACATTGGCCGCCACGGTGCCCATCAGTTGCTCCATCGCCGCCGAAGTCTCTTCGATGGTCGCGGCCTGCCTGGTGGTGCGTTCGCTGAGATCGTTGGCGCCGGCGAGGATCTCCCCCGTCGCTGTCTTCAACGAACCGGACGTGCTGCGCAGCTGGCGCACGATCGCTTCCAGCCGATCGGCCACGGCGTTGGTATCGCCCTTGATCTGCTGGAACTCGGCATCGAACTCGGAGGTGATGCGGGCGGTGAGATCACCATCGGCGAGACCCGTTAGCGTCTGGCCGGTCAGCGCCACAGCCCGCCGGATGCGTTCGGCGGCGAGGCGGTCGCGCTCGGCCGCCGCTTCGGTCAGTCGATCAAAGTAGACGGTCACCGCCAGGTCCATATCGACCAGCACCGCCTTCACCAGCGCCGACAGCTTCCTTGCCAGTCCGTCGGCATCGGGCTTCGGCTCGGGCGCGCGGGAGAACAGGCGGCGCCGCGGCTCGGGCGCGGCCAGCGTCTCGTTGATCACCGCATCCAGCAGGTGTTCGAGGATCAGGGCATAGCCGCCCAGATACCAGCGCGGCTCCAGCCCGATGGTGGCGTGGCGTTCGCCGATCCGCTTGCTCGAGGCCAGATAGTCGCCATCGAAGCGCCCGCCGGCAATCGCCTGCCAGTGCAGCAGCTGCTTGTTCAGGGCGCGATCCATCTGCGGCCGCCCGGAAAAGAAGCTCGCCATCTCAGGCACGTCGGCCAGCCGGTCGTAGAATGCCGCAAGCGCCGCCGGCAGGTGCTTGTCCACCATCGGCTGCAGCGCCGAAAGCTCGGCAAGCGCGGCGTCGTCCAGCCGAACGAAATCCAGCCGCTGGCGCAGCGGTGTGGTGTCATTGTCGATAGTCGTCACGTCGAGGCCCCCTGGTCGGCGCCCCCAGGCTCCTGCCGCAAGTAAAGGCGCGCGCCCGGTCTAGCCAGATCGTGCTTAACGAAACCTCACCTGCCCCTGCGGCAGCACCGCGCAGCCGTCGCAGATCGTCGAAAAAGCAGGGAACGGTCCGCCGCCACGCGGGTTACCCAGTCACACCCCATGAAAGAGGAGACCTCCGATGGATCATTCGACCCATATCCGCCTCGGCAATGCCGAACTCACACCGGCCGTGCTCGAAGGCGCCACTGTGTATGGCGCCGATGACGAGAAGGTCGGCACCGTCGCGCATGTCCACGGCGCCGGCCTCAACAGCGAGATCATCGTCGATGTCGGCGGCTTTCTCGGCATCGGCGCGAAGCCCGTCGCCGTTCCCGCCAGCCAGCTGGAATTCATGCGCGACGAGAGCGGCGACGTGCACGCCGTTACGTCGTGGACCAAGGATGCGCTGAAGGCGATGCCCGAGCATCATCACTGACTTTCGGACGGCCGGCAGACGCCGGCCGTCCGACATTCTGCTCCTGGCCACCAGGCCCAGACCCCGCGGGCGTCGCTACAGGCGCTTGCCGAGCCAGATGTCGGGTTTGCCGATACCGTTGGCATCGGGAATGAAGCCGATGACGCGAAAGCCGCACTTTCGATAGAATTCGAGCGGGTGCTTGCCACCCGGCCTGGCCGCCAGGTCGCGCAGCGCGCCGGCGGTATCGACGTAGAGATCGGCACCGAAAGCGGTCGTGCCGCCGAAATCGTCATCGCTGCCGAGAAACAAGGTCAGCCTGCCGGCGGCGCGGACCTTGTCTTCGATGGCGGCGACCAGGCTTTTACCGATGCCTTGCCCCTGCATCGCCGGCGCCACGACGAGCGGGTGCAGCTCCGAGGCATGGGAATAGCTCTCGATCGCCCCCGCCCAGCGCAGACGACATCACCTTCGAGCGCCGCCAGCCCGGACCATTCCGGGTCGGCCGTCAGCTTGGCGATCTCGTCGCGCGCCTCACCCATGGTCTTCCAGGCGGCCGGCACATGCTCGAGGGCCGCAACCAGGATCTGCGCGGCCGTTTCGAGCTGCGTCGCGGTGAGAGCACTAAACGGAACAATGCTGATTCCAGCCATGTCGTCCCTCCGATCAGCTTCGGCAAGATTAGTCGAAAGTCGACTAAATTGTGATCAATGATGTCATTTTCAAGATGGATGACGTCAGCTAACGTCCGCCCCGTTGCGAATAAGCCATTGTCCGGATTGAGCGATTAGCCACGCCTGAGCTTGACGATGCAATAGGGCGGACCAACGGCGAGGCCACTCGCCAAATAACGAGAGTCGAGATGACGAGCCTGAGTTTGAATGCCGGTGCTGCCAGCACCGAGGACCGTGTTGCGCCGTTTTTTCGGAACTGGCCTCCCCTTCTCACCGGCGTTTCGCTGCTCGCGCTGGCCACGGCCGGGCTGGCGACATCGGCCAGCGCAGCGACCTTCACCGCCTCGAACCAGGCCGAGTTCTACCAGGCGATCGCCGATGCCCAGGCGCATGGCGATGCGACATCCACCATCACGCTGACCGGCAGCTTCAGCCTCACCAGTGCGCCGCCGGCGATTGCCGGCAAGGCCATCACGGTGCTGACCGGGGCCAACACCCTGACGCTGACCTCCGGCGCAGCCTTCAACGTCGACGGCAGCGCCGCGCTGACGCTGACAGGGAACGTGCTCGGCAACGGCGTGCTGAACCAGGCGGTGTTCAACAAGACGGGGACTGGTACGCTCGAGGTCAACGGTGTCACCGCGTCTGGCGTCACCCATATCGGCGTCATCGGCGGAACGATGCTGATCGACGGCGGCAGCACGATCGCCGTCCATCACAACACCACCAACACGACGCCATTGATCGCGATCGCCAAGAACGCGGGCAATGTCGCAACTCTCACCATCTCCGGGGCAGGAACGGTGGTGACCGGCGGCGGCGCCGATGCCATCGACATCGGCAATTCGACCGGCGAGGGCACACTCAACGTTCTGTCCGGTGCCGTGCTCAACACCACATCGGGCGTCAGGCAATACGGCAAATCCAACATCAACGTCAGCGGCACCGGCTCGGCCCTCTACGTCACCGGGATCAACCAGACGAGCGCAACGACCGGAACCATCAATGTCACCGGCGGCGGCCTGCTCAGCGCCACGAGCGCCGTGACGTTCGGTGGCGTCGGCAACATCGTCCAGGCCTCGCCGGTCACCGGTGTGGTCTCCGGCCCGGGCTCGAAGCTGGCCGTGGCGACGACACTCTACCTGCAGCGCGGCAAGCTCTCGGTGCTGGACGGCGGTGTGGTCGAAGCGAATGCGGTGGCTGTGGCGGCGGCGACGACCGGCAGTGTGGTGCGCGATTTCGACGTGATCGTCTCGGGCGCCGGCTCGCTGATCGATGCCGGGAGCTTTGCGCTGGGCGCCCGTGGGCGCGGCACACTGACCCTCTCCAATGACGGCAAGGTCACCATCAACGACGGCGCGGGCGCGCTGGTGCTGGGAGGCACGCATGTCGACAGCAACGCCACGCTGAATATCGGCGGCGCGGTCGGCGAAGTGGCCACGGGCGCCGGCACGCTCGAGGCTTCGGCGATCACCCTCGCCGCCAGCGCCGCGATCAACTTCAACCACGCCGAAACCGGCTATGTATTCGACGTGCCGATCAACGGCAGCGGCGCCATCAACCAGGTGGCGGGCCGCACCATCCTCAATGCCAACCAGCTCGGCTTCAGCGGTCTCACCACGATCAGCGGCGGCATGCTCGAGGTGAACGGTGAACTCGGCGATACCGACCTCGGCTTCGGGGTGGTCAGCGTCGCCGGTGGCACGCTTGCCGGCACCGGCACGGTGGGCGACACCAGCGTTGCCGCCGGCGGCACTATCGCCCCCGGCAGCAACGGCATCGGCATGCTCACCATCAACGGCGACTATGTCGGCAGCGGCGGCCTGCTGCAGATCGAGACGGTGCTGGGCGACGACAGTTCGGCAACCGACCTGCTGCGAATCATGGGCAACAGTGCCGGCATGACCAACGTCAGGGTCACAAACCTGGGTGGCGGCGGCGGGCAGACACTCAACGGCATCCGGGTCATCGAAATCGACGGCACCTCGGACGGCACCTTCAACCTCATCGGCGATACCGAGCATGATGGCCAGCAGGCGGTGATCGGCGGGGCCTATCTCTATGGCCTCTATCAGGGCACCCCCACCGATGCCGATGGCGACTGGTACCTGCGCAGCATCCTCAATCCCGACGAGACGCCGGTGTTCCAGCCGGCTGCTCCGGTGATCGAGACCTACGCCGCGGCGGCGCTGCAAGCCTTCAATACCTCCGAGAGCCTGCAGCAGCGGGTCGGAAACCGGTCGTGGTCAGGCAGCACCGAGGGCACCGGGCTCTGGGGGCGCATCGATGCCCGGCACACCTCGCTCGACGCCGACAACTCGAGCACCGGCGCCAGCTACGACGTCGATACCTGGCGGCTGCAGGCCGGAGCCGATGGGGCCCTCGGCCGGTCCGATGCCGGCACGCTGGTGGGCGGCCTCAACCTGCAGGTCGGCACCATCTCGGCCGAGATCCGTTCCACCGCCGGCGATGGCGGCATCGAGGGAACCGCCTTCGGTCTTGGCGGCGCGCTGACCTGGTACGGCAACGAGGGTTTCTATCTCGACGCGCAGGGTAAGCTGAACTGGTTCGACAGCACGCTGAGCGCCAGTCGGCTCGACCGGCCGCTGGTCTCGGGCAATGCCGGGTTCGGCTATGCGCTCAGCCTCGAAGCCGGTCAGCAACTGGGGCTCGGCGGCTGGTCGGTGACGCCGCAGGCGCAACTGGCCTATTCGGCGGTCGATTTCGATGCGTTCGATTCGTATGGCTCGACCGTCGCGCTCCAGAGTGGCGACAGCCTGCTCGGCCGGCTCGGCATCTCGGCCGACTACGAGACCGCCTGGCAGGACGATGCCGGCGGGACCGGGCGCACCCATCTCTACGGCATTGCCAATCTCACCTACGAGTTCCTCGACGGAATGGCGACCACAGTGGGGGCCGACACGCTGGTCAACGAGGCGGACCCGCTCTGGGGCAGCATCGGCCTGGGCGGTTCGGTCAACTGGGGCGGCGACCAGCTGTCGCTCTATGGCGAGGCCAATCTGGGCACCAGCCTGAGCAATCCCGGCGACAGCTACAGCCTGGGCGTCACCGCGGGCATCCGGGGCAAGCTCTAGCCCGAGGGGCGCCGCTCAGTCAGTGGCTGGCGGCGCATGCTCCTGCGGTGCGTCGGGCAGCACCGCGTCGAGATGGTGCGCCATCCCCCGCTCGGCATCGTCGGCATTGCCTGCGGCGATGCCGGCGAGGATCCGCTCGTGATCGGCGATGACCTGCGCCATCCGCCCCTGCTGTGACAGGGTCAGCCGCCGGTAGCGGTCGACCTGCACCTTGACCTGCAGCACCTGGCGCCAGATGCCGGGAAAGCCGCTGACTTCGGCGATCTTGGCGTGAAAGGCCTCGTCGGCGCGGTGGAACGCACCGCGGTCGTTGGCTTCGGCCGCCTCGCGCTGCTGTTCGACGATGGTCGCGAGCGCCAGCAGCTGGCTCCTGGTGGCCTTCTCGGCGGCGAGCCGCACCGAGGCGGTTTCCAGCGCCTTGCGGATGATCATCGCCTCGGGAAGATCGTCGTAGGGGATGCGGGCGACGAAGGTGCCGGACTGGGGATAGATCTCGACCAGCCGTTCATCGGCCAGCCGCTGGATCGCCTCCCTGACCGGCGTCCGGCTGACGCCATAGCGGGCCGCCACTTCCTTCTCGCTGATCGGATCGCCCGGCTTGAGCCGCAGCGACACAATGTCATCCCTGAGGTTCTGATATACTAGTCGCCAAGCTGAGGCGGAACCAACGCCTGCGATGCGAGAGGGACTGGCACGCCGCCGTTGCCGGCCCGATTCCTTGGGCAAATCCATACAGCAGAACCGTTAATTTCCGGGCGTTTGAGAGCCACGAGCCGAATCTTAGCACGCGCCACCTCGTGAACGCGAGATGCGAGGGCCGTTGACTTAGATACTAATATATCAGTAGCGTATGCAAGAAGGTTGTGGCTGAAGCCCGATCAGGAGGAGAAGATCATGAAGGCAATGAACCGGATGGCCGTGTCGGCCATCGCACTGGTCACGACATCGCTCGTTCCGCTGGCGGCGTTCGCCGGAGAGGTGGAATTCTGGAGCCCGTTCACCGGCCCGGACGGCAACGCCATCGACGCCCTGGTGAAGGAGTTCAACGCCGGAGCGGGGGCCGCGGCAGGCGTCAACGTCAACCTGCTAATCATTCCGTGGGACGATTACTACACCAAGCTCTCGGTCTCGATGGCGTCGCGCACCGCACCCGATCTCGCCGTGATGCACTCGCACCAGATCGCCGGCTTCGTGAAGCAGGGGGCGCTCGAGGCCTATACGCCCGAGGAGATCGCCGCCGCCGGTCTCGCCGAGGCCGACTACATTCCGCAGCTGTGGACCGCCGGCGTCGTCGCCGACAAGCGCTATGGCGTGCCGATCGACGCCTTCCCGCGCCACATCTACTACAACAAGACACTGTTCGAGCAGGCGGGACTCGACCCCAACAACCCGCCCAAGACCGGCGCCGAACTGCTCGATGCCGCCACCAAGCTGCAGGCGCTGGGCAATGGGGTGCAGGGCCTGTTCTTCCAGCTCAACGGCTCGGGCGCGGTCCGCAATTTCTACAGCTTCTACTGGCAGTACCAGGACGATCTCTACAACGCCGACATGACCGATGTGGCGGATGGGTTTGCCGATACGGCGAAGAAATCGCTGTCGACGCTGAAGGCCTTCATCGATGCGGGCGTTTCGCCCAAGGAGATCATTGCCGACAGCGCGGCGCAGTTCGCCCAGAACAAGATCGGCCTGTCGCTGACCCAGATCACCGACCTGCCGGTGTACCAGACGGCGGCCGCCGAGCAGGGGCTGAGCTTCGGCGTCGCGCCGTTGCCGACCTTCGGCGACAAGCCGGCGACCTTTGCGCTGGGGCATAACTTCGTGATCCCGCGCGGCACCCCGCCGGAAGCCCGTACCGATGCGCTGGTGTTCGTCAAATGGATCGGCGACAACAGCCTCGCCTGGGCCAAGACCGGCAAGATGCCGGCCAAGCTGACGACGCTCAACAGCGACGAGTTCAAGGCGCTGCCCGAGCAGAGCCTCATCGCCACCTCGCTCGACTATGTCCACTTCCCGCCTGCCCTTTCGGTGCAGCCGCAGGTTGACCGCGTCGTGCAGACCGCGGCCGAGGCGTTCTATGCCGGCCAGGTCGATGTCGACCAGGCGGTCACCATGATGGTCGACGGCATCCGCCAGGAACTGGCCAAGAAGTAACGGGCCCTCCCTGCCCCGGGGCGATCGGCACTGCCGGTCGCCCTCTCCCGACCGACCTTAAGGCCCGCGATGTCCCGCCTCCGCTCGACCCTGTTCCCGTATCTCCTGGCGGGACCCTATGTCGCCCTGTTCGCGGTGTTCGTCGCCTATCCGGTCGGCCGCGCGCTCTACATGAGCCTGTTCGACTGGGGCATTTTCGGCCCCAACGCCTTTATCGGCCTCGACAACTACACCTCGCTCATCGGCGATCGGCGGTTCTGGAGTTCGTTCTGGATCACCAGCGGCTTCGCAGCGATGTATGTGCCGATGATCACGGTGATCTCGCTGGTGCTGGCCGTGATGCTGCATCGCAAACTCCCCGGCATCGGCATCTTCCGCACCGCGTTCTTCCTGCCCATCGTGATCAACGTCGCGGTTGCGGCCATCGCCTTCAACTGGCTGTTCGAGCCCAATATCGGCACCATCGACAAGGTGCTGAACTTCTTCGGCCTGCCCGGCCAGAACCTCCTGCAGATCCCAGGCTGGTCGCTGTTCGTCATCAGCCTGGTGACGCTGTGGATCAATGTCGGCTTCATGGTGATCATCCTCCTCGCCGGGCTCGAGAACATCCCCGACGAGCTTTATGAGGCAGCCCGGCTCGACGGCTCCACCGCGCTGCAGGACCTGGTGCTGATCACCGTGCCGCTGCTCAGGCCGATCCTCCTGATCGTCGTGGTGCTCTCGATCGTCCAGGCCTTCCAGATCTTCGGCGAAGTGCTGATCATGACCCAGGGCGGGCCGTTCGGCTCCACCACCGTGCTCACCATGCTGCTCTACGAGGAGGGGTTCGAGCGCTTCGCGCTGGGCCGCGCCGCGGCGATCGGCGTGGTCATCACGCTCATCATCGCCACGCTGAGCTTCATCCAGTTCCGCTTCTTCCGCCGGGAGGCCTGAACCATGCAGCAACGCAAGGGCTCGCAGGCCACCCGCTGGATCGTCCTCGCCATTCTGGCGGCGCTGTGGTTCCTGCCGCTGGTTTCGCTGGTGCTGTTCTCGTTCGCGCCGGCAAGCGAAGTGCTGAAGGGCGTGTTCATCCCCACCCAATGGACGCTCGACAACTACACCAAGGTGCTCACCGAGACGCAGCGCGGGGTGAGCGTGCCCACCGGCATCTGGAACAGCACGGTGATCATGGTGCTGCAGGTGGCCGGCATCCTGCTGCTCGACGTGCCCGCCGCCTATGCCTTTGCGCGCACCAGGTTCATCGGACGCAACGTATTGTTCGCCCTGGTGCTGCTGTCGATGATGATGCCGGGCATCCTCGAGGTCATCTCGCTCTATGACCTGATGGCCAATATCGGGCTGGTCAATACGCTGTGGGGGGTGATCCTGCCCGGCCTGCCGCGCGTCATCGGCATCTTCATCCTGCGCCAGTTCTTCATGCAGGTGCCGCGCGAGCTGGACGAGGCCGCCCGGATCGACGGCGCCACCGATTTCCAGGTGTTCCTGAAGATCATGGTGCCGCTGGCCATGCCCTCGATCATCACCGTCACGGTGATCACCGCACTCTATAGCTGGAACAATTTCCTCTGGCCGCTGATCGTCACCAACACGCCACAGGCGATGCCGGTGCCGGTGGTGATCGCCTATCTCAGCGCCGATACCAGCGCCGTGCTCAACTACACGGTGATCCTCGCCGCTGCCTTCGTCACCTCTTTGCCGATGATCCTGCTGTTCCTCGTGGGCCAGCGCTGGATCGTCAGCGGGATGCGCCCAACCTCGGGCATCAAGTAAGTTTCAGGAGCTCTTTCATGCCGACGATCAAGGTCGACCCGCGGCCGTTGCACGCCATTTCTCCGCGTCTCTACATGCAGTTCATGGAGCCGCTCGGCACCACCGACTCCTCGGTCGAAGCCTGCTGGGATGCGCTCAGCGACCGCTGGCGGCCGGACTTCATCGACGTGGTGCGCGACCTGGCGCCGAGCTCGATCCGCTGGGGCGGCATCCTCACCAGCTTCTGGAAGTGGCGCGAAAGCGTCGGCCCGCGGGCTTCCCGCCAGGACATGGTCAACTACCTGTGGGGCGGCTGGGAAAAGAACGTCGTCGGCGTCGACGAATTCCTGGAGTTCTGCGAGGCCGTTTCGGCCGAGCCCATCATGGCGATCAACTTCGCCGCCGACGGGCGCCCCGAATACATCAACACCGCCTTGGGCGAGCACCGCTCGGGCGATGCCGCCGAAGCCGCCGACCTCGTCAGCTACTGCAACGACCCCGACAATGCCGAGCGCATCGGCAATGGCCGCAAGGCGCCATGGGCCATTCACACCTGGCAGATCGGCAACGAGACCTCGTATCCCAAGGCGGGCGAGCGCTTCACCAGCGCCGAGAACGCCCGGCACTATGTCGAATTCGCCAAGGCCATGAAGGCACGCGACCCCTCGATCCAGCTGATCGGCTGGGGCGACCTGGAGCGCGATACCGGCAAGTGGTGGGCCAACGAACTGGTCCAGGAGGGCGGCGAGCTGGTCGACATGATCGCCATTCACATGATGCACCAGAACCCCGGCGACCAGCCGACGGTGCTGCACGGCCGTGACTATCGCAAGGATTACGGCGCCACCTGGGAGGCGCTGGACGGCATGTACCGCAAGGTCGAGGACAAGCTGCTCGGCGCCCGCACGACGCTGAGGGACCTCGGCACGCCGGCCAAGCTCGCCATCACCGAGGGCCACCTGTCGATCCAGCCGCATAACAAATCCGAGATGCTGCGCGAGTGGATCTCGGGGCTCTACCACGCCCGCTGCATGGCCCTGTTCGAGCGACACTCGGATATCATCGACATCTCGACCCTGGCCGACTTTGCCGGCACCAGCTGGACGGTGAACGCGGTGCTGCTGGGCTCGCCGCGCGAGCAGCCCTACCTGCTGCCGGTCGGCCACATCATGCGGCTGTTCCGGCGCCATTCGGGCACGCATGGCGTGGCGGTCACGTCGGACGACACCTCGGTGGAAGTCTCGGCCAGCCGGAGCGGCGACACGCTCTACCTGCATGTGGTCAATACCAGCATCGACAACGCCGCCGAGGTGAGCCTCGATCTGGGCGGCACGACGCCGAAGACGGTGCACGCGCATCGGATCAACCCGGCGCTCGACACCGCGATCGACAGCACGGCGCTCGAGGTCTTCGCGGTCAGCAGCAGCGCGGAAGCGAACGTGGCCAAGCTTCACGTTCCCAAGGCCTCGGTCACCGCCTACGAGATCGCGCTCTAGCTGAGCGGCGGCAGACAGCAAAAAACCCGCGCCGGCGGAGGCGCGGGTTTCAAGTGCGGCAGTTCTTGGGGGCTGCCTATTTCGAGCAGCGCCTCAAACGCGGCTGAGCTTGACGGTCTGGCAGAAGATGCCCTGGCAGCCGTTCACCTTCAGGTTGTTGTCGCCGGTCATGATCATGGTGCCGGAGAACACGTCGCCATCATGCTTGACGGTGCCGGTCCACTTGTTCTCGGAAGCGCGGCTGCCGTGCACGATGACCTGGTTCAGGTACTGGCGGTTCACGTCATCCTTGTCGCGCAGCCAGATCAGGCGGGCGCATAGTTCGCCGCTCCCGCATTCGGTGATCTTGTAGCGGCTCTTGCCGTCATCGGCCTGCCAGGTGCCAGTGGGGTCGGCGGCGATGGCGTAAACGGGAGCCGTGGCGCAGAGGGTGGCCAGCACGACGGCGGCGAGTTTGGTTGCGAGGTGCATTGTCATGCGTCTCCGGAAACGTTCGGGTCAATTGGTTGGTTGGCCCGATAAATGCGAAGTTTGGCTGAATCTTGAATAAAGACGCCGTTCATCTGCCGTTCACCATTGCGGCGAAGTACGGCTCCGAAATGGCAGCGATGCTGACTTGCTTTACTTGTCAGGAGTCTATGGGCAATCGGCCTGCCACAATCTCTTGTCGGGCCAACGATCCGAGCGGGATAAAGTTCCGATCACGACGTTGTGACAAGCCGCCAAACGGCCTCATGCCGACCGATCGGCCAGACGGCGCGCGGCGAAAAGCGCCGCAGCGAGGTGGCGGGGCTCGCCAGTTGCGAGGGGTAGCAGTTCACCGCCTCGAGCTTGGCTATGCTCGACGCCCAGGCCTGCCGGCGCAGCCGCCTTCCCGCCAGCGCCGCGTGCAGGTCGGCGATGCCGGCCCGCCGCGCCCGGCTGGAGGCGGCGTAGGGCAGATCCTCGTAGAACAGCACCTCGACACGCCCGGCAAGCGCCGGCAGCAGCTCGACAACCAGGGCCCGCACGGCCAGGTGGTTGACATGCCCGCCGATCCCCGCCGGGCAGAAAATCCGCGCCCCCAAGGGTAGAGCCAGGAGCAGCTCGGTCAGCGCGACACGGGCCTGCGCGATATCGTCGGCAAGCCCGCCGAGATCCCACGGTGACCGCCGCCGCACCGGCGGCTCATCAAAACCGAGGTCGAGGCGCTCCAGGCGGTGACGCTCGGAAAACGCCATGTCCTCGTGGCGGCGCAGCACCATCACGCGGGCGATGGTCTCGGCATCGGGCCAGTGCTCGGCAGGGGTGCCGGCGACATAACCGCTGCGGGTGAACAGATTCACCAGCCGACCGCCGGGCATCGCAGCGACCCTCGCTCCGAGCGAGAACGCAATGTCGTCGTAATGCGGGGAGAGGTAGATATTGTTGTCAGCCCCGATATCCGGTAACATCGACAAGTCCTTAGGAGACGATTTCAGGTGTCGGGCCGACACCAACAGCACTCAACTCCTGCCGGTACATGAACCCCACACTTGCCGCAATAACGATGCGCCTCGCCGCATCCATCCGCTCTGGGCGGCGCCAGCAGCTGCGCCTCGGCACCCTGCCCCGCATCGGCGGCATGGCGAGCATTCCCACCCGCGCCGACGACCTCGGGCAGGTGCTGGACCGCATCGTGCCGCAAGTGGAGCGGCTCTACCTGTTCCTGCATGGCTACGAGGCCATTCCCGCAGTGGCGCGCCACTCGCGCATCGTGCCGGTGCTGGCCCCCGCCGACAGCGCGTTCCGCGCCTCGGGCAAGTTCTACGGGCTGCTGCAACAGAACGGGCCGTGCCTCTATTTCTGCTTCGACGACGACATCCTCTATCCCGCCGATTACGTGGCGCGAATGAAGGCCGCCATCCTGCGCTATGGCGGGCGGGCCTTTGTCGGCGTGCATGGCACCGACTACCCGACCTCGGGCGAAAGCTATGCCCGCGACCGCAAGGGCCGTCACTTCGCCCGCCGGCTGCGGCTGGATCGGATGATCGACGAGCTCGGCTGCGGCACCCTGGCGTTTCCGTCGGAGCTGCTGAACATCGACCCGCGCCGCTGGCCGCATGGCGACATGGACGACCTGATGCTGGCCATCGATGCGGAACGTAACGGCATCAGCCGCATCGCCATCCGCCGTCGGCGCGACTGGCTGACGCCGGTGCATCAATTGCAGCCGGATAGTCTGTGGGTGCGCACCCTTGCCGACGACAGCCGGCAGAGTGCCCAACTGGTCGAACTCAAGACGCTGATGGGACGCATGCCCCGGCACCAGCCCCCGGCCCGGCCGATCGAAGCGCCGGCCCCCTGATCAGGCGCCGCCGAGGATCAGGGCCGTGCCCACGGCCAGCAGCACCAGCACAAAGATCGACAGGAAACCGGCGGCCAGGACCCGGCCCCCCGACGACAGCACGGCGCGCAGATCGACCGACAGGCCGAGCGCCGCCATCGAGACCAGCGTCAGCAGCGAGGAAGCCTGTTGCAGCGGTGCGAGCGTCGCCTCCGGCAGCACCCCGAGCGAGCGCGCCAGCATGGTCAGCAGGAAGCCGACGATGAACCATGGCAGCAAGACCGCGAGCGGCGGCCGAGCCGCACCGCGCCGGCGCCCGCACAAGCCCAGGAACAGCACCACCGGCCCGAGCATCAGCACCCGCATGAGCTTGACCAGCGTGCCGACCTGGGTGCTCAGCACGCCCACCGGCATGGTTGCCGCCAGCACCTGCGGCACGGCATAGACGCTCAGCCCGGCCACCACGCCGTACTGCCACTGGGTGAGCCCGAGCAGGCCAAAGGCCAGCGGCAGGAACAGCACCACCAGCACGCCGAGCGCCGCGGTGAAAGCGATCGAGGCCGCCACATCCTCGGCCGGCGCCTCGATGACCGGCGCGGTCGCCATGATGGCGGAATTGCCGCAGATCGAGTTGCCGCAGGCGACGAGCGTCGCCATTCGGTCGTCCAGCCCCAGGGCGCGGGCGATGAGGTAGCTCGAGGCCAGCGCCAGCACGACGACGGCGGCCACCGCTACGATCATGCCGAAACCGGATGCAGCGAGCGCGCCGGCGCTGATCGTTCCCCCCAAGAGGACGATGGCGACTTCGAGCAACGTCCTCGAGGCGAACTGCACGCCGGGTCGCAGCCGGGAAGCGAGCCCGAGCCCCGTATGGATGAAGGTTCCGGCGACGATGGCCAGCACCAGGCCATCGACATAGCGGACGCCGAACACCGCCTGCTGCAACCACTCGGCAGCCATCGCCAGGGCCGCTACCCCGACAGCCAATGCCAGGCCGGGCCAGATCCCGATAATTTCCCGCTTGGCCAGCACATCATACTCCAATCTTGCCGGTTGGCAGCGTAGGCGTTGCAACCATTCTCGAAAATCGCATAATTACGCATGTTTCATTCGAGCACGCCGCATGATGACGTTGGAGCAACTGAGCATCTTCATCGCCGTGGCGGAGCGTGAGCACCTGACCAACGGGGCAAACGCCATCGGGCTGTCGCCCTCCGCCGCCAGCGCGGCGATCAAATCGCTGGAGGCGTTCTACGAAATCCGGCTGTTCGATCGGGTCGGGCGCCGGATCGAGCTGACGCGCGAGGGGCGTGCGCTGCTCGCCGAGGCGCGGCAGACCATGGCCCAGGTGCGGAACACCGAGGCGGTGCTGAGCGAACTGGGCAGCCTGAGAACCGGCAGCCTCGATCTCGCGGCCAGCCAGACCATCGCCAATTACTGGCTCCCACCGCGGCTATTGCGGTTCCAGCAACGCTTCGGCGGGATCAGCATCCGGTTCGAAGCCGCCAATACCGACGCCGTCGCGGCGGCCGTGGTCGATGGACGCTCGGAACTCGGCTTCGTCGAAGGCAACATCGATGAGCCGGCGCTCTCGGTCTCCCCGATCGTCCACGACCGGCTGGTGGTGGTCGCCGCGGCCGGCGCCTCGGTCATCGATCCCGACCTGCGCTGGATCATGCGCGAACGCGGCTCGGGCACCCGTTCGGTGTTCGAGGCCGCCATGGCGCAGGCAGGGTTCGATCCGGCCAGGCTGCACATCGCGCTGGTCCTGCCCACCAACGAGGCCGTACTGAGCGCGGTGCGCGCCGGCACCTGCGCCGCCGCCCTGTCCGAGATGGTGGTCGAACCGTTCGTGCGCAGCGGCGAGTTGCAGGTGCTGCCGATCGACCTGCCGCCGCGGCAGTTCTCGATCCTCAAGCATCGCGAGCGCCGCCTGTCGGCGGCCGCGCGGCAGTTCGAGGCGATGTGTCGCGAGGAGGTTCGCGGCTGAGCGGCGCATCGTCGCGAGGTGTGTCAGCCGACGTGTCGTCGAGCGGTTCGGCGACAGTCCCCCGCGCGCGGCGGCGCAGGGGGCCGAATGCTCCGCCGGCCGGTCGTTTCGATCTCGTCACGGCGGCGGCAGCAGGACGGTTCCGGCGGTGTGCTTGGCGCCGGGACGCGCCACTGCCTCTCGGCTCGCCTGCGGGCCGCGCCACAGTACGAAGACCAGGAGCACGGCCATGACCAGCACACCCGCCCACATGGCCTGCTGCCAGGCCTCGACGAAGGCGTCCTGAGCCGCTCGGTAGAGCCCGGCGGCATAAGGCTCGCCGCCGCGCGCTTCCACCAAGGCGCCGGCAATGCCCTTGCCGGCGGCAGCCGCCGCCGCTTCCGGGATCCCGGCGAGGCGCGGCGCGATGGCTGCGACATAGCCGGCGCTGAACACCGCCCCGAGCAACGCGACGCCGAGCGACGTTCCAAACTCCCGGGTGACGTCGTTGAGAGCAGAGGCCACGCCCTGCCGCTCGGCCGGCAGCGACGAGGTGATCGCCTCGGTGGAGGGGGTCATCGACAGGCCCATCCCGAGGCCCATGGCGATCATCCCCGGCAGCAAGCCCAGATAGCCGCCCTCCACCGATACCAGAAGCGCCATCAACCCCAGGCCGGTGCCGCCCAGCAGCAGTCCCGCTGCCATGGTCAGGCGCTGGCCGAGGCGCCGGGCGACGTGTGGTGCCAGCCCGGACGAAACCATCATCAGCAGCGCCATCGGCATCAGGCCGAGAGTCGACAACAGCCCGGACCAGCCGAGCACCGCCTGAAAGAAGGGAAACAGCACGACGAAGACGCCGGCCTGCACTCCAAACCAGACCAGCAGCGTGACCGAGCCGCTGGTCAGGCCACGCTGGCCGAACAGGCGGACATCGAGCAACGGCGCCGGATGGCGCAACTCCCAGGCGACAAAGCCGATGGCGGCGGCGGCCCCGAACAGCAGGCCCACCAGCGTGATCGAGGCCAGCCACCCCTGCTCCGGCCCTTCATGCAGGAACAGGATCAGGCCAACAACCGCCACCGCCGCCAGCACCGCCCCGCCAAGGTCGAACCGGTGCTCGGCGTGTTCGCGCGAGTTGGGGATGGCGCGGATCGACAGGATGGCGGCGAACAGCACGAGCACCACCGGCAGCACGAACAGCCAGCGCCAATCGAGCACGTCGACGAGCAGCGCCGACAGGAACATGCCGATGATGCCGCCGCCGCCGGCCACCCCGGTCCAGATGCCGATGGCCTTGGACCGCTCGTCGGGCGGGAAGGCCGAAGTGATCACCGACAAGGTGACCGGCATGATCATTGCCGCGCCGATACCGGCGAGCAGCCGGGCGCCCAGCATGACCGGCACCGAGCCGGCCGCGCCCGACGCGATGTTGGCGATGCCGAAGACCAGCAGCCCGAGCACCAGCACAGGCTTGCGGCCCCAGCGGTCGCCCACGGCGCCGAGCGGCAGCAGCAGGGCCGCGAGGGCGATGGCGTAGACATTGATGATCCACAGCACATCGGCCTGCGAACCGTTGAGCGCCACCGCCATCTGAGGCTGGGCGACATTGAGGCCGGAGACGGCGGCGATCACCGCCATCAACGCAATGCAGACGGCAAGCAGGATGGCACGGCGCCGCTTCGGGTCATCGATGATCGGATCGGCAGGCTCCCTGCCCCGACCCGCAGGATTGAGGGTAGACATCACAACTCCATTTCACGTATCTTTTGTTGATACGAGACATTCCGCGGTGCGTCAACCACGGTGCAGTCGGACGTTGGACGACCGACTCAGGAGACGGCAATGAACAAGGACACGCGGCTATCGGGCGTTCTGCACGTGCTGCTGCACCTGGGCCAGGTGAGCGTGCCGCTCACCTCGGACGTGCTGGCCAACACCATGGGCACCAATCCGCCGGTCTTCCGGCGCACCATGGCCGGGCTGCGCGAGGCCGGCTACGTCACTTCTGAAAAGGGCCATGGCGGCGGCTGGCTGTTGGCGCGGCCGCTCAGCCAGATCACCCTGCTCGACGTCTATACTGCCCTCGGCCGGCCTGGGCTGTTCGCCTTCGGCAGCCGGAACGAGGCGCCCGACTGCAAGGTCGAGCAGGCCGTGAATGTCGCGCTCACCGATACCATGGCCAAGGCCGAGGCCCTGTTCCTCGAGAGCTTCCGCACCATCACCCTCGACCGGCTGCTCCCGGCCCGGGCCTCCGGCCTTTCGGTTCACTGCCAGCCGACCGCTAGTGCCTAGGGGTGGGCCGGCCGGTAGATCTGCGCCACCATGCCGCCGGGAAACGCCCTGGAACTGACCAGCCGGAGCGGCGCCGGCGCAGCAAGCGTCGAGAATGGTGACAGGCCCTGGCCCAGCACGATCGGATGCACGGCAAGGATGAACTGATCGACCAGCCCCTCGCCGATGAGGCTGCGGGCGAAGGCAACGCCGCCATGGGCAAGGATGGGCTTGCCATCCCCGGCCTTCAGCCTCGCGATCTCGCCGGCGAGGGCGCCACCTGCCACATCGGCCTCGGCCCAGCTTGCCGCGCCGGGATGCCCCGCGCCCGCAGTCGCCGCGGCGAGGACCGCCCTGCCCCGGCTGGAAAAGACCGCCTTGGGGATCTGGTTCATCGGCGGGGCAAACGGCATGTCGGCGGTCGGGTAGAACGGCGCCATGACCTCGAAGCTGCGGCTGCCCATGATGTGGAGGCTGGCGTTCCAGGTGGTCTCGACGCCGAAGGCGACCGCTTCCGGATCGGAGCCGTACATCCAGGTGTTGGTGCCCGCGAGGTCGCTCATGAACCCATCGAGCGACATTGACAGCTTCAGGATCAGTTCTCTCATCGTCGTTTCCCTTTTACCTTGCAGACCGCCCGCGGCGGCCGATGCACAAAGCGACGAACGCGTTCGCCGGGGAAGGACATCGTCCGATGATTTTTCCGCGGCCGAGGCGCGAAGCACGGTCAGCGGTTGTCTCGGCGCCGAAATCCCATATCCTCCATGGCCACGACCTTCTGCGATTTTGGGGCGACAATGCTGCGAGCCGGCGGTTCCGACTATGCCGACGTGATCGAGTGGCGGCGCGACCTGCACGCACATCCAGAACTGCAGTTCGAGGTGCACCGGACGGCGGAGCTGGTCGCCTCGAGGCTTACCGCATTCGGCTGCGATGAGGTGGTGACCGGCGTCGGAAAAACCGGCGTCGTCGGCGTCATTCACGGCCAGCGACGGGACAGCGGTCGGACTATCGGCCTCAGGGCCGACATGGATGCCCTGCCGATCGAGGAAGCGAGCGCGGCGCCCTGGGCTTCGACCGCCAAGGGCGTGATGCATGCCTGCGGCCATGACGGCCATACGGCGATGCTGCTCGGCGCAGCGCGCGAACTGGCGCAGACGCGGGCGTTCGATGGCACGGCCGTAGTGGTGTTCCAGCCTGCCGAAGAGGGAGGCGGCGGCGGCAAGGCCATGGTGGACGACGACCTGATGGGTCGGTTCGGCATCTCGGAAATCTACGCCATGCATAACGAACCAGGCCTGCCGATCGGAGAGTTCGCCACCGCCAGCGGTCCGCTGGGCGCATCTGCCGACGGCTTCAGGATCAAGATCGAGGGCAAGGGCGCGCATGGCGCCGACCCGCATCTGAGTGTCGACCCGCTGGTGGTGGGGGCCAACATCATCCTCGCGCTGCAGACGATCGTCTCGCGCAACGTCAATCCGCGCCACAGCGCCGTCGTCACCGTCGGCTGGCTGAACGGCGGCAAGGCGGGCAACGTCATCCCGGCGACAGCCGAGATGGGCGGCACTGCGCGAACCTTCGATCCCGAGGTCAGGGACCTGATCGAGGCCCGTGTGACCGCCATCGCGCAGAATGTCGCCGCGGCCTATGGAGCGACGGCGACCGTCAGCTACCGGCGCATGTTTCCGCCGGTGGTGAACCATGCCCGCGAGACCGCCTTCGCCGTTCGGGTGGCGCGGGCACTGGTCGGCGATGGCCATGTCAACGACGCCCTCGAGCCGGTGATGGGCTCGGAGGACTTCGCCTTCATGCTCGAAGCCCGGCCGGGCAACATCATGCAGATCGGCAACGGCAACAGCGCCGGCCTGCATGAGGCCGGCTACGATTTCAACGACGCGGCCATCCCGTTCGGCATCGCCTATTTCAGGGCCCTGGTGGAACAGGCATTACCGCTCTGACCGGGCCATCCTGGGGCGCCGACCGGTCTGCCGGAGAGGGGCAGGCTGGCATAGCGACCATCACCCGGATGTGCTTGCCGCTTGCCTAGGTCTGCCCTTTTTGCCTAAGCAGGACCTCCAGATTGCTGGGAATGGTCCGTGGTTACGCTCAAGGAAATCGCCAAGGCTGTCGGAGTGTCGTCCGCGACGGTGTCGCGGGTGCTCAACTTCGACCAGACCCTTTCGGTGACGGCAAAGACCCGGCAGGCGATCATCGAAACGGCCGAGGCACTGAAATACGAGACGCCCCGCGCCCGCAACCGGGCCTATCAGCAGGGGCTCGGCAAGGTTGCGCTGGTGCACTACCTCAGGCCCGACCAGGAGTTCGTCGATCCCTACTATGTCGGGCTTCGCCTCGGGATCGAAAGCCGCTGCCAGGCGCTGAAGATCGAGACCATCAAGGTCTATCACACCGACAGCCTGCCGGAGGCGTCGCTGTTGCGAGGCGCTTCCGGGATCATCGCCATCGGGCGGCATGACGAGAACGAGATCGCCTGGCTCAAGCGGCACAACCGCAATCTGGTGTTCGCCGATTTCAGCCCGCCCACCGACGAGATCGACTCGGTCGAGACCGATCTGGTGCTGGCGACGCGGAAACTGCTGCAATCGCTGAGCCAGGCCGGCTATCGGCGCATCGCCTTTGCCGGCTGGGTGGATGTCTATGATGGGGTGGCCCCCACCCGGGTAGAACGCCGCTGCCGCGCCTATATGGAATGGGCCAGGGAAGCCGGCGTGTTCGACGAGCGCATCTGCCTCACCGACGGCAAGACCGAAGACAGCGGCTACAAGCTGACCCGGCAGATCCTGTCGCAGAGCGACCGGCCCGACGCGCTGATTACCGCCAACGACAACATGGCGGTCGGCGCCTATCGCGCCATCCACGAGCTGGGCCTCAGCATCCCCAACGATATCGCGGTGGCGAGCTTCAACGACATCTCGGTGGCGCAGTTCCTGAACCCGCCGCTCACCACTGTGCATCTCCCCGCCGAGGAGATCGGCGAAGGCGCCGTCGAGCTGCTGCTCGAGCGGATGGGCGGGCGCGAACTGCCCAAGCGGGTGACGCTGGCGACCAGCATTCGCTGGCGCGGCAGCACGCGGATCCGGGCCTCTCAGACCCCGAACTAAATATTTACTGAAAATCTTGCGCAGAGCGTTTCCCCCGGCTAACACTATGCTGGTGGGAAGGGAAACCCGCACGACTTCACTGAGCCGACCATGAGCAAAAAGCTCGGGCCCAGTTGGTTGCGACGCCGCGCGAGAGCCGATCTATCGGTGCTCGCCTGTGGCAGCGTCTGGAGGGACGCCGCGGCTGACGGCAGAGAGGGGGAAGATGTCAGAAGCGGATTCGTCCCGGGGACGTAAGTCCATCCTGCGGCAGCTGGTGGACAGCAAGGTCCTGCTGCTGATGTGCGTTCCGGCGGTGATCTTCTTCATCGTGTTCAACTACATGCCGCTCCCCGGCGCATGGATCGCCTTCACCAATTTCAACTACCGCGACGGGATTTTCGGCAGCCCGTTCGTCGGCTTCCGGAACTTCGAGTTCCTGATCAAATCCGGCCAGCTGTGGACACTGACGCGGAACACCATCCTCTACAACCTCGCCTTCATCGTGCTGGGCAACATCCTGCAGATCGCCATCGCGATCATGCTCAACGAGGTGCGGCTGGCCTGGTTCAAGAAGGTCAGCCAGGCAGCGATGTTCCTGCCGTTCTTCATTTCGTCCGTGCTGGTCGGGGTGATCGCTTTCAACCTGCTCAACTACGACACCGGCGCGCTCAATGCGCTGATCAAGCAGACCGGCGGCGACCCGATAAAGATTTACTCGACCGCCGGCGCCTGGCCGCTGATCATCATCGTGGTGCACCTGTGGCAGTCGACCGGCTATGGTTCGATCGTCTATTTCGCCGCGATCATGGGCATCGACCGCAGCCTCTACGAGGCGGCGACGGTAGATGGCGCCAATGCCTGGCAGCGCATCCGCTACGTGACGCTGCCCAGCCTCAAGCCCACCTTCATCATTCTGGTGCTGTTCGCGCTGGGCGGCATCATGCACGGCAATTTCGGGCTGTTCTGGAACCTCGTGGGCAACAATGCCGCGCTGTTCCAGACCACCGACATCATCGAGACCTCGGTCTACCGGATGGTCTTGTCGCAGAACAATTTCACCACCTCCACCGCAGTCGGCCTCTACCAGTCGCTGTTCGGCTTTGCCCTCGTGATGACGGCGAACTGGATCGTGCGCAGGATCAACAAAGACTATGCACTCTTCTGACGTGGCGCGCCCGTTCGAGACAGAAGGCGTCGGCCTGGGGCCGGCCAAGCCGCGAGCGATCAGGCTCGACGGCAGCGACATCGTGATCCGTTCGATCTCCTACATCACGATCACGCTGTTCGCACTGTTCTGCCTGCTGCCCTTCGTTCTCATGCTGTCGGCTTCGCTGTCGAGCGAGGCAGCGATCATGAAGAGCGGCTTCGGCATCCTGCCAAAGGACTTCAGCCTTGCCGCCTATGAGTGGATCTTCAAGGCGCCGAGGCAGATCATCGGCTCCTATGTCGTCACCATCGTGATGACCGTGTTCGGCACCGCAATCGGGCTGTTCATCATTTCGATGACCGGCTACGCGCTGCACCGGAGGGACTTCCCCTTCCGCAACCACATCTCGTTCTTCATCTATTTCACCACCCTGTTCTCGGCCGGCCTCGCCCCGACCTTTTTGTGGGTGGCGCGCGACCTGGGGCTGCGCGGCAACTACCTGGCGGTGTTCCTGCAGTTGCTGATGACGCCCTGGCTCATCATCCTGATGAAGAACTTCATGCGGACCGTGCCGTACGAGATCATCGAATCCGGCAAGGTCGACGGCGCCGGCGATTTCCGCATCTTCGCCCAGCTCTGCCTGCCGATGATGAAGCCGGCGCTGGCGACGATCGGGCTGTTCCTGGCGCTGGGCTACTGGAACGAGTGGTATCTCAGCTCGCTCTACCTGGGCAGCACGGTCGAGTTCAAACCGCTGCAGTACCACCTCTACAACATCATCAACACAGCGAACGCGCTGCGCAATTCGGTGGCCGGCTCCAATGTCAGCGTCACGGCGCTGCCGAGCAACACGCTGAAGATGGCGAGCGCCATCGTCGCGACCGGCCCGATCCTGCTGCTCTACCCGTTCGTGCAGAAATACTTCGTCAGCGGCATCACCATCGGCGCGGTGAAGGGCTAGCGCGCGAACAGCAAACTACGCGGGCGGCGCCGATGACCGTCCGCACCCTCGAAGCCATTCGAGTTGAGGGAAATCTCGGCAAGTACGTCAAGATCAGAGGAGGAGTCTGAGATGAGAAGAAGGAATGTCGTGCGGGTCGGAGCAGCGCTGCTGGCCATCAGCATCAGCATGCCGGCACTGACGGTGGGAGCGTTCGCCCAGGACGCGCCGACCGAGATCACCATGCTGACGATGGGCAACAAGCCCACCAATGGCCGCCTCGAGGCGATGCTCGAAAAGCTCAACGAGCTGCTGATCCAGAAGGCCAATGCCAAGCTCGACCTGTTCTACATCGAGTGGGCGGACTGGCAGACGCAGTACAACGTGCAGTTGCTGTCGGGCGACGACAATGTCGACCTCGTCGCTACCGCCACCGACTGGCTCTACGCCTGGGAGAACGCCGAGAAGGGCGCCTTCCTGCCGCTGTCGGAAGAAATGCTGAAGGCCAATGCTCCCAAGACCTGGGCGCAGGTCGAGGCCGATGGCCACTGGGACCTGACCAAGCTGGCCGACGGCAAGATCTATTTCGCGCCCGAGGACAACTATACCCAGTACACCAACCACGGCTTCTTCTACCGCGGCGACTGGGCCAAGGAAGCCGGCTTTCCGAACGGCGAGATCACCAAGTTCGAGGACTTCACCAAGTATTTCGAGTGGGTGAAGGCCAACAAGCCCGACGCCTATCCGTGGGATGTCGCCGGCGCCAACGAAGCGGCACTCACCGGCTACATCCAGGGGCATACAGATTTCCAGACCATCCAGGGGATCAGTGCCGGCAACTACGCGCCGTTCCACACCACGGCGGCCAACCCCTACACGGTCACCTCCTGGTACATGGACGGCGATGCGCTGGTCGAGGCGGCCAAGCTCGCCAAGCAGTGGAACGATATCGGAGTGTGGCGCGAGGATGCGCTGAACTACGACGGCGACACCCGCGAGGAGCTCTATGCCGGGCTGTCCGGCACCGACCAGCATCACACCCAGACGTTCGTCAACGACATCGTCAACAACCTGAGCACCAAGCAGCCGGGTTCCGATCCCAAGTTCTTCTACTGGGGCCAGGAGAACGGCAATTTCTTCAAGGACATCTTCACCCACGGCGCCATGGCCGTGAGCGCCTACTCCAAGAACCCCGAGAAGGCGCTGCAGGTCTACGACCTGATCCGCAACGACAAGGAAATCTACGACCTGTTCAACTTCGGCATCAAGGATGTCGACTACATCATCACCGCCGACGGCAAGATGGGCTACCCCGAGGGCTATGACTCGTCCACCGACGGCCTCGGCACCGACTATTGGTGGGGCCGCATGGACGAGTTCGAGCTGCCGCGTACCACCCAGGCCCCGAACCGGGCGGAAATCATCGCCAAGCTCGATGCGACGGCCAAGGACTACCCGTACTCGACGCTGATCATCAACAAGCAGAACATCGATCCGACTCTGGCGGCGATGGCCGGCGTGTTGTCGGAATACATTCCGCAGCTGCAATACGGCAAGTTCGACGACCCGGCCGCGGCCGTCGCCGAGATGCGCCAGAAGCTGAAGGATGTCGGCTACGAGGATGCCCGTGCTTCGATCCAGGCTGACATGGACGCCTGGAAGGCCGCCCGCGGTCTCTAGCACCCCGACCTGAGGCCGGGCGGCGCGCGCTGTGCGCCTGCCCGGCCCTCTTCCGGAGGACCCAGCATGGCAACCCTGTTTTCAGCAGACTCGGCGTTGATGCGCGGCCTGAGCCTCGTTGCCGATATGATCGTCCTCAACCTGCTGTTCGTCGCCACTTCGATCCCGGTGTTCACGCTGGGGGCGTCGCTGACCGGGTTGAACTTCACCGCCATGCGGCTCGCGACCGGCGAGTGCAACTCAGTGACCTCCGACTATTTCCGTTCGTTCGGGCGCAACTTCCGGCAGGCGACGGTGATCTGGCTGCTGCTGCTCGCCCTGGCCGGCGTCATGGCGGCCTGGTACGTGGTCGTCACCAACCTGAACTTCGGGCCGCTTGCCGAACTGCTCCTCGTCGCCGTCTGGTACGTGCTCGCCTTCAACTTCGCCGTCGCGGCGTTGTTCGTCTTTCCCTATCTCGCGAGCTTCGAGGACCGCACCCGCGAGGTGCTGCGCAACGCCAGGCTGATGTCGTGGCGGCATCCGCTGACCGGCCTCGCAGCGCTCGGGCTGATCGGGCTCTGCGTGACCGTCACCGTCTTCTACCCGCAGTTCACCGGCTATGGACTGTTGTGGTTCTCGGTCGGCTTTGCCGGCGTGGCCACCATCAACGGACGCCTGTTTGCGGGCGTCTTCAGCAAATACATCGCTGCCGCAGCATCGGCATCCGCTTGAGAGACAGGGGCCGACGGCTCATGCATAGCTACGATATCCGCCGATGGGTCTTCACCCTCTCGGACACGCCGGAGGCCTGGGCCAAGGGCTTTGACGACGCCGGCTGGCGGCCGGTCACGGTGCCGCATGACTGGAGCATCGAGCAGGGGTTTGCCGAGCACTATTCGAGCGGCACGGGATACCTGCCCGGCGGCATCGGTTGGTATCGCGCGCATGTGTCGCTGCGCCAGCTCGGCGATATCGCCGGCAAGCACGTGCGGCTCAGGTTCCACGGCGTCTACAAGAACGCCCAGGTCTGGGTGAACGGCTACCACATGGGCGGCCGTCCCTCCGGCTATGCCGAGTTCTCGTTCGACCTCACCGAAATCCTCTCCTACGCCAATAGCGACGACCTGGTGATCAGCGTCAGGGTCGAGCATACCGACATCTCCGACAGCCGCTGGTACAACGGCTCGGGCATCAACCGGCATGTCGCGCTCGAAGTGCACGAACCGGTACGGGTCGCCGAATACGGCACGGTGTTCGAAACCCAGTCGGCGAGTGCCGGCGAGGCCACGGTCCGGATCAGCCAGCGATTGCTCAACGACGGCGCCGCAATGGTGCGTGTGGCGGTGCGACACGAGTTGCGCTCGCTGCAGTCGGACCGCATCCATCGGTTCGAGACCACATTGGAGCTTGGCGCCGGGGCATCGGCCGAAGCGATCGTGGCCGGCGCGGTTCCCGAGCCGGAGCTATGGTCCGACAGCAGCCCGAACCTCTACCGGCTCAGCACGACGCTCAGTTGGGGCCTCGACCAGCACGCCAGCTATCAGGAGACCGTCGGCATACGCAGCTTTCGCTTCGACGCCGAGCAGGGCTTTTTCATCAATGGCGAGCCCCGCACGCTGAAGGGCGTGTGCCTGCATGAGGATGCCGGGCCGTTCGGCACCGCGGTGCCCACCGAGGTGTGGCTGCGCCGGCTGCTGGCGCTCAAGCAGCTGGGCTGCAACGGCGTGCGCATGGCGCACAACCCGCACGCCCCCGAACTCTATCGCCTCTGCGACGCGCTCGGCTTCTACGTCATCGACGAAGCCTTCGACGAGTGGGAAAACCCCAAGAACAAGTGGTGGCAGGGGCATAATGTCTATCCGCCTCGGCACCAGGGCTATGCGCGGGACTTCCACGAGTGGGGCGAGCGCGACCTCGTCAACATGATCGACGCCCACCGCAACCACGCCTCGATCATCGCCTGGAGCATCGGCAACGAGATCGACTATCCCAACGATCCCTATGCCAGCGCCATGTTCGAGGCGATGACCGGCAATAACGACGCCAACAAGTCGGCCAAGCAGCGCGCCTACGATCCTAACCGTCCCGACGCGCGGCGCCTCGCGACGATCTCGCGGCGCCTCGCCGCCATCGTCAAGGCCAAGGATCCGACACGGCCGGTGACGGTGGGCGCCGCCTTCCCCGAGCTCTCGCGCTACACCGGCTTTCTCGAGCCGCTCGACCTCGTCGGCTACAACTACAAGGAACACCTCTACCCGGCCGACCACGACAAGTTCCCGCGCCAGCCGATCGTCGGCAGCGAGAACGGCCACGGCTATGCCGAGTGGCGCGCGGTGATCGACAACGCCTACATTTCCGGCCAGTTCCTGTGGACCGGCATCGACTATCTCGGCGAGACCGATAGCTGGCCGCATCACGGCTCGCGGGCGGGCCTGCTGACACTGGCCGGCTTTGCCAAGCACAGCGCCCAGTTGCGGCGCAGCTGGTGGTCGGACGAGCCGGTGGCCTATATCGCCACACGCAAGCGCGGCGAGGACGCCAAGAACCTCTGGTCGCACCCGATCGCCCGTGCCCCGAATGATCTTGTCGAAGGTGACCTGGAGGTCATCTGCTTTTCCAACGGCGAGCCGCGGCTCAGCGCCGGCGGCGTGGATGTGCCGCTGCGCCGCGATGAAAGCCAGGGCTACTGGGTTGCCGCCGCGCTGCCATCGGCCGAACCGCTGGTGCTGGAGACGCACCGCAACGGCCAGGTGGCGAAGGACGTCTTCGGACCACGGGGCGAGGCGGTGCGGATCGACGCGGCGGTGTGGCGCGCCCCGGCCGACGCAGACCATCGGGTCACCGCGGCAGGTGTCCGCGGCGATGGCATCGTACAGGTCGAATGCATGTTGCGGGACGTTCAGGGCGCAGTCGCCGGCAACGATCTGCCGATCTCCGCCGAAGCCGAGGGCGGCACACTGCTGTTTCTCGAAAGCGGCGACCTCAGCGACAATACCCCTTACGCGTTGCGCGAACGGCGGAGCTTTGACGGGCGGATCGTCGTCTTTGTCCAGGCCGATGGGCCAGCCGTGCTGCGGCTCAAGGCGCCCGGCCTGCCGGCTCTCGAGGTCCGGCTTTGACGCGACCACGGCATCATTTCTCGCCGGCGGCAGGCCGGAGCAACGACCCGAACCTGCCGACGCGTCGGGCCCGGTGACGATCACCGGGTCGTCCCTCCAACCTCCCCTGCAAAGGTGTTCTGAAAAATGCTGATCGACCTGAAGAACAAGGTCTCCATCGTCACCGGCGCCGGGCGCGGCATCGGCAACGAGATCGCCAAGACGCTCGCCGCCGAGGGCGCCATCGTCGTCATTACCGATATCCGGCAGGACCTGCTCGACGAGGCGGCGGCGGAATGGCAGCGCAATGGCTGGAGCGGGCTGCAGCTGCGCTGCGACGTGCGTGAGGCCGAGGACAACAAGGCAGTGGTCGAGGCGGTCGACAAGGCTTTCGGGCGCATCGACATCCTGGTCAACAATGCCGGCGTCGCCAGCGGCGCGCGGGTCGAGGAACTGGCCGAGGAGACCTGGGACCTCAATATGGACGTGAACCTCAAGGGCACGTTCCTGATGTGCCAGGCGGTGATCCCGGTGATGAAGCGACAGCGCTCAGGCCGCATCCTCAACGCGGCGTCGTTCGCCGCGATCGTCCCCTCGATCGGTGGGGCGGCCTATGCCGCCTCGAAATCCGGTGTCGAGGGCCTGACCCGGGTGCTGGCGGGTGAGCTCGGCGCGCACGAGATTACCGTGAACTGCTACGCGCCCGGCATGATCCCCACCGGCATGAACCGGTTCGCCGAGCGAACGGATGCGGAAAAGAGCCGACTGCTCGATACCCTGACGCTGCGCCGCTGGGGCAGCCCCAAGGACGTGGCCAACCTCATCTGTTTCTTGTCGTCTGACCTGGCGTCCTACATCACCGGCACCATGGTCGACGTCTCCGGCGGCAAGTTCGCCACCCAGATGCCGTGGCTGGCGCACCGCGAGCCCTGATTGACGCAGATGCCAGCTGTCGGCCCGCTCCTCCCCACCACCACCGGCACGCTCGACCCGACGGGCGATCGGCGGTGGCGTGCCAGCGCGCCGGACGGCGAGGGTGTGCTGGAACTGTCGCTGCCGGCAGGTCCGACCTTCCTGCTGGATGGCACCGACGAACTGTTCGTGCTCCCGAGCGACGCCCAGCACGGCAGCTTGCGCGGGTTCGGCACCTGCTGGGTGCTGCCGCAATCGCCCCGCGACGGCGCCGCCTGGCTGATCGAGGCCGATGCCCCGATCGCGGCGGAGCGCGGCGCCACCGGCTGGCGGCTCCGCGTCGAGGCTTCGAGTGCGAGGCTCACGCAGCACCGCGCACGCCCGCATGCCGATATCCACGGTGACACCTTCAGCCTCGCCCTGCCCGGTGGGGAGGGCCTCGCGGACGCGCTGGCGGGTTTTTACTGGGATACCATGCTGCCCTCGGTGATCGAACGCACCAAGGCGAAGGACTATGCGGACGCCTCCGGCTTCGTGGTCAGCACGCTGGCCAGCAAGTATTCCGGTACCTATCCGGATGTCGACCACGAGTTCCAGATCAAGGGACGCCTCGCCTGGGGCAGCCGGCTCGACCTGCATGTCGTGCGCCGGATGATCGAATTGCAGTTGCGGATGATGCGCGAGGACCCCACCGGGCTGTGGCGCAACCCCTGCGCCGTGCAGCCGAGCGGCAATCGCGAATATCACGTGCGCCGCAACAGCATGGACCGCAGCGAGAACGCGGTGATGTTCCTCGTCACCGGCAATATCGAGGTGCTCGAGTCGATCTGGATGTACGTGGCGCGCAGCAAGGATCTCGGCTGGCTGCGGGCGCATATCGCCGACATCGAAGGCGCGGCATCAGGCATCGAAGCCTATATCGACCCGCTGGGACGACTGTGGGGCGATGTCTACTACGAAGACCAGGTGATCAAGGATGGTCGCGAGACCATGGCGCAGGCTCTCGCCATCCGATCGTTCCGCCTGCTGGCTGAACTCGAGCAGACGCTGCAGCGCGACGCGCCGGCCGCGCACTTCCGCGCCCTGGCGCAGCGGCTCACCACCTCGCTCGGCCAACCGCTGCCCGGCGGGTGGTGGGACCCCGAAGCGCGGCGCTTCATCGACTGGGTCGATCGCTCCGGAGGGGTGCACGATCACATCCACCTCCTCGCCAACATCCTGCCGCTGCTGGTTGGGGCGGCTTCGGCGGAACAGAGCAACGCGGTGCTGGAGCTGGTGCAGCGCGAACTGCCCGAGTTCCAGCGCTTCCCGACCTTTCTTTCGGCCCGCATCGCCGACTACACAGACAGCGAAATCGGCGATGGCGGCCCCTACGACCTGTGCGCCGCGGGCCGCTACTGGTGCTGGGACGCCGCGTTCTGGTCGTGGCGCGGCGACGGCCGGATGCTGCGCCAGCAGCTCGATCGGGTCGCGGCACAGGGTGCGGTCGACGACTACATCATGGGCGAGCGCTACGACATGGACCATGTCTACTATGTCGACGGCTCCCCCTGGCACGGCGCCGCCCATTACTACGAGTATCCGTGCGTCTATGCCTGGGTGCTGTTCACCGAGTATCTCGGTCTCGGCCCGGCGCTCGACGCGGATCTCACGATAGCCCCACGCCTTGAAGCGCATGGTGAGGTGACGCTGGGCCAGCAGGCCTACCAATTGCGCTACGCATACGCCGCCGACGGCTTCACGCTCGAGAACCTCGCCGGCACATCGCGCCGCTTCCGGATCGAACTCGATGCGCTTTACCCGGCGGCCGGAAAGTTCCGGCTCTCGACCGGCGAGTGGCTCGACGGCCGCCCCGTGACACTGGGGCCGGGCGAGCGGATCACGCTCGTGCCATACGCTTCCGCCTGATCGCGCCGCGCTTCAGATTTCCTCTGGCGGCTCCCAGTTCGGCCAGTCGGCGACATGGTCTTCCCACTCGCCCGGCTTCACCGATTGCTCCGGCACGGTGCGGCCGCGAACCGAGACGCCGACGGCCATCACGGTTTCGGGGTCGCCCGAGACCAGCGGATGCCACCAGGCGAGCCCCTTGCCTTCGGCGATCCGGCGATAGGCGCAGGTCTTGGGAATCCACTCGATGGTGCGGACGTTCTCCGGCGTCAGCTTGATGCAGTCGGGCACGACCTTCAGCCGGTTGGGATAGTCCGAACAGCGGCAGCTTTGGCCGTCGAGCAGCTGGCAGCGGACATCGGACACGTAGATGTCGCCGGTGTCCTCATCTTCGAGTTTCATCAGGCAGCAGCGCCCGCAGCCGTCGCAGAGCGATTCCCACTCCACCGCCGTCATTTCCTCGAGTGTCTTTTCGTCCCAGAAGGCCATCAAAGGTTCCTGTGCGCGATGGGGGCGTCGGCATGGGGATAACCGCCCGGGTTCCCCTTTCCTTGCCACGCCTTGCGCTAGTGTGCTTGCGCAAACCGCCAGCTGATCATATTCGAGCGACTGCCTTGCCAATGCGCCCCAAATTGGGGAGATTCAAGACCTTGGTACGCCGCGGAGTTTTTGGTGCAGGATCCGTTCTACCACAAAGAGAAGCGGCGCAAGAAAACCCGCATGCTGGCAGCGGACGCCTGGCTCGACTCGGCGATGTACGAGTTCGGCCAGTCGCTGGGGCGCGGCTACACGCGGGTCGAAGATTTCTTCTCGCGTTTCCGCATCTCCGGCATCAAGCGGCTCTTCGTTGAAATCGTCTCCGACGGCTTCAGCTTCCTCGCCATCGGCATGGTGCTGATGACGGCGCTGGCGCTGCCGGCGTTCGATGCCACCGCGACCGGCCGGTTCAACAAGGCCGAGGATTTCGCCGTCACCTTCCTTGACCGCTACGGCAACGAGATTGGCCGCCGCGGCATCCGCTCCGACGATTCCTACCCGCTCGACAAGCTGCCGGACTATTTCGTCAAGGCGGCCCTCGCCACCGAGGATCGGCGCTTTTACGATCACTGGGGCATCGACCCGATCGGTACGCTCCGGGCGCTGATGTCCAACGCGCAGGGCGAAAACTCGACCCAGGGCGGTTCCTCGATCACCCAGCAGCTGGCCAAGAACCTGTTCCTGAGCTCCGAGCGCACGCTCGAGCGCAAGATCAAGGAGGCGTTCCTCGCGGTGTGGCTGGAGTGGCATTATTCCAAGGACGAGATCCTCAAGCTCTATTTCGACCGCGCCTATATGGGCGGCGGCAATTTCGGCGCGGCGGCGGCAGCCGAGTTCTATTTCGGCAAGAAGATCACCGATGTGAACCTGGCCGAGGCGGCGATGCTGGCCGGGCTGTTCAAGGCGCCGACCAAATACGCCCCGCATGTCGACCTCGCGGCGGCGCGCGGTCGCGCCAACCTGGTGCTGTCCAACCTCGTCGACGCGGGCTTTCTCACCGAGGGACAGGTCACGGCGGCGCGGCGCAACCCGGCGACGCCGATCGACCGTTCGGCCGAGGCGAACTCGCCCAACTACTTCCTCGATTATGCCTTCGAGGAGGCCAAGAAGATCATCGAGGCCAGCGGCACCACCTCGAACACCTTCGTGGTGCGCACCACCATCGATCCGGTGCTGCAGTCCTATGCCGAGGATTCCGTCACCTCGGTGGTGCGCGAGCAGGGTGAGGCCTACAATGTCAGCCAGGCGGCGATGGTGGTGCTGGAGCCCACCGGGCCGATCCGCGCCATGGTCGGCGGGGTGGACTATGGCAAGAGCCAGTTCAACCGTTCGATCGTCCCCAACCGGCAGCCGGGTTCGGCATTCAAGCTGTTCGACTACGGCGCAGCGTTCGAGAACATCCCGGAATACGACCCTGACACGGTGGTTTCGGGCGCCACCCAGTGCATCGGCAACTGGTGCCCGCAGAACTACTCGCGCAATGCGGTCGGCCGCATCAGCCTGATCTCGGCCTTCCAGCAATCGATCAACACCGTGCCGGTGAACCTGTCGATCAAGATGGGCCGCCAGCCGATCGCCGACTTCGCGCACAAGATCGGCATCACCAACGATTTCCCGGTCACCCGTTCTCTGGCGCTGGGTGCGGCTTCGGTCAGCGTCATCGACATGGCGTCGTCCTATGCGGTGTTCGCCAACCAGGGCTACAAGACGCCGGCCTACGGCATTACCCGCATCACGACCCTGTCGGGCGAGCCGATCTTCGATGCCGATCCAGAGGCACACCTGGAGCGCGTGGTCAGCGACCGGACCGTGAGATACATGAATCGGATGATGCGCGCCGTGGTCGAAAGCGGCACCGGCCGCCGGGCGCTGATCGAGGGCGTCCCGTCGGTGGGCAAGACCGGCACCACGTCATCGTACCGCGATGCCTGGTTCTGCGGTTTCACCGGCAACTATGTGGCGGCCGTCTGGTTCGGCAATGACGACTACCGGCCGACCAAGACGCTCACCGGCGGCCTGCTGCCGACGATCGCCTGGCAGAAATTCATGGCCTATGCCCACACCAATATCGAGATCAAGCCGGTCGAAGGCGTGGACTTCAAGCCCGCGCCGTTCGTCATTGCCAATGCCGAGGAGGGCCAGCCGATCGCCCCAGTCGTCGAACGTCCGCCAGGGCTGAAACCCGGCGCGGCCGACAAGCTGCTCGAAGTCGCCGACCGGCTGCGCAATGCGCTCAATGGCGGCGCCGGCAACCAGGCGGCGCTCACGGTCACCTCTCCTGCTCCAGCCAAGGCGCTGTAACCGTTGCGCTTTCTTGTTCACCTCGGGACCATGCTGCTGGTCGCTCTAGCGGTCGGCTTCGGCCTCAGCTGGTATGCGCTGAGCGATGGCCGGCTGTTCGGCGCCATCGAGATCGGTCCATGGTCGGCGTGGCGCGACGTGGGCGTGCCGGCCCCCGACCCCTATACCCGGGCCTTCATCGCCCGTGCCGGCGCGCTCGAGCTCGGCGCCAGCGAAGGCATCCAGTTCGTCGCCACTACCGACAGCGACAACCGCCGGCTCGACCGCGCCTGCCGCTACCGCATCGACGGGAGCACGCCGGCGGCGCGGTTCTGGACGCTGGTGCCGGTGGCACCGGACGACGGGAGGCCGATTACCCGGGCGGACGGGCCGCTCGACTTCCAGAGTTCGCGGCTCAGCCGCGCCGGCGATGGTTCGGTGGAGCTCTATGTCTCCAAGGCACTTTCGCCGCAGAACTGGCTGGAGATTACCGGCGACGGCGCGTTCGACCTGGTGCTGACGCTCTACGACACCTCGAGCCTGTCGGGTGTCGCCGCCGATGTCGCCGCCCTTCCCTCGATCATCCGTGAGACCTGCGCATGATCCGCACGCTGCTTTGGCTGCTCGCCGGCGCCGTGCTGGGCGGCATCATCCACATCGCGGTGATCCTCAGCCTGCCGGCGCTGTCGGCAACCTCCGCCTGGGACCAGGTGGCGGCGGTCGGCGCCGGGCCTGGGCCCACCGTCCTGCCGGCCGCCACGCCCAATGCGCCCAATCCGCTGCGGCTCGACCCCGAGCTGACTTATGCGGTGTGCCGGATCGACCTCAGGCTTGGCCCGGCATCGGTGGGCGGCACCCTGCCCCAGGCCTTCTGGTCCGTGGCGGTCTATAGCCGCGCCGGTACGGTGGTCTACTCGACCACCAATCGCGACGGCGTCGGTACGGCGCTCGACCTCGGCATCTTCAACCCGGCGCAAACGCGCCTGCTGGCCGAGCAGAAGCTCGATGTCGCCGAGGGACTGCTGATCGTCGAAGCCAGGGAGGATGACCTGTTCGTGGTTGTCCGTCTCGCTCCGCCGCACCCGGAAATGCGCGCCCGCTACGAGAAGGCCCTCGGCAACCTCAAGTGCGGCACCATCGCGACCTGAGCGGATCGCGAGCCCGGGACGCGGTCGGGCTCGCAACCGGGACGGCGCGAGCTACTTGCGATACTCGCCCTCGCTGGGTGCATCCATCAGCACGCGGCCGGGGATGGCGTCCTTGCCGCCGCTGCCGTCGTCCCAGCCATCGCCGCAGAAATCGAACGCCTCGGCGCGATCGACCCAGCCGGCCAGCCGGCTCAGCCGCTCGTCGACCACCACCGCCTCGCCATGCGGCGTTTCGACCAGGAAGTGGTCGAGCGCGTAACTGTACGAGCCATAGCGATAGCCGAGCGCGGCGACGAAGCGGCCGACATAGAGGTCGTTCTCCGCCTTGCGCAGCCGCAGCTGCTTGAGCATCGACGCTTCGATATCGGTGAGCTCGGTCGCCGCCACGGCGCGCTGCCGATCGATTTCGACCACGGCGCAGATCGCCTTGAAGGTGGCCGGCAGGGTCAGCAGGTCCGCCCCGATATCGTCGGCAATGGTGTTGTAGCGCACCCGCGAGGAGGCATAGCGCTCGTTGGAGAGCCAGCGGTAATAGAGATCGAACTTGTCCGGCCGTGAGCTGAACACGCCGGCAACGAAGATCACCTGCTCGTAGTCGAAGGCCCAGTCCCTCGCATGCCGCGCGATGAGGAACCGGTACACCCGGTCGTGCATCTCGCGTTCCTCGTCGGTGATGTTGAAGTCCGACACCGGCTGGTTGCCGAGCCGGCGCATCAGCCGATCCGTCTCGGGGATGATCTTGTCGTTGAGCACGCCGGGCTTCACCCGGCCGAAATCACCAAGCTCATGCGCGCCCGCTGGCGTGCAAAGCAGCAGCGCCAGCCCCAGCGCACGAACCAGGCGCAGGTCAGCCACGGCGGCGCTTGCCGCCCGAGGCCGTTCCGACCGGCTTGTCCGGCAGCGGCGAAGAGCCGCCGCCCCGCTCGTAGCGAACTCCGGTGAACAACAGGACCTCACCCGTGCCCGCCGATTGGGAGCGCGTTCTCGTGCGTCCACGCTTTGGTAGTTGAACCAACTTTCCCAACCTTGCCTCCGGGCGGGCGGGCGATGCTTGCCGGGGACCCATTCCATCGGCAAATCGGGAGCGACGCAGAGACCCGATGAAAGCCATTAAGAGTTCGTCAAGGTTAACAGTTCGCTAACGATTTCCCTGAAATAGTCAGCCCTGTGGTTGAGGCCCGAATCCTGGGGCCTTTCAGGGCAAATTATGATCGGTTTCCAGCCTTACGAGACGTTCCAGCTCCTCATCGAGACGGGCGGCGTCGATCGGACGAACACGCTGCTGTGTGCGGCATGCGATGCATTTGCACGCCGCGGGCGGCCAACCAGTGCCGAAATGGAACAGTTTGCGGCGCTCGCCCAGCGCCTGTTCCCCGCCGCGGCGCCCGCCGCACGGGCCAAGGCTGCGGCCACGCTCGGCCGCTCGGAGGACCTGTCGCCCGAACTCGAGCAACTGGTGGTGCGCCACCTGGGCGACGACCTGCCGGATTTCCTGGTCTCGGCGCCCAAGCTGTCCGAAGGCACCATGCTCAAGGTGATCTCGGCCAATGACGTGGCGCTCGGCGCCGCCCTGGCCCGCCGCGCGGACCTCTCCAACAACGTGCTCGGCCGGCTGTTCCAGATGAACAGCCGCAAGGTCTATCGCGCCATCGCCACCAATACGGCGATCGTGCCGCGCGGGCCCTATCTCAGCGCCCTCGCCCGCTCCGCGCAGATGGACCACCAGGTCGCCTGGTCGCTGGCGGCACGCGAGGATTTCGACGCCGCCTTGCTGGCGCCGGCGTTCTTCGACCTGGGCGAGAACGACCGGGTGAAGGTGATCAATGCCTTCGCCCAGCGCGAAACCCCGGTCGCGCCGATCAGGCGGACGCTCGAACAGCTGTCGGTCGCCACCGGGGAACTCACCCGGGCGCTGATGAAGCTGTTCTCGGAGAACCGGCGGCCGGAAGTCACCAAGCTGCTGCACCAGATCACCGGGCTCGACGAAGTGCGCTGCGGGCAGATCGCGCATGATACCTCGGGCGCCGCACTGTTCGTGGTGCTGCGCGCCTTCGGTTGCAACGCCACCGACGGGCTCAAGGTGCTGATCCACGCCACCTCGCATGACGAGGATCGCTCCAAGGCGCTGGCGCAGTTCTCGAAGCTGTTCGAAACGGTGAGCGTCGACGCTACGGCGTTCCTGATGAGCGCCTGGCGCGGCGAAGTGAACCTGCTCGACCTGACCAAGCCGGAATACAAGCCGTTCGAGATCGAGCGGCGCCGCATTCCGCCGCCGCAGACCCGCGAGCGCAACCCGGTGGTCGACCAGGCGATCGAGGCGCTGGCCCGGATCGGCGCGCGGGCCTCGTAGCAGCCTGCCGGAGGTCGGCCCCTACTTGGCCACCTCCAGCCCCAGCTCGCCGCTGCGCAGTTCCAGCGACACCACCCAGAGATCGGGGTCGAAATCCTGTTCGCGGGCGATCCGGTCGCGCACCTTGTCGGGCTCGACATGGTCGAAGCGCAGCTGGAACACCCGGTCCTCGTCGTTATCGCCCAGGCTGGCAGCCGGCGCAGGCGTATAGAGCGACACCTCGCCGTTGAGATGATCCACCTCGACGAAGATCTGCCCGGCGATCGGGTCGCCACGGCGGGACACTACGCAGAGGTGGCCAATATCGTTATGACGGCGCACGAACGCCGAAACCCAGAGGTCGGTGCGGAACATGGGTCAGCTGTGCCGGAAAATCCGGCACAGCGCCAGACGCTGCAGCGATCTAGATCGAGGCGCCGTTGTCGACCAGCAGGTCGAGCAGTTCGGGCGAGATGCGGCCCGTCACCTTGTAGTTGAAATAGACCTCGAAGTTGCGGATCGCCTTGGCGGTCGCCTCGCCGGCCACGCCGTCCGCCGGGCCATGCAGGAAGCCGAGGCTCCCCAGCCCGCGCTGCACCTTGGCGACGATCACCGGATCGGTCACCGAGAACGGCGCCATCAGCTGTTCCGGCGTCGCCTCGGTGTCGAGGACGGCAATCGCCTCGCCCGGCTTGGGTGGCGCGGGCTCTTCGATCTTCAGCGGTACGCCGACCTGCGGCTTGTCCGGCAAGGATGCGAGTTCGGTCCGCGCCGCGGCGGCTTTGGGCGCTTGCGCAATCGTCTCGGGCACCAGCGCCACGGCCGGAGCCGCCTCGGCCGTGCTCAGGGCGCTCGACTGCGCGGCAAACTGCTGCTGCGCCACCGGCGTCTTGGGCAATGCCTTGGGCGGCGTGGTCATGGTCATCGACTGTACGCCGTCGACGATGGTGCTGATCGCGTCGCCGGCGGTTTCCGCCGCCATCTCGAGGGCGGCCTCGGGCGATTTCGGCACCGGCCGGCCGAGCAGGGTATTGCCGGTGGCGCGCTTGGTCGGCTCGATCGAGCCGGTCTGAATGTCGGCGACCAGCGGCTTGGGCTGCTCCATTGCGGCAAGCGATTGCGGTTTCACCCGGCCCGCCGTCGGCGGTTCGGCTTCGACCGGCGCAGATTGCGCCTGCGGCAACGTCACCTGGGCCGCAGGTTTCTGCACCTCCACTGGCGCAGCGACCGGGGCCGGCTGCGGCGCCGGGGTCGAGAGCGGCGCGGCGAGCACCATCTCGATGATTTCGCGGGTCAGCTCGCCGGTGGGCTTCAGCCCGCGCAGCTCCTCGAACTTTTTCAGCGCCCGTGCGGTCTGCGGCCCGTAATAGCCATCGACGGTGCCGGTGAAGAGCTGCAGGCGCTCGAGCTTGCGCTGCACCTCGAACACTTCCTTGTTGCCGATCGGCCCGCCCGAGGCCTCGACCGGGGCGGCAGCCGCTACCTGGCGCTGCACCTTGGCGGGCGCGCTCATCACGAAGCTCTTGGGGCGTGTCTTGGGAATCACCGGCTCGATGTCGGCCAGCCCCGCCGCTGATTCGATGGCGGGGGTGAACAATGGCGAGGGATGCTCCAGGCGCTGGCCGAACAGAGCGTTCGAGCCGGCCATGGCAGTGGTGACCACCAGGGCGGCGATCGCGGAATTGGTGAGGGGTGAGCGCATGTAGCGCGCAATGACCCAGAGCGCTGCACGGCCCGCCTGGGCCAATGCGACGCCGCCGACCTGCAAGGGCAGGTGCGCAAGAGTTGCTGCCGTCATAGGGCTCTTTTTCTTTCGTCGTGCCATGTGGTGGGCATTTGCTGCTGAACCGGGTCCCGGTGAAGGGGGGTAACGGCAGCAGTTTCCTCCACCTTGGTTTCCGGACCGTTTATCGGCAGCAGAACGGTCATCACCGTCCCCTCCCCCGGAGACGAGCTGGCATGCAGCGTTCCGTCGTGCAGCTCGACCAGTCCCTTGACGATCGACAGCCCCAGGCCGGTGCCCTCGTAGCGGCGCGCCAGCCCATCCTGGGCCTGGAAGAACGGCTCACCGATTCGGCTCACCGATTCCTCGCCCATGCCGATGCCGTGGTCGGCCACCGAGATGGCGAGATGCCGGCCCTGGCGCTTCATGGCGAGCGTCACCACCGAGTGCTCGTTGGAGAACTTCACCGCGTTCGACAGCAGGTTGATCAGGATCTGGCGGCAGGCGCGCTCGTCGGCGATCAGCATCGGCAGGCTGCGCGGAATATCGGTCATCAGGCGCACGGATTTATCCCGCGCCATGGCGTCGACCATTTTCAGGCACGGCTCGACCAGCGATTCGGGGGCGATCGGCTCGGTGGTCAGCTCGAACTTGCCGGCCTCCAGCCGACTCATGTCGAGCAGCATCTTCACCACGTCGATCAGGTGATGGCCGCTCTGCTGAATCAGCGTCGCGTATTCCTTGTGCTGCGGGCTGAGTTCGCCGACGACGCCCGAGGTCATCATCTCGGAGAAGCCGACAATGGCGTTGAGCGGGGTGCGCAGCTCGTGCCCGATGGTGGCGAGGAACCGCGATTTGGCGCTCGAAGCCTCCTCGGCAAGCTTCCGCGCCCGCTGCAGCTCATGCATGTAATCGTGCCGCTCGGTAACATCGCGCAGCAGCACGACGACCTCGTTGCGGGCGACGGGCGCGTCAGCTTCGACGACGGGCGAAAGCGAGGCCTCGACCCAGACATAGCGGGGCGCGGCCGCCGACGGTCCGGGTTCGTCGCGGCGCATGCGAATCTCGACGCGGCGGGTCTGGCCATCCTGGTTGGCTTCGGCGAACGCGGTGAGATAGGTCGGCCGATCCATGACGTGGATGCGCTCGACCAGCCCGTTGCCGCTGAGCTCGAACCGGCGGCAGCCGAACAGCTTTTCGGCCGAGCGCGAGGTGAACAGCACGGTGCCGTCGCTGGCGAAACGCATCACGGCGTCCTGCACGTGCTCGATCAGGTGGCGATAGGCGTTGATCTGCGCCTTCTCGTAAACCTCGAACACGGTGTTCAGCCGGTTGGCCGAGTGCGCGACGATCGCCGCGGTGACGGCGAATACCAGCCCGCCGATCAGCGTGGTGGTGTAGTGGAAGGGCTGCGGCCAGGCGAAGATGCCGAAGCTTGCCAGCACCCCCAGCGCCACCACGGCGACGAGGATGGCCCAGGCGCGCTTCTTGACCGGGGTGCGAGTCAGCAGCGAGGCATGGACGGGGGCCAGCACGGCGATGGCGAGCCCGAAATCGGCAATCGCCGGGTCGGCGACGGTCAGCAACGCACCGCAGAGCAGCGTCGCATAGACCTGACCGGCGGCGGCCCGCTCATACTGGCCGCGCTGGCACCAGGCCATGGTGAGCACGCCCGCCGCGACGCCCGTCGTCGCAAGCACGAAGGGCAGCAGCATGGACTGGGTCAGGGCATAGAGCGACGCCGGCATGCCGATGAGGCTGAGGATCAGGACGAGCTTGGCATTGGTGGCGATGGCATGTCGGCGCAAGGCTTCAGGACGCCCGCCGGCGCCCCGCACCGGCTCGGTGCGCCAAGCGCGACGCATCGCATCGCTCAACCATGTCCAAAGGCTACGCATTACTCTAACCAACCGCCCCGCCGCCCATTTTCTTGTTGCCGGAAGCTTCCACCCGAACGCCTAATGCGGGTTTAAGGGGAAGGGCCCGCCAGGCGGTTGCGCACGCGATCCAGGGCGTTGCGCAGGGGCTTTCTGGGGTTAGCGTAAACAGTTCGTTGCGCCGGTCGCGGGCTTCCGACGGGCCGGCGGTTGTCGCTTGACTGGGGCCCTGCCGGGGGATTCGCCATGCCCCGTCCCAGGGGGTGCGGAACCCTATCGGCGGCATTTGCCTACAATTTTATCGAAATCCCGAAACCGGACTTAAGCCGCCTCGCCTAGCCTCGTTCGCAACACATGGCAGGTGGACTGCCGGTACGGGAAGAGGCGGCTATGTTCTTGTTGAGGTCTGCATTCTGGCTGACGGTGATGTTCGTCATCATCGCGCCGAAGGACTTCGACCTGGGCAAGACCGCCAGCGATGCCTCGGCTCAGGCGCTCAAGGCCGGCCAGCAGGCGATCGTCTCTCAGGTTCTCGCCAGCGACTGCAGCACCCTCGAATGCGCCGGCGGCAAAGCCGCGCTGACGGTGCTCGCCGGCAGCAAGCTCCCGTCCGTCGACACACCCATGCAAATGACGTCGAACATCCCGGTCCCGCTCCCCCGACCGCGACCGGATCGGATGGGTTGAGCCAGGGGTTGCGTCACTTCCCCGACGCTACTCCAGCAGCGATCCCTGGCCGAGCCGCAGTGCGCTGCCCCGCACTGCGGCTCACTCTTTTCGGCCGATAGCGAGCAGTCCAGGCGCGCGGTCATGCCCCAATGGCTACTCGCTATTCGCCACTCGCTCGCCTATTTATCCGGCATGACCCATCCCGCTGCTTTCACCGAGATTGCCGAAAACCTGTCCTTCCTCGACGACTGGGAGGACCGCTATCGCTACATCATCGAGCTGGGCCAGGCCCTGCCGCCGCTCGCCGAAAGCGAGAAGAACGCCGAGAACAAGGTGCATGGCTGCGTATCGCAGGTCTGGCTGGTCTCCAACCATAACGGCGCGCAACTCGAGTATCGCGGCGAATCCGATGCGATGATCGTGCGCGGCCTCGTCGCCGTGCTGATCGCGCTCTATTCCGGCCGCCCCGCCGGCGAGATCGCCCAGACCGATGCGATCGCCATCTTCGACGAACTGGGATTGCGCGAGCACCTGACGACACAGCGCTCCAACGGCCTCGTCGCCATGGTCAACCGCATCCGCAGCGAAGCGAAGTCGCTGGCGGCCTGAGGACGGAGACCTCAACCCGACGAGGCTCATCGAGGAGGCGACAGTGCTCACGGCGACCTGGACGTCCTTCAGCCCGTCCACGCATGGCAGCTGGATCGTTGCCCATCGCGGCGCCTCGGCGAGGCACCGCGAGAGCTCGGCGGAAGCGTTTGAGGACGCCATCGCCGACGGCGCAAGCGCAGTCGAGACCGACGTCCGGCGGTCGCAGGACGGGGTGTTCGTCTGCCATCATGATGAAACGCTGAAACGCACCGCCGGGCTCGACACGGCGCTGTCGGCACTGCCGTTCGATGAGCTGCAGCGGGTGGCGCCGGACTACGCGGTGCGGCTCGAGGACGTGCTCGAGCGGGTGCGGGGACGCTGCAACATCCTGCTCGACCTCAAGCTCACCGATGTGGCGGATATCCGCTCGCTGGTGGGCCTGCTGGCCTCACACAGGGCCGACGACAGCATCGCCATCGGGGTGCGGTCGCTGGAGATCCAGGCCCAGATCCGCCAGCTGAATCCGGACCTCGTGCAGCTCGCGTTGCTCGGGACTACGGACCATGTACCGCAGTTCGTCACCGCCGGGGGCGCGTGGGTGCGGCTATGGGAACGTGACGCCACCGCAGCGCAGATCGAAGCGACCAGAGCCCTCGGCGTGCCGGTGCTGGTCATGGTCGGCGGTCCCGGCACGGATCGCGCTATAGGAGATATCGGCACGACGCAGGCGGAGGCGTTGCTCGAGCGGGGCGTCGCGGGACTGATGCTCAACGATCCGCGCATCGCCCGCCCTGCCCCCCTGAGCCGGGCAGCCGCTAGCGCACCTTGAGCAGCAGTGCGTAGAGCAGCGCCGAGACGATCAGGTGCGCGATGACGAACCGCACCAGCACCTGCGAACCGGTCCAACCGACTTCCTTGCGGAAATGATCGTGCAGCGGGAAGCGCACCCGCCCGAGCACCAGCACGTTGAAGAAGCGCTTCAAGGCCAGCTTGGCGATACCAGTGGCGCCATTGGCGAGAATGACCAGGCCGACGACCACGATGAGCAGGACGTTGTGGCTGGCACAGACCAGCATGCCGATCAGCAACCCCAATGGCCGCGATCCGGCATCGCCCATCAGCACGCTGCTGGGCGGGGCGTTGTGCCAGAGATAGCCGGCCACCGCGCCAACCATGATGATGGCGAGGCTCGCCCATAGCCCGGTCCGCGGATCGAAGGGAATCAGCAGGTAGCCCGCCGTCGCCTTGTCGCCCACGACGCCATAGAGCAGGAAGGCAAGGAACACGAGCGAGACCACGCTCAGGCTGCCCGACAGCCCATCCACCCCGTCGCTGCAATTGGTGGCATTGATCGAGATCCAGATCACCGCGGTGAAGATCAGGAATACCGCGAGGCTCGGCAGTTCGAACGACCCGCTGATCAGCGGCAGCCAGAGGGCGATCGTGCCCTCGCCGCTCACCAGCAGCCACGCCGACAGTCCGGCGACCAAGAAGTCGAAGAACGCCAACTGGTATTCCGACAGGCCGCCGGTCGCGTCGTCGACAAGGCCGATACCCGAAGCGAGCAGCATGACGCCGACGAACAGCAGCACATCGAGCCGCCACGGCAGGAACAGGAAAACCGCCAGCGCGAATACCGCAACGAAGAACAAGCCGGCGCCCATCGGCTTGCCGACGCTCTTGTCGGCATCCACGGCGAAGGCTCGGCCGCGATCGCGCGGCAGCCATCGCGCGACGCGGGGAATGCCGAGCACGGTGACGAAGAACGCGGCGCACGACCCCAGCGCCATCAGCAGCATGTCGGAGCGCAGCAGGCGGAACGCGCCGATGGTCGGCGACAACAGGTCTGAGATCCAGGGGAACAAATCACCACTCCGGGACGGCGGCAGGAGACTGCACGACGACTCACCGCACGGCAACGGACAGTTCATGCCGCCGCACAGCGCGCGCGCCGCGGCGCCGCCGCCACCGGCCCCTGCTGATTGACGGAGCAGCGCGTGGCCGGTCCAATGTCACATGGATTCGACCCAGACGGAGATCGTCATCCGGCGCCCATGGACAGAGGGACAAACGCTCTTCCTTTTGGGCCCGGGCGGCGTCGGGAAATCGACGCTCGGGCGCGAGTTGGCGCAGCGGCTCGGCTGGCCGCTGATCGACCTCGACCGCGCGTTCTGCGAGCAGCTCCAGTCTATCGGCCCGTTCATCACCGACCATGGCTACCCGCGCTATCGGGCCGAGAACCTGGCATTGGCCGGCAGGCTGGCCGCTTCGCTGCCGGGGCCGAGCGTCTTCGTCACCTCCTCGGGTTTCCTCGCCGCTGAGCCGCACTCGGCAGATCATCTGTCGGCTCGCCGGATCATTGCCGGCGGCTACGGCGTCACGCTGCTGCCATCGCTGGATATCGACATCGCGACGGCGACCGTCGTGGCGCGCCAGCTCCGCCGCGGCTTCGGGCTCGAACGGGCATCGGAAGAGCGCAAGTTCCGCCGGCGTTTTCATATCTATCACCAGGCCGGCGAGATGCTGGTGGTCTCGACCGACGCGGCCGCAGCGATTGCCGAGGAGCTGCTGGACCGGCTCAGGAGATGACGCCCGGCAGGCCCCGCGACTTGTCACCGCCCCCCACCAGGCCTAAGAGAACGCGCGTACGGCCCTCGATGGACGGCCGGCGCGCATGGATAACGAGCTTCTGACGCAGGAAATGGCGCCAATACCAGCACACACGGACGCCGCAACGATCTCCTGATTGTTGCGGCCATCTGCCCCAAGCAAATTGCTGAGAGTCCGGCAGGTCGCCGCTGAATGTGAACACATTCCTGCGGACGAACCGTCGTGTCCTTTTCCCGTGATTTCTCGCCTGGCCCTGCCTCCCCCACCAACAAATACGATCGTATCCGGCGGTACCTGTGCCAAGAGGGTGCGCCAGATTTCCGATACCGGCAGGTGGTGCAAGCCATCTTCCGCGACCGCATCGGCCGGTTCTCGCAGATGGTGGCCCTCCCCAGAAGCCTGCGCGAGGACCTCGCGGGCCGGTTCTCCGACGATGTCTCCGGCCTCAGCCGCGTCGCCTCGCGCCATTCGGAGCAGGCGGAGAAAGTTCTCTACGGGCTGCCGGACGGCAAGCGGGTGGAAGCCGTCGCGCTGAACTTTCAGGCCGGTTGGGAGTCGTTCTGCATCTCGTCACAATCGGGCTGTGGCTTCGGCTGCAGCTTCTGCGCCACAGGACGGCTCGGCCTGTTGCGAAACATGAACGCCGACGAAATCACCGATCAACTGCTCGATTTCCACCTCCATGGCCGAACCATCGACAGCGTCTCTTTCATGGGCATGGGAGAAGCCCTGTCGAACCTCCACACCTTCGAGGCCATCAGGCTGATGATGCGGCCGGATCTGTTTGCCCTCAGCCCGCGCCGGATCACCGTCTCCACCATCGGCATCGTGCCGCAGATGGAGCGGCTGGCCCGCGAACTCCCGCAGGTCAACCTGACGCTGTCGCTGCACTCGCCGTTCGATGAGCAGCGGACCGCGATGATGCCGATCAACCGCAAGTACCCGATTGCCGAACTGATGCAGGGGCTCGACCACCATGTCCGCACCACGGGCCGCAAGGCCTATGTCGCCTATGTGCTGATCGCCGGCGTCAACGACACCGACGAGCATGCCAGGGCACTTGCCCATCTGATGACAGCACGGTTCCGGCAGGGTCGGCTGCTGCACGTTTCGCTGATCCGATTCAACGAGGTGGCCGCGGCTCCCGCGGCTTTCGCACGCATCGACACGTCGGGCGCCCGCCGCTTTGCCGACCTGTTGAGGCAGCACGGGGTCAGGGCCACGATCCGCGCCTCGTTCGGCAACGATATCGATGCGGCCTGTGGCCAGCTATTCGCCAACTACCAGCCGGGGACGAGTGGCCGGCCGCCGTGAGACCGAACGGCGGCTGCACAAAACAGTGTGGCCGCCCCCTTCGGAGCGGCCACGCAGAACGATCGACGAGCAGCCTGAGGCGATCAGGCGGCCTTGCGGCCCAGGCCATTATCCTTGGCGAGACGCGAACGGGTCGCCGAATAGTTCGGCGCAACCATCGGGTAGTCGGCCGGCAGGCCCCACTTCTCGCGGTACTCTTCCGGCGAGAGATTGTAGTGGGTGCGCAGGTGCCGCTTCAGCGACTTGAACTTCTTGCCGTCTTCCAGGCAGATGATGAAGTCCGGGGCAACGGACTTGCGAACCGGAACGGCAGGCTTCAGTTCCTCGGCCGGTTCGGCCGCGGCAGGAGACTGCAGGTTGCGGAGGGCAGTGTGCACGTCTGCAATCAGCTTGGGCAGGTCGGTAACGCTGAGAGCATTGTGACTAACATAAGCGGAGACAATGTCGGCGCTCAGATCGATGAGATCGTTGTCAGCCGCGGCATTGCCGCTGATGATATCGGTCATTTCGGGTCCTTTTCTGCGGTATGTCAGGGCGAAGAGGTGGCAGCCTTGCCCTGGACTGGTTCAATAGAACCGCTGCACTGCGAATGCAATAGCAACTGTCGTCTATGTGTATAACCTTTGATTTGCGGCAATAATGTGCAGTTGCCAAAGTGTTTCACTTCAAATCGTCGACAGTCGTCGTGGCTGTTGGAGCCTCGCCGCAGCGATATGCCGCACGCGCCAGCAAGTGCGCGGCAACTGGTGTGGAAAGCAGCAGAAACACAATACCCAGCAAAGCCCGCAGCACCACGGCGCCGTCGAACGACACCACTGCGACCGCAAGCAGGATCAGGCCGGCGCCAATGGCGCCGGCTTTCGACGCTGCATGCAGCCGGGTGTAGAGATCGGGCAACCGCAATACTCCGATCGCCGCGATCAGGCTGAACAACGCACCGGCCAGCACCAGCAACGCGCCAAGGTATCGAGCAAGCTCGGCGATCATCGTTCGCTCTCCCGGCTGCGCCGCGCCGCCCGACTCATCAGGTAGCGCGCCAGGGCTACGGTCGCGAGGAAGCTGACCAGCGCCAGCGCGATGGCAATGTCGATGTAGAGAGTGAACCCGGTCAACACGGCCACGCCGCCGATGAAGCCCACGGCCAAGACGCCGATCATGTCGAGGGCCAGGATACGGTCGCCGAGGTTGGGGCCGCGGATCAATCGAATCACCGCCAGCACCATGCCGATCAGCAGCAGCCCGAGTGCGGCCTGGCCCGCCAGTTGCAATGCCGCTGCGCCACTCAATTGCAGGCCCCCCTCACCTTGGCCTCGAAGCCCTGAGCAATCTCGGTGATGAACGCCTCCCGGTCGGTGACGTGAATGGCATGGATATAGAGAAAGCGCCGGTCCTCGGAGACGTCGACGCTCAGTGTACCGGGCGTCAGGGTAATCAGGTTGGCCAGGAGCGTGATCTCGGCGTCACGCGTCACGCTCAGCGGGAAGGCGATGATGGCCGGCCGGATATGCGCGTTGAGGTCGGGGCGCAGCACCAGCCGGGCGACGCGCAGCGCGCTCACCACCAGCTCGATGATGAACAGCCACGCCAATGCGGCAATGCGCAGAGCGCGCGGCAGAACGTGCGGACGCGAGACGTATTGGCGGACCACGAACAGGCAGGCGACGCTGACCAGCGCCCCGAGCAGCAGGTTGGGCAGCGTGAAGCTGCCAGTGACCGCCGCCCAGCCCAGCGCCAGCACGATGGTGAGAAGGACCAGGCTCATGGCGCTGCTCCCGCAAGGCCGGTGGCGACGACATAGTTGGCCGGCTGCAGCAGCCCTGCGGCCGCGTCCCGGCCGAAGCCGAGCAGCGGCTCCGGCCACAGCCCGAGTGCGAGCACCACGAAGGTCAGGACGCCGGCCGTGCCAAGCCCGAGCCGGCGCACCCGCGCCGCCAGTGGTTTGAGGTCCGGATTCGGCGCTTCCGTTACCGCCCCTTCATGCCCGGCGCGCCAGAAGATGTGCGCCCACAACCGGCTCACCGCGATCAGCGTCAGCAGGGCGTTGCCGAGTACGGCGATCCACAACGCCAGTGCCCAGCCGTCGCCGCCAAAGCCCCATGCCTCGATGCCGCCCTGCACCAGCAACAGCTTGGGCCAGAAACCGAGGAATGGCGGGACCCCGGCCACGGCCAGCATCAGCACGAAGAACAGCAGCGACGGGAGCGAAGCGGCCGCATAGATTCCACCCATCCGCCGCGTATCGGTCTCACCGGTCATCGTCTCGAGCAGCCCTGCAACGAGGTAGAGCCCGGTGATCGTCAGCATGGCGTGCAGCACATAAGTGGCCGAACCGGCCAGTCCCGCCGCGTTGCCGAGGGCCGCCCCGGCAATGGTGGCGCCGATGCCGCCGATGACCAGGAAGCCGAGGGCCCGCCTGAGATTGGTTTCGGCAATCGCGCCCAGCGGGCCGAGGATCAACGTGCCGATCGCCGCCAGCGCCAGCACCGGCTCGAGGACGTCCCGGCTCGCCGGCAGCAGCATCACCAGCGCCCGCAGCAGCGCATAGACACCCACCTTGGTCAGCAGCCCCGCCATCAGCGCCGAGATCGCCGGCGGCGGCGCGTGATAGCTGGCGGGCAGCCAGGCGTTCACCGGAAACGCCGCAGCCTTCATGCCGAAAGCGAGGAGCAGCAGCGCCGCGATCGAGGCCAGCACGGCGGGGTTGGCGGCGCCCGCGCGGCCAACGATGTCGGCCATGTTGAGCGTCCCCAGGGTGCCGTAGAGCAACCCCAGCGCCGCAAGGAAGAACGTCGTCGCGAGGAAGTTGAGGAAGCCGTATTTCACCGTGCCGTCGAGCTGGATGTTGCGCCCGCCCAGCACCATCAGCCCGAAGCTCGAGATCAGCATCACCTCGAACCAGACATAGAGGTTGAACAGATCGCCGGTGAGGAACGAGCCGCTCACCCCGGCGAGCAGCAAGAGGACCAGCGGATAGACGCCGTCGCGGCGCGCCCGGTCTGGCATATCCATCCTGAGATAAACCAGCAGCAGCAGCGTCACCCCGGCTGCCGCCAGCGCGAAGACCGCCCCGGTAAGGTCGGCGACGAAGCTGATGCCGAAGGGCGGCAGCCAGCGCCCCATGGTCATCGCCACCGGTCCGGCTTCGCTGACCCTGAGCGCCAGCGCGATGTCGGAGACGACGATCACCGCCACGACGCCGAACGCCAGCCAGAACTGGGCCTCGCGCGCTTCGCGCAACATCAGCAGCACAGCGCCGCCCAGCAGGGCCAGCACCACCGGCAGAATCACCAGCCAGTCGGTCGGGTGCGTCGCGAAATCCTGCATGGCGCCGCTCATCAGTAACTCATCGGCGGCTTGGGGCCGCCGCGCGGCTCGGTGATGCGCATGCGATCGGTATCGTCGGCCTCGAGCGACTGATAGGCGCGGTAGGCCAGCACCAGCAGGAAGGCGAACATGGCAAAGCCGATGACGATGGCGGTGAGGATCAGCGCCTGCGGCAACGGGTTCGCCGCGCCTTCCAGCGGCGCCTTGGCGCCATCGAGCGCGATCGGCGGCACGATCCGCCCCAGCCGCCCGGCGACGAGGATCAGGAGGTTCACCGCGTTGCCCAGCAGCACCATGCCGAGCAGCATGCGGATCAGCGCGCGCGACAGCAGAAGATAGATCGCGGCAGTGAAGAACACCCCGGAGAGCGCGGCCATGACATGGTCCATCAGGCGCCCCCCTCATCGTCCTCGAGCGCCAGCGCAACGGCCGAGATGGTGCCGAAGACCACGAAGTAGACCCCGATGTCGAACACCATCGGGGTGGAAATGGCGACCTCCACTCCGTCGAACTCGAAGCTGCTCCACAGTCCGGTGAGGAACGGCAGGTCGAACAGGATCGACAATAGGCCCGCCAGCCCGGCCAGCGCGACGCCAAACCCGGCATAGGCCAGCGGATGGGCCTTCAGCGCCGTGCGCGCGGCGGCGACGCCCATGGCCATGCCGTAGATGGTCAGCGCCGAGGCCGCGATCAGCCCGCCGATGAAACCGCCGCCCGGCTCGTTGTGCCCGCGCAGCAGCACGAACACCGAAAACACCAGCATGACGGCAACCAGCAGCGGGGCGATGGTGCGAAAGATCAGCGAGCTCATGGCGCTGCCTTGCGCGCCGCACGGCGCTTCGGTTGTAGTTGGGGCTCGGCCGGCGAAACCTCGACAGGCTTCTGCCGCCGGGCGCCGCGGATCAGCGCCAGGATGGCGATGCCGGCGGTCATCACCACCGAGATCTCGCCCAGGGTGTCCAGTCCGCGGAAGTCGACGAGGATGACGTTGACGATGTTGTGCCCATGCGCGATCGGCACGCTGTGGGCATTGAAGAAGGTGGACAGCCTGAGATCGAAGGGGCCCTCGATCACGGCCCAGAGCAGCGTGGTGACCGCCACCCCGCCAAGCAGCGCCACGCCGCCGTCCCGAGCCCAGTCCTCGAGGGGGCGCGGGTCGGCGCTGTCGAGATCAAGCCGCGTCATCACCAGCGCCAGGATCACCACGCTGAGGATCTCGACCATGAACTGGGTGAAGCTCAGGTCCGGCGCGCCGAACACCAGATAGAGCAGCGCCACCGCCAATCCCTGCACCCCGAGCGCGAGGATGGCGAACAGGCGGCGGCGGGCATAGACGACGGTGACCACCCCCAGCACGGCGAGCCCAACCAGCCCCCACTCGTAAAAACGCAGGTCGAGGCTTTGAGGTCCACGCGGCAGCCCGTCCATCAGCCAGAGCGGTCCGATCGCAGCTACCACCAGCAGCACGAACACCACGAACAGATAGAGCTCCAGCCGCCCGTGGTGCAGCAGCCGGGTCACGGCGCCGGCGAACCGCACGATGCCGAAATACACCCAGTCGAAGCCGGTATCGAAGGTCCAGCCGATGGTCGTGGCGAGGCGGCGCAACAGCGATCGCGCCAGGTCGAGCCTGAGGAACAGCCCGATCGCCAGCACCCAGGTGGCAACCGACAGCCAGAAGGCCGGCCCGAACAGATCGACGGCGAACTTCAGGTGCGTATCCACCGCGACACCGAGAATCGCTGACGTCGCCGGCGCCACCGCCAACTCGCCGACGAGCGCCGGGATGAAGCCGAGAAAGATGCCGAGCAGACCCAGCACAACCGGCCCGGCGAGCATTGCGACGGGAGCCTCGTGCGGTTCGATCGGCGTGGTCAGCAACTGGCCCATGAACGGCTTGATCAGCAGCGCCAGCCCGATGGCGCCCAGCAACCCGTTGCCGAGCACCAGCGCCGCGAGCGCCAGCAGCGACTCGAGCTGTCCGAGCGCCAGCGCCGCATACATTTCTTCCTTGGCGAAAAACCCGATCAGCGGCGGCAACCCGAACATCGCGGCCGACGCCATGATGGTGCCGATGAAGCTCACTGTCATCGGATCGCGCAGACCGCCGAGCATGGTGATATCGCGCGTGCCGGTGCCGTGGTCGATTGCCCCCACCACCAGGAACAGCCCGGCCTTGTAAAGCGCGTGGGCGACGAAATAGAGCACCGCGGCGGTGACCGCCAGCTCGGTGCCGGCGCCCAGCAACAGCATCAGCAGCCCGAGCGAGGCCAACGTCGTCTGCGCCAGCATCTGCTTGAGGTCAGTCTGGCGCAATGCGGCGATCGCGCCCCAGAGCAGGGTCGCGCCGCCGAACGCCATCAAAGTCAGGTTCCAGATCGCCTCGCCGCCCAGATGCGGGGTCATCCGTGCCACCAGGTACACGCCCCCCTGCACCATGGTAGCGGAGTGAAGGTAAGCCGAGACCGGGGTCGGCGCTTCCATGGCGTTGGGCAGCCAGAAATGGAACGGCAGTTGCGCCGATTTGGTGAAAGCAGCCAGCAGCACCAACCCGACCAGCAGCGGATAGGCGGCGTTGCCCTTGAGGTCGCCAGCGGCGCTCAGCGCCCAGCCACCGGTTATGGCGTAGATCGCCACTCCTGCCGCCAACAGCGCCAGCCCCCCAAGGCCGGTCACCACCAGGGCCTGGATCGCGGCGCGACGCGCCGCCTGCCGCGTATGGTCGAAACCGATCAGGAGGAAGGAGGCGACCGAGGTCAGCTCCCAGAACAGGTAGAGCGCCACCAGGTTGTCGGCCAGCACCAGCCCCTGCATCGCCCCCATGAAGGCCAGGAGGAAACCGAGAAATCGCCCCTGCCGGTGCCCTTTGAGGTAGGCGCCGGAGTAGAGCAGCACGAACGCGCCGACGCCGGCGATGGTCAGCGCGAAGACGAGGCTCAGCCCATCAATCAGGAAGCTGAGTTCCAGCCCCCAGGACGGCGCCCATGGCCAGGCCACGCGGACGACTTCGCCGGTGCTGGTCCGCTCGAGCAACGGCCACAGCGCGATGAAGGCCGCGACCGGCACCAGTGCGACCACCCATCCGCTGAGGTCACCGACCAGCCGATGGATCAGCGGCGCCAGCGCTGCTGCCAGGAATGGCAGCAGCACGGCAAGTGCGATCGCAATGTCCGGAGTGACCTCCACTCGGGTCCGCCCCCTGTGGGATTCGCTTCCCGGTCACCTTAGCCCGCCAGCCCGCCCCGGCAAGGCAAACCGGTCGGCGCGACAATGTGCACCACAGCTTTGTGAGCACGGGACGATTTGCGATCGGTCGGCGCAATCGCCATATGCAGCGCATAACGGAGATTCCCCGATGAGCGAGACCTTCAAGGTTCAGAAGTCCGACGAGGAGTGGCGCGCCACGCTCAGCCCCGAGCTTTATCGCATCGCGCGTGAGCACGGCACCGAGCGACCCTGGTCCCACATCTACAACACCGAAAAGCGCGACGGCGTCTATCACTGCGCCTCGTGTGGCGCCGAGCTGTTCACCGCCGACACCAAATACGAATCCGGCTCCGGCTGGCCGAGCTTCTTTTCGGCCATCGAGGGCTCGGTAGCCCAGACCGTCGACCGCTCGCACGGCATGGTGCGCGTCGAAGCCCACTGCGCCAATTGCGGCGCCCATCTCGGCCATATCTTCCCGGATGGCCCCAACCCGACGGGCGAGCGCTTCTGCATGAACGGCACCAGCCTGCAGTTCGAGCCGAAGGCCTGATCTTACGCGGAGGGTCGCGTCAGCGGCCCTTCTCGTCCGGCTCCAATTGATCCGAGAATACTTCGATGCGGGTCTCCCCCGTGGTTGTCTCAAAGCCCGACGGGAGGCCTAGATCGACGACAGCAAACGGTCGGCCGGATATGTCGAGGCGTTCTTCGACGACGGTGACGTACAACTCCGCCGGTTGCGGGAACGGAAACGGCGGCCAAAGGTCGGCAACTGCGACGGCCGGGAGCTTGTCGTCCACAAACCACTCAGCTCCGAAACGGTCTGAAAACCGGCAACGAACAAAACCCGGCTGATGATCATCTAGCCAAGCCACAATCTCCGCCCTAAGCGTGACGTGCGACTTTCCGGCAGCGTCGCCCATCGAGTCCCCCCGCAGTTTGGGGCAACCGTACTAAGCCTCCCTCGAATTCGCATCAGGATTTCCCATGCCCACCCCACCCGTCGCCGAACGCCGTCAGCATGCCAGCACTCATCACGGCATCACCCGGCAGGATCCCTATCACTGGCTGCGGGCCGATAACTGGCAGGAGGTGATGCAGGATCCCTCGACCCTGCCGGCCGACATCCGCAGCTATATCGAGGCGGAGAACGCCTATTTCGCCGAGGCCTTCGAGACGGCGCACGAGACGCTCGTCGACAAGATCTATCGCGAGATCCGCGGCCGCATCAAAGAGGACGAGAGCGGTATCCCGTCGGCCGATGGCCCATGGGCCTACAACTCGCGCATGGAAGAGGGAAAGCAATACCCGATCCTCGTCCGCACGCCGCGCGACGGGGGCGACGAACAGGTGCTGCTCGATTGCAATGTCGAAGCCGGCGAGGACTATTTCGGCTTTGGCGGCGGCGATCACGATCCGTCACACCGGCTGCTCGCCTGGAGCGCCGACCGGCAGGGTTCGGAATTCTACACCCTCAACATCCGCGACCTCGCCACCGGCAAAGATACCGGCGAGATCATCGAGGACGTCGCCGGCGGCGGTGTGTGGTCGGCCGACTCCAGCGCCATCTACTACTCGGAGTATGACGACAACCATCGTCCGTTCCGGGTCCGCCGCCACGTGCTCGGCACGCCGCAGGCCGATGACGAGATCGTCTACGAGGAGAAGGACCCCGGCTTCTTCGTCGGCGTCGACGAGACCCTCAGCCGCAATTACATCGTCATCGACGCGCATGATCACCAGACCTCCGAATTCTGGCTGATCGACACCCGCACCGGCGGCGCCCCCAAGCTCGTCTCGCCGCGCCTCGTCGACCGTGAGTACGACGTCGAAGACCGCGACGGGGTGTTCTACATCCTCACTAATGCCGACGGCGCCGAGGACTTCAAGATCGTCACCGTCGCCGCTGACAATCCGGCAGCCGACAACTGGATCGACCTGGTCCCGCACCGCCCCGGCGTGCTGATCCTCGACATCATCCTGCTCAGTCAGCACCTCATCCGGCTCGAGCGCTCCGAGGGGCTGCCGCGCATCGTGGTCCGCAACCTCGACGATGGCGAAGAGTGGACGGTGAAGTTCGACGAGGAGGCCTATGCGCTGGGCATGTCGGCCGGTTTCGAGTTCGACACCACGACCATCCGCTTCACCTATTCGTCGCCGACCACCCCGTCGCGCACCTATGACCTTGATCTGGTGACGCGCGAACGCACCCTGCTGAAGGAGCAGGTTGTCCCTTCCGGCCACAACCCGGATGACTATGAGACCAGGCGCATCTTCGCCATTGCGCGAGATGGCGAGCGGGTACCGGTGACCCTGCTCTATCGCAAGGGCCTCGAGCTCGATGGCAAGGCGCCCGCCCTGCTCTATGGCTATGGCGCCTATGGTCACGCGCTGACGGCTGGTTTCTCGGTGTCGAAGCTTTCGCTGGTCGATCGCGGCTTCGTCCACGCCACGGCGCATATCCGCGGCGGCATGGACAAGGGCTACGCCTGGTACAAGAATGGCCGGCGCGAGCACAAAACCAACACCTTCACCGACTTCATCGCCGCCGCCGAAACGCTGATCGAACTGGGCTATACCAGCAGGCAGCGGATCGTCGCCGAGGGGGGGTCGGCGGGCGGCCTGCTGATGGGCGCCGTCGCCAACATGCGCCCCGACCTGTGGGCCGGCGTGATCGCGGAGGTGCCGTTCGTCGACGTGCTCAATACCATGCTCGACGAAACCCTGCCGCTCACCCCGCCGGAATGGCCCGAATGGGGCAACCCGATCACCGACAAGGTGGCCTACGACCGCATTGCCGGCTATGCCCCCTACGAGCAGGTGGCGGCCAGGGACTATCCGCCGATCTTTGCGCTGGCCGGCCTTACCGATCCGCGCGTCACCTACTGGGAGCCGGCCAAGTGGGTTGCCAAGCTCCGCGCCACCAAGACCGACGGCAACGCGCTCTATCTCAAGACCCATATGGGCGCCGGCCATGGCGGTGCTTCGGGCCGCTTCGACCAGCTCAAGGAGACCGGGCTGAGCTATGCCTTTGCGCTCAGTTGCGTCGGATTGGCATAATTCCACCCAAAGCGGGAATTGTTGAGCAATGCCAAAGGGCCTATATCGGAACCAGCCCAGCGGCCAACAATCATAGAGACTGTCCCCCAAGGAGGCATCCAGAATGGCATACGAACTTCCCCCCCTGCCCTACGCCTATGACGCGCTCGGCCCGTACATGAGCAAAGAGACGCTCGAGTTCCACCACGACAAGCACCACCAGGCCTATGTCACCAACGCCACCAAGCTGGCCGAGGGCAAGGGTCTCGACGTGCTCGCGCTCGAGGACCAGGTCAAGGAAGTGTTCGGCAAGGATCCAGGCCTCTTCAACAACCTGGGCCAGCACTATAACCATGTGCATTTCTGGAACTGGATGAAGCCCAATGGCGGCGGCGGAGCCGGGAAGGTTCCGGCGGCGCTGATCAAGGCGATCGATTCCGACCTCGGCGGCTTCGACAAGTTCCGCGCCGACTTCATCAATGCCGGCACCACGCAGTTCGGCTCGGGCTGGGCCTGGCTGTCGCTCAAGGATGGCAAGCTCCAGGTCACCAAGACCGCCAATGGCGAGTCGCCGCTGGTGCATGGCAACGCCAAGCCGCTGCTCGGCGTCGACGTGTGGGAACACTCGTATTACATCGACTACCGCAACGCGCGCCCGAAGTATCTCGAAGCCTGGTTCGACAACCTGGTGAACTGGGAACACGTCGAGTTCCTGTTCGAAGAAGCTCGCTGAGCCTCGCCAGCGGTCACCCGCCGCGCTTGATCGAAGCGCTGCAGAATAAGTTCAGGGCCCGCTTCGGCGGGCCCTTTTCTTTGAGACGGCCGGCCGTTGACCGGCAAAAGGCGGAAAATCGCCTTATCCGCATTTCCTGCGGCTTTCGCCGGCCGCGACGCAATGGTAACGATTGATTAACCATTGGGAGCGCGAGACCTTGGCCGAACCAGTCCGCACCATAGCCGTCCTCGTCGCCAACCCGGCGTTAAGCTCCATTCTCAGCATGGTGCTGGCTTCCGTCCCCAGCTTTCGGGTGCGTCCGTTCGAATCCGAACTGGCGCTGGTCACCTATATGCGGCTGGCGCCGGTCGACGTGGTGGTCACCGATTTCGACAGCGCCGCGGCCCGCGCCGACCGGGTTGCGCGCGACCTGCGCGCCGACCAGAGCATCCCGCATCACGACTACCAGGTGATCGCGCTTGCCAGCGTGGTTTCGCCCGAGACCAAAGAACTCTGCATCGCCTCGGGCATCGACGAGGTCATCGTCAAGCCGATGTCGCCGAGGTACCTGCTGGAGCGCGTGCAGTCGCGCCTCGCCCGCCGCGCTGCCAGCTTCGCTGGATATCGGTCGGTGCGCGCCGCATCGGCTCGCCGCCAGGACTTTTCGCAGTATGGCAACGTTATTCCGCTATGGACGCGCGAACGCCCGCTGCCGACGCACTGAGCCCTGCAATCGATCGCCGGCAGGTCGTGACGACGCGCGCTGCACGCCGTCCTACGCCGTAACGTTCAGCGCCCAGGCCACCTTGTTCCACAGGTCGTCGACATTGTCGGTGAACACCACGACGCGGTCGGCGTGGCTCACCGAGTGGCTGAGGATGTCGGTGGCCATGCCCCGCATGGCTTCGAATGCCCGGTGGTGATTGAGCAGGACGACCGGCTTGCCGCCGGCGCCGCCCCCGGCCCGCACCCAGGTGCGATAGAGAGCAGCCGCCGAGGCGAGCGAACCGGGCAACCCGACGAAGCCCTGCGCCAGTTCGCCCACGCGCTTGACCCGCGCCTCCGGGTCATCGATCCGCTCCACCGGGACCTCGGCCAGTGCCGCCGGCGCCTGGAATGCCGCGTCGGCCACGATCAGCACCTCGCCTCCCGCGGCACGGGCGCTGGTGATCAGCGGGATGTTGTCCAGGGTTTCGTCGGCAAGGCAGATGATCCGGGCGCCGTGGCGGGCCAGCAGGGTTCCGGCCTGCGACATCAGCGAACTGCGCTCCGCATCGCCGGGCCCCTTGTCGGAGGCGAATACGGCCAGCGACGGATGGTTCTGCGCGACGTTACCGACCACGGGTGAGGCCGCCGAGAATGCCGCGCAACAGGGCCTTGCCGAGCCCGTTCGCCATGGTGCGGCTGAACGAGGTGATCGCCGCCTCGGTCGGGGTCTGCCGGGTCGAACGGCGCGGCTGAGCGGCGCGATCGGCGCGTTCCTGCGCCGCCGCCGCCTTGGCGTCGGCCTGAGCCTGCTTGGCATCGAGCTCGGCCTGCTTGGCCGCGGCCTCGCTCGCCTGGCGCTCCTGGGTCTTCTTGGTCAGGACCTCGAACGCCGACTCGCGGTCGACCACGGTGTCGTAAACCCCAGCCACCGGCGAATTGGCGATCACCGCCCGGCGCTCCTCGGGCAGGAGCGGTCCGACCTGGCCCGAAGGTGGCCGGATCAGGGTCCGGCCGACGATCGAGGGCACGCCCTTGTCTTCGAGCACGGAAACCAGCGCCTCGCCGGTGCCGAGCTGGGTGATCACCTCGGCGGTGGAAAAAGCCGGGTTGGGGCGGAACGAGTCTGCCGCCATCCGCACCGCCTTCTGCTCCTTGGGGGTATAGGCCCTGAGCGCGTGCTGCACGCGGTTCGACAGCTGGGCCAGCACCGCATCCGGAATATCGACCGGGTTCTGGGTCACGAAATACACCCCGACGCCCTTGGAGCGTACCAGCTTGACCACCTGCTCCACCTTGTCGACCAGCGCCTTGGGCGCATCGTCGAACAGCAGGTGGGCCTCGTCGAAGAAGAACACCAGCTTGGGCTTGTCCGGATCGCCCACCTCCGGCAGCACTTCGAACAGTTCCGACATCAGCCACAACAGGAAGGTCGCGTAGAGCCGCGGGGCCCGCATCAGTTCGTCCGCGGCGAGGATCGAGACGTAGCCCTTGCCATCGGTGGTGGTGCGCATCAGGTCGCGGATATCGAGCGCCCGCTCGCCGAAGAATTGGTCGCCGCCCTGTTGCTCCAGCACCAGCAGCGAGCGCTGCACCGCGCCCACCGTGGCCGAGGCGACATTGCCGTACTGCACCGAGATGTCCTTGGCGTTGTTGGCGATTTCCACCAGCAGGGCGCGCAGGTCCTTGAGGTCGAGCAGCAGCAGGCCGTTATCGTCGGCATATTTGAAGGCGATGTTGAGCACGCCTTCCTGGGTATCGTTGAGATCGAGAATGCGGCTCAGCAGCAGCGGCCCCATTTCGGAGATGGTGGTGCGCACCGGGTGGCCCTGCCGCCCGAACAGATCCCAGAAGATGGTGGGGAACTTGTCCGCCGCGTAATCGGTGAAACCGATCTCCTGGGCGCGCTTCACCTGCCAGTCGAGCATCTTGCCCATATTGGCGATGCCCGAGAGGTCGCCCTTGATGTCGGCGGCGAACACCGGAACGCCGGCAGCCGAAAAGCCCTCGGCGATCGATTGCAGGGTCACCGTCTTGCCGGTGCCGGTGGCGCCGGTCACCAGCCCGTGCCGGTTGCCGTATTTCAGCGCCAGGTATTCCGGCCGGGTGCTTTGACCGAGATAGATCTTGTCGGGAAGGAGCATGACGCCTCACTGGATTCGATGGCCGGTTGCGGACTCTATACCGGCGGGGGCATGGGCTGCCAAATGAAAGCGGGCGATCGCCTCACGCCCCGATGGGTGCAGGTGCGGTTCGATTCAATCCCACATAGCTTGGGGAAGCAGCCGGAATCGGCAATTCCCAAACGCCCCCCTACGCCCTTACACTCGGCGCCATGCATCTGAGCCGCCGTCACATTCTCGTCGGACTTGCCGCCCTGCCGTTCGTCGGCGGGGTGCGGGCGCAATCGCTCGATTCGACAACGCTCAACCTGACGCCCGGCAGCCTCGACGATCAGAGCGGACCGATGCAGGAGGCGCTGCTGCGCGCAGCGGCGGAGGGCCGGCCGCTGTTCCTTCCCTCGGGCAGCTACTACGTGCAGAACCTGCAGGTGCCCAGCAATGTGGTGGTCACCGGGATACCCGGCGGCACCATCCTCGCGGCGGCCGGCGACGCGCCGGTGTTCCGCATCGCCGGCAGCGCGCATGTCAACCTTGCCGGCGTCACCTTCACCCGCGGCAATGGCGGGCCGTCCGGCGCCGATCGCGGCCTGGTCGAGATCGAGGCGAGCGATCACGTCACGCTGAGCAATTGCAGCTTCGTGGGCGGCGCCGCCAACGGCCTCGCCGTGCGCGATGCCGGCGCCGACATCGAGGATTGCGACTTTACCGGCCACGCCCTCGCCGCGATCTTCTCGGTCGATGGGCGCGGGCTCAACATCACCACCAATCGCGTCACCAAATGCGGCAATGGCGGCTTCCTGATCTGGGGCAGCAAGCCGCGGCACGACGGCTCGGTGATCTCAGGCAACACCATTACCGGAATTGGCGCCACCAATGGCGGCAACGGCCAGAACGGCAACGGCATCAACATCTTCCGCTGCAGCGATGTGATCGTCGCCAACAACCAGATTGCCGATTGCCGGTTCACCGCGGTGCGGCTCAACTCGACCGGCAACGTTGCGGTCACCGGCAATATCTGCCGCAACTCCGGCGAAGTGGCGATCTTTTCGGAGTTCGCCTTTTCGGGGTCGGTGATCTCCAACAACGTCGTCGACGGTGCTGCCGCCGGCATCTCGATCACCAACCTCGATTCCGGCGGGCGGCTCGCAGTGTGCTCGGGCAACATCGTTCGCAACATCCGCTCGCGCTCCGAGGTCAATCCGGACACGCGACCATTCGGCATCTATGCCGAGGCGGAAACCAGTATCTCGGGCAACAGCATAGACAACGTGCCCGGCATCGGCATCCTGGCCGGCCGCGGCACGTTCCTGCGTGACGTGATCATCGCTGACAACGTGCTCTACGCCACCAGCACCGGTATCGGGGTCAGCGTAGTGCAGAACCCATCGCCCGGTCCCGTCACCATCACCGGCAATATCGTCAACGCCCCGCTCGAGCATGCCATTGTCGGCATGGAATGGGACCAGGTGACCGTCGAGGACCTGGTGAAGGACGCGGCGAAGTACCCGCACATCACGCTCGCCGGCAACTCCGTGACCCGCTGACGGTCGTTCAGAGGCCGGTCGAGGCCTGGGCAATCACCGCCCACTGGCCGGATGGCTGTTGCCTGAAACAGAGCCCGGAGGCGTAGGGGCGGTCGAAGTCGTCGCCACCGACCTTGCCGAAGCCGACGCCGCCGGTGGGCAGGTGGAAGGCTGTCCAGTCCAGCGCGGTCTCGGCGTCGTAGTCGGTAGCATAGAGCAGCCCGGGAACCACTTTTCCGACGGGCTTACCGTTCTCCATCGCATCGAACAGCTCGACCTCGCGCTTCACGCCGACGAAATTGTCGCCGCTGGTATCGAGTGCGCGGGCAGCGCGCTTCACCTCGGCCGGGTCTACGCTGCCGAGCGCATAGGTGCAGATCGCGCCCTTGACCGCCGGGTCGGTGCCCCAGGACTGTCCGTCGGTCAGCGACTGGCTGATGAAGTCCAGCTCCATCCGGGTGAGGAACGCGCCGATATCGACCTTGGGCGGCAGGTCCCAATCGCCACCGGTGTTGTTACCCAGCGCCGCCACCTGCGATTTGGCGCTCTCCCACGGTCCCTCCAGCTTGACGCCGCGCGCGATGGACAGATCGAGGGTCCCGGAGACGATCGAGATCTTCGGCGCCAGCCACTTGCCGATGCCATCCACATCCTCGGCGGACACCGCCGCAAGCAGCTCGGTCGCCGCGGCGCGGAGATCGCCGGGCGCCTCCATCGTCCTCGCCGCGGCGAGCCTTGGCGGCGCGTAGGCGGGGCCGGCCAGCGCGGTTCCGCATAAGGCGATCGAGGCAAGGATGGTCACGACGGCACGGCGCATGCGAATCTCCGAGACTGACTGCTGAGTTGGACGCCGGCGGACGACGGATCCTTGGGCGTCACCGGGCGGCGCGCATTTCGCCGACCTCGAAGCCACGCACGTTTCGCACCACCTGGCGAGCGAACTTTTCGAGCACCGCGCGCTGGCCGGCATCAGGATCGGCAAAGCGTAGCAGCAGGTTGGCGACCAGCGTCTGGCTGGCCAGCATATTGCCGTCGTCGATCTTCAGCGCGTAGCCCCAGCCCTTGTCGCGGATCGCGCCGCACTGCACCCCCTCGGCCCCGCCCTTCTGCATGACGCGGCCGCCGAAGGCCTCCATCACCAGGGTGTCGAGGTGGCCGGTCCCGGCCACCAGCAAGGGGTGCGCGGTTGCGGCATCGAAAATGCGCGTCGCGGCGCTGCCGATCTCGGCGGGCAGCCCGATGCCCGTCGCCATCCTCGCGAAACCACGCGCGAAAGCCGAAAGCGGCGCGGCCCAGGTGGGGATCGAGCAGCCGTCGGTGCCGCACCGATCCTCGCTCAGCGGTTCGCCGACCACCGTCTCGATGGCCTTGCGCACCGCGACCTGCACCGGGTGGCCGCGCGTCACGTAGTCATGGGTGTCGACACCCAGCGCCCGTGCCACGCTGAGCATGCCGGAATGCTTGCCCGAGCAGTTATTGTGCAGCTGGCTCGGTTCCTGCCCGTGCGCCCGCAGTGCTTCGCGCGCCTTGCCGTTGCTGGGCTGATGCGCGCCGCATTCGAGGTCGCCCGCGGCAAGCCCGATATGCTGGAGAAAGTGTGTGACGCCGTCGATATGGACGTCTTCGCCATGGTGCGAGGCGCAGGCCAGCGCCAGTTCTTCGTCGCTCAACCCGAAGCGGTCGATGGCGCCCGAACTCACCATGGCCAAGGCCTGCATCGACTTGATCGCCGAACGCGGAAACACCGGCCGGGCAATATCCCCCGCGGAGGCGACGACATTGCCTTCGGCGTCCGAAATCACGAAGGCGCCGCGATGGCGGTTCTCGACGAGGGTGCCGCGCGTCTGCTCGATGAGGATGGGGTTGGCGTCCAAAACTGACTCTCGGAAAGAAAAAGGCCCGGAGGTTCCTAGGGAACGCGTCCGGGCCGTGAAGTCAATGTTTCGGAGGTCAGTCAAAGGCACGTGTGCATGGGAGTAGTCGGGTCGTCATGAACGCCCGGCACGCTGTTTGGAGCAGCGCGGCGGGAATATCGGGGGTCAGATGTCCCAGTCGTAAGCGAGCTTCAGGAACTTGGCGTTCACCCAACCGCGGGTGTCCTGCTGCTCGACGAGGCACCAGTCGGCGCCGCCCTGCGGCGAGACGATGCAGCGCTCTACCCACACCGAGGTCTTGGGCTCGAACTCGCCGATCTTCTGCGAGTAGGAGGCCGGCCACTTGCGGACGTTGAGCGTGTCCCACTTCTTCACACCGACGATGTGGGCGGGGCTCTCGACGTCATAGCCGGCGGCCATGGCGGGCTGGATGGCGAAAACGGCGGCGCTGGCGATGATCAGACCGGCGAGGGTCGCGACCAGCAGCTTCTCATGGGATCTGTTCATCGTGGCATCCTTTCGGGGGCCGGGTTTCGTTTGTTGACCCGAACATGCCTCGCCGCGATTGAACCCCTACTGAGCCCGCCATTCAGACAGCGTTCATCGGCAGGGCATTGTCGCGGCGGCAATAAGGAAAGGGCGGGAACCCCGCGGTTCCCGCCCCCTCATCAACAGGCAGTCACTGGCTCAGCGATGGACGTAGAGCGTCACCGTGTCGTCGCCCATCATCTTGACCCCGAATACGTCGGCCGCCGAGTAGCCCTTCTGGCGCAGCGCCCTGACCATGGCCTCGTTGCCAGCGATCGTCGAGCGCAGACCGCCAGCGTTGCCATCGTCGGGAAGGTCGAAATGATTCATGCAATATTCCGTCACCCAGACGCGCTGTGGTTCGACCACGCCGGCGAGTTCTGCGGGGGTGACGCGCTTCAGGCCACCCAGGTGGTCCTGACACACATCGTCATCTCGCTCCGTCTGCTGGGCAGTTGCCAGGGCAACCGGGAGGGCCGTCACGCTGAGGCCAGTGGCGAGCAGGGCAGCCAACAGGGTTTTCGACATTTTGCATCTCCTAGTAGTAGCGGGCCGGAGCCGCCGGCAGAGAAACCAACGCCGGCCGGCCATGATGACCGGTCCGGCGTCAGTTTAGCATTAGGCCGAGGGATCAGCGGCCGAAATTGTGCACGTAGAGGTTGATGGTGTCCTCGCCCATCATCTTGACCGCGAACACGTCGTCGGCGTGGAAACCATGCTGCTGCAGCATCTGGGTCAGCACGTCGTTCTTGGCGATGGCGGTGCGCAGGTAGGCGGCGTTGCCATCCGCTCGCATCAGCGAAGAGGACGGACAGAACTCCGTGACCCAGACACGATAGGAGTTGTTGACGCCGAGGACCTCGGCCGGCAGCACACGCTTCAGGACGCCGAGCTGGTCACCGCAACTCGTGGTGTCCACCGAACCGCCCTCGCAGTGGGTGTTGCCACATTGCGTGTCGACCTGAGTAACCCGGCCCTGGGCCAGTGTCGGGACAGTGGCGAACGACGTCAGCGAAAGAGCGGCGAAGGTCGCGACCAGAGCAAGCTTGGACATTTTCATCTCCTGATATTCGAGCGGCGGAAGCGCCGCTGCGTTTGACTGGGAGGCTTGTGCCTCTTGACGCTGGAGAGGGGATGCGCCTCTGCCATTGAACCGGCACTGACGAGCGCGTTCAGGCTGGCGACAGAATGGGGTCAGCCATGGCGGAGCGTTTCGCCGCTGCAACAAATGCGGCTGGAGCCGGTCGCTTTTGTCCCGAGTCCGAGACGGAAAGGTCTGCAACTTTTCCTCAAAGCGCTCTAGGCTCATGACAAATCAGTTCGAGGAGGAACGACAAGATGGCCAAGGTGCTGGTGACGGGCGGCAGCGGCAAGCTCGGGCGGGCGGTGCTCAAGGACCTGGTGACCAACGGCTATTCGGTTCTCAACGTCGACCAGACGCTGCCCAGGGATCCGATCTGTCCGACCGTTCGCATCGACCTCACCGATTTCGGCCAGGTGGCGCAGGCGGTTCTCGGCGGCGTCGATGAACGGCGTGGCCCGTTCGATGCCGTCGTGCACCTCGCCGCCATCCCGGCGCCCGGCCTGTTCGCCAACAGCCGCACGGTCGCGAACAATGTGCCCACCACCTACAACGTGTTCGAGGCCTGCCGGCTGGCCGGCGTCAGGAACGTGGTGTTTGCCTCGAGCGAGACCGTGCTCGGCCTGCCCTTCGAAACACCCCCGCCCTATGTGCCGGTCGACGAGGAGTACTTCCCCCGTCCCGAGACCGCCTATTCACTCGGCAAGTTGCTCGACGAGACCATGGCGGCGCAGTTCTGCCGTTGGGATCCGGAGCTGAAGATCGTCGGCCTGCGCTTCTCCAACGTCATGGATGTCGAGGACTACAAGGCCTTCCCGGCTTTCGACGCCGATCCGCAGCTGCGCAAATGGAACCTGTGGGGCTATATCGACGCCCGCGACGGCGCACAGGCGGTCCGCCGCGGCATCGAGGCCGAGTTCAAGGGGTTCGAGCCTTTCATCATTGCCAACCAGGATACGGTGATGAGCCGCTCCAACATGTCGCTGATGGCCGAGGTCTTCCCGCAGGTACCGCACAAGCGCGAGCTCAGCCAGAACGGCACGCTGCTGTCGATCGACAAGGCGCGGCGGCTGCTCGACTACAACCCGCAGCATAGCTGGCGGAACCACGTCTGATGGCCATCCGGCTCGGCGGACATGGCCTCCCCATCGGCAGCGAGGACCCCTATGCCTTCGCCCGGGCGCATCGTGAGTTCGGCTACGGTGCCGCCTATGTCCCGGAAGTGACGCTCGATGATCGCGACCGCCTGAACGCCATCGAGCAGGCGTTTGCCGCCGAGAACGTGGTGCTGGCCGAGATCGGTATCTGGCGCAACCTCGTCTCGCCCGATGAAGCGGTGCGCAAGGCAAACCTGGCCTATGCGATCGAGCGCCTCGCCATCGCCGATGCGGTCGGCGCGGGCTGCGCCGTCAGCTATATCGGTTCGTTCCGCGCCGGCACGGACTATGCGCCGGCCGCCGAGAACATGGGCCCCGAGGCGTTCGATGCGTGCATCGAAACCGTGCGTTATATTCTCGACGCGGTGAAACCGAAGCGCGCCAGGTTTGCGCTCGAAATGATGCAGTACTCCCTGCCGGACAGCGTCGACAGCTATGTCGAGCTGATCCACGCCGTGGCGCGACCGATGTTCGGCGCGCATTTCGACCCGGTGAACCTGATCATGACGCCGCGGGTGTATTTCGATAACGGCGCGCTGATCCGCGAATGCTTCGACAAGCTCGGCCAATGGGTGGTGTCGTGCCATGCCAAGGATATCAAGTTGCACCACCAGGCCGCACTGCATCTCGATGAGGTGCAGATCGGCGATGGGGTGCTCGACTATCGCACCTATCTCAGCGAGCTCGACCGGATGCCGCGCGAGGTGCCGCTGATGCTCGAGCACCTGAACGGGGAGGAATATGCCGTGGCGCGCGATCGCATTTTCGCGGTCGGCGATGCGGCCGGTATCGAGTTCGCCGTGCGCCCATGACATTCACTGCTTGGTGATTTGCCGCATTCCGGCCCACAGTGCTGCGTTGCTAACCTGAACCGACACCCGGACGACTGGAGCCGCCATTGGGCGCCTACATCCTGAGACGCCTGCTGCTGATGATCCCGACGCTGCTGGGAATCATGATCGTCTCCTTCGTCATCGTGCAGTTTGCGCCCGGTGGTCCGGTCGAGCAGGTCATCGCCCAGATGTCCGGGCAGAATGTCAGCGCCACCGAACGCATCACCGGCAGCCAGCAGGGCGATTTCGCCGGCCAGGAAACGGCGCAGGCGAAAAACACCACCGACGTCAACTCGACCTATCGCGGCGCGCGGGGCCTCCGGCCGGAAATCCTGCAGCGCATCGAAAAGCAGTTCGGCTTCGACAAGCCGCCGCTCGAGCGCTTCTTCACCATGATGTGGAACTACCTGCGCTTCGACTTCGGCAACAGCTATTTCCGCGACATCTCGGTGATCGACCTGATCAAGGAAAAGCTGCCGGTCTCGATCACGCTGGGGCTGTGGATGACGCTGCTGGGTTACGGCGTCTCGATCCCGCTCGGCATTGCCAAGGCGCTGCGGGATGGGTCGCGCTTTGACGTGTGGACCTCGTCCATCGTCATCATCGGCTACGCCCTGCCCGGCTTCCTTATCGCCATCCTGCTCATCGTCCTGTTCGCCGGCGGCAGCTTCTGGAACATCTTCCCGTTGCGGGGCCTCGTGTCGGAGAACTTCGCCAACCTCCCCTGGTACAGCCAGATCCTCGACTATCTGTGGCACATCACGCTGCCGATCGTCGCGATGGCGGTGGGTGGCTTCGCTACGGTGACGCTGCTCACCAAGAACTCGTTCCTCGAGGAAATCCGCAAGCAGTACGTGACCACGGCGCGCGCCAAGGGGCTCAACGACCGGCAGGTGCTGTACCGGCACGTGTTCCGCAATGCCATGCTGCTGGTCATCGCCAGTTTCCCGGCAGCGTTCATTTCGGCTTTCTTCGGCGGTTCGCTGCTGATCGAGACGATCTTCTCGCTCGATGGCCTGGGCCTGCTCGGCTTCCAGTCGGTGCTCAACCGCGACTACTCGGTGGTGTTCGCAACGCTCTATGTGTTCTCGCTGCTCGGCCTCGTCATCGGGCTGGTCTCGGACCTGATGTATATGTGGATCGACCCGCGTATCGATTTTGAGAGCCGGGAGGTCTGATGCACGCGAGCATCACCGGCATCCGCACGCCGTTCCTCGCCTTCGCTCCCGCCGACCAGGCGCGGTCGGCGCCGCTGCTGTCGCCGATCAACCAGCGTCGGCTCAAGGTGTTCAACGCCAATCGGCGCGGCGTCTGGTCGTTGTGGATCTTCCTCGTCCTGTTCATCCTGACGATGTTCGCCGAGTTCATCGCCAATGATCGGCCGCTGGTGGTCAGCTACAAGGGCGAACTGCTGTTCCCGGTGGTCGTCACCTATCCGGAGAGCAAGTTCGGCGGCTTCCTCGCCGAGACGGTCTATCGAGACCCGTTCATCGCCGACGAGATCAACTCCAATGGCTGGATGGCATGGCCGCCGATCCGCTACTCCTACGGCACCGTCGATGAGTCCCTCAGCGGTGCCGCGCCCTCCAAGCCCTCGTGGCTGCAAACGGCAGAGGAGCGCTGTTCCGGCTATCCGGCCGGCGTCGCAGACCCCTCCTGCACTATCGGCAATTTCCACTGGCTCGGGACCGACGACCAGGGCCGCGACGTGCTGGCGCGGCTCATCTACGGTTTCCGTATCTCGGTGCTGTTCGGGCTGGTGCTCACCATCCTCTCCTCGATCATCGGCATCGGTGCCGGCGCATTGCAAGGTTACCTCGGAGGTTGGGTCGACCTGATCGCCCAGCGCGCCATCGAGGTCTGGACTTCGGTCCCCTCGCTCTACCTGCTGCTGATCATTTCCAGCATCATCGCTCCCAGCTTCTGGGTGCTGCTCGGTATCCTGCTGTTGTTTTCCTGGACGGCGCTGGTCGGCATAGTGCGCGCCGAGTTCCTGCGCGCCCGCAACTTCGAGTATGTCGCCGCGGCGCGTGCGCTGGGTGTCTCGAACTTCAAGATCATGATCGGCCACCTGTTGCCCAACGCCATGGTCGCGACCCTGACCTTCATGCCGTTCATCCTCGCCGGGTCGGTCACGACGCTGACGGCGCTCGATTTCCTCGGTTTCGGCCTGCCCGTCGGCTCGCCGTCACTGGGTGAACTCCTGAGCCAGGGCAAGGATAACCTCTCGGCCTGGTGGCTCGGCATTACCGGCTTCTTCACCGTCTCGCTGATCCTCACCCTGCTCGTCTTTATCGGCGAGGGCGTGCGCGATGCGTTCGACCCGCGCAAGACGTTCGCGGGAGCGCGTTGATGAGCGCTCCGTTGCTGCAGGTCGAAAGCCTCTCCGTGGAATTTGCCACCGAGCACGGCCAGGTCCCCGCCGTCCGCGGCGTCTCGTTCGACATCGCACCCGGGCAGACCGTGGCGCTGGTTGGAGAATCCGGCTCGGGGAAATCGGTCACCGCGCTCTCGGTGCTGCGCCTCCTGCCCTACCCTGCCGCATCGCATCCGACGGGCCGGATCCTGTTCAACGGGCAGGACCTGCTGCACATCGACGACCGCGCCATCCGCGGGGTGCGTGGCAACGCTATCTCGATGATCTTCCAGGAGCCGATGAGTTCGCTCAATCCGCTGCACACGGTCGAGCGGCAGGTGAGCGAAGCGCTGGTGCTGCATCGCGGCATGCGGCGGGCAGCGGCGCGCGCCCGGACCATCGAACTGCTCTCCGAAGTCGGCATCCCGGACCCGGTTTCGCGGCTCGACGACTTTCCGCATCAGCTCTCGGGCGGCCAGCGGCAGCGGGTGATGATCGCCATGGCGCTCGCCAACGAGCCGCAGTTGCTGATCGCGGACGAGCCCACCACTGCGCTCGACGTCACCATTCAGGCGCAGATCCTCGAATTGCTGATGACGCTGCAGAAGAAGCGCGGCATGGCGATCCTGTTCATCACGCACGACCTGCAGATCGTACGCCGGATGGCCGAGATCACCCACGTGATGACCGAAGGCAAGATCGTCGAATCCGGCCCCACCGAGACGGTGTTCGCCAATCCGCAGCATGCCTATACCCGAAAGCTCCTCGCCGCGGAGCCGAAGGGCGAGCCGCCCGCCACATCGGAGGCCGAACCGATCGTGGCTGCCGAAAAGCTGCGTGTCTGGTTCCCGATCAAGCGCGGGTTCCTCCGCCGCACCGTTGGCCACATCAAGGCGGTCGACGACGTCGATATCTCGATCCGGCGTGGGGAAACGCTGGGTGTGGTGGGCGAGTCGGGCTCGGGCAAGACCACGCTCGGCCGCGCGCTGCTGCGACTCATCGGCTCGGAAGGCCGCATCGTCTATCTGGGGCGGGATATCGAGCGGCTGTCCTGGGGCGCCATGCGGCCGCTGCGCAAGGACCTGCAGATCGTCTTCCAGGATCCGTTCGGTTCGCTCAGCCCGCGCATGTCGATCGCCGAGATCATCGCCGAAGGCCTCGCCGTACACGCGCCGCAGCTGACGCCGGCCGAGCGCGATACCAGGGTCGTCCGAGCGCTGGCCGAAGTGGGGTTGGACCCGGATGCCCGCTTCCGCTACCCGCACGAGTTTTCCGGCGGCCAGCGCCAGCGCATCGCAATCGCCCGCGCCATGGTGCTCGAACCCAAATTCGTGGTGCTCGACGAGCCCACCTCGGCCCTCGACATGAGTGTGCAGGCCCAGGTGGTCGACCTGCTGCGCGAGTTGCAACGGCGGCATGGGCTGACCTACCTGTTCATCTCGCACGATCTGCGCGTTGTCCGGGCGCTCGCCAACCAGCTGATGGTGATGCGGAACGGCAAGGTGGTGGAGCATGGCCCGGCGGCTCAGATCTTCGCGGACCCGCAATCGGACTATACCCGCGCCCTGATGGCTGCCGCGTTCGCCGTCGAGGCGGTGCCCGAGGTGGCGCAGTGATCAGCCGACTTCGCCACAGCGCCCCTCTCTCCGAGGCAGAGGTGGCGCTCGAGGCGAAATTCGGTCCTAATGCCCAGCAATTGTTCTCCCCCGAATGGAGGCCGTCATGCGTATGAAGCTCATTGCCCTTGCTCTCGCCACCCTGGTCGCGGTCAGCCCGGCGCTTGCCCAGGACAAGGTCTGGCACCATGGCGGCTCGCTGATCGGCGAGCCGAAATATCCCGAGGGCTTTCAGAAGTTCGACTACGTGAACCCGGATGCGCCGGTCGGCGGCGTGGTGCGGCTGAGCGACATGGGGGGCTTCGACACCTTCAATCCGATCCTGCCGCAAGGTGAGGTGGCGAGCGGCATCGGCCTGGTATTCGAAACGCTGACCACCCCATCGCTCGATGAAACCTCGACGCAGTATGGCGACCTCGCCGAAGCCTTCAGTTACCCCGACGACTTCTCCTCGGTCACCTTCCGGATGAACCCCCGCGCCAAATGGGCCGACGGCCAGCCAGTGACCGCCGAGGATGTGGTCTGGACCTTCAACAAGGTCATGGAACTCAATCCCAGCCAGGCCAACTACTACGCCAACGTCACCAAGGCCGAAGTCACCGCGCCGGGGGAAGTCACCTTCACGTTCGACCAGACCGGCAACCGCGAGCTGCCGCACATCATGGGGCAGCTGATTGTCCTGCCGCAGCACTGGTGGGAGGGGACCGGACCCGACGGCAAGCCGCGCGATATCGGCCGCTCCACGCTCGAGCCGCCGATGGGCTCGGGGCCGTACAAGCTCGCAAGCTTTTCGGCCGGCAGCTCCGTCACCTTCGAGCGCGACCCCAACTACTGGGCCCTGAAGGAGCCGTTCAATATCGGGCAGAACAATTTCGGCCAGATCAAGTACGAGTATTTCCGCGACACCACCGCCGAGTTCGAGGGCTTCAAGGGCGATGCGTTCGACTGGTGGGACGAGAACCTCGCCCTGCGCTGGCAGAACGACTACAACTTCCCGGCCGTCACCGAGGGCAAGGTGGTCAAGGAGCTGTTCGAGAACGCCTATCGCGGCTCGGGCATCCTGGTGGGGTTCGTCCCGAATCTCAGGAAACCGCTGTTCCAGAGCGAAGCGCTGCGCGAGGCGATGCTCTATGCCTTCGATTTCGAGGAACTCGACAAGCTCCGCTTCTTCGGCCAGTACGACCGCATCAACTCGTTCTTTTATGGCACCGAGTTCGCCGCCTCAGGCCTGCCGCAGGGCGAAGAACTCGACATCCTCAACTCGGTCAAGGACCTGGTTCCCGCCTCGGTGTTCACCACCGAGTACAAGAACCCGGTCAATGGCGACACCGGGAAACTGCGCAACAGCCTGCGCACCGCCAACGATATCCTGACCAAGGCCGGCTATACCCTCAACGGCAACCAGTTGGTCGATCCGAACGGGCAGCCGGTGAGCTTCGAGATCCTGCTCAACGGCCCGACCATCGAGCCGATCGCCACGGCGTTCCAGACCAACCTCAAGCGGCTCGGCATCAATGCCACCATCCGCTCGGTGGACTCGCCGCAATATATCGAGCGGGTGCGCAATCGCGATTTCGACATGATCTACACCGGCTGGGTGCAGTCGCTGTCACCGGGCAATGAGCAGCGCGACTTCTGGGGCTCGGCATCGGCGGCGCAGAACGACAGCCGCAACTATGCCGGCATCGCCGACAAGGGTGTCGATGCGCTGGTCGACAAGATCGTCTTTGCGACCAACCGCGACACGCTGATTGCCGCCACCCGGGCGCTCGACCGCGTGCTGCTGGCGCACCATTATGCCGTGCCCACCTACACGTTGCGCAAATCACGCATCGCCCGCTGGGACCGCTTCAGCCATCCCGAGACGCTGCCGGAATTCTCCATCGGCTTCCCGACGGTGTGGTGGTACGACGAGGCCAAGGCCGCCAAAACTGGGGCGGCGAAGAACTAGGGGCGGACTGCTCGCAGACGGCCCCCTCCCATCCTCCCCCATAAAGGGGGAGGTGCCCCGCTGGTGTGTTTGGCACGATCGAAGACAGAACCTCGACTTCACCTCCCCCTTTATGGGGGAGGCCGGGAGGGGGCTGTCTCTTTCAGTCAGCGCGCCCCCGCAGATCAAACCAGCCGATCCCCTTCTTCGCGGCCTCATCGACCGCATCCTCATAGCCCGCATCGGCATAGCGCATGACGCCGAGCGAGGTGTCATTGGTCAGCGCGTGCGACAGTCGTGCATCGCCCGCCTCGGTGCCATCGGCCACCAGCGTGACGCCGGCCGAGGTCATGTAGCCGGCATAGCCGCCGCCGCCGGAATGAATCACCACCAGGTCGGCCATCGAAGCGGTGAGCAGCATCGCATCGAGCAGCGGCCAGTCGGCGATGGCGTCGGAGCCGTCCTGCATGTTCTCGGTCATGATGTTGGGGTGGGCCATCGCCCCGGCATCGAGGTGATCCCTGGAGAACGCCACCGGCCCGGCAAGCTCGCCTGAGCGCACCAGGGCATTCACCGCCAGCGCCAGCGCTGTGCGCTCGCCATGCCCGAGCCAGGCGATGCGTGCCGGCAGGCCTTCGAACGGCACGTATTGCCGGGCCAGCCGGATCCAGTTGGTGACGATCTTGTTGTCCGGGAACATCTCGAGCACCAGGTCGTCGATCCGGGCGATGTCGGACGCCTCGCCCGACAGGGCCATCCAGCGGAACGGCCCGATGGCGCGAGCGAAGAGCGGCCGGAGATAGGCCTCGGTGAAGATCGGAATATCGAAGGCGTTCTCGACGCCGGCCTGCCTGGCCTGGGTGCGGATCAGGTTGCCATTGTCGAACACCTCCGCGCCGGCCGCCTGGAACCCCAGCATGGCCCGCACGTGGTCGGCGATCGAAGCGCGGCTAGCCGCGATCAGCTGCCCCTGCCCATCGACCCGCAGCCGCTTCACCTCGTCGAGGCTCATGCCCTTGGGCACGTAGCCGTAGACGAGGTCGTGCGCGCTGGTCTGGTCGGTGACGATGTCCGGGATGATGCCGCGCCGGAGAATTTCCGGGTAGACCTCGGCAGCATTGGCCACCAGCCCGACCGACAGCGCGCGCCTGTCGCGCACTGCCGCGGCGATCATTTCGAGCGCGGTATCGAGATCCGGCGCGATCTCCTCGAGATAGCCGATTTCCTTCCGCCGCTCGGCCCGAACCGGATCGACATCGACGTCGAGAATTGCGGCGCCCGCCATCCGGCCGGCCAGCGGCTGCGCCCCGCCCATGCCGCCCATCCCCGCCGTGAGGATGAAGCGGCCGGCGAGCGAGCCACCGAAGCGCTTTTCGGCGATGCGCATGAAGATCTCGTAGGTGCCCTGAATGACACCCTGGCTGCCAATGTACTGCCAGGCGCCGGCGGTGAGCCCACCCCAGGCGATCAGGCCCTTCTTCTCGAGCTCGTAAAACACCTCGGCCTTGGCCCATTGCCCGACGATGTTGCAGTTGGCCATGATCACCAGCGGCGCCTGCGCATGCGTCTTCAGCAGGCCGATCGGCTTGCCGGACTGGATGACCAGCGTCTGGTCCACGTCCATGGTGGTCAGCGCTTCGACGATCTGCCGATGCGCCGCCCAGTTGCGCGCCGCCTTGCCGAGCGCTGCATAGACGATCAGCTTGTCCGGATCCTCGCCGACAGCGAGGACATTCTCGAGCAGGCGCAGCAACGCCTCCTGCCGCCAGCCCTTGGCGCGCAGCACCGGACCGGAGGGAATGGGGAAATTCGGGTGGCGGGGATTGGGTTTTGGCATGGTGACGAGCTTATCGCGGCTACCGCTCGGGGGGCCACCCCTCATCCGCCCTTCGGGCACCTTCTCCCACAAGGGGAGAAGGCCACCCCGCAAGGATCTCAGTCAGGCCTTCTCCCTTGATGGGAGAAGGTGGGCGAAGCCCGGATGAGGGTGGGGCAACGCGCTCAGAAAGCAGTGCCTACGCCCAGCCCTTCCGAGCCTTCTTCTTCCGCTTCACGCCATCGAGCGCGTATTTGGCCAGTTCGATCCCCATGGCCTTTTCGACCGGCGGATAGACCGCCGGGTCTACCACCGAGGAGGAGAGGGGGATCACCTTCTTGGGGACGTGCAGCACGAAGACGAACATGCCTTCGCGCAACTGCCCGGCGCTGAGCGGCTGGCCCGCCGCATCGAGCGTAGCGATCACATCGGGGAAAGTGGCGAGCCGGTTGCCGCCGGCATCGTCGATCGCCATGTACTCGTTCATGGTGTGGATGGTGACGGCCTTGTCGCCCTCACCCAAGACGAACCGCCCGATATCGAAGGCCTCCCTGGTGTAGACGAGGTCCTTCCTGGTCACCGCGCCCTTCACGAGGATGGTGCCGCCGGTCGCCTTGACGATGGCGTCGATGATCGCCGAGCCGCCCTTTTTCTCCGCCGCGATGATCGCCTCGCCGAGGCTCAGCGCCAAGGAGATGCCGCCGAGCGCCGCGTTCCGCTGCACATACTTGGCGCGGAGCGGGTTGCGACATGAGGCGATGAAGCCGCCCGACATGTCGGCCGCCGTGCGGAGGATCGGCGAAATCTTTGCCGTGGCGCCCTTCACCACCAGCTCGATGTAGCGGTTCTCGGCGCGATTGCCGCCCACGGCAGTCTGGATCATCTTCCTGGGCGATCCGGCCATGCCGATCGAGCCCATGTCGCCGGTCGGATGGGCGCGGATATCGCCCACCGCATCGACCACCTTGGTGCCGAGAATGGCACTCGGCAGCCAGGCGTTGAGCGTCGAGCTCTTGCCGTTCTGCCCGATCATCAGCCCGCGGACCTTGTCGCCCAGCGCCTTCTCGAGCAGCTTCACCGCCTTGACGTAGTCGACACCGCGCATTTCCCACGGTGTGGTCGAAGCCGGCGCGCCGATTGCGGCGGCCGTCGCCACCCAGTCGCGTGGCTCCAGTTCCTCGATATCGACGAGTTCGGGCTTGCCGACGCTTACCGCCGCATAACCGAGCATGCGGCCATGATCGGCCCAGCCACCGCCGCCGGCGGCATAGACGGAGCCGCCTTTCACCGCGGCTTCCACATCCTTCTCGGTCAGTACGCGACCCACTCTACAATTCCTTGTCCAACCGCTTCACCGCCTCCAGCAGCACGGCGGCGCCCAGCGCCACGTCGGCCGTTTCGGCATATTCTTCCGGCGTATGGCTGCGGCCGCCGAGGCAGGGGATGAAGATCATCGCCGCCTTGGTCACCCGCGCCATCCAGGCCGTGTCGTGCCCGGCGCCCGAGGCCATGCGGCGATGGCGCGCCCCCACGGCCACAGCTGCCGCGTCGAGCGTATCAAGCACGAACGGGTCGCCAGGCGTTGGCAAATTGTCTGAAATGGTCAATGGCGGCTCTATCGTCACCCCGGTCGCGGCGGCCGTCGCGTTAACGAGCACGGTGAGCTCGGCGACGAAGCGCTCCATGTCCTCGCGTCGCTCGGCGCGCGCATCGATCAGCAGCCGCGCGCGCGACGGCACGACGTTGGCCGCCCCAGGCTCGATCGAGAACTCGCCGACGGTGGCAGCGAAATGGAACTTGCCTTGGCTGAGCAGCGTCCCCAGTTCCTCGATCCCCAGCACCAGCCTCGCCGCGGTGGTCAGCGCATCCTGGCGCGAGCCCATCGGAGTGGTGCCGGCGTGGTCGGCCCGACCGTTCACCACCACTTCGATCCGGGTAATGCCGGCAATGGCCGTCACCACGCCGATATCGAGATGCCCGTCCTCGAGCACCGGCCCCTGCTCGATATGCAGCTCGAGAAAGGCGGCGATGTCCTCACGCTTCTCGACCTTGCCCGGGTTGCCGCCGACCTCGGCGATCCCTTCACGCAAAGTGAACTGGTCGACCTCGCGGTCGAGCCAGTTGTCCGGCCTGACTCCAGCCATGCCGCGACTGCCGACGCAGGAGACGCCAAAGATCGACACTTCCTCGGCGAGGAAATCGACGATCTCCAGATCGTGTTCGAGCTGCACGCCCTGATCGGTCAGCGCCCGCGCCACCTCCAGCGCCGCAGAGACGCCGGCAATGCCGTCGAAGCGGCCACCATCGGGCACGGTATCGGAGTGGGAGCCAAGCATGATGGTCCTGCCGCCGGTGCGGCCGCGGCGACGACCGATCAGGTTGCCAGAAGCGTCGACGCGCGTTTCCAGCCCGGCGGCCTCGAAGCGCCGGACCAGCCACTCGCGGCCGCGGAGGAACATCGGGGTGAAGGCGCGGCGGGTGTAGGGCCGTCCGGGCTCGGTGATCTCGGCGAGGGTCGCGATATCCTCGGCGATACGGGCTTCCTGGGTGGGGAGATTGCGGGTCATTGGTGGCACGCCGAGAGAGACGGCCCCCTCCCATCCTCCCCCACGAGGGGGGAGGTGCCGCATCGAGTATCAGGCACGATCGAGCCACAAGCTCGACTCTTCACCTCCCCCCTTGTGGGGGAGGCCGGGAGGGGGCCGTCTCTCTCAGTCAGCACCCTCACGGCCGCACCCACTGCCCTGCCCCGGGCTCGGCGACGTTGGTTCCGTCAAATACCTGCCGTCCACGCAGCCAGGTGCCGGCCACCGTCCATGGCAGCTCGATGCCGTTATATGGCGACCACCCCACCACATTGTGCCCCGAGCGTGCCGCGTCATAGACCACCGGCCGATCCACCAGCACGGTGATGTCGGCGTCCTTGCCCGCCTCGAGCGCGCCCTTGGTGCCCAGCCGAAAATGTTTTGCCGGGTTGGCGGCCATCAGCTTTGCCGCCCAGGTCAGCGACACGCCGCGCTGCAGGGCGCCTTTGACGAAAAGCGGCACCATGGCCTCGAGGCCCGGCACGCCGGAGGAATTGGCCAGCATGTCCGGGTTGGTCTTCCGATCCTCGGACCAGCTGACGTGATCGGTCGAAACCAGCGTCACATTGCCGGCCGCGACCTGCCGCCACAGCGCTTCCACCTCGGCGCGCGGGCGGATCGGCGGGTTGATCTTGGCTTTGCCGCCGAGCCGGCGGACATCGTTTTCCTCATCGAGGGTCAGGTAGTGAATGCAGCACTCGATGGTGGCGCCAAAGCCGTGCGCCCGATAGTCGGCAGCGATGTCGTAACCGCGGCTCAGCGAGCAGTGCACGACATGGGCGTCGCAGCCGGTTTGCGCTCCGGTCTCATAAATCTGCAGCGTCGCCAGCAGTTCGGTCAGCGGCGGCCGGCTCATGCCATGGGCCCGCCAGTCGGTGATCCCGGAAGCTTTCACCCGCGCCATGGCGGCGCGGACGCTCTCATCGTCTTCGTTGTGGACGCCCGCCGTCAGCCCGGTCTTCGCCACCTCGGCGAAGGCCTCGGCGAGCAGTGGCGGTGAGATGCGGGGGAAGCGTACCGGGTCGGTGCCGAAGGTCGAGAACTTGAACGCCGCGACGCCTGCCGCCGCCTGCTCGGCGATGCGGCTCGCCCCCTCCTCCGGGTTGATCGTGCCGTAGAGGGCGAAATCCACCCGGGCCTGCGGGGTGGCATGCGCCACCTTGATCCGCACGGCCTCGGCCGAGCAGACGAGATTGCCCTCATCATAGGGCATGTCGACGATGGTGGTGACTCCGCCAGCGGCCGCCGAACGGGTCGACCAGATGAAATCCTCCTGGTTCCTCTGGCTCAGCGAGTGGGTCTGCGCATCGATGGCGCCCGGCAGGATCAGCGCCTTGCCGAGCAGATGCCGCTCGTGCGCGTGCGGCGGCGCCCCTTCGCCGACATGCACCACCTTGCCATCGCGCACCGCGACATAGCCATCCTCGATCACCATGGAAGGCAGTACCACCGTGCCGGCGAGGACGAGATCGAAATCGGACATGTTGTGCCTTAAGCTCTCACAATACGATGTTCCCCGGCAGGCCGGGGTGCTCCTAGGAACGCAACCGGCGCTGACCGGTGCGGGCCATCAGGACCCGCTCGAGCGCCGACAGCGCATCATAGATCAGAACCGCCATCACGCCGACCACCAGGCCGCCCTGGGCGATGAAGGCGATGTTGTTGCTGAGCAGCCCGGCGATGATCACTTCGCCTAGCGTCGAAGCGGCAACCGTCGAGCCGATGGTGGCAGTCGCCACCGAGATCACGACGGAAAGGCGGATGCCGGCGAGGATCACTGGTGTCGCCAGCGGCAGTTCCACGCCCAGCAAGCGCTGCCGGTCGGTCATGCCGACGCCGCGTGCGGCCTCGGTCACCGTCGGCGGCAAGGTGGTGAGGCCGGTCAGCGCGTTCTCGAAGATCGGCAGCAGCCCATAAAGGAACAGCGCCACCAAAGTCGGCGCAGTGCCGAAGCCGAGGACCGGGACCGCCAGCGCCAGCACCGCCACGGGCGGAAAAGTCTGGCCGATATTGGCGAGTGAGCGGCTCAGCGGCAGGAACTCGGCCCCGAACGGCCGGGTAACGAGGATGGCGAGCCCCACCGCCAGCAGTGTCGACGCGATGGTGGCGATGGCGACGATGGTCAGGTGGCTGAGCGTCAGATTGAGCAGCGAGTTCTGCATGTAGATCGCCGGCTGGCTGTTTTTGGTCAGCGGCTGGAATACCCAGGCGAAGCTCTCCGGCGTGACGATGAACGCCACCAGCAGCGCGAGAACCACCAGCCGGATGATCAGCCCCGGCTTCATTGCGGGCGCTCGGCCTTGTGGGCGATGTCGTCGCGACGGATGCGGCCTATACTGGCGCCATCAGCGTCGATCACTGGCAGCATCTCGCGGCCGGTCCACAGGCACTCGGCATAGGCATCGCGCAGCGAAGCGTCGGCCGAGATCGGCTCGCCCTGTGCCGGACCGGGCTCGACCAGGTCGCGCACCTTGCCCAGCGACAAGAGCCGGAAAGGGCGCTCGCCGGTGCCGATCAGTTCGGCGACGAACGGCGTTGCCGGCCGGGCGATGATCTCGTCAGGCGGCGCGTATTGCAGGAGCTTGCCCTTGTCCATCACGGCGATGCGCGAACCGAGATGGATCGCCTCCTCCATGTCGTGCGTCACCAGGACGATGGTGGTGCCGAAGCGCTTCTGGATGGCGAGCAGGTCCGATTGCGCCTTGGCGCGGATGATCGGGTCGAGCGCGCCGAACGGCTCGTCCATCAGCAGCAGTTTCGGCTCAGCCGCGAGGGCTCGCGCCACGCCGACGCGCTGCTGCTGGCCGCCCGACAGCTCGCTCGGCATGCGATCGCTGAACTCGGCCGGCGGCAATTGGAACAACTCCAGCAGTTCATCGACCCGCGCGCCGATCTTTGGCTTGTCCCAGCCCAGCAGCGTCGGCACGGTGGCGATGTTCTGGCCCACCGTGCGGTGCGGAAACAGTCCATGCCCCTGGATGGCGTAGCCGATGCGGCGGCGGAGCTCGAAGGCCGGGACGGCCCGGGTGTCCTGCCCGTCGATCTTCACCGTGCCGGAGGTCGGCTCGATCAGCCGGTTGATCATCCTGAGGAGCGTGGTCTTGCCCGACCCCGAGGTACCGACGATCACCGCGATCTCGCCGTCGGCGACGGTGAGGCTCACATGGTCGACAACGGTCAGCTCGAGATAGTCCTTGGTGAGGGCTTCGATCTCAATCACGGCGCGTATCCTTGGGTGAGACCATTTCGACGATTGCATCGAGTACGACCGCCGCGGCGAAGGCGAGCGCCACGGTTGGCACGGCGCCGAGCAGCACCAGGTCCATCGCCGTCTGCCCGACGCCCTGGAACACGAAGACGCCAAAACCGCCGCCCCCGATCAGCGCGGCAATGGTGGCGAGGCCGATATTCTGGACAAGAACGATGCGGATACCGGTGAGGATCACCGGAAAGGCCAGCGGGAACTCGACGGTCGTCAGCCGCTGCCAGTCGGTCATGCCCATGCCCTTGGCCGCATCATTGGCGGCGGGCGGCACGCCATCGAGGCCGACCACCGTATTGGCGACCACCGGCAGCAGCGAATAGGCGAACAGCGCCACCATGGCCGGCGCCGCACCGATGCCGGAGATGCCGACGGCGGAAGCACCGGGGATGTTGGCAGCCACCCAGGCGAGTGGCGCGATCAGGAGGCCGAACAGCGCAATCGACGGGATGGTCTGGATGGCGTTCAGCACGTTGAGCACCGGCGCGCGCCACGCGTCGCTGCGTTGGCAGAGCACGCCGATGGGGATGCCGGCCACAGTCGCCGCGGCGAGCGAGCCCAGCGCCAGCGCCAGATGCGTCTGGGCCTCGCGCCAGAAAGTGTCGCCGCGATTGGCATATTCGCGCAGGATCGACAGGTCGTTGAGCGTGCCCGACCCGAGCAGCACGGCGAAGAACAGAGCCACCGCAGCCAGCACGCCGATGCGGGTCCAGGGCGTCAGCTTCAATCGCGCGATAGCGTCGGCTGCCAGAAGGGCGAAAGCGAAAACCAGCAGCCAGAAGCCGCCGCCGGGCGAAACGCGGGCGATCTTGTCGCCAGGCGGCGTCAGGAAGGTGCCGGCATGGCCGATGGCGACGAACAGCAGCGCCAGGACAACAAGGCTGGTGCCGAGCCGCCACAAGGTCGGCGTTCGGAACAGCGCGATGGCGATGCCTGCGGCCAGCAGCACGGCGAGGATGGCGGCTTCCCAGCTCGGGAGTGCGGCGAAGATCGATTTGGCTTCGCCGAGAACGATGCGGTTGGCGCGGAACGCGGCGAAGGGCAGGAAGGCGGCGATAGCAGCGAGGGCTGCGATGAGTACACCGAGCTTGTCGACGGCGAAGCTTCGTGTCGGTACGGCGATCGCAGCGTCGGTCACCGGTGTCGCTCCATACTCGATGTCATCCCTGCGAAAGCAGGGACCCAACTCGCGGCCAGCGCGGGCTGGGCGATGGGTCCCTGCTTTCGCAGGGATGACAAGCGGTGGTCGTTGCCGAAGCGCGTCATGCCCAAAACACTAGGGGTGGGCAGTCGTCCTGCCCACCCCCAAAATGCATTGACCGCAGGGCGGCTTACTTCAGGAAGCCGTTCTGCTTCAGCCAGTCGATGGCGACGTCCTTGGCAGCTTCGCCACCGACCTGGATGCGGCCGTTGAGCGTCTGCAGGGTGGTCAGGTCGAGCTTGGCGAAGACCGGCTTGAGCAGCTCTTCGATCTGCGGGTTGGCCTTGAGCACCGCCTCGCGGATGATCGGGGCCGGCTCGTAGACAGGCTGCACGCCCTTGTCGTCGGTCATGACGACGAGACCCGAGGGGGCGATGCCGCCGTCGGTGCCGTAGACCATGGCGGCGTTCACGCCATTGGTCTGCTGCGCGGCTGCGGCGATGGTCGCCGCCGTATCACCGCCCGAAAGGGTCACCAGCTGGTCCGGCTTCAGGGTGAAGCCATACACTTCCTGGAACTTGGGCAGCGCGGCCGGCGACGAGACGAACTCGGCCGAGGCGGCCAGCTTGATGTTGCCGCCGCCGGCGATGTAGGCGCCGAGCTCGCTGAAGGTCGCGAGCTTGTTGGCATCGGCCACGTCCTTGCGGACGGCCACGGCCCAGGTGTTGTTGGCGGGAGCGGGCGACAGCCAGACAATCTTGTTGGCGTCGTAGTCGAGCTTCTTGGCTTCCTCATACGCCTTGGCGGCGTCGTTCCACAGCGGATCGTCGGCCTTCTCGAAGAAGAACGCGGCGTTGCCGGTATATTCGGGATAAATGTCGATCTCGCCGGCGATGATCGCCTGGCGCACGACGGGCGTGCCGCCGAGCTGGATCTTTTCGGTGACGGCGACACCATTGGCCTGCAGCACCTGGCTGATGATGTTGCCGAGCAAGCCACCTTCAGTATCGATCTTCGAGGACACGACGACCTGGGCGTTCGCTGCAGTCACCGTGAAGGCCAGCGCCGCGACGGCGCCGAGCAGTTTCTTCGAAAGCATGATGGTCTCCTTATTGTTCCAGCCGTGCAGTCCCTGGGCCGGAATTGGCGCCAAACCTATACGGGCGCCAAACAAAAGTCATACCCCCGGCATGCTACGCGACCGGCCCCAGTGCGAAAAACTCGTCCAGCGCCGGGATGGGCGCGTGGGAAATCAGTTCCGCCATGGTCTGTTCGGAGCCGAGGTCGCTTTCGATGATTTCGACTTCGGCCGAGAGCGGACGATCGACCTGATAGAAGGCCGCGTGGGTCCGCACCTTGTCGTAGACCATCCCGGGCACGCCACTGGGCCGATCCCCCAGGATGTCCATGGCCTGGGCCGAGAGCAGGCCCTCGAGCGCGGCGAGGCGTTTCAGCGCCCGCACCTGGCGCTCGAAGCGCTCCACGACCAGCGGCAGGAACGACACCTCGTCTTCGAGTCCCGCCGCTACCACCAGTGACTGCGCCGAGACCGGCACCGACATCGACAGCGCCCGGGCGAAGAGCTCGCCCGCCAGCTTGATGATCGGGCCGAAGCCGGTGGCAATGGCGCCGCGCGGCACCAGATTGATCGGCAGGTCGCGGCGCGCGCCGTTCGACAGCAGCACGCAGCGGTTGAACGAGTTGCGCGCCGCGTGAGCCAGCGCCAGCTGCGCCGTCTGCAGGTAGATGGTCACGTCGAGCGGCAGCGAGCCACCTGAGGTCAGCACCTGTTCGTCGACCACCACCGGGTTGTCGTCGGTGCGGCCGGTGGCGGCGAGCACGGTGCGGCCGGCGACCAGCAGCGTATCGAAGCCCGAGCCGAACACCTGCGCCATCATGCGCAGCGACAGCGGATCCTGCACATGCGTGGCGTTCGGCCAGTCCCACCCCATGGCATGGTGGTAGAGCCAGGCGCCGATTTCGGCCTCGCGCTCGGTCCCAACATGCGCCACCGCCTTCCAGGGATCGCGCGAGGCGCCGAGCGCACCTGCGGTGGTGAGGCTGGTGGCGAGCAGCATGCGCATCGCGGACGCGGCCGACCGCACGGCCTCGGCCGCCGCGGCAAAGCCCACGGCGTTGACGCTGATCGAGGCGAGACTATCGCGCGGCGCCATGCGGCAGGGCTTTAGCCCCGCTTCGGCCAGCGCTGCCTCGGCCGACATGCGCCGGTTCTGGTACACCGCCTCGCCGACCCCGGTCAGCACCGCGCCGATCTGCCCCATCAGCCCGATATCGGCTGTGCCGATCGAGCCGGTGCGCCGCACCACCGGCACCACATCCTTGTCGAGCAGCGCCAGGTAGGCATCGACCAGGCCGCGCGAGCACCCGACCCGGCCGGTCAGCGCGGTGTTGACGCGGATCGCCATGGCGCTGCGTACGACGGAACTCGGGAACGGCGCCCCGGTGCCGAAATGGTGGGCGCGGACGAGGCCCAGGTTGAACATCTCGAGGTCTTCGGGCGACCACTCGACATCCTTCATGGCGCCGACGCCGGTATTGGCGCCGTACACTGCCTCGCCGCGCGCGATCTTGTCCTCGACCACCTTGCGGGCGACATCGACGCGCGCCATGGCGGCATCGTCGGCGGCAAGCGAAACCGCCCGCGCCCCGACCCGCGCGAGACTCGCAAAGCTCATGGGTTTGCCGTCGAGGGAAAGGGTACCGGTGGGAGTGTGAAACTGCTGCATAGGCTGGGATTAGCGGGTGCGAGGCAGGTGCGCAATGGGAGGGCCCGGTACCGCGTGGTTGCCACGCTCACCGGTTGGGCCCAGTTCGGTGCAGCCTACCCCCGGCTCCCCGGCAGCGGATAGCGCTCCACCTCGCGCAGCAGCTCGATGAAGCTGCCGACCGCGGTCTCCACGGTGATCCGTCCCTTGTCGGCAGTCGCCAGGTGGGCATCGCCGGCAGTGCCGAGCGGGTTGATGTCGCTGGCGATCCACGCGTAGCTCGTTGGCCCGATCGGCCGCATGTATTTGTAGGCCTGCTCGTCGCGCGCCGCGACCGAGGGGTAATCCTGCAGCTTTTCGCGGTTCACCAGTTCGGGCCTGAGGTGCATCACCACCGAGGTTTCGCTGTCGCCGCCATGGATGCCGTGGCGGTTCTCGATGTCGGAATAGATGTCCTTGGGCCAGTACTGGCTCCAGCCGGTCTTCACCGCCAGCATGCCGGCGCGCACCCTGAGTTCGCGGGCCACGATGTCGAGGATCGAGACGTTGCCGCCATGCGAGTTGACGAACACAACCTTCATGACGCCGGCGCGGGCGATCTCGAGCCCGATCTGCGTCCAGGCATCGATCAGGTTGGTGGCGGTGTGGCTGAGCGTCCCGGTCTGCCAGATGTGTTCGTTGGATTTGCCGATCGCCTGCACCGGCAGGATGCGGATATCGAGGTCGGCAGGCGCCCGTTCGACCAGCAGGTCGAGGTGCCCTTGGTTGATGATGGTGTCGGTCCCGACCGGCAGATGCGGCCCGTGCTGCTCGACCGCCGCGGTGGGGAACACCGCTATGGTCTTCATCGGATCGATGTCATGGAATTCGAAGGCGGAAAAGTCGTTCCACCAGATCTTGCGGTAGCTCATCTAAGGTCTCTTGCAGCGCATGGGCGACAAATCGGCGAACCGGAGCATTTCGCCGTTCGAAGGAAACGACGAAATGCCCTTGCAGTCAGCTGGGAACCGCGGCGATCGCCTCGATCTCGACGACGAATTCGGGGCGGGCGAAGCCCGAAACGATCATCAGCGTCGAGGCCGGGAATGGCTCGGGGAACAGCTCGTTGCGCACCTTCATGTATTCGGCGAGGTGCTCGCGGCCGGTGACGAAGGCGTTGAGCTTGACCACATCGCCCAACCCCATGCCGGCCTCTGCCAGCACGGCAGCGATGTTGTCGAAACAGACGCGAGTCTGGGTGGCGCAATCGGGGGGAATCGTTCCATCCGCCCTGATACCGATCTGGCCGGAACAGAACACGTAGCGCGAACGCGAACTGACCTCGATCCCGAGGCTGTATTGCGAGAACGCGGGGTGAATCGATGGTGGTGAAAGCGGCTTATGCACAGGACCCCCAATGTGTATGCTCAGCTAAGCGTCAAACGACTGCGAATGTAAGCCCCATTCTGAACCGCATTGCCTATTCCAGCGGCACTTCGCTGAATGGCGCAATTTTGGGCTTTTCTTTTGCAACCCGGCGCGGAATGAATGGTCTGGTGTGCCCTCGGGCATGGAAGTTTGCCTAACGGCCGGGCGGGGGACAAGCCCCGGCGGATACCTTAACAGGGAGACTAACGATGATCGACTTCACCAAGCTCATTTCTGCCGGCGTGGTAACGCTAGCATTGGGCATGGGCGGCGCCATGGCGCAGGACAAGGTGAGCTTCGGCACCAACTGGCTCGCCCAGGCTGAGCATGGCGGCTACTACCAGGCCGTCGCCGACGGCACTTACGCCAAGTACAATCTCGACGTCACCATCCGCCAGGGCGGGCCGCAGGGCGCCAACCGCTCACTGCTGATCGGCGGACAGATCAACTTCTACATGGGCGGCCCGACCACCGCGATCGACGCGGTCAAGGAAGGCATCCCGACCATCACCATCGCCTCGATCTTCCAGAAGGACCCGCAAGTGCTGCTGGCCCATCCGGATGCCGGCTTCAAGACCTTCGCCGATCTCGCCGGCGCCTCGAAATACATCCTGTCCAAGGATGGCTTCATTTCGTATTTCAGCTGGATGAAGACGGCCTATACGGGCTTCGTCGACGAGAAGTTCGAGCCCTATACCTTCAACCCGGCGCCGTTCATCGCCGACAAGATGGCGATCCAGCAGGGTTACCTGACCTCGGAACCCTACGAGATCGAAAAGCAGGCCGGCTTCGCGCCGCAGGTCTTCCTGCTCGCCGATAACGGTTTCGAGCCGTACTCGACCACGATCGAGACGATGAAGCCCTGGTACGACGCCAACAAGGACGTGGCCAAGCGCTTCGTCGAGGCCACCATCATCGGCTGGTACAATTACCTCTATGGCGACAACACCGCTGCCAACGAGCTGATCAAGAAGGACAATCCCGAGATGACCGATGGTCAGCTCGCCTACGGCCTCGCCAAGATGAAGGAATACGGCATCGTGGTTTCCGGCGACGCGGAAGCCAACGGCATCGGCTGCATGACCGACGCGCGCTGGAAGAGCTTCTATGACCAGATGACCAAGGTCGGCCTGTTCGCCGAGGGCATCGACGTCACCCAGGCCTACACCACCGAACTGGTGTGCCACGGCCTCGGCAAAGAGCTGGTGAAGTAAGCCGGAGCGCGTCAGGAACAACCTCAGGCTGTTCCTGTTCGACCGCACCACCAAACAACGACCTCGGCGCGGGCAATACCGCCCGCGCCGTTCGACCCTAACGTGGGCTAACGCACTTGACCGATCTCTCCCTCGCCGAGCCGGGGACCGCAACGAAATCGACGCAGACCGTCGTTTCCATGCGCAACGTCTCGAAAGTCTTCTCCAATGGCACGCTGGCGCTCAAGGACATGTCGCTCGACGTCGAGCGCGGCGAATTCCTGAGCCTGCTCGGCCCATCCGGCTGCGGCAAATCCACAGCGCTGAGGATCATCGCCGGCCTGGGCGGGCCGAGTTCGGGGACGATCGACTGGCCCTCGTCGAAGATCAATTCGCGCGGCCTGCCCGAGGGCGATGTCGGCTTCGTGTTCCAGGAACCGACGCTGATGCCGTGGCAGACGGTGTTCGGCAATGTCTACCTGCCGCTGCGGCTGCAGAGCGTCAGCAAATCCGCCGCACGCGACCGCATCATGGAAACGCTGGCCTCGGTCGGCCTCGCCGATTTCGCCAATGCCTATCCGAGGGAACTGTCGGGCGGCATGAAGATGCGCGTCTCGATCGCCCGGGCGCTGGTGACCAAGCCGAAGCTGCTGCTGATGGACGAGCCGTTTGCGGCGCTCGACGAAATCACCCGGCAGAAGCTCAACGACGACGTGCTGCGGCTGTGGAAGCAGTCGGGCGTGACGGTGATCTTCGTCACCCATTCGGTGTTCGAGAGTGCCTATCTCAGCAACCGCATCGTGGTGATGAAAGCCCGCCCCGGCCAGGTGTTCGCCGATATGCCGCTCAAGACCAGCGGCGCGCGCGACGCCGAGTACCGCACCTCGGAAGAATATCGCGCCACCACCCACGAGGTGTCGCACGCACTGCATGAAGCCATCCACGCCGGCGGGGGGACGCACTGATGAACAACGTCGTGCAGACAGCCCCCAATACCGACAACGAAGCCGGTACCGACAGCGCCGTCGCCATCCTCCGGCCGCGCACCTCCAACACCGAGCGGGTGCTGCGCATCGTGGTGCCAGTGGCCATGCTGGTGCTGGCAGTCGTCGCCTGGCACCTCACGGTGGTGCTCAACGGCATCCCCAAATACATTCTGCCCACGCCGGGCGACGTGGTGACCTCGCTGATCAACGACTGGCCCACGCTGGCGCCCTCGCTGCTGGTGACGCTCAGGATCACCTTTACCGCGCTGATCCTGGCGCTGATCGGGGGCGTCGCCATGGCGATCATCCTGGTGCAGAGCAAGTGGGTGGAACTGGCGCTGTTTCCGTTCGCGGTGATCCTGCAGGTGACCCCGGTCATCGCCATCGCGCCGCTGCTGCTGATCTATGTCCCTGAAACGCAGACGGTGCTGCTGATCATCGCCTTCCTCGTGGCATTCTTCCCAATCCTTTCCAACATGGTGACGGGCCTGAAGAGCGTCGATCATAACCTGCTCAACCTCTACGACCTCTATGGCGCATCGCGCTGGCAGACCCTGATCTATCTGAAGCTGCCGGCGTCCCTGCCCTACTTCATGGCGGGCCTCAGGATCGCCGGCGGCCTGGCGCTGATCGCGGCAGTGGTGGCCGAGTTCGCGGCGGGCACCGCCGGCCAGGGTTCGGGCCTCGCCTTCCGGCTGCTCGAATCGCAGTACCGGCTCAACATCCCGCGGCTGTTCGCGGCGCTGATCCTGCTCACCGGCACCGGCATCGCCATCTTCGGGCTGACCTCGTTCATCGCCTGGCTGTCGCTGCACCGCTGGCACGAGAGCGCCGTGAAGCGGGAGAATTGAGCGTGCTGACTGAGAGAGACGCCCCCCTCCCATCCTCCCCCACAAGGGGGGAGGTGCCGCATCGGGTTCTGGGCAAGATCGAGCCTCAAACTCGACTCTTCACCTCCCCCATGATGGGGGAGGCCGGGAAGGGGCCGTCTGCTGATGGTAGGCACTACTGATGCACGGCACCCCTGCCCTCTCCACCGGCGCGGTCACGCTCCGCAACGCCCGGGTCCCGAGCGCCGCACGCGGCAAGATCGGTAATGGCGAGGTCGAAGGCCTCGATATCGAGATTGCCGATGGCCGCATCGCCGCCATTCGGCCCGCGGGCTCTGCGCCGGTTGTCGGCCCGAGCCATGATCTCGACGCCGGGCTCATCCTTCCCGCCTTCGTCGACATCCACACCCATCTCGACAAGGGCCATATCTGGCCGCGGAAACAAAACCCCGATGGCACCTGGCTCGGTGCGCTGCTCGCGGTCGGCGCCGATCGCGAGCGCAACTGGGCCGCCGCCGATGTCGAGCGCCGCTTCGATTTCGCGCTCCGCTGCGCCTATGCGCATGGCACTGCGGCGATCCGTACGCATCTCGACAGCGCGCCGCCGCAGCACGAGATCAGCTGGGCGCTGTTCGAACAGATGCGCGATCGCTGGGCCGGCCGCATCGAATTGCAGGCCGTCTCCATCGTCGGGCCGGACACGCTGGTGAACCCGGGCGAGCTCGATGCCGTGGCGCAGCAGGTGAAGTCCTCCCGCGGTATCCTAGGCGGCTCGGTCGCCGAGTATGCGCGCTCCAAGGAAGCCATGCTGCGGGTGGTCGAGAAGGCCGGCGAGCTCGGCCTCGATCTCGACCTCCACACCGACGAAACCGGCGATCCCTCGGCGCATGCCTTGCTGCATCTGGCGGAGGCGGTGCTCGAGACCGGGTTCACCGGCAAGGTGATGGCCGGCCATTGCTGCGTGCTCACCGTGCAGGACGAGCGTACCCAGCGCTCGACCATCGACAAGGCGGTCGAAGCCGGCATCGCCATCGTCTCCTTGCCGATGTGCAACATCTACCTGCAGGACCGGGTGAACGCCAACGGCACGGTCCGTACGCCGATCCGCCGCGGTGCGACGCTGCTGAACGAGTTCAAGGCGGCCGGCGCCGTCGTCGCCATCGCCTCGGACAACACCCGCGACCCGTTCTACGCCTATGGCGACCTCGACGGCGTCGAGGTGCTGCGCGAGGGCGCGCGGATCCTGCAGTTCGATCACCCGCAGGACCAGGTCTGGGACTGGGTCCGCGCCGTCGGTTCGGCCCCCGCCGCCCATGCGGGCTTTACCTACAAGGCAGTGATCGAAGTCGGCGCGCCGGCCGACCTCGTGCTGTTCCGCGCCCGCAGCTGGACGGAGCTCAATGCCCGGCCGCAACATGACCGCATCGTGCTGCGCGCCGGCAAGGCGATCGACACGAGCCTTCCCGATTATCGCGAACTCGACGACCTGATGGAGTAACAGATGGATATCGCCCAATTCCGCGCCGCGCTCGGCGATATTCCGGTGCAGGATAATCCGCGCATCGTGCAGCAGAAGAGCCGTGATCATTACTGGTATTCGCCGCGGCTGAAGCAGCAGCTCGAAGGCGTCACCGCCGAGATCGTGGTCTCGCCGCGCTCGGTCGACGAGGTGGTCACCGTGCTGCGCGAGGCCTTCAAATACGACGTGCCGGTCACTCCGCGCGGCGCCGGCACCGGCAATTACGGCCAGGCCATGCCGCTCTCGGGCGGCGCCATGCTCGACCTGATGAACCTCAACCGGGTCATCAAGATCGAACAGGACCGGGTGCGCGCCGAAGCCGGGGTGATCCTCGAGCAGTTGGATGAGCAGACCATCCACGCCGTGAACGGCGAGTTGCGCTTTCACCCCTCGACCTATCGCATGGCCTCGCTGGGCGGCTTCATCGCCGGCGGCTCGGGCGGCGTCGGCTCGATCCGCTGGGGCGGCTTGCGCAATTTCGGCAATATCCTGGGCCTGAAGGTGGTCACCTGCGAGGCCGAGCCGCGCATCCTCGACCTGCGCGGGCCGGACATTCTCAAGGTGGCGCATGCCTACGGCACCAACGGTATCATCGTCGAAGCCGAGATGCCGCTGACCGCCCATTACGACTGGGTCGACATGATGGTCGGGTTCGACTCGATCCTCGATGCCTGCGCCTTCGCCGAGCAGGTGGCGCTGCAGGACGGGTTGCTGTGCAAGGAGATCTCGCCGGTCGCGGCGCCGGTGGCGCACGACTATTTCAACCGCCACCGCCCCTATATCCGCAATCGCGAGCAATCGGTGGTGCTGCTGATGGCGGCGCCTGCCGCCGTGCCGGCGCTGGTCGATTTCGTCGCCTTCCATGAAGGTGACCTGCTCTATCGCGCCGATACGCTGACGCCCGATGAGAAGGCCAAGCTGCCGCCGATCTATGAGCTCGCCTGGAACCACACGACGCTGCGCGGGCTGAAGATCGACCCGACCATCACGTACCTGCAGACTCAGTATCCCGACCTGGCGCATGTGAAATGGGCGGTCGACACCTTCGGCGACGAGCTGCCGATGCATATCGAGATGACGCGCTTCGACGGCCGCGTGGTATTCTCGGGCCTGCCGATCGTCCGCTACAGCTCTGAAGAGCGGCTCGAGGAGATCATCCGGCTGCACGAGGAGAATGGCTGCCTGGTCTTCAATCCGCACCGCTATACCCTCGAGGAGGGCGGCATGAAGCGGACCGATCGGGCGCAACTGCAGTTCAAGAAAGAGGCTGACCCCAAGGGCATCCTCAACCCCGGCAAGATGATCGCCTGGGACGATCCGGATTTCGATTTCGAATCCGGCCGCACCTGGCTGTTCACCGGCCTCTATACGCTCGGCGGCGCCGCCGAATGAGGGTGCTCGTCGTCCACGCCCATCCGGTCGAAACCAGCTATAACCGCGCGCTGTTCCATGCGGTGTGCGAGGCGCTCACGGCCAAAGGCGACGAAGTCGATGCGCTCAACCTCTATGAAGAGGATTTCCAGGCGGCGATGAGCCGGGCCGAGCGGCTCGAATACCACGACGTGCCGGGCAACCTCACGCCGCTGACCAAGCCCTATGTCGACCGGCTGCGCGCCTGCGAGAAGATCGTCTTCGTGCACCCGGTGTGGAACTACGGCTACCCGGCGATCCTCAAGGGCTTCTTCGACCGGATCTTCCTGCCGGGTGTCTCGTTCGTGCTCGAGGGAGGCGACGCACCCGACAAGGGCAAACTCGTCCCGGGGATGAAGAACATCAAGAAGGTGGCCTACGTCACCACCTATGGCGGCGACCGCTTCCGCACCATGATCATGGGTGACCCGCCGCGCCGCCTTGCCATGCGCTGGGCCTGGGCCACCTTCGGTACCCTGATGCCGCCGACCTACCTGGCGCTCTACGACATGAACAACCAGACCGAGGCGGGGCTCAGGGGTTTTGTCGACAAGGTGAAGCGGAAGATGGCGACGTTCTGAGGGCGGCCGTTGGTCCTTAGGCCCCCGATGCCGACCCGCGTACCGATGTCATCCCTGCGAAAGCAGGGACCCAACGATCAGCCGGCGCGGGTAGCGAGCTGGGTCCCTGCTTTCGCAGGGATGACACCGAGTTGATGGCGGACTTGAGGATCATCCCAAGCCGCACTTAACCTATCAGCCGAACGAGTTATCAGCCGAACTTCCAGCCGCGCTTGAACTGGTAGAAGACGTGCATGCCGATCTTCACGTTCTTCTTCATGCGCGGCGCCCAGTGCGGGTAGACGTAAGTGGCGTGGTAGTGGGTGGAGTAGCCGACATCGGCCAGGTATTCCTTGCCCGAGATCACGTCCTTGGCGATGGCCATGGCCTGCTTCCATGACTTCTGGTCGTTCACCGTCTCGGGGATGCCGTCGCAGGCGAAGGAGAACTGGCAGGCGTTGCGCTTGTTCTGGTTCTGGAACACCACGCCGCAGATGGTGTCGGGGTAGAGTTTATGGGCGACGCGGTTCATCACCACCTGCCCCACCGCCACCTGGCCGCGATAGCTCTCGCCGCGAGATTCGAAATAGATGGCCGTGGCCATGCACCAGACTTCCTTGTCGGAAACCTTCTTGCCCTGCTGGTTGAGTACCGAGCCGTCGAACACCGTCGCCGGCAGGTCGGCACGCGCATAGGCGAGCTTTTGCGACATGGTGTGCGGCATCGGCACATCGGAGCCGGTTCCGGCCAGCCCCTCGATGGCGTCGAGGGCCGGCGTGGTCCAGGCGGGATTGAGCGCAGCCACCGCCACGGGCATCGGGCCGATCGTCTTGCCGTCGGCCGTTGCGTCAAGCTTGGCGGTCTCTACCGGGTCGGGAGTGACGCCTTGAGGGTTGCGGGCGGCGGCGATCCGGGCGCGGATATCGGCAAAGCTGGCGGTCAGTTCGGCCAGCTCCACGACGGGACGGGCACGATCCTGCTTCAACGCGCGGTTGGCGCCGACGAAGCTCTGCGACAGGAAAATGTTGTCGATCGAACCGGTGATGATCACATCGGTACCGGAACGACTGAGGGTCGGCCGCGTTAAGCTGGCCTCATAGGCCGACAGCGAGCCGCCATCAGGGGCGTGCGCAGCGCCGGTCAGGCCGGCGACGGCGAAAATTGCGAGCGCGAAACCTGCGCAAGCCTTGAGCACGGCGAGCTCGTTGCGAGCCCGGCGCATCGGGGTGGTCCGGTATTGGGCCATCAGAACGCTTTACTATCCACGCGAACGCAACAAACGACGCGCCGGCAATCTAGATAAACTGTGACGCAAATGCCGGCCTTCGCGATAATGCGGGTTTAGGGTTAGCCGACCGTAAACAAGACAAGTTTGGCGTCAGAAGGGGCCGGAAATGGCCAAGAATGGGTGATATGCAGGCGAAATGGGGCAGCAGGTCTGCCTCAAATACCGCCCGTCACTGCGCCAGGGTCAGCCGCGCGACCGGCACCCGATAGGGCGAGCAGCTGACGTAATCCACGTCCAGCTTTGAGAAGAACCACAGCGAAGCCGGATCGCCTGCATGCTCGCCGCAGATGCCGATCTTCAGATTGGGGTTGGCGCGCTTGCCGCGCTCGATCGCCATGGTGATCATCTCGCCCACGCCCTTCTGGTCGAGCGTCACGAACGGATCGAAGTCGTAAAGGCCCTTGCGCTGGTAGGCCGAGAGGAAGGCGGGGGCATCGTCGCGGCTAATGCCATAGGTGGTCTGGGTCAGGTCGTTCGTGCCGAACGAGAAGAAGTCGACATGCTCGGCAATGTCCGCCGCCCGAAGCGCGGCGCGCGGCAGCTCGATCATCGTGCCGAAGGCAAAGCGTTCGCGCGCTGCAGGCGGCAGGCCGGCCTGCTCGACGATGGCGTAGGTCTGCCGCTTGATCTCGACCACTTCGGAGACGGTTGAAACGAACGGCACCATCACCTCGAGCGTCACCGGCTCCGACTGCTTCGCCGATGCCGCGCGCACCCCGGCGCACAGCGCCTCGATCTGCATCTTGAGGATTTCGGGATAGGTGATGGCGAGGCGCACGCCGCGATGCCCCAGCATCGGGTTTATCTCGGCGATACGGTCGAGCCGGAGCTTCAGCGCCCGCACGCCGAGCCCCAGCGACTGAGCCGTCTCCTCGATATCCTCGTCGGTGCGCGGCAGGAACTCATGCAGCGGCGGATCGAACAGCCGCACCGTTACCGGCCGTCCCTGCATCGCCATGAAGATGGCCGAGTAATCGACGGTCTGGAAATCGACCAGCCCGGTCAGCGCCTTGGCGCGGTCATCGGCATCCTCGGAGAGGATCAGCCGGCGCAACGCGACGAGGCGTTCGCGCGAGAAGAACATGTGCTCGGACCGGGCGAGGCCGATACCCTCGGCACCGAAGCTCAGCGCCGTGTTCACCGCCTCGACCGTTTCGGCATTGGCCCGCACCTTGATCCGGCGTGAGGCGTCGGACCAGCCGAGGAGCTTGCCCATGGCGCCGCCGATATGCGGCTGGGCCAGCGGCAGGGCACCGAGATAAACCGAACCATCGGTGCCATCGACGGTGATGCGGTCGCCCTGGCGGAACTCGCGGTTGCCGATCCTGCAGGTCAGCTCGGCGAGGTTGACGCTCAAGGTGCGCACGCCGGCGACGCAAGGCTTGCCGGTGATGCGGGCGACGACGCCGGCATGGCTGGTCATGCCGCCGCGCGCCGTGAGGATGCCGGTCGCGGCCTTCATCCCCTCGATATCGGTGGGGCCGGTCTCGGTGACGACGAGGATGCAATGGCGGCCGCGCGCCTTCATGCGCGCCGCATCCTCGGAGTTGAAGACGATCACGCCGCTGGCGGCGCCCGGCGAGACGCCGAGGCCGGTGGCGAGCACGGTGGCGCTTTCGGGCGAGCGCAGGCGCGGGTGCAGCATCTGCTGCAGGCGGGCCGGATCGATATGGGTCACCGCCTCGCGCTGCGTCCAGCGTCCACGCGCCACGCGATCGACGGCGGCCTCCAGTTCCGCGGCCGCCGAGGCGGGAGCGGCGCGAGCCGAGAGCAGCCGGACGGTATCGCCTTCAACCGAGACCAGGCAGCTCAGATGCTGGCCGGCTGCGGCATCGAGCAGGTCGACAAAGGCCGCCGCCGAAGCCGGCAGGGGGCCGAACGGCGTGCCGTTCACCGGCGCGGGGCCGAGCGCCCCGCTCTGCGGATCGCGGGTCAGGAACTGCCGGACATCGCCATCGGCCATGGCCTGGATGATGACGATCTGCCGTTCCGGTCGTGGATCGAAGCTGGCGTAGGAGGCAAACGCGTCGGAGATCGCCCGCGCCAGCGGACGGGCCGGATCGACCGACTCGGCTTCGTTGGCCGGCGGGCTCAGGCCAGGTCGGGCCGGCATCAGCCCGGCGCTGTGCGCGGCGCTCGAGGTGCGGACCACCAGAGCCGGTGGGCGGCCATTGCGGCCGACCAGGCGGAACAACGTCGCCACCCAGTGAACCCGCAGCCGGTCGTCATGCGCCTTGCGCTCTTCCTGCAGCGCGTTCCAGGCGGCGCGGCTGATGACGATGGTGGGGGCGACCGGCAGCCCGGTATTGGCGGCGCGGCTCAGCCACAGCGCCTTGCCCACCAGCAGCCCGTCCTGGATGGCCGAAAGGTTCGCCTTGCCCGTGGCGGGCGCGATCGCGAACATTTCCATTGCGAGGGTCACCGGGACACCTTCCGACCAACTTTAGCGAAACATATTGCCGTTCAGGCCGTTGCGCCGCAACTGCACACTTGAGATCGCCCGGCGCGACAGTTTGGTCGCGGCGCTCACAGCTTGACTTGCCCGGTCATTGAACGCATCTGCTCTCCTATGCAAACAAGGCCGCACTTGGACATTACGCTATGTGCGCCGCGCGGATTCTGCGCCGGCGTCGATCGCGCCATCCAGATCGTCGAGCTGGCGCTGGAGCGCTACGGCGCGCCGGTCTATGTGCGCCACGCGATCGTACACAACAAATACGTGGTCGACGGGCTGAAGCAGAAGGGTGCGGTGTTCGTCGAGGAGCTCGACGAGATCCCCGATACCGGCGCTCCAGTGGTGTTTTCGGCGCATGGCGTGCCGAAATCCGTTCCCGCCGGCGCCAAGGCGCGCAACATGTTTTTCCTCGATGCCACCTGCCCGCTGGTCTCGAAGGTGCATATCGAGGCCAACCGGCATCACAACGAGGGCCGCGAGATCGTGCTCATCGGCCATGCCGGCCATGTCGAGGTGATCGGCACCATGGGGCAGCTGGTCGATGGCGCCATCACGCTGATCCAGACGGTCGAGGAAGCTGAAGCCTTCGTGCCGCGCGATCCGGCAAAGCTCGCCTATGTGACGCAGACGACGCTCAGCGTCGACGACACCTCGGCGATCGTCGAAGTGCTGCGCCGGCGCTTCCCGGCGATCGCGCTGCCGCACAAGGAAGACATCTGCTACGCCACCACCAACCGCCAGGAAG